>Ga0180223_1000014_pt1 | contig 564773 bp, 533 predicted proteins | sample eDN5th30CKraftOP_FD_151337 | JGI IMG/M metagenome (GOLD analysis project Ga0180223, IMG submission 151337) | Enriched Organic Plus compost microbial communities from Emeryville, California, USA - eDNA 5th pass 30_C Kraft OP (version 2) (version 2) ...
CCGTGGAGGATTGCCTGTCGGTGCTGCTGCCCGACATGGTGCAGCCCGAGCACGTCGCGCACCTCACGACGCTGCACGTCGTCGCGGTCGAGACGAACCTGCGCGACCGGCTGACCGCCCGCGCAACTGGTGGCATCGCCCAGGTGCCCGACGTGACGCGCCTGGCGAGCGGGGCCGGCCTGGACGCGGAGCAAGCGGAAGCCGCCGCCGCGGTCGCGGGGGCCGATCCGCTCGTGGTGGTCGAGGGCGCGGCCGGCGCGGGCAAGACCACGATGCTCGGGGCCGCGATCGACGCGGCCACCGCCCAGGGCAGGCGCACGCGGGTCGTGACGCCGACGAAGAAGGCCGCGGACGTGGCCGCCCAGGAACTCGGCGTCGCAACGGACTCGGTGGCGAAGCTCGTCTGCGAGCACGGCTGGCGCTGGAACGCCGATGGGGTGTGGGCCCGCCTCGCGGTGGGTGACACCGACCCGGAGACGGGCGCGACCTACACCGGCCCGACCGCGGCCGCGCGGCTGGCTCGCGGCGAGCGGATCGTGGTCGATGAGGCGGGGATGCTGGATCAGGACACCGCCCTCGCCCTGCTAACCGTCGCGGACGAGCACGGCGCGACCCTCGCCCTGGTCGGGGACCGGGCGCAGCTCCCCGCGGTCGGGCGCGGCGGTGTGCTCGACATGGCCGCGCAGCTCGCGCCGCGCACCTATGACATGGCGACCGTGCATCGCTTCACCGACCCCGCCTATGCAGACCTGACCGTGCAGATGCGCCGGCGCGAGCATCCCGCGCTGCTGTTCGACCGGCTGCACGCCCTCGGGCTCGTGGCGCTGCACGAGAGCACGGAGACGGTGCAGGAGGCGATCTCCCGCGACGCCCGCGACGGGGACGCGATCACGACCGCGACCAACGACGAGGCCCGCGAGCTGAACGCGCGCATCCGAGAGACGCGCGTGCGCGCCGGCCTGGTCGACGACCACCGCACGACCACCGGCAGCGACGGCCTGAGCATCGGCGTGGGCGATGTGATCCAGACGAGGCAGAACGACTCGGATGTGCAGGTGGCGAACCGGCAGACCTGGGCGGTGCAGGCGGTCGGGCCGGACGGGACGGTGTGGGCGAAAGAGAACGGCACCGGCCGCAAACGGCAGCGCACCGTCCGGCTGCCCGCGGAGTACGTCGCCGAGCACACGCACCTGGCCTATGCCTCGACCGCCTACGGGGTGCAGGGTGCGACGGTGCCCGGCTCGCACACGGTCCTCTCCGATGCGCTGGACGCCTCCGGCGTCTACGTCGGCATGACCCGCGGCCAGGAGACGAACCGCCTGCACGTCGTTGCCACCGACCTGGACGACGCGCGGGAGCAGTTCACGGCCGCGCTCGAGCGGGACCGCGCCGACCGCGGCCTGGTCGCCGCGACCCAGGCCGCGCGCGAAGGCGTCGCCGGACTTGGCCGCCGATGGGCCTGTGCGTCTGGTGAACGCGGAGCGCGCCCGGCTGACCCAGCGGATCGAGCACGCGGACCAGCAGGCCGAGAAGTGGGAGCAGATCGTCGCCGCGCTCGATCGGCAGCGCGAGACGCACCGGGCCGAGTCCGACGAACAGCGCGAGGTCGTCGCCGTCGCGGACGCCCGAGCCGGCGAGGTCCGGGCCGAGGTCGCGGCCCCGCTGATCGAGCAGGCCACCGCGGAGGGAGCCGTCTACCTCACGACGCGGGAGTGGATGTGGGAGGCGCAGACCGCGCAAGGCCAGGCCGGTCGGCTGCGGAGGCGCGCTGCTGGCCGCGCGGCGACGGAGGCCGCGGACACGCACCGCGCGACGGAGGATGCGGTGCGGCGGCGCTGGGGCGGTCTACCGACCGGAGTGGGCGGCCTGGAGCCGTGGGCCGAGAACGTCGCCGGGAAGCGGGCCGACGCCGACCCGAGCGTGACCGAGGCTCGGCGGGAGGCGGAGCAGGCCCACCGCGAGCAGAACCGCATGGCCGAGCGGCATCTGCGCGAGTCCGTCGCCCTACGCCGCAATGTGCTTGGCTCCGCGACCCCGAGTACGGTCAGCACTCGCGCCGCCGGGTGGCGTGCCCGAGCGGAACAGGCGCGGCACGACCTCGCGCAGATCGAGGCGCTGCCCGTCACCGAGGCCGCGCAGTACGTCCGCGAACTCGTCGCCCGAGCCGAGGCGGAGCGGCAAGCCGCCGAGCGTGCGCAGGCCGCACGCGAGGCACGCGCCGCCCAGCTCGGCCGGCCCCGGCCGTCCACCGACCACGGCAGGACCGGGCCGGAGCGCGACGCTCCGAGCCTGTGACCGCTCTCCGGTCCTGGCCGATGTCAGCACGCCGCCGTACACTTGACGCATGACTCCGAAGCTGGCGGACTATATCGAGGCGGGCTACTCGCTCACCCCGGACGAGCGCCTGGAGGCTGCTCGGATGCTTCGGCTCAGCGTGGACCAGGACGCCGACAGCGACCCGGCTGCGGTCGAGGCCGCCTGGCGCGACGAGGTCGGCTCCCGAGTCGATGACATCCTCGCGGGCAAGGTCGAGCTGGTCGACGCGGACGAGACCTACCGGATGCTGTCGGCCGAACTCGCGTCGAAGCGTAGGTGACGCTCGCCCAGCGCGAGCACCCCGAGGCTCGCGCCGAACTCCGCGCCGGAGCCAACTGGTATGACGATCCCGCGACAGGCCAGGAGTTGCTTGACGCGACGCTCCAGGCGCGGACGAGCATCGCCGAGATGCCCGGCGCGTGGCCCCCGGTTCGCGGCTGGGATCGGGAGCCGATCGTCCGCCGCAAGGGTGTCACCGGCTTTCCCTACGGGGTGATCTACTACGTCACCGGCAGCGAAATCGTGATCGTCGCCTACGCCCACGAGAAGCGTCTGCCGGGCTACTGGAAGCACCGCGTCGAGGACTGACCGGGGCTCTCGGGAACGCCCGCCAGGTGACCCCCAAGTGACCCCGAGCCTCCCGAGGATGCCGTTTCGGACCGATTCTGGCGTGTGACGAGTGCGAGGCGTGCGGAACCCCTGATGCCCCGACTTCCCTGCAATCGCAAGGGATCGCGGCGTCCGCTAGGCTGGAAGCACTAGGGAGTCGTCGCATAGTCAGGCCTAGTGCACCACCCTGCTAAGGTGGAGTCCCCTCACGGGGACCGCGGGTTCAAATCCCGCCGTCTCCGCTCTCGCTCACTTCGAGCCGTCCGCCGACCGTTCTCGGCCGTGCCCCCAGAGCCCTGAGACCGGAGTCGCTGATGTCCGTGACCTCGCCTGCCGCTGATCGCGCCCGCTATCGGGCGAACCCCTCCGTCCTCACGGCGCTGAGGTCCCCGCGCCTCCTCACCCGGGAAGTCCTCGCGGGGCTCGTCGTCGCGCTCGCGCTCATCCCCGAGGCGATCTCCTTCGCCGTCATCGCGGGGGTCGACCCCAAGGTGGGGCTCTTCTCGTCGTTCATCATGGCGATCACGATGGCCTTCCTCGGCGGTCGGCCCGCGATGATCACGGCGGCGACGGGTGCCGTGGCATTCGTCATCGCTCCGGTCGCATGCGAGTACGGGATGGACTACTTCATCGCGACCGTCATCCTCGCGGGCATCATCCAGATCCTGCTCGCCGTCGTCGGCGTCGCGAAGCTCATGCGCTTCATCCCGCGCAGCGTCATGATCGGCTTCGTCAACTCGCTCGCGATCTTCGTCTTCGTCGCGCAGGTCCCGCATCTCATCGGCGTCCCGTGGGCCGTGTACCCGCTCGTCGCCGGCGGCATCCTCGTGATCATCCTCATGCCGCGGATCACGAAGGTCATCCCCGCGCCATTCGTCGCCGTCGTGCTCGTCACCGCGATCGTCGTGATCTTCGCGATCCAGGTCCCCACCGTCGGCGACCAGGGGGAGCTGCCGCGGAGCCTGCCGGAACTCTTCATCCCGAACGTCCCGCTCACGTGGGAGACGCTCGGCATCATCGGCCCCTACGCGCTCGCGGTCGCGCTCGTGGGGCTGCTCGAGTCGCTCCTCACCGCGAAGCTCGTCGATGAGGTGACCGACACGCATTCGCGGAAGACGCGCGAGGCGTGGGGTCTCGGCGCCGCGAACATGCTCTCGGGCATCTTCGGCGGCATGGGCGGCTGTGCCGTGATCGGCCAGACGATGATGAACGTCAAGGTGTCGGGGGCGAGGACGCGCATCTCGACATTCCTCGCCGGGGTATTCCTGCTCCTGCTCGTCGTCGTGCTCGGCGACGTCGTCGCGCAGATCCCCATGGCGGCGCTCGTCGCGGTCATGATCATGGTCTCCATCACGGCCTTCGACTGGCACAGCATCCGCCCCGCGACGCTGCGCCGAATGCCGTGGAGCGAGACCTTCGTCATGGTCGCGACGGTCGTCATCATCGTCGCGACGGGCAACCTCGCGATCGGCGTCGTGGCAGGGGTGATCATCGCCGCGGTGCTGTTCGTCCGCCGCGTCGCGCACGTCGTCACCGTCACACGGACGATCCCCGAGGACGCGCAGGTCCCGACCGTCCAGTACGTCGTCGACGGCGAGCTCTTCTTCGCCTCAAGCAACGACCTCACGACCCAGTTCGAGTACGCCGACGACCCCGATCGCGTCATCATCGACATGTCGCGCTCCCATGTCTGGGATGCCTCGGCGGTCGCGGCGCTCGATGCGATCGTCACCAAGTACGAGCAGCGCGGCAAGCGCGTCATCCTCGAGGGGATGAATGCCGCGACGAGCCGCTTCCACGGCCGCTTGAGCGGGTACCTGGGCGGCGGGGCCTAGGCCGCGGGATCATCCTCTCGGCTGACGACACCCCAGCCGCGGCGAAGTAGGTTGCTGGGGTGAGCACTGCCGTCCGACGCCCCGTGCGAGCGGGCGACGTCGTCGTCGCGGTGCTCTTCGGCATCGTCGCGCTTCCGCTGTCGATCCTCCTCGCCGATGCGCAGTCGGCCTGGGTCGGCGGGGTGCTCGCGCTCGTGATCGCGGGGGTCGTCACGGCTGGCATGATCGCGGTCGTCATCCTCGCCCGTGGCGCGACCGAGCTCGCGCTGTGGATCGCGTGGGGCACCGTCGTCATCCAGCTCGCCGCGGGCCTCCCGCCACTGCCGGCGAACCTCGCGACATTCGTCGTGCTCTTCTGGACCGGGTACTCACCGGTGCGGCGCCTGCGCGTCCTCGGTGCGGTCTCCGCCGGGGTCGCGGCGATCGTCGTCACCGTCTACCTCTACGTCCCGGCGGTGTTCCAGGTCGATCTCGAGCCGGCCGCGCGTGGGGCGCTCCTCACCTTCGTCGCCTCGCTCGTGTCCTTCGCCCTCGCGTGGACGATCGGGCTCCTCGTCGCGACCGTGCGCGCGGCGCGGGCGGAGCGGCAGGAGGCGCTCGCGGAGCAGGAGCGAGGTCGCATCGCTCGCGAGATGCACGATGTCGTCGCTCACTCGCTCGCCGTCATCATCGCCCAGGCGGACGGTGCGAGGTACGCGGCCGCGGGCGACCCCGCCGCAGCGCAGGAGGGGCTCAAGACGGTGTCGAGCATCGCGCGATCCGCGCTCGCCGAGGTGCGCGTGCTCCTCGCGGGGCTCCGCCATCAGGAGGCGAGCGGCCCGCAGCCGACGCTCGACGATCTCGACACAGTCATCGAGCACGTGCGGGCGGCCGGGCTCGCGGTCGACTTCGATCGCGGCGGGATCCCGAGCGGCGTGCCGATCAGCGCGCAGCTTGCCGTCCACCGCATCGTCCAGGAGTCGCTCACGAACGCGCTCCGACATGGACGCATCGACCGGCCCGCCGCCGTCACGCTCGACTGGCGCGCGGGCGAGGTCATCGTCACGGTCGCGTCGTGGATCGACCCGTCGAGACCGCCGTCCGGATCGGCCGGCCACGGCATCACCGGCATGCGGGAGCGTGCGCGGATCGCAGGCGGCGAACTCCTCATCTCCACGGATGAGCGCTTCGTCGTCCGGGCGTCGATCCCCTTCGAGACGCAGGCGGTCGCGCCGTGACGGCCCGTGCGTCTGGGGACCGGATCGGCGTCGTGATCGTCGACGACCAGGTGCTCTTCCGCGCCGGGATCGCGATGCTCATCCGCTCGCAGCCCGACCTCGAGCTGCTCGGCGAGGCCGGTGACGGGAGGGAGGCCGTCGAGGTCGTCGCCGCGACGAAGCCCGACATCGTGCTCATGGACCTCCGCATGCCGGTCATGGACGGGATCGAGGCGACTCGCAGCATTCGGTCCGCCGACGCCGCGCCGCGCGTCGTCGTCCTCACGACCTTCGATCTCGATGAGGCTGCGGCGCGCGCCATCCGCGCTGGTGCGAGCGGCTTCGTGCTCAAGGACGCGGACCCTGAGTTCCTCCTCGCGGCGATCCGCACCGTGCACGGCGGGGCGGCGGTCATCGCGCCATCGGCGACGGCCGCGCTCTTCGAGCACCTCGGTGGCGGGAGCGGCCGGCGCGAGACCCCCGCCGAGTTCGAGCTGCTCACTGCGAGGGAGGCGGAGATCTTCCGCCTCGCCGCGCGAGGGCTCAGCAACGCCGAGATCGCCGAGCGGGAGTACGTGAGCGAGGCGACCGTGAAGACCCACGTCTCGCGGGTGCTCACCAAGCTCGGGCTCCGCGACCGGGTGCAGCTCGTCGTCTACGCGCACGACCACGGGCTCGTGTGAGGCGAGCATGCCTCGCCGGCGCACCCGATGGATGATTCGGAATCATCCTCTGGGATGACGCACGTCGCTCTCTGGGCCGATGATCGGCGGCGGCGAGATTTCTAGCGTCGAAGGCATGCAAACTCTTCCCTCCGACCTGGGCCTCGTGGCCCGAGCATCGAACCTGTCCAAGCGCTACGGCACCACCGGGGCCGAAGTCGTCGCCCTGCAGGACGTCAGCGTCGGGATCCGCCGCGGCGAGTTCACGGCGATCATGGGTCCGAGCGGCAGCGGCAAGTCCACGCTCATGCACATCATGGCGGGCCTCGACACCGCGACCGCCGGACGAGTGTGGATCGGCGATCGCGAGATCACCGGACTCTCCGACAGCGAGCTCACGCTCGTGCGCCGCCGTGAGGTCGGCTTCGTCTTCCAGGCGTTCAATCTCGTGCCGACGCTCGACGTCGCGGCGAACATCCGCTTCCCCTTCGACCTCGGCGGCAGGAAGCCCACCCGTGAGGACGAGGCGTGGATCGATGAGGTCGTCGGCCGCCTCGGACTCCGCGAACGACTCCGCCACCGGCCGAGCGAGCTCTCCGGCGGTCAGCAGCAGCGCGTCGCGATCGCCCGCGCGCTCGCGGCCCGCCCGGCCCTGATCTTCGCCGACGAGCCGACCGGCAACCTCGACTCCAAGACCGGGCGCGAGGTGCTCTCGCTCCTCGAGCTCGCCGCCAGGGATTTCGGCCAGTCGATCGCCATGGTCACCCACGACCCCGTCGCCGCATCGAGTGCGGACCGGGTGATCTTCCTCGCCGACGGGCGCATCGTCGCCGACCGCGCTCGCGGCACCGCCGCGGAGATCTCCGCGACGATGCTCGACCTCGAGGTGCAGCGATGAGCACGATGAATGCCTCGGCGACCGCCCAGCGCCCGAGCGTCGCCAAGCCCGCCGCGAAGGCCCCGCGACGCCGCACCGGCCACGGGGCGACCGTCCTCGTCGCGGCGCTCGCCTCGGCATTCGGCACCGGCATCCTCGCTGTCATCGATCTCGTCGCGACGACCGTCGCCGCCGATCCGATCTGGGGTCAGGAGCAGAGCGTGCGGATGGTGCTCACGATCGTCTCGACCGTCTTCATCGCGATCGCGGTCTACGTCGCGGCGATCGTCACCGTCAACACGGTGGCCACGATCGTCGCGGGCCGGACTCGTGAGCTCGCGCTCGCTCGGCTCCTCGGCGCGACGGCGGCGAGCCGCCGCGCGCTGCTCGCGCGTGAGGGACTGGTCGCGGGGACGATCGGCGGCATCATCGGCATGCTCGCGGCACTCGGTCTCGTCTGGGGTGGCACGCGCATCGCGGTCGGCACCGGTCTGCTGCCCGACCTCGCGTACGCTCCCTTCTCCCCACTCGCGCTCGGGCTCATGGTCATCATCGCGCTCACGACGTGGCTCTCCTCGTGGGTCGGGGCACGTCGGGTGCTCGAGGTCAGCCCGATCGCAGCCCTCGGTGCTGCGGTCCCTGCAGACACCGAGGCGATCCGGGGTCGACGCGGCCGACGCACCTTCGCGATCGTCATGCTCGCTGTGGGGGCCGCGCTCCTCGGCCTGGGTCTCGTGACCGGCCTCGTCCACCCGATCGGCCTGCTCATCAGCTTCACCGGGGGCATCGTCTCGTTCACTGGCGTCGTGGCCGGCTCGATCTTCGTGATCCCGCCGGTGCTCCGGGCAGTGGGTGCGCTCTTCGGCCGGCGACCGGCCGCGAAGATCGGCGCGGCGAATGCCATCCGCTCGCCCGAGCGATCCGCGCGCGCCTCGATCGGCCTCGTGATCGGCGCGACGCTCGTCACCACGCTGTTCGTCGCATCCGCGACCTTCGAGCGCATGCTGCAGATCAAGTCCGAGGCCGTGTTCGGCTCGACCGAGCCGGTCGACGGCGTCCTCGATCAGCTCATGCTCATCTTCGGCGTCCTCATCGGATACTCCGCGCTCATCGCAGCGGTCGGACTCGTGAACGCGCTCACGGTCGGCGTCCTGCAGCGCACGCGCGAGTTCGGTCTGCTGCGCGCGCTCGGCTTCAGCCGCGGACAGGTGCGGGGCACGGTCATCGCCGAGGCGGCGACCATGACGATCACGTCGCTCAGCCTCGGTCTCGCCCTCGGCGTCGGCTACGGCTGGGTCGGAGCCAACAGCCTCTTCGCGGGCGAGCTGGGGCACCTGCACCCGCCGGTGGTGCCGTGGTGGCTCATCGTCGGTGTCGCAGCGATCGGTGCGCTCCTGACCTTTGCCGCGTCGCTCGTGCCCGCGGGACGCGCGTCGCGCCTGTCGCCGGTGGTCGCGCTCGCGGCGTACTAGGTCGGCACACTGACCGGCGCCGAATGTCTGGGGCGGCTGGGAGGCAAGGAGCCACCCGGTCGCCCCGCCGGCATTCAGCCGAGCAGCTTCGTCCAGCTCTCGATGAGCACGCCGATCGCGGGGCTCTCGTCGATGTCCCACGGCTCGCGCATCCAGTGCCGGGCGAGGTGATCGAGCTGTGCGATCGCGAGCTCACCGCGGTAGCGACGGGACTCTGGCGCGAATCGGTCGGCAAGCGTGAGCCCGGTCTCGATCTCGCTGATGATCTCGTCGAACCACGCGACGTAGAGCTCTCTGATCTCGCTGTCGATCGCGGACGCCTCCGCGGCCGCGATCATGTAGGGCTTGATAGTCGGCCAGCGCGCGGCCTGGTCGCGGAGCCATGGGCCGAGCGACTCGATGGTCCCGATCCGCACCGCCTCGACGAGGCCCGATGATGCGGGGTCGCGATCGGGGCCACGGTCGACGAGCACATCGAGCTCGCCGATGAGCGCGAGCATGAGGTCGCGACGTGAGTCGAAGTACGCGTAGAAGGTGACGCGCGTCGTCGACGCTGCGCGCGCGATGTCATCGATCGTCGTCGTCGCGTAGCCGCGCTCGGAGAAGAGCGCGAGGGCGGTCGTCAGGATCCTGCGGCGGGTTGCTTCCTTCTGCAGCTCGCGGTGACCACCCACGCGACGACTCTAGACGCGGCCCCGAACGTCGGGGTTACGCGGCGGTTGCATGCGGTGGCGGCGCTGCGCGGACTACGACAGCGCCTTCGCCTTGAGTCGCTCGTATTCGGAGTCGGTGATGACGCCGGACTTGAGCAGCTCTGCGGCGTGCGCGATCTCCTCCGAGGGGCTCTTGCCGGCGACGTGCTTGATGTACTCGTCGGTCTCAGCCTGCGCCTTGCGGATCTCGGCCCTGCTCCGCTCCGCCATGCCGTCGCCGCGCGCGATGAGGTACACGAGCGCCGTGAGGAACGGAACGATGATCAGGAAGATGAACCAGACGGCCTTGTACCAGCCGTTGAGCTTCCGATCGCGGAAGAGGTCCCCGATGATCGCGAACAGCGCGAAGAGATACGCGGTGAACGCGAAGATCCAGAGGAACCACCAGATGATGTCCCAGAAGCTCGCCCAGAAGCCCATGTCTACCTCCCGCGGTATGAGGGCCGGCAGGTCGTGTCCGGCCCATCGGCGATCAGGCTAGTCCTCCAGCGGGCCGCGCACCTATCTCTGGGGCGCCGCGAGGCGAAAAGTCGGACTACCAATCGTTGGGGTACTGACTATATGATCATCCAGACCCGGCGCGGTGCCGGATCGAAGGAGATCGGACATGCAGTTCTACCGAGACGGTTACCGACCGGGTGACCCGGACATCATCCCGGCCAAGGGCTACGGCCTGAGCCGCCCGAGCGAGCTCCCCGCCGAGGTCGACGTGCTCATCGTCGGCACCGGACCCGCAGGCACCGTGCTCGCGGCGCAGCTCTCGGCATTCCCCGAGATCCGCACCCACATCATCGAGCGCCGAGGCGGTCCACTCGAGGTCGGTCAGGCCGATGGCGTCGCGTGCCGCACGGTCGAGATGTTCCAGGCCTTCGGCCTCGCCGAGGCGCTCCTCCGCGAGGCGTACTGGGTCAACGAGGTCCGCTTCTGGGGACCCTCCGAGGAGGACCGCTCGCGCATCGTCCGCACCGGCTGGGTCGAGGACACGCCTGAGGGTCTCAGCGAGTTCCCCCACGTCATCGTGAACCAGGCGCGCATGCAGCAGTACCTGCTCGAGCATGCGCATCAGTCCGCGAGCCGCCTCGAGGTCGACTACGGCATCGAGTTCGTCTCCCACACCCGCACTGACGGCGAATACCCGATCGAGGTCACGGTGCGCCGTACCGAGGGCGAGCGTGCGGGCGAGGAGCTCACGGTCCGTGCGAAGTACGTCGTCGGCTGCGACGGCGCGCGCAGCGCGGTCCGCCGCTCGATGGGTGTCGAGCTCATCGGCGATGCCGCGAACCACGCGTGGGGCGTCATCGACGTCCTCGCCGACACGGACTACCCCGACTGGCGCACGAAGTGCGTCATCCAGTCGGCGGGCAAGGGCAGCCTCATCACGATCCCGCGTGAAGGTGGCAACATGGTCCGCCTCTACGTCGACCTCGGCACCGTCCCGGCTGGTGACAACTCCATCCGCTCGACCACGCCCGAGCAGATCACCGAGGTCGCGAACGCGATCCTCCACCCGTACACCGTCAACGTGAAGTCGGTCGCGTGGTCCTCCGTCTACATCGTGGGCCAGCGCGTCGCGCCGCAGTTCGACGACCGCACCCCGGAGGACCCCGAGCGTCTGCCGCACGTGTTCATCGCCGGCGACGCGTGCCACACGCACTCGGCGAAGGCTGGTCAGGGTATGAATGTCTCGATGCAGGACGCCTTCAACCTCGGCTGGAAGCTCGCGGCCGTCCTCGAGGGCCGTGCGGACGCAGACCTGCTCCGCAGCTACTCGGACGAGCGCCAGGTCGTCGCGAGCGACCTCATCGAGTTCGACCGCTGGTGGTCGGAGTTCGTCGCGCAGCCGACCGTCGACCCCGAGCACCCCGAGCTCGGCGGTGTGACCACCGAGGAGCTGCAGGCCGAGTTCGCTCGCCAGGGTCGGTACACGGCCGGCGTCGCGACGCGCTACAAGCAGTCGAGCCTCACCGGCGGCACCGAGCATCAGGGTCTCGCGAGCGGCTTCGAGATCGGGACGCGATTCCACTCATCGCCCGTCGTCCGTGTCGCGGACGCGCGCAAGTATGAGCTCGGCCACGCACATGTCGCCGACGGTCGCTGGCGCGTGTATGCGTTCGGTGACGTGACCGGGGAGGCGCTCACGGCATTCGCCGAGTGGATGGGCACCTCGCCCGATTCGCCCATCGCGCGATTCACCCCGTCCGGTGCGGACGTCGACGCGCTCATCGATCTCCACGCGATCTTCCAGGTCGGACACCACGAGGTCGAGATCGAGAAGGTGCCCGAGATCCTCCTGCCCAAGACGGGTCCGTTCGCGATCCAGGACTGGGAGAAGGTCTGGGCCATCGACCCGCGCAAGGACATCTTCGACGCGCGCGGGATCAGCCGCGATGGCGCGATCGTCATCGTCCGACCCGACCAGTACGTCTCGCACGTCCTCCCGCTGAGCGCCCGTGAGGAGCTCACGGCGCATTTCGCGGGAGTCTTCAGTGGGGCAGAGGAGACGGTCTCGGCATGAATGAAGGGCGGGGAGAGGGCGTGGTCCTCGAGCCGCAGCGGCGTATCGGCTACCTGCTGCGGCGAGCGCAGCAGCTGCACGTCGCGGCGTGGTCGCGCATCGCGTCGACCGAGATCTCGAGCGTCCAGTTCTCGATCCTCGCCGTCCTTCACCAGCGCGGGGAGGCGAGTCAGCGCGAGCTGTGCGATGCCGTCGACCTCGACCGCTCGACGATGGCCGATCTCGTCGCCCGCATGGAGCGTCGGGGTCTCCTCGAGCGTCGACGCGCTGCCGACGACGCGCGCCGCAATGTCGTGACGCTCACCGAGCACGGGACGGCGGAGTACCGCCGACTCGACCCGCTCGTCGTGAAGGTCCAGGAGTCGCTCGTCGAGTCGATGACCGCCGAGGAGCAGGCAGCCCTCCGTCTGGGTCTGGAAGCGCTCCTCGACGACTAGATGTCTCGCGGATTCGGATGTTGCGGGATGTCCCCGGGTCCGCGAGAACCCTCATGACGGCGAGTGCCGAGCGTCAACGCTCGGCACTCGCCGCTCGTCGTTCGGCGCACGCCCGCACGCCGCGCTTCAGGCGCGAGCTCGCGCCCGGGCGCCCCATGCGATGGCGGTCGCGACCGTGAGGAGCCACGCCACGAGCACGACCCATGTGAGTGGGGTGTCGACGAGTCGCGCGACGGCATCGGAGACCTTCGTCGGCACGATGTCCGTGGGGGTCGCGATGGGTGTCGCGACGACCTTCGCGAGCTGTTCGCGCTCTGCGTCGGTGTAGGTGGGGATCTCATCGACCGCGGTCGAGAGGCCATCCGCGAGCGTCTCCGAACCCTCGTGGGCCGTCGTGATGCCGTCAGCGAGGCGGCCGGCGCCGTCTGCGATCGTCCGCGAGCCAGCGGCGAGCTGGTCGAGTGCGCTGGCCAGTCCGTCGGCGCCCGTGCGAGCGGTGGCCGCGCCGGTCGCGAGATTCGCTGCGCCACCTGCGAGCTCTCCTGCTCCCGTGGAGAGCTCAGCGGCACCATCCGCGAGTCCGCTCGTGCCGATCGCGAGAGCGTCGGCACCGAGCGCGACCTCGGCACCGCCGTCCACGAGCGCTTGGAGCTGCGCGGCCGCGGTCGGATCGGTGCTCGCGGCAGCGAGCGCGTCCAGCTGGTCGCAGTACGCGCCGGCCGCACCGGAGGTGCGGCACATCGCGGCGAGCGCGCTGATCGCCTGGGCCTGCTCCTCGATGCTGGTCTGGAGCGTGGACAGTCCATCCGAGACCTGGGTCGCACCGGCAGCGAGCGACTCTGCGCCCTCCGCCGTGGCATTCGCTCCGTCAGCGAGGAGTCCGACACCGTCGCGCAGGGTCGCTGCTCCGCTCGAGAGCTGGCTGCTGCCGTCCGCGAGCTCGCGCACGCCGCTCGCGAGCTGGTGCGCGCCGCTCGCGGCCTGGCCAGCACCCTCCGCGAGCGTCGAGGTGCCGTCGGCGAGGGTCGCCGCACCGTCGTTCAGCTCAGCGAGCCCATCCCGGAGGTCGCTCGCGCCGTCGGCCGCCTCGCCGAGCTTGTCGCTGAGGGTGGTGAATCCGACGAGGACGTTGTCGAGGTAGGTCTCGGACAGCTCGGCGTTCGAGAGGCCCGCGGCTGCGCTCACGACCGCCGCCGCGGCGGCATCGCCGAATGCGCTGCCGCTCGCCGACGTCGCGACCTCGAGCGTCGCCTGCTCCGGGTCGTCGCCGGTCATCGAGGTCGCTGCCGCCGAGAACCCTTCGGGGATCGTGACCGCGAAGTCGTAGCCGCCTGACTTCAGTCCACGCGCCGCATCGTCGGCGTCGGTGAGGATCCACGTGAAGTCTCCGCCACTCACGTCCGCTGCCTCGCCGCCGACGAGCTTCGCGGCGAGCTGGCGGCCGAGCGGGATGAGCTGACCGTCGATCGTGACTGGCTCGTCGAGGTTCACGATTGCGCCGGTGACGCGACTTGCACCCGTGTCCGCGGTGGCGCGACCGGTGCCGCTGAGCCCGACGAGCGCGGCGCCTGCGAGGAGCGTCGAGACGAGGACCACAGCCGTCGCGGCGAGGACGGGAGCGCGTCGGCGTCGTTGCGCGGCCTTCACGGCGGGGTCGATCTCGTCCACCGTCTCGCCGCGCTCGATCGCCGCCTTGCGCTCGAGTGCCCGGGCGAGTCCGGCGCCCTCCACATCGAGCTCGGGGAGGATGCGATCGAGCCAGCGGGGCATCCACCACGCGTGCCTGCCGAGGAGAGCCATGACCGCGGGGACGAGGGTCATGCGCACGATGAACGCGTCGACGAAGACGCCGACCGCGAGGGCGAGCGCCATGGGCTTGACCGTCGTGTTGCCCTCGGGGATGAAGGACGCGAAGACCGCGAACATGATGAGCGCCGCCGCGGTCACGACACCAGCCGAGCCCATGAATCCCGACTCGATCGCCTCCCGGGGCGACTTGCCGTGCACGTGCTCCTCGCGCATGCGCGACACGAGGAAGAGCTCGTAGTCCATCGCGAGACCGAAAAGCACGCCCATGACGATGATCGGCATGAAGCTGATGACGGGCCCCTGCGCCGCGACGTTGAGGAAGTCGGCGAGGACACCGTGCTCGAAGACGAGGGACACTGCGCCGAATGCTGCGACGACAGACAGCAGGTAGCCGAGGGTCGCCTTGATGGGCACCCAGACCGAGCGGAACACGATCATGAGGAGGATGATCGACAGGCCCACGACGAGGATGCCGAATGGCAGGAGCGCGTCACCCAGACGAGCGGACGTGTCGATCGTGACGGCAGTCATTCCCGTGATCGCCAGGTCGATGCCGTACTTCTCCTGGAAGTAGTCGTGCATCGACCGCAGCTCCTTGACGAGGGCGGTGGTCGACTCGTCGCTCGGGCCGCCGTCGGGGATGATCTGGACGATGCCCGTGTCGCCCGATGCATTCGGGGTCGACAGGACGACGCGCGCGACGCCCGGGACCTTCGCGATCTCAGCGCCGAGGTCGTCCATGAGGCCCACCGGGTCGTCAGACGTGATGATCGTGCCGGTCGCGATGAGCGTCGCGTTGTAGCCGGGGCCGAAGTGCTCGCTGATGAGGTCGTACGTCTGGCGCGTCTCGCTGTCCTTCGGCAGCGCGCCCGCGTCGGTGAGCGTGAGCCTGAGGCTCATCGCGGGGATGATCGCCGAGCCGAGCACGACGAGGACCGCGACGATCGTGATGAGCGGGTGCTTCGTGACGCCACGCACCCAGCCGCGGAAGAAGCGGCCAGGCTCGCGGTCCGGACGCTCGGCATTCTGTCCCTTGCGGGCCTTCCGCGGCTTCGGCGTGAGCCGAGCGCCGGCGAATCCGAGGAGCGCGGGCAGGAAGGTGAGGGCCGCGAGGACCGCGGTGGCGATGCCGACGGCGGCGAAGAGCCCGACGCCGCTGAGGAATGGAATGCCCGCGACGGAGAGGCCGAGGAGTGCGACGATGACCGTGACGCCCGCGAAGACGACGGCCGATCCTGAGGTCGCGACGGCTCGGGCGATCGACTCCTCCGGGTCCATGCCGCCCCGCAGCTGCTCTCGGTGGCGCGACACGATGAAGAGCGCGTAATCGATGCCCACCGCGAGGCCGAGCATGAGCGCGAGGATCGGTGCGGTCGTGTTGATCGACATGAACGATGTCGAGATGAACATGATGCTCAGCGAGGCGGCGACGCCGACTCCGGCGATGAGGATCGGCATGCCGGCGGCGATGAGCGAGCCGAGCGTGATGATGAGGATGACGAGCGCGATGATCACGCCGAGGAACTCGATGACGGAGAGTTCGGGGAGTTCGACCGCGAAGAGCTGACCGCCGATCGTGACGCTCGAGGCATCGGGAAGCGCTTCGCGGAGCGCCTCGGTCGCTGATTCGAGCTCCTGCTTCGCCTCCTCGGAGACCTCCGTGGCGCCCTTCGTCATCTGCACCTGGATGATCGCGGCCGAGTGGTCATCGCTGACCGCCTTGGCGCCCATCTCCGAGAACGGCGAGACGACGGAGTTCACCTCGTCGAGCTTCTCGATTCGCTCGACAGCGTCACTGATCTCGGTGCGGTACTCGCCTTCCGTCACGTCCTGGTCGGTGCCTGCGACGACCAGGATCTGCGCGCTCGCGCCGGTGATCTGGGGGAAGGTGTGGGCGAGCGAGTCGAGCGCGATCTGGCCTTCGGTGCCGGGGATCGTGACGCGCGAGTCGAGGCCGTGGTTGACGAGGCCTGCGAGACCACCGAGCGCGGCGAGGAGGACGAGCCAGATCGCGAGCACCCACTTGCGCGCTGAGACCAGCCGCTTCGCGAATGCGTAGAGGAACGTCGACACCTAAAGCCTCCAGATCGATACCATTTGGTATTGCATACCATAGCGTATCGGATACTATTTAGTACTGGAAGTGCTGAAACTCTGAGGCGGCCCATGGTCATGTGGCAGAGTTTCCGCGCAGGCAGGAGGTAGGCATGACTCTCGACACGAGCGCGACAGCGCCTACCGCACGCCGCCAGCAGACCACCGAGCGGCTCCTCGACGCCGCCTACGCCGTCTTCGCTCGCGTGGGACTTGGCGCCGCCACGATCGATCAGATCGTCGAGGAGGCTGGCTACACCAAGGGTGCCTTCTACTCGAACTTCGAGTCGAAGACCGAGCTGTTCGAGCGACTCGCGAGCCGAGAGAGTCGGCGACGACTTGAGAAGCTCCGCGAAGGCGAGCAGCTCGCCCTCGGCGTCCTCGCCGGTCTCGAGGGTCGGCCCCGTGACGAGCGGCTCAAGGGCGAAGCTGTCGACGCGATCGTCGCGGCGTTCTTCGAGCTCCAGTACGAGGAGCCGGAGTGGCTCGTCATCGAGCAGGAGATGCGGCTCCACGCGATGCGCGACCTGGCATTCGGTGAACGCCTCACCGGTCACTTCGCCCAGCTCAGCACCGAACTCGAGCGCATCGTCGGAAGCCTCGCGGAGGCCGCAGGCATCAGGCTCAGCATCGGCACCAGCTCCACCGTCGAGACGCTCGTCGCGATCTACACCGCGGGGATGCTGCTGTATCCGACCGGTCCGCATCGCGATGAGATGCGCGGTCGTGTGCGCGACACGATGAGTGCGGTGCTCGGCGAGGTCGTCGCCTGGCGCGAGTGAAGCGCCCGGACGCCTGACAGCCGCGGGCCGCCCAGATACGCTTTCCCTCGAGGCCGCTCGCTCGCGGCATGGATCGTTCGGAGGCAGTCATGTCTGGTTTCGCAGTCACCAACCCGTTCACCCTCGAAGTCGAGAAGGAGTACCCGCTCGCCTCCGACGCTGAGGTCGAAGCGGCGGTCCAGTCGGTCTGGGACGCGTGGAACGGCTGGATCCGCGACACCACGATCGCCGAGCGCGCCGCCGCCATCGGCCGCGTCGCCGACCTCCACGATGAGCGCAAGCAGGAGCTCGCCGAGATCATCGTCCGCGAGATGGGCAAGCCGCTCGCCGCGGCCCTCGGCGAGGCCGAGTTCGCGGCCGCGATCTACCGCTACTACGCCGACAATGGCGAGCGTCTCCTCGCCGACGAGCCGATCGAGGACGCCGCGCGCCCCGCATACCTCCGCAAGTCGCCCACCGGTCCGCTCCTCGGCATCATGCCGTGGAACTTCCCCTACTACCAGGTGGCGCGATTCGCCGGCCCGAACATCGTCGTCGGCAACCCGATCCTCCTCAAGCACGCCTCGCAGTGCCCGGAGTCCGCGGCAGCGATCGAGCAGATCTTCCGCGACGCCGGCATCCCCCTCGGCGGGTACACGAACATCTACGCGTCGATCGACCAGATCTCCGGCGTCATCGCCGACTCGCGCATCCGCGGCGTCTCCGTCACGGGCTCCGAGCGTGCTGGTTCGTCAGTCGCGGAGATCGCGGGGCGCCACCTCAAGAAGGTCGTCCTCGAGCTCGGCGGCTCCGACCCCTTCATCGTGCTGTCGACGGACGACATGGACGCCGTGGTCGACGCGGCGTTCGAGGCGCGCTTCGACAACAACGGCCAGTCCTGCAACGCGCCGAAGCGCTTCATCGTGATCGACAGCCTCTACGAGGAGTTCGCCGACAAGCTCACGGCGCGAATGTCTGCGGTCACCGTCGGCGACCCCATGGCCGAGGACACGGTGCTCGGCCCGCTGTCGAGCGAGCTCGCCGCGGTCCGCCTGGAGGAGCAGGTGACTCGTGCGCTCGCGGCCGGCGCGACAGCGCGTCTCGCCCCGCAGCCGCGCGACGGCGCGAAGCTCCACCCGGTCGTCCTCGAGAACATCACGCCGGAGAACCCGGCCTACGTCGAGGAGTTCTTCGGTCCGGTCGCATCGCTCTATCGCGTTTCGAGCGAGGAGGAGGCGATCGAGGTCGCGAACGGCACCGAGTTCGGTCTCGGGTCGTACGTGTGGACGACCGACCAGGAGCAGGCGCTCCGCATCGCCGACCGCCTCGAGACCGGCATGGTCTACATCAACGCGGTGCTCGCCGACTCGCCAGAGCTGCCCTTCGGCGGCACGAAGCGCTCCGGCACGGGCCGTGAGATGGGTGCGGTCGGCATCGAGGAGTTCATCAACAAGAAGCTCATCTACATCGGCTGATCGGGTGACACCGGGTTCGACCCGCGTGTGCTGATACTCAGGGCGAGACCCGGACCGCGACCGCGGCCGGCTGGATCTCGATCGAGAGTTCCGTGACGTCGCCGATCTCGTCGCCGTCGATCTCGAACGTGACGGGCTTCACGACCGACAAGTGCACTCGCCGTGCCCGCAGACGCCTTCAGGTCGTCGTCCGTCTCCGCGATCATGCGGGAGTCGAGGCCGAAGCCCGCGATCACCGCGAAGGCGTGGCGACGTGCGGCCACGTTCGCCCATCCGACGTCGATCCGACGGTCGATTCCGTCCAGCGCGATCGTCATCGCGGCCCGGACGTTGCGCAGCGGCAGACCGAGGTTTCTCGCCAGGAGATTGCCCGTGCCGGCCGGGACGATCTCGAGTGGGACATCGCTGCCGGCGAGGGCCTCCACGACGGCCCGTACCGTTCCATCTCCTCCGACCGCGACCAGCAGGTCGGCCCCTGCTTCGAGAGCGGCGGCCGCCGCACCTTGCCCGGGGTCTTCCTCGGAGGTCTGGTACCAGCTCACTGATCCGGCATGCTCGATCGACGCGAGGGCGTCTTCGAGCTCGCCGCGATCGAGCTTCGCCTGATTCCAGACGATGGCGATACGCGCGGGGGTCATCGCTACAGCCTGGGTGTGTCAACGGTGGTGCTGGTATGCCCCAGCCGGATGGGCGCCGCCCCCGGGGCAGGGCCACAGCACGCATCGCTCCCCGCGACATTCGTCGAGCACACGCCGGTCTCAGGCAGGACGAGCTGAACCTTCCGAGCCTCCGTGCGTCGCCCGGCGAGCTCGTCCGCGATCGACCGGACCTGCTCGTAGCCGGTGAGCAGCAGGAAAGTCGGTGCGCGTCCGTACGACTTCATGCCAGCGAGCCAGAAGTTCGGCTCCGGGTGGGACAGCTCGTCGACGCCGTGCGGGCGGACGGTGCCGCATGAGTGCAAGTTCGGGTCGATGAGCGGCGCGAGCTCGACGGGAGCCTCGACGACCTCATCGAGCCGGAGCCGGATCTCGCGGAGCATGTCGAGATCTGGGCGGAATCCAGTCGCGACCACGATCGTGTCCGCTGTGATCCCCGCCGGCTCGCCTGCGTGGGTGCCGACGACGCGCGCGCGGCCGTCCCCGGCTGGCTCGACGTCGGTGACGAGGAATCGATCGACGAGCCGGACACGGCCTGACTCGACGAGCGCGCGAGTCGCGGCGCCCAGCGATGCGCGGTCGGACAGCTCGTCGGCGTCCGAGCCGTAGACGCGGACCGGCTCCGCGTTTCGCACGAGCCACGTGGCCGTCGTCCTTGCGTCCTCGCCCATGAGGCGTCCGAGCGCGATGAGGGTGTTCGCGGCGGAGTGCCCCGCTCCGACTACGACAGTGTGCCTGCCCGCGAAGCGAGCTCGCTCCCGCCCGAGCACATCCGAGAGGCCATGTGCGAGGTGTCCCGCGACGGCCTCGGCGTCGCGCAGCGGAAGGCCCGAGGCGATGACGGGATTCGGGGAGGTGAATGTCCCTGACGCGTCGATCACGGCGCGCGCCTCGATTTCACCGCCATCCCCGAGTCGCAGCACGAATGGCGTCTCGGCCCGTCCCGCGGTGCGGGTGCGGTCCATGCCGAGGCGGGAGACATATTCGACGCGCGCGCCGTAGCGCACCCGCTCGCCGAGAGCGGCGGCGAGCGGTGCCACGTACTGGTCGACGAAGTCGGCGCCGAATGGCGCGGTCTCGGGCGATGGCAGCTGCCAGCCGGTCGGCTCCAGGAGGCGCACCGACGCGGGGTCGACGACGTGCCGCCACGGGGAGAAGAGCCGGATGTGTCCCCACTGCCGGATGGCACTGCCTGCGCGGTCGCCTGCCTCGAGCACGAGTGGCTCGATACCCCGCTCGAGGAGGAGCGCGGCGGCGGCGAGACCGACAGGACCCGCGCCGATGATGGCCACGGGGAGGGCGCTCATCGGGGTGCGGGTGGTCGACCCACGCTCGGCCAAGGAGGTCATGCGGACTCCGTGAAGGACGTGGGCGCGCCGGATTCGACGTGGAGTTGGGCGAGCAGGCGCTCGACGCGTGCCCGGATCTCGTCGCGGATCGCGCGGACGGCGGGGAGTTCGAGGCCCGCGGGGTCGTCGAGGTCCCAGTCTTCGTAGCGCTTGCCGGGATAGATGGGGCATTTGTCACCGCAGCCCATCGTGACGACGACATCCGCAGCCTGAACGGCCTCGGGCGCGAGGCGGCGCGGGCTCGCTGCGGTGATGTCGATGCCATCCTCGGCCATCGCCGCGATGGCGACCGGATTCAGACGGTCCGCGGGGTCGCTGCCCGCGGAGAGGACCTGCACGCGATCGCCCGCGAGGTGCCGGAGGTAGCCGGCGGCGATCTGTGACCGACCCGCGTTGTGCACGCAGACGAACAGGACGGTGGGGGTGTTCACTCGTAGATCATGCGCAGATATATCGACATTCGTCAATATTGACGATCATCGATGCAGGTGAGAAGGTGTCCCCATGCCGATCGCTCAGCTCCTGCCACTTCACGACGAGTCAGCAGTCTGCTGCGAGCCTGCGGCCCACGACGCGATCTCGCAGCTCGACGCGGATGCTCTCGCCCGAACGCTCAAGGCGCTCGCCGACCCCGCACGCGTTCGGCTCGTCTCGATCATCGCCGCGCATGCCGGGCAGGAGACCTGCGTGTGCGACCTGCAGGTGCCGCTGGGCCTCTCACAGCCGACGGTGTCGCACCATCTCAAGGTGCTGACGAATGCCGGCCTCCTCACCCGCTCACAGCGCGGCACCTGGGCGTACTACCGACTCGTCCCCGGTGCGCTGGACCAGATCGCGAAGCTCGTCGCGGGCCTCTGATCTGTCTGCGGCTGAAACGGGACTCCTACGTCGAGGCGGTGCGCGCTGGCATGACGCCGGAGCGCGTGGCCTTCCTCGCGGCGTGCACCCCCAGCTGGTTCAACGCTGAGGGCAGGACCGACGTTTTCAACGGATTCCTCGCGTCCGAGTACCCCGCCATCGGCAACCAGTTCTTCGACATGCTCAAGGAGTGGCGCGAGAACGGGCGGTACGAAGGCGTGACATTCGAGCGGCAGCTTGCACGCTCGGGAGGCTGACATCCTCCACTGATGCAGCGGGGCGAGCGGGTGACCTCCGGCTCGCCCCGCTCTCTGTCTGCGGACGGACCGCACGGAGGGTCAGGCTAGGCGAGGGTACCGTGGAGCGAGCGCCCGGGCTGAGCCGAGCGCAGGGATATCCCACGCATCCGACCGAGAGGCCCAGGTGAATCAGCATGGAAGACGGCCGCACGATCATGCTCCGCCACTACACGCTCCAGCCGGGCACGGCTGACGCGTTCATCGACTGGTGGAAGGCGAGCATCGTGCCGCTGCGCGAGGCCTGGGGCTTCGCGATCGACTGGGCCTACCTCGACCGCGAGAACAACACATTCACCTGGACGATCTCGTACCCGGGTGACGAGGCGGCATTCCGTGCCTGTGACGAGGAGTACTCGGCGCACCCCGACCGTGCCGCCGCGCTCTCGATCGCGCCGCCGCTCGCGGGTGCGACATTCGGGTTCCCCGAGCGCATCCACTGACGCAGGCGCCGAGGCGCATCCTCACCCTTCGTCGACCGGCTCCCCCGACCCGAACTCGACGACCTCCGCAGTCTTGCGGAGGATGCTCACGAGCCAGCGGAGCGCCGGGTCGCTCGACTTCGAGGGGTGCCAGAACACCGCTTCGATGAGCGTCGACCGTGGCAGCGGCGTCTCCGCGATCACGAGGCCGAGCTGGGCGGGGATTCTGCGCATCGCAGATGCAGACGAAGCTGTCGGAGAAGAGCGACTGCCGCTTGCCCGGGATGCCGCGGTGCGCGGTCGAGATCACGACATCGGTGCGCAGCAGGTCGACGGGACTGAAGGCGAGCTCCTGCGTGATCGCGCCGAACTCGACCGAGGTCCCTGGTGCCTCCTCCTCGAGGATCTTCAGGAGCGCACTCGTCATCGTGGCGAGGACGTAGTCCGACGCCCAGATGTGAAATCGGCGGTCGCTCGTCTTCGGGTCGAACATCGGCCGCAGGTTGAAGGTGCGCTCGACCTCGCGGAGCGCATCTTTCACGAGCGGCTGCAGCTCCACCGCGCGCGGCGTGAGGTCGAACGCCCTGCCGTTTCGCACCAGGAGCGGATCGCCGATGAGGCTCCGCAGCTTGGCGAGCGCGCCGCTCACTGCCGGCTGCGTCATGCCGACGGCCGCGCCCGCGCGCGTCAAGCTGCGCTCGGTGAGCACCGCGTCGAGCACGACGACCAGATTCAGGTCGATGCTCCTCAGGTCGTTCATCCCCGCCACCCCGATGTGTCGTTGCCACGATCCTAGAGCGGCGAATGCCTACAGCCGGTCGGGCCCATAGGTCCGGCGAGCGCGCGGGACGGTGTGGCCGGGGCTCGTCGTGTCGACGATCTGGTTGGTGATGGCACCGAGGCCCTCGACCTCCATCGTCACGACGTCGCCGACTTTGAGCGGCGGCGGAATGAGCTCGCCCGTGCGAGCCCAGCGCTCGGAGAGCGCCCCGGTCGATGCCGTTCCAGACCCGAGCACATCGCCCTGGCCGACGATCGCGTCGCGCGACGCATGCACGAGCATCTCCTCGAAGGACCACGACATGTTCTTGAGGTTGTCCTCGCCGACGAGCTCGCCGTTGATGAGCACCCGCATGGGCAGGTCATAGCGGTCGCCGTCGCGGTACGGGCGTAGCTCATCGGGGGTCGTGATCCACGGACCGAGGGTGTTGGCGAAGTCCTTGCCCTTCGACGGGCCGAGGCCGATCCGCATCTCATTGCCCTGGATGTCGCGCGCTGACCAGTCATTCCAGATGCAGTATCCGGCGATCGCATCCGCGGCATCCTCGAGTGCAAGGTCGCGGACCGTGCGCTTCACGACCGCCGCCACCTCGAGCTCGAAGTCGAGCTTCTGCGTGAAGGGCGGCATCGGGATTCCAGCACCCGTGCCGACGACCGACCACGGGTTTCCGAAGAGGAATCGCGGTGCCTCGTACCACTGCTCTGGGACGCTCCCGTCGCCCGGCTCGCCCTTCTTCATCCCGGCGATGTGCGCCTCGAATGTCACGAAATCGCGGAGCGCTCGAGGCTCGACCGGCGTGAGGAACCGCGTCGCGGCGATGTCCTTGCGCTGCTGGCGCCCCGCCTGGACGAGGACGGCACTCCTGGCGCTGTCCTCCGCCGCGATGAGCGTCAGGATGTCGGGATCGCCGGGGAGGCTGTGGACCTTGCCGTGGAAGACGACACCGGTGTGGACGATGCCGTTCTCGACGTATCGGGCGTACCTGGGCATTTCAGCGTCCTTGCTGTTTCGCGGTCAGGGATCGGGGGACTCGCGTGGTCGGGGGCTCCACCTTCGGAGCCCCCGCCAGCTCAGAAGTCGAGCGTCTCGTAGAAGTCGCGCTGCCGGGTCTCGAGCGCGGGGATGGCCTGACCGAGCGCCCACTGCTCGAAATGCGGGTAGGTGCCGTGTGCCTTGAACGCATCCTCGTCGACGTACACCTCGAAGATGCGGAACGTGCGCGGGTCCTCAGGGGACTGGTAGGCCTGGTAGTAGACGTTCCCCGGCTCGTCGCGCGAAGCGGGGGAGAGGTGCTGGAGCGCCTCGCGGACGGTCTCCTCTTCACCGGGCTTTGCGATCCAGGTGGCGCTGCACACGAATGCCATGGGTTTCCTTTCGGACGTCGGTCGGGGAATCGCCCCGGTCGTTCACGCTATTCGCCTCGCGAGGACGCGACCAACCGGTGGAGCGGGATGCCTGTCATCGCGGCAGGCGCGTTCACCGCGTCCGCGCTCGGGAGCGCTTCCGCGCCGGGGGGATGTCGGGCACGGGCACGGGAGCACCGACCGTCCCGCTGAGTGTCCCGATGCCTTCGACGACGAGATGCACGGTGTCGCCGGTCCGCAGCGCCGGAGGCGTGCGCTCGCCGTTGCGGCCCCACAGTTCGCCCAGGCAGCCGCCATTGCCGGTGGTGCCCGAGCCGAGGACATCGCCTGGGACGACCCGCGCGTTTCGTGAGGCGTAGGCGACGAGCTCGCCGAAGGGCCAGCCCATGTTGGAGAAGAGATCGTGGCCGATGAGCTGGTCTCCGACGTAGGCCTCGGCCCGCAGCGCGAGGAACCCGTCGGCGTCGTGCAGCTCTGCGAACTCGTCAGCCGTGACGATCCACGGCCCGAGACTCATGCCGAAATCCTTGCCCTTCGCCGGCCCGAGCCGCACCTGCATCTCGCGGGCCTGCACGTCGCGCGCCGACCAGTCGTTCATGATCGTGTAGCCGAAGATCGCCGCCGCGCCCTCCTGGGGCGTGAGATTGGCGCCGTCGCGGGGGACGGGTCCGATGACGGCCGCGAGCTCGAGTTCGAAGTCCAGCGCCTCGGTCGCGGGCGGCGTCACGGTGTCGTCGGGGCCGAGCACTGAGTGCGGGTTCGTGAAGTAGAACGTCGGGTAGCGGTACCAGGCCTCTGGGACGCCTGGCGAGTTGTCGACCGATGCCGTCATCCCTTCGACGTGCTCCTCGAAGGCCACGAAGTCGCGGATCGCCGCGGGCTTGATCGGTGCGAGCAGTCGCACGGAGCCGAGCGGGATTCGATAGACCGCCGTCGACCTCTCGAGCGTCTCGGCGAGCGCACGCGCTGCATCGATGCCCGCAGCGATGACCGAGTCGGTCGTCACTCCCGACGGGAAGGGGATGACGAGATCGCCGGAGACGATCCCCTCATGGATGGTGCCGTCGCTGATCCACCGTGCGATGCGCATTCGGAGCCCTCAATCCTCGAAGATCGCGACTGCGCGCGTCCAGCCGGCGGAAGCACCCCGCACCTTCGCGGGGAAGCACGCGACCATGAACCCGGTCGCGGGGAGCTGCTCGAGTCCCTGCAGCTTCTCGATCTGGCAGTAGCCGACCTCGGCACCCGCCTTGTGGCCCTCCCACACGACCGAGGGGTCGCCCGTCTCCTCGAAGAGACGTCGGTTGACGCCGATGGGCAGGTCCCAGCCCCAGGCATCGGTGCCGACGACTCGGACGCCCTGGTCTGTGAGATGCAGGGTGGCAGCCCGACCGAAGCCGATGCCCGTCTCGACGTAGTCCTCGCGTCCGTACGCCTCACTCGCGACGGTGTGCATGAGGACGATCTCGAGCGGCCGGAGCGTGTGGCCGATCGCGGCGAGCGCCTCGTCGATGTCGGCGGGCGTCACGAGGTGGCCGCTCGGGAGGTGGCGTAGATCGAGCTTCACGCCCGGCTGGAAGAACCACTCGAGCGGGACCTCATCGATCGTCCACGCGCGCTCGCCGCCATTCATCGTCGGGTGGTAGTGCCACGGTGCATCGACGTGGGTGCCAGCGTGCGTCGTGACGGTGAGGGTCTCGGCCGCGAGCCCCTTGCCGTCCGGAAGCTGGTCGGCGCTGATCCCGTACATCGCGACCATGTCGCTGAGTCCGCCGCCCTCGTGATCCTTGTAGTCGATCTTCGGTCGGAGGAATGCCGGGTCGACGGGGGTCACATCATCGAGCGGCATCGAGAGGTCGACGAAACGCATGCGGGCTCCTTTGCTCGTGCTCGACCTCCATCATTCGGGGGTCGCGTGCGCTCGGGGGAGCCTGCAGAGTGATGCAAGGCATCGCATCAGCCGATGCCCGTAGGCTGTAAGACAATATTCATCTCGACGAGGAGCACAGCCATGGCCATCGCGATCACGAACCCCACGACCGGTGAGGTCGTCGAGACTTTCGAGCCCCATGACGAGGCTGAGGTCGAGCGCCGGATCGCGGCCGCCGAGGGTGCCTTCGAGGCGTTGAAGGGGACGACGTTCGCGCAGCGCGCCGAGTGGATGCGCAAGGCGGCGGACCTCCTGGAGGCGGATGTCGAGCAGCTCGCGCGCAACATCACGATCGAGATGGGTCGGCCGATCAAGCAGGCTCGCGCCGAGGTCCTCAAGTGCGCGAAGGGTGCGCGCTTCTACGCGGACAACGCGGAGGCGTTCCTGGCTCCTGAGCAGCTCGATGACCCGTCGAAGGTCGGGGCCTCAGCAGCGGGCACGCGGTGGGCGCCGATCGGCATCGTCCTGGCCGTCATGCCGTGGAACTACCCGCTGTGGCAGGTTCTCCGCTTCGCGGCGCCCGCGCTCATGGCTGGCAACGTCGGTCTGCTCAAGCACGCGTCGAATGTCCCGGCCTCTGCGCTGTATCTCGACACGCTCTTCGAGCGGGCGGGCTTCCCCGCGGGCTCCTTCCACACGCTCCTCATCCCTGCCTCGGGCGTCGAGCGCGTCCTCCGCGACTCGCGCATCAAGGCCGCGACGCTCACGGGCTCCGAGCCCGCGGGCCGTTCGCTCGGCTCGATCGCTGGCTCCGAGGTCAAGCACGTCGTCCTCGAGCTCGGCGGCTCTGACCCCTTCATCGTGATGCCGAGCGCGGACCTGGACAAGGCCTCGACGGTCGCTGTCACGGCCCGCAACCAGAACAATGGCCAGTCGTGCATCGCCGCGAAGCGCTTCATCGTCCACGCCGATGTCTATGACGAGTTCCTCCGCCTGTTCAGCGAGAAGGTCGCGGCGCTCAAGGTCGGCGACCCGCTCGACGAGTCGGTCGATGTCGGCCCTGTCGCGACGAAGTCCGGCCGTGACGAGCTCGTCGAGCAGATCAAGGACGCAGTCGACAAGGGCGCGGAGGTCGTGACCGGTGGCGGCGTGCCGGACCTCCCAGGCTGGTTTGTCGAGCCCACGGTCCTCGCGGGTGTCACGCCCGAGATGCGGCTGTTCGCCGAGGAGGCCTTCGGGCCGGTCGCGACCGTCTACCGCGTCGAGTCGCGCGAGGAGGCGGCCGCGATCGCGAACGGCACGACCTTCGGTCTGTCGTCTGCGATCTGGTCGACCGATGAGGCCGAGCAGGACTGGTTCGTCGAGCGCCTCGACGCTGGCGCTGTCTTTGTGAACGGCATGACGATCTCGTTCCCCGAGCTCCCCTTCGGTGGCATCAAGGACTCGGGCGTGGGCCGCGAGCTCGCTGCCGCAGGCATCCGCGAGTTCATGAACCTCAAGACCGTCTGGCGCGGCTGACCCTGGCCCTCGGCCGCGACTGATCCCGCCGAGAGGGCCGGCTACATCCGGCTCTCGCCGCCGTCGACGAGCATCGTCTGGCCAGTCATGAACTCGGCGTCGTCCGAGACAGCGAATGCCACAGCGGCCGCGATATCAGCAGGTCGCCCCGTGCGGCCGATCGCCTGGCGCGACCTGACGGCCTCGAAGTGCTCGGGCGGGATGTCGGCCACGGCGTGCGGGGTCGCGATGAGTCCCGGCGCGACGGCGTTCACGCTGATGCCGAATGGCCCGAGCTCCGTCGCGAGCGCGCGCACCATGCCGGTGAGTGCGCCCTTCGTGCTCACGTAGTGGACCATGCCGGGTGGTGGTGCCCACTGACTCGACGACGTGATCATGACGACACGGCCGTGCTCGGCTGACTTGAGGTCCTCGAGCACGGCCCGCACGAGGTGCATCGCGCCGTCGACATTCACGCCGAACGACCGTCGCCACTGCTCGGGCGTGATCGCCTCGAACGGCGCGACGAACTGGTAGGCGGCGCAGTGGACGAGGGCGGTGACCGGACCGAGCTCGGCGCGCACCCGAGCGACGGCCGCGTCGACATCAGCCTGATCGCTGATGTCGCACGCGACCTCGAGGACGCCCGGTCTCGGTCCGGCCGGTGACGCGAGGTCGAGGCTCGCGACGCTGAAGCCCTCCCAGGTGAGTCGCGACACGATCTCCTCGCCGATGCCGCCAGCACCTCCGGAGACGATCGCGACTCTCGTGGTCATGGGGTGACGACGATCTTCCCGGGAGCGTGCGAGGCCTCGAGTGCGGTGAATGCCTCGGCGACCTCGTCGAGCGTGAAGGTCCCGGTCACCGGGACTACGAGTCGACCCGCGGCCGCATCGGCGGCGAGCTTCGCGAGTGCCTCCGAGGTGCGGGCGTCGCGCTCGACATTCAGGACTCCGAGCTCGTCGATCGCGGCGTATGCGGCGATCGCGACCATGCGGTCGGCGGGAACTCCGAGCTCGATTCCAGCGTCGAGGGCATCGCGGCCGTGGCAGTCCATCACAGCGGTGACGGTCCCGAGCGCCGCGACGCGCTCCGCCAGGCCCTCGCCGTAGGCGACGGGCTCGACGCCGATCGAGCGGAGGAAGTCGTGGTTCGCGGGGGATGCCGTGCCGATCACGCGTGCGCCGGCCGCGATCGCGAGCTGGCTCGCGATGAGGCCCACCGCGCCGCTCGCGCCGCCGACAAGGACGGTGTCGCCTGCGCCGACGGGGACGGTGGCAAGGCACGAGACGGCTGTGAGCCCGGCGACGTGGAGGCCACCGGCGACGACGACGTCGAGGGCTTCGGGTCGGCGCGCGAGCACGTCGGTCGTCGTGACGACGCGCTCGGCGATCGAGCCGGGTCCGCGACCGAGCACCTCGTCGCCGACCGCCACGGGCGTGCCATCCCAATACGTCGCGCCGTCTCCGACCGCTTCGACCGTGCCAGCGAGGTCGGACCCGAGTCGGCGCGGGAATGGCGCGTCCGAGGGGATGAAGCCGCTGCGCAGCTTCGCATCGAAGGGGTTGAGCCCTGCGGCTCGGACACGAATCGCGACTTCGCCAGAGCCGGGGGCTCGGTCCTCGACCTCACCCACGTAGAGGACTTCGGGTCCTCCGGTCACGTCGTACAGTGCAGCGCGACTCATGCGCTCTCCTCTCGGTCAGTTCCGCTCGGCGTCATCGCCGATCGGGGTCGGTGTGCTGGACGGCGATCTGCACAGGCTCGAGCTGGATCGCCCATCCCTCGATCGTGCCAGCGTTCTCGTACTCCTCGATCTGCAGGATGCGGCGCGCCGGATCGACCTTGTGCTCCATGGGTGTCGTGACGAAGGCGTGGACGGCGAGCCACGCGGCGGGTTCCCACGCGTCGCCTCCCACGACGATGACATTCGCGTCGAGCAGCCGGCGAGCGGTCATCGACGAATTGGCGCCGCCGGGGTTCACCGCCCTCGCACCGTTGACCTTGTTGGCTGCGACGACGCCGCACATCGCCTCATCCACGACGAGCACGGCGAAGGCGTCGACGCCCTGGTCCTGGTCCTCGACGACGGCACGTGCGACGCGGACGGCATAGATCGGGTAGTCGTCGCCCGGATCAGGCTCGGGCGAGCCGTGCCAGATGACCTCGTGACCTGCGGCGATGGCCCTGGCCTCGAGGGCGCGAGCGAGCTCGTAGCCACCAGAGTCGGCGGCGAAGTGGATGCGCATCAGATCTCCCAATGGTTTCGGTTGAGGTTCGCGGGGTCGCTCGCGAGGTAGCGCTGGAATCGCCCCTCCGGGTCGCGGGCGGTGATGATGGCCTGGAGCTTCGCGAAGTTCTCGTCGGCCATGAACTTCAGCTGCCGGTGGGTGAAGTCGCTGTCGCCCAGGTACTGCCCTGCTGTCACCGGCTGCGCCCCCATGAAGCACGCGTCGATCCACGCGCGATTGGCGGGATACTCGGCGGGATCCTCGTACACGCAGTAGCTGGCGACGTACGCTCCGGTCTGGAGCGAGAACGCCATGTCCTGCAGCGGGCGCATCGGCAGATTCGACATCCAGATCGTGAACGCCTTCGGTGTCGGCAGCTCGGTGAAGAGCGGGCGGATCGCCTCGATGACCTCGGCGGGATCGCCATCCACCCATGCGTTCTCGGTGATGTACTGGTGGCCCTCCGGGTTGTTCTCGAGCTGCGCCTCACGCTGCTCAGCGAGCGTCGACGGCGCGGCGTCCTTGACGTCGAGTGCGCGCGACAGCGCGGGATTCGTGCGGAAGAGCGCGAGCGATCGCTGCGCGTCCTCGAGCGTGTCGCCGAAGGCGAGGCCGGTGACGAGGAAGACCGGTAGCGAGCGCGGCCCATCGGGTCCGTCGACATGCATGCCGACGACGACGATCTCGACATTGTCCGGAATGTCGTGGGTCACCTCGTACATCCACGTCATGACCTCTGTGAAGTCTTCCGGGGCGAACACCTGCACGGTATGGGCGAGCCCGCCGTAGATGGGGCGAGTGGCGAGGTGGAACTTCGTGACGACTCCGGGGAATGACGGGCCCGACCCGCGTGCAGCCCAGTAGAGATCCGAGTTCTGCTGCGCATCGCACCGGATGAGCTCGCCCTCGGCGGTCACGACGTCGACTGCCACGACGGACTCGGCGCCCCAGCCCCAGCCCCGCTGGTTCCAGCCCTGTCCTCCCTGGAGGAGGAAGCCGCCGATGCCGACGGTAGGGCAGTGCCCGCCGTTGAAGAAGCGACCGTGCTGCGCGAGGAACGGCGTGAGCTCGTCTCCGCCCTTCGTCGAAGGGCTCGCGCTCGCGACCCTCGTCTCCGGGTCGTACTCGAGATGGTGGTAGTCGCCGAGGTCGATCAGGAGACCTCCGTCGCAGAGGCTCCAGGCGGCCCAGGCGTGTCCGCCGGAGCGGACGGCCACGGTCCAGCCACGCTCCTTGGCGAGCCTGACACCCTCGACGATGTCGCGCTCGCTCGCAGCGAGGAGCACGGCATCGGGGCGACGGTCGGGCCTCCGGTGATTGAAGACTCTGGAGGTCACGGCCTCCTCGAAGTCAGGGTCCTGAGGGAGTACGAGTCGGCCATCGAAGTCGACTGACGTGGGCATTGGGACTTCCTTGTCCGGCGCACGATACGCCTTGCGGGCACACCTCATGCCCGCGGCTCCACGATATGGACGCCCCGCGCCGGTGTCTCGCCTCCCGTGCGATGCTTGGCATCGGGGGCGATCCGGGTCAGTCCCGCGACCTCGTCGCGGCGAGCGCGACCCACGCGAGCGCGATCGGCACGCAGACGAGGAGCGCGAGCGGCCACACCGCCTCGCGACCAGCAGCCGAGACGAGCGGTGCCGCGATGCCGGCGAGGAGCCACTGCACTCCGCCGATGATCGCCGAGGCCGTGCCGGTCGCGTGTCGCAGGTCCTTGATGGCCTCGGCGATCGCCGGCCCGATGACGAACCCCATCGAGCAGGCGACGAGCAGCATGCCCGGCAGGAGTAGCCACGATGTGAGGAGTCCCGTCACGACCGCGACTCCGATGAGGGCGGCCCCGATCGAGATGACGGCGAGCCCGAGCGCGACGATGCCCCGTTCCGTGAGTCGCCCGGCGAGCCGCGCCGCGATGAGGCTTGCGATGATGAGCGCGCAGCCGTTGATGCCGAAGATGACCGAGTAGCCGAGCGGCGAGTAGCCGAGCACGTCCTGGATGACGAACGGCGAGGCAGCGATGTACGAGAACATCGCGATGAACGTCAGCCACGTGATGAGCGCGCCCGCGAGGAAGCGACGGGAGCGGAATGCCTCCCCGCCGATTCGGACGAATGTCCCGGGATGCATCCGGATGCGCCGCTCGACGGCGTGGGTCTCGGGCACGACGATCGCCGTGATGATGCACGCGACCGCGGCGAGGAGCGCGAGTCCGCCGAATGTGGCGCGCCACCCACCGATCACCATGAGCCCGACGCCCGCGATCGGTGCGAGGACCGGGCCGAGCGAGAGCATGCCGCCGAGGAGCGAGAAGCCTCGGGCGACCGCGGGCCCGTCCGCGAGGTCGGGAACCATCGCGCGCGGCAGGACGAGGCCGAAGGCACAGGCGACGCCGGCGATCACGCACGCGGCGACGAGCAGCGGGAGCGTCGGTGCGAGGGCGGCGGCCGCGCATGCGAGCGCCATGATGCCGGTGCCGACGATGAGCGGGCGACGTCGACCGACCGCGTCGGAGAGCGGCCCTGCGATGAGCTGCCCGAATGCCATCCCGAAGGTGAACCCCGTCAGCGTGAGCTGCGCCGCCGCCGCAGGCTCGTGGAAATCGTCGGCGATGGCGGGCAGTGCCGGCAGGTAGATGTCGGTGCCGAAGGGGCCGAGGATCGACAGGAGGCCGAGGACGGCAAGCAGCCCGGCCGAAAGTCGCGTCGGCTGGCGCGTCGAGCGCCCCATCAGCCGAGCGTCGTCGAGCCGCCGTCGACCACCAGGTTGATGCCTGTGATCCACGACGCCTCATCTGAGGCGAGGAATACCGCGGCGCTGACGACGTCATCCGGGCGGCCGATGCGGCCGAGCGGGATTCGGTCCCACGTCGCCTTCATGGGCGGTGGCGGGTCGTCGACGAGGAACTGCGTCGCCGGCGTCGCGATGAAGCCGGGCGAGATCGCGACGGCGCGGATGCCGTGCGGACCGCCTTCGACGGCGAGCTGCTGCGTGAGGTTGATGACGCCCGCCTTCGCGGTTCCGTGCACGTTCTGCGGCATGAACTCGACCCCGCGCGTGCCGGCGATCGACCCGATGCTGACGATGACGCCACCACGCTCCTTGAGGTGCTTCCATGCCGCCCGCACGGAGTAGAAGACGAGACTGAGCTCACCGCGGATGTTGAGCTCCCAGTCTTCGACCGGCAGTACGTCGATGGGCGCGAACCGCTGGATTCCCGCATTGTTATACAGGATGTCGATGCCGCCGTAGACGGCCGCGGCCTCGTCGATCCACGCGGCATTCGCCTCGGGGTCCATCAGGTCGACGGGAGCGTGTCCAGTGATCTCGCCGCCCTCGCCGCGGACGATCGCCACGGTCGCCTTGAGCCCCGCGGCGTTGATGTCGCAGCCGACGACGCGCGCGCCCTCGGCGGCGAACCGGCGCGCCGCCTCACGGCCCATGCCACTGCCGATTCCGGTGATGAGCGCGATCTTGCCGTCAAGCCGTCCCATGGTGTCCCCCCCAGATCCCCGTCGATCAGTCGGCGTCAGTGCGCACAGCACGATCCTCCGCCACGACCTCACACCGGAGGCGCGACGAAGAGGCCCTTGTCGATGTCGTTGAACGACTCGCGCGCGATGAGCTCGCTCATCTCCTGTGCCGTGCCCCACTGATCCTGCGTGTCGAGCTCCGCGATGCTGAGCCGGCTCGGGTGCCAGGTGTCCTCATCGAGGATCGCGAGCTCGGTCGTGTATTCGATCGTGTTGCCGGCGGGGGACAGGAAGTAGGCGAAGGTGTTGTCTCCCGCATTGTGTCGACCTGGGCCCCAGATCATGCGCGCGCCGGCGCGGAGGATCTTTCCCGTGCCCCGCATCCACTCCTCGATGCCGCGCATCTCGAACGAGACGTGGTGGAGCGAGTGGTGCGGTCCGCGAGCCACCGCGATCGAGTGGTGATTCGGGTTGACGCGCATGAAATGCATCATGTCCGTGTTGTCCGGGAGGACCAGCGAGTCGGAGATCGCGAAGTCGAGGTGGTCGATGTACCACTGCGCCGTGCGGTTGAGATCGGCGGAGTTGAAGACGACGTGCGAGAGCTTGACCGGGATGGGCTCGCGCTCGCGGACCTTGCGGCTCTCGCGGATCTCGTAGTCGGTCGAGAACTCGAGCGTCCTGCCGTCGCCGTCGAAGACGCGGAAGCCGAAGCCCCCGCCGGGGCCGGAGAGCTCCTGCGGCTCGTGCACGAACTGCACGCCCTGCGCGCGCAGCCGCTCAGCGAGCGCGAATAGGTCGTCGCGGTCCTTCGTCGCGAGCCCGACGAGATCGATGCGCTTCTCGTCCTTGCGGAGGCGCACGACGAACGGCTCGGGCGAACCCTCGGCCGCGAGGTACGAGATGGTGTCGTCGCCCTCGACCTCGGTGAGGCCCCAGTGCCGACGGAAGAAGTCACGCTCCTCGGCGAAGTTCGGCACGGCGAGGGCCGCATACCGAAGGTGGGATACGAGTCGCTCAGTCATCATCGACCTTCCATCGTTTGCGCGCGCGCACCTCGCGCGCGGCGCTGTCGAATGTACGTCCGGGATTCCTGACCCTGCCACCCGCGCCCGGGATACTATCCATCGCGTGCCGGACCTCGATTACGACATCAACCTTCTGGTGGCGCTCCGCGCGCTGCTCGAGGAGGCGAATGTCACGCGAGCGGGCGAGCGCATCGGCATGGGTCAGTCGACGATGTCGTCGGCGCTGTCCCGGCTCCGCGCGCAGTTCGACGATGAGCTCCTCGTGCGCATCGGCCGCGACTACGAGCTCACCCCGCTCGCGAAGCAGCTGCTGCCCCAGGTCCAGGTGACGATCCCGCTCATCGAATGGGCGCTCGGCTTCGAGGGCGAGTTCGATCCGGCGCACGCGGCACGCACCTTCTCGGTGCAGATCTCCGACTACGCGGCGATCGAGCTGCGCCCGTTCTTCGCGGCGCTCCGCCAGGCGCGCGGGCTGCGATTCGATCTCCTGCGGCTGCCCGGTGCTCCGACCGACGCCGACAAGGACCTCCTCTCCCACGACTTCATCGTCGCGGTACCCGGCATCGGCATCGAGGGCGAGAGCATCGAGCTCTTCCGCGACGAGTACGTCGTCATCGCGGACCGCGACAATCCGGCGGTCGCGGACGGTCGGATCGAGATGGACGACTTCCTGCGCCTCCCCCACGTCCGGGTCGACTTCGGCCGAGCGCACATGACACCGCCCGAGCGGCGGATGCGAGAGCTCGACCTGCAGTTCGAGGTGCGCGTGACGACGAACTCGCTCCTCCCGGTCCCGCTCGTCGTATCCGGCACGGACCTCCTGGCGATCGTGCCGAAGCGCCTCGCCGAGCGGAACGAGTCGGCGGTCGGCCTCGTGTCGGTCCCCGTGCCATTCGGTCCCATCGAGCTCATCGAGCGGCTCTGGTGGCACCCCTCCTACAACCACGATCCGGCCCACACGTGGGTCCGGGAGACCGTCGTCTCCGAGCTCGGACTCATCCGCAGGTAGCGGCGCGACCGGCGCCGGCGGCTGCGCGCACGGCGGGCGCGCACGTGAGCAGCACGGCGATGGGAACTATCGCGCGCGATGCATGGTCGCTCTCGCGTGCCCGGCATACTGTCGAGTCCGGGCGCAACGGTGCGCCCAGTGGAGGAGTCGAAACGATGACGGTTCGTTCGGTGCTCATCGTCGGGGGCGGATTCACGGGTCTCACCGCGGCGATCGCGCTCGCGCAGCGCGGAGTCGAGCAGGTCACGCTCGTCGAGCGTGCGCCGGCCTGGGCGCGAGTCGGCCACGGCGTCACGCTGCAGGGCAACGCGCTCAAGGTGTTCAAGGACATCGGTGTTCTCGATCAGGTCCTCGCAAAGGGCTTCGCCGAGGACGAGGGTGTGACGCTCTTCTTCCAGGACGGCCGCGTGATGATGCAGCTGAAGACGCCGCGGACCGGTGGGGAGGATCTGCCTCCCACGATCGGCGCACTCCGGCCGGACCTCCATGAGGCGCTCCTCAAGCGCGCCGAGGCGCTCGGCGTCGAGATCCGACTCGGCACGGAGCTCGTCTCCTTCGACAACCACGGCGACCAGGCTTCGACGCTCCTCTCCGACGGCACGACCGAGTTCTGGGACCTCGTCATCGTCGCCGACGGCATCAAGTCGCAGACGCGTCCCAAGCTCGGCATCACGCAGGACCGCGGGCCGAGCGGGCTCGGGATCTGGCGGGCGGTCACGACGCGCCTGCCGCACATGCGCGGCGGCATCGCCTTCCCGTTCGGCGAGGGCTCGGGTGCGTACAAGGTCGGCTACACCCCGGTGAGCGACACCCACTGCTACATCTTCGTGCTGTGCCCGCCGCAGCGCGTCGACAACGGCCTCCCTGACTGGCAGGAGGTCAAGCGCCTCATGGCCGACTACCACGGTGACTTCGACTACCTCCGTGAATCGATCACGGAGGACACCTTCCTCAACTTCCAGGAGATCGAGTGGATCTTCGTCCCCGCGCCATGGCACCAGGGGCGTGTCATCGCCCTCGGCGAGGCGGTCCACGCCGTGCCGCCGCTCATCGCGCAGGGCGCCGCGCAGTGCGTCGAGGACGCGGCGATCCTCGCCGAGTACGTCACGCAGCCGGGTGACCTCGAAGAGCAGTTCGCTGCCTTCTACGAGCGCCGCATTCCGCGCATCAAGGGCGTCGTCGACGCGTCGATGCAGCTCGCGGACTGGGAGCTGCACCCCGGCGCCCCTGAGGCGGACCCCGGTCGAGTCATGGCCGAGGCGCTCATCGCGCTCGTGCCGCCGGCGTGATCCGATGACGGAATTCCGAGTCCCTCGCCGCATCGTCACCGGCCACGATGATCGAGGCCGCTCCGTCATCATCTCCGACGGCCCCGTCGCGGTGACGCAGGAGCTGCCCCAGGACGGCGTCGCGTTTCACGAGGTGTGGAAGACGGAGCAGTCGCCTGCTCACATCACGCGCACGGCGAACGACCCCTTCGAGGGCAGCGTCACCGTCGCGCCGCCCGCGAAGGGGTCGCGCATCCGCGTCAACGAGTTCAAGCCGCACAGCCTCGATGCGGACGGGCTCCAGTCGCCCGTCCACACGACCGAGTCGATCGACTACGGCGTGGTGCTCGAGGGCGAGATCACGCTCATCCTCGATGACGGCATCGAGACGACTGCTCGCGCGGGCGACATCGTCGTGCAGCGAGGCACATCCCACGCCTGGGCGAATCGCGGCGACACGATGGCGCGCGTCGCATTCATCCTCGTGTCGGGCGAGTTCCAGGACGACGTCCTGGCGGTGCGACCCGACGCCCGCGACCACCTCTCGACCCACGGGCCCCGCGACTAGGTGGCGGCCATGCACATCGATCACGTCGGACTGTCGGTCGCCGATCTCGATGCCCAGATCGCCTGGTACCAGCGGGCGTTCGGCTGGCGAGTCGCCGCGCCCTTCGAGATCGCGGCCGTGGGACTGCGCGGCGCCTTCCTCGTCGGACCCGAGGGCATCGCGATCGAGCTCCTCGAACGCACCGGCTCGACCCACTCGCGGCTCGCGACGAATCCTCCCGACGCCCTGCTCGAGCAGGGCTGGGCGCACCTCTGCTTCCGGGTCGATGACATCGAGGCGACCTTCGATGCGCTCGTCGCCGCCGGTGCCGGAGTCGTGACCGCGCCCGCGGCCGCCCCCGAGCCTGACACGCGCTTCGCCTTCCTCACCGACCCGGAAGGCAACTTCATCGAGCTTCTCGATCGGGCAGGGCCGGTGGGCGGATGAGTCAGACACCGAGTGCAGTGCGGCTGCCGGGTCTGTCCGATCGGACCTTCGTCATCACTGGAGCGGCGCGAGGCCAGGGAGCCGCCGAAGCGCTGCTCCTCGCGGCAAACGGTGCGCACGTCATCGCCGCAGACATTCATGAGGAGGCCACAGCGCTGCTGAATGCCGCAGCGGACCTGCCCGGCACGGTCGAGTACCGCGTCCTCGACGTCACCGACGAGGCCGCCTGGACGTCGCTCGCGGCATCCCTCGCTGGTACGACCGTCAAAGGTCTCGTCAACAACGCGGGCGTCACGGCGCGTGTCCGCATCGGTGGCGTCGATCGCGCCGATTGGGATCGCGTCCTCGCGATCAACGTCACGGGCGCGATGCTCGGGACGCAGGCGATGCTCCCGCTCATGGCGCGCGGCTCCTCGATCGTGAACATCGGGTCCGCGGCCGGCCTCACGGGCCACTACACCGCCGCATACACGACCTCGAAGTGGGCCGTCCGCGGCCTCACGCACACCTCGGCGACCGAGCTCGGCCCGCTCGGCATCCGCGTGAACGCCGTCCACCCCGGATACATCCGGACCGAGATGACGGCGAGCGCGCCGCCCGCCTTCCTGGAGGCCAACCTCGCGGTGGCTCCGCTGCACCGCGCGGGTGAGCCGGAGGAGGTCGCGAACCTCGTGGTCTTCCTCCTGAGCGACGCCGCGGCATTCATCACCGGTGCCGACATCCCGATCGACGGTGGCCAGTACCTCTCCGGCGTCGCGACGTTCCTGTCCGACGCCGTCCGACCCCCGCAGAGTTCATAGGAGTCCCGCATGTACATGTATTTCCCCACCAACTACGTCTGGAGCATGGCGGTCGTAGCCTCCCTGAACAACGGCGGCTACATCGACGACATCGACAAGGCGTGCCGCCCGGTCCTCGAGGCCTCGCAGCGCGGGGACGACGCAGGGACCGCTGAGCTGTATGCGTCGTGGGAGGCCGTCATCGACCGTCTCGTCGCATCCGCGGAGGATGACGAGTCGCGCGGACGTCTCCTCGGCGCGAGCGAGAAGTACTACCGTGCCTCGCTCTACACCTCACAGGCCGAGCGTCTCCAGTCGCCGAAGTGGGAGGGGCGCCTCGCCGCGTACCAGCGCTCCATGGACCTGCTGCAGAAGTACGTCGACACCGGTGATATCCCGATCCGCCGCGTCGAGATCCCCTACGAGGACTCGAGCCTCCCCGCGTATTTCCGCTGGGTGCCGAATGCCACGGGCCCGGTCCCGCTCGTCATCCTCTGGAACGGCCTCGACTCGACGAAGGAGATGATGGTCTACTCCGGCTTCGCCGAGCAGCTCGCGAAGCGAGGCATCGCGACCCTCATGGTCGACTGCCCCGGCGCTGGCGAAGCCCTCCGGCTCCGCGGCCTCACGTCACGTCACGACACCGAGGTGTGGGCGAAGGCGATCATCGACTGGGTCGAGACCGACCTCCCCGAGGCGGACTCGTCGAAGATCGGACTCGTCGGCTGGTCGCTCGGCGGGTACTACGCACCGCGCGCCGCCGCCTACGAGAAGCGCGTGAAGCTCGTCGTGGCCTGGGGTGCGAACTACAACTGGGCCGAGGTGCAGCGCAAGCGCCTCGCCCGCGAGGGCGAGAACCCAGTCCCGCACTACTGGGACCACGTCCAGTGGGTCTTCGGGGCGGACAGCATGGATGACTTCTTCGAGCGCACGAAGGGCATGACGCTCGAGGGCGTCGTCGAGGACATCACCGTGCCATTCCTCATCACCCACGGCGTCGGCGACCGTCAGATCTCCGTCGACTACGCCTACGCCGAGTACGAGCACGCGATCAACTCGCCGAAGCGCGAGCTGCGGATCTTCGACCAGGTCGAGGGCGGCGCGGAGCACATCGGCATCGACAACATGCCGTACGTCGCCGCATTCACCGCGGACTGGGTCGCCGAGACCTTCGCCGAGATGGGCTGAGCGGCCGCGGATGCCGAAAGGGCGCCGGGTGATCCCGGCGCCCTTCCCTATGTCCTGGGGGTCCTGGGGTTACGAGCCGCCTGCGCGGTTGCGGCGACCGAGGTACGTGGAGAGGCCGACCGCGGCGAGCAGCGCGACGCCGTTGAAGACATTCGATGCCCAGCCGCTCGCGCCCGAGAGGGTGAGGCCCGAGACCGAGATCGAGACGAACATCGCGCCGATGATCGTGCCGACCACGTTGAAGAAGCCGGGGCGGATCGCCGTCGCGCCGAGGAACACCGCGGCGAGCGCAGAGAAGAGGAGGATGCCGCCGTCCGACGCTGTCGCGCTGCCCTGACGCGCGAGCTGGAGGATGCCCGCGCAGCCGGCGATCGTGCCAGCGATGATGAAGCTCATCCAGACGTTCTTGCCTACGGGGACGCCGACGAGCTTCGCCGCACTCGCGCTCGAGCCGATCGCGTAGAGCGATCGACCGAGCGGCGTGTGGGTGAAGAAGTACCACGCGAGCGCGGCGATGAGGAATGTCACGAAGATCGGCGCCGGGAGACCGAGCCAGCGGGTCGAGCCGAACTCAGGGAGGGCGCGGTCGATGCCGGAGATGATCGTCTGGCCGTCCGTGTACCAGATCATGAGACCCGAGATGAGCATGCTCATGCCGAGGGTCGTGACGAACGGGCTCATCCCGAGCCGGGTCACGAAGAAGCCGTTCACGACGCCGACGCACCCGCCGATGAGGATCGGGATGATGATCGCGAGCCACAGCGGGAGGCCCGCCTTCGCCATGAGGCCCGCGCACACCACCTGCGACATGACCGCGACCGCGCCGAGCGAGAAGTCGAAGTAGCCGCTGATGAGTGGGAAGAGCGCGGCGACGGCGACGAGCGCGACGACCGCGATCGAGCCGAAGATGACGTTGAAGTTGTTGATCGTCGGGAAGGCCGTCGACGATGCCGGGTTGAGCGAGAAGAAGACCACGACGAGCACCGTCAGCAGGGGCATCGCCCAGGCCTCGAGGATCCTCAGGGCTGTGGGCGTCCGCTTGGCCGGGATGGAGACGGTCTCGGTGGACTGCGGGGAGTTGCTCATGCGTTCGGCTCCGTGTCTGCGGGGTCGTCGTCGGTGGAGAGGGGTCGTTCGCGGAGGACGAGGCTGTTGAGTCCGTCGATGTCGAGCTCACCCGCTGCGACCTCCGCGGTGATTCGTCCGCGGGACAGCACGAGCGTGCGATCGGCGAGCGCGTGGATCTCCGACGGGTCGCTCGATGCGACCACGACGGCGCAGCCCTGCGCTGCAGCCTGCCGGATGAGGGCGTAGATGTCGGCACGGCTCATGACGTCGACGCCCTGCGTCGGCTCGTCGAGCAGCAGGAGCTTCGGCGCGCGGTTGAGCCAGCGCGCGATGACCGTCTTCTGCTGGTTGCCGCCCGACATCGAGGTGAACAGGGCGTCCGGGCCGACGACCTTGATGCCGAAACGTCGGATGAGCTCCCGCGCACGGGTGCGCTCGCGGCCGCGGGGCATCCAGCCGCGCTTCCAGTTCTCCTTGAGCGTCGCTACCGCGATGTTCTCGCTCACCGACTGGTCGGGGAATGCCGCCTCGTGCCCGCGATCCTCTGGGACGAGCGCGACCCCGGCATTCATCGCATCGCCCACGGCCTTGGGTGCGTAGGCCTCGCTCTCGAGCGTCATCTCGCCGGAGCTCGGCTGATGCTCGCCGAAGATCGTCTTCAGGACCGACGAGCGCCCAGAGCCGACCAGCCCCGTGAGGCCGAGGATCTCGCCCTGGTGGACTTGGAAGCTGATGCCGCGGACGGGGCCAGACCGCAGCCCCTCGACGCTGAAGACGACATCTGCGCGCGCGTGGGAGGCCTCGCCCGTGGGGCGCAGCGCCGCCACGGAGCCGCCAGCCATGAGCCCGATGAGCTCATCCTCGCTCGGCTGCGCGTCGACGAGCGCGCCGGCGACGCGGCCATCCCGGTAGATCGTGTAGTCCTGCGCGACCGAGAGCACCTCGCGGAGACGATGGCTCACGATCACGACCGTCTGGCCGAGGGCCGCGCGACGACGCACCTGGTCGAGAAGCAGCTCGGACTCCTGCGCCGCGAGACGCGCGGTCGGCTCGTCGAGGACGAGGATGTGCTGTGCATCGGGCGTCTGATCCTGCAGCGCGCGGACGATCGCGATCATCGTCTGGTCCGAGGGACGCAGCGAGTACACCGGCTGATCGGGGCGGAGGGCGAGCTCGTACTCGTCGAGGAGCCGCTGCACCCGTCGACGGAGCGCCTTCCAGTCCACTCCCGGACCTCGCATCGGGTAACCCGAGTCGAGGGCGAAGTTCTCCTCGATGGAGAGGTTGGCGAAGAGTCCGAGGTCCTGATGGACGAATCTCAGGCCAGCCGCCTGCGCCGTCGCCGGCGAGTAGGCGTCGAGGTCGTACGTCTTGCCGAAGATCTCGAGGTCGCCGGAGTCGGCGGTGTAGACACCCGCGAGGATCTTGATGGTCGTGCTCTTGCCGGAGCCGTTGCCGCCGAGGAGTGCGTGCACGGTGCCCGGGCGGACGAGGAGGGAAGCGTCGTTGAGTGCCCGTGTGCCGGCGAAGTCCTTGTTCAGGTGCTCGACGCGGAGGGCGAGGTCGAGCGTGGTGCCGGGGGCGGCAGGTGTCCCTGCCGCCCCCGTGTTCATCGAGGAGCTCAACGGCCCCACGACTCGAGGAACTTCGCGCGGAAGTCGGTCGAGCCCTGGTAGCCGCCGCTCGCCGGCAGGTTGTGGTCCGCGTCGATGACCTGCATCGACTGGCCCACGAAGATCGGCTCCTGGCCGTTCAGGAGTCGGATGGCCGTGTCGATCGAGCCCCACGCCTCCCATGCGGCCGCCGTGGCGACCGTCGCGGTGATGCCGGGCTGGCCGTTGCGGATCATGTCGATCGCCCCATCGCCACCGAAGTTGCCGATCGCGATGATGTCGCCGCGGCCCGCCTGGTCGATCGCAGCCGCGAGGCCGTTCTCGTAGTAGCTGTCCGTGGAGACGTAGATGACGTTGGCCTCAGGGTGGTTGAGGAGCGCGGTCGTGACCTTCTGGATGAAGGAGCCGTCAGCGACCTCCTGGTCGGAGATCTGGATGTCCTCGACGACCTCGCCGCCGCCGAGCGCGTCGAGCTCGTTGACGAAGCCCTCGGTGAGCCACGGCTGCCAGACATTCGTCGTCGTCGTGACGGTGATGGCCTTCACGTCGCCGTCCGTCTTGCCGAAGGCGTAGTTCGCCGCAAGGTAGCCGAAGGCGTGGAAGAAGTCGCCACCGGGCGGGTCCGGGAGCCACAGACGCGTGAACGAGGCCCACGCCGGCGGGTCGCAGTCGTCGATGCCGCCACCGCTGACGACGGTGATGCCAGCGGCCTTCGCCTCGGCGAATGCCTGCGCTGCCGCACCACAGCTGATGCCGACAGGGACGATGACATCCGCGCCGCCGGCGATCGCCTGACGGATCGCCGTCGCGAAGCCCTCCGGGTTCAGCTTGCCGTCGACGACCTGCCCGGTCCAGCCGGCAGCCTCGGCTGCCTCGACCATGTACTTCGCGGGGCTGGCGCAGGTGGCGACCATCTCGCCACAGGACATCGCGTAGAAGACGAGTCCTTCGGGGGCGGGGGCGGGCTCGAGGTCGTCGAGCGTGGAGCCGACGCCGGCGTAGGCGATGTCAAGCGCCTCCTGTGCCTCGGGCGACAGCGCGTCGCTCGTGGGCTCGGTCGTGGGTGCGGTGGTCTCGCCACTCGTGGGCTCGCTGGTAGGTGCTGCACCGTTGCTGCACCCCGCGAGCAGGAGCGCGGCGAGCGCGAACGCGGCTGCTGGTGCCGCGATGCGTGCCTTGATCACATTTGCCTCCTGATGTAGACGGCAGGACCGTCCCAGGGGGACCGGCCTCATTGCCGTGCACGCCCCACTGGTAGGAGCGTGCTCCCACAGTCAATCGGCGGGCTCCGTCGCCCAACAGATTCGCGAGGCGATAGAAGCCATCGCCGGACTGCATGGAGTCCCGACACCGTATCGGGATCGACGAGCCGCCCGCCAGCACGTCGACGCGCGAGCGCAGTGTGCGCACTGCCATCATTGGCGAGTGAAGGAGCTCCTCGGCATCGTCCTGATCCCACTGCTCGCCGTCATCGCACCGCTCGTGAGCCGAGCGATCTCGCGATGGGCGATCATCCCCGTCGTCGTCTTCGAGATCCTGCTCGGGATCATCGTCGGACCTGACGTCCTCGGATGGGCGGACCGCAACGACTTCCTCGCGATCCTCGCCGAGCTCGGCCTTGCACTCCTCTTCTTCGTCGCCGGGACCGAGATCGAGTTCCGCGCGATCGCCGGCAGGCCGGTGCGCCGCTCGATCGTCGCGTGGCTCATCTCCTTCGTCCTCGCGACCGCGCTCGGCCTGCTCATCGCGGGCGGACAGATCGAGGCCGCGATCATCGTCGGTGTCGCGCTCAGCTCCACCGCGCTCGGGGCGATCCTCCCGATCCTGCGCGACGCGGGACTCTCCGGCACACCCGTCGGCACGGCCGTATCGGCCATCGGGGCGGTCGGCGAGTTCGGCCCGCTCATCGCGATCTCCGTCTTCCTCGGGGCGCGGTCGATCGGCGTCAACTCGCTCATCCTCGCCGCCTTCATCATCGTCACGGGAGTCCTCATCCTCGTCGCGCTCCGAATGCCACACGGTCGCCTGCACCGACTCGTGCGCGAAACGCTCCACACGACCTCGCAGTTCGCGGTGCGGGTCATCCTCCTCATCGTCGCGGCGCTCGTCGTCCTCTCCGCGCTCCTCGGCCTCGACATCCTGCTCGGGGCATTCGCCGCGGGCGTGCTGTGGCAGATCATGCTGCGGCATGCCCCGGAGGAGGACGTCGCGCACGTGAAGTCGAAGATCGACGGCGTCGCATTCGGCTTCCTCGTGCCGATCTTCTTCATCTCGACCGGCGTGAACTTCCAGCTCAGCGCGCTCCTCGCCGAGCCCATGCTCCTCGCGCTCGTGCCCGTCATCGCGCTCGCGCTCATCGCGATCCGCGGCCTGCCTGCGCAGCTCGTCGCGCCGCCGGGCACGAGCCGAGGAGACCGCATGCGGATCTCGCTCTACGCGGCCACCGGCCTCCCGATCATCGTCGCGGCGACCTCGATCGGCACCGAGCTCGGCGTCCTGTCGACCGGGAATGCCGCACTCCTCGTGAGCGCCGGAATGCTGTCGGTCCTGCTCTTCCCCTACCTCGCCTCGATCGGCCGGAGGTCGACGGCTGTCGGCGCGGTCTTCGAGCCAGTCGATCAGGACGACTGAAGCTCATCCGCAGCGTGGGACACTGGTCCCGTGAACGCGAAGTGGATGTGGCTCATCGCTGCTGTCGGAGTGCTCGTCTTCATCGGCGCGTACTTCCTCGGACAGCTCACGAGGGGCGGCGCCTGAGCCGCTCACGGATTTCACGGCCTCGCCGCCGTGTATACTCGACTGGCTCGCGCCTGTAGCTCAACGGATAGAGTATCTGACTACGGATCAGACGGTTGGGGGTTCGAATCCCTCCAGGCGCACCCTCCTGAATCCCTGATACTCCAGGCATCTCCCGCCCTCATTGAGAGGGACGCGATGATCGCGGTCAGCCATTCGCTCAGCCATCTGGCAAAAACCAGTCGGATTCGTCACTGGGCGTGTCGAGAGAACGAACTCTCCAACCCGACCCACCCTGGGTCTGCCCGACGCCAGGAGAGGCGTCGAGTGACAGGCAGGAACACCTGGCCTGTGCCACCCGCCTCCACCAGGTACCAACTCATGGCCACCGCCTCAAACCTCTTGACCATCCGCGAAGCTCAGATCCGCTTGGGGGTCTCTCGCTCGACTATCTACCGGCTGCTGGAGGTCGGTGAGCTCCACCGCCTCTACATCCGCACCAGCCCGCGTATCACTCAGGACTCGCTGGAGTCGTTCCTCGCTCGGCAGGAGCATCTTGGCGACCGCGGGAAGGTGGTCATCGGATGGTGAACAGCAAGGTCCCGATCCGGGGCACGATCTTTCCGATTAAGCGCAACGGCAAGCTCACCGGTAAGTGGGCCTGGGAGTACCAGGTCCCGGGCGATGCAGAGCGAACCCGGACTCGGCGGAGCTTCCCCAGTCGTAAGGATGCCGAGCGTGCCCGCCACGAGGCCGCGGTGCGCGAGATGGTCACGGCTAGCGCGCCGCAGCGCTCGCAGACCATCAAGCAGTACTGCGAGTGGTGGCTCGACTATCACCGGGAAGGTCGGGTGAAGCAGAGCACGCTCGGTAATTACATCTACCGGCTCCGCCACTGGGTCTACCCGAAATTCGGTTCCCTGCCGCTTGGCAGTGTCACCGAGCGGATGGTCAGCGAATGGATGGCCACGATGCGTCAAGGAGGTTTGGCCGTGAGTACGGTCAACGGCGCGCGCCGCGTGTTCCTGATGGTCATGGATCACGCGCAAAAGTCCGGTGCCATCGGACTCAACCCTGTCGGCCTCGTGCCGCCTCTTCGTGCTGCATACGACGAACACACTCAGAAGCGAGAGCCGTGGTCCCGGGAGGAAGCGGGCCGCGCGATTCGGGCGATGGAGTCCGAACCCATCGAGCTCGTCGTGTTGCTTGGCCTTGCCCTGGGCCTTCGCCGCGGAGAAGCTCTTGGGCTCAGGTGGAGCGACGTGAGTTTGACGAATGGAACACTGCGCGTCTCCCAGACCTACCGTCGGGTCGCGCTCTACGAGGGTGAGCGGCGGCGAAGCGTTGGGCAGTTCGACAGTCCCAAGACGGCTGCGAGTGACCGGACGCTCCCGATCCAGGCCGTTCTTCGACCGGCATTCGAGCGCCAGCTGCGACGTCAGGCTGAAGCTCGGTTGGCCGCAGGGGACCGCTGGGTGGACCATGACCTAGTTATCACCAACACAGTCGGCGGGCCCTTGGACCCCTCGGCCGTTGCACGGTCGTTCAAGGCCGCTCTCGTTCGTCATGGGATCCGCGTTATCCGACTACACGATCTGCGACACAGCGCCGCAACGATCGCGCTCGAAGCCGGAGAACCGATCGACGAGGTCAGTCAGGCTCTGGGACACACCGATGTCCGGATGACCAAGTCGATCTACGCCTCCAAGGTGCCGAGCTACAACGCCCAATTTGGCGCAGCCTTGAGCGATGCTCTCCTCGCGACGGCGGACGCACCGGCATTGGCAGAGGAGGACGACATAGACCGCGAATGGCGGGAGCTCACGGCGGCGACGGTTGTCGCGGCGTAGGGGAGGGGGGTGGGGGCGACAAAAATGCCACAAACCACTCCGCTCTCCTCATTCGGTTGACCTAACAAAACGCCGGTAGGCTCGCCGTCACGCTCACGAGTTGCGGCGCGAAGTACTTGGCTGAGCCGCACAGCCTCCCGATCCGTCGACCGGGTGCTCCAGGAGAAGAACGGGCGTCAGGAACCCCTGGCGCAAGGACGATGAATCGGAGCGCCCATGCGCTACACACGCCGAGACATTGATCGCCTCCTGGCGCACTCGCACCCGATTCCGGTGCTGCTCGGGATCGCGGATCGGTACGTAGCTGAACGCTTCCCTGGATGGACTTGGACCCGGCTCCTCCGGGCGCTGAGGGCGACTGGAGCGGTCGAGCATGCCGTCACGGGGCCCCAGCGGTGCCACGAACGCGTGCGTAGCCTCCAGGTCAGCCCGGCCGGGGTCTGTACCGTCGAATGGGTCAACGGCACGGTCACGACCTCGGCGGGCGAAGAGCGATGATCGCGGTCGGAGATGTTGCGTACATGCGCTCGGCTGATCTGCAAGAGGTCATCGAGCGGTACGCCGCAATCGGCATCGATGAGGAGTATGCCCGCTACGTCCTGCGTCTCTACAGGGGACCGCTCCCGGACGAGCCGCCCAGCATGCCGCAGCCCGATGCGGTCGAGCATTGAACCGCGCGACTCGCTGCGCTTCCGCCGCGACCACGATCGGGATCCTGTCGCGGGTGGCCAAGCGCGAGCCGGGGACGCGGATCACCTGGGTGCTGCGCCGCGGCACGGTCGGCAACACCTTCGGCGGCGGCAGCGCCGACGAACTGCCGCAGCGCGGAGCGCTGGGCCAGCGCGCGAAGAAGGCCGTCGAGGACGGCCTCGTGGACCTCGTGACCGGGTTCCGCACCGAGCAGGTCGTCCTCGCCGCCGGCGAGGCGGTGCTGGTGGCAGAGGACGGCCGCCGGCTCGCGCCTGCCGCTCGGGTCTTCGTCGCCACCGGCTTCCGTCCCGACCTGTCCTTCCTCTCTGAGATCCGTCTCGACCTCGACATGCGCCTGCAGGCCCCGTCGAAGATCGCTGCGGAGGTCGACCCGAACGTGCACTCCTGCGGCTCCGTCCGGGCCACCGGCGCGGCCGACCTCGAGCAGCCCGAGCCGGGGTTCTACATCGTGGGAGCGAAGTCCTACGGCCGTGCGCCGACGTTCCTCGCCCTGACCGGGTTCGAGCAGGTGCGCAGCGTCGTCGCCGCGATCGCCGGGGACCGCGAGGCCGCGGAACGGGTGGACCTCGTTCTGCCCGACACGGGCGTGTGCGGCGGCTCGGGGCTCTTCGATGCGCCGGACGAGTCCGCCAGCGCGGGATCGTGCTGCGCGCCGGCCCCGCAGCTCATCCAACTCGGCGTGGGTTCGGCATCGTAGGTTCACTACCCTTGGTTCAGGTCAGTGCTGGCTGTATAGTTCAGTGCATGCTGACCATTGCTTCTCGCCTCGACGTCATGAACCGGCTCGGCCGGGCCATGGCGGACCCGACGCGCTCCCGGATCCTGATGACCTTGCTCGTTGGCCCGAGCTACCCGGCCGTGCTCTCTCGCGAGCTGGAGCTGACGCGCTCGAACGTGTCGAACCACCTGACCTGCCTACGCGACTGCGGGATCGTGGTCGCCGAGCCCGAGGGTCGGCAGACCCGCTACGAGATCGCGGACCCGCACCTGGCGGCGGCGCTGACGGCGCTGGTGGACGTGACCCTCGCGGTCGATGAGCACGCGCCGTGCGTCGACGCCGAGTGCACGGTGCCGGGCTGCTGCGCGACGAGGGCGGGCGAGTGAGCGCGGCGTGTGGCTGCGAGCACGAGCCGGAGAGCATGGTGGGCGAGGAGTCCGAGGAGGCGGAGCGCCCCTGGTGGCGGGACCGCGGGATCATGGTCCCGGTCTTCTCCGGCGTGGCCTTCCTGATCGGCCTCGTCCTGGAGTGGTCCGGGCTCGAGTTCCCGGCGCTGGTGGCGTTCTGGATCGGCCTGTTACTAGGCGCGTCGACGTTCACCCCCGGCGCGATCCGCAAGCTGTTCCAGGGCAAGCTCGGTATCGGCCTGCTGATGACCATCAGCGCGGTCGGCGCAGTGATCCTCGGCTACGTCGAGGAGGCCGCCGCGCTGGCGTTCCTCTACTCGATCGCCGAGGCCCTGGAGGACAAGGCGATGGACCGGGCCCGTGGCGGGCTGCGGGCGCTGCTCAAGCTCGTCCCGGAGACCGCGACGATCCGCCAGGACGAGGCCTCGGTCGAGGTCGCGGCCAAGGATCTCGCCGTGGGCCAGGTCATGCTGGTGCGTCCGGGTGAGCGGATCGCGACCGACGGGATCGTCCGTACGGGGCGCTCCAGCCTGGATACGTCGGCGATCACCGGGGAGTCGATCCCGGTCGAGGTCGAGCCCGGCGACGCGGTGTCGGCCGGGGCGATCAACACCGCCGGTGCGCTGGAGGTCGAGACGACCGCGGCGGGCACCGACAACTCGCTGACCACGATCGTGGAGCTGGTCGAGCAGGCGCAGGCGGAGAAGGGGGACCGCGCCCGCCTCGCGGACCGCATCGCCCGCCCGCTCGTGCCCGGCGTGCTGATCCTCGCCGTCCTGGTGGCGGTCATCGGGTCGCTGTTCGGCGACCCGGAGCTGTGGGTCACCCGCGCCCTCGTGGTCCTCGTCGCGGCGTCGCCGTGCGCGCTGGCGATCTCCGTGCCCCTGACGGTGGTCGCCGCGATCGGGGCGGCGAGCAAGTTCGGCGTGATCATCAAGTCCGGTGCGGTGTTCGAGCGGTTCGGCGTGATCCGTCACGTCGCCGTCGACAAGACCGGCACCCTGACCCGCAACGAGCCCGCCGTCACCGCGGTGCTCACTGCCGACGGCGTCACTGAGTCGCAGGCTCTGGCCTGGGCGGCCGCGCTGGAAAAGCACAGCACCCACCCGCTCGCTGCGGCGATCACCGCCGCTGCGCCGGGTGCGCCCGCGGCGGAGGCCGTGACGGAGCAGGCCGGTCACGGCATCGAGGGCACCCTCGACGGCGCGCGGATCACGGTCGGCAGCCCGCGCTGGCTCGACGCCGGCCCGCTCAAGGACCGGGTCGCGGGCCTGGAGGAGCAGGGCATGACCGTCGTGATCGTGCACCGCGACAGCGCCGCGGTCGCCGCGATCGGCGTCCGCGACGAGCTGCGCCCCGAAGTCCCCGAGGTCGTCCGTACGCTCGCCGCCCAGAGCATCGGGACGACCATGCTCACCGGCGACAACGCCCGCACCGCCCGCGCCCTGGCCGCGCAGGCCGGGATCGAGGACGTGCGCGCCGAGCTGCGCCCGGAGGACAAGGCCTCAGCGATCGCCAAGCTCGGCGAGAAGCACGGGTCGGTCGCGATGATCGGCGACGGCATCAACGACGCCCCCGCCCTCGCCGCGGCGGACATCGGGATCGCGATGGGCACGACCGGTTCCGATGCCGCGATCGAGTCCGCCGACGTCGCCTTCACCGGCCACGACCTGCGCCTGCTCCCGCGCGCGTTCGACCACGCCCGCCGGGGACGGCACATCATCAACCAGAACATCATCCTGTCGCTGCTGATCATCACCGTCCTGCTGCCGCTGGCCCTGTTCGGCGTCCTAGGCCTCGCGGCCGTGGTGCTCGTGCACGAGATCGCCGAGGTGATCGTGATCCTCAACGGGCTGCGCGCCGCGCGCACCAGGAAGTCGATCGCGTGACCGCGCAGGGCACCGTCGTCGCCGAAGGGACGAGCCCGCCCTCCCCGAAAGGTCGGAGGGCACTCGGCGTCGCCCTCGCGGTCGCCGTGCTCGCCGTGGCCCTCGATCAGGGGTCGAAGGCCCTCGCTGTGGCGCAGTTGACTTCTGGCGAGCGGGTTCCGCTGGTCGGCGACCTGTTCGGCCTGTCCCTGGTCTACAACCCCGGAGCCGCGTTCTCGCTCGGCTCCGGGTCCACCTGGATCTTCACCCTCGTCGGCCTCCTCGCCGCCATCGCGGTAGTTGTGTTCGCTGTGCGGCTGCGTGGCGCGCGGTGGGGTGCCGCGTTGGGCCTGGTCCTCGGCGGCGCGGTCGGCAACCTCGTCGACCGGCTCCTGAACCCGCCCTCCTTCGGACAGGGGCAGGTCACGGACTTCCTCGCCTACGGCGACCTGTTCGTCGGGAACGTCGCCGATGTCTTCGTCGTCGCCGGTGTCGGCCTGGTCTGCCTGAACCTTCTCCCGCCAGGCCCGGACCGGGCGTCGAACGACGCGCGATTCGAGGATGCCGCATGAAGGTCGAGTTGCTGCACATTGTCGGTTGCCCGAACACGGACGTGGCCGAAGCCAACGCGCGCGCAGCACTGGACGCTCTTGGATTCAGGGCCGTGCCTGTCGAGCTGGTCACGATCCGGACCGAGGCCGAGGCGGTGAGCACCCGGTTCGGAGGCTCGCCCACGATCCTCGTCGACGGCGTCGACCTGTTCCCGACAGCACCGGTCCGCTCGCTCGCGTGCCGCGTCTATGCGACGAGGAACGGGTTCGCCGGAGCGCCTACGCAGGAGCAGATCGAAGCAGCGCTGCGAGGCGCGTCCCGGTAGAGCAAGAACGGGCTGTAGCGCGATCGATGGCGCACGCCTCACGGCACATCGGTGTTCGCCGCAGGGACCAGGAAACCCGGAAACACAGCGGAGAGGCAGGGCCATTGGCCGCTGCCCCTCCCGTGCTCGCAGTCCCTCAGACGAGCAGTTCCGCCAGCAGCGTTTCGACGCGACCTTTGATCTCGTCCCGGATCGGGCGCACGGCATCGATGCCCTGTCCGGCCGGGTCGTCGAGCTTCCAGTCCTCGTAGCGCTTGCCGGGGAAGAACGGGCACGCGTCGCCGCAGCCCATGGTGATCACCACGTCGGAGTCCTGCACCGCTTCGGTGGTGAGCACTTTCGGCTGTTCGGCGGTGATGTCGATGCCGACTTCGCGCATCGCCTCGACGGCGACGGAGTTGATCTGGTCGGCGGGTATGGATCCGGCGGAGCGGACCTCGACGCGGTCGCCTGCGAGCTCGCGGAGCCAGCCGGCGGCCATCTGGGAGCGCCCGGCGTTGTGGACGCAGACGAAGAGGACGGAAGGCTTCTGGTCAGTCATTGTTGTTCGCTTTCGTTCAGTCGGTGAGCGTGGCGAGGAGCTCGCGGACGCGGCCCTCGATATCGTGGCGGATCGCGTCGACCCCGTCCGGGGAAGCGAGAGCCGGGTCGCCCACGGCCCAGTCCTCGTAGCGGACGCCGGGGATGATCGGGCAGACGTCGCCGCAGCCCATCGTGACCACCACGTCGGCCGCGCGCACGGCGTCATCGGTGAGCGGCTTCGGGAACGCCGTCTCGGCCTCCTGCTCGCCCTCGATCTCGGTGAGCAGCGAGCGCACGTGCGGGTGCACGTCCGACGCCGGGGTGGATCCTGCGGAGCGTGCGACGACGCGGCCGTCGGCGAGCTGGTTGACGATCGCGGCGGCGAGCTGGGAGCGGCCCGCGTTCTGCACGCAGACGAACAACACCTGCGGCACCCCGGCCGAGCGGTCCCGCGTCAGGTCGGCGAGGCGCTGCCGGGCGAACCGTTCGGTCAGCGGGATCATGTGCGCCGTCAGCTTCGCCGAACGCACCAGGCCGGCGTAGGACTCGCGCACGATCGCGATCACGAGGTCCCGGTTCAGCCCGGTCAGCTCGTCCGCGAGTTCCTCGGCGAGGCGGGTCACGCGGGCGTCCATCTGCTGCAGGGCCGCGGCCCGTGCCGCGGTGTCTTCGGGTTCGTCGGTGACGGCCGCGGCGGGAGCGAACGCGTCGAGGAGGGACGCGACGGCGCGCTGCTTGCCCGGTGCGATGCGGTAGTACACCCAGGTGCCGCGCCGCTCGGACAGCAGCATCCCGGTCTCCTTCAGCACTTTCAGGTGGTGGGAAACAGTCGGCTGCGACACCTCGGCGAGGTCGGCGAGGTCGCACACGCAGGACTCGCCGCGCGGGTCGGTCGCGATCGCCGAGAGCATCCGCAGCCGCAGCGGGTCAGCGAGCGCTTTCAGTGCCCCGGCCACGGTCGTGGCGGCCTCGGTGCCGATCGCGTGCGCCGTGGACGGCGCGCACGCGTCGGCGTCGGAGATGACGGTCGTGTCGGTCATGACGTCCTCGATTCGGTGGCGTAGGGGTCGGTGTGGAACCAGGCCTTCGCGGCCCAGAGCGAGACGTAGACCAGGCCCACGAGCACGGGCACTTCGATGAGCGGGCCGACGACCCCGGCCAAGGCCTGGCCGGATGCCGCGCCGAAGGTGCCGATCGCGACCGCGATGGCGAGCTCGAAGTTGTTGCCCGCTGCGGTGAACGCCAGCGTCGTCGACCGTGCGTAGCCGAGACCGAGGCCCTTGCCGAGCAGCAGCCCCGCGAACCACATCAGGCCGAAGTAGACCAGCAGCGGCAGCGCGATGCGCGCCACGTCGAGAGGCTTCGCCAGCACCGCGTTGCCCTGCAGTGCAAACAGCAGCACGATCGTGAACAGCAGCCCGTAGAGCGCCCACGGCCCGATCCTCGGGAGGAACTTCTCTTCGTACCAGTCGCGCCCCTTGCGCTTCTCGCCGATGAAGCGGGACGCGAAGCCCGCGATGAGCGGGATCCCGAGGAACACGAGCACGTTCAGCGCGATCTTCCAGACCGAGATCTCCAGTCCCTGTGCGTCCAGGCCCAGCCAGCCCGGCAGCACAGTCAGGTAGAACCAGCCCAGCACCGAGAACATCACGACCTGGAAGACCGAGTTGATCGCGACGAGCACCGCGGTCGCCTCGCGGTCGCCGCAGGCGAGGTCGTTCCAGATCACGACCATCGCGATGCAGCGGGCGAGACCGACAATGATCAGCCCGGTCCGGTACTCGGGCAGGTCCGGCAGGAAGATCCACGCGAGCGCGAACATCACCGCGGGCCCGACGAGCCAGTTCAGCACGAGCGAGGAGACCAGGAGCTTCTTGTCACCCGTGACGGCTGCGACCTTGTCGTAGCGGACCTTCGCGAGCAGGGGGTACATCATCACCAGCAGGCCCAGCCCGATCGGGACCGAGATCCCGCCGACCTCCATCGCAGACAGCGCGTCGGAGAGCGCCGGCACGAACCGGCCGAGCACGAGGCCGGCGACCATCGCGAGGCCGATCCAGAGCGGCAGCCACTTGTCGAGGGTGGAGAGCCGTTTCGGGGCGGTGCGGGTCAGGGCGTCGGTCATGCGAGCAGCTCCTCGAGCTTCGCGACGTAGACGGGTTTCGGGTGCGCGCCGATCAGCACGTCGACACGTTCCCCGTTCCGGTAGAAGCCGAGGGTCGGGATCGAGGTCACGCCGGCCGCGGTCACGGTCTCGGGGTTCTGGTCGGCGTCGATCTTCACGATCTTCACCCGGCCCTCGTACTCGCCGGCGAGCTGGTCCAGGATCGGGGCGATCGCCCTGCACGGGCCGCACCAGGTCGCCCAAATGTCGACCACGACGGGCAGCTCGGACTCGAGCACCTCGGTCTGGAAGGTGGCGTCGGTGACGGGGGTGACGGTGCTCATACGGAGACCTCCAGAACAGGCTCGGAAACGGTGGCGGGTGCGAGGTGCGACAGGTAGTGCTGGGCGTCCTGCGCGGCCGCGCAGCCGGTGCCCGCGGCGGTGATCGCCTGCCGATACGTGTGGTCGACGAGATCCCCGGCCGCGAACACCCCGGCCAGATTCGTCCGCGTCGACGGGTGCGCGACCCGCACGTACCCGTCCGCGTCGGTGTCGACCTGCCCAATCACGAGCTCGGAGCGCGGGTCGTGCCCGATCGCGACGAACACCCCCGTCGCGTCGAGCCTCCGCTCGGCCCCGGTGATCGTGTCGCGCAGCGTGAGCCCGGTGACCTGCTCGTCGCCGAGGATCGCGGCGACCTCGCTGTTCCAGGCGACCTCGATCTTCGGATCGTCCAGCACGCGCTGTGCCATGATTCTCGACGCTCGGAACTCGTCCCGGCGGTGCACGACGGTGACTTTCGATGCGAACCGGGTGAGGAACAGCGCCTCCTCCATCGCGGAATCCCCGCCACCGACCACGGCGATCTCCTTGTCGCGGAAGAAGAACCCGTCGCAGGTCGCGCACCACGACACCCCGTGCCCCGACAGGCGCTCTTCCTCGGGGAGGCCGAGCTTGCGGTACGCGGAACCCATCGTCAGGATCATCGCCCGCGCCCGGTACGTCATCCCGGCACCCGTCTCGATGGTCTTCACGTCGCCGTCGAGCTCGAGGCGAATCGCGTCGTCGTAGACGATCCGAGCGCCGAACCGCTCAGCCTGCGCCCGCATCGACTCCATCAGCTCCGGCCCCTGCACGCCATCGACGAAGCCGGGGAAGTTCTCCACCTCGGTCGTCGTCATCAGCGCACCGCCCGCGGTGACCGAGCCCGCGATCACGTTCGGCGCAAGACCCGCGCGGGCCGCGTAGACCGCCGCGGTGTATCCGGCGGGACCGGACCCGACGATGACCAGTTCGACTTCTTGATTCGACATACTTCTATATTGACATCTATCGAATCAGTTCGCGAGCCCATGCCGGCTTCGTCACCGGATGTTCACCTACCGTGCTCAGGCAGGGCTGCCAACGCCCTTCGCGCGTGACCTCCGCATCATCGACGAACAGTGCATGAAAAGTGCACTCTTCAACAATCGGACCTACCAGTAGTCCCTTTATGGCTGTCGCGAGTAACGATCACAAGCCCCAGAGAGGGTCTCGCAGGCTGGCCCCAAGTTGCTAGGAGTCTCCCCTGTGGTGCATCCGTGCTCAGTAGCTTGGTCAGCCAATCGGCATGACGCCTGGAGACAGCGAGACACGCCTTAAGTCTCGGAGAGCTCCGCTAGTCGCTAGAATGGCCTGGAAGTAGCCACCGGCGGGATATCTGCCTGGAAACTACGGATCAGACGGTTGGGGGTTCGAATCCCTCCAGGCGCACCACGGAAATGCCTCGCCAGTCGGCGGGGCATTCGTCATCTCCGGGGTCGGGTCGGCGTCCTCGTACTCGGTCTCGCGTTCGTCCTCATCGCTGGCTCGTCCGTCATCGTGACCGTCGCCGCCGCGCTCGTCGCGGGCCGCCGATTCGACCCGACCCTGGAGCGGCGGCGCGGATGGCTCGAGCGGCACCACGCCGCGATCATGGCCGTCGTGCTCATCGTCATCGGCGTCGTCGTCCTCGGGCAGGGCATCGAGAGCCTCTGAGCTCCCGCCCGGCGCACCGCCGCCGCATCGCGTGCCGGGTGCGGTTTTCGGGGTGTCGCGCCTCTCGATCCCGAAAACTGCACCCGACACGCGTGGAAGCCGGGCGTGTCACACCACCCCGCATACCGATAGCGTTAGCGCCGCGGGGCCCGGAACACCGGTATCTCGCTACGCCTAGGAGGTAGTGGTGGTCGTCGCACTCTGGATCTTCGGTGGCCTCGCTGCCGTCCTGCTCGCAGCTGTCGGCCTCGTGAAGATCGTCGTGCCGAGGCCGCGCCTCGCGGGCATGAGCACGGGCATGGCATGGGCGGGCGACTTCCGCTCGTGGCAGGTGAAGCTCATCGGCGTCGCCGAGCTCCTCGCGGCCATCGGCATCGCGGTCGGACTCTTCACGCAGGACCGCTGGGCGCCGCTCTCGTGGTGGCTCATCGTGGCGGCCATCGCGGGCGCCGTGATCATCCTCATCGGCGCGGTCTTCACGCACATCATCCGCAGGGAGACATTCGTCCCGCCACTCATCCCGCTCGTGGTGAACATCGTCGCCGGCGTCCTCGCGCTCATCCTCGCGACGGGGTGGCCGGGCGGCGTGACCGCACCCACGGTGGCGGTCCCCGCGAACCCGATCTGGACGGGCGACACACGACCCGATCCGGTGCCCGAGGAGAATGTCGTCCTCGCGCTCCCCAAGGACATGTACCGCCACAAGGATGCGCCCACCGAGTGGTGGTGGCACATCGGCACGCTTCGGGCCGGCGACCGCGTGTTCGGCTTCGAGATCAACGCCGCGTCGTTCCACGGCCAGGGCTTCGCGATGACGCAGGTCGCGCTCAGCGACGTCACGGACGGTGCTCACTACGAGCGCACCCAGGTCTATGTGACGAAGCCGGTCGGCACATTCGACGTCTCGACATGGGCTGAGGGTGACCCGAGCAAGGACTGGTACGCGCGCCTCGGCGACCCGTCGTGGCTCGTCGGCGGGTTCACGATCACGGATGGCGGCTCCGGCTACACGAGCGCCCCCGAGGTGCGGATCGATGGCGACGGCTCCGGCGCCGCCGCGATGGCGGTGCTGAATGCCGACGGCTCGGTCGGTCAGATCGTCGTCCTGGATCCCGGCTCCGGCTACACGACGGCCCCCACGGTGACATTCGCGGGCGGCGGCGGTTCCGGGGCGACAGCCGTCGCGGTGCGGAACTACGTCGCAATGTCGGCGCCGCAGGCTGACCCGTCCAAGGACATTCGGGTCCAGTCGCTCCTCGTCGACGACCCCACGCTCACCGAGGTCGAGTTCGATCTGACGTTCTCGCAGGAGGGCAGGCCGTTCTGGGTGTGGGGGACCGGTCTCGAGCCGTCCGCGACGGAGCAGTCCCTTGCGACGGACAACTATTACTTCTCGTACACGCGACTCGCGGCGTCCGGCACGATCACCATCGACGGCACTCCGTACGAGGTCACCGGCACCACGTGGATGGATCACGAGTACGGCTACTTCGGCGACGGCACGAGTGACGGGCGAGTCCGCTGGCTGCTGCAGGACATGCAGCTCGACAACGGCTGGACGATCTCGAATGCCGGCATCATCGGCCCCGGGTACAAGCCGGAGATCGGCGTCGAGGTGCCTGCCTACGCGACGCTCCAGGGTCCTGAGGGCGACATCTACTACGTGAAGACGGTCATCACCCCGGTCGGCGAGCTGTGGACGAGCCCGCGCAGCGGTGTGTCCTACGCGCAGCAGTTCCAGGTCGAGATCCCGTCGTTCGATGCATCGATCGTCGTGACGACGCGACTGCAGGATCAGGAGTTCGAGATCCCGGGCGCATCGATCTACGAGGGCACGGCCGATCCGAAGGGGAAGTTCCTGGGGGAGAATGTCTCGGGAGACGCCTGGATCGAGCAGGCGTTCTGAGGTCGTCGCGGGGGCGTGCCGCGCCCCGCGAATCCCCCAGCGATTGGCACTCACATTGCTGGAGTGCCAGACGTGCGCTAGCCTGACATTGGCACTCGCACCACGCGGGTGCTAACCCTTGAACGTCATGGAAGTAGAGGTCTGAACCGTGTCGGTTTCCATCAAGCCGCTCGAGGATCGCATCGTCATCAAGCAGGTCGAGGCTGAGACCACGACCGCGTCCGGACTTGTGATCCCCGACACCGCGAAGGAGAAGCCCCAGGAGGGCGAGGTCGTCGCAGTCGGTCCCGGTCGCATCGACGACAACGGCAACCGCATCCCGCTCGACGTCGCCGTCGGCGATCGCGTGCTCTACTCGAAGTACGGCGGGACCGAGGTCAAGTTCGGTGCCGACGAGTTCCTCGTCCTCTCGGCTCGCGACGTCCTCGCGGTCGTCGTCCGCTGAGACGCTGCACTCCTGAGACCCAGCCGGCCTCGACCGGCTGACCAGTCCACGAAAGCGCCGCTGGCATCATGCCGGCGGCGCTTTCGCATATCCGCCCGAGCGTAGAGTGAGCCGGTGACCAGGCCCCCGAGCACCAAGGCGCTGAAGGAGCAGTCGGCGTCCGGCCTCGCATACTCGCTGAGCGCCTACGGCCTGTGGGGCATCCTCCCCGGCTATTTCATCCTCCTGCAGCCCACGGGGCCGTTCGAGATCGTCGCGTGGCGCGTGGTCCTCTCTGTCGCCTTCTGCGCGATCCTCATCAGCGTCGTCCGCGGGTGGCGCCGCACCGGGACGCTCCTCCGCGACCGACGCGTGATGGCGTGGCTCGCACTCGCCGCGGCATTCATCGGCGTGAACTGGACGGTCTTCGTCTATGCGACCGCGACCGATCAGGTCGTCGAGGCATCGCTCGGCTACTTCATCAACCCGATCATCACGATCCTGCTCGGCGTCATCTTCCTCAGGGAGAGAATGCGTCCGCTCCAGTGGACTGCGGTCGGCATCGCGTTCATCGCCGTCCTGGTGCTCGCCATCGGCCACGGCACCTTCCCGTGGGTCGCGCTGGCGCTGGCCTTCAGCTTCGGCTTCTACGGGCTCGTGAAGAACCGCACGGGCGGCCGAGTCGACGCGGTGAGCGGCCTCGCGATCGAGACGGCCTACCTCACGCCGATCGCCGTGCTCGTCCTCATCGGCGTCGCACTGTCGTGGCAGCCGGTCGACACGCACGGCGCTGGCATCACGCTCGGGGCATTCGGCGTGTGGCACACGATCGCCCTCTCGCTCGCGGGCGTCATCACGACGGTCCCGCTGCTCCTGTTCGCGGCGGGTGTTCGCCGACTCCCGCTGTCCTATGTGGGGCTCACGCAGTTCCTCGCGCCGGTCCTGCAGTTCCTCACCGGTGTGATCCTCCTGGGCGAGCCCATGCCGCTCGAGCGATGGATCGGATTCGGCATCGTGTGGGTCGCGCTCATCGTCCTCGTGATCGATATGGTGCGTGCGATCGTGCGGAATCGACGTGCTGCGGACGTCCCGGAGCTCACGTAACGATTTGGTCGCGTTACTTCCTCGTAACACCAAGGTGTTGAGCGAAGTTACATACCCCCATACCGTTAGTCGAGCGGGCGGCACTCCTCTGTCCTGTCCGCATACCTGACCCACACAGCAAGGAGCATCATGGGTGCATTTCCTAAGGGCACCATGGCGGGCGTCGCGCTCGTCGGAGCTGCCGCGCTCGTCCTGACCGGTTGCACGGCCCCTGCGCCGACGCCATCGGAGTCGCCGACGACTGGCCCCGAGTCCCCGTCCGCAGGTGAGCTCGCGCTCACGATCGGCACGGCACTCCCCGTCACGGGCAACCTCGCCTTCCTCGGCCCGCCCGAGATCGCGGGTACCGAGTTCGCGGCTGCGGACATCAACGCCGCTGGCGCGGGCATCACCGTCGAGCTCATCCAGGGCGACTCCGGTGACACCGACAACAAGGCATACGAGACCGAGATCCCGCGTCTCCTCGGTGAGGGCGTCTCCGCCATCATCGGCGCCGCGTCGTCCGGCACGTCGCTGCAGTTCATCGACCAGGTCGTCGGCGCTGGCGTCATCCAGTTCTCGCCGGCGAACACCTCGGCGGCGTTCACGACGTACAACGACAACGGTCTGTACTTCCGCACCGCCCCGTCCGACGTCCTCCAGGGCGAGGTCCTCGGCAACCTGATTGCCGAGTCGGGCGCGAAGACGCTCGGCATGATCGTCCTCAACGACTCCTACGGCACCGGCCTCGCCGGCTTCACCAAGGAGGCCTTCGAGGCGGCAGGCGGCACGGTCGTCGCAGAGCCCCTCTACAACACTGGTGACACGAACTTCGCGGCGCAGGTGTCCGAGGTCGTCGCAGCCAACCCCGACGCGATCGCGCTGATCACGTTCGAAGAGGTCGCGACCATCCTTCCGGAGCTCTTCGCTGCGGGCGTCCCCGCTGAGAAGCTCTACTTCGTCGACGGCAACCTGTCGAACTTCGGCGCCTCGGGCACCGACGTCGGCGGCTCGCTCGCCGGCGCGAAGGGCACGCTCCCCGGTCTCTCGATCGACTCGATCACGTCGTTCACGACGGCGCTGAACGACTTCTGGACCGGTGCCGGCAACCAGAAGCTCGAGGAGTACTCGTACGCGGCTGAGAGCTACGACGCCGTCGTGCTCCTCGCGCTCGCGTCGCTCGCCGCTGGTTCGACCGAGCCGGCCGACATCGCTGCGAAGCTCCAGGAGGTCTCTGGTGGCTCCGGCAACGGCACGAAGTGCACCACGTTCGCGGAGTGCGCGGCGATCATCAACGACGGCGGCGTCGCGGACTACGACGGCGTCTCCGGCCCGATCACCTTCGACGAGGTCGGCGACCCGACCGAGGCGACGATCGGCATCTACCAGTACGGCGACGACAACAACTACTCGGCGTACGAGGGCTGATTCCAGCAATCACAACGAGGAGCCCTCGGTCTCACGACCGGGGGCTTTCTCGTGCGCCAGCGCACGCGACGCACAGCGAAGAGGCCCGCCCCTGACGGGACGGGCCTCTCGGTGAAGCGGTTCAGGCGCCGAGGGTGCCGAGGTACAGGCCGATGACCTTCGGGTCGTTGAGGAGGTCTCGACCGGTGCCGGTGTAGGCGTCCTTGCCCTGATCGAGCACGTAGCCACGGTCGCAGATCTGGAGGCAGCGACGGGCGTTCTGCTCGACCATGATCGTCGTGACGCCCGCCTTGTTGATCTCCGAGACACGGAGGAACGCGTCGTCCTGGCGTGCGGGGGAGAGCCCTGCAGACGGCTCGTCGAGCAGGAGCACATGAGGGTCCATCATGAGCGCCCTCGACATCGCGACCATCTGGCGCTCGCCACCCGAGAGGGAGCCTGCGCGCTGCGACAGGCGGCTCCCCAGGTCGGGGAAGATCGCCGTGACGAACTCGATGCGCTCGTTGTATGCCTTCGGCTGCTGGAACAGCCCCATCTGCAGGTTCTCGGCGATCGTGAGCGACGGGAACACGTTGTTCGTCTGCGGGACGAATCCGACGCCCTTCGCGACGAGCCTGTTGGCCTTGAGGCCAGTGATGTCCTCGCCGTTGAGCGTGACGGAGCCCTCTCGGATCTTGACCTGGCCGAAGATCGCCTTGAGGAGCGTCGACTTGCCGGCGCCGTTCGGGCCGATGATGCCGATGAGCTCGCCCTTGGCAGCCGTGAGGTTTGCCCCGTTGAGGATGTTGACGCCGGGCAGGTAACCGGCATAGAGGTCGGAGACCTCGACGACGTAGTCGCTCATGCGTCACCCTCCCGCTTCTCGGCCTCGGCCTCGTGGATCGCGGCGTCGAATGCCTCGACCTCCTTCACGAGCTCGATCGCCTCGGTCGACAGCTCGCCCTCCGCGGCGTACCGACCGGTGACGACGCCGAGGTCGATCTCCTGGTGCGCGCCGAGGTAGGCGTCGATGACCGCCTGCTCCTTCATGACGGTGTCCGGCGGGCCTTCGGCCACGACCTTGCCTTCGGCCATGACGACGACCCAGTCGGCGATGTGGCGGACCATGTGCATGTCGTGCTCGACGAAGAGCACCGTCATACCGAGGTCCTTGAGGTCGAGGATGTGCTCGAGGAGCGACTGCGTGAGCGCCGGGTTGACGCCTGCCATCGGCTCGTCGAGCATGACGAGCGTCGGGTCGCTCATGAGCGCGCGGGCCATCTCGAGGAGCTTGCGCTGGCCGCCGGAGAGAGACGCCGCGTAGTCGGACTCCTTGGCGTCGAGCTTGAACTTCACGAGCAGCTCGCGCGCCCTGGTCTCGATGTCCTTGTCCTGCTTGCGCCACAGGGCCGGGAGGAGGGAGCTCCAGAAGCTCTCGCCGCGCTGCCCCGTCGCACCGAGCTTCATGTTGTCGAGGACGGTCAGCAGGCCGAGAGCCTTCGTCAGCTGGAAGGTGCGGACGAGGCCCATGCGCGCCACGCGGAAGGCGGGGACGCCGCTCAGCGACTGTCCGTTGAAGGACCAGTCGCCCGCGTCGGGCTTGTCGAAGCCGGTCAGCAGGTTGAAGAAGGTGGTCTTGCCCGCGCCGTTCGGACCGATGAGCGCCGTGATGGCGCCGCGCGGGATCTCAAGGTGCTCGACGTCCACCGCGGTGAGGCCGCCGAACTGCCGACGCACGCCGTCGGCGATGATGATCGGATCGACCTTTGCCACCCCGGGCTTGATGTCGCCCTTGTGGAGGCCGGTTGTCTTGGGCCGGGTCACGAGGCCGCTCACGTCACTTGACAAAGGTCAGCTCCTTCTTGTTCCCGAGGATGCCCTGGGGCCTGAAGATGACGAGGAGCATGAGCGCGACGCCGACGAGCACGAAGACCAGCATCTGCGACTGCTCACGCGTGAGGAACGGCAGGACGCCGATCTGGACGAGGGCGGGGAGCAGGTTCGACAGGAATGCGCGCACGACCCAGAAGAGCACCGCACCGAGGACGGGACCGAAGATCGTCGCCGCACCACCGAGGAGCAGCGCGGTCCAGATGAAGAACGTCTGCGAGGTGACGTAGACGTTGGGGTTCACATTCGTCCCCATCGCCGTGATGATGCCGCCGGAGGCGGTGATGACGCCACCGATGACGAGGGCCTGCATCTTGAACGAGAAGACGTTCTTGCCGAGCGATCGGACGGCGTCCTCGTCCTCGCGGATGCCCTTGATGACGCGACCCCACGGGCTGCGGATGAGCGACCACACGAGGAGCACGGCGATCACGATCGTGATGACGCCGAGGATGATGACCCACCACTCGTCGGAGGAGTTCACCCACGGGCCCCAGCCGTAGCGGCCCTTCGGCAGCGGGTTCGCCGCGCGGAATGCATCGTGGAAACCGGAGAGGCCGTCTGCCGAGCCGGTGACCGGCTTGAACGCGCTCGACAGGAGGAGGAGTCGCACGACCTCCGCCGCCGCGATCGTCACGATCGCGAGGTAGTCGCCTCGCAGTCGCAGCGTCGGGATGCCGAGGATGAGGGCGAAGACCGCCGCCGCCGCGAGACCGATGAGGATCGCGATGGGCCACGGGACGCCGAAGGTGAGGATCGAGATGGCGAAGCCGTAGGCGCCGACGGCCATGAAGCCGGCGACACCCATGTTGAGGAGGCCGGTGAAGCCGAAGTGCAGGGCGAGACCCGTCGCGGCGAGCGCGAAGCCGATCGTCGTCGGGCTGAGGATCTGGCCGAGGGTGTTCGACAGGATCTGCAGGATGTCCATGCGCGTCGCCTACCCGATTCTTTCTCGGCGGCCCAGGATGCCCTGCGGCCGGAAGAGCAGGATGAGGATGAGGACCACGAGCGCCCCGACGTACTTGAGGTCGCCTGCGATCCCGAAGAGGCTCGTGAGCTCGACCATGAGACCGACGATGATCGAGCCGACGAGCGCGCCGAACGCGGTGCCGAGGCCGCCGAGGACGACCGCGGCGAACATGAGGAGCAGGATGCTCGAACCCATGTCCCACTTGATGCCGGGGCGGAAGTAGGCCCAGAGGATGCCGGCGAGGCCCGCGAGCGCGGCCCCGAGGATCCACACGATGCGCACGATCCGGTCGACGTCGATGCCGCTCGCCGCCGCGAGGGACGGGTTGTCGGACACCGCACGGGTCGCGCGTCCCGTACGCGACTTGGTGAGCCACACCGCGAAGGCGATGATCACGATGATCGAGGTCGCCATCGATGCGACATCGATCCAGGTGAGTCGGACCGAGCCGAACAGCGGGATCGTCTCGGTCGTATTGCCCGGGAGCTGGGTCGTGCCGCCGCCGATGAAGATCTGGTAGATGTACCGGACCGCGAGGGACAGACCGATCGAGATGATCATGAGCTGCACCGTGCCGAGGCCCTTGCGCCGCAGCGGCCGCCAGAGGCCCGCATCCATGGCCCAGCCGAAGCCGCCGGCGACGACGACTGCGATGGGGATCGCGATCCAGATCGGCAGGCTCAGCACGGTGGAGAAGAGGAGTGCCATAAGCGCGCCGAAGGTGACCATCTCACCGTGGGCGAAGTTGGAGATGCCTGTCGTGCCGTAGACGAGCGAAAGGCCGATCGAGGCGAGAGCGAGCATGAGACCGAAGTTGAGGCCGTTGATCGTCCGCTCGACGAACTGGTCGAAGAAGCTCGTCGTGCTGCGCTCGCCTGCGCCGATGAAGAAGTTCGTCGTGACGCGGCCGCCTGCGCCGACCGTGACCTCGCGGACATTCGGGGTCTCATCGGCGCCGGTCTCGTCGATCACCGCGATGCCCTCGGGGAGCGTCGATTCGTCGAGCGTGACGACATACTCGGCGCGCTCAGGGACTGCCACCGACCAGCGGCCGTCCTCGCCGGTCTCGACCGTCTGCAGCCCGCCTGGACCGTCGACGGTGAGCACGACTCCTGCGAGGGGTTCATCGTTCAGCTGGACATTGCCACTGATGCGGTAAGGGTCGCCTTCTGCCGCGTGCACGGCTGGGGTTCCCGCGAGCGAGAGTCCCATAGCAGCCATGAGCGCCAGGATGACGACGATGATCATCCGTGGCAGCTGTCGCGCAGCTGTGCCGGGATCGAGCACCGAGCCTCCAAAGGGTTGTGCGGCCGAAGCGGCGGGCGAACCGTCTGCACTGACGGTAAGCCTCAATCGTTTCAAATGTGTTTCCGGTGGTGAAGAATCCTTGCACACTCCCGAACTGCCGCGACCACTTCTGCCTTGTTCGCAACAACTCGGCCCGGGAAGTTTTCGTGCACCCGCTGGTTAGAATCGGGTACCGGGTCCGATGGCGCCCCCGGAACGCCGCTGATTGTGCGAGAAGGAACTGTCTATGAGCGATTCGGTCCGCGACCCATTCGGATTTGTGGGGTTGACGTATGACGACGTCATGCTCCTGCCCGGCCACACCGACGTCATCCCGAGTGAGGCCGACACGAGTTCGCGGCTGACGAAGCGCATCCGGCTCTCCGCGCCGCTCCTGTCCTCGGCGATGGACACCGTCACCGAGTCGCGCATGGCGATCGCCATGGCGCGCCAGGGCGGGATCGGCATCCTCCACCGCAACCTCTCGATCGAGGAGCAGGCGGCGCACGTCGACAAGGTCAAGCGCTCCGAGTCGGGCATGATCGCGAACCCCGTGACGGTGACTGCCGACGCGACCGTCGAGTACGTCGACCGTCTGTGCGGTCAGTTCAAGGTCTCCGGCCTCCCCGTCGTCGAGGGCGACGGCAAGCTCGTCGGCATCATCACGAACCGCGACATGCGCTTCGTCTCCCCCTTCGAGCGTGCGACGACCCTCGTCGCCGATGTCATGACGAAGTCGCCGCTCATCACGGCGCCGGTCGGCGTCGACCGCAACACGGCGATGGCGCTGCTGGCTCAGCACCGCATCGAGAAGCTCCCGCTCGTCGACTCCGAGGGTCGACTCACCGGCCTCATCACCGTCAAGGACTTCGAGAAGAGCGAGCAGTACCCGAATGCCACGAAGGACATCTCAGGGCGCCTTCGGGTCGGTGCGGCGATCGGCTTCTTCGGCGACGCGTGGGACCGCGCCGTCGCGCTCCGTGAGGCCGGGGTCGACGTCATCGTCGTCGACACCGCGAACGGCGACTCGAAGGGTGTGCTCGAGATCATCGAGCGGCTCAAGTCCGACGCGGCATTCGCCGAGGTCGACATCATCGGCGGGAATGTCGCGACGAAGGATGGCGCCGCGCACCTCGTCGCCGCCGGCGTCGACGCCGTCAAGGTCGGCGTCGGTCCCGGCTCGATCTGCACGACGCGTGTCGTCGCGGGTGTCGGCGTCCCGCAGGTCACGGCGGTCTACGAGGCCTCGCTCGCCGCAGAGCCTCACGGTGTCCCGGTGATCGCCGACGGTGGCCTCCAGTACTCCGGCGACATCGCGAAGGCGCTCGTCGCGGGCGCTGAGACCGTCATGCTCGGCTCGCTGCTCGCCGGCACCGACGAGGCGCCGGGCGACCTGATCTTCGTGAACGGCAAGCAGTTCAAGAGCTACCGCGGCATGGGCTCCCTCGGCGCGCTCCAGACGCGAGGCAAGAAGACGTCCTACTCTCGCGACCGCTACTTCCAGGCGGACGTCCCGAGCGATGAGCAGCTCATCGCCGAGGGCATCGAGGGCAAGGTCCCGTACCGCGGCCCGGTGAGCTCGGTCGTGTACCAGCTCCTCGGTGGCCTTCGTCAGTCGATGTTCTACACGGGTGCGCGGACGATCGACGACCTGCGGGCAAATGGCCGCTTCGTGCGCATCACGCCCGCCGGTCTCAAGGAATCGCACCCGCACGACATCCAGATGGTCGTCGAGGCGCCGAACTACCGGGGCTAGTCACAACCAGCGGGACTAGTCTCGCGGGGTGGCGAAGTACGAGGACATCTCGCAGGCATTCGGCGGCACTCCGCTCGTCCGGCTCAACCGTGTGACGGAGGGCGCCAGCGCGACCGTCTACGCGAAGCTCGAGTTCTACAACCCGGCGTCGAGCGTCAAGGATCGTCTCGGCATCGCGCTCATCAACGCCGCGGAGGCCTCAGGTGAGCTGAAGCCCGGCGGGACCATCGTCGAGTCGACTTCCGGCAACACCGGCATCGCGCTCGCGATGGTCGGCGCGGCGCGCGGCTACCGCGTCATCCTCACGATGCCCGCCTCGATGTCGAAGGAGCGCAGGGCGCTGCTCAACGCATTCGGAGCCGAGCTCGTCCTCACGGATCCGCACAAGGGGATGACCGAGGCCATCGCCGAGGTGCAGCGCATCGTCGCGGAGACGCCTGGTGCGGTGTGGGTCAGGCAGTTCGAGAATGAGGCGAACCCGCGGATCCACGTCGAGACGACCGGCCCCGAGATCTGGGACGACACCGACGGCGAGGTCGACGTCGTCGTCGCCGGTGTCGGCACCGGCGGGACGATCACCGGCGTCGGCCGCTACCTGAAGGAGCGGAAGCCGAGCGTCCAGATCATCGCGGTCGAGCCGAAGGACTCGCCCATGCTGACCGAGGGTCGTGCCGGTGGGCACCGCATCCAGGGCATCGGGCCGAACTTCGTGCCGCCAGTCCTCGATCAGAGTGTGATCGACGAGGTCATCACCGCGGAGTTCCCCGACGCGGTCCGCGTCGCACGGGAGCTCGCGACGACCGAGGGACTCCTCGTCGGCATGAGCTCAGGCGCGGCGGTGTGGGCGGCCCTCGAGGTCGCGCGCAGGCCAGAGCTCGCCGGCAAGACGATCGTCGCGATCATCCCCGACTCGGGCGAGCGCTACCTCACGACGACGCTCTTCGAGGACCCGAAGCCGGAGGCCTGAGTGACGGGGTCGGCACCGGTCCACCGTCAGCGAAGCGCAGCGATGCGGGCGATGCCCTCCGTGAGGACCTCGGGCGAGCACGCGAAGTTGAGTCGCGCGTAGCCGCGACCCGTGTGTCCGAATGCGCGGCCGGGGGTGAGGGCGACCCTGCCGTCGTCGAGGATGCGCTTCGCAGGATCGTCGCCCCAGCCGAGCGGCCGGAAGTCGATCCACGCGAGGTAGCCCGCGCGCGGTTCGTGATAGATCGCGCCCGGAAGCTGCTCGGCGAGGAGCTCGGCGAGGAGCGCGCGATTCGACTCGATCGCGGCCACGGCGGAGTCGAGCCACGCGCGCGATCGCGAGTAGGCGACGGCCGCGGCGTGCGCGCCGAAGTGACCGGTGCGGTGGGTCACGCTCTCCGGCAGTCGCGCGATGCGGCTGCGCGCGGTCTGCCCTCCCGACACCCAGAACGCACAGCCGAGGGCGGGGAGGTTGAACGCCTTGCTCGCCGAGCTCACGGCGATGCCCGTCTCGTGCGCGGCGTCTGAGGCGGCGAGGAAGGGCACGAACTCCGCGTCGCGATGCGTGAGGGGCGCGTGGATCTCATCGGAGAGCACGATGACGCCATACCGCGCGGCGAGATCGGCGAGGCGCTCGAGCTGCTCGCGACGATGCACGAGACCCAGCGGATTGTGCGGATGACACAGCACGAATGCCGTCGCACCGGCCGCGAATGCCGCCTCGATTCCGTCGAGGTCGAGCTCCCACTCGCGCGGCGAGGTCTCGCGGAGTGGGACGTCGACGACCGTGCCACCCGCCTCGCGGATGAGTGAGAAGAACGGCGGGTACACCGGGGAGTTGATGACGACGCCGTCGCCCGGCTCGATCGCGGCACGCAGGAGCTCGGTGAGCGCGACGACGACATTCGTGGTGGTCGACAGATCGGCGGGATCGAAGTCCCAGCCCCACGTGTCGTGGGCATAGCCCGCGAATGCCTCGCCCACCCCCGCAGCGCCGCCGTCATAGCCGAGATCGGAGCGCGAGACGAGCTCGACGAGCCTCGTCGAGACCTCGGGCGCGATCGGGAAGTCCATCTCGGCGACGAACATGGGCAGCACATCGCCGGGATACGTCGCCCACTTCGAACTTGTGCGCGTGCGGAGGAGTGCGAGCGGGTCGGCGCGGAGCTCGACCGCTGACGTCTGGTCGCCCATCGCCACAGGATACGCAGGGCGCATCAGGGCCGTCTGAGATAAGTCGCGCTGCGCAACACAGCGGCCGCGAGCGACGATGCTCGAGCGCGAGCACTCGTCGCGCGCAAGCTCCGCGGGTATCCGCTCCCGGCCCGCCTTGAGCACCGCGTCGCTAGGCTTGGGGCGTGACGGACATCGAGATCGGCCGGTCCAAGCGCGCACGGCGAGCATACGCATTCGACGATGTGGCGATCGTGCCGAGTCGTCGTACCCGCGACCCCGAAGACGTCAGCGTCTCGTGGACGATCGACGCGTTCACCTTCGACATGCCCGTGCTCGCGGCACCCATGGACTCGGTCGTGAGTCCGGCGACCGCGATCGAGATCGGCCGACTCGGCGGTCTCGGCGTCCTCGACCTCGAGGGCCTCTGGACGCGCTACGAGGACCCCGAGCCGATCCTCGAGGAGATCCGCTCGCTCGACCAGGGCGTCTCGACGCGGCGGCTGCAGGAGATCTATGCCGAGCCGATCAAGGCCGAGCTCGTCTCCGCGCGTCTCGCCGAGATCCGCGCCGCGGGGGTTCCCGTCGCGGGCGCACTCAGCCCGCAGCGCACGGCCGAGCTCCACGGCACGGTCGTCGCCGCCGGTGTGGACCTCTTCGTCATCCGCGGCACGACCGTCTCCGCCGAGCATGTCTCCCGCACGACGACCCCGCTGAACCTCAAGGAGTTCATCTACGAGCTCGACGTCCCCGTGATCGTCGGCGGCGCCGCGACCTACACCGCCGCGCTCCACCTCATGCGGACCGGTGCCGCGGGCGTGCTCGTCGGCTTCGGCGGCGGTCAGGCATCGACGACGCGCGCGACCCTCGGCATTCACGCACCCATGGCCTCCGCCGTCGCCGACGTCGCGGGCGCGCGGCGGGACTACCTCGACGAGTCCGGCGGGCGCTACGTCCATGTGATCGCCGATGGCGGTCTCGGCACGAGCGGCGACATCGTCAAGGCGATCGCGTGCGGCGCCGACGCCGTCATGCTCGGCTCCGCCCTCGCGCGAGCGGCCGAGGCGCCAGGCGGCGGGTGGCACTGGGGTGCTGAGGCGCACCACCATGAGCTCCCGCGCGGGTCGCGTGTCCACGTCGGCACCGCGGGCTCGCTCCAGGAGCTGCTCTTCGGGCCTGCCCATGCGTCCGACGGGCAGACCAACCTCATCGGCGCGCTTCGTCGCTCGATGGCGACGACCGGCTACTCGGACCTCAAGGAGTTCCAGCGCGTCGAGGTCGTCGTCGCCCCCTACGACGGCGGTCGCTGACATGACGGTCCGCCGCTCGTCGCGCCTCGGCCCTGCGGAGCGCGCCGAGGCGATCGCGGCGATGCGGAGCACCGAGCTCGACATCCTCGTGATCGGCGGCGGGATCGTCGGCGTCGGGAGCGCGCTCGATGCGGCCACGCGCGGTCTGAGCGTGGGCCTCCTCGAGCAGCGCGACTTCGCCTCCGGCACCTCGAGCCGATCGAGCAAGCTCATCCACGGCGGCATCCGATACCTCGAGCAGCTCGACTTCCACCTCGTGCGCGAGGCCCTCGTCGAGCGTGGACTCCTCCTCCAGCGCATCGCGCCGCACCTCGTGCGGCCGGTCCGATTCATGTACCCGCTGCGGACCCCGCTCGTCGAGCGCGCCTACATCGGCGCAGGCATGGCGCTCTACGACGCCTTCTCGTGGAGCGGCGGCAGCTCGCCCGGTGTCGACCATCACCGTCACCTCACGCGGAACCAGCTGCACCGCGCCATGCCTTCGCTGCGCCGGGACGCCTTCGTCGGCGGACTCGTCTACTACGACGCACAGGTCGATGACGCGAGGTACGTCACCACGCTCGCTCGCACGGCGAGCAGCTACGGGGCGCACCTGGCCAATCGGGCGCGCGTCGTGGCATTCATCAAGGATGGCGAACGCGTCGTCGGCGTGGAGGCGATCGATAGCGAGACAGGCGAGCGCTTCGAGGTGCGGGCCAGGGAGATCGTGAATGCCACGGGCGTCTGGACCGACGAGCTCCAGGATCTCGCGGGAGCGGTGGGCAAGTTCCACGTGCGAGCGTCCAAGGGCGTGCACATCGTCGTCCCGCGCGACCGCTTCCGCTCCAAGGTCGGGATCATCACGCGCACGGAGAAGAGCGTGCTCTTCGTCATCCCATGGGGCAGTCACTGGCTCATCGGCACGACCGACACCGATTGGCACCTCGATCTCGCACACCCGGCGGCGACCGCGGCGGACATCGACTACATCCTCGGCCACGTCAATGCGCTCCTCGAGCGTCCCCTCACGCGAGCTGACATCGTGGGCGTCTTCGCTGGGCTCAGGCCGCTCCTCGCAGGCGAGTCCGAGGAGACGTCGAAGCTCTCGCGGGAGCACATCGTCGCCCGTGCCGCACCCGGGCTCAGCGTCATCGCCGGCGGCAAGTTCACGACCTACCGCGTCATGGCGACCGATGCAATCGACGCCGCGGTCGCCGGGCTCGGTCGGGAGGTCCCTGCTTCGGTGACTGCTGACATTCCGCTCGTGGGTGCCGATGGCTACGCGGCGGCCGCCGCGGAGCGCGACCTCATCGCGGAGCGCAGCGGCCTGTCGGCCGCAACCGTCGCGCATCTCCTCGGTCGATATGGGGCGCTCATCGACGACCTCATCGCGCTCATCGCCGAGCGCCCGGAGCTCGCGCAGCACCTGCCTGGCACCGATGACTACCTCGCGGCCGAGGTCGTCTATGCCGTCACGCACGAGGGTGCGCGCCACGTCGACGACATCCTCACGCGGCGCACGCGCATGTCGATCGAGAGCGAGGATCGCGGTGTCGCTGCTGCGCCCGTCGTCGCGGTGCTCATGGCGGAGCTGCTCGGCTGGGAGGACTCGCGGACGGTCGCCGAGACGTCCGCGTACCTCGCGCGCGTCGCCGCGGAGATCGCGAGCCAGGAGCAGCCGGATGATGTGTCGGCGGATCGTGTGCGACTCGAGGCGAAGGAGATCGTGACGGCGTGAACGCACCGACGTTCTGGCAGATCGCACGCCGCCCGCTGTGGATCGGCGTGCTCGTGCTGTGCCTTGGAGTCGCCTCGATCTTCGCGCTCCTCGGTCAGTGGCAGATCTCCCGCGCGGTCGACGAATCGCGCGCGACGGGACCGGATACCGAGGTCGCCGTCCCGCTCCGAGAGATCGCGACGCCGCAGCAGCCGATCGACGCGCTCAACGTCTGGCGCCGCGTCGAGGTCTCGCTCGATGTGGTCGCAGACGACGTCTTCATCGTGAGCGGCAGGGTCAACACGGGCGAGTCGGGCTACTGGGTCGTCCTCCACGGGATCGACGACGCGGGAGCGAGTCTCGTCGTCGCCGCAGGCTGGACCGGCGACATCGACTCCGCGATCGACGCGGCGATGAATGTCTCGGGCCCGCTCGGGCTCGTGACCGGTCGCTACCTGCCGCCAGAGCACCCGAACGAGGCCGATTTCCAGTCGGGGGAGATCACACGTGTCTCGCCCGCTGAGTTCGTGAACCTGTGGTCGGTCGTGCCGGACGGGACGTACGCGGGCTATCTCGTGCTCGACAACCCGCTCGACGGTCTCGAGGCGATCGATTCGCCGCCGCCCTCGCGCCAGGTCGAAGTCAACCTGCTCAACATCTTCTACGCGCTCGAGTGGGTGCTCTTCGCCGGCGCCGCGGTGTTCCTCTGGTGGCGGCTCGTCAAGGACGAGGTCGAGAAGGCGGTGGACGCTGCTCCCAGTGCGAGCGGGAACGCCGAGGTGGGCGTCGAGCCCACAGCGGGGTCGACGCAGGCGAGCTCGGGGGAGCACGACGCCTGAGCTGAGCGGCAATTCGATCCTGGTCTCGAGGCGGTCAAGTCACTAGCCTGACGGCAATCCGCTGCCGAAGCGGTCTGGTCGTCCCCGGAGGCCACGCTGACCACGTTCGTCCCGACCTCGTCCCCCGCGCGCAGTCTCGCGCGACGCCCATGGCGGGGCATCGTCGCGGTCGTCGTCGGCCTGCTGCTGGCGGCGTCGTCGAGCGTGGTGGCCGGGCCGTCCGCGGCGTCCGTCGAGGCGACGCGCCTCCATGCGCGGGGGACGGTCGTGATCGTGGTGTCCGAGCACGGCAGCGGGACGACCGACCGAGTCGGCGCGGTGCTCACGACGGGCGGCAGGTTCGTGCCGGTCGCGGGAATCCACGAGCGGGGTCCCGGACGCTCGGTCGACGTGCTGCTCTCCATCCCAGCCGAAGTCGCCGTGGCCGCCGGTCTGGCGGGGGGTGGACGGATCGAAGCGGACTCGAAGGCCGGTGAGGCCGTGATCCAGGCGGCGACCGAGCCCTTCGTGATCGTGGAAGAGGTCGACGTCCCGCAGCCGCAGGATCTGCTCAATATCGGCGCAGCGATCAAACCCGTGAAGCCGCGAGTGGATGTGGCGATCATCAAGGGGGCGAGCGCCACCGCGGCGAAGATGGTTACGGAGGTCGAGACCGCGGGCGAATACTGGCGGACCTCGACGAACGGGCACATCGACGGCTTCGCGGTCACGAAAAGCCAGGTGAAGTCGTACACGTCGGCGCTGGGCTGCCGGGGGAACTTCGACACCTACATCAGGGAGGCCGCGAAGGCATTCGGACGCACGCCGGATTTCTATCGACCTGCCATCACGGCCACACCGCGCTTCCTCGTCGTGGTGCTGCCGGACTCCTGCCGCGACCGACAGCCGTGGGGTGAAGGGACCGTGGGCGGCATGAGGATGAGCGGGGCGATCACGCTCGTGGGCCGCACCTCGGGCTACCAGGCGACGCTCGTCCATGAGTTCGGCCACAACCTCGGCCTCGATCACGCGAATGGCGCTGACCGCGACTGCGCGAAGGGCCGAATCTTCACGCAGAACGTGACCTGCAGGATCAACGAGTACTGGGACCTGTACAGCCCCATGGCCCTCGAGTTCGAGGGCCTCGGGCCCGGTGATAATCCACCACCGGCGATCGACGCACCGCACCGCGCGTACCTGGACGGCTTCGCGCCCGGCCAGCTCAAGACGCAGGGATTCAGCACGACGCGCTACACGCTGCGGTTTGCCGGCAGTGCGACCGGCGTGACGAGCATCAAGGTCGTGTCGCCCGTCGACGGGCGGATCTATTTCGTCGAGTACCGCAGCGGGGCGGAGTATCCAGACTCCAAGGCGGCCTACCGCTATTTCGCGCGCGATCCCCGCACAGGCCTGCAGATCGGCTGTCTCGTGCCGAGCGCGGCCTGCACGACGGGCGTGGGCTACGGCTATGGCGTGCGCGTGTCGAGGCTCGTGTCGAAGTGGGAGGGCTCGATGATGCCGGGCTCGAGCATCGCGTACCCCGTCGCGACGAACTCGAGCTTCCTGAGCTTCCAGCGCTACGCATTCGGACCTGGCGACCGCTGGATCAGCGAGGACCGCACGATCGAGGTGCGAGTGGTCTCGACGTCCGACCGGAGCGCCGTCGTCGACGTCGCGAAGCGGAAGCCCCAGCTCATGGCGGGCAAGCCGACAATCGCCGGGGTGCCGAAGGTCGGGGAGACGCTCGTCGCCAAGCTCGGCACGTGGCTGCCGACCCCATCGACTTTCTTCTATCAGTGGTACCGCGGCGCAGCGGCGATTCCTGGCGCGACGTCGAACCGGTACAAGGTCGCGAGCGCGGACGTCGGGAAGGCGCTCAAGCTGAGGATCACGGCGCAGCGCGCGGGATTTGCGGCCGTCACCGCCACGACGCCCGCGACTGCGAAGGTCGCCAGGGTGGAGAAGGCTCCGGAGCCGTCGGTGGCGGCCATCACGACGGTCAAACCGGTCGTGATCGGCAAGCTGGCGAAGTGGAAGACCCTCACGGTGGACCCGGGGCGCTGGCAGCCTGCAGGTGTGCGATTCAGCTATCAGTGGCTCCGTGACGGGAAGGCGATCCCGGGCGCGACCGCTGCCACCTACAAGATCACCGCGGCGGACCTCGGCAGGAAGCTCTCTGTCGCCGTGACGGGCACGAAGGCTGGCTTCGCGGCGGCGACGAGGACGACACACGCCGGCACGCCACAGCCTTAGGTCGTATTAAGAAAACCTTCAGATTCGCTCAACTATCCTGAGCGAACGGGTCGGAAGTAGTCCCCCCAACGACGGCCCCATTCGGAGGCCATCGTGTCCAGGCAATTCGCCCTGCCTGCTGCCGCGCCCGGCGGCGTTCGCCGCGCGCTCGCGTTCGCGCTCGCCGCGACCGTGGGTGCGACGGTCGCTGTCGCGTCGGTCACGGCCGCGACGGCCGACGACGAAGCGACCCTGCGAGTCTCTGGCACGGTGACGCTCGTCCACTCGGAGACCGAGGGGCGGCATGGGACCGTCGTCTCGAGCGAAGGCGCGATCGTGCCCCTCGCCGAGATCGGGACGCTCGAATCGGGCGACATCGTCGACGTGACCCTCGGCATTCCGGACGACGTCGCGCTGTCCGTCGGCATCTCGGGCGGTGATGTCGTCGACGTCGACTCCGAGCTCGGTGACGCGGTCCTCGACATGGCGGCAGAGCCATTCGACCTCGTGAGCGAGGCGAAGCTCGCCTCGAAGGACGACGCGATCGAGATGGGCACGGCCACCACGCCGGTGACCCCCGAGGTCGACATCGCGATCGTGAACGGCGCCGGGGTGACCGCGGCGCAGATGCGCGACGCGATCGCCGACGCGGGGAGCTACTGGCGCACAGCCACGAACGGCAAGATCGCCGCCTTCGCGACCTCGACGTCGCGGATCAAGTCGTACACCTCTGCGCTGCGGTGCACCGACTCCTACAACGACTATCTCAACGAGGCATCGGCGAAGTTCGGGCGGTCCGCGGCGTACTACAGCCCCACCATCCGATCGACGCCGAGGCACCTCATCCTCGTCCTGCCGTCAGCCTGCGGTGCCCATCACTCGTGGGGGCTCGGGACCATCGGCGATCTCACGTCCGGTGGCTGGGTCGTCATGGTCGGGCGTTCGACGGGGTATCAGTCGACCCTGATCCACGAGCTCGGTCACAACCTTGGGCTCGACCACGCGAATGGGCTCGACTACCGATGCACCGGCGGCAAGGTCTTCGTCCAGAACCTCCAGTGCGGCACGAGCGAGTACTGGGATCTCTACAGCCCCATGTCGCTTGACGTCACCGGCAGCTCCGCGGATGAGTTCGCGACGCCGTTCATCGATGCCGCACACCGCGCGTATCTCGACGGCTTCAAGCCGGGACAGCTCAAGACGCAGCCGTCCGGATCCAAGAAGTACACGCTCACCGCGGCCGAGCGCGACTCGGGCACGACCGCGGTCAAGGTGGTCTCCCCTGCAAACGGCAATGAGTACTACGTCGAGTATCGGGCGGGTCAGGCGGGGGACGCCACCTCCGTCTATACGTGGGTGTCTCGCGATCCCAACACCGGGGTGTGGCTCACGGGATGCGGCGAGCCGAGCGCCTCGTGCGCGCAAGGCGTGAGCTACGGCACCGGAGTCCGGGTCTCACGGCTCATCCGTCGCGATGAGGCCGCAGGCTGGGCAGGCTCCTCGATCGCCTACCCCGTGAGCACATCGAGCAGCTACCCGAGCTTCAGGCAGTACGCGCTCGGGGCAGGCGAGCGTTGGGTCAGCGACGACGGCACGATCGAGGTCAAGGTCATCTCGACCTCGAGCGGCGGGGCGTCAGTCGAGATCGTCCGTCGGGATGCGGCCTTCACCGCGGGCACCCCGACGATCGCGGGGAAGGCCACGACGGGCACGACGCTCGTCGCGAAGGTCGGCACCTGGCAGCCGAAGCCGTCGAGCTACGCCTACCAGTGGTACCGAGGCTCGACCGCGATCAAGGGGGCGACGGGCTCGAAGTACGTCGTGACGGCGGCAGACATCGGATCGCGCATCAAGCTCAAGGTGACGGCGAAGCGAGCGGGCTTCCCCGCGAAGTCCGCCTACTCGAGCTCAACCGCAGTCGTGACGAAGGCCGTCCACAGCGGCGTGACGCCGAAGATCCGGGGCGAGCTCAGAATCGGATCCAAGCTGACGGCGGACACGACCGGCTGGGTCCCCGCCCTCACCTCGGCCACCGCCGCATACCAGTGGATGCGCGACGGCAAATCGATCGCCGGGGCGACCGCCAAGACGTACACGGTGAAGGAAGCCGATCGCGGCAAGCGCATCTCCGTCAAGGTGACCTCTACGCAGAAGGCCGCACTGTGGTCCCCCGCCAAGGTCACGAAGACCTCGGCGATGACGCGGGCGGTCGACTACGGCGTCATCACGACCGCGAAGCCGGTCGTGAAAGGCAAGCTCCTCAAGTGGAAGACGCTCACGGTCACGCCGGGCACCTGGTCGCCGAGCGGCGTGAAGTTCAGCTACCAGTGGAAGCGCAACGAGAAGCCGATCTCCGGAGCGACGTCCGCCAGCTACAAGCTCTCGTCGGCCGATGTCGGCAAGAAGATCTCGGTCACGGTGACGGCGACGAAGGCGGGATACAAGGCCGCCTCGCGCACCACGAACGTCGGCACGGTCGCACCGTAGGCGGTCAGGGACCGTCAGGCACCGCTCGGTAGAATCGCAGCATGGCTATTGGACCGCGGGTCGAGGACATTCCGCGGATCCGGCTGGCGCTCGCGTCCTTCCGAGTCTCCGCGGCGGTCACGGGCGTGTTTCTGCTGCTGCTCGTCGTGATGATGATCACGCGGTACGGCTTCGGATCCGATCTCGCGCTCGGCGGTCCCGCCGGATTCATCTCGCTCGCTCCCGCTGAGATCATCGAGGCGGAGGGCGCCATCAACCTCTCGACGATCATCCTGATCGTCCACGGCTGGCTGTATGTCGTGTACCTCATCGTGGACTTCGCACTGTGGCGACTGCTGCGATTCTCCTTCGGGTACGCGCTCCTCATCGCGCTCGGCGGCGTCGTGCCATTCCTCTCGTTCTACTTCGAATGGCTCGTCCCGAGGGACATCGCGCGGCGCATCGCCGCACTCGAGAATCAGAAGGCGGCGACCGCATGACCGGTACCGATCACCCCGTCCTCGTCGTCGACTTCGGCGCCCAGTACGCGCAGCTCATCGCGCGGCGCGTTCGTGAGGCCGGCGTCTACAGCGAGATCGTGCCCCACTCGATCTCCGCGACCGAGGTGGCGGCGAAGTCGCCGGCGGGCATCATCCTCTCCGGTGGTCCCTCGTCCGTGTACGAGGAGGGCAGCCCCGACCTCGACCCCGAGATCCTCCGCCTCGGCATCCCCGTCTTCGGCATCTGCTACGGCTTCCAGGTCATGGCGCGCCAGCTCGGCGGCGAGGTCGCGCGGACGGGACAGCGCGAGTACGGCGCGACCCCCATGCGCATCCAGGGCGATGGCGGCGCGATCCTCGAAGGTCAGCCCGGCGAGCAGACGACCTGGATGAGCCACGGCGACTCCGTCGTGCGCGCGCCCGAGGGATTCACCGTGCTCGCCTCGACCGATGCCACGCCAGTCGCGGCATTCGGCGATCCTGAGCGGGTCCTCTACGGCGTGCAGTGGCACCCCGAGGTCCGGCATTCCCAGTACGGGCAGGGCGTCCTCGAGAACTTCCTGCACCGCGCGGCGCACATCCCCGCCGACTGGTCGTCCGGCTCGGTCATCGCCGAGCAGGTCGCGCGCATCAAGGCCCAGGTCGGCACCGGCCGAGTCATCGCAGGACTGTCCGGCGGTGTCGACTCCGCGGTCGCCGCGGCCCTCGTCCACAAGGCGGTCGGCGACCAGCTCGTGTGCGTCTTCGTCGACCACGGCCTGCTTCGCGCGGGCGAGCGCGAGCAGGTCGAGAAGGACTACGTCGCGGCGACCGGCATCCGCCTCGTCACCGTCGATGCCCGAGAGCGATTCCTCACCGCGCTCGCGGGCGTCACCGACCCCGAGTCCAAGCGCAAGATCATCGGCGAGCAGTTCATCCGCGTCTTCGAGCAGGCGGAGCGCGAGCTCATCGCGGAGGCTGAAGCGGACGGCGAGCCCATCCGATTCCTCGTCCAGGGCACGCTGTACCCCGACGTCGTCGAATCCGGTGGCGGCAGCGGCACCGCCAACATCAAGAGCCACCACAACGTCGGCGGACTCCCGGAGGACCTCAAGTTCGAACTCGTCGAGCCGCTCCGCGCGCTCTTCAAGGACGAGGTTCGTGCCATCGGTCGCGAACTCGGCCTCCCGGAGGAGATCGTCGCGCGCCAGCCCTTCCCGGGTCCCGGCCTCGGCATCCGCATCGTCGGCGAGGTCACGGAGGAGCGCCTCGACCTGCTTCGCGAGGCGGACGCGATCGTCCGCGCCGAGCTCACCGCTGCGGGACTTGATGGAGAGATCTGGCAGTGCCCTGTCGTGCTCCTCGCGGATGTCCGCTCGGTCGGGGTCCAGGGCGACGGCCGCACCTACGGACACCCGATCGTGCTGCGGCCGGTGTCCTCCGAGGACGCCATGACAGCCGACTGGACCCGAGTGCCATACGACGTCCTCGCGCGCATCTCGAACCGCATCACCAATGAGGTCGCCGGGGTCAACCGCGTCGTGCTCGACGTGACGTCGAAGCCGCCGGGAACCATCGAGTGGGAGTGATCCTCCCGGTCAGGTGACGACGACGCGCAGGACGACCTCGTCGTGCTCCTGCGCGAGCGTCACGCTGTGCGCGCGCAGGTCGACTTCGCTGAGCCCGAGCCCCTTGCCTTCCTTGGCCTGCAGCCTGCCTGGGTTGGCGACGAGTGCTTCGACGCCATCGACGCCATCGACGCCATCGACGCCATCCGTGAGCGTGCGCAGCGTGACACGGGCGGTGAGCGTGACGCCGTGGCGCACGACATTCGAGAGCCCCTCGACGAGCGCGTCGTGGACCGCCATCGCGGCTTCTGGGCGGGCCGCGATCCAGTGCAGCGCGTCGTCCGCGAAGTCGACCTGGAGGTCGAGGATCGAGGTCCAGGCCGTGAGCGCCGTGCGGACGCCATCGCGGAGCGCCTGCGCCGTCGTCGGCACACAGGTCTCGTCGTCATCGAGCTCGATGCTCGTGCGGTCCATGACCTTGGTGACGCGATCGAGCAGCGTTTCGAGGACGTCCGGGCCGCCCTGACCTTCCTGGAGCAGTAGCGAGGTGGCCACGAGTTCGCTCTGCACACCCGTGCCGAGCGCCACGCTCGCGCGCTCCGCCGTCGTCCTGAGGACCCGTCGTGCCCGGAACACGTGCTCGTCAGCGGCGATGATCGCGAGACTCGTCTCGAGCTCGAGCCTGCGCAGCTGCTCGTACGCGCTCGCGATGAAGGAGATGATGAGGCCGACGAGCCCGAAAGTCAGCGTGCCCCACGTCAGGTAGTACATGTTGAGCAGCTCCGGCGGGAGCGTGCTCGCCATGACGAGGCACACGATCGCGCCGAGACCGAGATAGGCGAGCGCGATCGTCGCGAGTGCGGTGGTGCCTCGCTGAGCGAGCGGCAGGCGCGTGATGAGAATGCAGCCGAGATATGCGATGAGCGCGCCCACGAAGAACAGCACCACCCCGACCCCCGAGCGATGGGATGCCAGGTGACTCGGTGTCAGGAGCAGCATCGTCACCGCCGTGACCATCCACGCCGGCGCTGTCTTCACGGCGCCCCCGAGGCTGAACGTCGGCGCGATCCTGCCGCGCTCGCGCGGCTTGGGGGGCTCAGGCGGCCGCGTGACGGGTTCCTGACGGATCGCGTCCTCGTCGAGTGCCGTCTCGAGCTCGGCATGCGTCGCCATCGAGCTCGCGTGGCGCACGACCGAGTCGGCGATCCAGCGGAGCTCACGCGCGAGCTGCTCCGCTGGCAGGTCGCGCGACATGAGTCCGCCGATCGCGTCGAAGACCGGGACCGAGATGTCGTCGCGGAACGAGGCGAGGATCCGCTCACGTCGCGACTCGATCCTCAGCGCATCGTCGTCGAGCCGCTCGATGATCCCTCGGAGTCTCGCATTCGCCTCGCTCGTGCGCCGAGAGGCGTCGCCCAGCCGGTGCACGAGAAGGCAGGTCGTGGGAATCACCATGAGGTTCGTGAGGAACCGCGCCGGGAACTGCAGGTCGATGACATGGAGATCGAATGCCTCGTGGAGCCCGGTGAGAGCGAGCGGCCGAAGGACGGCGAGAGCCACGAACGCGGCACCCGCGTAGATCCAGCGCACGACTGGCCGGGGGGCCAGCGCGATGTCGATCCATCCGAGCATGACGAATGCCACCGCAAGCGCCGCGTGCACGATCAGGGCCGTGATGAGTGCGACGCCCGCCTCGCGCAGATCCGTCGCATGGTCGAGACCGGCGAACGTCGTGAGGAAGAACGGCGTGAGCGCGAGCCAGGCCCAGAGGCTGAAGACCGTGGTCACGCGGCTGTCTGTCGTGATGCGCCGCGGCGTCGCCCGGGCGGCGACGCCGCCCGATGCTGATGGGGACGGCTCAGAGCGAGACTCGGAGCTCGACATCGTGACCTGCTTGCACGAGTGTGACGGCGCGAGCGTGGAGGTCCAGCTCGTGGAGGCCCATCCCGCCCACGACGCGAGATGGGAGCCGACCCGGGTTCGTGACGACGATCTCGACGCCATCGTGGTCTTTGCGGATCGCGACGCGTGCCCGCTCCGTCCTGCCGTGGCGGATGGCATTCGTGAGGCCCTCGCTGAATGCCTCGAACGCGACCTCAGCGGCACCAGCGTGATCGGCGATCCACTGGAGCGCGCCGTCATCCACATCGATCTCGATGTCGAGCGAGAGCGACCATGCGTCGAGCGCCGTCGAGATCACCTGCTTGAGCGTCTCGGTGCTCGACACCTCGCCGAACGGGTCTTCGAGCGCTGATTCGACACGTTCGAGGAGAGCGGTGACGGCGCCGGAATCCGCGGTGCCGAGCTTGAGGTGGAGCGACGTCGCGATGATGTCGCCCTGGATGCCGGTGTGCAGCAGGCAGTCGGTGCGGTGCGCGATCGCTTCGAGGCTCTGCCTCGCCCTGAGCACGCGCTGCTTGGATTCACCGAGCGCGAGCGCGATCCTGTGCTGGTGCTCGCTCACGGTGCGCAGCGCGCTCGTGACAAATGCGATCCCTACCGAGAGCACGACGTAGCCGATCGTGCAGTACGCCGCGTAGAAGCCGACGAGGGGATGCGTCGCAAGGTCGCCCACCATCACGAAGCACATGAGGAGCCCGATCGCGGCCGAGCAGACCGCGATGACGAGGGTCGCGGCGACGGGGTGCTGGGGCAGGGGCGTCTTGGTGAGGAGCCACGCGCCGACGAACGACACGACCGTGCCGCCGAGCAGCAGCAGCGCTCCGAGCAGGACGCCCTGCGCGTTGAACTCCGCGGGGATGAAGATGATGAGCGAGCAGAGCGACACGATCCACGGTGCGCCCGGGGTCACTCGCATGGGCGGGAGTGCTGGAGATGTCCCCGACGTCGGCGGCGCGGCATCGCGACTCGGGTCGACGTGCAGCTCCTCGATCGCATGCTGAAGGTCCGCTCCGCGGATGCGCTGGCTGGCCTGCCGGACGATCGTCTTCGACACCCGGCGGAGTTCGTCTGCGAGCTCGTCGGTCGGCAGCTCCGTGGCGACGAGAGAGCCGATCGCGTCGAGGACCGGCGCGCTCACGTCGCGCCGGAAGTCGAGTGCGACCTGATCGCGCTTCGTCTCGATCGCCGCGGCCTGAGCCTGGAGCTGTGCGAGGACGCGCAGGAGACGATGCTTCGCATCGACCATCTGGTCGATCGCATGCCGCACGAGGTATATGAGACAGACACCCGTGGTGAAGAGCACGAGATTGAGGAGGAATCTGGCGGGATACCCCGTCTGGATGAGGTCGATGCCGAGCAGTCGCTGCGCTTCGGTGGCGGCTAAGGGGCGCGCGGCGGCGACCCCGACGATCGCGGCAGCGACGAATGCCCAGCGGAGCCACGGGACCGGGGCCATCATGCGCTCCAGCAGGCCGAGCGCCACGAACACGGCCGCGAGCACCGCATCGACGATCACCGAGGCGGCGAACCCCAGCGCCCACTCCTGCTCGGTCGATGCCGTGTCAAGACCGCCGAGCGCGATCACGAGGAATGGGCTCAGCGCGAGCCATGCCCAGAGCGAGAATGCTGGCCGGAACCGCCCCTGGGAGCGCATCATGAGTCGACCAGAGCTCCCACACCGATCCGCATGCGCTGGATGACGTCCGCTCCCTCCTGGAAAACCTCTGCCTCGTCGGTGCGCTCGCGCGTGCGCTTGTCGAGCGCCCAGCTCCGGACGTCGTAGCGCCCCGGACTCGCGACTTGCACGAGCAGCCCGGTGGGAACATGCGCGACCCCGAGTTTCGCTCGGCGCTCCGGCGCGAGACGCACGACATTGCACAGCGCCTCCGCGACGGTCCTTCGAGCGATCGCAGCGCGCTCGGGGTGGCGGGCCATCCACGGCCAGGCGTCGTCGTCGAGCTTCGTCTCGAGCTCGACCACTGGACGCCAGGCGGAGAGGCTGTTGAGGAGAGCATCGCGCTGTGCGTCTGGCGCCTCGGGCTCCGACTCGTCGAGGCGTCTCGCCGCATTCTCGAGGCGCCAGTCCACTCGGGCGATGAGTGCAGCGAGCGTGCTCTCCGCGGAGCCGCCGAACTTCAGACGGAGGCTCGTCGCGACGATGTCGCTCTGGATGCTCGCATGCGCGACGCGGGCGAGGCGATTGACGAGAAGCGAGTAGTCGAGACTCGCGCGAGACGTGCTGCGCTCGGCGCGGATGACCTCGCCCGTCAGTGTGCGCTCCTCGGAGAGGAAGCCGCGCTTCGCGCTGCTGCTGAGGGAGACGATCACGGCCATGACCGCGTATGCCCCTACGCCGTAGAACCAGGTCGGTCCGAGGTCATCAGTCTCGGGCGCACCCGTGATGACGATCGCGCGGGCGAGAGCGCCGATTCCCGCGTACCCGACGAAGAGACAGGCCGTCGCGAAGATCGGCCGCCGCGGCAGCGGGATGAAGGTGAGGAGCCAGTTCACGGAGAGCACGATGATGGTGCTCGCAAGGTCGAGCAGGAGACCGAGCTGGAGACCGAGTGCCGTGATGGCGAGGGGCATCTCGAGGAAGAGCCAGATCAGCGCGGGAGCCCACGGGTTCGCGGCTTCGATCTGGCGAGGCAGCCGGAGCTCGCCGCGGATGCGACCGGGAGCGCGTCTGGTTTCCGCGACCCAGCGGTACTCGACCGCGTCCTCATTCATCGTGAACATCGCACTCGTGCGCGGGCGCACGACGTCGTGCGCCACGCCCCGCAGGCGGTTGCTCATCTCCGCGCTCCCCGTTCGCGGATCGAGATCGCGGAGTGCGGCCCGCACGGGCTCAGCGACACCCCGCTCGAACTGATCGGGGAGCTCCGCCGTCGCAGCCTCGAGTTCAGCGCGACGTGTGACCAGGCCTCGGATGACGCTGTGGAGCGCACGCCTCGCGGAGGCCGCCCGCCTCGCTCGCTCCAGGAAGATGAACAGCAGAATGCAGACAAAGCCGATGCCGACGGCGTTGAGGAGCGAGCGGTTGAGTGTGCTCGTGGCGATGAGGTTGACCCCGAACGCCTGCTGGATCTCCGACACGACGAGCGGTCGGGCCACGCTGATCGCCGCGAGCATGATCGCGAACCAGATCCACCGGATGCCGCGGCCGTGCGGCAGGCGGAGGATCTGACGCTCGACTGCCCAGCCGATGAGGAAGCCGACGCCGACGACAAGGTATGCGAGGACCGCAGCCGTCACGCCAGCGAGGCGCTCGTAGTTGTTGCTCGCGGCGTCATAGCCGCCAAAGGCCGTGAGCAGGTACGGCGCCAACGTGAGCCAGGCCCACAGGGTGAACACTGTGCCCGTTGGTCGTCGCAGATCCTCCGGAGTGGGGCCACTCCGGCCGCCGTGCCGCATGACTCAGAGGCTACGAGGACGCAGGGAGAACGCGAACCGCCCCAACCGGGGGGATCGAATTCCGCTGGTCAACGCCGTGCAATGGCGATGAGGCGAAGGATCTCGACGTACAGCCAGATGACCGTCACGAGGATCCCGAATGCCGCCGTCCAGCCGTACTTGCGCGGCGCTCGATTCTCGACCCCTCGCTTGATGTAGTCGAAGTCGAGGACGAGCGAGTACGCGCCGAGCAGCACCGCGACGAGGCCGAGGATGACGCCGAGCGGGATCCCGAAGAGCGTCACCGAGCCACGCAGGCCCCACGGGTCGTCGACCGCGCCCGTGAGCATGAGGACGAGGTTCACGATCGAGAACAGCCCGTAGCCGATGATCGCGATGAGGAAGATCTTCGTCGCGCGCTTCGAGGCGCGCACCTTGCCGGAGACGAACAGCGCCAGGGTCACGCCGACCACGCACAGCGTCGCGAGGACGGCCTGGCCGACGATGCCAGGCAGCTGGGCCTCGAACACGAACGAGATCGCGCCGACGAAGACGCCCTGGACAAGCGCGTAGACGAGGATGAGCGCAGGCGACGGCTCGCGCTTGAACGCGTTGACGAATCCGAGCACGATCCCGACGAGCGCCGCGACGATGACGACGGGCAGCCCTGCCGCAGGCGCGATGAAGAAGAGCGCCGCGCCGATCGCCGCGCCGAAGAGCAGCACGACAAAGCCCAGGATCGACTTGCGGACCGAGTCGTCGACCGTCATGACGTCGTCATTGGGACGCTCGTAGGACGGCTGTGCGTACTGACGCTCGAGTTCCTCTGCGGTGATGGTGGTAGCGCCGCTGCCGCCCTCGTTGAAGGCGGGGCTGCGGAAGGCAGGATTCCTCATGGCTTCGAGGCTACCGATAAACCGCACGCCCATGCTGGGCCGACGGCGAGCGAATGCCGCGGGTTCGCTCCCGGCGCACGAGTCGGCATTCGCTGAGCGCGGTCGACAGCGACGTGCTCAGAGCCAGGCGATGATGAGGACCACGACACCGAAGAGGATCGCGGCGACGATCGCCGCGGTCGAGATGGTGACGAGGCCGCCCGAACCTGTGAGCGTCGCGGTGCCGAGGTCGCGCGTCTCGGTCGGTGCCTCGAGCTGGGTGCCGCACATGACGCAGAACTTCGCCCCCTGCGAAGCGTCTGCGCCACACCGGGGACACGACCTCATGTCCGCGATCGTACGCTCCTCAATACGATGAGCCGCATGGAGCCGATCTCCGGGACCGCGCCGATCGTCATCGGCCATCGAGGCGCGAGCGGGTACCGGCCCGAGCACACCGCCTCCGCCTATCGCCTCGCGCTCGCCCTCGGCGCCGATGCCGTCGAGCCGGATCTCGTCCCGACGCGAGATGGCGTGCTCGTGGTCCGGCACGATGCCGAGCTGTCCGAGACGACGACGATCGCGTCGCACCGCGAGTTCGCGGATCGGCGCCGCACGATCTCGGTCGACGGCCACGATGTCGATGGATGGTTCTCGGTCGACTTCACCTGGGATGAGCTCTCCGAGCTTCGCGCGGTCGAGCGGCTGCCGGAGCTCAGGCAGCCCTCGACGACGTGGGACGGGCTCGAGCCGATCCTCCGCCTTGGGGATCTCCTCGACGTCGTGGAGTCCGCCGCCGCTGCGACCGGTGTCGACCCTGTCCTCGTCGCGGAGATCAAGCATGCGGAGCTGTTCGCCGCGCTCGGGCACCACATGGACGAGCTGCTGGTGCGCGAGCTCGACGGCCGAGTGGCCGGCGAGCGGCTCGTCATCGAGAGCTTCGAGATGCCGGTGCTGCAGCGACTCAGAGACCGCGGCATCGACGCGACGCTTGTCTTCCTCTCGGAGGAGCTCGTCGACCCTGCCGCCCTCAAGGGTGTCGTCGACGGCGTGAGCTACGCGAAGTCGATCCTGCTCGCCGAGGACGGGCACCGGACGGTCTCCGCGGCCCACGATGCGGGGCTCCTCGTCTACACGTGGACGCTCCGCCCCGAGAACGAGTTCCTCGAGGATCGCCACCGGACCGATCAGGGTCGCGCCGCCTGGGGCCGCTGGCGCGACGAGTACTGCGAGATCCTCGAGACGGGCGTCGACGGCGTCTTCGCCGACCACCCCGACCTTGTCCGCTCGCTCATCTGAGAGCGTCAGTCGTCCCGATTAGGCTCGACGGGCCATGACGCTCTTCTTCGACGACCGGTACTGGGACGAGGCCCACGACGAGCCCCGTGCCGCAGCGATCGACCCCCGACTGCTCGACGGGCTCAACCCGCAGCAGCGCGAGGCGGTCGAGTATCGCGGCCGCGCGCTGCTCATCGTCGCGGGTGCCGGGTCGGGCAAGACGAGCGTCCTCACGCGACGCATCGCGGGACTCCTCTCCACGGGCGAGGCGTGGCCGAGCCAGATCCTCGCGATCACCTTCACCAACAAGGCGGCCGGCGAGATGCGCGAGCGCGTCCACCAGCTCGTCGGCGGCATCGCAGACGGCATGTGGATCTCCACGTTCCACTCCGCGTGCGTGCGCATCCTCCGTCGCCAGGCCGAGGCGCTCGGGATGCGAGAGGCATTCACGATCTACGACTCCGCGGATTCCAAGGCGCTCATGAAGCGCCTCATCCGCGACCTCGAGCTCACCTCACTCGGCTTCACGCCGGGCGGCACCCTGTCGCGCATCTCTCGCCTGAAGAACGAGCTCACGGATGTCGAGGCATTCGCTCGGAATGTCGACTCGACGGACCCGAGGGAGGTCGCGTTCCTCAAGGTGTTCCGCGAGTACACCCAGGCGCTGCGTCGCGCGAACGCGCTCGACTTCGACGACATCATCAGCGAGACGGTCTACCTGTTCCGCGCCTTCCCCGAGGTCGCGGCGCAGTACCAGCGGCGATTCCGGCATGTCCTCGTCGACGAGTACCAGGACACGAACCACGCGCAGTACGCGCTCATCCGCGAGCTCGTCCGACCGGTCGAGCCGGAGGTCGCGGACCTCGTCGAAGAGCGGCAGGGCTGGCAGCGCGGTATCCGGGCTGCGGACGGCTCGATCCCCGGGGCTTCGCTCACGGTCGTGGGCGACTCCGACCAGTCGATCTACGCGTTCCGCGGAGCCGATATCCGCAACATCATCGAGTTCGAGCAGGACTTCCCCGAGTCGCACACGATCCTGCTCGAGCAGAACTATCGCTCCACGCAGCACATCCTCGACGCAGCGAACGGCGTGATCTCCAACAACTTCGATCGCAAGGAGAAGCGCCTCTTCACCAACTCGGGTGCCGGGGACAAGATCGTCGGCTACACCGGGTACTCGGGTCATGACGAGGCGCAGTTCGTCGCGGACGAGATCGATGCCGTCGCCCGCGCCGGGGTGCCGTATTCGGAGATCGCCGTCTTCGTGCGGACGAATGCCCAGACGCGACCGCTCGAAGAGGTCTTCATCCGGGAGGGCATTCCGTACCGACTCGTCGGCGGCACGCGCTTCTACGAGCGCGCCGAGGTCAAGGACGCCTTCGCCTACCTCAATCTCGTCGCGAACCCCGACGACGACCTCGCACTGCGTCGCATCATCAACGTCCCGAAGCGCGGCATCGGCGATGCGACGGTCGCGGCGATCCAGGCGCACGCCGATCGCCAGGGCGTGCCGCTGCGCGAGGTCCTCCGCGAGCCGAAGGAGCTCGGGCTCGGCCCCAAGGCGACGGCGGCGCTCGCCGAGCTCTCCACCCTGCTCGACGAGGGCGCGAGGCTCATGGCGGACCGGCCGCCACACGAGGTGCTCGTCCACCTCATCGAGGGGTCGGGGCTGCGAGAGGCGCTTGCGCGATCCGGCGACCCGCAGGACGAGGCTCGCGTCGAGAACCTCGACGAACTCGTCTCGCAGGCCAAGGAGTTCCGCATCCAGTACCCCGAGGCGACGCTCCTCGACTACCTCACCTCGGTGGCGCTCTTCGCCGCTGCAGACGAGCTCGACGCGGACGGCGCCGGCAAGGTCACGATCATGACCCTCCACACGGCGAAGGGGCTCGAGTACGACGTCGTCTTCATCACGGGGGTCGAGGAGGACCTGCTGCCGCACCGCATGAGCGTCATGGAGCCGGGTGGCATCGCCGAGGAGCGCAGGCTCTTCTACGTGGGCATCACGCGTGCGAGGAAGCGACTCTTCCTCTCGCTCGCGACCTCCCGCGCGTCCTTCGGCGATGTGTCCATCGCGATGCCCTCCCGATTCCTCTCCGAGGTGCCCGCCGAGCTCATCGACTGGCGCACGGACCCGAGCGGGGGGCCGGGCGGCTCCGGTCAGCGCCGACCGCGCGCGATCGGCGGCGGGGGCGGCGGCTTCGGCGGGCGATACTCCGGCGGCCGATCGTGGGGGAACGAGAGCGATGCCGGGACGTTCCGCCCGTCCGAGCGACCCCGGGTCAAGACGGAGTGGACGACGCCCGTCTCGTCCATCCGCGACAACGGCGATCTCAAGCTCGCAGTCGGCGATCGCGTGCGGCACACGGACTTCGGGGACGGCACGGTCGTCTCGGTCATCGAGAACGGCCCGCGCACTGTCGCGGAGGTCGAGTTCGAGACGCGCGGCAAGAAGCGACTGCTCGTCAAGGTCGCGCCCATCGAGAAGCTCTGAGCCGAGCCCTCGGACGGTCGACCGCACCTGGGAGCGCGGTCAGAGGCCCAGTCTCCGAGGACTAAGATTGTGCGCGGCCCTCGCGCGGCGACCGGATCTCGGACGCTGTGCCCACCACCCGGACCAGCCCCGATTCCGATCGCGATCTCAAGGGAAGCAGCACCGTGGATCTTTACGAATATCAGGCCAGAGATGTCTTCGAGAAGTACGGTGTCCCCGTCCTTCGCGGCATCATCGCCGACACCCCCGAGGAGGTGCGTGCGGCGGCTGAGCAGCTCGGCGGCGTGACCGTCGTCAAGGCGCAGGTCAAGACCGGAGGTCGCGGCAAGGCCGGCGGCGTCAAGGTCGCCAAGACGCCCGACGACGCCTACGAAGCCGCGAAGGCCATCTTCGGCCTCGACATCAAGGGCCACGTCGTCAAGCGCGTCATGGTCGCCGAGGGTGCGGCCATCGAGGCCGAGTACTACTTCTCGGTCCTCCTCGACCGGGCCAACCGCTCCTACCTGAGCCTCGCCAGCTTCGAGGGCGGCATGGAGATCGAGCAGCTCGCGGAGGAGCGTCCAGAGGCGCTCGCGCGTGTCGACGTCGACCCCTCCACGGGCATCACGCTCGAGAAGGCCAAGGAGATCGCGGCCGCCGCGAAGTTCCCCGCCGAGCTCGTCGACAAGGTCGCTCCCGTCTTCGTGAAGCTCTACGAGGTGTACACGGGCGAGGACGCGACGCTCGTCGAGGTCAACCCGCTCATCCTCTCGGCTTCCGGCGACATCATCGCGCTTGACGGCAAGGTCTCGCTCGACGAGAACGCCGGCTTCCGCCACCCCGACCACGAGGCGCTCGTCGACCAGGACGCCGAGGACCCGCTCGAGGCGAAGGCCAAGGCGCACGACCTCAACTACGTCAAGCTCGACGGCGAGGTCGGCATCATCGGCAACGGCGCTGGACTCGTCATGTCGACGCTCGACGTCGTCGCGTACGCCGGTGAGAACCACGGCGGCGTCAAGCCCGCGAACTTCCTCGACATCGGCGGCGGCGCCTCGGCCGAGGTCATGGCCGCCGGTCTCGACGTCATCCTCGGAGACCCGCAGGTCAAGAGCGTGTTCGTGAATGTCTTCGGCGGCATCACCTCGTGCGTCGCGGTCGCCAACGGCATCGTCAAGGCGCTCGAGATCCTCGGCGACGAGGCCAACAAGCCGCTCGTGGTCCGACTCGACGGCAACCAGGTCGCCGAGGGCCGCGAGATCCTCGCCGCCGCGGGCCACCCGCTCGTCACGATCGCCGAGAACATGGACCAGGGCGCCGACAAGGCTGCCGAGCTGGCCTACGCAGGCTGAACCGCCCGATGCGACTGAAGGACTAGAGAAATGTCGATCTTCCTCAACAAGGACAGCAAGGTCATCGTCCAGGGCATCACCGGCGGCGAGGGCACCAAGCACACCGCACTCATGCTCAAGGCGGGCACGCAGGTCGTCGGCGGCGTCAACGCACGCAAGGCCGGCACGACGGTCTCGCACGTCGCGGCTGACGGCAGCGCCGTCGAGCTCCCCGTCTTCGGGACCGTCGCGGAGGCCATGGCTGCCACGGGCGCCGACGTCTCGATCGCGTTCGTGCCCCCGGCATTCACGAAGGACGCGATGATCGAGGCGATCGACGCCGAGATCCCGCTCCTCGTCGTGATCACCGAGGGCGTCCCTGTGCAGGACACCGCGGAGGCGTGGGCCTACGCGAAGTCGAAGGGCACGACGCGCATCATCGGCCCGAACTGCCCCGGCATCATCACGCCCGATGAGGCGCTCGTCGGCATCACGCCGGCGAACATCACGGGCAAGGGCCCCATCGGTCTCGTCTCCAAGTCGGGCACGCTCACGTACCAGATGATGTACGAGCTCCGCGACCTCGGCTTCTCGACCGCGATCGGGATCGGCGGCGACCCCATCATCGGCACGACGCACATCGACGCGCTCGCGGCATTCGAGGCAGACCCCGAGACCAAGGCGATCGTCATGATCGGCGAGATCGGCGGCGACGCCGAGGAGCGTGCGGCGGCCTTCATCAAGGAGAACGTCACGAAGCCGGTCGTCGGCTATGTCGCGGGCTTCACGGCCCCCGAGGGCAAGACGATGGGCCACGCCGGCGCGATCGTCTCCGGCTCCGCGGGCACCGCGCAGGCCAAGAAGGAGGCCCTCGAGGCCGCGGGCGTGAAGGTCGGCAAGACGCCGTCTGAGACGGCCGCGCTCATGCGCGAGGTCATCGCGAGTCTCTGATCTGAGCACACACGCTCGTCGCGAGACGGGGTGTCGCGGACGAACAGCACGTAGTGCTGGTCCGCGATGCCCCGTCTTGCCGTTCTGGTGAAGATTCGCCGCACGGGGTTACTCTGTTGTGGATCGGACGGCGGTGACGCCGCTCAGTTGGGAGCGCGGTCATGCTCGACAGGGACGACGACTCCAGTCCGAGCGCGATCCGCGCCGCGGCGCCCGCGGCAGCGCGAACGCCACGTACCGCGACAGCTGGACGGAGCACGGCACGGATGGCGGCTTCGGGAGCCGTAGCAGTGGCGCTCATCGTTGCGGCGACGATCGCTGGCGTGAACTCGGCGGCCGCGGATGACGCCGACGAGATCAGTGGCACGATGAGCGTTCCAGCCAGCCTGGACGGGGAGTGGCACCTCGAGGCGTGGCTGGGCGAGGAGGTGGTCGCCGACCTCCCGTTTGGGACTGTCACGCTCGGCGATATGCCCTACACCCTTACGGGGCTCGAACCGGGGCAGTCGTACGAGCTGCGGTTCGTTTCCGAGAGCACTTTCGCGAGTGGATGGGTCGCGAGCGCGACCGAGGATGTGGCGCTCGTCGAGTCGCGCGAGCACGCAGCGCTGATCCCAGCTGGCTCGATCGACGTCGATTTCCGGATCGAGTTCTCCATCAGCACGTCAGGCGAACTCAAATGGATGCCGCCTGACGCGCCCCCGCAGGTCGGCGTCAAGTACGGCGTTCACGGTCTGATGTGGGAGAGCAACATCGTTCCGGACAGCCAGTGGTACCGACGCGCTGGCGCTGGCGTCCGCGCCATCGACGGCGAGACCGCAGCGACGTTGAAGCCCACCGCGGGGCTCGCGGGAGCGCAGCTCAGATACTGCGCGACCGGCAGGATGGAGTCGCATCAGCCGCGCACCGTCTGCACTGAATACTCGGATCCGGTGGAGAAGGGCGTGCTGCAGAACCGGTCGCCGCTCTCCACGGTGGGGACTCCCAAGGTGGGCGAAGAGCTGCGCGTGAAGGGGGGCGTGTGGGTGCCGAGCGCGGCTCTTCGGAGCTACGCCTGGTATGTGGGTTCGAAACGGGTCGGCCTCGGCACGGCCTACACGCTGAAGCCTGCGGATGTGGGTCGTCCGGTGTGGGTGCTCGAGATCGTGCGGCTCGCTGGCTACGAGCAGGCTGAGGCGCGGACCGCGGGGGTGAAGGTCGCGAAGGGTGACCTCGTGCCCAAGGTGCCTGCGGTCGCTGGCTGGCCCAGGCTTGGCGCGACGCTCACGGCGAGGCCGGGGGTCTGGGGTGTGAAGACCGGTGATATCGCCTTCACCTACCGCTGGGCCCGCAACGGCAGGGCGGTCCCGGGGGCGAAGGGTGCGACGTATCGGATCACGAAGGCAGACCTCGGAGCGAAGATCACGGTCACAGTCCGCGGTGTCGCTGCCGGGTACGGCACCGCTCCCGCAGAGAAGTCGAAGCCCGTCACCGTGCCCCGGTGACCTGTCGGACGTGACTACGCTCAAGACGTGGCAACAGTGGCGACACCGGGAAGAGTGACGAGATGGGTGCGCGAACGTCTCGCGACCGGACCCGGCATCTATGGCCTCGTGGTCTACTCGGTGCTCATCGCGAGCATCTCCGACGAGATTCTCGAGGAGCTGCTCGAAGGCACCCAGCTCGAGGTCCTCGAGTCCGCTGTCCCCGGCTCCCAGCGCTGGGCGACCTCCACCGTCACATTCGCGGCCGTGCTGTCGTTTCTCATCTTCTATGTCGTGCACGTCTATGCGGAGACGATCGCGAGGCACGGCGACCAGCCGCTGCGCCAGGCGATCCGGGAGGCGGCGAGGCATTCTTCAGGCATGCTCTACACCGCGAGCCTCCCGACGCTCGTCCTCGTCGTGTGGATCATCGGCGGATGGTCGGTCGAGCACGCGAGCATCGCGACGCTCGCGGTCGCCATGCTCGTGCTCGCCTATGTGAGCTACGAGGCGGTCGCACAGCGGGGCGCGAGCATCCCGCGTCGGATACTCACCGCATTCATCTCGGCGATCGTCGGCGCATTCATCATCATCCTCGACTACTTCTTCCATTAGTCGTACGCTCCTTTGGCATGGAGGAGTCGCGATGACGGGGCTCGCGCTGCGACGCGGTGTTTCAGTGGCGGCGGCCGCGGCGCTCGTCGTGGGTGCGGCCCTCATCGATGTATCACCAGCGTCCGCCGGGGACGACGGCGCGCTGAGCGGCACGATCGAGTTCCCGGCCGGGACCACCGGGCCCCAGCTCGAAGGGGCGAAGGTCGGTGCACGCTCGTGGGGCTCCCCGTCCTCCCTGCTGTTCGAGGGTGTGATCACGGGATTCGACGCGGGCGACCGGACGGCCGACTTCCTGATCACCGGGCTGCCCGACGATGACATCTACGCCGTGCTCTTCATCGCGGTGGAGGACAGTGGTCTCGCCGATGGTGTCATCATCGACGCGGACCCTGGTGTCGGCGAGTACCCCGTGCTCGGCCAATACATCACCACCGCGCCGTTTCCTCAGGATCCGTGCGATGCCGATCACCAGCCGGTGATCTATTGCGGTGAGCCGATCGAGGTCGATCGGGACGACCTCAGATTCAAGGTCCAGAAGCGAATCGTGCCGAGCGACCTCATCGTCCCTGCGAGCGCACCCAGGGTCGGTGTGCCGATCACGGTGCAGGCGCCGCCCTGGGTGACGCCGGGCCTCACGAGGAGCGGTCAGTGGTACACCTACTGGTGGGAGTTCGAAGCGTGGACGTCCCCGCTGGCTGGCCAGACAACGCTGCGCTACACGCCGACCGTCGGCGACATCGACTCCGCACTCTGGTACTGCCTGACAGCGACGAGGCCCGGGTACCAGGCGCACACCGAGTGCGCGAGTCCCGGTGGTGGCGCCGGGGTGAGTCCAGGCACGGTGAAGGCGAAGGTCTCGCCATCGATCACCGGGGCCGCGAAGGTCGGCGCCCAGCTCACAGCGAAGCCGGGCACGTGGGAGCCGTCGGGCGCCAACCTGACGTACCTCTGGTACAACGGCAGCAAGAAGGTCGGTTCGGGCGCCACGTACCGGCCCACCGGGGCGGACGCTGGCAAGCGGCTCACTCTCACGGTCATCGCGAAGGCGAGCGGCTGGTCGCAGACGGTCGTCAGGGTGAACTCAGCAGTGGTCGCGAAGGGCTCATTCACCCCGAAGAAGCCGACCATCACGGGCGCGCCGGCGGTCGGGAAGGTCCTCACCGCACAGCACGCTGCATGGGCACCGGCATCGGTCAAGGTCACCTACCGCTATACCTGGCTCCGCGACGGCAAGGCGATATCGAAGGCCACCGATCGCACCTACCGCGTCACCCAGGCAGACCGCGGCAAGAAGATCTCGGTCTCAGTGCGCGCCGTCGCGACCGGCTACGAGCCGAGCTCGACTCAGACGTCGGCGAGCGTCAAGGTCCCGAAGTGACGCTGGGCATTCCGCGGTTCTGAGCCTCAGGACCTGCACGTCGAGCGCGGCTAGGCTTGATGTCCGTGACCGATGAGAGCGTGACGCCTGAAAACCTGGCGGAAGAGGCCCCAGAGACCGCTGATGTCAGCGAGCAGATGGGCGTCCGACTCGGCAAGCGCGAGCGCCTCATCGCCTCCGGCGCCGAGGCGTACCCCGTCCAGGTGCCGATCACGACGACCATCACCGAGGTCCGCGCGGCACACCCCGACCTCGAGCCCGACACGCAGACCGGCGACATCGTCGGCATAGCCGGTCGCATCGTGTTCCAGCGGGACACCGGCAAGCTCTCCTTCGTGACGCTCCAGGGCGGCACGGGGGAGCGCATCCAGGCGATGCTCTCGGCCGCGGTCGTCGGTGCGGAATCGCTCGAGGAGTTCAAGGAGCTCGCCGACCTCGGCGACCACCTCTTCGTCCACGGCGAGGTGATCTCCTCACGCCGCGGCGAGCTCTCGATCATGGTCGACGCATGGCGCATCGCGGCCAAGGCGCTGCGTCCCCTCCCGAACATGTACAAGGACCTCTCGGAGGAGTCGCGCGTCCGCTCGCGCTACCTGGATCTCATCGTCCGCGAGCAGGCCCGCCGCACCGTCCGCACGAGGGCGACGGTCAACTCGAGCCTCCGCTCGACCTTCGCCGACAACGGCTACCTCGAGGTCGAGACGCCCATGCTGCAGGTCATGCACGGCGGTGCCTCGGCGCGCCCCTTCGTCACGCACTCGAATGCGTTCGACACCGACCTCTACCTCCGTATCGCGCCCGAGCTCTACCTGAAGCGCGCACTCGTCGGCGGGCTCGAGCGCGTCTTCGAGATCAACCGCAACTTCCGCAACGAGGGCTCGGACTCCACGCACAGCCCCGAGTTCGTCATGATCGAGGCCTACGAGGCGTACGCGGACTACAACCGCATGGCGGACCTCACGCAGCAGCTCATCCAGAACGCCGCGCTCGCGGTCGCGGGTTCGCTCGAGGTCACGTGGGTCGACGGCACGGTCTACGACCTCGGCGGCGAGTGGGACCGCATCAGCATGTACGAGTCGCTCTCGGCGGCGTCGGGTCGGACGGTCACGCCTGACACCCCCTTCGAGGAGCTCGCCGCATGGGCGGAGGAGCTCGGGATCGAGGTCAAGCACCCCATCCACGGCAAGTACGTCGAGGAGCTGTGGGAGCACTTCGTCAAGCCGGGCCTCACGCGGCCGACCTTCGTCATGGACTTCCCCGTCGACACCTCGCCGCTCGTGCGCGATCACCGGTCGATCCCCGGTGTCGTCGAGAAGTGGGACCTGTACACGCGCGGCTTCGAGCTCGCGACCGGCTACTCGGAGCTCGTCGACCCCGTCATCCAGCGTGAGCGCTTCCTCGAGCAGGCGCGCCTCGCCGGCCGCGGTGATGACGAGGCGATGCTGCTCGACGAGGAGTTCCTCCGCGCGCTCGAGCACGGCATGCCGCCGAGCGGCGGCATCGGCATCGGACTCGACCGCCTCATCATGGCCATCACCGGCCTCGGCATCCGCGAGACGATCCTCTTCCCCCTCGTGAAGTAGGGACCCCGAATGCCTCGCCCCGCCACCCCCGAGAGCGCATAGTCATGGATCGCCGTTCGTCCCGCATCGTCATGACCGTCGTCCTCGTGGCGCTCGTCGTCGCGGTCGGGATCGTGTTCCTGTTCTCACCCAGGTGAGCGGGCGTCAGGGGCCCCGGCGCTGGGAGGCGTCCCGAGGCATTCGGCAGCACGGCTCGTCCAGGTGCGCCGGGTAGGATCGGCTCGTGCCTGAGGAGTTCTGGGCGAACGCCATCTACTCGCTCGTGCCGACGATCGTCCTCGGACTGATCTTCTGGCTCGTGCTGCGATCGATCCTGCGCTCCGACCGCTCGGAGCGGAAGATCAAGGCCCGCATCGAGGCCGAGGAGCGCGCCAAGGCCGGTCTCCCTCCAGCCGCCTGAGAGCTGGTGCGCCGATGGCGAACAGCGGCATCTCGGGCCGCTGACCGGCGTTAGCCTCTTCGCACGGAGTCGAACCGCGACCCGTGCTGAGGAGTCACCTGATGTTTGAGCGCTTTACCGATCGTGCCCGCCGCGTCGTCGTCCTGGCCCAGGAAGAGGCCAAGATGCTCAACCACAACTACATCGGCACGGAGCACATCCTGCTCGGCCTCATCCACGAGGGCGAGGGTGTCGCGGCGAAGGCGCTCGAGTCGCTCGGCATCTCGCTCGATGCCGTCCGCGAGCAGGTCCAGGACATCATCGGCCAGGGACAGCAGCAGCCGACCGGCCACATCCCCTTCACGCCGCGCGCGAAGAAGGTGCTCGAGCTGAGCCTCCGCGAGGCGCTGCAGCTCGGTCACAACTACATCGGCACCGAGCACATCCTGCTCGGCCTCATCCGCGAGGGCGAGGGCGTCGCGGCCCAGGTGCTCATCAAGCTCGGCGCAGACCTCAACAAGGTGCGCCAGCAGGTCATCCAGCTCCTCTCCGGCTACCAGGGCAAGGAGTCCGTCGCGGTCGGCGGTCAGACGGAGCAGCAGGCCGACAAGGGGTCGCAGGTCCTCGACCAGTTCGGACGCAACCTCACGCAGGCGGCCCGCGACGGCAAGCTCGATCCCGTCATCGGTCGCGAGAAGGAGATGGAGCGGGTCATGCAGATCCTCTCCCGTCGCTCCAAGAACAACCCCGTCCTCATCGGCGAGCCCGGCGTCGGCAAGACCGCGGTCGTCGAGGGTCTCGCGCAGGCGATCGTGAAGGGCGATGTCCCTGAGACGCTCAAGGACAAGCAGCTCTACTCGCTCGACCTCGGCAGCCTCATCGCGGGTTCCCGCTACCGCGGCGACTTCGAAGAGCGCCTGAAGAAGGTGACGAAGGAGATCCGCACGCGCGGCGACATCATCGTCTTCATCGACGAGATCCACACGCTCGTCGGCGCCGGTGCGGCCGAGGGCGCGATCGACGCGGCGAGCATCCTCAAGCCGCTCCTCGCGCGCGGCGAGCTCCAGACGATCGGCGCGACCACGCTCGACGAGTACCGCAAGCACTTCGAGAAGGACGCCGCGCTCGAGCGCCGCTTCCAGCCGGTGCAGGTCCAGGAGCCGTCGATCCCGCACGCCATCAACATCCTCAAGGGGCTGCGCGACAAGTACGAGGCATTCCACAAGGTCTCGATCACGGATTCCGCGATCGTCGCCGCGGCGAATCTCGCCGACCGCTACGTCCAGGACCGCTTCCTGCCGGACAAGGCGATCGACCTGATCGACGAGGCTGGTGCGCGCCTGCGCCTCAGCATCCTCTCGGCCCCGCCGGAGCTCCGCGAGTTCGACGAGAAGATCGCGGGCGTCCGGGCGCAGAAGGAGCAGGCGATCGAGGACCAGGACTTCGAGAAGGCCGCCTCGCTTCGCGACGAGGAGAAGAAGCTCCTCGGCGAGCGTCTGCGCCTCGAGAAGCAGTGGAAGGCCGGCGAGATGGGTTCGACCGGGACGGTCGACGAGGGCATCATCGCCGAGGTCCTCGCCGCGGCCACCGGCATTCCCGTCTTCAAGCTCACGGAGGAGGAGTCCGCGCGGCTCATCTTCATGGAGAAGGCGCTGCACCAGCGCGTCATCGGTCAGGAGGAGGCCATCTCGGTCCTGTCGAAGACGATCCGTCGCACGCGCGCCGGGCTCAAGGACCCCAAGCGGCCGTCCGGTTCGTTCATCTTCGCCGGCCCCACCGGTGTCGGAAAGACCGAGCTTGCGAAGGCACTCGCGGAGTTCCTCTTCGACGACGAGGGCGCGCTCATCTCGCTCGACATGTCGGAGTATGGCGAGAAGCACACGGTCTCGCGTCTCTTCGGTGCCCCTCCCGGCTTCGTCGGCTTCGAGGAGGGCGGTCAGCTCACCGAGAAGGTGCGCCGCAAGCCGTTCTCCGTCGTCCTCTTCGATGAGATCGAGAAGGCGCACCCGGACATCTTCAACTCGCTCCTCCAGATCCTCGAGGAGGGCCGACTCACCGATGGTCAGGGACGTGTCGTCGACTTCAAGAACACCGTCATCATCATGACGACGAACCTCGGCACGAAGGACATCACGAATGGTCCCGTCGGGTTCCAGGTCGAGGGCGACACCGACAACGACTACCGGCGCATGCAGGGCAAGGTGAAGGAGGAGCTCAAGAAGCACTTCAAGCCCGAGTTCCTCAACCGCGTCGACGAGATCATCGTCTTCCCGCACCTCACGCAAGACGAGCTGCTCCAGATCGTCGACCTCTTCGTGAAGCGACTCGGCGAGCGACTCCTCGACCGCGACATGTCGATCGAGCTCACGGTCGAGGCCAAGAAGCGCCTCATCGAACTCGGGTGGGACCCCTCGCTCGGCGCGCGTCCGCTGCGTCGCGCAGTCCAGCACGAGATCGAGGACGTGCTCTCGGAGCGCATCCTGCACGGCGAGCTCAACTCGGGCGAGCACGTCAAGGTCGACTTCGTCGACGGCGAGTTCACGTTCGCGACGGCGCCGAAGGCCGGCGGTACGCCCGCGGCCGAGGTCATCCCCGCCGGGGTCTGAACACCGTCGCCCACAGCCGCCTCCACGCCCATACCGGCGTGGAGGCGGCTGTGCGACACTGAGCGCGTGAGCACCACGACGCCCTCAGCGATCGACACGACCCCCCTCGACGAGGCGATCGCCGAGCTCGCGGCAGGCGCCGCCCGGTGGACGGCGCTCCCCGCCATTCGCCGCGCCGCGCTGTTCGAGGAGACCCACGCGGCGATCGCGTCGGTCGCGCGCGAATGGGCCGAGATCGCCTCGCGCGTGAAGGGGCTCGACCCCTCGAGCGGCTATGCGACCGAGGCATGGATGAGCGGGCCGTACGCGGCGCTCGCCGCTGCAGATGCGTACGCGCAGACGCTTCGGCGCATCGGGACATTCGGGACCCCGCTCTACGGCGCGACGATCAAGTCGGCGCCGGGCGACCGGCTCGCGGTCCGGGTCCTGCCGACCTCGCTCAAGCAGTGGGTCCTCTTCAACGGCTTCGGCGCCGAGGTGTGGATGCCTCCGGGCGTCGACGAGGAGACGGTGCGGTGGAATGCCGGGCTGAGTGCGGTGCGCCCTGGTGAATGCGGCGGTGTCGGTCTCGTCCTGGGCGCCGGCAACGTCTCGTCGATCGCCCCGCTCGACGCCTTCTACGAGCTCGTCGCGGACAACCGCGCGAGCATCGTGAAGCTCAACCCGACCTTCGACGCGCTCCTTCCGGTGTACGAGCGCGCGCTGGCCCCGCTCATCGAGTTCGGCGTCGTCCGCATCGTCACGGGCGAGGGAGATGTCGGCGCCTACCTCGCACAGCACGAGGGCGTCGACAAGGTCCACATCACCGGCTCCGCGGTCACCCACGATCTCATCGTGTGGGGCCGCGGTGAGGAGGCGGACCGTCGGCGCGCGGAGCAGGACCCCATCCTCACGAAGCCGATCACGAGCGAGCTCGGCGGCGTCTCGCCGGTGATCGTGGTGCCCGGCGATTGGTCCGATGCGGATCTGCGCTTCCAGGCCGAGCATGTCGCGACGATGCGTCTCCACAACAGCGGCCATAACTGCATCGCGGCGCAGGCGATCGTCCTCAGCGCGGACTGGCCGCAGAAGGATGCCTTCCTCTCCCATCTCCGCGCGGTCCTCGATGAGCTGCCGCCGCGCACCCCGTGGTACCCGGGTACCGAGGCGAAGGTCGAGCGAGCGCTCGAGCATCACCCGGACGCGGAGACGCATCGCGGACGCATCCTGATCGAGGTCGATGCGACGAGTGATGACGAGCTCCTGAGCTACGAGTACTTCGCGCCGGTGCTCGGCTATGTCGAGCTGCCGGGTCGCGGTGCGGCCTTCCTCGAGTCGGCAGTCGAATTCGCGAACGAGCGACTCGACGGCACGCTCGGCGCGAACGTCATCATCGCGCCAGCGGATCGCGTGGCCATGGGCGCGAGGTTCGACGCTGCGATCGAGCGCCTGCGTTACGGCACGATCGCGATCAACGCGTGGACGGCCGTCGGATTCATGTTCCCGCACGCCACGTGGGGCGGATTCCCCGGGCACACGATCGAAGCGGTCGGCAGCGGCATCGGCGTCGTGCACAACGCCTACCTGCTCGACGGCCCCGAGCGCACGATCGTCACGGGCCCCTTCCGCCCCTTCCCGCGATCGATCGCCCGCGGCGAGCTCTCGCTCTTCCCCAAGCCGCCGTGGTTCCTCACCGCGAGGCATGGTCTCGAGACGGGGAGGAGGCTCGCGGACTTCGCAGCCAAGCCTTCGTGGGGGCGCCTCGGCGCCGTCCTCGTCGCGGCATTCAAGCCCTGAATGCCTGACCGCGCACCTGAATCCTGCGCCCACGCGCGAGCGGTAGCGTTGGCATCGTGACGATCACGGTGCGCAGGGCGCGGACGGCCGACGTTCCGACGATGCGAAGGATCGCAGAGCCGCTCGTCCAGGCCCGCATCCTGCTCGGCAAGGAATGGGTCGAGTCGTACGGGGCGGTCCCCGAGTTCCGCGTCGCGGTCGACGAGGCCGGGAACATCCTCGGCTTCGGCGCACTCCACGTCATCTGGGAGGACCTCGGCGAGGTTCGGACGCTCGCCGTCGCCGATGAGTGGCGCGGTCGCGGCGTGGGGCACGCGCTCCTCACGGCGCTCGAGGACGATGCGCGAGAGTACGGCCTCTCGAGGCTGTTCTGCCTCACGTTCGAGGTCGACTTCTTTGCGCGTCACGGCTTCCGCGACATGGGCGACGAGACAGTCGATCCCGAGGTCTACGCGGAGCTCGTGCGCTCGAGCGACGAGGGCATCGCGGAGTTCCTCGACCTCGCGCGCGTCAAGCCCAACACCCTTGGCAACACGAGGATGCTCAAGCTCCTGCGCTGAGCCCGCGCGCATGGCGTGCCGTCGCGGCGAGGGCTCCCCGCGCGATTAGCCTGACGACATGTCCGAGCCGGTCAACCCACGTCGACCGCTGCCGAAGTCGGTGTATGCCCGTCGTCGCGCTGTCGTCCTCATCATCCTGCTCGCGGTGATCGCGGTCATCGCGATCATCGCGTGGCCGCGCGGCGGCTCATCGACACCCGGCGACTCGCCGACTGGCGCGTCGACCCCGACGCCGATCGCGACCCCGACTGGCTCGCCGGAGTGCGACCCCGCGAAGGTCCAGATCATGGCGGTGACGGACAAGGACTCCTACGGTCCAGGAGAGCTCCCCAAGATGTGGCTCACCCTCGAGAACAAGTCCTCCAAGGAGTGCGTCATCGAGGCGGGCAGCGACGTCCAGCTCTTCCAGATCACGAGTGGCGACGAGGTGTACTGGACATCGACCGACTGCCAGGCCGACCCGACACCCCAGACGACCGTCCTCCAGCCGGGCAAGCCGATCTCGACGACGCCGATCGACTGGAACCGCACGCGCTCGACTCCCGGTGCCTGTGACTCGCCTGGCGAGAGCGCCCCTGGCGGGTACTACTGGCTCCAGGTGAAGGTGGGAGACCTTGCGAGCGAGCGAGGCTCTGCGACGAACCCGTCGAAGCAGTTCTCGATCTCCTGATCAGCCATACTCATTGGCATGGCTGATCACCATCCGCTTCCCGAGTCGCTCGTCGTCCTGAACCGTCCATCCGCGCTCGCCTCGGCTCACGAATCGGGTGCTCCGGCATTCCGCGTCGTCGACCCTCGTCGACCGGTGCTCTCGGTGCTCGACCAGGGTGCGACGCGCGGAGACGGCGTCTTCGAGACGATCAGCGTCGGGCATGGCAGGCCGCAGGCGCTCGAGCACCATCTCCGCCGCTTCGAACGCTCGGCAGCGGCGCTCGACATCCCAGTCCCCGACCTCGACGCGTACCGCGCCGCGATCGCCGCGGCCGTCGGCGAGCTCCCGCCAGCAGCCGAGGCGTGGGCCAAGGCCGTCATCACGCGCGGTGTCGAAGGCGATGACCGTCCGACCGGCTGGGTCTACGCGACGCTGTCCGGCGATTTCACCGAGGCGCGGACCAATGGCGTGCGCGTCGTCACGCTCGACCGCGGTCTGCGTCACGACGTCGAATCGACCTCGCCGTGGCTCCTCGCGGGCGCGAAGACCCTCAGCTACGCGATCAACCGAGCGGCGCAGCGCGAAGCGGCCCGACGTGGCGCCGATGATGTCATCTTCGTCTCGAGCGACGGCGTCGTCCTCGAGGGCCCGACCTCGACCGTCATGTACCGCAGCGGCGACACGGTGTGGACACCGGGCACCGGCCTCGGAATCCTCGACGGCACGACGCAGACGGCGCTCTTCCGCTATCTGGAGAGCATCGGCATCCCGACCGGATACCGAATGTCGACACCAGAGGAGCTCGCGGACGCGGACGCCATCTGGCTCGTCTCGAGCGTCAGGCACGTGGCGCCTGTCATCGAACTCGACGGCAAGCCCGTCGGGCTCGACCGCACGCTCACCGATGGCATGAACGAGTACATCGCACAGCTCGAGGAGTGAGCGGCGCCGCTGGCGCTACCCGGTCGTGTCCGAGCCCTGCGGGCGCCGCCCGCTGCTGGCTCCCAGACCGAGCGCGAGGGCTGCAGCGATCGTCTCCGCGCGGTCGTCGATGATCGTCGTGTAACCCAGTCGCTCCGCCTCGGCGACGCGGCGCTGCGCAGCGGAGGGCCTGCGTATCTCGCCCGCGAGGCTGATCTCTCCCATCGTCGCCAGATTCGGCGGCAGGGGAGTGTCGCGCGCGGCGCTCGCGATCGCGAGCGAGATCGCGACATCAGCGCCCGGCTCGGTGACCTTGATGCCGCCGACGGTCGAGACGTAGACCTCTGCTGAGTTGAGCGGCAGGCGACCCCGCTTCTCAAGGACGGCCAGGAGCATCGCGACGCGGCCCGAGTCGACGCCGTTCACGACGCGGCGGGGATTGGGCGACTGGGACGGGACGATGAGGGCCTGGATCTCGACGGGGATCGTCCGGCGCCCCTCGACCGTCATCGCGATGCACGTCCCGCTCACGGGACGCCTCGACCGAGACATGAAGAGGCCGCTCGGGTCAGCCACCTCCGCGATCCCGTCGCCGGTCATCTCGAAGCAGCCGACCTCGTCGACAGGGCCGAAGCGGTTCTTGTGCGCGCGGACGAAACGCAGCGCCGTCTGGCGGTCGCCCTCGAACTGCAGCACGACGTCGACGACATGCTCGAGCAGCCGGGGGCCGGCGATCTGCCCGTCCTTCGTCACGTGTCCGACGAGAAGCACGGGGATGCCGCGGTCCTTCGCCACACGAGTCATCGTCGCTGCGACTTCACGCACCTGGCTCGGGCCGCCGGCGAGCCCGTCGATGAGCGATGACGACACCGTCTGGACGGAGTCGAGGATGACGAGGGAGGGCCGCACCTCATCGATCTGCCCGAGGATCGCCGCGAGATCCGTCTCGGCTGCGAGATGGAGCTCGTCGTGGAGCGCGCCGGTGCGCTCTGCGCGCAGCCGCACCTGGCCAGCGGACTCCTCGGCCGTCACATAGAGGACGCGCGCGCCGCGCACCGCGGACCTGCTCGCGACCTCGAGGAGGAGCGTCGACTTGCCGACTCCCGGCTCACCCGACAGGAGGATCGCCGCACCGGGCACGATGCCGCCCCCGAGGACGCGATCGAACTCGCCGATACCGGTCTCCTCATGTGCCGCCGGGGATGTCTCGATCGCCGTGATGGGCCTCGCGGCCCGCTCGCTCGATGGTCGCACCGGGGCGGGCGAGCGAGTGCCGACGGGTGCCGCGGACTCGCTGACCGTGTTCCACTCGCCGCAATCACCGCACCTGCCGACCCACTTCGCACTCGTCCAGCCGCACTCCCCGCAGCGGTAGATCGTGGTCACCCTGGCCATGACAGCCACGATATGCGTGGCCACCGACAGGGGACGCGCGCCGGTCCGGGGCTCAGCCGCCGAGGTCGGTGGGCCGGACCGAGGCATTCGGACATGAGAACGCCCCCGGAGCGCAGGGCTGCCGGGGGCGTTCTCAGTGAGCGCTGGAGACTCAGGCCTCGCTCATGACGGGGCGCCAGTCCTTCTCGCCGCGAGCGGCGAGCGCGGCCTCGCGAGCCGCGAGCTTCTCGGACTGGATGCGCTGACCCTCGGCGAGGAACTCCTCGGACACCGGGACCGACTCGACCTTCGAGACGCCGTTGTACTTCTCGATGTACGCGTCGAGCTCGGGACCGGAGGTCCACGACGTGATGAGGCAGTACCGCGGCTCGGGGCCGGGGTGGTACGCCGCGTGCCACAGGCGCTGCGTGTCGATGATGAGCTGCGCGCCCGCGGGAAGTGCGATGCGCGTCTCGCCGGAGGGATCGGTGCGGTTCTCGCGGAGGACGAAGAACGAGTCCTTGTCGTCCGTGAGGTTGAAGAAGCCGCGGACGACCCAGCCGGTGCCATCGGGGTTGAGGCGGTTGTTGTCGTCCTGGTGGAGGTTGTAGAGCGTCTCGCCGTACGGCGTCGGCTGCAGCTCGATGACGCGGCAGCGGCCGACGTTCGCGCCAGGCTCCTGCGCGCGGCGCGTGAGGTTCGGTGCCTTCTCGACCTGAGACGGGATCCAGAGGCCGTCCTTGTCGGTGCGCGGGTTGTCGCCGGTCCAGAAGCCACCGCATTCGACGGTGCCCGTCTTGGATGCGAGTGGAGCGAAGCGGGTGTCACCGCTCGACTTCCAGTCGACGTACTCGAGGTCGAGCCACTCCTTGGGGTCGAGCTCCTGGTTGTACTGGTCGAGGACGACGTAGCCCGTCTCCTCGAGCGCTGCGGACTTGATGTATGCCACGCGTTCTGCCTTTCATCGTGGGCGCGTACCGTTTTTCCACGCCCGACTGAGGCCGAACCTATCACCGGGGCCTTGGCATCACCGGGTGGTCCGCGGCGATCGGCCGACGTCGGTCGACAGAGCCATGCCGCTGCATCCCCGTCGAGGAGACAGCACCTTGCGGCACAGGGTATGATCTTCGGCGGAAGTGTGTCAGAGCGGCCGAATGTGCGACACTCGAAATGTCGTGTGGGGCAACCCACCGGGGGTTCAAATCCCTCCACTTCCGCCAAGGCCCTTCGGTTCTCCGGAGGGCCTTACATCTTTCTGCGGCGTGGAGGCTCGCCGTCCCCCCGGCTGCGGCGTCAGCGTCCGGCGCGCGCGATGTGAGTGCGCGCGTGCTCGATAGCCGAGGGCATGTCGTCGAAGAGGTGCTTGTGGTGCCGCAGCGAGGTGAGCACGCCGACCTTGCGGAAGAGCTCCTCGTGCACCGGCTGCACCCCCTTGATGAGGACTGTGATGCCGCGGCGCTCGAGCGCCGTGATGATGTCGGCGAGGATGTGCGCACCCGTCGCGTCGACGTGCTCGACCTGCGACATTCGGAGAATGACGACCGTCACGTCGCGCACGCTCGTCACCCGCTCGAACACCCGGTCGGCCGAGGCGAAGATGAGCGGTCCGTCGAATCGCACGACCGCGATGCGCTCATCGCCAGGCTGGGGTGCGCCGGGGATCGCGTCACGCTGCACCGCGGATGATCGCGCGAGGTTCCGGATCGCGAAGAATCCCGCGAAGACGACGCCGATGATGACCGCGACGATGAGGTCGAAGGCGACCGTGATGATCGCCGTGAGCACGAAGGCCGCGGCGTCGGCCCGAGTCGACCTGAGGATCGCCGCGACCGTCGAACGGTGGACCATGCGCCAGGCGGTGAGCATGAGGACGCCGGCGAGCGCGGCGAGCGGGATCTGGCCGACCGGACCCGAGGCGGCGAGGACGATGAGGAGCAGGACCGCCGCGTGCGTGAGGGAGGCGATGCGGGTGCGGCCGCCGGTGCGGACATTGACCGCGGTGCGTGCGATCGCCCCCGTGGCAGGCATGCCGCCGAAGATGCCGGAGCCGATCGACGCGAGCCCTTGACCGAAGAGCTCGCGGTCGGGATCGAAGCGTCCCGTGTCCCCGAGCGAAGCGGCGACGCGTCCGGACAGGAGCGACTCGATCGCGGCGAGCGCGGCGACCGTGACGGCAGGCACGGCGAGCTCGCCGATGAGCTCGAACGACAGCGCAGGGAATGCGGGCGCGGGCAGCGCGTCGGGCAGCTCGCCGATGACGGTCAGTGGTGTCGGTAGGAGGAGGCACAGGATCGTCACGACCGCGATGCCGATGAGCGAGCCGGGAATGCCGCGGTGGATTCGCTCCGCGATGAGCATGCACGCGATCACGACGACGGCCGCCCCGATCGCCCAGGCTGCGTAGGGCCACTCTGACGACGCGATCGACTCGAATGCGGCGATGAGCGCATTCGAACTGTGCCCAGATGCCCCTGCCGAGTGCGAGCCCATGACCGAAGGGATCTGCTGCAGGAAGATGATGATCGCGATCCCGAGGGTGAAGCCCTCGATGACGGGCCACGGGATCATGCTGATCGCACGACCGAGCTTGAGGAGCCCGGCGAGCAGGACGATCGCGCCCGCCAGGATGCTCACGGCCGCGACGACGCCGACACCGTGGCTCGCGACGATCGGCAGCAGGACGACGACCATGGCGCCGGTCGGTCCGGACACCTGGACGTTCGAGCCGCCGAAGATCGCGGCGATCGCGCCGGCGATGATCGCCGTGATGAGTCCCGCGGACGCATCCATGCCCGAGCTCACGGCGAAGCCGAGGGCGAGGGGTAGTGCGACGATGCCGACTGTCACCCCAGCGACGAGGTCGCTCTTCCAGGTCCTGCCGAGCCCGCGATAGTCGTCTCGCGACGGGAGCAGACCGCGGACCGCGGCGACTGCTCGGCGGGCGCGAGTGGGGGCATTCATCGCGGCGGATGCGTCGCTCCCCGTGCCGCTCCCGCCGGCGTTCACGCCTCGACTCCGCGGAGTTCGGGGAGGCGCTTGACGTGGTCGAGGCGCTCGCCGTCGCTCTCGAGGATCTCGATGAGGAGCGCGCGGGCGACTGCGAGCATCTCGGCGGTCCTGCGGTTCGCGAGGCGGTAGTAGACGTTGCTCGCGCGGCGCTCGGACTCGACGAGGCGGTGGCGACGGAGGACGGCGAGGTGCTGCGACAGGTGCGAGGCCTCGAGGCCGGTCTCTTCGAGCAGCGCGGCGACGCTCACCTCGTCGCTCTCGGAGAGGAGCTCGAGGATCCGGATTCGGAACGGGTGGGCGAGGCCCTTGAAGAGTCCCGCCTTGACCTCGTAGAGTGGTCGCTGTTCGCTGCTCAATGACATGATGAATTCATCATTCCACGAGTCATCTGGACTCGCATTCAGCCCCGTGCGCCGGACGGCCACCGCGCAGGTGCGCCTGCGATACTCGGATGGTGGTCAGCGGGATGAATGTCGATGCTGCCGCCGTCGGCACGCTCGCCTGGCTCACGGCGCTCGACCGCACGATCGCGGTCCCCGTGTACCAGCGTCAGTACCGCTGGGAGATCAGCGACTGCGCGCAGCTGCTCTCCGACATCCGCGCGATCGCGGACGCCTCCGAGCGCGAGCGCCACTTCGTCGGCTCGATCCTTTCCTCGGCCGGCGCGTCGGGGGAGCTGGTCCTCATCGACGGCCAGCAGCGGCTGACGACCCTCATGCTCCTCATCGCGGCGCTGCGCCACAGCATCAGGGACCGCGACCCCGCGCTTGCGGCCGATCTGGAGCGCGCGCTCGTCACGGGGCCGGGCGGAGACATGACGCTCCGTCCGCACCGTGCGTGGGCAGGGGTGTTCGAGGCCGTGATCCGCGGTGACGAGCTGCCCGAGGATGGTGGCGCGCGATTCGAGGAGAACTACACCTTCTTTCGCAGCGAGGTCGATGACCCCGCCGAGGTGGTCAGGCTCGTCCGCGGCCTCTCCCGCCTCGAGCACGTCTCCATCACGCTCGGGCCAGACTCCAACGTCCAGCAGATCTTCGAGAGCCTCAACTCCACGGGTGCGCCGCTCCGCGATCACGAGCTCATCCACAACTACCTGCTCATGGGCCTCGCGCACGAGGAGCAGCTCGAGATCGAGGACCGGTACTGGATCCCCATCGAGCGCGCGACGGGTGCGGCGATCGATGACTTCTTCCGGGACTACCTGACCCAGCGGACCGGGCGGGAGGGCGTGCGGGCGGATCGCGCCGTCTATGACGCATTCCGCACCGAGTTCCCGCACCCTGGCGTCGACGGTGTCCGCGCGCTCGCGGCGGAACTCGCCCAGTCTGCGCGCGTCTATGGCATGCTCATCGACCCGAGCACGGCGCCAGACGCGGAGCTCGGCGGTCGATTCGCCGATCTCGCGCTCTTCGGGCGAGGAATGCGTCCGCTCGCGCTCCTCGCCACGAGCGACCACCTGGCCGGTCGCGTCGATCGACAGCTCCTCCTCGACACGCTCGATCGCGTCCTGTCGCTCCTGCTGCGCCGGACGATCGTCGGGATCGAGCGCTCCCGTCTCGTGGCGCGACTGTGCCGGACGTGGCGCGCGGATCGTGCGGGACTCGACCGGGCGTTCGCTCGCATCACCCCCTCCGATCTCCGCGTGCGGCTCGCACTGCGCTACCGGCCCCTGCCGCTCCCCGCGTACGTCCTCGGCCGCGTGCTCGGCGTCGATGCTCGCGGTCTCGAGGTCGAGCATGTCTTCCCGCTCGGGGCGTCCTCCGACTGGACGGGCGACGGTGTCCGCGCGTTCCGCGACTTCACCGAGGACGAGCAGAACAGCCTTCGCGCGATCCAGTCGACCCTCGGCAATCTCACGCTCATCGAGCCGGAACTCCGCGAGGCGGCAGAGGGCCGTTCGTTCCCGGCGAAGCGAGACATCTATGCACGCAGCGAGGTCGGCGCGACGAGCGCGCTGGCCGCCGGCCGTGCATGGACCTCTGCGTCGATCTCGGAGCGCACGGGACTCCTCGCATCTCGGGTGACCGAGCTGTGGGGTCACCCAGCCTCGGGCGTCATCGACGACGACGACCTGACACCCATCCTCGATGCCCGCCGCCGCTCCGGCTGGTACGACGGCTGGCAGAGCGAGTTCGAGTATGTGCAGTACCGGGGCGAGCACTGGGAGATCTACGACGTCAAGTCGCTCATGGCGCGGATCTTCGCGCGGATGTGGGCCGACCACCCGGAGCGCGTCCTCGAGTTCTCCGCGGAGCATCGAGGTCCCGTGTTCGCTCAGCCAGCGTGGCGCGGTGAGTGGCGGCAGCTCGGCGACTCGCACTGGCTCTTCGTCGGCTACTACCCACAGCATCTCCTCGCGCTCACGCAGGACCTCCTCGAGTTCTTCGGTGTCGCCGAGGAGGTCTTCCTCAAGTACGAATGGGGCATGGCGTAGTCGAGCCGTGCTCGGCGACCGGTCGGTCGCGTACGTCACAATGGCAGGCATGGCAACCGTCGGCACCCCTGACCCCAACTCCGGATGGCTCGCTGATGACGAGCTCGACGGGATTCGCCGCCGGCTCCCGCTCATCTACGTCGAGGCCGTGCCGGTGCGCGTCGACGGCCTCGGTCGGGTGACGGAGGTCGGAATGCTGCTGCGCGCGTCCGAGGGGGAGCTCACGCGCACGATCGTCTCGGGTCGCGTCATGCACGGCGAGACGATTCGCGATGCGCTCTTCCGCCACCTCGAGAAGGACCTCGGGCCCATGGCATTCCCGCAGCTGCCCGCAAGCCCGGTGCCATTCACCGTCGCCGAGTACTTCCCGTGGCCGACCGAGGGCGGATTTCTCGACACACGCCAGCACGCGGTCGCGCTCGCCTATGTCGTGCCGGTGACCGGGACGTGCGATCCGCGCCAGGATGCGCTCGAGCTCACATGGCTCCGACCCGCCGACGCGGTCTCAGATGAGATCACCGCCGACATGGAGGGTGGCCGCGGCGCGCTCGTGAAGGCAGCGCTTGCATCGGTGGGCGCGCTCGGCTGAGCCCCGGCGGCTCGTGCTCAGACCCGCGTGAGGGGGCTCCACTCGATCCGGTGTCTCGGGTCGTAGCGACGGGAGCACTTCGCGCAGGACGATCCGGCCCGCGGCCGGCGAAATCGGTAGACGGTGTGCCCGCTCGGGCAACGGCCGACCCAGCGATACTCCTCGGTCGCGACGGGCAGGGAATGCGTCCGGCCGCCCGTGTAGCCGAGGGCCCGAGCCGTCCGCTCCCATCTCGGACCGTGACCCGCGGACTTCCCCGCGAGCGCGTGGGCGACCTCGTGCAGCACGATCTGCTCGAGCTCGGCGTCCGTCCAGCCGGTCGCGAGCAGTGCCGATACCGAGATCCGGCGCCTGCCGTAGTCGCAGAGCCCGGCACGCGTCCGCGCGCGGTCGAAGGCGAAGGTCCACGAGCGATCGAGGTGCGAGTCGATGATCGACTCCGCACGCGCGCGGATGCGATCGAGCTCGGTCATGCCGTGAAGGCTAGACGAGGCCGCTGACATCGCTCGTCAGGCGAGCGCGGATGCTCGCGCCGTGAGCTCAGTCCTCGGTGACGGGAGATCCGGCGCGGTCGAGCAGCGCGCCGAGTGCGATCATCGTGGAGTCGATGTCCGTCGGTCCGGCGTGCTCCCGGACGAGGATGACGAGTGCCTCGTTGAAGTCGCCTCGCGCGCCGTGGAGGTCGCCGAGCGCGACCTTGACGAGCGCCCGCTGCCGACGTGCCTCGGCGACGAGCGCCCACAGCCCAGCGGACTCTGCCTCGACGATCGCCGTCGAGAGGTCCTGGAGCGCGTGGTCGAGCTTGCCCTGGACGCGCAGCACCTGCGAGCGCGAGATGCGCACCTGGAGGACGGGCTCGCGGTCGCCGGCGAATCGCGCCTGGCGCGCTGCCTCGTTCGCGACCTCGAGAGCGGCGTCGGGGTCGCCCGTGATGCGCAGGAGCCCGATCTTCTCGACGAGCTCGGCGAGACCGCGACGGTCCGCGAGCTCCTCGAGTCGGCGCTCAGCGCCATCGACGTCGAAACGCTCCGCGAGCGTCACGGGGTCGTATCCCGTGAAAAAGGACTCCACGCTGCGCCTATCTGTCTAGCGGACACCCGACGGCGTCACTCGTCGGGCAGGGTACCCCTCTAGTCTGCCCCCAGGCGGAAGACACCCCGGGATGGTGCGGGACTTCCAGTCGATGTCTCGTCGGTCGCCGCGACCGCGCTCGACATGAATGCCGCGAGTTCGGGCCCCGTCGCGACGGTCGCCGGGTGGGGACCGGCGGAGAAGAGCCGAGGGAGCCACGCATCGGGGATTCCGTCCCGCGCCGCGGCGATGACGAAGTTGCCGAACCTCCGCCCCTTGAAGACGGACGCCTCCGCGAGGACCACTGCGGGCCCGATCGCCTCGGTGAGCGTGACCGCCTGGGAGCGCGCGTATCTGAGCGGAGGCCCGTCCGCGACATTCACGAGCATGACGCCGCCCGGCGCGAGGAGTCGCGACACCTCCCGGTAGAACTCCACACTCGTGACGTGTCTCGGCGTCTGCGCCCCCGCGAAGATGTCGATGACGACGATGTCCGCAGTGCCGTCGAGGCCAGCGGGGAGCCGACCGAGGACTTCGCGTGCGTCGCCGTAGCGGACGCGGATGGGCGCCGCGGAGTCCCACGGGATCTCCTCCCGCACGAAGTCGACGAGTTCGCGCTCGAGCTCGATGACCTGCTGTCGCGACCCCCTCCTGGTCGCCTCGATGTAGCGGGGGAGGGTCAGCGCGCCTGCGCCGAAGTGCACGGCGGTGATGGGCACCCCCGGCTCGGCGACCTGGTCGATGACGTTGCCCATCCGCCGGACGTATTCAAAGGTGAGCTCGCTCGGATCGCCGAGATCGACGTGCGACTGCGGGGTCCCGTCGACGATGAGCTCGAAGGCCCCGCGCACCCATCGATCGGGCCTGATCTCCGCGATCATGCCGTTTGCGAGGCGCTTCGTGCGGGGTTCTGCCACGCGACCATCCTCCCGCAGAAGGCCTCGCGCGAGCCGTGCGCGGAGGCATTCCGAATGCCTGTGGCCGCGCGGAGCGGGGACGGAGCCTCGCGTTATACGCTCGCCTGCAGGGGATGTCAAGGATCCTCTTGCGCGAGTCACAGAACCGTGACTATGATCGACCCTTGCGCTTCGATCCTCGCGCGTTCTCACAGGCAGTCATATTGCGGTCCGCCTGGTCCCGAGAATAGTGGCGGGATTCACACGTCGAGGTCAGGCGCGACTCCACTCGATCGAGCCAACTGCCCCTTGGGCCACGGAGGTCATTCCCTTGGCTGCTTCGCGCACCGCGTCCACCGCACAGAAGTCTCCAAAGAACGGTCGAGGCGCGTCGCGCCTCTCGTTCGCGAAGATTCAGGACACTCTCACCGTCCCCGACCTGCTCGCACTGCAGACCGAGAGCTTCGAATGGCTCGTCGGCTCCGAGGTGTGGCAGGAGCGAGTCGCCACGGCGATCGCTGAGGGCCGCACCGACATCTCGACCCGCAGCGGCCTCGCTGAGATCTTCGAGGAGATCTCGCCGATCGAGGACTCGAACGGCACGATGCAGCTCTCGCTCTCGAACCCTGAGCTCGACGAGCCCAAGTACACGATCGAGGAGTGCAAGGAGCGCGGCAAGACGTACGCCGCTCCGCTCTACGTCGAGGCCGAGTTCCACAACGTGACGACCGGCGAGTTCAAGACGCAGACGGTCTTCATGGGCGACTTCCCGCTCCAGACGGAGAAGGGCACCTTCATCGTCAACGGCACCGAGCGTGTCGTCGTCTCGCAGCTCGTCCGCAGCCCCGGTGTCTACTTCGAGTCGGCGCAGGAGAAGACGAGCGACAAGGACATCTACTCCGCGCGCATCATCCCGAGCCGTGGCGCATGGCTCGAGTTCGAGATCGACAAGCGCGACCAGGTCGGCGTCCGCATCGACCGCAAGCGCAAGCAGTCCGTCACGGTCTTCCTCAAGGCGCTCGGCCTCACGAGCGAGGAGATCCTCGAGGCGTTCAAGGGCTTCGGCTCGATCCAGGCGACCCTCGAGAAGGACACCGTCCTCACCAAGGAGGAGGCGCTCAAGGACATCTACCGCAAGCTCCGCCCGGGCGACCAGGTCGCGGCGCAGGCGGCTGAGGACCTCCTCAAGAACTTCTACTTCAACCCGAAGCGCTACGACCTCGCCAAGGTCGGTCGCTACAAGATCAACCGCAAGCTCGGTCTCGACCTCCCCATCACCGAGTCGGTGCTCACGGTCGACGACATCGTCGCGACGATCCGCTACCTCTGCGCACTGCACGACAAGTCGGCGCCCGGCGTCCGCGCGATGGTCATGCAGGAGGGCACGCTCGTGCCGCTCTCGCAGATCCAGGACGGCGGGGCGCACGTCCCCGAGGAGTCGGTCATCGTCATGATCGACGGCGTCCGCGACGGCAAGCCCGTCGACGTCCGCGTCGAGGTCGATGACATCGACCACTTCGGCAACCGCCGCATCCGCGCGATCGGCGAGCTCATCCAGAACCAGGTCCGCACGGGTCTGTCCCGCATGGAGCGTGTCGTCCGCGAACGCATGACCACGCAGGACATCGAGGCCATCACGCCGCAGACGCTCATCAACGTGCGTCCGGTCGTCGCCGCGATCAAGGAGTTCTTCGGGACGAGCCAGCTGTCGCAGTTCATGGACCAGAACAACCCGCTCGCTGGTCTCACGCACAAGCGCCGCCTCAACGCCCTCGGCCCCGGCGGTCTCTCGCGTGAGCGCGCGGGTGTCGACGTCCGCGACGTCCACCCCTCGCACTACGGCCGCATGTGCCCGATCGAGACGCCGGAAGGCCCGAACATCGGTCTCATCGGCTCGCTCGCGACCTTCGCGCGCATCAACGCGTTCGGCTTCATCGAGACGCCGTACCGCCGCGTCGAGAACGGCAAGGTCACGGACAAGATCGACTACCTGACGGCATCCGACGAGGACCAGTTCGTCGTCGCGCAGGCAGGTGCGCCGCTCAACGCGGACGGCTCGTTCGCCGAGGAGCGCGTGCTCGCCCGCAAGAAGGGCGACGAGGTCGACCTCGTGCCCGCCTCCGATGTCGGATACATGGACGTCAGCCCGCGCCAGATGGTGTCGGTCGCGACGAGCCTCATCCCGTTCGTCGAGCACGACGACGCGAACCGCGCGCTCATGGGCGCCAACATGCAGCGTCAGGCCGTCCCGCTCCTCCGCTCCGACTCGCCGTTCGTCGGCACCGGTATGGAGGGCTTCGCGGCGATCGACGCCGGCGACGTCATCACGGCCGAGAAGGCCGGTGTCGTCACCGAGGTCTCCGCTGATGTCGTGACGGTGCAGCTCGACGAGGGCGGCACGCAGGAGTACTACCTGCGCAAGTTCGACCGCTCGAACCAGGGCACGAGCTACAACCACCGCGTCATCGTCAACGCGGGCGACCGCGTCGAGGAGGGCGAGGTCATCGCCGACGGTCCCGCGACCGAGAACGGCGAGCTCGCGCTCGGCAAGAACCTCCTCGTGGCATTCATGCCGTGGGAGGGCCACAACTTCGAGGACGCGATCATCCTCAGCCAGGCCCTCGTGCAGGACGACGTCCTCTCCTCGATCCACATCGAGGAGTACGAGGTCGACGCGCGCGACACCAAGCTCGGCAAGGAGGAGATCACCCGTGACCTCCCGAACGTGAGCATGGACCTCCTGGCCGACCTCGACGAGCGCGGCATCATCCGCATCGGCGCCGAGGTCCGCCCCGGCGACATCCTCGTCGGCAAGGTCACGCCGAAGGGCGAGACCGAGCTCTCGGCCGAGGAGCGCCTCCTCCGCGCGATCTTCAACGAGAAGAGCCGCGAGGTCCGCGACACGTCCCTCAAGGTCCCCCACGGCCAGGAGGGCACCGTCATCGCCGTCAAGGAGTTCTCCGCGGAGAACGACGACGAGCTCGGCAACGGCGTCAACCACCGCGTGGTCGTCTACATCGCGCAGAAGCGCAAGATCACCGAGGGCGACAAGCTCGCCGGCCGCCACGGCAACAAGGGCGTCATCGCCAAGATCCTCCCGATCGAGGACATGCCGTTCCTCGCGGATGGCACGCCGGTCGATGTCGTCCTCAACCCGCTCGGCATCCCCGGCCGCAAGAACTTCGGCCAGGTCCTCGAGACCCACCTCGGCTGGGTCTCGAAGCAGGGCTGGAAGGTCGACGGCTCGCCGGAGTGGGCGAAGCACCTTCCGGAGAACGCTCGCGAGGCCGCACCCGGCACGAAGGTCGCGACCCCGGTCTTCGACGGTGCGACGGAGGAGGAGATCGCTGGTCTCCTCGACTCGACGAACGTGAACCGCGATGGCGAGCGTCTCATCGACTCCTCCGGCAAGGCGCAGCTCTTCGACGGTCGCTCGGGCGAGCCGTTCCCGTACCCGGTCTCGGTCGGCTACATGTACATCCTCAAGCTGCACCACCTCGTGGACGACAAGATCCACGCGCGCAGCACGGGCCCCTACTCGATGATCACCCAGCAGCCGCTCGGTGGTAAGGCGCAGTTCGGTGGCCAGCGCTTCGGTGAGATGGAGGTGTGGGCGCTCGAGGCCTACGGTGCCGCGTACGCGCTGCAGGAGCTCCTCACGATCAAGTCGGACGACATCCTCGGCCGCGTCAAGGTCTACGAGGCGATCGTCTCCGGCAAGAACATCCAGGAGCCCGGCATCCCCGAGTCGTTCAAGGTCCTCATGAAGGAGATGCAGTCGCTGTGCCTGAATGTCGAGGTGCTCGCCGCTGATGGATCTCTCGTGAATCTCCGCGACACGGAGGACGAGGCCTACCGGGCTGCTGAAGAGCTCGGCATCAACATCTCCGCCCGGTTCGAGTCGTCGTCGGTCGACGAGATCTGAACCCCGGCACCGCAGCTACGAAACGCATAGAGCAAGAGAGAGAAGACACAGTGCTCGACGTCCACGCGTTCGATGAGATCCGGATCGGCCTGGCAACGGCCGATGACATTCGGAAGTGGTCTTTCGGCGAAGTCAAGAAGCCCGAGACCATCAACTACCGCACCCTGAAGCCGGAGAAGGACGGTCTGTTCGGGGAGCAGATCTTCGGGCCCTCCCGCGACTGGGAGTGCGCCTGCGGCAAGTACAAGCGAGTCCGCTTCAAGGGCATCGTGTGCGAGCGATGCGGTGTCGAGGTCACGAAGTCCTCGGTCCGCCGTGAGCGCATGGGCCACATCGAGCTCGCCGCTCCTGTGACGCACATCTGGTACTTCAAGGGCGTGCCGAGCCGTCTCGGCCACCTCCTCGACATGCCGCCGAAGGACCTCGAGAAGGTCATCTACTTCGCCGCGTACATGGTCATCTCGGTCGACGAGCAGGCTCGCCACGAGGACCTCCCGGGCCTCGAGCAGGAGCTCCGCCTCGAGATCTCGACCCTCGAGGACCAGCGCGACGCCGCGGTGAACCAGCGACTCGCTCGCCTCGAGACGGACCTCGCGGCGCTCGAGGAGGAGGGCGCCAAGGCTGACCAGAAGCGCCGCACCCGCGACATCGCGGAGAAGGAGGCCGCGCAGATCCGCAAGAGCTACGACGACGAGATCGCGCAGCTCGAGAAGGTCTGGGACGACTTCCGCAACCTCAAGGTCGGCGACCTCAAGCCCGAGGACGCGGTCTTCCAGGAGCTCCAGTACCGCTACGGCCTCTACTTCGAGGCGTACATGGGCGCCGAGGCGATCAAGCGTCGTCTCGAGACCTTCGACCTCCAGGCGGAGTCGGAGAAGCTCCACGACGAGATCGAGAACGGCAAGGGCCAGCGCAAGGTTCGCGCCATCAAGCGCCTCCGCGTGGTCAACTCGTTCCTCACGACGGGCCGCTCGCCCGCCGCGATGGTCCTCGACGTGGTCCCGGTGATCCCGCCGGAGCTCCGCCCGATGGTCCAGCTCGACGGTGGCCGCTTCGCGACGAGCGACCTCAACGACCTGTACCGCCGCGTGATCAACCGCAACAACCGTCTGCGTCGACTCCTCGACCTCGGTGCGCCGGAGATCATCGTCAACAACGAGAAGCGAATGCTGCAGGAGGCCGTCGACGCGCTGTTTGACAACGGCCGCCGTGGTCGTCCGGTCACCGGCACCGGCAACCGCGCGCTCAAGTCGCTCTCGGACATGCTCAAGGGCAAGCAGGGCCGCTTCCGTCAGAACCTCCTCGGAAAGCGCGTCGACTACTCGGGCCGCTCGGTCATCATCGCGGGCCCGCAGCTCAAGCTGCACCAGTGCGGTCTGCCCAAGCAGATGGCGCTCGAGCTCTTCAAGCCCTTCGTGATCAAGCGCCTGATCGACCTCTCCTTCGCGCAGAACATCAAGAGCGCGAAGCGCAAGGTCGAGCGCAGCGACCCGCAGGTGTGGGACGTCCTCGAGGAGATCATCCGCGAGCGCCCCGTCCTGCTCAACCGCGCGCCCACGCTCCACCGCCTCGGCATCCAGGCGTTCGAGCCGCAGCTCGTCGAGGGCAAGGCGATCCAGCTCCACCCGCTCGTCTGCACGGCGTTCAACGCGGACTTCGATGGCGACCAGATGGCAGTCCACCTGCCGCTCTCGGTCGAGGCTCAGGCCGAGGCGCGCATGCTCATGCTCGCTTCGAACAACATCCTCAAGCCGTCCGATGGCCGTCCCGTCGCGCTTCCGAGCCAGGACATGATCATCGGTCTGCACCACCTCACGAGCGCTCGTGAGGAGCCCGCGGACGAGGCGGACATTCGCGTCTTCGGCACGGTGTCCGAGGCGATCATGGCGAAGGACGAGGGCACGCTGCACCTCAACGACGTCATCAAGATCCGTCTCGACGGCGAGATCCGCAAGACGACGCTCGGTCGCGTGCTCTTCAACGAGACGCTCCCGGAGGACTACCCGTACTTCGAGGGTGTCGCCGACAAGAAGTCGATCTCGCGCATCGTCAACGACCTCGCGGAGCGCTACCCCAAGGTCGTCGTCGCCGCGACGCTCGACCGGATCAAGGACGCCGGCTTCAGCTGGGCGACGCGCTCCGGCGTGACCGTGGCCCTCTCGGACGTCGTGACGCCGCCCTCGAAGGCGGACATCATCGCGGCGTACGAGAAGAAGGCCGCGAAGGTCCAGCGCGAGTACGAGAAGGGCCTCACCACGGCCGCCGAGCGTCACGCTGAGCTCGCCAAGCTGTGGAACGAGGCGACGGCGGAGGTCAAGGCCGCAGTCGAGACGAGCCTGCCGGCGGACAACGCGATCTACCGCATGGTCTCGTCGGGTGCTCGAGGCACCTGGGAGAACATCAACCAGATCACGGGTATCCGTGGCCTCGTGTCGAACCCGAAGGGTGAGATCATCCCGCGCCCGATCCTCCACTCCTACAAGGAGGGCCTCACGGTCGCGGAGTACTTCATCGCGACCCACGGTGCTCGCAAGGGTCTCGCCGACACCGCGCTCCGCACCGCGGACTCGGGTTACCTCACGCGTCGTCTCGTGGACGTCTCGCAGGATGTCATCATCCGCGAGCACGACTGCGGCTCGACCCGCGGTCTCGAGTTCACGATCGCGGTCCCCGGTGCCGACGGCTCGCTCGTCCCGGCCGACAACGTCGAGAACTCGGTCTACGCGCGCAACCTGGCCGAGGACATCGTCGACGCCAAGGGCGAGGTCATCGCGACTGCTGGCGCCGACATCGGCGACCCGCTCATCACCGCGCTCATCGCGGCCGGTGTCGAGCGCGTCAAGGTCCGCTCGGTCCTCACCTGCGAGTCGAGCGTCGGAGTCTGCGCGATCTGCTACGGCCGTTCGCTCGCGACCGGCAACCTCGTCGACATCGGCGAGGCGGTCGGCATCATCGCGGCCCAGTCGATCGGTGAGCCCGGTACGCAGCTGACGATGCGTACCTTCCACTCCGGTGGTGTCGCGACGTCGGATGACATCACGCAGGGTCTCCCGCGAGTCACCGAGCTCTTCGAGGCCCGCACGCCGAAGGCGGTCTCCCCGATCGCCGAGGCCGCTGGTCGCATCACGATCGAGGACACCGAGCGTGGCCGCAAGGTCATCCTCACGCCCGACAACGGTGACGAGCCGATCGCGTACCCGGTCCTCCGCCGTGCGCACCTCCTCGTCGAGGACGGCCAGCACGTCGAGCTGGGTCAGCAGATCCACACCAACCAGACGAAGCCCGAGCTCTACTCGAGCAACCTCGACCCGAAGGAGGTGCTGCGCGTCCGCGGTATCCGCGCCGTCCAGCAGCACCTCGTCGAGGGCGTCCAGTCGGTGTACCGCTCGCAGAGCGTGCCGATCCACGACAAGCACATCGAGGTCATCGTCCGCCAGATGCTGCGCAAGGTCACGGTCGTCGACCACGGCGACACCGAGCTGCTCCCGGGTGAGCTCGTCGACCGCCAGCGGTACAACGAGATCAACCGTGCTGCGCTCGCAGAGGGCAAGAAGACGGCATCGGCTCGCCAGGAGGTCATGGGTATCACCAAGGCCTCGCTTGCGACCGAGTCCTGGCTGTCCGCGGCCTCCTTCCAGGAGACCACTCGCGTCCTCACCCAGGCCGCGATGGAGGGCAAGTCGGACCCGCTCATGGGTCTCAAGGAGAACGTCATCATCGGAAAGCTCATCCCCGCTGGTACGGGTCTCCCGCTCTACCGCAACGTCGAGGTCCGTGCGACGGACGAGGCGCGCGCGGAGCGCTACCCGAACCGCCTGTTCGCGGAGGACGGCTCGTTCAGCGAGTCCGACTTCTCGTACGTCGACTACGACGACTTCGCGGGCGAGGACTTCGGGACGACGAGCAACTACAGCTGAGTCTCATCTCACGCGAGAGGGCGCGGGCACCAAAGGGTGTCCGCGCCCTCTCGTCGTTCGCCGTCGGCTGCCGCGCGGATTGACGCCGCGCGTTCCACAATCGCCGAGGCGCATCGAATCATCCACAGCACCCGCACCGCGGGCCGTCACGGGGGTGCGGCCGGTGCGATACTCGGCCATGCCCATGGCTGAGTGGTTGGTCCTCGCGGCGTACGGCGTCTTCGCGTCAGCGAGCATCGTCCTCGCCGTGATCGACATTCGGACTCGCCGCCTCCCTGATGTCATCGTCGTGCCGAGCGCAGTCCTGCTCGTCGGGACGTTCGCGGCCGCCAGCGGCATCACGGGGGATTGGAGCGGACTCGTGCGTGCTGTGCTGTCGGGCGCGGGGGCATTCGCGGCCCTGCTCCTCGTCGCGATCGTGACTCGCGGCGGACTCGGATTCGGCGACGTGAAGCTCGCATTCGTGCTCGGTGTCGCGACGGGCTGGGTCGGGTGGGGAGCGGTCGCGCTCTCGCTCGTCGTGGCATTCGTCCTGGGCGGTGCCTTCGCGCTCGTCCTGATCCTCACGCGCCGAGCGACCGCGTCGACCGCGACGCCGTTCGGGCCGTGGCTCCTGCTCGGTGCGTGGGTGGGGATCGCCACGCATCTGTGATTCGGCTCGGTGTCACCTGAGTGCCTCGTCGCCGACTGGAGGGCCCGCGCCTAGACTGTCGAAACCCCGAGACAGGAGACATCAATGGCCCTGCCGAACCCAGACCCGACGCCCGAATCCGAGGCCGAGGCGCAGAACATCGTCGACGCAGAGGTCGTCGACGACGACCCGACGGTGAACGTCGAGGTCGTCTCCGAGGACGCGATCGTCGTCGAGGAGAGCGTCCCGGAGCCCGTCGTGGTGGAGGATTCCGTCGCCCAGTCCATCCCCGCGGAGGAGCCTGTCGTCGACGAGGTCGTCGTCGAGGAAGCCGTCGTGGTGGAGGAGCCTGTCGTCGCGGAGCCCGTGATCGACGCGGCTGCGGGTGCGGCTGCCGCCGGTGCCGCGCAGCCCAACGTCGTGTACGTCCAGACCCCGCTTCCGCCTCGCGATGCGGGCAACCGCGGCTTCGGCACGCTCATCGCGGTGCTCGGCTCGATCGTCTTCGCCCTCAGCCTCGCGGTCGTGACCTACCTCATCGCCTTCGCGCTCGGCTCGACGAGTGTGGACTTCCTGACCGATCTGAAGTTCTGGCTGCCGGTCATCATCTTCGCGATCGCCTTCGTCCTTGTCGCCCTCATCCTGAACCGGGCGCCGTGGTGGGCCCATGTGCTCCTGAGCCTCGTCATCGGCTTCGTCGTGTACTTCGGGACGATCGGCGCTGGCCTCCTCGTCGACTGGCTCGTGCTTCGTGAGACGGGCAACTTCGCCGACGGCCTCCTCAGCCCGTTCGTCATCATCGCCGCGGTCCTCGCCCGCGAGGTGTCGCTGTGGTTCGGTGCGGCGATCGCCGTACGGGGGCGCAAGGTGGTCGCTCGCAACCGCGTCGCCCGAGAGAACTTCGAGCGCGAGCTCGCCGAGTACCGGGCGAAGTACTCCGTCTGACCCGAGACCTGACTGGTCCCTCGGATTGGGTCCCCTCGGTGCACACAGCGGCATCGCAGGGGACCTTTCCACATGGTTTCCCGGCGCCGTGGTGCTCTGCAGGCCTCGAGCCTGTCGGACGCCGAATGCCTCGTGGTAGCTCTGGGGCGTGCAGCTCAAGATCACGATCCGTCACCCCGGGTCCGAGCCCGAGCATGTCGCCGTTACGACACCAGCAGACGCCCGGGTCGGAGATCTGGCGGCGGCGATTGAGGCTCGCAGGGGTGGAGCGGCGCGGCCCCAAGGGCGGCTGACGCTCGCGGTCGCGACGAGCAGCGATGCCGCAGGCAGGGCACTCGATCCCGATGTGACGATCGCGGAGGCGTGCGTCGCGGATGGCGCCTTCGTCAGCATTCGCGAGGCGGTTCGGACGGCACCGACCGCGCCGCCCACCCCCGATCGGCGCCTCCACCGTTCGCCTGTCGCGCAGCCGGTGATCGAGATCGAGCGTGTCGAGCTCCCAGCCCTCCCCTCGGAGGAGCGCGTCGGGGACTTCCCCTGGGTCGCAGCCCTCGCGCCCGTCGTGCTCGGTGGCGTCCTCTTCCTCGTGACGCGGAGTCCGCTGTCGCTGATCCTCATCGCGCTCTCCCCCTTGGTCATCGTCGGCAACTCGCTGCTCGCGAGACTTCGCCGTCGGCGCCGCGCGGCGAGGGAGCTTGAGCGCCTGCGCGGCGAGCTCGGCCTCCTCGAGTTCAGGATCGCGGCTGCGTGCGAAAGGGAGGTCGAAGTGCGGCAACGGCTCGTGCCGAGCGCCGAAGCTGTGTGCACGATGCTCATCGAGCGCGCGCCGGAGCTCTGGCATCGCCGCCCCGAGCGGCCCGGGTACCTCTCGATCGCGGTGGGGACCGCGCGGTCCACCCCGAGCATCGAGTGGATCGCGCGACTAAATCCCGAGCGCGCCCTGCCGGGGGCGCCGGAGCTCGTCGAGGAGCTTCGGGCTCGATATGAGCATCTCGATGCGGTCCCGCTCTCCGTCGCGCTCCCCGAGGTCGGCGCACTCGGACTCATCGGTCCGTCGCGGATGCGCGCGGACGTGGCCGCCGCGATCCTCGTACAGCTCGCTGGGCTCCACAGCCCCGCCGATGTCTCGATCTTCGCGCTTGTCGGGGAAGCGACGGGACAGCGCAGCGGATGGCTCGCGTGGCTGCCGCACGTGAGGGCGCGAGCGGATGGCGGGGCTCCGCCTCTCGCGAGCGATGACTCAGCTGCCGAGGCGCTGCTTGACGATCTTGAACACCGCCTGACGGCACAGTCGACCTCGAGCGCGGGCCATGAGGGAGCCTCGATCGTGCTCCTTGTCGACTCGCCGCCCCCTGAGCTTCGGCCTCGACTCGCCGAGCTCCTGCGTTCGGGGCGACGGCGAGGGCTTTTCGCCGTGTGGTGCGCCGACGATTCCCGCGATCTTCCAGCCGAGTGCGGCGCAGTCCTCGACGTCGACCCGCTGGGGATCGCGACGCTCGACCGCCTCGACGGCGATCCCGTCATGGGCGTCCGGGCGGATCGTCTCGACCTCGACGCCGCGGAGCGCTTCGCCCGTGCACTCGCGCCGATCACCGACGCTGAGACGGCCCCTGAGGAGGCAGATCCGACCGAGGTCCCTGACCTCGCGTCGCTCGTCGCCCCCGACTGCACACTCGGCGCCGCGCAGATCGCGACTCGCTGGGCCACGGCTCCCGAGGCTTCACTCGGCCCTGCCGCGCTTCGCGCGGTCGTGGGAGTGCATGGCGCGAGCGGTCAGGCTCCGTTCGCCCTGGATCTCGTGCGCGATGGACCGCACGCACTCGTCGCCGGGACGACCGGGTCGGGCAAGAGCGAGTTTCTCCGGACATGGGTGGCGTCTATGGCGCTCGCCTTCTCACCAGCGCGCCTGGCATTCCTGTTCATCGACTTCAAGGGCGGCTCGGCATTCGCCGACCTCACCGACCTCCCGCATGCCGCCGGCATGGTCACGGATCTCGACGCGCGCCACCTGCGGAGACTGCTGCTCAGCCTCCGCGCCGAGCTTCGTCGGAGGGAGCGACTTATCGCCGATCACGATGCGCGGGATCTCGCAGATCTCGCGCATCGCAAGCCCGAGGTCGCGCCTCCGTCGCTTGTCATCCTCATCGACGAGTTCGCAGCGCTCGCGGCCGAGTCCTCCGATGCGATGGACGGTGTCGTCGACCTTGCGCAGCGAGGACGCTCGCTGGGGATCCATCTCGTGCTCGCGACGCAGCGGCCCGCCGGCGTCGTGAGCGAGCACATCCGCGCGAACGTCGATCTCCGCATAGCCCTTCGGACCGCGGACGAGTCGGACTCGATCGACGTCATCGGCTCGCCTGCCGCGGCCTTCATCGATCCGAGCGCGCCGGGGAGCGCGATCGCGCGATTCGGGCCGAGCCGATCGGCCGCATTCCGGACGGCGCTCCTCGGCGGCGAGCCTCGCGAGGCGAGAGGCGAGATCGTGATCCAGCCACTCGGGTTCGCGCGGGGAAAGGTCGACCGCACGATCTGGGTGATCGACGGTGCACCTGCTGAGCGGACGAATGGCTCGGCCCACTCGATTCCGGCGCTCGTCGCCTCGATGCGAGAGGCTGCGCGGGCCCTCGCGCTCCCGCCCCAGCGCCGGCCGTGGCTCGACCCACTCCCCGCGACCATCGCGCTCGAATCCCTGGTCCCGTATGCGAGCCGCGTCCACGGCGCCGCGCGGCCTCACGGTGTTCCGTTCGGTATGCTCGACGACCCGGCCGAGCAGGAGCAGCGCCCCGTGATGTTCGACCCGGAAGGCCACGGTCACCTGCTCATCCTTGGGACTGGTCGCAGCGGCCGGTCGACGGCGATCCGCACGATCGTGGCCGCGCTTGCCCAGCGCGCACCGAGTGCTCGGCTCGAGGTCTACGCCCTCGACTTCGCCGCGGGTGGCCTCGCGCCACTCTCGAAGCTCCCCGTCGTCGGAGCGGTCATCGGAGACGACGCCGAGCGCATCGAGCGGCTCTTCAGTCGGCTCATCGGCGAACTCGATGAGCGATCCGCGCGGCGTTCGGCCGGGCGGCGGCTCCGAGCACCTCGGATCGTGCTCGCGATCGACGGCTTCGGCGCGTTCCGCGAGCGGTTCGAGCATTCGCCGACCGGTAGTGTGTTCCCCGCACTTGCGCGCATCGTCGCCGAGGGACGGTCGCTCGGCATCCACGTCCTCATTGCGGCCGACCGACTCGGTGCGATTCCCTCCGGGCTTGTCGCCGGCATTCCGAAGCGGCTCGCCCTGCGTCTCGCCGATGGGCATGAGTTCTCGGCGCTCGGGATCCGCCCCGGCGCGATCGCTGCCGATGCGCCGCCAGGCCGAGGCGTGTTCGATGGCCTCGAGGTGCAGGTGGCGGTACTCGGCGGGGGTGAGTCGGGGGAGCGGGCAGCACTCGAGTCGCTCGGGCGGGAGCTCACGTCGCTCGGTGTTCCGCACGCTCCGCCGATCGGCCGGCTCCCGGATCATGTGGCGCTCAGCGATCTCGGCACACGCGTGCCGGGAGCACTTCGAGTCGGCATCTCGGGGAACTCACTCGAGGTTGCATCGATCACCGCACGAGGGGTGTTCCTCGTCACAGGTCCGCCGGGCAGCGGCAGGTCGACGGCACTCGGGACGCTCGTCGCGGAGTGTGCCGCCAGCGGCGGGTCCCTCGTGTACTTCGGCGACGATCGTTCACCGCTCTCACGCAGCGAGGCATGGTCGAGAGGAGCCGTCGATCCCGCCTCGGCTGCTCGGGTCGCGAAGCGACTGCTCGACGAGCCGCCGACGGAGCGCGCCGTCATCGTGATCGAAGGCCTCGCGGACTTCCTCGGCGGCCCGGCCGATGCCGCGCTCCTCGGGCTCGTGCGCGCTGTACGTCGCGATGGGGGACTCGTGATCGCGGAGGCGGAGTCCTCGACACTCTCGCAGTCATGGCCACTCGCGCTCGAGCTCAAGGCCGCGCGGCGCGGGCTCGCTCTGCAGCCTGACGGGCATGAGGGGGAGCTGCTCTTCCGCACGCCGTTCCCGCGCGCACGTCGGGCGGACTTTCCCGCTGGTCGCGGCTGGCTCGTCGACGCAGGACGCGTGACGCGGATCCAGGTCGCGATCCCGGAGTGGCCCGAAGTGGGCCCAGTTATCCACAGACACCCGTTCTCCACAGGTTCGATGCGCCGAGTTGCCTGAAATCTCGGGCATTTCCGTCCGACCGGGTCGGTCAGATCGACGCGCGAGATGCACCCGTGCGTCGCCGTCGCTACCGTCCTGCGCCACGGGGCATCGCGGCCCCACCCACACGTCCAGAAAGGCGGATGAATCGTGAACATGTTCCTCGGACTCGTGCCCGACGAGGTCGATGCGCTCGCGATCGAGTTCGATGCGCGGGCCGGAGACATCGAGACCCTCGTCGCCTCGCTCACGGCGAAGCTTGCGGCGACGACATGGACCGGCGCCGACCGCGATCACTTCCAGTCCGACTGGGATGGTCAGCTCACCGCGGGTCTTCGGAATGTCGCGGCCTCCCTTCGCGATGCCGCGACGATTGCCCGCGCGAACGCCGAGCAGCAGCGCCAGGCCTCGTCCTGATCGGACCGGGGGCAGCATGCATTCACGAATCGCGATCGAGGCGGCCTCTGCGGAGCTGCGCGGCATCGGCAATGCGCTCGGTGGGCTCGCGGCGATGCTCACCGCGGCGGAGGCGTGGACGGGAGCGGATGCGGCGCGCTTCGCCGGCGCATGGCATTCGAGTGTGCTCGGACCCATCGCCTCGGCGGCGAGTGCGCTTGATGCGATCGCCTTCCTGACGTGGGAGCCCTCGGCGGTGGCGACATGACTGCTGTGCGCATCGGTCTCGACCCCTCGGCCCTCGAGGCCATCAGCGTGAGCGTCCGCGCGCAGCTCGATCGACTGCACGCCGTCGCGGGGACGATCGATTCGATCGCGCGCGGCTCGGTCGACCCTGTCGGCTGGATGCTGAGCCCGGGCTCGGTGATCGTCGCGCCGTTCTCGATCTCGAGCGCGTACGTCGCCCTCGCCCAGACCCGAGCAGCCGCGACAGCGATCGAGGATCTGCTCGCGCGCCTCGCTGGAGAGGTCGCCGTCCAGCGCGACACCTCGGCCCCGTCGAGCTCGTTTCTCACTGCCTCCACCGCGGCGATGAGGGCGAATGCGCTCGGAATGCCGCTCGCTCGCCCTCGAGCCCGGCGCGCCGCGGACTGGCGTCGCGTGAGCCTCACGTGGGCTCGCCTCTCCGTCGCGGAGCGCGCGGCGCTCGTGACGGATCACCCCGAGCGCGTCGCCTCGCTCGATGGTGTCCCCATCGCGAATCGCATCGAGGCGAACCGCATCCTCGCTGCTCGTCGCCTGTCCGCAGGTGTCGAGTCCGAGCTCGAACGCGAGTACCTCATGTCGGTCGTCGAGGGTGACACCCAGCTCCTGCTCTTCGAGCCAGAGCGCGAGCGCATCATCGAGGTCGTCGGCGACATCCATCGTCCACCGCAGCACGTCGTGACGTACATCCCCGGCACGGGAGCCGAGGTCGCAGCCTTCTACGCGCATGAGACCCAGCTGGTCGCCCAGTCCCTCGTCCACCACGAGCGAGACACAGCGGCTGTGGCGCTCGTGTACCTCGAAGGGCCATGGATCACGTGGGTCGGAGACCGCGCGAACACGAGCAGCGACTTCCTGAGCGACAAGGGCGCTGGCCTTGCGCGCTTCGCCGAGGTCATCGCGGGGGAGGCGCGCTGGTCAGCAGCGCAGCAGCACATCGTGTCCCATAGTGCTGGCACGACCGTCGCCGCTTACGCCGAGATGCACGGCGCGACGTATGCGACCTTCACGTCGCTCGCGGGGAGCTGGCTGCCCTCGGAGTGGAGCGCGAGAGAGGGCTCGCGCTACCTCTACCTCCAGTTCGGCCTCGACGCGATTAACACGATCACTCCGGTGACCCGCACTCCCCTTGAATCGCCCGAGTTCGATCGACGGATCCTCATCTCGAGCGGCGTCTCCGTCGACCCCGGAGCCAATCATTCGGCAGTGGCGTCAGGATCCCAGGCCGTGGCAGGAGCAATACGTGCGCATCTCGGTTCGTAAGGCCATCGGTGCGATGTCGGTCGGGGCCACTTGCCTGATGCTCGGCGCCTGCACGCTTGTCCTCGCGCCGACACTGGACCTTGACGAAGCGAAAAGCACGGTGTGGCAGATCGAGGACGAGCTACTTGCGCGAGTGCCACGCGAGGCGGTGGTCACGCGGTGGCCAAGGACCGAGACGTCGTCGTTGACTGCAGCTTGCGACTCGGGCGGTGCATCGTGGCACGGCGTCGCATGGCTTGATGTAACACCGGAACTCGACCGCCAAGCGTTTATCCACGAAGTCGCCGAGGAGTGGAATCAGCGAGATGGCTGGCAGGCGAGGGCATTCGACGATCCGCTCTTCGCTCTCCTTCGGAGTCCAGGAGGCTACGAGCTGTCGATTTTCTTCGCCGACGAAACCTTCACGGTCGCCACGTGGACGCCATGTATCAACATCCCCGACTACAGTCCCTACGAGGAGTACTGAACGTCCGCCGTGACCTTGCATTCGCGGTTTGACCGCGCACCTGCGCGCGCGTATTCTTGACGCTTGGTGTTTTCGGCCTGCCGTTCGACGAGCGACCTGCCGCAGATACCGACTGGGAACCTTGGGTCGCCGACCCGGGAGTCCCCCACGGCATACTCGCCGCGAGTCGGGATGGTTCACCCCGATGGCGAGTGCTGCGAATCCATGTGAGTCGCGCTGTCACCGTGCAGCACCGATACAGAAAGAAGAACTGTGCCCACCATTCAGCAGTTGGTGCGCAAGGGCCGTTCGCCGAAGGTCACCAAGACCAAGGCGCCGGCGCTTCGCTCGAACCCGCAGCAGCGCGGGACGTGCACCCGCGTGTACACCACCACCCCCAAGAAGCCGAACTCGGCGCTCCGCAAGGTCGCCCGTGTGAAGCTCTCGAACGGCACCGAGGTCACGGCCTACATCCCCGGTGAGGGCCACAACCTCCAGGAGCACTCGATGGTGCTCGTCCGCGGTGGTCGTGTGAAGGACCTCCCGGGTGTTCGCTACAAGATCATCCGCGGTGCGCTCGACACCCAGGCCGTCAAGAACCGTCAGCAGGCGCGCAGCCGCTACGGCGCGAAGAAGGGTGGCAAGTAATGCCTCGCAAGGGTCCCGCGCCGAAGCGCCCCGTCATCGCCGACCCGGTTTACAACTCGCCGGTCGTCAGCCAGCTCGTCAACAAGATCCTTCTTGACGGCAAGAAGGACCTCGCACAGCGCATCGTCTACGGCGCACTCGCGGCCGTCGAGGCCAAGACCTCGACCGACCCGGTGACCGTGCTCAAGAAGGCGCTCGACAACATTCGCCCGACCCTCGAGGTCAAGTCCCGCCGCGTCGGTGGCTCGACCTACCAGGTCCCCGTCGAGGTGAAGCCGCACCGCGCGAACACGCTCGCGCTCCGCTGGCTCGTGAGCTACGCCAAGGGTCGCCGTGAGAAGACGATGACCGAGCGTCTCACCAACGAGATCCTCGACGCCTCGAATGGCCTCGGTGCCGCGGTCAAGCGCCGCGAGGACACGCACAAGATGGCCGAGAGCAACCGCGCGTTCGCTCACTACCGCTGGTAATAGACCACGTTCGTTGGGGGGCCCGTCCGGACTGATCGTCTCGGGCGGGCCCATCCCACCGGCATTCAAGACAAAGGAAATCTCGTGGCACAGGAAGTGCTGACTGACCTCAAGAAGGTCCGCAACATCGGCATCATGGCGCACATCGACGCCGGCAAGACGACGACGACTGAGCGGATCCTCTTCTACACCGGCGTCAACCACAAGATCGGTGAGACGCACGACGGTGCCGCGACCACCGACTGGATGGCGCAGGAGCAGGAGCGAGGCATCACGATCACCTCTGCTGCGGTGACCTGCTTCTGGAACAACACCCAGATCAACATCATCGACACGCCTGGTCACGTCGACTTCACGGTCGAGGTCGAGCGTTCGCTCCGCGTCCTCGACGGCGCGGTCGCGGTCTTCGACGGCAAGGAGGGCGTCGAGCCCCAGTCCGAGACCGTGTGGCGCCAGGCCGACAAGTACGACGTCCCGCGCATCTGCTTCGTCAACAAGATGGACAAGCTCGGCGCCGACTTCTACTTCACCGTCGACACGATCATCAAGCGCCTCGGCGCGAAGCCCCTCGTCATCCAGCTGCCCATCGGCGCTGAGAGCTCCTTCGTCGGTGTCATCGACCTCGTCGAGATGCGCGCGCTCGTGTGGCCCGGCGATGCCAAGGGTGACGTCACGATGGGTGCGAAGTACGAGATCCAGGAGATCCCGGCCGAGCTGGTCGACAAGGCCAACGAGTACCGCCAGATGCTTCTCGAGACCGTCGCCGAGTCCGACGACGCCCTCCTCGAGAAGTTCTTCAACGGCGAGGAGCTCACGGTCGCGGAGATCAAGGGCGCGATCCGCAAGCTCACCATCGCGAGCGAGGTCTACCCGGTCCTCTGCGGCTCGGCGTTCAAGAACCGCGGCGTCCAGCCGATGCTCGACGCGGTCGTCGACTACCTCCCGACGCCGCTCGACATCCCCGCGATCGAGGCGCACGACCCGCGCGACGAGGAGAAGGTCATCGAGCGTCACGCGGACGCGACCGAGCCGTTCTCGGCACTCGCGTTCAAGGTCGTCGCGCACCCGTTCTTCGGTCGCCTCACCTACATCCGCGTCTACTCGGGTGCACTCGAGTCGGGCGCGCAGGTCGTCAACTCGACGAAGGGCAAGAAGGAGCGCGTCGGGAAGATCTTCCAGATGCACGCCAACAAGGAGAACCCGGTCGAGTCCGTCACCGCTGGCCACATCTACGCGGTCATCGGCCTCAAGGACACCACGACTGGTGACACCCTGTGCGACCCTGACGCTCAGGTCGTCCTCGAGTCCATGACGTTCCCCGAGCCCGTCATCGAGGTCGCCATCGAGCCCAAGACGAAGGCCGACCAGGAGAAGCTCGGCGTCGCGATCCAGAAGCTCGCCGAGGAGGACCCGACCTTCCGCACCGAGCAGAACATCGAGACCGGCCAGACCGTCATCAAGGGCATGGGCGAGCTCCACCTCGACATCCTCGTCGACCGCATGAAGCGCGAGTTCAACGTCGAGGCGAATGTCGGCAAGCCCCAGGTCGCGTACCGCGAGACCATCCGCAAGACGGTCGAGAAGTACGACTACACGCACAAGAAGCAGACGGGTGGCTCCGGCCAGTTCGCGAAGGTGCAGATCACCATCGAACCGCTCGAGGTCGAGGGCGATCACATCTACGAGTTCGTGAACGCCGTCACCGGTGGTCGCGTCCCGCGCGAGTACATCCCCTCGGTGGACGCTGGTATCCAGGCAGCGATGCAGGTCGGTGTCCTCGCGGGCTACCCGACGGTTGGCATCAAGGCGACCCTCGTCGATGGTGCTGCGCACGATGTCGACTCCTCCGAGATGGCGTTCAAGATCGCCGGCTCCATGGCGTACAAGGAGGCGGCTCGCAAGGCGCAGCCCGTCATCCTCGAGCCGCTCATGGCCGTCGAGGTCCGCACGCCCGAGGAGTACATGGGTGACGTCATCGGCGACCTGAACTCCCGCCGTGGGCAGATCCAGTCCATGGAGGACGCGACCGGCGTCAAGGTCGTCCGCGCCCTCGTCCCGCTTTCGGAGATGTTCGGCTACGTCGGTGACCTTCGCTCGAAGACCTCCGGCCGCGCCGTGTACTCGATGCAGTTCGACAGCTACGCCGAGGTCCCGAAGAACGTCGCCGACGAGATCGTCCAGAAGGCGAAGGGCGAGTAGCCCTACCAGCTCTAGGGAGTCAAGCGGCTCCCTGAGGAATCACGTAACATATCCCAGTCCCAAAACGCTCGGCCCGATCAGGACCCGAGCTCTACGTCCTGAGGAGGACAGCAAGTGGCCAAGGCCAAGTTCGAGCGGACCAAGCCGCACGTCAACATCGGAACGATCGGTCACGTCGACCACGGCAAGACCACGCTCACCGCAGCCATCTCGAAGGTGCTCGCGGAGAAGTACCCGTCGTCCGTCAACGTTCCGCGTGACTTCGCGTCGATCGACTCCGCCCCGGAGGAGCGTCAGCGCGGTATCACCATCAACATCTCGCACGTCGAGTACGAGACCCCGAACCGTCACTACGCGCACGTCGACGCTCCGGGTCACGCCGACTACATCAAGAACATGATCACCGGTGCGGCCCAGATGGACGGCGCGATCCTCGTGGTCGCGGCGACCGACGGTCCGATGGCCCAGACGAAGGAGCACGTCCTCCTCGCCAAGCAGGTTGGTGTTCCGTACCTCCTCGTCGCGCTCAACAAGGCCGACATGGTCGACGACCCGGAGATCCTTGAGCTCATCCAGCTCGAGGTCTCGGAGCTCCTCGAGCGCAACGGCTTCGACGCCGCGGCGCCCGTCGTCCCCGTCTCGGGCCTCAAGGCGCTCGAGGGTGACGAGAAGTGGGTTCAGTCGATCCTCGACCTCATGGAGGCTGTCGACAACAGCATCCCCGAGCCGGTTCGTGAGCTCGACAAGCCCTTCCTCATGCCGATCGAGGACGTCTTCACGATCACCGGTCGTGGCACCGTCGTCACCGGCAAGGTCGAGCGCGGCACCCTCGCGCTCAACTCCGAGGTCGAGATCGTCGGCATCCGCCCGCTCCAGAAGACCACGGTCACCGGTATCGAGACGTTCCACAAGCAGGTCGACGAGGCGCAGGCTGGTGACAACACCGGTCTTCTCCTCCGTGGCACGAAGCGCGAGGACGTCGAGCGTGGCCAGGTCGTCGTGAAGCCGGGTTCGGTCACGCCGCACACCGAGTTCGAGGCGAGCGCGTACATCCTCTCCAAGGAGGAGGGTGGCCGTCACAACCCGTTCTACTCGAACTACCGTCCGCAGTTCTACATCCGCACGACGGACGTCACCGGTGTCATCACCCTCCCCGAGGGCAAGGAGCTCGTTCTCCCGGGTGACACGGTCGACTTCACCGTCACGCTGATCCAGCCCATCGCGCTCGAGGAGCAGCAGGGCTTCGCGATCCGCGAGGGTGGCCGCACGGTCGGCGCCGGTACGGTGACGAAGATCATCAAGTGAGCTAGTTCTCACCTGGAAAGGGTCGGATCCGAGAGGATCCGGCCCTTTCTGCGTTGACAGCCTCTCGACGGCAGAGCGACAGGACCTCCACAGACCCATGTCCTATCCTCGAACGCATGACTGCAGGTTCGGGGGCTGCCGACATCCGGCGTCGCCAGCCTGCATTCCCCGTCACGGACGTTCCCCGGACCGACCGCTATGCGCGTCGCAAGCAGGGTGATGAGCGCTTCGGCGGCCGAGGACGGCACGCTGAGCCCATCTCGCCGGCGCGCCGACTGCTCGACATCCTGGGCTGGATTCTTGCTGCCGTCGGGCTCTTCCTCGCGCTCCTGGTTGTAGTGGGCCTGATCCTGAGCGCGCGTCTGCTCGAGGTGAAGGACGCCGTCGACAAGGCGCAGGCGCTCGTGACCAAGGCGAGCGACAGTGTCTCGGATCTTGATCTCGGCGAACTCGACGACATGAGCACCGAACTCACCGCGCTCATGGACCACGCGCAGGCCGAGATGGACGATCCGATGTGGCGGTTCGCCGAGGCGCTCCCCATTCTCGGCCCCAACCTCGTCGCAGTCCGAGAGCTCACGCTCGTCGTCGAGGACGTCTCGGTCGGCACGCTCGCGCCGATCGCGGCCGCGGCTGATGGGTTCACTATCGCGGACCTCAAGCCCCGCGACGGTGCTCTGCCGATCGAGCCGATTCTGAGGATCGCTGAGGTCATGCCGGCCGCGGCGAGTGCATTCGAGGCCGCGGCGAAGAGCGCCGAGGCGATTGACTTCTCCTGGACACTGCCGTTCGTCAGCGGCCCTGGCGAGGACGCGGTCAAGATGCTCACGGAGCTCGCGCCCGTGCTCACCGGGAGCGCGAACGTCCTGGCGAATGCCTCTGACCTCCTCGGGGTCGATGAGCCGCGCCACTATCTGCTCATGTTCCAGAACCTCGCGGAGGCGACAGCGCTCGGGGGCATGAATTCGGCGTTCGTCGGCCTCGATGTCGCCGACGGCAAGATCTCGTTCGGCGATGTCGTGAGTGCGCAGGACTTCCGCTGGCAGGACGGCAGCCCGGTGCTCCCGCCTGAGCCGCAGCTCACCCAGCTCTACACGAACGTCATGTACGAGCGAGTGAATGCCGCGACGAGCCGCCCGGACTTCCCGACGGCCGCGCTCATCTCGCGGGAGTGGTGGGCGCAGCGCGATGATCGACCGATCGACGCGGTCATCTCCGTCGACCCGGTAGCACTGGGCTACCTCCTCCGCGCGACCGGCCCGATCGCGTTGCCGGGCGATGTGAAGCTGACGTCGAAGAACGCGGTGTCGCAGCTGCTCAATCAGGTCTACCTCGACGTCGGCAATGGCACGAAGCGCGAGGTCATCGAGCGGATCAACAACTTCTTCGCGCAGACCGCCCAGCGCATCTTCCAGAAGGTGTTGAGCCCCAGCATCGACATCGGGAAGCTCATCGGCGCGGTCTCGCAGGGCGTGCGGGAGCGTCACATCCTTGCGTGGAGTCCGCACGACGCCTTCCAGAAGCTCTTCGTCGATGGCGGCCTCGATGGCACGCTCCCGAAGACCAACGAGGAGCAGACGACCTTAGGGGTGTTCTTCCGCGACACCTCGGAGTCCAAGATGGACTACTACCTCAAGTCGAAGGCCAAGCTCGTCGCCGACATGTGCTCGGCGGAGCCCAAGTTCACCCTGACGACGACGCTCACCCTCGACATCGATCAGGCCACCTTCGACTCGCTCCCGATCTACATCTATCCCGCACTCGGGACGGGCGCTGAGGTGCGCACCCAGGCGTTCATCTACGGTCCCGTCGGCGGCTGGGTCGACAGCACCTCGATCGGGATCCAGGGCAAGACGACGGTCGCCGTCACGACCGTCGACGACCTCGGCCGGCCCGTGCAGTCCTTTGAGGCGTGGCTGACACCAGGCCAGAGCACCGAGTTCACGGTGCAGATGACCGGTCCGGAGGGGGAGTACGGCATGGCGCAGATCCTCGCCACGCCGATGATCAACCCCACCGAGCTCACCGTCGAACAGCGCTGCTGAGGCGCGACACGCCCGAGTTGCATGAAATGCCAGGGGCTGGCAGAATCTTCTAGTTCAATACTCCGCCCAGACTGCGAGCAGGCTGGGCGGATCACTCTCAGGCAGTGCATAGCTCTGAGTGGAGTTTCGGCTCCAGACCGCAGCTAGGCCGCAGAGAGCAGAACGGGTGCTTGTCCCGGGTTCATGATCCGGAGCAGCCGCGCACCGCCTCATCTCGATCGCGAGGGCATGCCCACGCGTCACCCGGGAGACCGGGAAACGGGCGCGGCGCGCGAAAGGACCTTGACAGACCAACAGTGCGCAATCAGAAGCGAGCGGGAGACCGCCGCGGCTGCTGAGTGCTCGAAGCAGTGCCTTACTAAGGAGGGCGAAAAGCCATGGCGGGACAGAAGATCCGCATCCGGCTGAAGTCGTACGACCACGAGGTCATCGACTCCTCGGCTCGAAAGATCGTCGACACCGTGACTCGCGCGGGCGCAAGCGTCGTCGGCCCTGTGCCTCTCCCCACGGAGAAGAACGTGGTCGCCGTGATCCGTTCGCCGCACAAGTACAAGGACAGCCGCGAGCACTTCGAGAAGCGCACCCACAAGCGGCTCATCGACATCATCGACCCGACGCCGAAGGCTGTCGATTCGCTCATGCGTCTCGACCTGCCCGCGGACGTCAACATCGAGATCAAGCTCTGAGCTCCGAAAGATACGAACCCATGACTGCCACCAAGACAACCAAGGGCCTGCTGGGCGTCAAGCTCGGCATGACCCAGGTGTGGGACGCGGCCGGAAAGCTCGTCCCCGTCACCGCGATCAAGGTCGACACCAACGTCGTGACCCAGATCCGCTCGGTCGAGGTCGACGGCTACACCGCGATCCAGATCGCCGCCGGCGCCATCGACCCGCGCAAGGTCACCAAGCCCCTCCAGGGCCACTTCGAGAAGGCGGGTGTCACGCCGCGCCGTCACGTCACGGAGATCCGCACGCCTGACGCCGCGGAGTACACGCTCGGCCAGGAGCTCGACGTCACGACGTTCGAGGCGGGCCAGACCGTCGACGTCGTCGGCACGAGCAAGGGCAAGGGCACCGCTGGTGTCATGAAGCGCCACAACTTCCAGGGCGTCTCCGCCAGCCACGGTGCGCACCGCAACCACCGCAAGCCGGGCTCGATCGGCGCGTCCTCGACGCCGTCGCGAGTCTTTAAGGGCATGCGCATGGCCGGCCGCATGGGCAACGACCGCGTCACGGTCCTCGGCCTCACCGTTCAGGCCGTTGACGCCGAGCGCGGCATCCTCCTCGTCAAGGGCGCAGTGCCCGGCGCGAAGGGCCGTCTCGTCTTCGTCCGCAACTCCGTGAAGGGGGCGTGAACATGACCGCCATCGACGTCATCGACGCCAAGGGCAAGAAGGTCGCTTCGGTCGACCTCCCGGCCGAGGTGTTCGACGTTCAGACCAACGTGCCGCTCATCCACCAGGTGGTGACCGCGCAGCTCGCCGCTGCTCGCCAGGGCACGCACAAAACCAAGAACCGCGGCGAGGTCTCGGGTTCGGGTGTCAAGCCGTTCAAGCAGAAGGGCACCGGCCGCTCCCGTCAGGGCTCGGTCCGCGCTCCTGAGCACCGTGGTGGTGGCGTCGTCCACGGCCCGACCCCTCGCGACTACTCGCAGCGCACGCCCAAGAAGATGATCGCCGCGGCGCTCAAGGGCACGCTCTCCGACCGCGCTCGCGCTGGCCGCCTCCACGTCATCGACAGCTTCGGCATCGACGGTGCGCCGTCGACGAAGTCCGCTGCGGCCGTCCTCGCGGCGCTCACGACGGGCCGCAACACGCTCGTCGTCGTCGACCGCTATGACGAGCTCGCCTACAAGTCGGTCCGCAACCTCCAGGACGTTCACGTCCTCGCGTGGGACCAGCTCAACGCGTACGACGTCGTCGTCTCCGACGACCTCGTCTTCACCAAGGGCGCATACGACGCCTTCGTCGCCGCTCAGGCCGGCATCAAGAACGAGGAGGTGACCGCGTGACCCTCACGTACAAGGACCCGCGCGACATCATCATCGCCCCGGTCGTCTCCGAGAAGAGCTACACGCTCATCGACGAAGGCAAGTACACCTTCGTGGTGGCACCCGAGGCCAACAAGACCGAGATCAAGCTCGCGATCGAGAAGATCTTCGGCGTCAAGGTTGCCTCGGTGAACACCCTCAACCGTGTCGGCAAGACCCGCCGCACGCGGTTCGGCATCGGCAAGCGCAAGGACACGAAGCGCGCCGTCGTCACGCTCAAGTCCGGTTCGATCGACATCTTCACGGCTGTCGGCTGAGGGACGAGGAAGTAGAACATGGCTATCCGCAAGTACAAGCCGACCACCCCGGGCCGTCGTGGCTCGTCGGTCGCAGACTTCGCCGAGATCACTCGCTCGACGCCTGAGAAGTCGCTGCTCCGCCCGCTGCCGAAGACCGGTGGCCGCAACAGCTCCGGCCGTATCACGACGCGTCACATCGGTGGCGGTCACAAGCGCCAGTACCGCGTGATCGACTTCCGTCGCCACGACAAGGACGGCGTCAACGCCAAGGTCGCGCACATCGAGTACGACCCCAACCGCACCGCGCGCATCGCGCTCCTCCACTACGTGGACGGCACGAAGCGCTACATCATCGCCCCGAACAAGCTTCAGCAGGGCGACATCGTCGAGTCGGGTCCGGGCGCTGACATCAAGCCCGGCAACAACCTCCCGCTCAAGAACATCCCGGTCGGTACGGTCATCCACGCGATCGAGCTCAAGCCGGGCGGCGGCGCCAAGCTCGCCCGTTCGGCCGGCGCCTCGGTGCGACTCGTCGCCAAGGACGGCCCGTACGCGCAGCTTCGCCTGCCGTCCGGCGAGATCCGCAACGTCGACCTCCGCTGCCGCGCGACGATCGGCGAGGTCGGCAATGCCGAGCAGTCGAACATCAACTGGGGCAAGGCTGGCCGCATGCGCTGGAAGGGCGTCCGCCCGACCGTCCGTGGTGTCGCCATGAACCCGGTCGACCACCCGCACGGTGGTGGTGAGGGCAAGACGTCCGGTGGACGTCACCCCGTGACCCCGTGGGGCCAGCAGGAAGGCCGTACGCGTAAGCGCGGTCTGCCGTCGGATCAGCTCATCGTCCGCCGTCGCAACGCCGGCAAGAAGCGCAAGTAGGGATAGGGAATGCCTCGCAGCCTTAAGAAGGGACCCTTCGTCGACGAGCACCTCCTCCAGAAGGTGGTCAAGGCGAACGAGTCCGGCTCGAAGAACGTCATCAAGACCTGGTCGCGCCGTTCGATGATTATCCCGGCGATGCTCGGTCACACCATCGCGGTCCACGACGGCCGCAAGCACATTCCGGTCTTCGTCACCGAGACGATGGTCGGTCACAAGCTCGGCGAGTTCTCGCCGACCCGCACCTTCCGTGGTCACGAGAAGGACGACAAGAAGGGCCGCCGCCGCTGAGGCGGGGGCAGGAGTAAGGAAGCAACATGGTCGAGTCCATCGCCAAGCTGCGACACATCCGCATCACGCCTATGAAGGCCCGCCGCGTCGTCGACATGATCCGTGGCCGCCAGGCTGTGGAGGCGCTCGCAATCCTCAAGTACTCGCCGCAGGCAGCGACCGAGCCGGTCTACAAGCTCGTCGAGTCTGCGATCGCGAACGCTCGCGTGAAGGCCGACAAGGCCAACGAGTACCTCGACGAGCAGGACCTCATCATCGCTCGCGCGTACGTCGACGAGGGCACGACCCTGAAGCGGTTCCGTCCGCGTGCTCAGGGCCGCGCCTTCCGCATCCGCAAGCGCACGAGCCACATCACCGTCGAGCTCGCGACCGTCGATCAGGTCGTCCGAGGCAAGAAGGCAGGGAAGTAATGGGACAGAAGGTCAACCCGTACGGGTTCCGCCTCGGCACCACGACGGATCACATCTCTCGTTGGTTCTCTGACTCGACGAAGTCGGGCCAGCGCTACAAGGACTACGTGGCGGAGGACGTCAAGATTCGTCGTCTTCTCACGAAGAGCCTCGACCGCGCCGGCGTCGCCCGGATCGAGATCGAGCGCACCAAGGACCGCGTCCGCGTGGACATCCACACGGCGCGCCCCGGCATCGTGATCGGTCGCCGCGGTGCAGAGGCCGAGCGCATCCGCGCCGACCTCGAGAAGCTCACGGGCAAGCAGATCCAGCTCAACATCCTCGAGGTCAAGAACCCCGAGGCTGAGGCTCAGCTCGTCGCGCAGGGCGTCGCGGAGCAGCTCTCGGCTCGTGTGGCATTCCGCCGCGCGATGCGCAAGGGCCTCCAGGGTGCCCAGCGTGCAGGCGCCAAGGGCGTCAAGATCCAGGTCTCCGGCCGTCTTGGCGGCGCGGAGATGAGCCGCTCCGAGTTCTACCGTGAGGGTCGCGTTCCGCTCCACACGCTCCGCTCGAACATCGACTACGGCTTCTACGAGGCCCGCACGACGTTCGGTCGCATCGGTGTGAAGGTCTGGATCTACAAGGGCGACATCACCAACAAGGAGCTCGCTCGCGAGCAGGCGGCTCAGAAGTCCTCGCGCCCCGAGCGCGGTGAGCGCGGCCCTCGCCGCGACCGTCGCGACCAGGCGCCCGTCGCAGCAGGAGTTGAGGCCTGAAATGCTGATCCCACGCAAGGTCAAGTTCCGCAAGCAGCACCACCCCGGCCGTGATGGCCAGGCGACCGGCGGCACCAAGGTCACGTTCGGCGAGTTCGGCATCCAGGCCCTCACGCCCGCGTACGTGACGAACCGCCAGATCGAGTCCGCTCGTATCGCCATGACGCGTCACATCAAGCGTGGTGGCAAGGTGTGGATCAACGTCTTCCCCGACCGTCCGCTCACGAAGAAGCCCGCTGAGACCCGAATGGGTTCCGGTAAGGGCTCGCCCGAGTGGTGGGTCGCCAACATCAAGCCGGGCCGCGTCCTCTTCGAGGTCGCCGGCGTGAACGAGGAGCTTGCTCGCGAGGCCATGCAGCGCGCGATCCACAAGCTCCCCCTCAAGGCCCGCATCATCAAGCGCGAGGAGGCTGACAGCTGATGGCTCTCGGAACCAAGGCTCTCGCAACCGCGGAGCTCGACACCCTCGAGGACGAGCGTCTCGTGGAGGAGCTCAAGAAGTCCAAGGAAGAGCTGTTCAACCTGCGCTTCCAGTCGGCGACGGGTCAGCTCGACGCGCACGGTCGCATCCGTGCCGTCAAGCGCGACATCGCCCGCATCTACACCGTGATCCGCGAGCGCGAGCTCGGGATCCGCGCGACCCCTGCCCCGGTCGAGGCTCCTGCCAAGAAGTCCGCGGCGAAGAAGAAGGACACGGCGGCTGCCACTGAGGAAGCCGCCTCGACCGAGAAGGCTGAGGCCTGACGATGGCTGAGACGAAGAAGACGGCGGCAAAGGCTGCCGGTCACGAGTCCGCCGCGCACGATGTCCGCGACGAGTCCGCTCGCGGCTACCGCAAGTCGCGTCGTGGTTACGTCGTGAGCGACAAGATGGACAAGACCATCGTTGTCGAGGTCGAGGACCGGGTTAAGCACCCGCTCTACGGCAAGGTTCTGCGCCGCAGCTCGAAGGTGCACGTGCACGACGAGGGCAACACCGCCGGCATCGGCGACCTCGTCCTCATCAACGAGACCCGACCGCTGTCGGCCACGAAGCGCTGGCGTCTGGTCGAGATCATCGAGAAGGCGAAGTAAGCGATGATTCAGCAGGAATCCCGACTCAAGGTTGCCGACAACACCGGCGCCAAGGAGCTCCTCACCATCCGCGTCCTCGGCGGTTCGCGCCGTCGCTACGCGGGCCTCGGCGACATCATCGTCGCGACCGTCAAGGACGCGATCCCCGGTGGCAACGTCAAGAAGGGCGAGGTCGTCAAGGCAGTCGTCGTCCGCACGGTGAAGGAGACCCGTCGTCCCGACGGCTCCTACATCAAGTTCGACGAGAACGCCGCCGTCATCCTGAAGAACGATGGCGACCCGCGCGGCACCCGCATCTTCGGACCGGTCGGTCGCGAGCTCCGTGACAAGAAGTTCATGAAGATCATCTCGCTTGCTCCGGAGGTGCTGTGATGTCCAAGATCCGCAAGGGCGACCTCGTGCAGGTCATCTCCGGTGCCACGCAGGCCCGCGGCGGCGACCGCGGCAAGCAGGGCAAGGTCATCGAGGTCCTCAAGGACTCCGACCGCGTCATCGTCGAGGGCGTGAACTACGTCAAGCGCCACGTCCGCGTCGGCCAGACCCAGCGCGGCACGAAGACCGGTGGCATCGAGACCGTCGAGGCCCCGATCCACATCTCGAAGGTCGCGCTTGTCGACCCGAAGACGAAGCAGCCGGCGCGCGTCGGCTTCGAGATCGTCGACGGCAAGAAGGAGCGGGTCTTCAAGCCCTCGCGCCGCGAGGCCAAGCCCGAACCGAAGGCTTCGACCAAGAAGGCTTCCACCAAGAAGGCCGAGGAGTCCGTCGAGGCTCCGGCTGAGGAGAACTGAGCACCATGAGCACGACTGCCGCGCCGGCTGGCAAGATCCAGCCGCGCCTCAAGCAGAAGTACCGCGCCGAGATCATCCCCGCGCTGACCTCGGAGTTCGGCTTCAAGAACCCCAACCAGGTCCCGAGGATCGTCAAGGTCGTCGTGAACACGGGTGTCGGCGAGGCCGCTCGCGATTCGAAGGTCATCGAGGGCGCTGTCCGCGACCTGACCCTCATCACGGGCCAGAAGCCTCAGGTGACGCTCGCTCGCAAGTCCATCGCGCAGTTCAAGCTGCGTGAGGGCATGCCGATCGGCGCCCACGTGACGCTTCGCGGCGACCGCGCCTGGGAGTTCCTCGACCGTCTCGTGACGCTCGCCCTCCCGCGTATCCGCGACTTCCGTGGCCTCTCCCCGAAGCAGTTCGACGGTCACGGCAACTACACCTTCGGTGTCACGGAGCAGTCGATCTTCCACGAGATCGACCAGGACAAGATCGACCGCGTGCGCGGCTTCGACATCACGGTCGTCACGACGGCCTCCAACGACGACGAGGGTCGCGCGCTCCTCAAGGCGCTCGGCTTCCCGTTCAAGGCCGCGGACGCCGCTGCCTGAGATTCGAATAGGCCGGTAGGGGTGAACCCCGAGCCGGAACCGACGAGAAAGTAGATCAAGAAATGACGATGACCGATCCGGTCGCCGACATGCTGACTCGGCTGCGCAACGCAAACTCTGCGCACCACGACTCCGTGTCGCTCCCGGCGAGCAAGCTCAAGGCCCACATCGCCGAGATCCTCAAGCGTGAGGGTTACATCGCCGACTTCGCCGTCGCAGACGCGCGCGTCGGCAAGACCCTCACGATCACGCTGAAGTACGGCCCGAACCGCGAGCGGTCGATCGCCGGCATCAAGCGCGTGTCGAAGCCTGGTCTCCGCGTCTACGCGAAGTCCACGGAGATCCCGAAGGTCCTCGGTGGCCTCGGTGTCGCGATCCTTTCCACCTCTTCCGGCCTCCTCACGGACAAGGAAGCAACGAGCAAGGGCGTTGGCGGGGAAGTCCTCGCCTACGTGTGGTGAGCTGAAATGTCGCGAATCGGACGTCTCCCCATCAGCATTCCTGCCGGCGTCGACATCAAGATCGATGGCCAGCAGGTCACCGTCAAGGGCCCGAAGGGCGAGCTCGGCCTCACGGTCGCCTCGCCGATCGCCGTCGCCGTCGAGGACGGTCAGGTCGTCGTGACCCGCCCGGACGACGAGCGCGCTTCGCGTTCGCTCCACGGCCTCACCCGCACCCTGATCGCCAACCAGATCGTCGGCGTCACCGAGGGCTACTCCAAGGGCCTCGAGGTCGTCGGCACCGGTTACCGTGTGCAGGCGAAGGGCTCCTCGGTCGAGTTCGCGCTCGGCTACTCCCACCCCATCACGGTCGACCCGCCCGCGGGCATCACGTTCACCGTCGAGGGCAACACGAAGCTCATCGTGAGCGGCATCGACAAGCAGGCCGTCGGCGAGGTCGCGGCGCAGATCCGCAAGCTGCGCAAGCCCGAGCCGTACAAGGGCAAGGGTGTCCGCTACGAGGGCGAGAACGTCCGCCGCAAGGCCGGCAAGAGCGGGAAGAAGTAAGCCATGACTGTCAAGACCAAGTCCGCTGCGAAGGCGCGCCGTCACGCGCGACTCCGCAAGAAGATCGTCGGCACGGCGGAGCGTCCGCGTCTCGTCGTGACCCGCTCGTCGCGCCACGTGTTCGTCCAGATCGTCGACGACTCGAAGGGCCACACCGTGGCATTCGCATCGACGCTCGAGGCCGACCTGCGTGCCTTCGACGGCGACAAGACGGCCAAGGCCAAGAAGGTCGGCGAGCTCGTCGCAGAGCGTGCGAAGCAGGCTGGCGTCGAGGCGGTCGTCTTCGACCGCGGTGGCAACCGCTACGCCGGTCGCGTCGCCGCGATCGCCGATGGTGCGCGAGAGGCAGGGCTGAGCCTGTGAGCGAGAACGAAGTGAAGGAGCAGGACGTGACGGCTGAGGTCGAGACTCCGGTCGCCGAGACGGCGCCCGCCGTCGACAACGCCAACGAGCCTCGTGAGGCCCGCCGTGGCAGCCGCGAGCGCAACCCGCGCAACGAGCGCGGTTCGCGTGACCGCAACGAGAGCCAGTTCCTCGAGCGTGTCGTGACGATCAACCGCGTCTCGAAGGTCGTCAAGGGTGGTCGCCGCTTCAGCTTCACGGCCCTTGTGGTCGTCGGAGACGGCAACGGTCTCGTCGGCGTCGGCTACGGCAAGGCGCGCGAGGTTCCGCTCGCGATCTCCAAGGGCGTCGAGGAGGCGAAGAAGAACTTCTTCCGCGTCCCGCGCGTCGGTGCGACCATCCCTCACCCCGTCCAGGGTGAGGCGGCCGCCGGTGTCGTCCTCCTGCGCCCCGCGTCCGCCGGTACCGGTGTTATCGCCGGTGGCCCGGTCCGCGCCGTCCTCGAGTGCGCGGGCATCCACGACGTCCTGAGCAAGTCGCTCGGCTCGTCGAACACGATCAACATCGTCCACGCCACGGTCGCGGCCCTCAAGCAGCTCGAAGAGCCGCGTTCGGTCGCCGCGCGTCGTGGCCTGGACGTCGACCACGTCGTTCCGGCTCGCCTGCTCAAGGCTGAGGCGGCTGCCGCCGAGGCAGCGCGTGAGAAGGCAGGTCTCTGATGGCGAAGAGCCTGAAGGTTACCCAGATCAAGTCCAAGGTGAGCGAGAAGCAGGACCAGCGCGACACGCTTCGCAGCCTCGGTCTGCACCGCATCGGTGAGACGGTCATCCGTGAGGACAACCCGGTCAACCGCGGTTACGTCCGCAAGGTCGCTCACCTCGTGAAGGTTGAGGAGATCGACTGATGGCTGACGAGTCGACTGAGAAGAAGGCGGCCCCCAAGAAGGCCGCAGCCCCGAAGGCTGCAGCCGAGGCGGCGCCCAAGTCGAGCACGGCGAAGGCCGCCCCCAAGGCGACCGCTGCCAAGACTGCGACGAAGGCGCCGGCCAAGAAGGCGGCAGAGCCGGCTGAGGAGCGAGTTCAGCTCCTCAAGGCGCACCACCTCCGTCCTGCGCCTGGCGCCAAGAAGGAGCGCACGCGCGTCGGCCGTGGTGAGGGCTCGAAGGGCAAGACCTCGGGTCGCGGTACCAAGGGCACCAAGGCGCGCTACCAGGTGCGCGTCGGTCTCGAGGGCGGCAACCTCAACTCGATCATGCGCGCCCCGAAGCTCCGCGGCTTCAAGAACCCGTTCCGTGTCGAGTACCAGGTCGTGAACCTGGCGAAGCTCGCCTCGCTCTACCCGAAGGGCGGCGACGTCACCGTCGACGACCTCGTGGCCAAGGGAGCCGTCCGCAAGGGCGAGCTCGTCAAGGTCCTCGGCGACGGCGAGATTGCAGTTAAGCTCAATGTCGCTGTCGACAAGGTCTCCGGCTCTGCTGAGCAGAAGATCGTCGCGGCCGGCGGCACGGTCAAGTGACGCAGCCCCTGGTCTAGGCCAGGGACCTCGGGTGGCGGACCTCACGTAGGTGGGGCCGCCACCCGGTCACAAGGAAATCCAACGGAGGCGGCGTGTTTTCTGCAGTCGGACGAATCTTCCGTACGCCCGACCTGAGGCGAAAGATCGGCTTCACGCTGGTCATCGTCGCGCTGTTCCGGCTCGGCAGTCAGATCCCTTCGCCGTTCGTCGACTTCCAGAACGTGCAGGTCTGTCTCGCGTCGACGTCGGCGACGGGTGGTCTCTACGACCTCATCAACCTCTTCAGCGGTGGAGCACTGCTGCAGCTGTCAGTCTTTGCGCTCGGCATCATGCCGTACATCACGGCGTCGATCATCGTGCAGCTCCTCCGCGTCGTCATTCCGCACTTCGAGACCCTCTACAAGGAGGGCCAGGCGGGCCAGGCGAAGCTCACGCAGTACACGCGCTACCTGACGATCGGTCTCGGCATCATCCAGTCGACGACGCTCATCACGGTCGCGCGCAGCGGTCAGCTCTTCCCGAACGCGGCGCTCGCTGAGTGCCAGCAGCTCATCACCGATGACGCCTGGTACGCGACGCTGCTGATGATCATCACGATGACCGCCGGCACCGGTCTCATCATGTGGTTCGGCGAGCTCATCACCGAGCGTGGCATCGGCAACGGAATGTCGCTGCTCATCTTCACCTCGATCTGCGCGAGCTTCCCGACCGCGCTCTGGGCGATCCAGGTCGCCGAGGGCTGGGAGGTCTTCCTCCTCGTCATCGCGGTCGGCATCGTCATCATGGGTGCCGTCGTCTTCGTCGAGCAGTCGCAGCGCAGGATCCCGGTCCAGTACGCGAAGCGCATGGTCGGTCGCCGCACCTATGGCGGCAACAACACGTACATCCCGATCAAGGTCAACATGGCCGGCGTCGTGCCGGTCATCTTCGCCTCGTCGCTGCTGTACCTGCCGATGCTCATCGCGCAGTTCAACCAGCCGGCGCCCGGCGAATCCCCGGCTGCGTGGGTGACGTGGATCACGAACAACCTCGTGTCGGGTGACAGCTGGGTCTACCAGCTCGTCTTCTTCCTGCTCATCATCGGATTCACGTACTTCTATGTCGCGATCACCTTCAACCCCGAAGAGGTCGCCGACAATATGAAGAAGTACGGCGGATTCATCCCGGGCATCCGGGCGGGCCGGCCCACGGCCGAGTACCTCGACTACGTCCTGACGCGCATCACGCTTCCGGGCTCGGTCTACCTCGGCATCGTGTCGCTCATCCCGCTCTTCGCCCTGTCGCTCGTGAGCGCAAACCAGAACTTCCCATTCGGAGGTGCGAGCCTCCTGATCATCGTCGGTGTCGGACTCGAGACCGTGAAGCAGATCGACTCGCAGCTCCAGCAGCGTCACTATGAGGGCCTTCTCCGATGACCGAAGCTATCCAGACCGCGGTGGACACCATCGCGGTTCGACTCCTCATCGTCGGCCCGCCCGGCGCCGGCAAGGGCACGCAGTCCGCACGGATCAGCGCGCGCTACGGCATCCCGGCGATCGCGACGGGTGACATCTTCCGTGCGAACATCAAGGACGGCACGCCCCTCGGTGTGAAGGTCAAGGCGATCCTGGACGCGGGCGACCTCGTCCCCGACTCGCTCACGAACGATCTCGTCGCAGACCGCATCGCCCAGCCCGACGCTGAGGCGGGCTTCCTGCTCGACGGGTACCCGCGCACCGAGGAGCAGGTGCGCTTCCTCGACGGCCACCTCGCGAAGTCGGGCCACTCGCTCGATGCCGTCATCCGCCTTGTCGCGGACGAGGACGAGGTCGTCCGACGACTTCACCTGCGCGCCGTCGAGCTCGGCCGCTCGGATGACACCGAAGAGGTCATCCGGCACCGCCAGGAGGTCTACGCACGTGAGACCGCACCCCTCATCGCCGAGTACGGCCGTCGCGGCCTGCTCGTCGAGGTCGATGGTCTCGGCAGCGTCGATGAGGTGACTGAGCGCATTCTCGCTGGCCTCGCTGCCCGCGGATTCGTCGCTCCCAAGGCTTGAGTCGAGCGCCCGAAGCTGTGAAGGCATCGGTGGCGAGACTCGATCAAATGGTCTAAGCTAGACCGTTGGTGTTTCCGGCTGCTTCGGCGTGTCCGGCGTGTCCCAGATCAATATCTGGGAGGCGACACCGAAATCCCGCGGACCGCGGGGCTGACTGTAGCGACAAGAGGATATGGCCAAGAAAGACGGCGTCATCGAGATCGAGGGTTCGGTCATCGAGGCATTGCCCAATGCGATGTTTCGTGTCGAGCTCTCCAACGGTCACAAGGTGCTCGCCCACATCTCGGGCAAGATGCGGCAGAACTACATCCGCATCCTTCCGGAGGACCGAGTCGTCGTGGAGCTTTCTCCCTACGACCTGACCCGAGGCCGCATCACCTACCGCTACAAGTGAGTCCCGTCGGAAAGTAACGGCGGCGCCCATCCGGGCGTGCGGCCGAGGACGGCGAGAGAGAGCAATCATGAAGGTCAACCCGAGCGTCAAGCCCATCTGCGACAAGTGCAAGGTCATCCGTCGACACGGTCGTGTCATGGTGATCTGCGAGAACCCGCGTCACAAGCAGCGCCAGGGCTGAGCCCGCAGCTTCACAACTGAACAGTCCAGCGAATCCAAGATCCGCGCTCGCGCGGTGACACCCAGCGTACGAAGGCTCTGGCCCAGGATTCGCCCACACCTTCGTAATCAACCAAGGAGCACGCCAACATGGCACGTCTCGCAGGCGTCGACATTCCACGCGACAAGCGCGTGGAGATCGCCCTCACGTATATCTACGGAATCGGGCGCACGCGCTCGACGGAAATCCTCGCCGCCACCGGCGTCAACAAGGACATCCGCGTCAAGGACCTCTCGGACGACCAGCTCGTCGCTCTCCGCGACTACATCGAGGAGAACTACAAGGTCGAGGGTGACCTGCGCCGCGAGGTGCAGGCTGACATCCGCCGCAAGGTCGAGATCGGCTCCTACGAGGGCCTCCGCCACCGTCGTGGTCTTCCCGTCCACGGTCAGCGCACCAAGACCAACGCACGCACCCGCAAGGGTCCGAAGCGCACCGTCGCCGGCAAGAAGAAGGCCGGCCGCAAGTAGATCTCGAGCGGCGCTGAAGCGCTGACTCGATCACACGGTTTCCTCCGAGGAGAAGAAGACAGGACATGGCAGCACCTAAGGCGTCCGCGGCGCGCAAGCCTCGCCGCAAGGACAAGAAGAACATCGCTGTGGGCCAGGCCCACATCAAGAGCACCTTCAACAACACGATCGTCTCGATCACCGACCCGAGCGGTGCGGTCATCAGCTGGGCTTCGTCCGGTGGCGTCGGGTTCAAGGGCTCCCGCAAGTCGACCCCGTTCGCGGCGCAGCTCGCGGCGGAGTCCGCTGCGCGTCAGGCGCAGGAGCACGGCATGAAGAAGGTCGACGTCTTCGTCAAGGGCCCCGGCTCCGGCCGTGAGACGGCGATCCGCTCGCTGCAGGCCGCTGGCCTCGAGGTCGGCTCGATCAGCGACGTCACGCCGCAGGCGCACAACGGGGTCCGTCCCCCGAAGCGCCGCCGCGTCTGAGCTCAGCCTTCAGCATTCGGGCCCAGCAGGGATCCGGCCGCGACGCGGACCTGGATCCCGCTGGGGACCGGTACAGCGAGAGTCCAACTTCATAGATCTGACGGACTAGCCACCCGCCACCACCCCACGCGAGCGTCATATGGCGGACGCTCAGCCGAAAGGAACCACCTCAGTGCTCATCGCGCAGCGCCCAACCCTCACCGAGGAACCGATCTCCGAGTTCCGTTCGCGGTTCATCATCGAGCCGCTCGAGCCCGGCTTCGGATACACGCTCGGCAACTCGCTCCGTCGCACCCTGCTCTCGTCGATCCCCGGATCGGCTGTCACGAGCATCCGCATCGACGGCGTCTCGCACCAGTTCTCCACCGTCCCCGGTGTCAAGGAGGACGTGATCGAGATCATCCTGAACCTCAAGAGCCTCGTCGTCTCGAGCGAGCACGATGAGCCTGTCACGGCGTACCTCCGCAAGCAGGGCGCTGGCCAGGTCACGGCCGCGGACATCCAGGCTCCTGCCGGTGTCGAGGTCCACAACCCCGAGCTCGTCATCGCGACGCTCAACGAGAAGGCCAAGTTCGAGATCGAGCTCACGATCGAGCGCGGCCGCGGCTACGTCTCGGCGACGCAGAACCGCTCGGACTTCGCCGAGGTCGGCCAGATCCCGATCGACTCGATCTACTCGCCCGTCCTCAAGGTGACGTACCGCGTCGAGGCGACCCGTGCCGGTGAGCGCACCGACTTCGACCGCCTCGTCGTCGACGTCGAGACGAAGCCGGCGATCACGCCCCGCGACGCTGTCGCATCGGCAGGTCGCACGCTCGTCGAGCTCTTCGGCCTCGCCCGCGAGCTCAACTCGGCGGCTGAGGGCATCGAGATCGGCCCCGCGCCGGTCGACGCCGTCCTCTCCAACGAGCTCTCGATGCCGATCGAGGACCTCGACCTCTCCGTGCGCTCGTACAACTGCCTCAAGCGTGAGGGGATCAACACGGTGAGCGAGCTCGTCGCCCTCAGCGAGGTGCAGCTCATGAACATCCGCAACTTCGGTCAGAAGTCGGTGGACGAGGTGAAGGACAAGCTCCTCGAGCTCGGCCTCTCCCTCAAGGATGCTGTGCCCGGCTTCGACGGTGCGCACCTCTACAGCGGCTACGACGACGACCTGGCCTGAGCAACGGCCACAAACCTAGAGAGCAACAACTATGCCTACGCCCACTAAGGGTCCCCGCCTCGGAGGCGGCCCTGCCCACGAGCGCCTCATGCTCGCGAACCTCGCGGCCGCGCTGTTCACCCACAAGTCGATCAAGACGACCGAGACGAAGGCCAAGCGCCTCCGTCCCTTCGCCGAGCGCCTCATCACGTTCGCGAAGCGCGGCGATCTCCACGCTCGCCGTCGCGTCCTCTCGGTCATCGGTGACAAGGAAGTCGTGCACGTCCTCTTCACCGAGATCGCCCCGCTCGTCGCGGAGCGCGAGGGTGGCTACACGCGCATCACGAAGCTCGGCTTCCGCAAGGGCGACAACGCGCCCCTGGCGCAGATCGAGCTCGTTCTCGAGCCCGTCGTGAAGCGCCCGTCGGCCAAGAAGGCCGCCGCGGCCGCTGCGCCCGCCGAGGCTCCGGCCGAGGAGGTCGTCGTCGAGGAGGCCTCGATCGAGGCCGCTGAGGCTGAGGCGACTGAGGCTGAGGCCACCGCGGAGGAGGTCGTCGAGACCGCCGCTGCGGAGGAGGCCGCCGAGGCTCCCGCTGAGGAGAAGTCGGAGTAGTCTCCGCGCACATCGCGCGAACGGCGCCGGGTCCTATGGGCTCGGCGCCGTTACGCTTTCCGGGTGATTCCGGCTCCGAATGCTGCGCCAGACTCGGGCGGCCCGACTCGCCTCCGTCTCGATCTCTCCTATGACGGCACGGGATTCCGCGGCTGGGCGAAGCAGCCGACCGGGCGGACCGTGCAGGGCGAGCTGGAGAACGCTCTCGAGCTGATCTTCCGGCGCGAAGGAGCGCCCCAGAGTGTCGTCGTCGCGGGCAGGACGGATGCGGGAGTGCACGCGCTCGGACAGGTCGTGCACCTTGATCTCGAGCCAACGCACATGCGACGCCTCGAACAGCTCGGGCGCGGTGACGCGCTCGGCGCGCTCGTGCGAAAGCTCAACGGCATCGCTGGACGGCCCGGCGACATTCGCGTGCACCGCGCGATCATCGCGCCGGATGGATTCGATGCGCGGTTCGGAGCGATCTGGCGGCGGTATGAGTACCGGATCGCCGACGCCGGGGCATTCCAGGACCCAAGGGCGCGGTCGTACACGGTGTGGCATCCGCGTCCGCTCGACCTCGACGCCATGGACGCCGCCGCGCGATCGCTCGCGGGTCTCGCGGACTGGGCGGCATACTGCAGGCCCCGCGAGGGCGCGACGACGATCCGGGATCTTCGCGAGTACTCGTGGCGACGCGACGATGAGGGTGTGCTCATCGCGCACGTCGTCGCCGACGCCTTCTGCCACTCGATGGTGCGCGCGCTCGTCGGTGCGTGCGCCGCGGTCGGGGAGGGCGCGCTCTCGGTCGCCGACCCTGTCGCGCTCCGGCAGGCAGGGGAGCGGACGAGTGCATTCAAGGTCATGCCAGCGGCGGGCCTTACGCTCATGGAGGTCGGCTACCCGCCGGACGACCAGCTCGCCGAGCGCGCAGAGCGCACGCGGGCGCACCGCGAGTTGGCGGCGGAGGACACCGTCGGGTAGCATGATCTGTCGGCCCGCGCCGCGGACCGATTGATCTGGAGCCCTCCACCGGGCGATTCCACCGCCATCTGGTCACGGAATCCCCACCGGAGTGGGATTCACGAACACCTCACCGATCGAAAGAAGTCGATATGACTCGCACGTTCGCGCCCAAGGCCGAGAACATCACCCGGGAGTGGCTCGTCATCGACGCCACCGACGTCGTCCTCGGCCGCCTCGCATCGCACGTCGCCGCGCTCCTTCGCGGCAAGCACAAGGCGACCTTCGCCAACCACGTCGACACGGGTGACTTCGTCATCGTCGTCAACGCGGACAAGGTCGCGCTCACGGGCCAGAAGCTCGCGCAGAAGCTCGCGTACCGCCACTCGGGCTACCCGGGCGGCCTCACCGCGACCTCCTACGCCGAGCTCCTCGAGACCAAGCCTGAGCGCGTCATCGAGAAGGCCGTCCGCGGCATGCTGCCGAAGAACTCGCTCGGCCGCGCGCAGTTCACGAAGCTCAAGGTCTACTCCGGTCCGGAGCACCCGCACGCTGCACAGCAGCCGAAGCCGTACACCATCTCCCAGGTCGCCCAGCAGGCCTGAGCCGGAACACGAACAGGAACATCACCGTGGCTGACAACAACACCACCGCCGACGAGATCGTGACCGGCGACTACTCCACCTCGACCCCGGCTGCAGAGGCGCCCACCGCGCCCCGCGCCGTCCTCACCGTCCCTGGCGCGGCCGTCGGCCGTCGCAAGGAGGCCATCGCCCGCGTGCGGCTCACGCCCGGCACGGGCACGGCGACCGTCAACGGCCGCCCGCTCGAGGCCTACTTCCCGAACAAGCTCCACCAGCAGCTCATCACGAGCCCGTTCAAGGTCCTCGACCTCGTCGGCGCGTACGACGTGACCGCGCGCATCACCGGTGGCGGCCCCTCGGGCCAGGCTGGCGCGCTCCGTCTCGCGATCGCTCGCGCGCTCAACGAGATCGACCGCGAGAACAACCGACCCGCCCTCAAGAAGGCCGGCTTCCTCACGCGTGACGCTCGCGTCATCGAGCGCAAGAAGGCTGGTCTCAAGAAGGCGCGCAAGGCGTCGCAGTACTCGAAGCGCTGATCCTCAGCTGCTGATCGGCATGGGCCGCCTGTTCGGGACGGACGGGGTCCGCGGACTCGCCAACGGCGAGACTGTCACCGCGGACCTCGCGCTCAATCTCGCACAGGCGGCCGCTGTCGTTCTCACGCGCGGACGGTACGCGGATGCAAACCGCGCCGCCGGTCGCAGGCCCAGAGCCGTCATCGGCCGCGACCCGCGCATCTCCGGCGAGTTCCTCTCCGCCGCGGTCGCCGCTGGGCTCTCCAGCTCCGGCATCGACGTCCTCGACGCCGGTGTCCTGCCCACGCCCGCGATCGCATTCCTCGTCGGAGACATCGACGCGGACTTCGGCGTCATGATCTCGGCCTCGCACAATCCCGCGCAGGACAACGGCATCAAGTTCTTCGCGCACGGCGGAGTCAAGCTCCCCGATGAGGTCGAGGACCGCATCGAGCGCGCGCTCGCCGAGCCCAAGCTCAAGCCGACCGCGGGCGATGTCGGGCGCATTCGCCGTTTCGCCGACGCCGAGGATCGCTACGTCCTCCACCTGCTCGGCTCCATCGAGGCGCGACCGGAAGGCATTCACGTCGTCCTCGACTGCGCGCATGGCGCCGCCGCCGGGGTGTCGCCGGAGGTGTTCAAGGACGCGGGCGCGCAGGTCACGGTCATCGGCGCAGACCCTGACGGCCTCAACATCAACGACGGCTACGGCTCCACTCATCTCGAGCGCCTCAAGGACAAGGTCCTCGAGCTCGGCGCGGACCTCGGCATCGCGCACGACGGCGATGCCGACCGGTGTCTCGCGGTCGACGCCGCCGGCAGGACGATCGACGGCGACCAGATCATGGCTATCCTCGCGACCTCGTTCCATGAGCGCGGCAAGCTCGCCGGTGACACGCTCGTCGCGACGGTCATGAGCAACCTCGGCCTCAAGCGCGCGATGGCCGAGCGCGGCATCACCGTCGCCGAGACGGCGGTCGGCGACCGCTACGTCCTCGAGCGCATGGCGGAGCTCGGCGCGTCGCTCGGCGGCGAGCAGTCGGGACATGTCGTCTTTGCGGAGTACGCGACGACCGGCGACGGCGTCCTCACGGGGCTCCAGCTCGCCTCTGAGATGGCTCGCACCGGCAGGACGCTCGCGGAGCTCGCATCGATCATGACGGTCTACCCGCAGTCGCTCATCAACGTGCGCGGCGTCGATCACCGTGCTTTCGCCGGCAATGCCGCGATCGCAGCGGCGGTCCGCGCGGAGGAGGAGCGTCTCGGCGACACCGGGCGCGTACTCCTGCGCCCGAGTGGCACCGAGCCCATGGTCCGAGTCATGGTCGAGGCGGAGTCCGAGGCGGTAGCACTCGATACCGCCGAGCGTCTCGCCGACATCGTGCGGGAGCAGCTCGGCTGAGCGCATCCCACTCGGCTCAGATCTTGCGAAGCAGCACGCGGTCGACCGTGTGGTCGCCCGCCTTGCGGAGCACGAGCGTCGCGCGCTCTCGCGTCGGCTCGATGTTCTGCTCGAGGTTCACGCCGTTGATGCGGTCCCAGATGCTCTGAGCGGTCGCGCGTGCCTCCTCCTCGCTCAGCGAGGCGTAGCGGTGGAAGTAGGCCTGGGGATCGGTGAATGCGCCGCGTTGGAGCCGCATGAAGCGCTCCTCGTACCAGCGGCGGATGTCGGCGGCATCCGCGTCGACGTAGATCGTGAAGTCGAAGAGATCGCTGAGCGCGAGGGCCTGACCCTGCGGCGGTGGCTGCAGGACATTCAACCCCTCGACGATGATGACGTCGGGCTGCTCGACGACGATCTCACGGCCAGGGATGATGTCGTACTCGTGATGCGAGTAGACGGGAGCGGTCACGCGGGGCGCGCCGGACTTCACGGCGACGATGAAGTCGAGGAGGGCGCGGCGGTCGTAGGACTCTGGGAATCCCTTGCGGTCCATGAGGCCGCGTCGCTCGAGCTCGGCATTCGGGTAGAGGAAGCCATCCGTCGTGACGAGCGCGACGCGTGGAGTGTCCGGCCAGCGCTTCAGGAGCTCGCGGAGCAGCCGCGAGACCGTCGACTTGCCGACGGCGACGGATCCCGCGACCCCGATGACGAAGGGTGTGACGCCGGGACCGTTGGACGCGCCATCGAGGAACGCCTCCGTGTCGCGATACAGGCGGGTCGCCCCGGCCGCATAGAGGCTGAGAAGCCGACTGACCGGGAGGAAGACCTCCTGCACCTCGTCGAGGTCGAGCTCATCGCCGAGGCCGATGATCGCCTCGATCTCCTCGGGCGTGAGCGGCGCCTCCATGTCGGCGGCGAGTGCGGCCCACTGCGCGCGATCGATCTCCTGGAACACCGAACCCTGGCGGTCGAGCGGCGCGTGATCCTCCACGGACCAAGCCTAGGGCTCGACCGGCCCGCCCCGCCCCGCTCCCGGGCTCGGCCCATGTGCCGACCCTAGAATCGGCGGTATGTGCGGGATCATCGGCTACGTCGGCCCACGTGACGCTACGGCCATCCTGCTCTCTGGCCTGAGCCGACTCGAGTACCGCGGCTACGACTCCGCTGGTGTCGCGGTCCTCGACGAGGACCTCCAGCTCGGGGTGCGGAAGCGCGCCGGCAAGCTCGGCGTGCTCGTGGAGGAGCTCGAGGAGCACCCGCTCGCCGACGGCAAGACCGGGATCGGCCACACGCGATGGGCGACTCACGGTGGACCGACGGATCGGAATGCCCACCCGCACCTGTCCGCCGACGGTCGCCTCGCTCTCATCCACAACGGGATCATCGAGAACTTCGCCGAGCTCAAGGCCGAGCTCGAGGCTGCTGGTGTCGAATTCGCGAGCGACACCGACACGGAGGTCGCGGCACACCTCATCGGCAGGGCGTACGCGGAATCCGGGGACCTGAGCGCAGCGTTTCGCGCGGTCGTCGGCCGGCTGCGGGGAGCGTTCACGCTCCTCGCGGTGCATCAGGACGCGCCCGGCGTCGTCGTCGGCGCGCGCCGCAACTCCCCGCTCGTCGTGGGCCTCGGGGATGGCGAGAACTTCCTCGGGTCCGATGTCGCGGCATTCGTCGACTCCACGCGGCGCGCGGTCGCGATCGGCCAGGACCAGATCGTGACGATCACGCCCGAATCGGTCGAGATCGTGGACTTCGACGGCAACCCGTGCATGGGTGACCCTTACGAGGTGTCGTGGGACGCATCCGCCGCCGAGAAGGGCGGCTGGCCGTGGTTCATGGCGAAGGAGATCTCCGAAGAGCCTGAGGCTGCGTCGAACACGCTCATGGGACGTGTGCGCGACGGACTCGTCGACCTCGGCTCGCTCGGGCTCAGCCCGGAGACCCTCGCGGGAGTCGAGCGCATCACGGTCGTCGCCGCGGGCACGGCGTCCTACGCCGCGGAGGTCGCGCGCTACGCGATCGAGGAGTGGGCGCGTGTGCCGACGAGCGTCGAGCTCGCGCACGAGTTCCAGTACCGCCGCCCGATCCTGGACGACCGCACCCTCGTGATCTCGGTGAGCCAGTCAGGCGAGACGATGGACACGCTGCTCGCGGTCCAGCACGCGACCGCCGCGGGCGCCCTCACGCTCTCGGTGTGCAACTCGCAGGGCGCGACGATCCCTCGCGCATCCGATGCGACGATCTACACCCACGCCGGCCCCGAGGTCGCGGTCGCCTCGACGAAGGCCTTCACGGCGCAGGTCATCGCCCTCTATCTCCTCGGCCTCCATCTCGGGAAGCTCAAGGGGACCCTCTCCGACGCCGACCACCGCGCGATCATCGAGGAGCTCAGCGCCGCGCCCGAGCTCATCCGCGAGACGATCGCCGACGCGGGCCCGCGCGTGGAGACGCTCGCGCACTGGATGGCGGACACGCGCGCGGTGCTCTTCCTCGGCAGGCACGTCGGATTCCCGGTCGCGCTCGAGGGGGCGCTGAAGCTCAAGGAGCTCGCGTACATCCACGCTGAGGGCTTTGCCGCGGGTGAGCTCAAGCACGGGCCCATCGCGCTCATCGACCACGGGCAGATCGTCTTCGTCATCGTGCCGTCGCCGAGGCATTCCGCGGCCCTCCACGCCAAGGTGGTCTCGAACATCCAGGAGATCCGCGCTCGCGGCGCGCGCGTCATCGCGATCGCGGAGGTCGGCGACGTCGCGGTCCTGCCCTATGCCGACGAGGTCATCCCGGTGCCGCTCTCGGGCCGCTGGGTCGAGCCGCTGACGGCGGTCGTGCCGCTCCAGATCTTCGCGATGGAGCTCGCGGCGGCGAAGGGACTCGACGTCGACCAGCCGCGCAACCTCGCCAAGTCGGTCACGGTCGAGTAGTTCGGAGTCACTGTGGCCGTCATCGGCATCGGAGTCGACCTCGTCGACGTCGCGCGCTTCGAGCGGCAGATCACGCGCACGCCTCGCCTGCGCGAGCGGCTCTTCACGCCTGACGAGCTCGCGCAGCGGGGTCGGGTCCTCTCGACCCGATCGCTTGCGGGGCGATTCGCCGCGAAGGAGGCGCTCGTGAAGGCCCTCGGCGACTCCTACGACTTCGGCTGGCTCGACATCCCGCTCCTCACCGACGAACTCGGCAAGCCATCCTTCGAACTCCGCGCCGGCGCCGCCGAGTGCGCCGAGACCCTCGGCGTCCGCTCAGTCCACGTGTCGATCTCGCATGATGGCGGCAGCGCGATCGCATTCGTCGTGGCGGAGGGCTGAATGCGTCGGCTCACGATCGACCTCGACGCGATCCGCGCGAATGCCGCGGCCATCGCCAGCCGCGTCGCGCCCGCGAAGGTGCTCGCGGTCGTGAAGGCCGATGCGTATGGTCACGGCGCCGTCGAGGTCGCGCGAGCACTTGAGGACGCGGAGATCTATGGCTTCGGCGTCGTGGATCTCGCCGAGGCGCGCGAGCTCAGGGACGCGGGCATCACCGCGCCGATCCTCGCGTGGATCCACGGTCCCGATGCGGATTTCGCCTGGGCGATCGACAACGGCATCGAGCTCGGGCTCGGCTCGGTGGCCCAGCTCGAGGCCGTCGCGTCGGCGTCGATCAGCTCCGATCGTGCCGAATCCGGTCCAGCCATCGTCCACCTCAAGGCCGACACAGGTCTCGGTCGCGGTGGCGCGCTCGGCGCGCAGTGGGAGGCGCTCACCGCGCTCGCCGCTCAGCACCAGGCGGACGGCATCATCGAGGTCCGCGGCCTGTGGTCGCACCTCGCGAATGCCTCGCGCGGGAGCGATGTCGCGCAGTTCCAGGCGTTCGACCGGGCGATCGAGATCGCGGCGGCCGCGGGCATTCACGCCCCTGTCACGCACATCGGGGCGAGCGCGGTCGTGTGGGATCACCCCGGGCAGGAGCGCGGCATGGTCCGCGTCGGGATCGCGCTCTACGGCGTCTCGCCCTTCGGCGACCGCACCCCGCGCGAACTGGGCCTGCGGCCCGCGATGGAGCTGTCGGCGGACGTCGTGGGTGTCAAGCGCGTGCCAGCGGGACACGGGGTCTCCTATGGCCACCGCTATGTGACCGATCGCGAGACGACGCTCGTGCTCGTGCCCCTCGGCTACGGAGACGGCGTCCCGCGCGGCGCGACGGGGCGAGCGCAGGTGTGGATCAACGGTCGGACGTACCCGATCTCGGGCACGATCGCGATGGATCAGTTCGTGGTCGATGTCGGCGACGATGAGGTCGCGGTGGGGGATCGCGCCGTGCTCTTCGGCGACCCCGCGCTCGGATACCCGTCCGCGGCGGATCTCGCGGCGGCGGCCGGCACGATCGGCTACGAGATCGTCACGCGGATGTCCCCGCGTCCCGAGCGGCGGTATGAGCCATGACCGCAGCGGTGCAGACCATCGCCATCCCCACCCCGGAGGCGATGGAGGCGCTCGGTCGCCGTCTCGGCGAGCGACTGCGTGCGGGCGACCTGCTCGTGCTCGTCGGCGAGCTCGGCGCGGGCAAGACGACGCTCACGAGAGGCATCGGCGAGGGAATGCACGTGCGCGGTCCGGTCGCGTCGCCCACCTTCGTCCTGGCGCGCGTCCATCCCTCGCTCGGCGGCGGAGCGCCGCTCGTCCACGTCGACGCCTACCGCCTCGGCTCAGCGGCAGAGCTCGACGATCTCGACATCGACTTCGCCTCGTCGGCGACGGTCGTCGAATGGGGCGAAGGGCTCCTCGATGGTGTCGCTGAGTCGTGGCTCACGATCTGCATCGAGCGTCCCGTCGGCGGGACAGCGGGAGCTGCCGCGGAGGGCCTCGGCGATGCAGCGGCACCTGGCCCCGAGTCCTTCGACGACCCCGAGGCGCTCGTCGCCGTCCGCACCGTCACCCTCGAGGGCCACGGCCCCCGCTGGGATGCCGCGACCATCAGGGAGGTCATCGGATGATCCTCGCGATCGACACCTCGATCGGCACCTCGGTCGCGCTCGTGAGCGCGGACGGCAGCGTCCTCGCTGAGCGGTCCGACGCAGGCACGCGAGGGCATGCCGAGGCGATCGGGACCTTCATCGCCGCGACGCTCGCTGATGCGGGCATGGGCCCGAGCGATGTCACAGCGGTCGCGGTCGGGATGGGGCCGGGGCCATTCACGGGGCTGCGCGTCGGCATCGCGGCGGCGAGAGCCTTCGCGTTCGGCCGCGGGATCCCTGTGTGGCCGGTGAGCTCCCACGACGCGGCAGCGAGCACCGACGATGGGTCAGGCGAGTTCGGGGTCATCACGGATGCGAAACGGCGCGAGCACTATCTGAGCGTGTATCGGGGGGTGAGCGGAGGCATTCCGGATCGGAAGTCCGGTCCCTCGCTCGTCCGGCTCGACGAGGCCGAGGTGCCGACGCGCGTGCTGACGCCCGCGCTCGTCGATGCAGCCGCCGTCGCACGCCTCGCGCTCGCGCTGAGCGCTCGCGGCCTGCCGACAGGTCCGAGTGAGCCGCAGTACCTCCGCGAGCCGGATGTGACGATCTCGGCCGGACCGAAGCGGGTGACCTCATGACGATCGAGCTGCGTGACGCGACCCTCGCGGACGTCGATGCGATCATGACGATCGAGGTCGAGACATTCCCCGCGGATGCCTGGATGCGTGAGGCATTTGTCGAGGAGATCGCGCACCCCGCGGCGCGCTACCTCGTCGCGATCGATACGGACACCGCGGAAGCGGTCGTCGGCTATGCGGGCCTCAAGGTCGCTGGCGACCAGTCGGACATCCAGACCATCGCGGTCGCTGCGACGCATCGACGCCGCGGGATCGCGCGACGCCTCCTCGCCGAGCTCCTGGCCGAGGCGCTGCGCCGCGGCGCCGACGAGACCTTCCTCGAGGTGCGGCGGGACAACCCGGGCGCGCGGGCACTGTACGAGGCGTTCGGATTCGAGCAGATCGCGGTCCGCCCGCACTACTACCGCGACGGCGTCGATGCGATCGTCATGCGCGCCTCGATCGACTGGCGGCGCGAGCCGCTCGTGCTCGGCATCGAGAGCTCGTGCGATGAGACGGGCATCGGCATCGTCCGCGGCACGACGCTGCTCGCGAATGTCATCGCGAGCAGCATGGACGAGCATGCGCGCTACGGCGGGGTCGTCCCGGAGGTCGCCGCCCGTGCCCATCTCGAGGCGCTCCAGCCAGCGCTCGAAGCCGCGATCGGCGAGGCGGGCGTGCAGCTCGACGACCTCGACGCCATCGCCGTGACGAATGGCCCTGGACTCTCCGGCGCCCTCATGGTCGGCGTCGCCGCGGCGAAGGCGCTCTCCCTGAGCCTCGGCGTCCCGCTCTACGCCGTGAACCATCTCGTCGGCCATGTCGGCGTGGACGTCCTCGCCGAGGAGCCGCTCGAGATGCCGGCGGTCGCGCTGCTCGTCTCGGGCGGGCACACCTCCCTCCTCGTGGTCCGCGATCTCGTCGACGATGTCGAGATGCTCGGCGAGACGATCGACGATGCCGCGGGCGAGGCATTCGACAAGGTCGCGCGACTCCTCGGCCTCCCGTACCCGGGCGGTCCGCACATCGATCGCGTCGCAGCCGAGGGCGATCCGAATGCCATCCGCTTCCCCCGCGGCCTCACGCACGCGAAGGACCTCGCACGCCATCGCTACGACTTCTCGTTCTCCGGGCTCAAGACCGCGGTCGCCCGCTGGGTCGAGGCCGCGCGCGATGCTGGCCAGGAAGTCCCTGTCGCTGATGTCGCGGCGAGCTTCCGCGAGGCTGTCGCGGACGTCCTCGTCTCCAAGGCCGTCGCTGCATGCACCGACCTCGGTATCCCTCGCCTCATCGTCGGTGGCGGCGTCACCGCGAATGCCCGCATCCGCGCTCTCGCCGAGGAGCGCTGTGCGGCTGCCGGGATCGAGCTGCGCGTCCCGCCCTTCGCGCTGTGCACGGACAACGGCGCGATGATCGCGGCGCTCGGGGCGCAGCTCGTCATGGCCGGACGTGCGCCGTCTGGTCTCGGATTCGGGGCGGATTCGACGCTGCCCGCGACGGTCGTCCAGTCCTGAGGCGGGACGAGCTCAGCGCGCGCTCGGCGTCCGTTCGGCGAGGATCGCGCGGCGTGCGCCGGAGATGCGCGTGAGGATGAGCGCCGCGGACCCCGTGCCCTTCGGCGCGAGTCGCCTGCGAAACTCCGCCGGGTCGATGTCGACGCCGCGCTTCTTGATCTCGAGGACGCCGATCTCGCGCTCGTGCACGGCGCGCTTGATCGCCTTCGCGTCGAGCGGGAGGACCTCCCGCACGCGGAATGTCGCGGCGAAGGGTGTCGAGACGGGCGCGTCGGTCGTCAGGTAGGCGATCGTCGGGTCGATCGTCCTCGCGTCGATCGACCGTGCGAGGTCGCCGATGAGCCGCGCGCGGATGACAGCGCCGTCGGGCTCGAGCAGATACTCGCCGAGCGGCCCTGGCTCGACGTCGGGTGCATCGTGCGGCGCTGTGAGCTCGTGCACTGCGCCACCGCGCAGGATGAGGGCCGCACGGGTGACACCCTCGCGCGCCAGCTCGCGCGACCACACGGCGAGCTCGACCGTCTCCCCGTCTGTGGAGACCCACTGCGCCTCCCATCCCTCGGGGATGAGGTCGCGATCGATGCCGGGACCGAGCTTCACCCCGGCGGGTCGACTGAGCCCGAATGCGAAGTCGAGACTCGGTGACCAATCGCTCGGGTCCGCGAGCCGACGCGCACCGTCGCGCCTCGCGGGATCGAGCCAGACGCCATCGGCACCGCTGAGGTCGGCATCCTCAGCCGAGCCGGCGAGCGCGCTCGATGAGGGGAAGTCGCGGAGGTTGAATGCGGCGATCCGGGCGGTCGCCTCGTCGCGGTCGACTGCCATGACGGCGAGGCCCGCCGTCGCAAACGCGAGGGAGTCCGCCCCGATGCCGCAGCCGAGGTCCGCGACGGCGGCGAGCCCAGCACCCCGATATCGGCTCGCGTGGAGCGCGGCCACATCTCCGCGAGTCGCCTGCTGGAGTCCGTGCTCGGTGAAGAGCATGCGAAGCGCGGCCTCCCCGAATTTCGCGAGCGCCCGGTGGCGGAGTCTGGCCTGGGTGACGACGAGCGAGACCACTTCGGCGGGGTGACCGGCCTTCCGGAGCCGCGCGACGGCATTCGTCGCGGCGTCGGTCGAGTCGAGTGGCCCGAGCTCGTCGAGGAGCGCGAGGGCCGACGAGCTCATGAGCGTCTCGACCTGTCCCGCGTCCACCGGTCGAGCGTATCCGCGACATGGCATCACGCGGAGCGGGAGTGGAGGGGAGGGGGAGCGGAGGGGAGGGGGAGCGGAGGGGCGGAGCTCAGTCGGTCGGTCGGAGCCTCGCGAGGAGATCCTGCAGCGTCTCGAGCTCGTCGACGTCGAGGCGCTCCCCGAGCAGGTCGACGATGTCGGAGGTGTGCGCGACAGCGGCGGCGCGGAAGACCTCATCACCCTCCGGCGTCATCGTCACCACGACGCCTCGCCCGTCGATGGGATCGCGGGACTTCTCGAGGTAGCCGCGCTCGACGAGCCGGTCGAGCATGCGCGAGACGCTCGGCTGCGTGAGGAGGAGCTTGGGGATGAGGTCCTTGGGCCGCGCGGAGCGATCGGGCGTGCGCGAAAGGTTGAGCAGGAGGTCGTACTCGCCGAAGCTCAGGTGCTCGTCGGGGAAACGCGCCATCAGTTCGCGGAGGACCGTCACCTGGGTGCGAAAGATCGCCTCCCACGCATCGACAGCAGCGCGCTTCCTCGGCACGTCACCACCGTACGCCTGTCTCGGGGCGACGAATGCCGCGAGCTCGAGACATTCGGTCCCTCAGCGCGGCCGGCCCGCCGGCCGCCCGCCGTCGCGCCCGCCGTCGCGCCCGCCGGGTCCGTCCCCAGGGAACGTCGCGTTTGCACGGAATGTGGCTGGTTGAAGGGGTGCTGGTGGTGCAAACGCGACGTTGTGAGGGGGTGGGTGGGATGGGCGTAGGGATCGGGCGGCGGGCGCGGTGCCGGGGGCGCGCACAGAAAAGGCCGGGAGTCCGAGCCGATGGCCCGGACTCCCGGCCAGTGCACCAAGAGTGTCCTGCAATCACATTCCGCTTGAGCCTCACAGCAGCAGCTCCAGCGGACTCAAAAATATAACGAAACGGTAACGGTGTCCAGTCGCCGCCCTGGGAAACGATCGGGAGTCAGGGAGGGAATGCCTGGGTGTCAGACCCGGCGTCGCTCACCCCGCTGAAGCCCCGGTGTGAGCGAGGGCCGCGACCCTTCGCTGGGTCGCGGCCCTCGTCCTTGCACCAAGAGAGTCCTGCAATCACATTCCGCTTCGGGCCCCACAGCAAAGGCCCTAGCTGGCGACGAATGTATAACGAAACGATAACGCGGTCAAATCTCCGCCTGCCGCGTGTCGCGCTACCCTGGCACCTCGTGGGGACCGCTCAGCGCTATGTCATCACCGGCGGGAACGCGGGTCTCGGGTACTTCACCGCGGAGCTCCTCGCGGGACTCGGCGCCCACGTGACGATCGCGTGCCGACGGCTGGAGCGCGGCCAGCTGGCAGCGCGCAGCATCGAGGAGCGCGTGCCGGGAGCGAGCGTGGACATCGTGCTCCTCGACCTCGCCGACCCCGAGTCGATCGCGCACGCGGCCGAGGCGCTCACTCGCGCCCCGATCGACGGCTTCGTGGCGAATGCAGGGGTGCTGCCCTGGGAGCGTGCCCGACCGACCCTGCAGGGCTACGAGCCCGTCTTCGGCACGAACCTCCTCGGCCACTTCGCGCTCCTGGCGCAGGTGCAGGGCGCATTGGCTGAGGACGCGGGCGTCGTGCAGCTCGGCAGCCTCTCGGCCAAGGGCCAGCGACTGCGCGTCGATGACCTCATGTCAGAGCGGGGCCGTCCCTCGCGCTTCACGATCTACGGGCGGTCCAAGCTCGCGGTCATGACGATGGCCATCGAATTCGATCGCCGGCTGCGCGCCGCCGGTCGCACGCAGCGATCCGTCATCGCGCACCCCGGCTACGCGACCGACGAGCTCGGCCCCGCGCGTCCCGGCGTCATCCGCGATCCGCGGAATGCGGCATTCCGCACGGCGGTCCGCACCTTCGCGAACAGCAAGCTCGACGGCGCGCGCATCACGGTCGAGGCGCTCCTCCGTGGCGAGTCCGGCACGATGTGGGGACCGAATGGACGGGTCTTCGGGCTCGGCGGCGCGCCGACCGAGCAGCGACTCCGCGGCCCCGTCCTCGACCCCGAGACCGGGGCGCACCTGTGGGCCGCGTGCGAGGAGCTCACCGGAGTCGAGTTCCGCGTCTGAGCCCGCTCCCGTCGGCCTCTGGCGCGGTGCTCAAGCCTCCCGCGACCTCGACCGAGGGAGCGTCAGTGTAAAGGTAGTCCCGACGCCCTCCTCGCTCTCGACCGAGATCTCGCCGCCGTGCGCGACGACGATCGCGTTCGTGATGACGAGGCCGAGGCCGACGCCGGGGATCGCGTTGCGTCGCGCGGTCGAGGCGCGGAAGAAGCGGGTGAAGAGCTGCTCGACCTCATCCGCTGGGATGCCGACGCCCGTATCGGAGATCGAGATCCGCACGTGCTCAGCGTCCGAGCCGAGCGTGAGCGTGACGCGACCTCCGCGCGGGGTGAACTTGATGGCATTCGACAGCAGGTTGTCGATCGCCTGGCCGAGACGCGGCGCATCGGCGGTGAGGCGCACGGGCTCGCTCGTCGCTCCCTGCAGCTCGACCTCGACACCGGCCAGCGCCGCAGCGGGGGAGACCGTCTCGAGCGAGGCACGGGCGAGTTCGACGACATCGACCTCCGTCTCGTCGAGCTGCACGTGCTGCGCCTGCACCTGCGCGGTGAAGAGGAGGTCCCCGACGAGTCGGAGCAGGCGCTCGGCATTTCGCTCCATGATCCCGAGGAATCGCAGCTGCTCGTCAGTGAGCGGCTGCGCGGGGTCGTCCTTGAGCAGGTCGATGTAGCCGAGGATCGAGCTGAGCGGGGTGCGGAGCTCGTGCGAGATCATGCCGACGAACTCGTCCTTGAGTCTCGCGACCTCCGCGGCGCGGGACTCATCAGTCGCGACGAAGAGGTAGCCGGCACGGTGATCATCGCCGTCCAGACGCGGCGTGACGGTGAGGCGCATGGGGAGCTCGTCGCCCTTCGCGGTCACGAGCTCGACATCGAGGTCGACGCGCGAGTCGCGGTCCGCGAGATCGAGGATGGCCCGAATGCCCCGTGGCATTCCGTCTCCATCGCCGATGCCCACCGCGGGGTCGAGCGCCGCGAGGGCCTCGAGCTCGCGCTGCGGGAAGATCGTGGCGATGTCGACCGAGGCGATCGCCTCCTCCTCGCTCGCGCCGAACATCCTCGTCGCGCCCGGATTCCACGCCACCACGCGCGCTCGTCCATCGAGGGCGATGACCGCCTGCTCGGTCGTCGCCTTCCACACACTGCGGAAGGTCTCGAGGAGCTGGTGGTACCGGCGCTCGCTCGCCCGGAGCTCCTCCACGACCTCCTCGATGCGGACGAGTGCGAGGGAGCGCTCGGCGACGAGCCGCTCCGCCTGCACAGCTCGCTCCCGCTGCATGCGCGCGGACTCGTTGACGACATACGCGATGACCGCGAATACCGCGGGAGTGATGACGCCGCGGAGCCACTGGGCGCCGCTCGTGGGCGGCTCGAGCACGTACGGCAGCAGCTGGGCGAGCGCGGCGAGCCCAGCGACGATCCACACCCAGCGTCGACCGGGAGCGGACGCGAGCCACACGACGGGGATGAGGATGAGCGAGCCGAAGATCGAGCCGGCGCCCCCCGTCGAGGCGCGGAAGAACGCGAAGCCGATGATGTCGAGGATCGGGATGACGAGGATCGTGTAGCGGTGCTCGTAGCGCGTGAGGGTGACGAGGATCGCGAGCGCCGTCGCCGTGATGATCGACGAGATCCCGACGATCGCGAATTCGATCGGGTGGAACTCGATGTCGGGGAGCGAGATGACGAGGGCGATGGCGACGAGCAGGGCGAAGAGCGACGGCGCCTGTCGCATCGCCGCGCCTCGCCGCGTCCGCAGGACGGAGAGCCATGACACCCGCGCCGTCGGCTCCTCGTCGAAGTCCAGCAGGGGGTCGATATCGCCCTCTGGCCCGGTGTCCGATGCTGACTCGCGCGGATTCATCGGTCGAACACTATCCGCAGGACGACGATCCCGGCAGTGATCGCGACCGCGATGAGCGCCTGGGGGATGAGCCACCACTGACGCCGGCCATCCCGGCGGATCTCGGCGCGAGCCCGCACCATCTCGGTGCGCGTGATGTCGTGGCGAGGGAGTTCGATCATCCGAAGACCCTCCCGACCTTCTCCGTCTTGACCCACGTGGTATCGGCCCCTCGCCACTCCTTCACGTAGGAGTCGACCGTGATGGCGCACAGGAGCGATCCGTAGCCGACGATGTAGAGGAGCAGGGGAGCGAGGAATGCCCCGGCCCGCGTCCGCTCGATCGCCCGCGCGAGCCACGCACCGGCCATCGCGAGCGGCCCCCAGCTGTAGAGCAGGACGAGCCACACGATGCGCGCAGGCGAGCCCGGTCCGATGCCGAGCGGGTCGAGCACCCATTCGTCCATGAGCCGCGGGAAGAGCGCGACGGCGATGATGATGAGCGACCCGACGCCGGGGAAGAGGATCGCCTGGAACCACGAGCTCGCCGCCGTCCGGCGGTCGAGCAGGAGCGCGTACGCCATCGAGTAGACGTATACACACGCCGCGAGGATCCACATCGCGCGGAACACCGCGTCGGAGATGTCGCTCTGGAGCAGGAGCAGGAGGATGAGCGAGACCGAGGCGATGACCATCATGACGGGGAGCAGCAGCACGCTGAACCAGATCGCGCCGAAGGCGAGCCCGCCGAGTCGATGCTCCTTCGCCGGGCGGAACCACAGCGAGCTGTAGTGCTTCGTGACCTGGACATTGCCTCTCGCCCAGCGGAGGCGCTGCTTCCACAGCGCATCGATGGTTCGCGGCTCCTCCGCGAGCACCACTGCGGTGGGCTCGAAGACCATGCGGCGACCGTGGAACTGCGACTCGAATGTCGCCATCGTGTCCTCGGCGAGTGTCCCGGTCGGGATGCGCCCGCCGATGGCCTCGAGGTTCTCTCGCGAGTGCAGCTGCGCGCCGCCCGCGAGGCACGCGACCGCACCCATCGTGCTCTGCGCCCGCCGAGCGGCGAGCTGGGCGATGACGTACTCGAGCCCGATGAAGCGGGTGAGCGAGTTGCGGTCGCGACTCCCCTCCGCGATGAAGGCCGTGACCGCGCCGACCCTGGGGTCCGCGAAGTGGCGCGTCATCTTGCGGAGCGAGTCGCGCGCGAAGATGACGTCGGCATCCATGATGAGGATCGCCTCGGCCCAAGGCTCGGCGAGCACGCGCTCGATGCCATGGTTCAGCGTGTGCGCCTTGCCCTCCCCGCCCTGGGCTCGTCGCAGGTGGAAGACGCGGCCCGGATGCTCCGCCGCCTTCCGGAGCACGACATCGGGGGTGTCATCGGTCGAGGCGTCATCGACGACGTAGATGCGCAGCCGATCCTCCGGGTACTCGAGCGACAGCATCCGGTCGATCGAGGCGCCGATCACGAGGCCCTCGTTCCACGCGGGGATGATGACCGCGACGCGGGGCCAGACCGGTGCGGCACGACGGTAGTGGTTGATGAATGCCGCGAATGGCAGGACCAGGAACTGGAAGGCCGTGGAGAGGACCGGGATCGTCCCGATCACGACGCCGACGAGGAGGAGGACGATGAGGCACACCTCGCCGATCTGCCAGACGAGCGCCCAATCGACGCTCATGCGTCCTCCGCGATCGCGTCGATGATCTCGACGACGCGCTCGTAGCGGCCGACATCGCGCGCATCGTGGCTGTCGGTCGAGGCGACGAGCGTCACGCCTGCAGTGACGGCGGCCTCGACCGCGGGCGGCTGCGGGCATGCCCACTTCTCGTTGATCTCGACGACCGTGTCGGTCTCCGCAGCAGCCTGCGCCCATTCGTCGAGGCGCTCGCGGCCCAGCTGCGACGCGTCGATCCCGATCTTGGGGAGGATCGAGAAGCAGTGCGCGAGCTGATTGCCGGGGTGCCGGCGCACCGCACGCACGAGGCCCTCGATGAGGAGATCGAGCGCGTCATCGACGCGCAGACCCGCCGCGAGACGCTCGAGCGTCTCGCTCGGCGACCACGGCCCGTCTGACCCGGGGAACTGGTGATCGGCGATGAGGATCCGCCCGACATCGGAAGGCAGCGAGGGGATGTCGAGGTCGCCCGAGGCATTCAGGATCTTCGCCTCGACCCCGGAGAGCACTGTGAGCCCATCGGGCACGTCGAGCGCGCGGACCGCGGCCAGGAACTCGGGGACCCATGTCGTCGACGTCCGCACGTGGTCGACGAGTCGCAGCTCGCGCAGACCTGCCGTGCTCGCCGCCGCGACATTGTCCTCGAGCGTCGAGACCGCGTCGTCGGAGAAGCTCGAATGCACGTGATGATCGCCGAGCAGGATCTCGCGCATCATGCGTCCTCGTCAGCGTGACCGGCGTGCTCGGAGTGCAGGATCTCGGCGGGGTCCACGAAGACATCCTCGAGGAATCTCACGGTCGCGAGCTCGCGGAACTCGAGCCGCTCAGGGATCTCGCGGCCGAGGAACAGGTCTACGACGAGCGAGGGGATGTCGACGCCAGCGGCGATCGTGAGAGGGAGCGCACCGGGGAATCGCGGGTTCACCTCGAGCAGCGCTGCCCGGCCCAGACGGTCACGGCGCAGCTGCACGTTGGCGACGCCGACGAGTCCGATCGCGCGCGCGATCGCAGCGGCCGTCTCCTCGAGCTCGGGGTCGCGGACGGTGCGGCCCGCGATCGAGACGCCAGAGTCCACCCGCGTGCGGGTGCGCGGCACCGCGGCGATCACGTGGCCGTCGCGGCCCGCGATGACGTCGACCGAGTACTCGTCCCTAGGAAGGAGATCCTGCACGATGAGGCCCTCGTCGCGAGGAAGCGCGTCGAGCGCGGCCTGGTCGGGGACGAGGCGGATACCGCGACTGCCTGCACCTGACCTCGGCTTGGCGAAGACCGGGAACTCCCAGCCGCCCTCCGCCTCGGGCGAGCCGACGAGCGCCGTGCGGGGAGCGCGGCCCGTCGGAGCGCACCGCTGGGCGAGTGCGAGCTTGTCGAGGCACGTCGCGAGCGTGTCTGCCGATGGCGCCGCGAGGATCGCCGGCGCGAGCTCATCGCGGCGATCGGCGAGCGCCGCGAGCTCGACATCGACCGTCGAGATGACGAGATCGATCGAATCCGCGCGCACGATATCTGCGAGCCTGGGGACGAATGCCTCCGCTCGCCCCGGCTCCACGATCCTCCGCTGGGCGGCAGGCACGAGGTACAGGCCGCTCGCCCAGCCATCCATGTCCGCGGCGAAGACCGTCAGGTCCGAGCGCTTCAGCAGCGAGCGGATGACCGCGACGCCGGCGGGCCCCCCGGCGCCCGTCACGAGGACGCGAGTCATGCGTGCATCCCGAACGCCGCTTCCTCAGCGGTGAACAGGACCGACGCGGCCGGGTCCGCCGCCTCGCGCATGATCTCGAGGGGCTCGACGGCATTCCCCTGGCCGAATCTCGACCAGTACCGTGCGGTGCCGATGATGAAATCCGGCGCGAGGTAGTCGCGCACGCCAGTCTGTGACGCGAAGCAGGCGATGAGCTCGAGTTTGCGCTCGAGGAAGCGATCGATGGTGACGAAGCGCGTCGGGCGGAAATCGATCGTCGACGACGGACTCTGGTAGCACGCGACGGTCCCGGCCTTGCGCGAGGCGACCATGGCCGCCGCGTGCACGGCGCGGTGATCCTGGTGTCGGTCGTGGATCGAATGCGTGTAGACGATCGTCGGCTGGATCTCGGCGACGGCTGCCTCCATGAGCCGCACGGTCGGCCCGCCCTCGTCGATCTCGGTGTCGACGAGATCCTGGAGGAAGAGCCGGGCGCCGAGGAGATCCGCGGAGGCGAGCGCCTCACCCTGGCGGCCGTCCGCGTCGCCGCCGCGACTGCCGCGCGACATCGTGAGGATCGCGACCTCGTCACCCGCGGCGCGGTGCGCCGCGAGCGTGCCGCCGACGCCGATCTCGACATCGTCAGGGTGGGCGCCGATCGCCAGCACCCGCTCGCGACGCCGGCCCTGCTCCGCACGTGCCCTGCCCTCGGCTGCGAGGCGCGCGACCGTCTCGATGAGCTGCGCGCTGTCGAGCGGCTTGGTCAGGAACTCATCCGCCTGCGCGCGGAGCGCAGACACGGCGTAATCGACCGAGACGTGCGCCGTGATCACGATGACGGGCAGCCAGGGGGTCTCGGCGCGGAGCCGGGTGAGGAGCTCGATGCCGTTGATGCCGGGCATCTCGATGTCGGTCACCACGACGTCTGGCCGGAAGGAGTTCGCGAGCGCGATGGCATCCGCGCCATCGCTCGCGGTCATGACCGTGAAGCCACCCCTGCGCTCGAGGAGCGTCTGCAGGAACAGCAGCAGATCAGCATCGTCATCGGCGACGAGTACGCGGAGACCGTCTTGCACCTCAACCCAATCCCACCCGCCGTCGGGACCGTCGGGTGCGATCCGAGAAAAGATAGCGAGCATTCCTCGCCATTATCCGCCGCGGGCGCCGTCGAGAGGCTATGAAACCGCTGATCTCCTGACGATGCGAAAACTGCTGGTAGCGCGAAAGGCCCTGTGCGCTAGCATTAGCCACAATCCGCGGGGGCGCAGCCGCTCGTGGACGTCCTGCACCGGCTTACCGCCAGTGGCGCATCTTGCGTATCCCACCATCCGCTCTCGATCCGCCGCCATTGGCGACGGTTCCCTCACACCCTCCGCGCCGGCTCTGTCGTCGTGGAACCCACGGCTCGATCGTTCGATGAGCCGTATCGCAGAAAAGAAAGACGTACAACAGCATGGCAACCGGCACCGTCAAGTGGTTCAACTCCGAGAAGGGCTTCGGGTTCATCGCGCCCGACGACGGCTCTCCCGATGTCTTCGCGCACTACAGCGCGATCTCGGGCAATGGCTACCGTTCCCTCGAAGAGGCACAGAAGGTCGAGTTCGAGGTCACCGCAGGCCCCAAGGGCCCGCAGGCGAGCAACATTCGCGTGATCTGAACCAGAGAGCAATCTCTTCGGACGGTGTCCGGCTACGGCCGGGCACCGTTCCTCATTTCCGGCCCGTGACTCAAACCTGGGGAACCGGCGTGTATTCCGATGAATGGCGCAGAGGTCCAGCACCCGCCCCCTAGGCTGAACACAGCGATCGGCAACCGCCCTTGGCTTCACCCATCTTCATCTCCACTGCCACTGCGGTAGCCGAACAAGCAGGTGTTCTATCTCTTCAACAGCAGCAACCACCGTCCTTCCTCCCCTCCGCAAGACCGTCTCTCGCGCCGGCTCCTTCCCCTCGATGACGAGGGCCTACACCGAGGTGTCCCGAGAGGCGAAGAGCCAGAACCTCCTCGCTCGCACCCCGTGGTTCTACAGCGCGGTGGGTGCCGCGATCGCCCTGGCATTCGGCGGCGCCGTCACGGGCTTCATCCTCTTCGGCGCGAGCTGGTACCAGCTCCTCGTCGCAGGCGCGCTCGGCATCATCTTCACGCAGCTCGCCTTCCTCTCCCATGAGGCAGCGCACCGCCAGATCCTCCGCAGCGGTCCCGCGAACCGCAGGGTCGCCCGCGTCCTCGGCGGTCTCGTCGGCATGAGCTACTCGTGGTGGGACTCCAAGCACAGCCGCCACCACGGCAACCCGAACCGCGTCGGTCACGACCCCGACATCGAGATCGACACGATCTCCTTCATCGAGGAGGACGCCGAGACGGCGGGCTGGTTCCGCGCACTGGTCACGCGCAAGCAGGGCTGGCTCTTCTTCCCGCTGCTCACGCTCGAGGGCCTCAACCTCTTCTTCATCAGCATCAAGCACCTCGTCACGAAGAAGGACGTCGAGGGCCGCTGGATCGAGCTGTCGATCATCCTCGTCCGACACGCGCTCATCATCGTGCCGACCTTCATGTTCCTGCCACTCGGGATGGCGTTCGCATTCCTCGGCGTGCAGTACGCGGTCTTCGGCGTCTACATGGGCGCATCCTTCGCGCCGAACCACAAGGGCATGCCGATCATCGCGCACGACGCGAAGATCGACTTCTTCTCCAAGCAGGTCCGGACCTCGCGCAACATCCGCGGCGGCTGGTGGGCGACCTCGCTCATGGGCGGACTCAACTACCAGATCGAGCACCACCTCTTCCCGAACATGTCGCGTCTCCACCTCGCGAAGGCCCGACTGATCGTCATGGAGTACTGCCGCAAGGAGGACGTCCCCTACACGGAGACGAGCCTGTGGCGCTCGTACGCGATCGTCGTCAAGTACCTCAACGAGGTCGGTCTCGCGGCACGTGACCCGTTCGACTGCCCGATGGTGCGGGAGTTCCGCCGCGCCTGACGCGCGTCAGGGGGTGCGCGGTGGCGGGACGCGACGCCGCCCCGTGCGCTCGAATGCCGCTGCGAGCCGCAGGAGTCGCGAGTCGTCGTAGGCGCGTCCGGCGAAGGTGAGCCCGATGGGCATGCCGATGTCCGGCAGCAGTCCCATGGGGACGGTCACGGTCGGGATGCCGAGGTGTCGGATCGCGAGATTGCCGTTCGCGATCCACACGCCGTTGCGCCAGCCGTCGTCTGCGGAGGCCGGGTTCACATCCATATCGGCCTTCGCGATGTCAGCGACCGCGGGGAAGACGATCGCGTCGAGCCCGAGCCCGTCCATCCACTCCTCGAGGTCGATGCGGCGGGTGCGCTCGAGTCCACGCAGGCCCGCCTCGAGCTCCGGGATCTCGGTGAATGCCTCGCGCGGGTGTCGCCGGACGTGCTCCGGGTACTCGGCGATGTCGTCGTCGAATCCCACGTAGCGGTCGGGGAGTGCGCCGGGAGGCTGAGGGAAGATCGTTGCGCCGTCGATGCCCGTGAGATCCGGGATGTGCGGGTCGCCGTTCGAGCGGAGGAAGTCGTCCCACGCCCATGCCGAGAGGTCGACGATCTCGCGGGTGAGGTATTCGGGGCTCACCCAGCCGCGAGTGCGGATCGTGGGCGCACCCGCCCGATCGCCCTCGTAGTTCGACACGACGGGGAAGTCGACCTCGATGGCGGTCGCGCCGTGCGCCTCGAGGTCAGCGCGCGCCGCCTCCCATGCCTCGACGATGCTCGGTCGCGTCTCGATGCGCTGTCCGGTCGGACCGCCGATGCCGCCGGGCAGCCCGGTGCCCGCGTCGGGATCGGCATTGATGTACATGCGCGGAATCCCGATGCGCCGCCCGGCGAGGACCCGACCGGCCTCGGAGATGGTCGCGACCGAGAGCTCCCGGTACGAATGCGGACGGACATCGGACGGCGAGGGGAGCGGGATCCACGGCTGGCTGCGCCAGAAGTCACCACGCGTCTCGGGGTCGTCCGCCACGATGACGTCGAGCACCTCGAGGAGGTCATCCATCGTGCGCGTGTGCGGCACGACGACGTCCATGGTCGGGACGAGGGGCCAGTTGCCCCGCACCGAGATCACGCCACGCGATGGCGTGTAGGCGCACAGCGCGTTGTGGGTGGCTGGCCCGCGGCCGCTCGACCACGTCTCCTCGCCCAGCCCGAATGCGGCGAAGCTCGCCGCGGTGGCGGTACCGGAGCCATTCGATGATCCTGAGGCGAATGGCGCGGTGAGGTACTCGGCGCGGTACGGGCTCTCGGCTCTGCCGTAGAGGCCCCGCTGCATGCCGCCATTGGCCATGGGCGGCATGTTCGTCAGGCCGAGGCAGATCGCGCCGCCCGCGCGCAGCCGCTCGATCGTGAAGGCGTCGTGCTGCGCGACGAGCTCCGCGAAGGCTGGACTGCCCGCCGCTGCGGTCAGGCCGCGCACGAGGTAGCTGTCCTTCGCGGTGTAGGGGATGCCGTCGAGTGGGCCGAGCGCCTCGCCGCGGGCCCGGCGCGCATCCGAAGCACGCGCCTCGGCGAGGGCCTCCGGGTTGCGGACGACGATCGCGTTGAGCGCGGTCTCGGTCGACGGAGGGTCGTACGCGTCGATGCGCGCGAGGTAGGCCTCGACGAGCTCGGCGCTCGTCGCCTCACCCCGCTCGAGCGCCGCGCGGAGCTGCGCGATGCTCGCCTCGACGACGTCAACCACCAGCGACTCCGCCGACTCCATCGGCTCCAGAGAGAGGCTCCTGCTGCGTGATGCAGTGGATGCCGCCGCCCTGGCGGAAGATCGGCCTCGACTCGACGAGGCGCATCTCGCGGCCAGGGTAGAGGTCGGCGAGCAGCGCCGCCGCCTCCTCGTCCCTCGGGTCGCCGAAGGCCGGGATGATGACGGCGCCGTTGATCACGACGTGGTTGATGTAGCTGTAGTCGACGAACTCGTCCTCGTCATCCTTGAGGACGGTGGGCCCGGCGAGGCGCACGACGTCGAGTGGCGCGCCCGTCGCATCCGTCGACCGCTCGAGGATCGCGGTGATCTCACGCATGATCTCGTGGTCGGGGTGCGCGGGGTCCGGCTGATCGTGGACGACGACGTGACCGCTCTCGGTGAAGGTCGCGACGATGTCGATGTGCCCGCGCGTGCCCGGTGGCATGGCATCGCGGTAGAGCCCCCGCGGGACCCAGATGGTCTTCGTCGCGCCGATCGTCCGCGCGAACTCGGCTTCGACCTCCGCGGTCGTGATGCCGGGATTCCGGCCAGGGTCGAGCTGGACGGCGAGCGTCGCGAGGACCGTGCCCTTGCCGTCGACGTTGATGCCCCCTCCTTCGTTCACGAGCGGGGAGGTGATGAGGGTGGCGTCCGCGTGCCCGGCCACCGCTGCGCCGATGAGCTCATCGCGATCCCACCGCGCCCACTCCTGCGCGCCCCAGCCGTTGAAGCGCCAGTCGACCGCGCCGAGCTCGCCATCCGCGCCGAGGACGAATGTCGGTCCGAAGTCGCGCATCCACGCGTCGTTGAGCGGCTCCTCGATCGTCATGATGGACTCGCTGAGGTACCGCCGCGCGATGTCTCGAGCCTCGGGGTCGATGACCATGACGAGCTCCTCGTACTCCGCGATCGCGTTCGCGACGGCCGCCCACGCGGTCCGGGTCTCCTCCGCTTCCTGAGGATTTTCGCCGAGGACGTATCCGCTGCTCGGCCATGCCATCCAGACTCGGCGCTGGGGCGCGAACTCGGCGGGCATCCGCCACTGCGGTGCGGTCATGCGCGGGCTCCTTCGGTGCGGGCGATCGGGTCGGTGCGGGAGGCATTCGGTGACTCGACCTGCCACGTGAGGCTGAGCGCTTCGAGCAGGCGGGCCATCGTGCGGCGGATCGTCTCGCGCTGCGAGGCGGTGGGGGCGGTGCCGGTGAGGTTGTCGACCTCGACGCCGGCCATCGCCGACATGATGACGCGCGCATCGGCCTCGGGATCGACGGCGCCGAGCCGCCCGACGACCTCCGCGAGCAGTGCCTGGAGCGACTGCTGCCACGCGCTCGATGCGCGCGCCAGCTCGGGACGACGACTCGCCTCGAGCAGGTACTCGTACTCGGCGACGAGCTCGAGCTGCGCCTCGACGAGGCCATCGATCGCGAACTCTGCGAGGGCCGTCGCGAGGTCGGCGGCAGAGCCCGCGGTGCCGATCGAGGACACCGAGCGCATGACGCGGCGCAGCTCGCGCTGCGAGTGCGCCTGGAACGACTCGAGGATGAGCACGTCCTTGCCCGCGAAGTAGTAGCTGAGCGCCCCGAGCGGGATGCCGGCCTCAGTGGCGAGGCCGCGCATCGTCAGCCGGCCCAGGCCATCGCGTCCGATGACGGCCAGCGCCGCGTCGAGGATCTGCGCCTTGCGCTCGACGCCTTTCCGGCTCGGAGGGACGGCGCGCTCGGGCATCGCGGCTCCTCTCGCTCCAAAGTTGGTCAACTGTACAACATTGGATCGCTCCACGGGAGAGGGGAGTCGTGTGCGACGGAGGCCGCGGTGAATACGATTGGACGGTCGTGCAAGACAGAGGAGCTGCAGCCATGGCCGACTTCGGATCCACCACGATCGCAGCGGGACGCGGACGATGAGCGGCGCCGTCTTCGACTTCTTCTCGGCGGGCGAGCTGCCGGTGCCGACCGTGTCGATCGAGCAGGCCGCGGCGTGGGCTCATGACGAGTTCGATCTGCCCGGTGTGACCGCCGCCGAACTCGGCAGCCAGCAGGATGCGAACTTCCTCCTCAGCCGAGAGGGGGTCCCCGTCGGCGTGCTCAAGGTGGCGAACGCCGCGTTCGATGAGGCGATGATCGCCGGGCAGGATGCGGCAGCGGAGTGGATCGCCGGAGCAGGCTCGGGTCTGCGCGCCGCCGTCCGCGAGGGCCATGCCCGCCGACTCGTGGCGGGGGACCAGACCCATGTCGTGCGCGTGCTGCGCCACCTCGACGGTGGGACGCTCCATGGCAGCGGCTATCTCCCCGAGGCCACCATCGCCGACATGGGTCGCGTCGCCGGAGCCGTGAGCCTCGCCCTCGCCGACCTGCCGCATCCGCCAGCCGAGCGAGTCCTGCAGTGGGATGCGCGGCACGCCCGCCGCGTGGTCGAGCACCTCATCGACCACGTCGCGGACCACGAGCTCCGCGATCGGATCATCGAGGCGACCGAACGCGAGGCGGCGACGGTCGAGCGTTTCGCGAGCAGGCTCCCCGTGCAGGTCATCCACGGCGACCTCACCGACGACAACCTCGTCCGCTCGATCGAGCCCGGTCGGCAGATCGACGGGGTCATCGACTTCGGCGACCTCATGACCTCGTGGCGCGTCGCAGAGCTCGCCACGACCATCTCGTCAGTCCTGCACCACGCCGAGGCCACCGCGCTGTCGGTCCTCCCCGCGGTCGAGGCATTCCATGCGATCCAGCCGCTCACGGCGGACGAGATCGAGGTGCTCTGGCCACTCGTCATCCTCCGTGGGGCCGTCCTCGTGACCAGCGGGCACCAGCAGGTCGCGACGGACGAGCGGAACGAGTACGCACTCGACGGTCTCACGCGCGAGGTCCGGATCTTCGAACAGGCCACCTCAGTGCCCTCGCCCGTCATGACGGCGATCCTGCGCCAGCGACTCGGAGTGCCTGCGGCGGCGCGGGGGATCGCTGCGCTCCCGCGGATCGTGAGCGTCGACCTCGAGACCGCGACGCTGGACCTCAGCGCGACGAGCCGCGTCCTCGACGAAGGCGCGTGGATGACGACCGAATCCGCTGAGCTCGCCGTCGCGACCGCCGTCGATGCGCTGCTCGCGAGTGGTGCGGGCGCCGTCACCGCGCCCTTCGGCACGATCGACGCGACCAGGGGACGCGCGCTCGCGGCCGAGGCACCGGCGACATGGCGGACGGGCCTCGACCTCTGGCTGGCCTCGCCGCTGACGCTCGCGGCACCGTGGGGCGGTGCGCTCGCCCGCCGCGCGGACGGCATCGAGCTCTCCGGCGACGGGATGACGCTCCGCGTCTCTGCCGCAGAGGGCGCTGCGCTCCACACGACTGCGGGGGTGATCGACGCGGGCGAGCCGCTCGTCACGCTCCAGCCAGGCGCGACGCACCGATTGACGGTCATCGCCGCGGACATCGACGAAGTCCCCCTCTACGTCCAGCCCGATTACTCGAGCGGATGGCGCGAAGTCCTGTGCGACCCCGCGCCGCTCCTCGGCCTCGCGACCGCGGAACCGAGAGCCAGCGCCGCGGGAGACCCAGAGACGCTGCTCGCGCGTCGCCTCGCCGTCGTCGCCGACGTCCAGGAGCACTACTACGCGCAACCCCCGCGAATCGAGCGCGGGTGGCGCCACTACCTGATGGCAGACGATGGACGCGCCTACGTCGACATGGTCAACAACGTGACCGTGCTCGGCCACAGCCACCCGCGCGTCGCCGACGCCATCGCCGCGCAGTGGCGGACCTTCAACTCGAACTCTCGCTTCCACTACGAGTCGATCGTCGAATTCTCCGAGCGCCTCACCGCGCTCCTGCCTGAGCCCCTCGACACCGTGTTCCTCGTGAACTCCGGATCCGAGGCCGTCGAGCTCAGTCTTCGCCTCGCTCGCGCCCACACCGGCCGAGACGACCTCATCGCGCTCCGGGAGAGCTACCACGGCTGGACCTATCTCGCCGACGCCGTCTCGTCCTCCACCGCGGACAACCCCAACGCGCTCGAGACGCGGCCGGCGTGGATGCACATCGCCGAGGTGCCGAATGCCTATCGCGGCAAGCACCGCGGTGCCGAAGCGCACCGCTATGCGGGGGAGGCCGTCGAATTCATCCGCGCGCTCGTCGCGTCGGGGCGCCCGCCCGCGGCATTCATCTGCGAACCCGTCTACGGCAGCGCAGGCGGCGTGACCTTCCCGGAAGGCTACCTGCAGGCCGTCTACGCCGAGGTGCGCGCTGCAGGCGGCCTCGCCATCGCCGACGAGGTCCAGGTCGGGCTCGGTCGACTCGGCGACTGGTTCTGGGGCTTCGAGCAGCAGGGCGTCATCCCCGACATCGTGAGCATCGCGAAGTCACTCGGCGACGGCCACCCACTCGGAGCCGTCGTCACCACGAAGGAGATCGCCGAGAGCTACGCGCGCGGAGGCTACTTCTTCTCCTCCACAGGCGGCAGCCCCGTCTCGATGGTCGTCGGCACGACCGTCCTCGATGTCATCCGAGACGAGAAGCTCCAGGAGAATGCCGCTGTCACCGGGCGCTACCTCCACGAGCGCGTGCGGGCCCTCGCCGAGAAGCACCCCATCATCGGCGAAGTCCACGGCGTCGGCCTCTACATGGGCGTCGAGCTCATCCGCGATCACGAGACGCTCGAGCCTGCGCCAGAGGAGACGCTCGAAGTGTGCGAGCGCCTCCGAGCGCTCGGCATCATCGTCCAGCCGACCGGCAACGACCTCAACGTGCTGAAGATCAAGCCGCCCCTGTCCTTCGACCGGGACGCCGCCGACTTCTTCGTCGAGCAGCTCGACCGCGTGCTCGAGGCTGGGGTCGGTCGGGGGTGAGACTGGTCAGGGTGCGCTTCGTGGTCGGGGGCCCTGCTGCTTCCCCCAGACGCCGCGGCGCGGCGCCCGGGGCCCCTCAGCAGCGGGGGCCCGCCTTCGTCGCCGCGACAAATGGGAGAGCCCCCGCCTGATGGCGGGGGCTCTCCCATTTGGTCGGGGTGACAGGATTTGAACCTGCGGCCTCGTCGTCCCGAACGACGCGCGCTACCAAGCTGCGCCACACCCCGGTCGCCCACGCCAGAGCGTGAGCCCGCACGAGTCTACCCGATCGGAGCGCCTGCTCCCTCCGCCAGACCCGAGAGCGGCACCAGGGGCATTCAGCCCACGAGATCGCGCGCGACGAGCGTCAGCACGACCGCCTCCGGCGGGCACGCGAACCGCACCGGGGCGAAGATCCCCGTGCCGATGCCCTGCGAGACCTCGAGGTACGCGGTGCGCCGCGCGTGGTGCCAGAGCGAGAGCCCCGAGGCCTGCTCGCGCGGGATATCGCAGTTCGTCACGAGCGCGGGAAGTCCAGGGATCCGGACCTGCCCGCCATGCGTGTGGCCCGCGAAGATGATGTCGGCACCCTGCGTCGTGAAGGCATCGAGCACACGGCGATACGGCGAATGCGTGAGGGCGATCGTCACGACCTCGTCGCGACTGCCCCACGGCACGCTCTCGCGCATCTCGTCGACGATGCCAGGCAGACGGTCCAGCTCGTCGAGATCGATGTGCGGGTCGTCGACCCCGAAGAACTCGAGGAGCGAGCCGCGGAGCTCGACAGCACGAGCGGCATTCCGCAGATCCCACCAGCCGAGGTCGTCCTCGAGGAAACGATCGAGACGTGCCGTATCGAGATCGTTCGCGCGCTCGTGCGCCTGCGAGGGGCCGGCGAAGTAGCGGAACGGGTTGCGGAACCGCGACGCCGTGTAGTCATGCGCGCCATGCACGAATGCCCCGGGGACGCCGCGCAGCGGTGCGAGCGCACGGCGGACCCCAGCGATCCCGTCGTTGCGCTCGAGCATGTCGCCTGTCTCGATCACGAGGTCCGGCTCGACGAGCTCGGCGATCCGCGCGATCCAGTCCTGCTTCTCGCGCTGCCAGCCGGCCATGTGGATGTCGCTCAGGTGCAGCACCGTGATCGGTCGTGCGCCCGTCGCGAGGATCGGCACGACCTCCTGGCGCACCTGGTAGCGCCTGCGCTCGATGAGCGAGCCGTAGGTGAATGCCGCGAGCCCGGCCGCAGCGACGAAGCCCAGCGCGGCCCCGGCGACACGCGCCGGGGCCGCGGGAGCGGAGTTCGTCACTGTGCCCCGCGCGGGTCGCCGAACCGGCTCGTGTTGCCGGTGCCGTCGCCGCCGATCGGACCGCCGCCGCGCGGGTCGTCCTCGTCGTCGGGATCTTCAGCCGGCACGCACTGGCGCGGGTCGTCCCCGTCGCGCTCGACCGTGAGTCGGATGCGCTGCTCGGCCGTCGCGGGGGCGTTCGCATCGGGCGACTGCGCGATGACCGTGAGGCCGCCGACATCGCCGAATCCGGACACCGGGTCCGTGCCGGCGGGGCAGACCGAGTCCCACGCGACATTCTCGAACCCAGCCTTGGACAGCGCGCGGACCGCGGCGTCGTAGGTGTAGCCGCCATCCGAGACGTCCGGCACGGGCTTCATGTTCGCGAGGCTGCGCCACAGCTTGACCGTGGTGCCGAAGCCGACCTGCTCGGTCTCGGGGGTCGGGTCCTGCTTCGCGATCGTGTCCTTCGGCATGTCCGAATCGATCGTGCCCGCGTCCTCGACGAGGTAGCCGAGCGCCTCGAGGGTCTGCTTGGCCTGGTCGAAGGTGAGCCCGATGCCGGAGACATTCGGGACATTCTGTGCAGCACCCGTGTTGTAACGGCCCGAGGGGGTCGGGAACGGGTCGCCGCCATAGCGTCCGTTGAGCGCCGTCATCACGTCGTGCATGATCCGGTGACGGTTCTGCCTCACCTGGTTGCCGTAGGCGTCGTAGATGCCGTACATCGAGACGTGCCCGACGATGTTGCCGGTCCAGACGACCGTCGTGTTCTTCGACGTCGAGGTGATGACCCACGTGTTCTCGGCGTTGTCGTTCGTACCGGTCTTGCCGAAGATCGGAATGCCATCACCCGGGTTCGACACGGTCGCGGTGACGCTCATGACACCGGTCATGACATCGATCGCGCTCGCCGCGATGTCGGGGTCGAGGACCTGCGTGCACTTCGGCATCTGCGCGGTGTGGCGGACGCCGTTCGGGTCCATGTACGTGTTGACGATCATGGGCTTGCACGTCTTGCCGCCGGCTGCGACCGTCGCGTAGGCCTGCGCCATCGAGATCGGGGCGATCTCGTTGATGCCGAGGACGGAGGACGGACCGTTGAAGAGCGGCTGACCGTCGGCGCGCTCGACGCCCATCTTCTCGGCGAGCTGGTTGATCGCGCACAGGTCGAGCTGGGTCGCCATGCGGAGGAAGACGCCGTTGACGGAGTTCCAGGTACCGGAGCGGATCGTGTAGCCACCCGACTCGCCAGCGTCGTTCTTGACCCAGTAGTCATCCGTCGGACCGCACGAGTTGTGCCACATGCGGTTCGGGAGCTGGCCCTCGGTCGCGTCGATGACCTCGTTGACGCCGCGGCCCTGGTTCATCCACTCGAGGAGCGTGAAGAGCTTGTAGGTCGAACCGACCTGCTTGCCCGTCGAGTTGCCGTAGTCGAAGGTCGTGTTGAAGTTGACCGCGCTCGAGCGCACCGGATCCTCGGGCTCGAAGGCGTCGTCGAAGATCTTGTTCTGCACCATGACGCGGATCTTGCCCGTGCCAGGCTCCATCGTGATGACCGAGGAGCCGAACTCGAACTGGTCGAAGTCGGCAGGGGCGTAGTAGTTCTCCGCAGCCTGCGCGACGCGCTGCATGTCGAGGTCGACGGTCGTGTAGAGCTTGTAGCCGCCGCGGCGCCAGTTCTGCAGCCGCTCCGCCTCGGTCGCACCGAGGAACTCGAAGTCCTTGACCGACTTGACGATGTAGTCACAGGCCCAGCGGAAGTCGATGTTCGCCGTGCGGCAGCCCTGCTGCGGCGGGTTGCCGTTGGCGACGAACTCGGCGTAGTCGGGCTTGACCATCGCTGCCTCGTACTCCTCCGCCGTGAGGTGGCCTGCCTTGCGCATCGAGTCGAGGATGTACTCGGCACGCTCCCAGTTGGCGTCGAAGTTGTCAGGGTCGCCGAGGTTGCGCGCCTCGGGGTACTGGACGATTGCGATGAGCGAGGCGGCCTGCTGCGCGTCGAGGTCCTTGGCAGGGATGCCGAAGTACTCCTGTGCCGCGGCCTGGATGCCGTAGGCCTGGTTCCCGAAGTACGCGATGTTCAGGTACGCAGCCAGGATCTCCTTCTTGGTGAAGCGCTTCTCGAGGCTGATCGCGATCTTCATCTCCTTGATCTTGCGATCGAAGCTCGTGTCGACGGCCTCCTCGTAGGCCTTCTTGCGCTCCTCCTCCGTCGGGAGCTTGAGCGCCTCCTGGACGAAGGTCTGCTTGACGAGCTGCATCGTGAGCGTCGAAGCGCCCGATTCGATGCCGCCCGCGCTCACGTTGCCGACAGCCGCGCGAATGATACCGATCGGGTCGACGCCGCCGTGCTCGAAGAACCGGCGGTCTTCGCCGTCCACCGTCGCGTTGAGCGCGTACTCCGAGATGTTCTCGTAGGAGACCTCTTCGCGGTTCTGGTCGTACACCGTCGCGACGAGGACCTCACCGGACCAGTCGTACGCGTAGATCTCGTTGCGCTCGGGGAGCTCCTCGAGGTCGAAGTAGTCTGGGATGGAGTCGAAGACTCCGATCGCGCTCGTGGCACCGACACCGGTGAGTGCGACGGCAGGGGCGACGGCGACAGCGGCCAATACGCCTGCAATCGCGCTGAAACCAACGAACCCGAGAACCCCTACCACCCAGTTCCGGCGTGCAGAATCCTGTGCGGCCATAGGATCCAGGGTACGGGATCGCCATCCGACCCAAGCTGAACGGGAGCCCCCAAACACATGCTGAAATGGGAATACGTCACGACGCCGCTCCTGATCCATCAGGAGGCGAAGATCCTGAACAACTGGGGTGAGCAGGGCTGGGAGCTCGTCACCGTCCAGGCGGGTCCGCAGGGTGGGCTCATCGCCTTCCTCAAGCGCCCCGTGCCAGAGTCCGCCGATTCCTGAAGGAGCCCCAATGTCCAACATCGCTGCGCGTCTCGCCGAGCTCGGTCTCGAGCTCCCGCCCGTCGCGAAGCCCGCCGCGGCCTACATCCCCGCGGTCGTCTCCGGCTCCCACGTCTTCACCTCCGGCCAGCTCCCGTTCATCGGCGGTGAGCTCCCCGCCGCGGGCAAGCTCGGCGGCGCGATCTCCGTCGAGGACGGCGCGACCTATGCCCGCGCGGCAGCGCTCAACGCGCTCGCGGCCATCGACTCGGTCATCGGCTCGCTCGACCGCGTCACGAAGATCGTCAAGGTCACGTGCTTCGTCGCATCCGAGCCTGACTTCACCAGCCAGTCGCTCGTCGCGAACGGCGCCTCCGTGCTCCTGGGCGAGCTCTTCGGCCCCGAGATCGGCACGCACGCGCGCTCCGCCGTCGGCATGGCCGTCCTGCCGTTCGACTCGCCCGTCGAGGTCGAGCTCATCGTGGAGTTTGCTTGACCGCTGCGTCGCTGAGCGGCCCTCGCCTCCGCCAGGACTCCCGACTCGTTGAGCCGGGGGATGTCTTCGTGCTCATCGATGGCATCGTCCCCGCTCGCGCAGAGTGGATCGGCGGTGCGCTCGAGCGCGGCGCATCCGAGGTGTGGTGCGATCCGACGCTCGACGGCCTCGACGCGTGGCTCGCGGATGAGCAGGCAGCGAGCCGAGTCATTCCGATCCCGAATCTCGTCGATCGCATCGGCGAACTCGCATCGGCCTGGTACGGCAACCCGCAGGCGCACCTCACGACCTTCGGCGTGACGGGGACGAACGGCAAGACCTCGACGGTCCAGCTCCTCGCGCAGGCGTGGGCGGAGCTCGGTCACACCGCCGCGACGATCGGGACGCTCGGGGCCGCGATGCACGGCGACGAGCTCACGCTCAACGGATACACGACCCCGCCGATCACGCGCCTCCATGAGCTCCTCGCGGAGTTCCTCGCGCGTGGGGCGACACATGTCGCGATCGAGGTGTCCTCGCACGCGCTCGAGGAGCAGCGGGTCGACGGCATCGAGTTCGCCGCCGTGCACTACTCGAACCTCACGCGAGACCATCTCGACTACCACGGGTCGATGGAGCACTACGCGGCGCAGAAGGCCAAGATCTACGAGCTGCCGGGCGAGCCGCTCGCGATCGGCAACCTCGACGATGCCGAGGTGAGGTCGAGGTGGGAGAGCCTCCCGCCCGGCCGCGCGCGCGTGGGTCTCACCAGTCGGGGCGAGCCCGAGGCTGAGATCCGCGCGGAGCACATCGCCTACGACCGCGCGGTGACGCGATTCGAGCTCGCCACCCCGGAGGGCCGCGTCGAGCTCACGACGCCCCTCATCGGACGATTCAACGTCGACAACCTCCTCGCGGTCATCGCCGAGCTCCGCCGCGAAGGTGTCGGTCTCGACGAGATCGCCCGGATCGTCCCCAAGCTGCGCCCACCGCACGGTCGCATGTGGCGCATCCACCCGGACACGTCGCTGCCGATGATCGTCGTCGACGCGGGGCACACCCCAGATGCGATGCGCCAGGCCGTCGCCGCGATCGGGGAGTACGGGTACGAGCGGATCATCACGGTATTCGGCGCGACCGGCGATCGCGACCCTGGCAAGCGGCCCGAGATGGCGCGCTACGTCGAGGCCGGCTCGGACATCGTGATCGTGACCGATGACGATGTGCACGACGAGGACGGCGACCAGATCGTCGCGCAGCTCCTCGCCGCGATGGAGCATCCCGAAGCAGCACTCGTCGAGCGTGATCGCACGAGTGCCGTCCGTCTCGCGCTCTCCATCGCGACGCCCGACGACGTCATCCTGCTCGCCGGCAAGGGCCACGAGCCGTTCCAGATCGTCGCGAATGACGAGCACGTGCCGTACTCCGACATCGAGACGGCAGAGCGTCTCGCGCGGGAGCTGCTCGCCGGACGCTGAGCGGAATGCTGGGGCCGCGGCCGGGTCGCCGCTGCCGTCCTACCTCCGCTTGCCGAGCTTCTTCATGACGGAGAGTGACTGGGTCGCGGGCGAGCCGGTGAGCTCCTCGATGAGCTTCATGACGGCCGGGTCCGCGAGCGTCGTTGTGTCGCCGATCGGTCGACCCTCGGCGACATCCCGGAGCAGGCGGCGCATGATCTTGCCGGAGCGGGTCTTCGGCAGCTCGGATACGACATAGACCGAGCGCGGTCGCGCGATCGCGCCGATCTGGCCGACCACATGCTTGCGGAGGATGTCCGAGAACTCCTCGGGCGTGTGCGCGTCCCGGTCCGCCTCGTTGACGATGACGAACGCCACGACCGCCTGACCCGTCGTCTCGTCCGCGGCGCCGACGACGGCGGCCTCGGCGACGACCGGATGGGCGACGAGCGCCGACTCGATCTCGGTAGTGGAGAGCCGGTGGCCCGAGACATTCATCACGTCATCGACTCGGCCCAGCAGCCAGATGTCGCCATCCGCGTCGACATGCGCGCCGTCGCCCGCGAAGTACACCCAGCGACCATCGCCGGAGAACTTCGACCAGTACGTGTCGACGAACCGCTCGTGATCGCCCCAGATCCCGCGGAGCATCGACGGCCACGGCTCGGTGATCGCCAGGAGGCCGCCGTTCGGCGGGTCCACGCGCTCGCCGTCGTCATTGAGGATGTCGACCCGAATGCCCGGCAGCGGCACCTGCGCGCTGCCCGGCTTGAGCGTCGTGAGGCCGGGGAGGGCGGAGATCATGATCCCGCCAGTCTCGGTCTGCCACCACGTGTCGACGATGGGAGCCTTGCCGCCGCCGATGGCGTCGCGGTACCAGATCCACGCCTCCGGGTTGATGGGCTCGCCCACCGAGCCGAGGACGCGGATGCTCGAGAGGTCGAAGCCATCGGGGATCTCGCGCCCCGCCTTCATGAACGAGCGGATCGCGGTCGGCGCGGTGTACAGGATCGTGACGCCGTACTTCTCGACGATCTCCCACCAGCGACCCGGGTGCGGGGTGTCCGGCGTCCCCTCGTAGATGACCTGTGTCGCGGCATTCGCGAGCGGGCCGTAGACGACGTAGCTGTGTCCGGTGATCCAGCCGACGTCTGCCGTCGACCAGTAGATGTCGGTCTCGGGGTGGAGGTCGAAGACGTTCCGGTGCGTGTACGCGGCCTGGACGAGGTAGCCGCCGGAGGTGTGGAGGATGCCCTTCGGCTTCCCCGTCGTACCGGACGTGTAGAGGATGAACAGCGGGTTCTCGGAGTCGAATGCCTCGGCCTCGTGCTCCTCGCTCGCCGACTCGACCGTCTCGTGCCACCACAGATCGCGATCCTCGGTCCACGCGATCTCGTTCTCGCCACGGCGCACGACCAGGACGTGCTCTACGGTGTTCGCGTCGCCGAGCGCCTCGAGCGCCTCGTCGACCGTGGGCTTGAGCGCGAAGACCTTGCCCTTGCGCCAGCCGCCGTCGGCCGTGATGACGAGCTTCGCGCCCGCGTCCTCGATGCGCGAGCGGAGGCTCTCCGAGGAGAAGCCGCCGAACACGACCGAGTGGATCGCGCCGAGTCGCGCGACGGCGAGCATCGCGAGGACCGTCTCGGGGATGAGGGGCATGTAGATCGCGACGCGGTCCCCGCGGCGGACGCCGAGGTCGGCGAGCGTGTTGGCCGCCTGCTTGACGGCCTTGGTGAGCTCCGCGTAGGTGAAGGAGCGCTGGTCGCCCGGCTCGCCCTCCCAGTGGATCGCGACGCGGTCGCCGAGACCTGCGGCGACGTGGCGGTCGAGGCAGTTCGCCGCGACATTCAGTCGGCCACCATCGAACCAGCGGGCGACAGGGGCCTCGCTCCAGTCGAGCGTGCGCGTGAAGGGCTCCTCCCACGTCACGAGCTCGCGCGCCTGATCGGCCCAGAACTGGAGGCGGTCGGCCTTCGCGGCGGCGTACAGGGCATGCGTGGCGACAGAGTGCTCGGCGATCTCGGGCGACGGCGGGAAGCGCCGCTCCTCCACGAGCAGCGACTCGATCTCGTAGTCCTGCGATTCGCTCACCATGGGCCTCCTTGCTCCGTTGCAGCCGCCACGATCCTATGCACGATTGCTCGGCATTCACGGCCCGCGTCCAGGTCCGATTTCACTCATCAGGAGTACACTCGGGGCACCGGTTTCACCGGGCCGCAGTGCCGCCGCATCCCCCATATGTCGGCATTGCGTTGGCGGCGCCTCCATCCCCCCATCAGGAGGCGCCGCCCCTCTTTCTCCGGGGACTTCTCCCGTGGTGCTCGCCCGGTCGATGAGTCGGATCTTCGCCCTGCCGGTGGCCGGTCTGGGCCCCTAGGATCGGCGCATGGCACTCCAGGGCGAATACGCACCGAACATCTACGACTGGGCGCGTGAGCAGGCTGAGGCATTCGAGCGCAGCGCGGGCAGCGAGGCGGCGGAGCTGCGCGGCAAGCCCATCATCGTCATGACGAACGTCGGCGCGAAGTCGGGCAAGCTCCACAAGATCGCGCTCATGCGGGTCGAGCACGACGGCGACTACGCGGTCGTCGCGTCGAAGGGCGGAGCTCCTGAGCACCCCGCCTGGTACTGGAACATCACCGCGAACCCGCGGGTCGAGCTCCAGGATGGGCCGGAGAAGCACGAGTACATCGCGCGCGAGCTCGAGGGCGAGGAGCGCGAGCTCTGGTGGGCGCGTGCAGTCGAGGTGTGGCCCGACTATGCCGAGTACCAGAAGAAGACCGATCGCGTCATCCCGGTGTTCGTGCTGGAGCGTGCCGAGTAGCGCACGCGCTGTCCACAGTCCGGGCGCTGCGGGGAGTCTCCACAGGTCGAGCTGGCGCAGCGGGGTGAATGCCCGGGGTCGCCCCTAGCGTCGCCCGCGTGATGCTCGAGCCCTTCCTCCCGGCGGTCCCAGGTCGACCCCTGCGCGCTCGGCGGAGACTTGGCGAGGAGTTCGGCCCGCTCGCCGAGATCGCCTCCGATCCCGCGGTCACCGACGTCTTCGTGAACGGCGGAGAGGTCTGGGTCGATCGCGGCGAAGGTGCTGAGCGAAACGCGAGCGTGCGACTCGCGGCCGACGAAGCGCGAGCGCTCGCGGTCCGGCTCATCGCCGCTGCCGGCAGACACGTCGACGAGGCGACACCGTGCATCGACGCACGACTTGGCGACGGTGTGCGCGTGCACGCCGTGCTGCCTCCCGTATCGACGCATGGCGCGCTCATCTCGGTGCGTCTGCCAGCCGTGCGACCGCTCAGCCTCGACAATCTCGACGACGGAGGCTGCTTTCCGCTCGATGCGCGCGCTCGGATCGAGGCGCTCGTCGCCCGTCGGGCGAACGTGCTCATCAGCGGAGCGACGGGCACAGGCAAGACGACGCTGCTCTCCGCGATGCTCGCGCTCGCGACCCCCACCGAGCGGATCGTCATCATCGAGGACGTCGCGGAGGCGCGCGTCGCGCATCCGCATGTCATCGGTCTCGAGGCCCGCCAGGCCAACATCGAGGGGGCCGGCATGATCGACCTCGCGCGCCTCGTGCGCGAAGCCCTCCGCATGCGGCCTGATCGGATCGTCCTCGGCGAATGCCGGGGAGCAGAGATCCGCGAGCTGCTCGCCGCGATGAACACGGGACACGACGGCGGCATCGGCACTGTGCATGCGAACTCGCTCGATGACGTCCCCGCACGACTCGAAGCGCTCGGCGCGCTCGCGGCTCTCGGTCCTGACGCGATCGCGCGGCAGGCGGTGAGTGCGCTCGATGCCGTCGTGCACCTGGCGCGTGGCGATGTGGGGCGACACGTCGCCGCGATCGGAAGGCTCGTCCTTGACGAGCGCGACCGGCTCGCGATCGAGGAGGTCTGGCGTGCGTGAGCGCGGTCCGGCGCGAGTGATGCAGCTCGATGCTGACCAGACAGACTCCAGCAGGCGAGGGTTCGTGCCCTCGGGCGCGACGCTCGCGGTGCTCGTACATCGACTCGCCGTACTGCTGGGAGCCGGCGTCTCCCCGGTCGCCGCGTGGCGGCACGCGGCCACCGATGATCTCGCCCCGATGGGGGCGGCGATCGCGAGCGCTGGACCAAACGGGATCCCTGCGGCGATCGCGGAGCAGGCGCGCGACCTGCGAGGTGGCGACCGGAGCACTCGACGCCGGGCGAGCCCCGCGGTCGTCCGGGGCCTCGAAGGTCTCGCGGCGACGTGGGACGTCGCGACCGCCTCGGGCAGCCCGCTCGCCGGAGCGCTGCGCTCATACGCGACGGCGATGCGCGGGTTCGCGTCAGCCGATCGGCAGTCGACCGTCGCGCTGAGCGGGCCGCGCGCGACAGCTCGGCTCGTCATCGCGATGCCCGCGATCGGCGTACTCTTCGGCGCCGCCCTCGGGCACGACACGCTCGGCGTCCTCCTCGGCTCACCGCTGGGTTGGGCCTGCCTCGCCATCGGCCTCGTGCTCCTCGTGTGCGGATGGCTGTGGAATCGATCGCTCCTCCGGCGCGCAACCGCGGGTGACCGAGTGCCAGGGCTCCTGCCCGAGCTCGTCGCGGTCGCGATGTCGGGCGGAGCCTCGATCGACCGTGCGCGGGCGATCGTCGAGGACGCCGTCGACCGCTATGGCCTCGAAAGCGACTGGCGCACGGTCGACGGATCCCTCGCCATCGCCACCGGCGCGGGTGCCCCCGTCGGCGAGCTGCTTCGCAGCGAAGCCGAGGAGGCGCGGCGCTCCGCGATCGCCGAAGCGGGGGAGCGGGCGGAGCGACTCGGGGTGTCGCTCATGGTGCCGCTCGGGGTGTGCGTGCTGCCGGCATTCATCGCCCTCGGTGTCGTCCCGCTCATCGTCTCGATCGTCGGGAGTGCCGTGGCGTGGTGAGGCCTCGAGGAGCGCTGCTCAGGGATGCGTCGCGGTGGTCACGCGCTCCTTGCCGCGAGGGTCGATGTGGGACTCGATGTCGAGCCACCCGTCCGCCTCGAGGATCGAACGCACGATCGGTGCTTGGGAGATCCCGTGCTCCATCGCCAGGCTCGCACCGGGCCGACCCAGCCGCATGCCCGTCTTCGAGACGGCGCGAACCACGTGCATGCCATCCTCGTCGCCGCCGAACCATGTCACCTGCGGATCCCAGAGGGCGACCTCGGGGGTCGCGGGCGAGACGCCCATCGGCAACCAGGGTGGATTCGTCCCGATGACGTCCACGAGTCCGTTCAGCTCGGGGAATGCATCGGCGACATCGCCATTGAATGCAAACGCGTTGTAGGGCGCGATCGCGTCGAAGTTCCGCTTCGCCCAGACGAAGCCGTCGGGGTCGAGCTCGACCCCGTACACCGTGGCATTCGGCACCTCGGTCGCCATCGAGAGCGCGATCGCGCCCGCCCCCATGCACAGATCGACCGCGATCGGGTTTGGCGTCGACTGTGCCTTGAGCGCTCGGATGGCGAGCTCGGCCACGAACTCCGTCTCGCGTCGCGGGATGAAGACCCCGGGACCCACCGCGAGCGTGAGGTCGCGGAAGATACTGGAGGGGCTCGCGGTGCTTCCTGCGCTCCACGAACTCGCCGACCGTGTCGAGCTGATCCGAGTCGAGCGTGAGCCCGTCGGCCGCACCCGACTGCACCTCGGCCCTCGTCATGCCGAGGGTGTGCGCCACGATGATCTCCGCGTCGCCCACCGCTGTCGGGATGTCCGCGACTTCGAGCTCTCGCACGATCTCAGCGAACACATCGCGCACCGGTCGCGAGGTGCGGATCGGGCGGGTCTGCACGCCCACGGGCACGTCAGCGGGATCGGGGATGGGCGGCATGGTGCGGACTCCTCGTGTTCGGCGACGCGCGACGTCTCGTGAACACCCACGCGGGGTCGGACTGGTGGTGCTGCTGATCCCATTACCGGGGCGGCATGCGCGGGGCGGCAAGGGCTTGACAGTGACCACGTCGTCTGGCACGAGGCCGCCCGAGTCGACGGACGCATCCACAGTCCTCGCGTGAGTCGGGCGCTCCACAGGTTTCGCCCTCCGGACCACGGCAGTGCAGAGATCGCATGTGAGACTGGGCGAGCTCGTGCCGCGGAGCGCGACCACCGGCTGGTCGCTGATGAGAGGCACGATCATGACCAGACCTCGGAATGCCACCGCGTCCGTCCCGCAGCACCGCCCGCTCGGCGGCGGCTCACCGCTCCGTCGCGCATGGTGGCGCAGCGACGAGGGCGCGACGACCGCGGAGTTCGCCATCGTCACGATGGCAGCGGTCGGGTTCGCCGGGCTGCTCGTCGTGATCCTGCAGTCTGACCAGGTGCGGGCGATCCTCGAGGGTCTCGTGCAGCGTGCGCTGGGCGCGGCGGGCTGATCGGGACCGGGGGAGTGTCACCGCGGAGCTCGCCGCTGCACTTCCCGCAGTCGCGATCGTGCTCTCCGTGTGCCTCTGGGCGCTGCATCTGGGAGCCGCACAGGTGCGTCTGCAGGACGCGGCGGGGCTCGCCGCGAGGGCAGCTGCGCGAGGCGAGAGCGCGCCGGAATCGGTGCTGGCGGCAGCAGGCGAGGGAGCGGCGATGTCGACATGGCGGGATGGCGACCTCGTCTGCGCCAAGGTGCACCTCGAGGCTCGCGATGTCCCGCTGCTGCCGCCCGTCAGACTTTCGGCGACCGGCTGCGCACTCGACGGGGCGGCATGATGACAGGTCGGCATGCCTCGGCACCGGCGACCGCTCGGCCTGTCCGTCGGCGTCGGCTCGGGCTCGAGGATGGAGCAGGCACGGTCGCGACGATCGGCGTCGCGGGATTCACCGTCGGCCTGGCCGCCCTCATGCTGCCGATCGCGACGGTCTCGATCGCACGACATTCGGCAGGCGCGTCCGCCGATGCTGCCGCGCTCGCCGCTGCGGACGTCCTGATCGGGGTCGCGGTCGGCGACGGGCGTGCTGGCGAGTACACGTGGCGTGGTCCTTGTGGTGCGGCCGAAGCCATCGCGAGCGCGGGAGGCGCGCAGCTCACTGCGTGCGTGATCGACGAGCTCGTGGCGACGGTGCGCGCGGAGGTTGCGACGACATTCGGCGCCGTTTCAGCGACCTCGACCGCAGGGCCGCCTGGCTGAGCCGGTGCGCGCGGACCCGCCGGCCGGATCGCAAGCATGGGAGGTATCCCCGACATGACGTGGAGCCCGATGAGGGCGCTGGCTAGCGTGACGGCAGATCGTCCACCGCAGGAGCGAATCCACGCCACGAAAAGGCTGAGCCACAGTCATGGCCACACGCGAGTACGTCAACCCGTCCACGCTGCTCGCCCCGCCTGGGCCTTACTCGCAGGTGGTGCGAGCCGGCGACCTCGTCTTCGTGTCGGGGCAGGTCGGAGCTGATTCGGACAACCAGCTGATCGGCCCTGGCATCGCGGAGCAGTGCGACCAGGCGCTGAGAAATGTCCGCTCAGCACTCGAGGCGGTCGGGCTGGGCCTCGAGCACGTGGTGAAGCTGACGCTCTTCGTCGTCTACCCCGAGGACCTTCCCGAGCTCGCGCCGCACATGGATCGCAGCTTCCCCGAGTTCTTCGGGAATGGCTACCCCGCAAGCTCCCTCGTGATCGTTCAGCGGCTCTTCGCCCCCGAACTGCGGATCGAGATCGAGGCGATCGCACACGTCTGAGAACGGTGTCGTCACGCACTGCACCGCGAAGGTGATCCGGCTCGCTGGGCAGCAGTCCCTCCGTCATACGGTCCCCACTGTCGCCCGTCGGTGTCATGCTTGTGGGAGGTCTGGAGGAGGGGCGAAAGTCGATGTCGCGCACGACGCTCGATGTGCTCGTGGTCGGGGCTGGGGTCGCAGGGATCCGCGCCGTGGACTCGATGCGGCGTCTCGGTCTGCGCGTGCTCGGTGTCGAGCGCGCGAGTGACTTCGGCGGCACGTGGTACTGGAATCGCTACCCGGGCCTCCGCTGCGACGTCGAGTCGACCTTCTACTCCTACTCCTTCGACCCCGCGCTCGAGCAGGAATGGACGTGGTCGGAGAAGTTCGCGACCGGTGACGAGATCCGCGCCTACCTCGACTGGGTCGTCGAGCGCATCGGCGTGCGTCCGCTCTTCCGCTTCGGCCAGGAGGTCACGAGCGCGCACTGGGACGACGACGAGGAGCGCTGGACTGTCCGGACCGACACGGGGGCGGAGTACGACGCGCGCTGGATCATCTGGGCCACCGGCATTCTGTCCACGCCGCACACCCCCGACCTGCCCGGCCAGGACGAGTTCGAAGGGCTCGTGCTCGACGCGGCGCGCTGGCCGCACACCGAGCCCGACCTCGACGGCAAGCGCGTCGCGATCCTCGGCGCCGGCTCGACCGCGATCCAGATCGTGCCAGAGCTCGTCGACCGCGTCGCGCACCTCAGCGTGCTCCAGCGCACCCCCAGCTGGTCGATCCCCGCACACAACCGACCGCGCACCCCCGAGCACACCGCCGAGATCAAGTCGAGCTATCGCCGCCTCCGCCGCGACCAGTTCCGCTCGCAGCTCGGCGCCCTCGTCACCGGCCGCGACTGCAGTGCGCTCGAGGTGAGCGACGAGGAGCGCGAGGCCGCGTACTGGGAGTCCTACGACTACGGCAGCCCCATGCTCTACGGCGCGACATTCGCCGACCTTTTCACCAACGCCGAGGCCAACGCGACCGCATCCGCATTCGTCGCCGATCGGATCCGCGAGCGAGTCGGCGACCCTGTGCTCGCCGAGCGGATGATCCCCGACTACCCGATCCTCTCGCGACGACTGTGCGTCGACACCGATTACTACGAGTCGTTCGCGCTGCCTCACGTCGAGCTCGTGGACCTCCGCGACGAGCCCATCGAGCGGCTCACCCCGTACGGGCTCGCCACCACGCGGCGCGAGATCGGCATCGACGTCCTCATCCGCGCGACAGGCTTCGACGCCCTCACCGGCACACTCCGTCGCATCGACATCACCGGCCGCGGCGGCCACCGGCTGGTCGACCACTGGGCCGACGGCCCGCGCAGCTACCTCGGGCTCGCGGTCGCAGGATTCCCCAACATGTGGCTCGTCACGGGACCGGGCAGCCCCAGCGCCTCGAGCAACATGATGGCCTCCATCGAGCAGCACATCGCGTGGATCACCGAGATGGCGGAGTGGCTCGTCGAAGGTGACGCCGAGACATTCGAGGCATCGCCAGAGGCCGAGGCGCGCTGGGCCGCCCACGTCGCAGAGGTCGGCGCCGGCACGCTCCTCCCAGGCACCGACTCCTGGTACCTCGGATCGAATATCCCGGGCAAGCCGCGCGTCCTCCTCCAGTACATGGGCGGCGTCGGCGGGTACGGGCAGCACATCGCGAGCGTCGCCGACCGCGGGTATGCGGGCTTCACGGTCGTCGGGATGAAAGACCCCGGCATCCTCACGACGATCGGCAGCGGCGGCAGATCGGGTGCCGAGGCGACGAGCCTCGACGGCACTGCGGCCTGAGTCACCTCCCCCCCAGCGCCCCGCTGCCCAGCGCTGGACGTCCCTGAAGGTCAGTGGGATGACAGTGTGTGTATGGTGTCGTTTCGCGGGGACCGCCACCCCATAGCCCGCGCCACCTCAGCTCAGGGAGCCCAGTTGTCAGGCAAGAAGCTCGTCATCGTCGAGTCGCCAGCCAAGGCGAAGACGATCGGCCAGTACCTCGGCTCGGAGTACGAGGTGCTCGCTTCGGTCGGGCACATTCGCGACATCCCTGAGCCGAAGGAACTCCCCGAAGACCTCAAGAAGGGGCCGTTCGGCAAGTTCGGCGTCGACGTCGAGGGCGGGTTCGCACCGTATTACATGGTGTCGCCAGGCAGCCAGAAGACCGTCGCCGAGCTGAAGCGCGCGCTGAAGGACGCTGACGAGCTCTACCTCGCCACCGATGAAGACCGCGAAGGTGAAGCGATCGCGTGGCACCTGCTCGAGGTCCTCAAGCCCAAGGTCCCGGTGAAGCGCATGGTCTTCCACGAGATCACCAAGGACGCCATCGCCAAGGCGAAGGACTCCACGCGGGAGCTCAACACCGCGCTCGTCGACGCGCAGGAGACGCGTCGCATCATGGACCGACTCTTCGGCTTCGAGGTCTCGCCCGTCCTCTGGCGCAAGGTCGGACAGAAGGCCCGCTCCGCCGGCCGCGTCCAGTCGCCCGCCGTCCGCCTCGTCGTCGAGCGGGAATGGGAGCGCATCCGCTTCGTGTCCGCGGACTACTGGGACCTTGTCGCACACCTCGAGCCCGGATTCGACGCGACCCTCGCGCGCATCGGCGGCAAGCGCATCGCCGCCGGCGGCGACTTCGACGACAAGGGCCAGCTCACCAAGGACGTCCGCATCATCGACGAGGCCGAGGCGACTCGGCTCGCGGCCGCCCTCGGCGGGTCCGGTGCGACATTCACCGTCAAGTCGGTCGAGTCCAAGCCTTTCCAGTCCAAGCCGGGCAAGCCGTTCACGACCTCCTCGCTCCAGCAGGAAGCGGGCCGCAAGCTCCGCTGGTCCTCGAAGCAGACCATGGACATCGCGCAGGTGCTGTACCAGAACGGTTACATCACCTACATGCGCACCGACTCCACCGCGCTCAGCGAGCAGGCGGTGAATGCCGCGAGGCAGCAGGCGACGATCCTCTACGGTGCGTCCTCGGTCCCCGACACGCCCCGCCGCTACGCGAACACGTCCAAGAATGCGCAGGAAGCGCACGAGGCGATCCGCCCCTCGGGTGAGACATTCCGCACCCCATCGAGCCTCGCGAGCGAGCTCCGCGGCGACCAGCTCCGGCTCTACGAACTCATCTGGCAGCGCACTGTCGCCTCGCAGATGATCGACGCGACCAAGTCGACGACCACCATCACCCTCACCGCCGATGCCGGCGGCGAGGACGCCGAGTTCACCGCGAGCGGCACCGTCGTCCTCGTGCCCGGGTGGATGCAGGCGTACCAGGAGTCGCGCGACGACGACGACGCGAACGACGAGCGCACCCTGCCCGACGTCAAGGAAGGGGAGCAGCTCGACGTCGTCCGTGTGGAGCCCAAGGGCCACGCCACCAAGCCGCCCGCCCGCTACACGGAGGCGAAGCTCGTCGAGAAGCTCGAGGAGCTCGGCATCGGCCGACCCTCGACCTACGCGAGCACCATCCAGACGATCCAGAACCGCGGCTACGTCTTCAAAGATGGCCAGGCGCTCGTCCCCGAGTGGGTCGCCTTCCCCGTCGTGCGACTGCTCTCGGATGAGTTCGGCGAGTTCGTCTCGTACCAGTACACGGCCGAGCTCGAGGAGGACCTCGACCGCATCGCCCGCGGCGAGATGAACCGAGAGGCGTGGCTCCGGAAGTTCTACTTCGGCGGAGACAGCGTCGAAGGACTCCGCGACGCGGTCGAAGGCGTCGGCGATGTCGATCCTCGCGAGCTGTCGAGCTTCCAGATCACCGACACGATCACCTTCCGAGTCGGGCGCTACGGCCCCTACCTCGAGGTCGACGAAGGCGGCGAGAAGCCCCGCATCGTCAACATTCCCGACGGGCTCAAGCCCGACCAGCTCTCGCGGACCGTCGTCGAGGAGCTCGTCGCCGCGCCGCCCGTCACCGACCGCGTCCTCGGCGCCGACCCCGCGACCGGCCGGGACATCATCGTCAAGGACGGCCGCTACGGTCCGTACGTCACCGAGGTCATCCCCGAGGAGGAGACCACGACGGCGAGCGGCCGCAAGAAGGCCGGTGCACCCAAGCCGCGCACCGCGAGCCTCTTCCGCGACATGTCCGTCGAGACCGTCGACCTCGACACCGCGCTCGCGCTCCTCAGCCTGCCGCGCATCGTCGGCGTCGACCCGGAATCGGGCGAGGAGATCACCGCGCAGAACGGCCGCTACGGTCCCTACCTCAAGAAGGGCACCGACTCGCGCTCGCTCCAGACCGAGTCGCAGATCTTCGACATCACGCTCGACGAGGCCCTCGCGATCTATGCGGAGCCGAAGACATTCGGTCGCCGCACGACCTCCTCGGCGCTCGCCGAGTACGGCCCCGACCCCGTGAGCGGGCGCGAGATCAAGCTCAAGGACGGACGATTCGGCCCGTACATCACCGACGGCGAGACGAATGCCACGGTGCCGCGTGGGGAGGACCTCGCCTCGATCGACGCGGCCCGCGCCGCCGAGCTCCTGCAGCTCAAGCGCGAGAAGGGACCCGCTCCGAAGAAGGCGACGACGAAGAAGCCGGCCGCCAAGAAGGCGACGACCAAGTCGACCGCGAAGAAGTCCACGAAGTCAGCCGCGAAGGCGTGATGAGCGGACTCTTCATCACCTTCGAGGGCGGCGACGGCTCGGGCAAGTCGACGCAGTCGGCGCTCCTGTCCGAGTGGCTCGAGTCGCGCGGGCGCCGTGTCGTGCACGCGCGCGAACCCGGTGGCACCGATCTCGGCCTGGAGATCCGGCATCTCGTGCAGCACCGTCGGGGCCACGTCGCACCCCGCGCCGAGGCGCTGCTCTACGCCGCCGACCGTGCGCACAACATCGCGACGGTCGTCCGACCCGCGCTCGAGGACGGGGCCGTCGTCGTACAGGACCGGTACCTCGACTCATCGGTCGCCTACCAGGGGGCCGGCCGCGAGCTCGACCCGGGCGAGGTCCGCGACCTCTCGCTGTGGGGCACCGACGGGCTCATGCCGGATCTCACGATCCTGCTCGATCTCGACCCTGCCGTCGGGCGCGAGCGGCTCGGTCGCCGCGAAGCGCAGGTGTACGACCGGCTCGAAGAGGAAGGCGGCGACTTCCCCACGCGCGTCCGCGCCGCGTATCTCGAGCTCGCCGCGGCCGAGCCCGCGCGATTCCTCGTGCTCGATGCGAGTCTCCCGGTCGACGAGCTCCAGGCGCGCATCCGCGATCGTGTGAGCGCACTCCTCACCTGAAGGGCGCGACCCGAGGACCCGCGTGCCCGGGGGGTCTGCGGTGCCCGAGGCATTCCGCGTGCGGACACCTCATCGCCGCGAGGCGGTCTGCCTCGCCGCGCACCCCGCCGCGCGCCTCCCCGCTCGCCGCGAACCTCACAGAACGACGCGTTTTCACGGATTGACGGCGTTCAAACGGGGACGCTCGGTGCAAACGCGTCGGTTTGCGGCACGGACGAACCAGCAGGACGGAACACGCCAGCAGGGTTGTCGTGTATACACACGAGGCCTAAGGTGGGGAGAGGAGCCCGATAACGGGCTGCTGTGCATACAGTTCGGGAGGAGGGCGCGTGCGAGCCAGTACGAGGGCATACCGCGAACTCCTCGATGAGATCATTCGGGGCGACCTGCCGCCGGGCGCCGTGCTCGCCGAGGTCGACCTCGCCGATCGACTCGGGATGTCGCGCACCCCAGTCCGAGAGGCGCTCTCACGGCTTGTCGCCGACGGGCTCGTCGTCGCCGTCGGCGGTCGCGGCCTCGAGGTCGCTGCGATGGACCTCGAGGATGTCCGCAGCCTCTATGAGCTGCGTGAAGCGCTCGAGTCTCAGGCCGCTCGCCTCGCCGCGCGTCGGGCCCGACCCGAGGTCTTCGCGGCGCTCGCCGAGGAGTTCGCCGCCATGCCAGCGACGCTCGACAGCGCCGACACCGACGACCCCGATCGGACCGCCTACTACGAGCTCATCGCGAGATTCGACGCCGCGATCGACGAGGCGATCGGCAACGACTTCCTGCTCTCCGCGCTCCGCTCGGCGAGGACGCACGCGGCTCGCGTCCGACGTGCGGCGCAGAGCAACCCCGCTCGGCTCATCGCGGCGGCGGGCGAGCACGCGCTGATCGCGCGCGCGATCGCGTCAGGCGACGCAGACCTCGCGGTCCACGCCACCTGCATTCACCTGCACAACAGCCTCGCAAACGCGCTCGCCGCCGCCGCAGCCGTCCGGAGCGTGGCAGCCACGGCAGATACCCCGCCCCGCGCAGGCACGCCCTACGCGCCAGCTTCCGAAACCGTCCACCCCCAGGCCCCGGCCCTCGCGGCCCACTGACCCGAAACGCCTACGACAGGAGCATCCATGATCGATCACGACGTCCGCGTCTACCCGTCGGCCGTCCCGCTGCCGCGCGAGGACCAGCTCGCGTGGAAGATCGCGACGGTCGCCGCAGAGCAGCTCGACCCCGTGGCCGAGGTGACGGACATGGTGATCAACCGTGTGATCGACAACGCATCCGTCGCCGCCGCGAGCCTCGGCCGCGAGCCGATCCTCGCCGCGCGTTCGCAGGCTGCAGCCCACCCGGTGTCGACCGGCGGTCGCGGTGCGACCGTCTTCGGCACCGACCGGCTGACCTCGCCCGAGTGGGCGGCGTGGGCCAACGGCGTCGCGGTCCGCGAGCTCGACTACCACGACACGTTCCTCGCGGCGGAGTACTCGCACCCGGGCGACAACATCCCCGCGATCCTCGCGGTCGCGCAGCACCTCGGCCGCACGGGCGCCGAGCTCGTGCGCGGCATCGTGACCGGCTACGAGATCCAGATCGACCTCGTGAAGGGCATCTCGCTCCACAAGCACAAGATCGATCACGTCGCGCACCTCGGCCCCTCGGCTGCGGCAGGCATCGGCACGCTCCTGGGCCTCAGCCCCGAGGTCATCTACCAGGCCGTCGGGCAGGCGCTCCACACGACGACCGCGACGCGCCAGTCGCGCAAGGGGGAGATCTCGACCTGGAAGGCGCACGCCCCGGCATTCGCGGGCAAGATGGCGGTCGAGGCCGTCGACCGCGCGATGCGTGGACAGACGAGCCCGTCGCCGATCTACGAGGGCGAGGACGGCGTCATCGCGTGGCTCCTGGACGGCAAGGACGCGCACTACGTCGTGCCGCTCCCTGAGGCGGGCGAGGCGCGGCGCGCGATCCTCGACTCGTACACGAAGGAGCACTCGGCCGAGTACCAGGCGCAGGCGTGGATCGATCTCGCCCGCAGCCTTGGCCAGCGCTTCCCGCACCTGCGCGACCCCGAGCAGATCGAGCGCATCGTGCTGCACACCTCGCACCACACGCACTACGTCATCGGATCGGGTGCGGGGGACCCGCAGAAGTACGACCCGAATGCCTCGCGCGAGACACTCGACCACTCGATCCCGTACATCTTCACGGTCGCCCTCCAGGACGGCGCCTGGCACCACGTCGACAGCTACAGCCCCGAGCGTGCGGGTCGCCCCGACACGGTCGCGCTCTGGCACAAGGTCACGACGCTCGAGGACGCCGAGTGGACGCGCCGCTACCACTCGAACGACCCGGCGGAGAAGGCCTTCGGCGGTCGCGTCGAGATCGACCTCGCAGATGGCACGCGCATCGTCGAGGAGATCGCCGTCGCGGACGCGCACCCGCTCGGCGCCCGCCCCTTCGCGCGCGATCAGTACGTCGCCAAGTTCCGCACCCTCGCCGAGGGCATCCTCGCCGAGGAGGAGATCGAGCGCTTCCTCGACGTCGCGCAGCGTCTCCCCGAGCTCACGGCGAGCGAGCTGCACGAGCTCACCATCACGCCCATGCGCGACCCCGGCGCGGGCCGCGAGTTCCGCGGGATCTTCTAGGAGGCCACGTGCTGTACACGCAGGTCACGCCGGCCGAGAAGCGCGCGGCGTTCCGCGAGCGGCTCCGTCAGCCCGGGATCGTGCAGTTCCCCGGCGCATTCAATCCGCTCTCGGCTCGACTCATCCAGGAGAAGGGCTTCGACGGGGTCTACATCTCCGGCGCGGTCATCTCGGCTGACCTCGGCCTGCCCGACATCGGCCTCACGACGCTCCACGAGGTCGCGGCGCGGGGCGGCCAGATCTCCCGCATGACCGAGCTCCCGACGATCATCGACGCCGACACCGGATTCGGCGAGGCGATGAATGTCGCGCGCACCGTCCAGACGCTCGAGGATGCGGGGATCTCCGGTCTCCATATCGAGGACCAGATCAACCCGAAGCGCTGCGGCCACCTCGACGGAAAGTCGGTCGTCGACGACGCGACGGCGGTCCAGCGGATCTCCGCCGCGGCGCGCGCGAGACGAGACCCCAACCTTCTCATCATCGCGCGCACCGACATTCGGGCCATCTCGGGTCTCGATGCCGCGATCGACCGGGCCCAGCAGCTCGTCGACGCGGGGGCGGACGCGATCTTCCCCGAGGCGATGGTGGACCTCGGCGAGTTCGAGGCCGTGAAGTCCGCGCTCGGCGACGTCCCTGTCCTCGCCAACATGACCGAGTTCGGCAAGAGCCAGCTCTTCACCAAGGAGCAGCTCGAGTCGGCCGGCATCGACATCGTCATCTACCCCGTATCCCTCCTGCGGGTCGCGATGGGCGCAGCAGAGCGCGCACTCGAGACCCTGAAGGCCGATGGGAGCCTCGCCGCCGAGGTTCCGACCATGCAAACCAGAGCCCGCCTCTATGAACTCCTCGACTATGAGGCGTACAACACCTTCGACAGCGGGATCTTCAACTTCAGTTTGGAGCAGCACTATGGCGCCTGAGACCAGTGTCCCCGAGATCCGGAAGGGCCTCGCTGGCGTCGTCGCCGACACGACCGCGATCTCCAAGGTCAACCCGGAGACGAACTCGCTCCTGTACCGGGGCTACCCCGTGCAGGAGCTCGCGGAGTACGCGACCTTCGAGGAGGTCGCCTGGCTCCTGTGGCACGGCGAGCTCCCGACGGCTGCCGAGCTCGATGAGTTCACCGCGTTCGAGCGCTCGCACCGAGAGCTCGACCACCGAGTCAAGAAGGTCATCGACGAGCTGCCCCTCACGGCGCACCCCATGGACGTCGTCCGCACCGCGATCAGCGTCCTCGGCGCGGCCGACGAGACGCTCGGTCGCGACTCGACGTGGATCGATCCTGCTCTCACGCTCGAGCGCTCCGTGGCGATGTGGGCGCAGCTCCCCGCGATCGTCGCGTACACCCAGCGCCGCCGCCGTGGTGAGCACCTCGTGGAGCCGCGAGACGACCTGGCATACTCGGCGAACTTCCTGCACATGACCTTCGGCGAGGTGCCCGAGCTGCCGGTCGTCGAGGCATTCGACGTCTCGATGATCCTGTACGCGGAGCACTCGTTCAACGCCTCGACGTTCACGGCGCGAGTCATCGCCTCGACCCTCTCCGACGTGTGGTCGGCCGTGACGGGCGCGATCGGCGCGCTCAAGGGACCGCTCCACGGCGGCGCGAACGAGGCCGTCATGCACACCTTCGACGAGATCGGCTCGGCCGATCGCGCGGAGGCGTGGCTCGACGAGGCGCTCGCGGCGAAGCGCAAGATCATGGGCTTCGGCCACCGGGTCTACAAGAATGGCGACTCGCGCGTCCCGACGATGAAGGCCTCGCTCGACAAGCTCGTCGAGTACTACGACCGACCCGATGTCCTCGCCCTCTACGACGCGCTCGACGCGGCGATGCAGGCGCGCAAGGGCATCAAGCCCAACCTCGACTACCCCTCCGGCCCCGCATACGCGCTCATGGGCTTCGAGACGGAGCTCTTCACGCCGCTCTTCATCGCGAGCCGCGTGACCGGCTGGACGGCGCACGTCCTCGAGCAGCAGGCGGCGAACTCCCTCATCCGTCCGCTCTCGGCCTACAACGGCCCCGAGCAGCGGTCGGTGCCGACGAAGTAGACGCGAACGCGAGGCGGGGCCCAGCCGAACGACTGGGCCCCGCCTCGCGTGCGCATTACGCGGTCGCGGGGTCGTAGCCGATCCGGCGGCCTTCGTCGAGACCGCGGATCACCGTGAGCTCGTCTTCGCTCAGCTCGAAGTCGAAGACGTCGAAGTTCTCCGCGATGCGGGACGCGGTCGACGACTTCGGGAAGACGATGACGCCCTCCTGCAGGAGCCAGCGGATGACGACCTGCTGCGGCGACTTGCCGTGCGCCTCGCCGATCGTCACGAGGCTCGGAATGTCGCTCACCGAGTAGGTGCCGTGGCCGAGCGGACCCCAGGCCTCCGTCGCGATGCCGAGACCCCGGTGGAATGTCCGGAGCTCGCCCTGCTGGAAGATCGGGTGCAGCTCGACCTGGTTGACCGCGGGCGTCGTGCGGGACTCGGCGACGAGGACGGCGAGATCCTCCTGTCGGAAGTTCGAGACGCCGATCGAGCGGGCGAGACCCTGGTCGCGGATCTCCTCGAACGCGAGCCACGTGTCGAGGTACTTGCCGAGCGTCGGGTGCGGCCAGTGGATGAGGTACAGATCGACGTAGTCGAAGCCGAGTCGGTCGAGGCTCCGCGCGATCTCGGCGTGCGGCTCGGTGCGCCCGTGGTGGTCACGCCAGAGCTTCGTCGTCACGAAGAACTCCTCGCGCGGGATCCCGCTCGCGGCGATCGCGCGACCCAGCTCCACCTCGTTGTCGTAGAGGGCCGCTCCGTCGAAGTGTCGATATCCGACCTCGATCGCGGTCTCGACGACGCGCTGCGCGTCGGGACCGGTCACGCGGTAGATGCCGAAGCCGAGCTGCGGGATCGTGTGGCCGTCGTTGAGCGTGATGTCGGGGATCGCCATGGGGAGACGCTACCGCGCCACCCTGATGCCGTCTGTGACTTCGCGACTCGATCGGCCTGTGGGCACGCGAGCAGGCGGCCGCCTATCGCCAGCTCGGCAGCCACCAGTGCGAGGCGACGAAGTCATACGGCATGACCATCCCCGTCCACACCGGCCAGAAGTACACGCTGATGGCGACCGCGAGCCCGAGGAAGACCGCGAGGAGATTCACCCTGATCGTGCGTCTCGACCGGTCGTCCCCGGGACTGCCGAGCAGATCGCCGATCGCGAGGACGAGGGCGAGAAGGAGGAAGGGCTCGAAGGCGATCGTGTAGAACGCGAAGATCGTCCGGTCGACGTACGCGAGCCACGGCAGGTACCCCGCGGCGAATCCCGCGAGCACGAGCCCGGACGGCCAGTCGAGGCGCTTCCAGAACCGGACGATGAGCCAGACGAGCGCCACGACCGATGCCCACCAGATGAGCGGGTTCGCGATGTCGAGGATGCTCGCGCCGCATGACGTCGCATCGCAGCCCGGGTCGCCCAGCTCCGAGCTGCGGTAGTAGAAGCTCGTGGGGCGCGCGAGCAGGAGCCACATCCAGGCGGGCGCCTGGTAGTCGTGCGGCCGGTTCTCGCCGACGTGGTACTCGTAGACGCTCTGCTCGAGATGGAGCCAGCTCTGGATCGGCTTGGGGACCCAGGCGAACGGCCCGGTCCAGGTATTCGCCGGATCCTCTGCCCACTGTCGGTGGTAGCCGTCCTCGGTCGCAAACCACGGGATCCACGTCGCCAGGTACACGGCGAGCGCGGCGGGGATGAACAGGGTGAAGTTCACGAGGCCGCGGGCGAGGAAGCCGCCGAAGGAGCGCAGGGCTGCGCGATCGGCGACGACGGAGAGCAGGCCGAAGACGACGAGGAACCACAGGCCGGACCACTTCACGGCACTCGCCGCCCCGAATGCCGCGCCAGCCGCGATGAGCCACGGCCGGGCCCACAGGGCGGCCCCGACACCCGACGGCGGTGCACCCGACTCCTCGCTCGCGCTCTGCCGCTGGATCTCCCGCAGTCGCCGGGATTCCCAGTCCTTGAGGAAGAACCAGAAGCCGAGCAGGAGGAAGAACGCGAGGATCCCGTCGAGGAGCCCCATCCGGCTCATGACGATGCCGTTGCCGTCGATCGCGAGGACGCCGCCGGCGAGCGTCGCCAGGAAGAGCGACTTCGTGAGGCGGTGCGCGACGAGCATGATGAGGCCGACGAGAAGGATGCCGACGATCGCGGTCGAGATGCGCCACGTCCACGACGGCATGGGTCCGAAGGCGGCCATGCCGAGTGCGATGACCCACTTGCCGAGCGGCGGGTGCACGGCGAACGACGCCTTGCCCGTGTAGATGTCGGTCTCGCCCTCGGCGAAGCGCGGATTGGGGTCGTCCGGCCAACGCGACTCGTAGCCGAGGTTCCACGAGGACCACGCGTCCTTCACGTAGTACGTCTCGTCGAACACGAGCTCCGCCGGATGCCCCAGGTCCCACAGGCGCGTGCCCGCGGCGGTCGCGAGGACGGCGATGGGTGACGCGATGCGGATCGCCTGCCGCGTGCGCGGCGCGAGACCCTGCCACCAGTCGTCGGCCCACGAGCCGACACGTGCTGCGACGTGGGCGGCTGGGCGCTGCTCGACGCCGGGATCGGTCACCGCGACATGCTATCCACGAGAATGGCGAGGTGCTCATCCTCGCGGCGACCCCGATCGGCAACCTCGGCGACGCCTCAGCTCGGCTGCGCGACGCGCTCGCGAGCGTGCCGGTGATCGCGAGCGAGGACACCCGGACGACGCAGCGCCTCATGGCGGGCCTCGGCATCGAGCGGGACGACCGTCCGCGGCTCATCGCGCTCCATCAGCACAACGAGCGCGAGCGCGCCGCCGACATCCTCGAGCTCGCGACGAGCGACGACGTCCTCCTCCTCACCGATGCCGGCATGCCGACGGTCTCGGACCCCGGGTTCGCGATCGTCCGAGCCGCGGCCGAGTCGGGCGTGCCCGTGACGATCCTGCCCGGACCCTCGGCGGTCCTCGCTGCGCTCGCGGTGTCTGGACTGCCGACCGACCGCTTCTGCTTCGAAGGGTTCCTCCCGCGCAGGTCGGGTGAGCGCCGCACCATGCTCACGACGCTCGCGCGCGAGGAGCGCACGCTCGTCTTCTTCGAGTCGCCGAATCGGCTCGCCGAGTCGCTCATCGACCTCGCCGCCGTCTTCGGCGACGGGAGGCGGGCGGTCGTCTGCCGGGAGCTCACCAAGCTTCACGAGGAGATCGCGCGAGGGACGCTTGCCGAGCTCGCCGAGCACTTCGCGGGAGGGACTCGCGGCGAGATCGCGATCGTCGTCGCGGGGGCGGAGCCGGCGCCACCGGTCGATGCGGAGGAGGCGAGCCGTCGCATTCGGGAGCTCATCGATGCTGGCGTCTCGCTCAAGCACGCCGCCGCGCAGGTCGCGGCCGAGACCGGGCTGTCGCGAAAGTCGCTCTACGACGCCGCGGTGAAGGCGAAATAGGCGCGCAGCGGCGCCGAGCGCGGGTCTCCGCGAAACCTCACGGCCCGCGGGAAATAGACTCGTCGGGTGACCGGCAGCTTCTACCTGACGACGCCGATCTTCTACGTGAACGATGTCCCGCACATCGGCCACGCGTACACGGAGGTCGCCGCCGATGTCCTGACGCGTTGGCACCGCCAGCGCGGTGACGACTCGTGGCTCCTCACGGGCACCGATGAGCACGGTCAGAAGATCCAGCGGACCGCAGCGGCGAACGGCGTCGAGCCGAAGGAGTGGGCGGACCGGCTCGTCGAGTCGGCATGGAAGCCGCTCCTCACGACGCTCGACGTCGCGAACGACGACTTCATCCGCACGACGGACCCTCGTCACGAGGAGGCCGTCGCGAAGTTCCTCCAGCACCTCTATGACGAGGGGCACATCTACGCGGGCGAGTTCGAGGGCTACTACTGCGTCGGCTGCGAGGAGTACAAGCGCCTCGCTGACCTCATCAGCCCCGAGGGCGGCGAGTTCATCGGCAAGCTGCTGTGCCCCATCCACGGCCGCCCGGTCGAGGTGCTCAAGGAGCAGAACTACTTCTTCCGGATGAGCGCATTCCAGGACCGTCTCCTGGACCTCTATGAGACGCGACCGGAGTTCGTGCAGCCCGCGAGCGTGCGCAACGAGGTCATCCAGTTCGTGAAGCAGGGCCTCGAGGACCTTTCGATCTCGCGCTCGAGCTTCGACTGGGGCATCCGCGTGCCGTGGGACGAGCGCCACGTCGTCTACGTGTGGTTCGACGCCCTGCTCAACTACGTCTCCGCAGTCGGCTACGGCGTCGAGACCGCCGAGGCGCAGGCGGAGTTCCAGCGCCGCTGGCCCGCGTACCACCTCGTCGGCAAGGACATCGCGCGATTCCACGCCGTCATCTGGCCCGCGATGCTCATGGCCGCAGGGCTCGAGGTGCCGCGCGGCGTCTTCGGTCACGGCTGGCTCCTCGTCGGTGGCGAGAAGATGTCGAAGTCCAAGCTCACGGGCATCGCGCCTGAGCAGATCACCGATGTCTTCGGCTCCGACGCGTTCCGCTACTACTTCCTGTCGGCGATCACCTTCGGCCAGGATGGCTCGTTCTCGTGGGAGGACCTTTCGGCCCGCTACCAGGCGGAGCTCGCGAACGGCTTCGGGAACCTCGCCTCGCGCATCATCGCGATGGTCGCGCGGTACTTCGACGGCATCATCCCCGCGGCAGAGCCCGGTGAGCTCACCGCCGCCGACATCGCCGTCCTCGACACGGCGCGCGCCGCCGTCGCGGGTGCCGACGAGGCCATCGAGCGATTCGCCCCCGACGCCGCGATCGCCTCGCTGTGGACGCTCGTCGATGCGCTCAACTCCTACGTCACCGAGCAGGAGCCGTGGATGCTCGCGAAGGACGCCGACCAGCGTGCCCGTCTCGCTGCGGTCCTCGCGACCGCGGTGAACGGCCTCGGCACGCTCGCGATCTCGCTCGCGCCCGTGCTGCCGAAGGCGACGCAGCGACTGTGGGAGGCGCTCGGCGGTGTCGGCCTGGTCTCCGATGTTCCGCTCGCGGAGGCGACGAACTGGTCCGGGGCGGGACGCGTGACGCCGCTCGACCCGCCGCTCTTCCCGCGTGTGGAGACCCTGGATGTCGCGGAAGGCTGAGCAGCTCGAGGCGGCAGAGCCGCTCCCTGTCCCCGTCTACGACGACCACACCCACCTGAACCTCGACGACGTCCCCGAGTGGGACGGCGACGATCTGCCGGGGCTCGCCGAGGCGGTCGCAGCGCTCGACGCCGCACAGGCGGTCGGTGTCGCCGGGGTCGTCCAGGTCGGGACGAATGTCGCAGACTCGCGCTGGTCGGCCGCGCTCGCGGAGCACGACCCCCGCGTCCTCGCGGCCGTCGCGATCCATCCCAACGATGCCCCTGCCCTCGCCGAGCTCGGCGCGCTCGACGACGCCCTCGCTGAGCTCGACCGACTCGCCGCCCAGCCGCGCGTGCGCGCACTCGGGGAGACCGGCCTCGATTTCTTCCGCACGGAGTCGGACGCGGGCATCGCCGCGCAGGTCGCATCCTTCGAGGGTCACATCGAGATCGCGAAGCGCCACGGCCTCGCCGTCCAGATCCACGACCGCGAGGCCCACGACGCGGTCCTCCATCTGCTCGAACGCGTCGGACCCGCGGAGCACACCGTCCTGCACTGCTTCTCCGGCGACGCGGAGTTCGCGAGGCGCGCGGTCGAGGCCGGCTGCCATCTGTCGTTCGCCGGCACCGTGACATTCAAGAACGCCGCCTACCTCCGCGACGCGCTCGAGGTCACGCCGCTCGATCGGATCCTCGTCGAGACGGACGCGCCGTTCCTCACGCCGCACCCCTTCCGCGGCCGCCCGAACTCGCCTGCCATGATTCCCGTGACGCTCCGCTTCATGGCCGAGGTCCTCGGCATGGACCTCGCGGAGCTCGGGCGACAGGTCGCAGCGAACACGGAGGCGGTGTACGGACAGTGGTGAAGCTTCTCGGTGCCGCTGAGATCCGGTCGCTCGCCGCGCGACTCGACCTCACCCCGACGAAGCGCCTCGGTCAGAACTTCGTGATCGATGGCAACACGGTCCGACGCATCGTCGCCGCAGCCGACGTCGTCGCGGGCGAGCGCATCGTCGAGATCGGGCCAGGCCTCGGGAGCCTCACGCTCGGCATCATCGAGGCGGGTGCGACCGTCACGGCGGTCGAGATCGACCCGAGGCTCGCCGAGCTCCTGCCCGAGACGGTGAATGCCGCCGGCGCGCCGCGCGATTCCCTCACCGTCGTCGGCGCCGACGCCCTCGACGTCACCAAGCTGCCTGGTGACCCGGTCGCCCTCGTCGCGAACCTGCCGTACAACGTCTCGGTGCCGGTCCTCCTGCACTTCCTCGAGACATTCCCCGGCCTCCGGCGCGGCCTCGTCATGGTCCAGGCCGAGGTGGGGGAGCGGCTCGCTGCGGCCCCGGGGTCCAAGATCTATGGCTCCCCGAGCGCGAAGGCCGCGTGGTACGCCGACGTGCGGCTCGCGGGCAACATCGGGCGCAACGTGTTCTGGCCGGCGCCAAACGTCGATTCGATCCTCGTGCGGCTCGATCGCCACGAGCCGCCAGGCACAGAGGAGGAGCGCGTCGCGACGTTCGCCCTCATCGATGCCGCCTTCGGCCAGCGACGCAAGATGCTGCGGCAGTCCCTCAGCAGCGTCCTCGGTCCGGATGCCTCCTCGATCATCGAACGCGCCGGCATCGACCCGACGGCGCGAGGCGAAGTGCTCCGCGTCGGCGACTTCCTCGCGATCGCTCGGGCCGCCTGAGCGCCCCATCCCCGGCGCAGCACGCAGCCTGAGCATCCACCCACTTGGCAGACACGCTCTGCCGCGTAGTGTGGGCGCATGGTCGGTTCCGCTTCCCGCAACGGAAAGCCGAGCATCCGTGTGCGAGCCCCCGGCAAGATCAATCTGTTCCTGCGGATCGGCCTGCCCTTCGATGACGGGTACCACGACCTCGCGACCGCGTACCAGGCCGTGTCGCTCTTCGAGGAGGTCACCGCCGAGCACGCGAGCGACTTCAGCCTCACGGTCGGCGGCACCGTCGACTGCTCACGCGTCCCGACCGATGGCAGCAACCTCGCGATCCGCGCCGCGCGGCTCCTCGCCGCACACACCGGCTACACGGGTGGCGCGCGGCTCCGGATCGACAAGAACGTGCCCGTCGCCGGCGGCATGGGCGGCGGCTCGGCAGACGCAGCCGCGACCCTCGTCGCGTGCGATCACCTGTGGGAGACGAATGTCGGGCGCGATGAGCTCGTGAAGCTCGGCGCCCAGCTCGGTGCGGATGTGCCGTTCGCTATCCTCGGCGGCACGGCGGTCGGGACCGGTCGCGGCGACCAGCTCGTGCCCGTCCTCGCCACCGGGACATTCGAATGGGTCATCGTGCTCGCGCCATTCGGGCTCTCGACGCCCGACGTGTACGCGGAGCTCGACCGGCACCGCGCGCGCCATGCCCTCGACATTCGACCGATTCCCACCGCACCCCAGGTCGACACCGAGCTCATGCAGGCGATCCGCGTCGGCGATCCCGTGCGGCTCGCCGAGTCGATGGAGAACGATCTCCAGGCGCCCGCCCTCCACCTCGCGTCAGAGCTCGTCGACGTCATCGAGCTCGGCGAGCGGTCGGGCGCGCTCGCCGGCATGGTCTCCGGCTCCGGTCCCACGATCGTCTTCCTCTGCGCTGACACGGACGCCGCGATCGGCCTCCAGGTCGCGCTGTCCGCGGCGGGCCACCACGTCGTGCGTGCGCACGGGCCGGTCCCCGGCGCCCGAGTCGTCGACTAGCCGCGGTCCGGGGCCGCGCCCGCGCCCCGCCCCGCGAGCCGCCCGCACCCCGCAGAACGCTGCGTTTGCACGCAGTGCGGGTGTTTGAGCGGGGGCATTCGGTGCAAACCACACGTCTTGCGGGGGTGGGCGGGGCCGCGGCGGGCGTCCCGGGCGGGGGTGGGGAGGGCCGCGGGGGCCTCGCGGGCCTCTTCCCGAATGTCTCGGGGCTGGGAAACTACGCTGGAGGGATGGCGTCGATCCCGTTCTCGCTCCCGCTCATCGACGACGACGTCGTCGCGGAGGTCGTCGATGCGCTCACGAACACCGGCTGGCTCACGAGCGGCCCGAAGGTCCGGCAGCTCGAGGACGAGATCTCTGCGCTGACGGGGACGCCGGTCCTCTGCGTCAATTCGTGGACGAGCGGCGCGATGCTCATGCTCCGCTGGTTCGGCGTCGGGCCCGGTGACGAGGTCATCGTGCCCGCATATACCTACGCGGCGACGGCGCTGTCCGCGATGAACCTCGGCGCGAAGGTCGTCATGGTCGACGTGCTCGACGACTTCACGATCGACCCTGACCAGCTCCGGCGCGCGATCACCCCGGACACGAAGGCTGTCCTCCCGGTCGACATCGGCGGCCTCCCGGCGCACTACGACGAGATCTTCAAGGTCCTCGATCTGCCCGAGGCTCAGGACCTTTGGACGCCCGTGAACGCCCGGCAGGAGCAGCTCGACCGCCCGCTGGTCCTCGCGGATGCGGCACATTCCATCGGCGGCATGTACCACGGTCGGCCAGTCGGCCAGGCGGCGGACGCGACCGTCTTCTCGCTGCATTCGGTGAAGAACGTGACCACCGGCGAGGGCGGCGCGATCTGCCTGGCGCTCCCCGAGCCCTTCGACAACGCCGCGGAGATCCCTGGTCTCCGCGCCCTCGCGCTCAACGGCCAGTCCAAGAGCGCCTTCGAGAAGAACCAGGTCGGCGGGTGGCGCTACGACATCGCCCAGCAGGGCCTCAAGGTCAACATGCCCGATGTCCTCGCCGCGATCGGCCTCGCGCAGATCCGCAAGTACGAGGGCCAGCTGCTGCCGGACCGGAAGCGCATCACGGATCGGTATGACGAGGCATTCGCGCAGCGCCCGTGGGCGATCCGCCCGCGGTTCGAGGACGCCGAGCGCGTCTCCTCGCGGCACCTGTACCAGCTGCGCATCGCGGGCGCGAGCGAGGCCGAGCGCGATGCGATCATCGCCGCGATCTCCGAGCGCGGCGTCGCCGTCAACGTCCACTACATCCCGATGGCCTCGCTCACGCTCTTCCGCGAGCTGGGCTATCGGGCGAGCGACTACCCGCGGACCGTCGAGCTCTACGAGAACGAGATCACCCTCCCGGTGTACAACTCGCTCACCGACGAGCAGGTCGACACCGTCATCGACGCCGTCGTCGCCGCCGTCGACGAGGTGCTCGGGGAAGGTCACATGCGCACGCCGAATGCCGACGCGAGCGACCAGGGGGCCGGCGCATGATCGCTGGGTTCGATCTGGAGGCATTCATCGCACAGCACGTCATCGGCCGTGACGAGAGCATGTTCGCGCCCGACCTGGCGGCGCACGAAGCCGAGCTGCGCGAAGCGATCGAGGGTCGCTCGGCGCTCGTCATCGGCGGCGCGGGCACGATCGGCGGGGCGTTCGTCCGCGAGCTGCTGCGCTACCGCCCGGCGCGGCTCGTCGTCGTCGACACGAGCGAGAACGGCCTGACCGAGCTCACGCGAGACCTGCGCTCGACGGCTGGGCAGTATGTGCCGGAGCAGTACACGACCTACCCCATCGACTTCGGATCGCCGACGTTCGCGAGGCTGCTGAATGCCGAGGGGCCCTTCGACATCGTCGCGCATTTCGCGGCGCACAAGCACGTCCGCAGCGAGAAGGACCGGTTCTCGATCGAGGCGATGGTCGGCAACAACGTCCTCGCGACCGTCCAGCTCCTCGACCTGCTCTCGGCCGAGGACATGCGTCCGCAGCGGTTCTTCTGCGTCTCCACGGACAAGGCTGCGAACCCGGCGAATGTCATGGGTGCGACGAAGAAGCTCATGGAGGATGCCGTCCTCGCCTACGCGGCCGAGGGGCTCGTCCCCGCGACGACCGCGCGATTCGCCAATGTCGCCTTCTCCAACGGCTCGCTGCCGGCGGGCTTCCTCGAGCGCATCGCGAAGGGGCAGCCGCTGTCTGCGCCTGCCGATGTCCGCCGCTATTTCGTGAGCCCGCAGGAGTCGGGGCAGCTGTGCCTCGTCGCGTGCATGCTCGGGGCGCCGGGCGAGATCGTGTTCCCGCGCCTCGAGGCCTCGACGATGAAGTCCTTCGATGCGATCGCCGACTCGCTCCTCGCTGCGCTCGGCTGCACGCCCGAGCGACACGAGACGGAGGACGGGGCGAGGCAGGCGGCCGAGCGTCGCGACCCCGCCGCGACGACATGGCCAGTCCACTACTTCGCGTCCGACACCTCGGGGGAGAAGCCCGCGGAGGAGTTCCACACCGACGATGAGCCCGTCGATCTCGAGCGCTTCGCGGCACTCGGTGTCGTGCGTCAGCACTCCGCCGACGCGCTGAGCGTCGAGCGCATCCGCGGCATGGTCGAGGAACTCCGCGAGCTCTTCTCCCGCGAGCGACTCGACAAGGCCGAGATCGTGGCGGCGCTCAGCCGCCTCGTCCCCACGCTCCAGCACGTCGAGACCGGTCGCGGTCTCGACCAGAGGATGTGACGTGTACCCAGCGTTCAAGCGCGCGCTCGATGTGATCGGCGCGGTCCTCGCCCTCCTGCTCCTCTCGTGGCTCCTCATCCCCGTCATGGTGATCCTCGCGCTCACGGGCGAGCATGAGGTCTTCTACCGCCAGGAGCGCATTGGCCGCGGCGGTCGGAAGTTCGCGATCCTGAAGTTCGCGACGATGCTCAAGGATTCGCCGAACCTCGGCTCCGGCTCGCTCACCGTCCGCGGCGACCCGCGCGTCCTCCCGGTCGGGCGATTCCTCCGCGCGACGAAGATCAACGAGCTCCCGCAGATCATCAACGTCCTCATCGGCGATATGAGCTTCATCGGCCCGAGGCCGCAGGTGCAGGGCGACTTCGACTCGTACGACGCTGAGCAGAAGGCCGCCGTGACGTCGATGCGGCCGGGCATCACGGGCATCGGCTCGGTCGTCTTCCGCGACGAGGAGCGGTACCTCTCCGCACCGGGCGTCGACCCGCGCGCGTTCTACCGGGATGAGATCGCGCCGTACAAGGGCGCGCTCGAGCAGTGGTACGCGACGCACCAGTCGTTCCGCACCGACTTCCTCATCCTCTGGGCGACCGCGCTCGCGATCGTGCGCCCCGAATCGCGCTTCGTCTTCCGGGCATTCCCCGACCTTCCGACCCCGCCGGGCTGGCTCGACAGCCACTGATCGACCGCGGCTAAGGTGGCCCCATGGGCCACGATCACGGCGGCGGGCACACGCACGCGCACGCGAGCACGGGCCGCGGTCGGCTCGCGATCGCGCTCGGCATCACGGTCCTCGTGCTCGTCGCCGAGCTCATCGGCGCCTGGGTCACCGGCTCGCTCGCCCTCCTGACGGATGCGGCCCACATGGTCACGGACGTCGTAGGGCTCTCGATCGCGCTGAGTGCGGCGATCGCGATCCGCGCGAGGCCGGATGATCGACGCACGTGGGGGCTGCGCCGTGTCGAGGTCATCGCGGCGCTCGCGCAGGCGCTCCTGCTCCTCGCGGTCGCCGTGTACGTCATCGTCCAGGCGATCATCCGCATCGGCGACCAGCCCGACATCCCGCCCGTCGAGCTCATCGTCTTCGCGAGCATCGGCCTCGTCGGCAATCTCATCGCGCTCGCGGTCCTCTGGGGTGGGCGCGCGCGCAGCCTCAACTCGCGCGCGGCGTTCACGGAGGTCCTGAGCGACGCGCTCGGCTCGGTCGCGGTCGTCGTCGCCGGTGTCGTCATCGCGCTCACGGGGTGGGGTGCCGCGGACGCGATCGCGGCGATCCTCATCGGGGCATTCATCGTCCCCCGCGGCATCCGGCTCATGTGGGATGCGATCGGCGTCATCCTCGAGACGACCCCGAAGGGCATCGACCTCGGCTCCGTACGCGAGCACATCGAGGCGATGCCGTACGTGCGGGGCGTCCACGACCTGCACGTGAGCCGCATCTCGAGCGACCTGCCCGTCCTGACCGCCCACGTCGTCGTGGAGGATGAATGCTTCGCGAGGGGCGAGTCGGTGCGCCTCCTGTCCGAGCTCCAGGCTTGCGTCGCGGATCACTTCCCGGTATCGATTGAGCACTCGACCTTCCAGATCGAATCGGAAGCCCACCTCGCGAGGGAGCACACGGCACATGCTTGAGGGGGTACAGCGGCGGTATCGCGACGGCTTGACGCGGGGACCCGGCTCGGAGCGCATCGCCGGCTACAGCGACAGCATCTTCGGCTTCGCGATGACGCTCCTCGTCATCGATGTGGCGATCCCGCCCGAGGCGAACTCGGCGCTCCACGTCCTCGAGCAGCAGCTGCCGAACTTCTTCGCCTTCGCCCTGTCGTTCACGATCATCGGCTACGTCTGGATGGGGCACCACCGGCAGTTCCGTGTGATCGTGCGGCACGACGCGAGCCTCATGGTGTGGAACCTCGTGCTGCTCTTCCTCATCGCGTCGATGCCCTTCCCGACGGCGATCGTGAGCGACTTCGCGCCGCAGGTCGCCGCGGTCGTCGCCTACGCGGCCGCGATCTCGCTCATCATGATCGTGCAGATGATCGTCTGGTGGCACGTGCGCAAGGCGGGTCTTCTCGCCAAGGAGGTCGACACGGGCCTGTGGCTCTTCGTCTTCCTCGACTACGTGCCGATCCTCTTCGTCTTCGCCACGTCGATCCCGCTGGCGCTCTTCTGGGATGGCACCGCCGCGATGTGGTGGTGGTCCTCGCTCTTCCTCCTCGCGCCGCTCGTCGGGATCGTGTCGGCGAAGCGCATCGACCGTGCGTTCGGCAAGCTGCCCGCCCCGGCCGGCGCCCCTGACAGCGGGGTGCAGGAAGGCGCGGCGGACGTGCTCGGCGAGGGCTCAGTCGATATCGAGCCCGGACCCAAGCCGACGGAGTGACGCCTCGAGTCGATCCTGATCCGTCTTCGAGATCGTCGAGAGGATGAGCGCCTCTACGCCGAGGAGCGTCTCCATCGCGGTGTCGACGTGCCTGCGGCCCTGCTCGGTCATTGCGACGATGACGGCGCGACGGTCGGTCTGATCCGATCGGCGCTCCACGAGCCCGCGCTTGGCGAGACGGTCGATGCGATTCGTCATCGTCCCGCTCGTCACCATCGTCTCCTCCGTGAGCGCCTTGGGCGACATCTCGTAGGGGTCGCCCGCGCGGCGAAGTGCCGAGAGCACGTCGAACTCCCATGGCTCGAGCCCGGTCGCGCTGAATGCCGCGCGGCGCATGCGCTCGATGTGCTTCGAGAGTCGGCGCACGCGGCTGACGACCTGGAGCGGGCCGAGATCGAAATCGGGACGCTCGCGTGACCACGCCGCGACGATGCGGTCGACCTCATCTTCGGACGGCATGCGTCGATGCTACTGAGAGGCTCCGGCTCCAGGACTCGAACCTGGACCGGACGGATCCAAAGACCGCCGTGCTGCCATTACACCAAGCCGGATCGCCCGCGCGCGGGCGCACCCCATCCTCCCACCTCGCGCCTGCCGGACGGCGCCGGGGGCACGCGGCAGAATGGCTCCCATGTCGGACCGACCCATCGCCATCGTCGTCCTCGCCGCGGGTGCAGGCACGCGCATGCGCTCCGCCCGCCCCAAGGTCCTGCACGAGATCGCGGGCCGTCCGCTCCTCGCGCATGTGCTCGCGACGGCGAGCGAGCTCGCGCCGCAGCACACCGTCGTCGTCGTGCGCCATGAGCGCGACCAGGTCGTCGCCGCGATCGAGTCGACGATCCCCGGCCTCATCGTCGTCGACCAGGACGAGGTGCCCGGCACGGGTCGCGCGGTCGAGCTCGCGATCTCGGCCCTGCCCGATGGCTTCGACGGCGATGTCGTCGTGCTCTCCGCGGACGTCCCCCTCCTCGTCCCAGCGAACATCCGCATCCTCCTCACCCAGCACCGCGGTGACGGTGCCGCCGCCACGATCCTCAGCGCTCGGGTGACCGACCCGACCGGCTACGGCCGCATCATTCGGAATGCCTCGGGTGCGGTCGACCGCATCGTCGAGGAGGTCGACGCGACGGATGACGAGCGCGCGATCGAGGAGATCAACTCCGGCACCTACGTCTTCGACGCGGCGCACCTGCGCGCGGCGCTCGCAGAGGTCGGCACGGCCAACGCGCAGGCAGAGAAGTACCTGACCGACGTCATCGGCGGTCTGCGATCGCGCGGGTTCACGATCTCGGCGCATGTCGCGCCCGACGCCCTCACCGTCCTCGGGGTCAACGACCGCTCGCAGCTCGCCGAGGCGGAGCGCATCATGAACGCGCGGATCGTCCGCCGCCACCAGCTCGCCGGCGTCACCATCCGAGACCCGCAGACGACGTGGATCGATGTCGACGTGACGATCGGCGCGGACTCGGAGATCCTGCCAGGCACGCAGCTGCGCGGTGCGACGACGATCGGCTCTGGCGTCACCATCGGACCGGACTCCACGATCCGCGACTGCGAGATCGGCGACGGCGCGACGGTGAGTCGGACCGACGCGACGCTCGCGGTCATCGAGGCGGGCGCGACCGTGGGGCCCTTCGCGTACCTGAGGCCCGGCACGATCCTCGGGCCGAAGGGCAAGATCGGCACCTTCGTGGAGACGAAGAACACCCGCATCGGGGCTGGCTCCAAGGTCCCGCACCTGTCCTATGTGGGCGACACCGAGATCGGGGAGGGCTCGAACCTCGGCGCGAGCACGATCACGGCCAACTACGACGGGGTGAACAAGCACCGCACGACGATCGGATCGCACGTGCACACGGGGGTCCACAACTCGCTCGTCGCCCCTGTCGCGATCGGCGACGGCGCCACGATCGGCGCCGGTGCCGTCATCCGCAAGGACGTCCCCGCCGGGGCGCTCGCGCTCTCGATCGCGCCGCAGCGCAACATCGAGCACTGGGCGGAGCAGCACGGTCCGGAGTCGGAGGAGACCGGCGCGGGGGACACGGGTCCCGCCGCCGAGCAGGCCGCGCCCGAGTCGCCAGATGACGCGCGCTGACCGGGGCCTCGCGAGGCTGCGGGTCTGGGAGACGATCGGACTCAGCTACCGCCTGACCCTCGGACGCCTCGGCTCCTGGGTCGTCATCACCGCCGTCCTCCAGGGTGCGGTGCTCCTCCTCGCCGTCCCCGCGCTGCAAGCCGTCTTCGGCACGGCGCTCGCGGCCTCGGGCATCTCGAGCCTCACGCTCGACACGGCAGCGCGATTCTTCACCTCGCCAGGTTCGATCGCGCTCTTCGTCCTCCTCACGATCCTCGCGCTCGTCGCGCTCCTCATCCAGGCGGCGGTCTTCACCCTCGCCGCCGCGATGCAGCAGAGCTCGGGCCGGATGCCCGCACCGCGCGTCCTCATCCGCAAGGTCTTCACGCGACTCCGCGAGCTCGCTCGCCCCTCGACACTCCTCCTCATCCCGTACGGATTCCTCATCGCCCCACTCGGTCACGCCGGTCTCGGCTCCGTGCTCTCGAACTGGCTGAGCGTCCCGAACTTCATCGGCGGCGAGCTGTCCAAGACGACGGGCGGTGCCATCACCTACGCCGTGCTGCTCATCCTCGTCTGGTACGTGAACCTGCGGCTCATCCTCGTGGTGCCCTTCGCGATCGCGGGGGATGCGACGGTCGCCCAGGCATTCCGACTGAGCTGGAATGCCACGGGCTGGGTCCCGTGGCGGACGGTGCTGCTCATCCTCGGCGTCGTGATCCCGCTCACTGTCGCATCGATCGCGCTCGCGGCATCCGGGCTCGTCGTGACGGCCCTCGCCGAATGGCTCGGGGACCTCGCGGGGGCCGCCGACGCTGCGCCGGCTGCGGCCGCGGTGGCATTCGCGCTCGTCCAGGTCGTGCTGTTCTTCCTCTTCGGCCTCGCGCTCGCCATCCAGGCGCACTGCCTGGTCGCGCTCGTCCGGTCCGTCGTCGCGGTCGACCACGCTCCCGAGTCGGTGCCGATCTCGCGGCGTACGAAGGCGATCGCGCGCACGCTCGTCGCCGCCGGCGCAGCGGGTGCGGTCGCGATCCTCGCGGTCACGGCATTCCCTGCGCTCGATCGCATCGACGACGGCGAGACATTCGTCCTCGGCCATCGAGGCTTCCCGAGCGTCGCGGTCGAGAACACGATCCCGTCGCTCGAAGCAGCGCACGAGGCGGGTGCCGACATCGTCGAGTTCGATGTCCAGCAGACGAAGGACGGGGACTGGGTCGTCATGCACGACTTCAACCTCAAGCGGCTCACCGGTCAGGACGTCATGGTCCGCGACCTCACGCTCGATGAGCTCACCGCCATGGAGGTCACCGCGGAGGGGCATACCGATCCCATCCCGTCGATGCGCGAATGGGTGCGGCGCGCGAAGGAGCTCGACCAGCAGCTCCTCATCGAGATCAAGCCGAACGGCGGCGAGACGCCTGACTACCTCGAGTCGTTCTTCCGCATCCTCGACGAGGAGGGTGTGGCGGAGTCGAGCCTCTACCACTCGCTCTCCGCCGACGTGGTCGCGGGGCAGAAGGCGATGCGCCCCGAGCTCCCGATCGGCTACATCGTCTCGGTGAACATCGGCGGCCTGCCTGAGACGCCCGCGGACTTCATCGTCGTCGAGGAGTGGTCGTACTCGACTGAGCTCCGCGACGCAGCGTGGGACGCCGGCAAGTCCGTCTTCGTGTGGACGGTCAACGACGCCGACCCGATGCGCGGCTACCTCCGCGAGCCCGTCGACGGGCTCATCACGGACCATCCGAATGTCGGGCTCGCCCAGCGCGAGACGGTGGCCGACGACCAGTCCCTCGCCGCGAAACTCCTCGACCACTTCGACCGGCTTGTGACCGTCTTCTGATCCCGTCGACCGCGCCGATTCCTGTCAGCCGTCCCAGACGCGACGACTAGACTCGGGCGGTAATCGCTACGCGAGAGGGGCCCATCGGGTGTCTGCCATCAAGGTCGAGAACCAGAAGCGCCTTGTCATCGTCTCCGGACGGGCGCACCCGAAGCTCGCGCAGGACATCGCCGCTGAGCTCAGCACCGAGGTCGTCGAGACTGAGCTGAGGACCTTCGCAAACGGCGAGATCTATGCGCGCTACGCGGAGTCGCTCCGTGGCAGCGATGTCTTCATCGTCCAGTCGCACTGCCGGCCGATCAACGAGTGGCTCATGGAGCAGCTCATCATGATCGACGCCGCCAAGCGGGCCAGCGCGAAGCGCATCACGGTCGTCGCGCCCTTCTACCCCTATGCCCGCCAGGACAAGAAGGGCCGCGGCCGCGAGCCCATCTCGGCCCGCCTCGTCGCCGACATGTTCGCGGTCGCTGGTGCCGACCGCATCATGAGCGTGGACCTCCACGCCGCGCAGGTCCAGGGATACTTCGATGGTCCCGTCGACCACCTCTTCGCGATGCCGGTCCTCCTCGACCACTTCGCCCGCAAGCTCGACAAGTCGACCCTCACGGTCGTCTCGCCTGACATGGGCCGCGTCCGCGTCGCCGACATCTGGTCGGACAAGCTCGGCGCTCCGCTCGCGATCATCCACAAGCGCCGCGACCCCAAGGTCGCCAACAAGGTCTCCGTCCACGAGATCGTCGGCGATGTGCAGGGCCGAGTGTGCCTCCTCGTCGACGACATGATCGACACGGGCGGCACGATCGTGAAGGCCGCGGAGGCGCTGAAGAAGAACGGCGCGGCGGGTGTCGTCGTCGCGGCCACGCACGCCGTCTTCTCCGACCCGGCGACCGAGATCCTGCAGTCGGACTTCATCGACGAGGTCGTCGTGACTGACACGCTTCCCATCCCCGAAGAGCAGCGCTGGGACCGACTCACGGTCCTCCCGATCGCGCCGCTCATCGCGCGGGCCATCCATGAGGTGTTCGACGACGGGTCGGTCACGAGCATGTTCGACGGCGCCGCCTGATCCCATCACTCGAGGAGTGAATGCCGTGACTGCACCCGCATATTCGCCTGCCGACCGTCCGTGGGTCGCCAACTACGCGCCGGGTGTCCCGGCAGAGATCGAGGCGCCGAAGGGCTCCCTCGTCGACATTATCGAGCAGTCCGCGGCTGAGTACCCGGACGCGGTCGCGCTCGAGTTCTTCGGAGCTGAGACGACCTACGCGCAGCTCAAGGACCAGATCGACCGCGCGGCGGAGGCGCTGCGCCAGCTCGGCGTCCGCAAGGGCGACCGCGTCGCGATCATCCTCCCGAACTGCCCGCAGCACATCGCCGCGTTCTACGCCGCACACCGACTCGGCGCGATCGTCGTCGAGCACAACCCGCTCTACACGGCGCGCGAGATGCGCCACCAGTTCGAGGACCACGGCGCGACGTTCGCCATCGCGTGGGACAAGGTCGTCGAGATCCTTCAGGACTTCCCGGAGGACCTGCGGCCGCAGACGATCGTCTCGGTCGACATCACGCGGGCGATGCCGAATGTCACGCGCTTCGCGCTCCGGCTCCCCATCGCGAAGGCCCGCGAGTCCCGCGCGGCGCTCACGACGCGCGTCGACGGCACGATCCCGTGGCAGAAGCTCCTCGAGTACGGGCCGATCCTCCCCGACGTCCCGAAGCCGGACACGGAGGATGTCGCGCTCCTCCAGTACACGAGCGGCACCACGGGCTCCCCGAAGGCCGCGATGCTCTCGCACCGCAACCTCCTCGCGAATGCCGCGCAGGCTCGGGCCTGGATCCCGGAGATCGAGCGAGGGCCCGGCTGCGTCGTCTACGGCGTCCTGCCGATGTTCCACGCGTACGGCCTCACGCTGTGCCTCACCTTCGCGATGAGCATGGCCGGGCGGCTCGTGCTCTTCCCGAAGTTCGACCCCGATCTCGTCATCAAGGTCCTGAAGAAGCGGCCCCCGACATTCCTCCCCGCGGTGCCCCCCATCTACCTGCGCCTCCAGGCCGCGGCGAATGAGAAGGGCGTCTCGCTCAAGGGCGCACAGGTCTCGATCTCCGGCGCGATGCCGCTCTCGACGACGCTCGTCGAGCCGTGGGAGGCCGAGACCGGCGGCATGCTCGTCGAGGGCTACGGCCTCAGCGAGTGCTCGCCGGTCCTCGTCTGCAACCCCGTCGTGACCGAGCGCCACATCGGCTCGATCGGCCTGCCGGTCCCGAGCACCGAGGTGCGGATCGTCGACCCCGAGAACCCGACGGTCGTCCTCCCGTACGGCGAGGAGGGCGAGATCGTCGTCCGCGGTCCGCAGGTCACGCGCGGCTACTGGCAGCGCCCCGAGGAGACGGCCGCGGTCTTCGTGCCCGCGACGGACGGCGGTGACCCGTGGTTCCGCACCGGCGACATCGCGACCATGGACGAGGGCGGCTGGATCCGCATCGTCGACCGCATCAAGGAGCTCATCATCTCCGGCGGCTTCAACGTCGCGCCGAGCGAGGTCGAGGAGGCGCTGCGGCGTCACCCCGCGATCGAGGACGCCGCCGTCGTGGGTCTGCCTGACCCGAAGTCAGGGGAGCGCGTCGTCGCGGCCGTCGTCCTCACGCCCGGCGCCGAGTTCGATGCCGAGGTCGTGCGCGAGTTCGTTCGCGACACGCTCACGCCCTACAAGGTGCCGAAGCAGCTCTTCGTCGTCGACGAGCTCCCGCGCTCGCTCATCGGCAAGGTCCTGCGCAAGCAGGTCAGGGAGCAGCTCGCCGCCGCGTCCTGACCCACGCGACGCTCCGGTCGATGCCGGAGCGCGCGGCATTCGACACGCGGCGGAAGCCCAGCGCGAACGCGACGATCGCGACGACCCAGCCGAGGATCGACCACCACACGACCCCCGTCACGAGTCGTCCGGTCGCCGCGTCGATGATCGCGGCCTCCGCCGCGTCCCCAATCGACAGCGATGAGAGCGCGATCGCGCGCATGATCGCGACGGCGATGCCGATGATCGTCATGGTGAGACCGAGCGTGAGGCCCGCCGCGAAGAACCATGGACGTCGCCGCGGGGCGATCGCGAGCGCGAGCACGATGAAGACGGCCGAGAGGATCGGGAGCCAGATCGCGAGCGCGCCGAGGAGCGCGTAGATCGCGCGGAGCTGGCTGAGTCCCTCGATGTTCGCGATCTCGATCGAGACCTCGACGTCCGTCGGGATGAGCTCGGCGAAGGTCAGGCCAGAGTCGATGAGCTCCGCGCGGACAGTGCGGATGACCGGCCCGAGCTGGATCGCGACGGCGTCGTCGTCGCCGATGCGCACGAGTGCTGAGTCGGAGTTCGCGAGCGTCGCGTTGAGCTGAGAGTGGCTGAGCTGGAGCGTCTCCCGCCAGATCGTGGAGAAGGCGTCCGAGGTCACGAAGGAGCCGACGAGCTGGGTCATGAGCGACTCGATGCCGTTCACGAGCGGGCCGCGCAGGAGGTCGAGACCCCTCGCGGCGGCGGGCGGGAGGTCGAGCGACTGGATGCCGGTAACGAGATCGCTGGTGAGCTCCTCGACCGGCACCGACTCGCGGATCGCGCGCACGACCGATTCCGTCACGAGCTCCTGCACCGCGGGGTCATCCGCGAGCGGCGCGAACGCCGCGACGAAGCCATCAGTGTCGCGCAGCGTCGCATCGGCGTAGTTGACGAGGAGGCCGAGCGGGGCGAGGACGAGCCCGAGGACGAGGAGGACGGAGGCCGCGATATTCCGCGTCCGACGCCAGCGACGACGATCGTGTGTGATGGTGTCAGTCGCCGTCGTATCGGTCGTCGTGACGCTCGACCCCGTGCTCGGGACGGCCGCAGTCCTCGCGGCCTCGGCCTCCGCGCGGGCCGCGGCGGCAGCCGCGGCGAGCTCGGCATTGCGTGCCTCGAGCTCGGCGATGCGCTCCCTGAGCTGAGCGAGCGTCTCCCTGGCCATCAGTGCGAGGGCTCCGCCTCGACCTCGGTCCGGTCGCCCGACCACAGGGTGTGGAAGGTGCCGGGCCTGTCGATGCGCTGGTAGGTGTGCGCGCCGAAGAAGTCCCGCTGCGCCTGGATGAGCGCGGCAGGGAGGCGACCGGCCCGCAGGCCGTCGTAGTACGCGAGCGAGCTCGAGAATGCCGGGCTCGGGATCCCCGCGTTCGCCGCGGCGACGACGACGCGGCGCCACGACTCCTGGCAGCGCTCGATCGCCTCGACGAAGTACGGCGCGGTGAGGAGCACGGGAAGCGCGGGGTCAGCCTCGTAGGCGTCCGTGATGCGGTTGAGGAACTTGGCGCGGATGATGCAGCCGCCACGCCAGATCGCGGCCACGCGACCCTTGTGGATGTCCCAGCCGTACTCCTCGGCGCCCGCCACGATGAGGTCGAAGCCCTGCGAGTAGGCGACGATCTTCGACGCGTAGAGCGCCTGGCGGACGTCCTCGATGAACGCCTCATCGCCGGAGAGCCCGGCGCCTTCGACCGGTCCCGGGAGGCTCGCCGAGGCCGCGCGCTGTGCGGGCTTCGACGAGAGCGAGCGGGCGAAGAGGGCCTCGGCGATGCCCGACACGGGGATGCCGAGCGCCGCGGCATTCTGCACCGTCCACGCGCCCGTGCCCTTGGCGCCGGCCTGATCGAGGATGACGTCGACGAGCGGCTTGCCCGTCGCCGCGTCGACCTGGCGGAGCACCTCCGCGGTGATCTCGATGAGGTACGAGTCGAGCTCGCCCTTGTTCCACTCGGCGAAGATGTCGGCGATCTCGGCCGGGGACTTGCCCGTGCCGTGGCGGATGAGGTCGTACGCCTCGGCGATGAGCTGCATGTCGGCGTACTCGATGCCGTTGTGCACCATCTTCACGAAGTGGCCGGCGCCGTCGTGGCCGATGTGCGTGACACACGGCTCGCCCTCCGCGACCGCGGCGATCGACTTGAGGATCGGACCGAGCGTCACCCACGACTCGTCCGAGCCGCCCGGCATGAGCGACGGCCCCAGGAGCGCGCCCTCCTCGCCGCCGGACACACCCATGCCCACGAAGTTGATGCCCGTCTCACGCACGGCCTTCTCGCGGCGGATCGTGTCGGTGAAGAGCGAGTTGCCGCCGTCGACGATGATGTCGCCCGGCTCGAATGCCTCGACGAGCGCGTCGATGACGGCGTCGGTCGGCGCTCCGGCCTTGACCATGATGATCGCGGTGCGCGGCTTCTGCAGGCTCGCGGCGAACTCCTCGACCGTGCGGCTCGCGACGAATCCCGCCTCGGGATGCTCCGTCACGAGCTCCTCGGTGCGCTCCCAGGTGCGGTTGTAGACCGCGACGGTGTTGCCCTCGCGGCTCGCGAGATTGCGGGCGAGGTTCGAGCCCATCACTGCGAGGCCGACGACTCCGATATTCGCTTGTGCAGTCACCGTCTCAGGCTAGGCCCTGGCGACGGCTTCCCGCACCGGGAGGGCGGGCTGCGGCATTCGTCGACCGCGGTGCGGGCGGCGCTGCGCGGGCAGAGGTCTCTCAGACAGGTGAGGCGCCGTTGCTGGTAGTCTTGCCGGTCGGAAAACCGAGGCGAGGGGTGACGCAACCGGCGCGTCCCCGTCATCGACAAGGAAACGGAAATCATGGCTGAGATCAGCAACCAGATCGTCGCGACGGATCGCGTCGAGTTCGGCAAGGGCGCAGCCCGCAAGCTTCGCGCGAAGGGCCTCATCCCCGCGGTCATCTACGGCCACGGCACGGCCCCGCGCCACGTATCCCTCCCCGGGCACCAGATCACGCTCCTCGTCCGCAAGGCGAACCAGGTCCTCGAGATCCAGCTCGACAAGGGCCAGGAGCTCGCGCTCATCAAGGATGTCCAGCGCGACCCGGTGCGCCAGGTCATCGAGCACGTCGACCTCCTCGTCGTGAAGAAGGGCGAGAAGGTCCACGTCGACGTCCCCGTCGTCGTCGAGGGTGAGGCCGCCCCCGGCACGCGCGTGCTCCAGGACGCGGGCCACGTCTCGGTCGAGGTCGAGGCCACGCACATCCCCGAGCGCTTCGTCGTCTCGGTGGAGGGCCTCGAGGCCGGTACGCACATCACGGCCGCGCAGATCGAGCTCCCCAAGGGCGCTGTCCTCCTCTCCGACCCGGAGCTCCTCGTCGTCGGCATCTCCGGGGCCGCGGCTGCTGCCGAGGAGGAGGCCGAGGCCGCCGAGGGCGAGGCCGAGGCTGCCGAGGCTCCCGCGGAGGCGGACGCCGAGTAGTCACTCGCACAGATGCATCGCATGCGGCGGTCGGGTTCGTCCCGACCGCCGCATCGTTTCTAGGCTGGAGACGTGGACACTGAGATCTGGCTCGTCGTGGGCCTCGGCAACCCGGGGGCCACGTATGCGGGCAACCGGCACAACGTCGGTCAGATGGTCATCGACGTGCTCGCCCACCGGCTCGGTGCGAGCTTCAAGTCGCACAAGGCGGGCGCCGTCGTCGCCGAGGGACAGCTCATGCCCGGTGGCCCGAAGCTCGTGCTCGCCAAGCCGGGCACCTACATGAATGTCTCGGGCGGCCCGATCGCACAGCTCGCGAAGTTCTACAAGGTCGCCCCGGACCACGTCATCGTGCTCCATGACGAGCTCGACATCGAGTTCGACACCGTGCGGATCAAGGCCGGCGGCGGCCACGGCGGACACAACGGCCTGCGGGACACGATCGCGCGGATCGGCGCTGATTTCATCCGCGTCCGCGTGGGCATCGGGCGACCCCCTGGGCGCATGGATGCAGCGGACTTCGTGCTCAAGGACTTCGGCGCGACTGAGCGGCAGACGCTGCCCGTGCTGCTCGAGGAGGCCGCGGACGCTGTCGAGGCGATCGTGAGGTCAGGTGTCCTCGCAGCGCAGAACACGGTCAACACGCGCGGCTAGCTCGGGGGTCGGGAGCGCCGAGGGGAGCGCCGACGAGGAGCGGTCCAGGTGCACGCGCGTAGGATCTTTCGGTGCCACTGACCGGGATCCCAGCCGCGATCGGAGCCGATCCTGCGCTCCAGGTCGTCCTCGGCAGCACCCACGCCGACACCGACTTCTCCTCCGTCGATGGCGCGCGCATCCCGCTCATGGCACGGCTCCTGCGGGAGTCAGACGGACCTTCCGCCCTGCTCGCGATCGTCGCGACGGGGCGTGAGGCGGATCAGGCGGTCGAGACATTCCGGACGTACCTCCCTGCGGCGAGCGTCCACGCATTCCCGTCGTGGGAGACGCTCCCGCACGAGCGCCTGAGCCCCTCGGCCGACACCGTCGCGCGCCGCCTCGGTGCACTCCGCGCGCTGCGTCGATGGCGTGAGGGCGACCGCGCTGAGCCGTTCGTCCTCGTGACGAGCGTGCGCGCCGGCCTGCAGCCCCTCATGCCGGGCCTCGACGAGCTCGAGCCCATCGAGCTCACGGTCGGGAGCCGTGGCAACGATCTCGCTGGCCTCGCCGCCGACCTCGTCGGCCTGGCCTACGCGCGTGTCGACATGGTCACCCGCCGCGGCGAGTTCGCGGTGCGCGGTGGCATTCTCGACGTCTTCCCGCCGCAGGAGGAGCACCCGCTGCGCCTCGAGTTCTTCGGCGACGAGCTCGAGACGGCGCGCGAGTTCGCGGTCGCCGACCAGCGCTCGCTCCCGAGCTCCGTCGACACCGTCGTGATCCCGCCGGCGCGCGAGTTCCTCATCACCGAGGACGTGCGCCAGCGAGCGCGCGAGATGCTCGGCGAGTTCCCCGCGCTCGACACCATGCTCGCGAAGATCGTCGAGGGCATTCCCGTCGAGGGCATGGAATCGCTCGCGCCCGCTCTCGTCGACGGATTCGTCCCGCTGCCGAAGCTCCTGCCCGACGACGGCGCCGTCGTCATCCTGTCGCCCGAGCGCGTCGCCCTCCGCGCGATCCAGCTCGTCGAGACGAACCGCGAGTTCCTCGGTGCGGCATGGACGGCGGCGACCGCGGGCGGCGACGCCCCCGTCGACCTCGGCGCCGACCTCCGTCGACGGCTCGGCTCCGGCGACTTCATGACCGTCGAGCAGCTCCGCGCGGCGGCGGGCGGACGTGCCTGGTGGACGGTCTCGCCCTTTGACTCTGGTGATGAATCCTCGGTGCGCCTGTCCGCGACGGCGGTCCCGGCATTCACCGGGCACGCCGATGCGGCATTCGACCATGTCGCCTCGCGCGTCGCGGCGGGCTGGACCGTCGCGATCGTCGCGGAAGGCCAGGGCCTCCTCGACCGGGCGCACACCGTCCTCGCCGAGCGCGGCTGTCCCGCGCACCACGCGGCCGATCTCCCGCTCGACGGCAAGGCTGAGCCGGGCGTCGTGCTCGTGAAGGGCAGCATCGAAGCGGGCTTCGAGCTCGCGGAGCAGCAGCTCGCGGTCATCAGCGAGACCGAGTTCTTCGGCCGCGCGGCGAGCTACCGGCAGGGTGCGCCGAAGAAGCTCGCCTCGCGCCGACGCAACGTCGTCGACCCGCTGCAGCTCAAGGCCGGCGACTACGTGGTGCACGAGACGCACGGCATCGGCCGCTTCGTCGAGCTCATCCAGCGCGAGGTCTCATCTGGCGGGCGCAACCCCGTCAAGTCGCTCCGCGAGTACCTCGTCATCGCCTATGCGCCGTCGAAGCGCGGTGCGCCGAACGACAAGCTCTTCGTCCCCACCGACCAGCTCGACCAGCTCACGCGCTACGTCGGCGGCGAGGTCCCCACGCTGTCGAAGATGGGCGGAGCGGACTGGTCCGCGGCCAAGGGCAAGGCGCGGAAGGCGGTCCGCGACATCGCGGTCGAGCTCGTCAAGCTCTATGCGGCGCGCGCCGCGAGCAAGGGTCACGCCTTCGGACCGGACACGCCATGGCAGCGTGAGCTCGAGGACGCATTCCCCTACACGGAGACCGCCGACCAGCTCACGACCATCGAAGAGGTCAAGGCCGACATGGAGCGGCCCATCCCGATGGATCGCCTCCTGTCCGGCGACGTCGGCTTCGGGAAGACCGAGGTCGCCGTGCGCGCGGCATTCAAGGCTGCGATGGACGGCAAGCAGGTCGCGATGATCGTCCCGACGACGCTCCTCGTCCGTCAGCACATGGAGACCTTTGCCGAGCGCTTCGCGGGCTTCCCCGTGCGGCTCCGGGCCCTCTCGCGATTCCAGACCGAGAAGGAGTCGAAGGAGACGCTCGAGGGCCTCGCCGACGGCACCGTCGACGTCGTCATCGGCACGCACCGGATCCTCAGCCAGGGCGTCAAGTTCAAAGACCTCGGACTCGTCATCATCGACGAGGAGCAGCGCTTCGGCGTCGAGCACAAGGACGCGCTGAAGAAGCTCAAGCACAACGTCGATGTCCTCGCGATGACCGCGACCCCGATCCCGCGCACGCTCGAGCTCGCCGTCACCGGCATTCGCGAGATGTCGACGCTCGCGACCGCGCCGGAGGATCGCCACCCCATCCTGAGCTTCGTCGGGCCGTACTCCGACAAGCAGGTCGCCGCCGCGATCCACCGTGAGCTCATCCGCGAGGGCCAGGTCTTCTACGTCCACAACCGCGTCGCGTCGATCCAGGCGACCGCGGCGCGCATCGCCGAGCTCGTGCCCGAGGCGCGCATCGCGGTCGCGCACGGGCAGATGAGCGAGGAGGCGCTCGAGCGCGTCATGCTCGACTTCTGGGAGCGCAGGGCCGATGTCCTCGTCGCGACGACGATCATCGAGACCGGCCTCGACATCCCGAATGCCAACACCCTGATCATCGACAGGGCCGACAAGTACGGACTGAGCCAGCTCCACCAGCTCCGCGGGCGAGTCGGCCGCGGGCGGGAGCGCGCCTACGCGTATTTCCTCTACGACGAGTCGAAGCCGCTCACCGAGCACGCCGAGGAGCGTCTCAAGACGATCGCGGCCAACAACGAGCTCGGCAGCGGCATGCAGATCGCCATGAAGGACCTCGAGCTCCGGGGCGCCGGCAACGTCCTCGGCGCCGAGCAGTCTGGGCACATCGCGGGCGTCGGATTCGACCTGTACCTGCGCATGGTCGGCGAGGCCGTCTCGGAGTTCCGCGGCGACGCGACCGCAGAGCAGACCGAGCTCAGGCTCGAGCTCCCCGTCGACGCGCGCATCCCCGAGGACTACATCTCCTCCGAGCGCCTGCGGCTCGAGGCGTACCAGAAGCTCTCGACCGCGACCGCGCCCGCATCGCCCGACGACGCCATCGACCGGGTCCGCGAAGAGCTCGACGACCGCTACGGCGACATTCCGCCTGAGGTCGAGTCGCTCTTCGCCGTCTCTCGCCTCCGCCGCCGCGCCATGAAGGCGGGGCTCTCCGAGGTCGTCGTCGCGGCCGACCGGCTCCGCATCGCGGGGATCGACCTCGCCGACTCCCTGCAGATCCGACTCAAGCGGCTCTACCGCGACTCCAAGTACATGCCGCAGCAGCGCGTCGCGCTCATCCCCATGCCCGGTGTCGCGGGCGCATCGATCGCGAGCGGCCCCCAGCGCGTGCCCGACGCCGAGCTCATCGCGTGGGTCGGTCAGCTCTTCGACCACCTCCTGCCCGCGTCGACCTCCGACACCCCAGCGGTGTCGGAGGACGCGTGATACAACGACGGAGTGTCTACAGCGAGCGGTGTCGGCGGGCGCAATCGCCGCGGCGGCCGCATCGAGCAGTCCAAGCTCAGGCCCCGCGAGTACCTCCGCGCCGCGCGTGAGATCGCCGCGCTGACCTGGGAGGCGACACCGAGCCTCATCATCATCCAGCTCACGGGAGCGCTCATCACGGCGATCCTGCCCGTCGCGACCACATGGTTCGCCGCGCTCACGACGACTGCGCTCGCCGAGGCATTCGAGGGCGTCGATCCTGAAGCGGGCGGGCGCGCCATCCGCTTCGTCATCATCACGGGCGTCCTCGGGCTCCTCATGACGACGTGGCGCAGCGTGGAGCAGTATGTCCAGCGGCTCATGCGGTACACGCTCGAGGCGAGGGTCTCGGACATCATGTACGAGCGCTTCCTCGCGCTCGACTTCTGGCGCTACGACGACAAGGAGACGATCGACGTCTACGACCGGGCGCAGCGCTTCTCGCTGTTCTACGCGCAGGCGTTCCAGACGCTCGCTCGCATGGTCGCGCAGGTCATCACGCTCATCACGACGATCTTCGCGCTCGTCATCGTGAGCTGGTGGCTCGCGCTCATCCTGCTCGTGGCGATCATCCCCGGCATCTGGATCCAGTTCCGCCTGTCCCGCGCGCAGGTTGCGCACTGGAACGAGACGGTCGAGCTCCGCCGCAAGAAGACGACGATCGAGCGCGCGATGTTCCAGCCGCAGCACATCGCAGAGCTCAGGCTCTACGGCGTCGTCCGCAACCTCCTCGACCTGCGCCAGGAGCTCCGCGATCTCGACGAGCGTCAGCGCATCGTCTTCGAGCGGCGGTACATCGGGTGGCGGCTCCTCGCGGACTTCATCGAGCTCGTCGCCGAGATCGGCTCTGTCCTGTGGGTCGTCCTCCAGATCATCGCGCGCGAGCAGCCCGTCGGGCAGTTCCTCTACGTGCAGCAGATCGTCTCGCGCGGCCTGTCCGCGATGAACTCCTTCGTCTCCGAGCTCGCGACGCTCGACGAGCAGCTCGCAAACCTCGGCGACTATCAGCGGTTCATGGACTACCCGACGGGCACCGCGGGGGATCGGCGCCTCACCGCGCCGCCGGAGCGCATCGAGGTGCGTGACGTGTCATTCGCCTATCCGAATGCCGACCGCGAGGTCCTCCACCACGTCTCGCTCTCCGTGGCGCGCGGCGAGCGCGTCGCGATCGTCGGCGAGAACGGCGCAGGCAAGTCGACGCTCGTGAAGCTCATGGCGGGGCTCTACCGCCCGACCTCGGGCCAAGTCCTCCTCGACGGCGTCGATCTGGCGGAGATCTCGACCGAGTCCTGGCACCGGCAGCTCGCCGTCCTCCAGCAGGACCATCTCGCCTACACGTTCGCGACCGCGCGGGAGAACGTCACCTTCGGCGATGTGGAACGCGAGTACCGCGAGGAGGACTTCCGCACCGCGCTCGCGCGGGCTGAGGCGAGCGAGCTCATGGACGCGCTGCCGAAGGGGCCGGAGTCCTACGTCCACCCGTGGATGGCTCATGAGGATGGGACGCGCGGCGTCGACCTGTCCGGCGGGCAGTGGCAGCGAATCGCGCTCGCGCGGAACTTCTACCGCGGAGCGCCCATCATCATCCTCGACGAGCCGACCTCGGCGATCGATGCGCTCGCGGAGGCGCGGATCTTCGGCGACCTCTTCTCGAGCCGAGAGCAGACGCTCATCATCATCAGCCACCGCTTCACGACCGTGGAGCGCGCGGACCGGATCTACATGCTCCACGGCGGTCGGATCGTGGAGAGCGGGACCGCAGCGGAGCTCGTCGCCGCGCGCGGGGCATTCCATCGCATGTTCGAGTCCCAGATCTGAGGCGCGTGGTCACCGGGACCCGAAACTGCTGAAATGATTGACCCGTGACAACCGCCGTGGGTCTTCGCTCCGAGCGCGGACCCATCCTTCTGGCGGTGATGGTCGCGACGGGGCTCTCGGCGCTCGATGCGACGATCCTCGCGACCGCGATCCCGACGATCGTGAGCGACCTCGGTGGGTACGAGCAGTTCCCGTGGCTCTTCTCGATCTACATCCTCGCCTCGGCGGTCACCGTCCCCATCTACTCGAAGCTCGCGGACATGTTCGGTCGCAAGCCGGTCATGCTCTTCGGCATCGCGATCTTCCTCATCGGCTCGACGCTGTGCGCCGTCGCGTGGGACATGCCGTCGCTCATCATCTTCCGCGCGATCCAGGGGCTCGGCTCCGGCGCAGTCCAGCCCATCGCCATGACGATCCTCGGCGACATCTATTCGGTGTCCGAGCGCGCCCGCGTGCAGGGCTATGTCTCGACCGTGTGGGCGCTGTCCTCGGTCGTCGGTCCCGCGGTCGGCGGGATCCTCGCGCAGTTCCACCTCTGGCGGTGGGCATTCATCGTCAACATCCCGCTCTGCATCGTGTGCATGTGGATCATCTGGCGCGTTTACCACGAGAAGGTTCAGCGGCGAGAGCATCGCATCGACTACGCGGGGTTCATCCTCATCACGCTCGCGAGCGGGCTCATCATCCTCGGTGCGCTCGAGGGCGGGAATGCCTGGGATTGGCTCTCGCCCGCGAGCTTCGCGGTGCTCGGCACCGGACTCGCCCTCGCGGTCGCATTCGTATTCGTGGAGCGCCGGGCCGCCGAGCCGATCGTGCCGCTTGGGCTCTTCCGCAAGCGGGTCATCAGCACCGGCGTCATCCTCAATGTCGCGGTCGGCGCGGGTCTCGGTGCGATCGCGCCATTCATCCCCGTGTACCTGCAGAACGGCATCGGCGCCTCGCCGCTCGAGGCCGGTGCCGCGCTCGCCGCATTCACGATCGGCTGGCCGCTCGCCGTGATGGTCTCCGGCCGGATCTACATGGCGCGCGGCTTCAAGTTCGTCGGCATCATCGGCGGGGCCATCATGACGGCAGGCGCCGCGACGCTCGCAGCTCTCGCGCTGTCGCCCTCGGTCTGGCTCGTCGGGATCCTCACCTTCGTCATCGGCGCCGGGTTCGGCTGGACAGCGCTGCCTTCGCTCGTGTCCGTGCAGGCGAGCGTCTCATGGGACCAGCGGGGGGTGGCGAGCGGTCTCGTGATGTTCTCCCGGTCGATCGGCCAGGCATTCAGCACCGCGATCTTCGGCGCGATCTCGCTCGCCGTCATCGCGTCCTATGGGGGCGATGCTGGAGATCCCACGGCGATCATCGCCTCGACACAGGCGGTCTTCGTCGGCGTCGTGGTCATCGCGCTCATCATCTTCGCGAGCGCCTTCGGTCTTCCGGGTCGCGAGGCGACGCGCGCCGCCGCCGCGAATGATCCTCGGGGCGTCCAGCCCGAGGCCCCCGAGGCCGAGCTCGGCCCCTGAGTCTCGCGGCGTGTGGCCCGACACGCCGCACTGCTCCCGCATCGAGTGCGGTTTTCGGGGTGTGGCGCGTCGCGACCCCGAAACTCTGACGTGGCGCGCGAGTCCTGCCGGCGTGTCGCACCGGAAGAGTCGGCGGCGCGGACGGGCGCGCGTGCCCGACGCGGGGACGCGCGTGCGCGCGCCTGCGTCCGCGGGACGGTGCTGAGGTCGAATGCCCGGTGCGAGACTGGTCGCCGTGACGGACCTCCCAGCGCCTCGCCCTCATCCCGAGCTCGACCAGCTCATCGCGGTCCTCGAGTACCTGCGTGCCCCTGGCGGGTGTGCGTGGGATCGCGAGCAGACGCACGGGTCGCTCGTGCGATACCTCGTCGAGGAGACCCATGAACTCATCGATGCGATCGAGGCTGGCGACGACGGGGAGCTCGTCGAGGAGCTCGGCGATGTGCTGTACCAGGTCGTCTTCCACTCCGACATCGCGGCCGAGGAGGGGCGATTCACGCTCGAGGATGTCGCACGGCACATGCGCGAGAAGATGGTCGGCCGTCACCCGCACGTGTTCGGCGACGCTGTCGCGGACACCGCCGAGGCGGTGACCGCGCGCTGGGACGATCTGAAGCGGGTCGAGAAGCCGGGCCGCGAGAGCATCCTCGATGGCGTCCCGAAGGGCATGCCCGCCCTCGCGCTCGCGGACAAGCTCATCGGCAAGGCGGAGAAGATCGGCGTCGAGGTCGATCCAGCCGAGACTCCGAATGCCGAGGATGCGCTCGGCGACGACCTGCTCGCGATCGTCGCGGGGGCACGGGCCGCGGGACTCGACCCCGAGCGCGCGCTGCGCGGTGCGATCCGCCGACTCGAGGACCGGATCCGCGACACCGAGGCGCTCGCCGGCTGACGCGTGGAGTCATGACTGGCGACTGCCGACGCGGCCTCCAGGAACGGACCCCTACGCGATCCGCTGTCCGGCGCTGAGCTTGCGCGCCGGCGTCCGCACGCGCACGACCGCGCCCCACACGAGGAGCCCAGCCCCGACGATGTGGATCGCGAGGCCGACGAACCAGCTCGGGACAGTCGATTCGATGACCGAGCGCGCATCGGGCGAGTCAAACGACGACGGCTCGCACTCGGAATAGTGCTGCTCGAGCGTCGGCGGGATCTGCGCCTGGCGGATGCCGAGCTTGATGTAGCCAAACGCGTCGGTGGGGAAGCCGTTCCGGTCGTAGGTCGTGGGCACCGCGTCGGAGAGCACGACGTAGGGGTTCGCGGCCAGCACCCACCACACGGTGTCGAATCGCGGCATCTCGTACTCGTACCGCTGCGTCTCGGTGCAGTACTCGGGTTTCGGGTAGCCGCCGCTCTGGTACGGGTTCAGTCCCGCCGCCTCATCCGCGTCGATCTGCCGCCAGTCCGCGACCTGGGTCACCGAGACGTAGGTCGAGCGGATCGCTGCGCCGACGATCGAGAACGCGATGAGCGTCCCGATCGACAGCGCCGCGACGATGAGGTAGGTCACGACGACCGACATGAGCGGCTTGCGCAGGATGCCCGAGAGCCCGACGCCGGCTGCCGCGATGACGCCCATCTCGACGACGATGATGACGAATGACACGACGACCGTCGCCGGGCTCAGCCCGCCCAGGATGACGGTGAAGATGATGAACGGCACCGCGACGATCGCGAATGCCAGGGTGCTGATCCATGCGGCGAGCACCTTGCCGAGGACGAGCTGCGTGCTCGTCACGAGCGTCACCTGCGTCGTCGCGAGTGTGCCCTCCTCGCGGTCGCCGTTGATCGCGTTGCCGGAGAGCGCGGGGCTCACGAGCGTCGCGAGGAGCAGCGTGACGACCATGACGATCGCGTAGACGGCACCACCAGCGCTCGGGTTGTCCGGGCTCCACGCACCGACCGCGATGCACGCCCCGATCGTCACGAGCAGGAGGATGAACGCGAAGACGCCGAGCAGGACGTACGCGGCGACCCCGCGGACGCGCTGGCGCAGCTCGATCGAGGTGATCGTCCACATTCCGGCCCACCAGCCGGTCGGCCGGGGCGGCGTCCATCGGGACGGGGTCTGGGGTTCGAGGGTGGCGGTCATCGTCCGGCCTCCAGGTCGAGGAAGGTGTGCTCGAGATCGCCGACGGCGGGAGCGAACGTGACGACCTGCACGCCGTCGCGCACGAGACCGGCGAGGACTGCCGCAGCGTCGGCATCGCCGCCCGTGATCATGACCGACTCGGTGCGGCCGTCGACCGTCGTGTACCGCCATGCTCGCGTCGCGGCCTTCGCGGCGGCGACTCGCTCCGCGCTCACGCTCGTGCCGGCATCGATGAATACCGCGGCATCGGCCATCTCCTCGAGCTCGCTGAGGATGTGGCTCGAGACGAGGACGGTGCGCCCCTCCGCGGCGAATCCACGGAGCATCGTCCGCAGGTGCACGCGCGCCGCGGGGTCGAGCCCTGAGGCGGGCTCGTCGAGCAGCAGCACGCGCGGGTCGTGGACGAGCGCCCGCGCGAGCGACAGTCGCTGCTTCTGGCCCCGGCTGAGCACCTTCGTCGGGCGGTCTGCGAGGTCGGCGAGATCGACGAGCGAGAGGAGCTCGGCGGCGCGCGACGCGGCGGCATCCTTCGGCATGTCGTAGAGACGGCCGGTGAGCGCGAGCGTCTCGCGCGCTGTGAGGGAGCCCCAGGAGCCGAGGATGTCTGGCATCCATCCGGTGACCGCCCGCACTCCGAGCGGGTCCGTCATGGGATCCCGGCCCTCGATCGTGATGCGACCGCTGTCCGGTGCGAGGAGCGAGGCGAGCATGAGGAGCAGCGTCGTCTTGCCCGAGCCGTTCGGTCCCACGAGCGCTGTCACCTCGCCCGGCCGCGCGAAGAATGTCACGTCTCGCACGGCGTGCACGTCGCCGAACGACCTCGCGACATGCTCGACGACGATCCCCGTTCCGCCGGTCGCAGCGGATACCCCAGCAGTCATGGCGCCGACGATAGCCTGGACCGGTGGCACTTGCGCCTCCGCCGAGCGGATTGGCAGGGAGAATGGACGTGTGGCCCAGCAGGTGAATCCTCCCCGCGGCATGCGGGACTTCCTCCCGGCGGACAAGTCGGCTCGCGAAGCGATCCTCTCGATCATCCGGCGCACGTACCTCGCGCATGGCTTCGACGAGATCGAGACCCCCGTCGCGGAGGACAGCGAGCGACTCCACGCCGGGCTCGGCGGCGACAACGAGAAGCTCGCCTTCGCGATCATGCGCCGAGGGCTCCGAGTCGAGGACCTCCACACCGCCGAGGCCCCGCTCGACCTCGCGGACCTCGGCCTGCGCTTCGACCTCACGGTCCCGCTCGCGCGCTTCTACGCCACCCACCGCGCCGAGCTGCCACGGCCGTTCCGCGCCATCCAGATGGCGCCCGTGTGGCGCGCCGAGCGCCCGCAGAAGGGTCGCTACCGCCAGTTCGTCCAGTGCGACATCGACATCATCGGCGAGGCGGGGCCACTCGCCGAGATCGAGCTCCTCACGGCGTCCGTCGCGGCGATCCGCGCGCTCGGCATCGACGACTTCACGATTCGCGTGAACGATCGCAGGCTCCTCATCGGCATGCTCGAGTACTTCGGCTTCTCGGCCGATGAGCACGATCAGGTCCTCATCACGGTCGACAAGCTCGACAAGATCGCGGCGGCAGGCGTCGTCGCGGAGCTGCGGGAGCGCGGGATGGCGGCGGGCGCTGTCGAGGCGCTCGAGGCATTCCTCACCCGTCCCGCTGCCGCCGAGGCCCCGCGCTTCGGCGAGGCGCAGATCCGCGCGGCCCTGCCCGAGGGCCTCGACTCGCCCGCGATCGCCGAGCTCGCCATGATCGGCGAGGCGGTCACGGCTGCTGTCGGGGGCGATGTCGTCGCCTACGACCCATGGCTCGTGCGCGGCATGGGCTACTACACGGGCCCTATCTTCGAGGTCGCGCACCCTGAGCTCGGCTACTCCTTCGGCGGCGGCGGTCGCTACGACGGCATGATCGGCCGCTTCCTCGGCGAGGATGTCCCGGCTGCCGGGTTCTCGCTCGGCTTCGAGCGCCTCGTCGACCTCGTGACGCTCCCGGCGGGTGCGGGGTCGAACGCCACGGCCATCGTCTACGACTCGAGCGCTGACCCGCGCACCATCGTCGCCGTCCGCGACCGTGTCGTCGCCGCGGGCGGCACCGCGCGACTCGTGAAGCGCCCGAAGAAGCTCGCACAGGCGCTCGATGCGCTCGCGACCGACGGGATCACGGAGTTCTACCTCGTCGACGAGTCGACGGACGCCGCCGCGGTCGAGGCCAAGCCCCTCGCCGCTCGCTGATCCCAGCCCGGTCTAGGATCGATTCGCTCACTGCTGAAACGGAGGCCCCCATGTCCGCGATCGAAGCCGTTGGTGCCCGCGAGATCCTCGACTCCAGGGGCAACCCGACCGTCGAGGTCGAGGTCCTGCTCGAGGACGGCACGGCCGCTCGCGCCGCAGTGCCCTCGGGTGCCTCGACCGGTGCCTTCGAGGCATTCGAGCTCCGTGACGGCGACAAGAGCCGCTATGGCGGCAAGGGCGTGCTCCAGGCCGTCGAGAACGTCCTCGATGTCCTCGGCCCCGCGATCGAGGGCCTCGAGGCCTCCGAGCAGCGCATCGTGGACGCGGCGCTCGTCGAGGAGGACGGCACGGACAACAAGTCCCGCCTCGGGGCGAACGCGATCCTCGGCGTCTCGCTCGCGGTCGCGAAGGCCGCGGCCGACAGCGCCGACCTCCCGCTCTTCCGCTACGTGGGCGGCCCGAACGCGCATGTGCTCCCGGTCCCGCTGCTGAACGTCATCAACGGCGGCGCCCACGCCGACACGAATGTCGACATCCAGGAGTTCTTCCTCGTCCCGCTCGGGGCGGAGACATTCTCCGAGGCGCTCCAGTGGGGTGCCGAGACGTACCACGCGCTGCGCGGTCTCCTGAAGGCGAAGGGTCTCTCGACGGGTCTCGGCGACGAGGGCGGCTTCGCGCCCGACCTGTCGAGCAACCGCGCGGCGCTCGACTTCCTGCTCGAGGCGATCGGCGCCGCGGGCTTCCAGGCGGGCCGCGACTTCGCGCTCGGTCTCGATGTCGCGTCCACCGAGTTCTTCAAGGACGGCTCGTACACCTTCGAGGGCAGGCAGCTCAGCTCCGCCGACATGACCGCGTACTACGCGGGTCTCGTCGCGGACTACCCGATCGTCACGATCGAGGACCCGCTCGCCGAGGATGACTGGGCAGGGTACGAGGCGCTGACCGCCGAGCTCGGCTCCAAGATCCAGATCGTCGGCGATGACCTCTTCGTCACGAACCCGACGCGCCTCGCCGAGGGCATCTCGCGCTCGGTCGCGAACTCGATCCTCGTCAAGGTGAACCAGATCGGCACGCTCACGGAGACGCTCGACGCTGTCGCGCTCGCGCAGCGCTCCGGCTACACGGCGATCCTCAGCCACCGCTCTGGCGAGACCGAGGACACGACGATCGCGGACCTCGCGGTGGCGACGGACTGCGGTCAGATCAAGACGGGTGCGCCAGCGCGTTCCGACCGCGTCGCGAAGTACAACCAGCTGCTCCGCATCGAGGAGGAGCTGGGGGACGCGGCAGTGTACGCCGGTCGCAGCGCATTCCCGCGATTCAAGGGCTGAATTCGATTCAACGAAGCGTTGAGGTCAATGTGACCAGGCCCTCTTGAGGCTCCCAGAAACGCCTCTGGTAAACTCAGGGGGTCTCTTCGGGGTGCCAGTCGATGGTGTCTCGGCACCTGGGACAGACCTCCCCCCTCATCTATGAAGCGAATTTTCGTCCTCATTGCCGCTGCGGCACTCCTCGTCGGAGTCAGTGTCCCGGCCGCTGCGGTGACCCAGGAGAGCACTTCGCTCCTCACTCCGGCGCAGCCGACGACGCTCGCGAAGTCGGTTCAGCAGGACGTCGACCTCCAGCTCTCGGCAGTGTCCGCTGACATCCGCTCCGGTTTCGCAGGCGAGGCCAAGCCCGAGCCGGAGCCGGTCTACGCGAGCGGCGCCTACTACGGCCCTGTCCCGAGCGAGTTCTCCGGCATGTTCACCGTGTGGCCCGTCCCGGGTGGCGTGCTGCACGACGGCTTCGGATACCGCGACGGCGGCGAGTTCCACAGCGGTATCGACATCCTTGCCCCCGGCGGGACGCCGATCGTCGCCGCCGCGGCGGGCGTGGTCGTCCGCATCGACGCCGATGGCGGTCTCGGGCAGTACGTCATGGTCGACCACGGCGGTGGCGTGGTCTCCGGCTACGCGCACATGATCGCCGGCTCGCCCGTCGTCTCGCCCGGCCAGTCGGTCGCTGCAGGCGAGATGCTGGGCCTGGTCGGCGACACCGGATATGCCACTACGACGCACCTGCACCTCCTTGTCGAGTTCGGCGGGTCGCGTACCGACCCCATGCCGTTCTTCGGTTGAGTCCTCGGCCTGGCTCCAGCGCCGCCACAGCCCTCGCACCTAGCCTTGTCGCGTGACTGAGGCGGAGGAGCGCGACGGGACCGGCGAGCGCCCCGGCAATCCCCTCCAGCGCGCCCGCGGACGTCGCAAGGAGCGCGTCGAGCAGCGCAAGGCGGCGAAGGCCGAGGCCCGCGCCGCCGCCGCGAACGAGCGGGCCCGCAGGATCGCCGTCGCGATGGAGGAGGAGAGCGCGCCGGAGCGCTGGCTGCGGACCCTGCGATTCTCCGGCTTCACCGCCGTCGCCCTCGGCCTGCTCGTCCTCGCGGTCGTCATCCTCGCACCCTCGCTGCGTGTCCTCGTGGATCAGCAGCAGCAGATCCAGGCGCTCGAACGCACCGTGAAGGCGCAGCGCGACCAGGTGGCGGGTCTGCAGGCAGAGCTCTCTCGATGGAGCGATCCGGCCTACATCGAGGCGCAGGCGCGAGAGCGACTGCTCTTCGTCTACCCGGGGGAGTTCAGCTACCTCGTGGTCGGGGCGAGTGGGACCGAGACAGATGCTCCGAGCGATGATCCGATCTCGGCAGATCTTCAGTCGACCGATGTGGACTGGCTCGCGGCACTGCTCGCGTCCACGTACGGTGCCGGATTGACGGAAGCGTCGGCCGATGAGCTTTCGGTCGTGGGGGAGGGTCAGGGATGACGACGGCAGTGCTCGAGCGCGACCTCGAGATCGTGACGCAGCAGCTCGGTCGCCCCGTGCGCGATGTCGTCGCGATCCCTGCGCGCTGCGTGTGCGGCGCGCCCACGGTCGTGTCGACGCGTCCTCGCCTGGCTGACGGCACGCCATTCCCGACCTTCTACTATCTGACCCACCCTGCAGCGACGGCCGCAGCCTCCCGACTCGAGGCCTCTGGCCGCATGGCGGAGTACCAGGCGATGCTCGAGGGCGATGTCCTCGAGGCCTACGCCGCGGCACACGAGGCGTATCTCGCGGACCGCGCGCGATTCGGCGAGGTCGAGGAGATCGCCGGCATCTCGGCTGGCGGCATGCCGACGCGCGTCAAGTGCCTCCACGCGCTCATCGGCCATGCGCTCGCCGCCGGCCCCGGTGTGAACCCCATCGGCGACCTCGCGCTCGCCGAGTGCGGCTGGAGCCCAGAGGTGTGCGAATGCGTCCCGCTCGACTGATCGCAGGCTCGGTCGCCGCGGCGCTCGCCCTCGCGATCCTTCCGGTCCTCCCCGCCTCGGCGGATGCGGTCCGGAATGCCGAGTACTGGCTCGACGAGTACGGCATCCGCGCCGCGTGGAAGGTCTCCCAGGGCGCGGGCGTGACGATCGCTGTGATCGACACGGGCGTCGACCCGAATGTCGCAGAGCTGAAGGGCGCGGTGCTGCGCGGCGCCGACTTCTCGGGTCTCGGCGATCAGTATGGCTGGGCCCCCGTCGGCACCGAATCAGCCGTCCATGGGACCCTGGTCGCCTCGATCGCTGCGGGCCGCGGGACGGGCGCGAATGCCGGGTTCATCGGCGTCGCCCCCCGCGCGAAGATCCTGCCCGTCTCGATCGGCTTCGAGGAGGGGGCCATCGACTCGGACGTCCAGATCGCCGAGGCGGTCCGCTGGGCCGTCGACAACGGCGCCGACGTCATCAACATGTCGCTCACCCGGAACACCCTCGAGTGGCCGCAGTCGTGGGACGACGCATTCCTCTACGCCGCGGAGAACGACGTCGTCGTCGTCGCGGCCGCGGGGAATCGCGCGAGCGGCACGACCGTCGTCGGGGCACCTGCGACGATGCCGGGCGTGCTGACCGTCGCGGGCGTCGACCGAGCGGGCGAGGCGAGCGATGACGCCTCGAGCCAGGGCATCACGATCGGCGTCGCGGCGCCGAGCGAGGAGCTCGTGGGCGTCGCGCCCGGCGGCGGCTACATGTACTGGAACGGCACGAGCGGTGCCGCCCCGATCGTCTCGGGGGTCGTCGCTCTCGTGCGATCCGCATTCCCCGAGCTCGATGCGGCGAATGTCATCAACCGCATCGTCGCGACGGCGAAGGATGTGGGGGAGCCCGGCCAGGACGCGACCTACGGCTTCGGCATCATCGATGCGAAGGCGGCCGTCTCGGACAAGGTGCCGCTCGTGACCGAGAACCCCATGGGCGATCTCGCGGAATGGATCAAGATCTACCGGCCTGCCGACGAGCCGCCCGTCGAGCTGCCCACTCCCGTGGTCGTCGTCCCGGAGCCCGATCAGGTCGTCCCGGCGGCCGCGGACAACCCGGTCGGCGTGCTCGTGCCGTCGGTCGATCTGCTCCGCAGGGTCGGCTCAGGAGCCCTCGTCGTGGGCCTCTTCGTGTTTCTGCTCGGCACGATTACGGTCTGGACGTGGCGCAGAGTCGAGGCGGCTCGCCGAAGCCGATAGAATTGCTGGGCGCGGCGGCCCACTCACAAGCTCCGCGATACCGCAGACCTTCGAGGGGACCCACCACCCGTGCCCAAGATCTTGATCGTCGGCGGCGGCTACGCCGGCTTCTACACCGCCTGGAAGCTCGAGAAGAAGCTGCGCCGGGGTGAAGCCCAGGTGACGCTTGTCGACCCGCTGTCGTACATGACGTATCAGCCGTTCCTCCCCGAGGTCGCGGCGGGATCGATCGAAGCCCGCCACGTCGTCGTCGCATACCGCCGACACCTCAAGAAGACGCGCATCGTCGCCGCGCGCGTGACCGCGATCGACCCTGAGAAGAAGATCGCGACCTTCACCCCGCAGGATGGCGAGCCGTGGACCGAGGAGTACGACATCCTCGTCGTCACCGCCGGCTCCGTCACGCGCACCTTCCCGATCCCGGGTGTCGCCGACACCGCGTTCGGCATGAAGAACATCGAGGAGGCCGTCGGCGTCCGCGACCGCCTCATCGGCAACTTCAACCGCGCATCGAACCTCCCCGACTCGCCGCTCAAGCGCCGCCTGCTCACCGTCACGGTCATCGGCGGCGGCTTCGCCGGTGTCGAGACGATCGCCGAGCTGCGCAACCTCTCGTCATTCCTCGTCGGCCGCTACCCGACGATCGACTGGAACGAGACGAGCTTCCACCTCGTCGAGGCGATGGGGCGCATCATGCCCGAGGTCTCGCAGAAGTCCGCCGAGTGGGTCGTCCGCGACCTCGAGAAGCGCGGCGTGACCGTCCACCTCGACACGCAGCTCGTCTCCGCCGAGCACGGCGTCATCGAGCTGTCCACGGGCGAGACCTTCGAGACCGACCTGCTCGTGTGGACCGCGGGTGTCATGGCGCACCCGTCCGCGAAGGCATTCGGCCTCCCGATGGACGAGCGCGGCCGCATCACCGTCCTCCCCGACCTGCGGGTGAAGGATGCCGAGGGCAACATCGTCGAGGGCGTCTGGTCCGCCGGTGATGTCGCCGCGGTGCCCGACCTGAGCGGTGGCGGCGTCGGCGGCTTCTGCGTGCCGAACGCGCAGCACGCGGTCCGCCAGGCCAAGCGCCTCGCGAAGAACATCATCGCCACGCTCCGCGGCGAGGCCCCAATCGACTACTTCCACAAGAACGCCGGTGCTGTCGCGGGCCTCGGCATGTACGACGGCATCATGCAGTCCGGCAAGTTCGCGATGCGCGGCTTCCCCGCGTGGGTCGCGCACCGTGGCTACCACGGCCTCGCGATGCCGACGTGGGAGCGCAAGTTCCGCGTCGTCGGCGACTGGATCGCGACCTTCTTCTGGGGCCGCGACATCTCGTCGCTCGCGCTCGGCCGTCCGCGCGCGGTCTTCCAGGAGTACGCGCTGCGTCCCAAGGCGCGTGACCGCGCCGAGGCGCCCGCCGAGGCTGCCGCTCCCGCTGTCGCGCCGACCGCAGCCGCAGCATCGGGGGAGGCCCCCGCGAAGGACGCCGATGCTGCTCCTTCGAAGAAGCCGCGCACGCGCGCCGCGAAGCCGGCGGCTGCTGAGGCCGCTGAGGCTGAGGCACCTGCCAAGAAGCCGCGCGCTCCTCGCGCCAAGAAGCCCGCAGCCGAATGACGCGTGCCGGGGCCGCTACGCTGAACGCGCCCCGGTAGCCCAACGGCAGAGGCAGGCGGCTTAAACCCGCTCAAGTGTGGGTTCGACTCCCATCCGGGGCACTCAACGCACAAGGCTCGAACCTTGCCGAGGTCGACCATTGCCGCGTTGCCAGCCTGGAGTTCCAGCTTGACCTGGGCGACCAGCTTCCTCTGTTGTGCCATGAGTGTTTCCTTCCGAAGTCACCACGACGCTTTAAGTTGACGTAACGTAAGAGTCAAATGGGGCGTAGCGGTTCAGAAGGCGCGAGCCGTTCACGTTGACATTGACGTAACGAGAACCTTTAGCGTGACTGACATGGAGTGGTCGATCCAGCAGATAGCCCGGCTCGCCGGCACCACCAGCCGTACCCTTCGTCACTACGACGAGCTCGGCCTGGTGCCGCCCAGCCGTATCGGTAGCAACGGCTACCGCTACTACGACGAGCACGCGCTCGTGCGGTTGCAGCGGGTGCTGCTGTTGCGCGAGCTCGGGCTGGCCCTGCCGCAGATCGCCGACGTGCTCACACAGGAGTACGACGAGGCATCGGCGCTGACCACACATCTGTCGCTGCTACGGCAGGAACAGGACCGACTCGCCCGGCAGATCGCTGCGGTGGAGCACACCATCAATGCCCTGAGAGGAGGGGAAGAACTCATGGCAGAGACCATGTTCGACGGCTTCGACCACACCCAATACAAGGACGAAGTCGAGCAACGCTGGGGAAAGGACGCCTACGCGCGCTCCGACGCCTGGTGGCGCGGAATGAACAGCGAGGAACGCCGGGACTGGACAGCTCGGGTCGAGCAGCTGGGCCGGGACTGGATCGCCGCCGCAGAGGCAGCGGACATCACCGCCGACGCACCCGAAGCCCAAGACCTCGCACGCCGACACATCGACTGGCTCCGCAGCGTCCCTGGAAGCCCGGCCGCCGAGCCAGGCGGCGACCTTGCCGCCTATGTACGCGGACTCGCGGAGATGTACGTCGCCGACGAGCGGTTCGCGGCCAACTACGGCGGCGTCGAGGGCGCATCGTTCGTCCGGGACGCGCTCCTCGCCCACATCGAGCGAACGAGCTAGACGCGAGTACCAAGTCCTTTGGGACGACCGAAGCGTATGGCCCTGCCGGCAACGTCCGCAGGGCCATATGCTTGCGGCAACGGGCAACGGGCAACGGGCAACGGCGCCACGAGCTCATCCACCTGGGCCGGGCTCAGAAAGGTTTGAGCCATCCCAGCCGAACGCACGAGACGCCCCCGGTCATCCGTGATCGACGGCTCAGCCGGCCGCTCGCTACGCTTGTAGGCACCCCGAGACAGGCGAGAATCCACGGTTCTCAGGGCCGGGGAGGGGTTCTCAAACTCTCTCGAAGGGCACTCGTTTCCCCGCACGGTCGGGCGGAATAGCATTGGCGGATGGACCCTCGCACCGACGTGCTGGACCTTGTGAGCGCACCGGCGACACGACCGAGCGAAGCGCATCGCTGGTCGGATCTGTCGGGCGCGACCGCGCACCTCGACCCGCCGTATGCGGTCATCGACCGGGATGCGCTCGCCCGCAACGCGCGCGACATGCTGCGTCGCGCTGGCGGCGTCCCGATCCGCGTGGCGAGCAAGTCGATCCGCGTCAGGGCCGTCCTCGACGCGATCCTCGCGCTCCCCGGCATTCAGGGCGTCCTCGCCTACACGCTGCCCGAGGCGCTCTGGCTCGCGAGCGGACCGAGCCGCCTGGACGACATCGTCGTGGGCTATCCGAATGTCGATCGCTCGGCGATCGCGGCGCTCGCCTCGGATGAGCGGCTCGCGCGCACCATCACGATCATGGTCGATTCGACCGACCACCTCGACGCGGTCGACGCCGTCGTGCCACCCGAGCGTCGCCCCGAGATCCGCGTGTGCATCGACCTCGACGCGTCCTGGCGCTCGTGGCTCCTCGGACACATCGGCGTGCACCGCTCGCCCATCCACTCGCCCATGGAGGCCTTCGACCTCGCGGCCCACATCGTCCGACGGCCGGGCTTCCGGCTCGCGGGCATCATGGCCTATGAGGCGCAGATCGCGGGTGCGCCCGATTTCCCGCTCGGTCGTCCGCTCTTCGGCCTCGCGACACGGTTCGCGAAGATGATGTCGATCGCCGAACTCGCCGAGCGCCGCGCGGCCACGGTCCGTGCGGTGCGGTCGATCGCCGACCTCGAGTTCATCAACGGCGGCGGCACCGGCTCGATCGAGACGACTGCCGCCGACTCGTCGGTCACCGAGATCGCCGCGGGTTCCGGATTCTTCGGGCCCACGCTCTTCGATCGCTACGCGAGCTTCCGGCCCGAGCCGGCCGCGGCATTCGCCCTTCCGGTCGTGCGCATCCCCCAGCCCGGCATCGCGACGGTCATGGGCGGCGGCTGGATCGCGTCCGGACCGCCCGGTCCTGACCGCGTACCCACGCCGACCTGGCCTGAGGGTCTCCGCTACCTCCCCCGCGAAGGAGCCGGCGAGGTCCAGACGCCGCTCGCAGGAGCCGCCGCGCACGATCTTCGCGTCGGCGACCGCGTGTGGTTCCGGCACGCGAAGGCGGGGGAGCTCAGCGAGCACGTCGACACCTTCCACATCGTCGCCGGAGGCGAGATCGTCGGCGAGGTGCCGACCTATCGCGGGGAAGGCGAGGCATTCCTGTGATGAATGCCTCACCCGGCGCCGAGAGCGCGGCGCTCCCCGACCTGCCCCGTCTCGGCAGAGGCGGCACATGGCGCAACTGGGGGCGGAGCGTCACATCGCACCCTCGATGGGTCGCTGCGGTATCGAGCGTCGATGAGGTGCGCGCGGCGGTGCTCTTCGCCCGCGAGCGAGGGCTGCCGATCAAGACGGTCGGGGCGGGGCACTCGTTCAGCCCCATCGCCGCGACGGGCGGTGTCCAGCTCGACATCAGCGCGATCGATGGCGTCCTCGCCGTCGAGCGGCTCGCGAGCGGCAATGCACTCGTGACATTCGGCGCCGGGACGAACATCTACCAGCTGCCCGCGCTGCTCGCCCCGCTCGGACTGGCCATGCAGAACCTCGGCGACATCGATCGGCAGACGCTCGCGGGGGCGATCTCGACGGGCACGCACGGCACGGGCGCGGAGTTCGGCGGGCTCGCGACACGCGTGCGAGGCGCCAAGCTCGTCACCGCGGACGGCGAGCTCCTCACCGTGAGCTCGACGGAGCATGCCGAGCTGCTCCCCGCGATCTCGCTGAGCCTTGGCGCGCTCGGGATCCTCGTCGAGGTGACGCTCGAACTCGTGCCCGCCTTCGGGCTCCGCGCGGTCGAGCGACGCGAGCGCCTCGACCAGGTCCTCGACGAGTGGGAGGCGCGCACGCGCAGCGCGGACCATTTCGAGTTCTACACCTGGCCGCACGCCGACGGGGTTCAGACGAAGGCGAACACGCGGCTGACCACCGACACCGCCCTCGAGCCGCTCGGCGCCGTGAAGGGCTGGGTCGACGACGTGCTCATGTCGAATTCGCTGTACCGCGGGCTCCTCGGTCTCGGTGCCCTCGCGCCGGCGACGATCCCGACGATCAACCGCGCGGCCGCCGCTCTCGTCGCGGCCCGCGAGTTCAGCGACCACTCCCAGGCGGTGTTCACGAGCCCCCGCACCTTCCGATTCCGCGAGATGGAGTACGCGATGCCCGTCGAGGCGGTGCCGGAGGTCGTGCGCGAGGTCCATCGGATGATCGATCGGAAGCGCTGGCGCATCTCGATGCCGATCGAGGTCCGCTGCGCCGCCGCTGACGACCTGTGGCTCTCGACCGCGAGCGGGCGGCGGACCGGGTACGTCGCGATCCACCGCTTCGCCTCGGAGCGGCTCGGCGACTACTTCCGCGAGGTCGAGCCGATCTTCATCGCGCACGATGGTCGCCCCCATTGGGGCAAGATGCACTACCGCTCCGCAGAGTCGCTCGCGACCGTGTACCCGAGATTCGAGGACTTCCTCGCGGTGCGCGACCGTCTCGACCCCGATCGAGTCTTTGCGAACGGGTACCTCCGCCAGGTCCTCGGTGCGTAGTCGGGTCGGGGGTGTGGTGGCGGCGGGAGCCGTGGCATTCACCATGCTCACCGGCCTGAATGCCTGCGCCTCCGTCCCCGGCGTGGCCTCCGATCCGGCCCCGGCGGCTCCGGCCGCGGGGGAGGTGACCGCGGAGGTCACGTCCGTCGAGGTGCGACCCGAACGAGCGGCGCGATGGCTCGAGGTCGCCGGACGGATCCGCGGCGTGGCGGAGGACGGCGGCAGGTGCCGCTTCACCTTCTGGGCGGCGAACGGCGCAGCCTCGAGGCTCACGGCGACGGGCGTCGCGAGCGACCGCGCGGGCGCGATCGAGACCGTGTGCGGTCCAGTGTCGGAGGAGATCGGTCGGATCATCCCCGAGGGAGACTACGAGCTCGAGCTGCGCTATGAGTCCGACTCCTCGACTGTCCGCAGCGAGCGGACCGTCGTGTCCATCTCGGAGGATGCACTCGCATGGGACTGAAATCTCCCCAGTCGCTTTGACGGGGGCGCCGTCTACCATTGGCCCCATGGAACCCTGGGTGATCATCCTCATCGTCGTCGGCGCGATCGTCGTCATCGGCGCGATCTGGCTCATCGCGACCTACAACGGCCTCATCACGCTGCGCAACCGCGTGCAGGAGGCATGGAGCGACATCACGGTGCAGCTGAAGCGCCGCGCGGACCTCATCCCGAACCTGATCGAGACCGTGAAGGGGTACGCGAGCCACGAGCGCGCCGTCTTCGAGGCGGTGACCGAGGCGCGAGCGAAGACGCTCTCCGCCGAGGGGCCCGTCGAGGCCGCCGCCGCGGAGAACGCGATGCAGTCGGCGCTCAAGTCGATCTTCGCCGTCGCTGAGGCCTATCCGCAGCTGCAGGCGAGCCAGAACTTCCTGCACCTGCAGTCCGAGCTCGTCGACACCGAGGACAAGATCCAGGCCGCACGCCGCTTCTACAACGGCGGCGTGCGCGAGTTCAACACGAAGCTCCAGGTCTTCCCCAACAACCTCATCGGGAAGCGCCTCGGCTTCACGCTGTTCGACTTCTTCGAGGTGGAGGACGCCGCGGCGATCTCCGAGCCGCCGCGCGTGCAGTTCTAGATGTACAGCGAGATCCGCCGCAACAAGGTCAAGTCCTTTTTCATCATCCTGCTGTTCCTCCTCATCATCGGAGGACTCGGGCTGCTCGCGTCGTATATCTACAACTCGTGGACGATCGTCATCGTGACGGTCGTCGTCGCGGGCGGGTACGCGCTCATCCAGTACTACGCCGCGTCCAGCGAGGCGCTCGCGGTCACGGGAGCGCGCGAGATCCAGAAGGCCGACGACCCGCGCCTCTACCGAATCGTCGAGAACCTCGCGATCACGACCGGCACCCCGATGCCGCGCGTCTACATCATCGACGACCCGGCTCCGAATGCCTTCGCGACCGGTCGCAACCCCGAGCACGCCGCGGTCGCTGCGACGACGGGCCTGCTCGACATCATGGACGACTCAGAGCTCGAGGGGGTCATGGCCCACGAGCTCGGCCATGTCCGCAACTACGACATTCGTGTCTCGATGATCGTCTTCGGCCTGGTCGTCGCCGTGGGGTTCCTCGCGGACTGGCTGGTCCGGCTCGCGTTCTTCTCCCGCGACTCACGGTCGAACCCGGTCGTCCTCATCTTCGGCCTCGTCGCGATGATCATCGCGCCGGTCGTCGCGGCAGTCGTGCAGGCCGCGATCTCGCGTCAGCGCGAGTACCTCGCCGACGCCACGGGTGCGATGACGACGCGCTACCCCGAGGGTCTCGCTCGGGCCCTGGAGAAGCTCCAGGTGTACGGCCGTCCGGTCACCCGGCAGAACTCGTCCATGGCGCATATGTGGCTCGCGGACCCCGCGCGACCCGGTCTCATGGACCGGCTCTTCGCGACGCACCCGCCGCTCGACCGGCGCATCGCGCGCCTGCGCGAGATGGGTGGACGCTTCTAGGGCTCTCGCCAGCGTGCGTGGCCGTGCGTCGGGCGGGCCGGGTGCCTAGGCGTCGCGCTCGAGCCGCACCATGACCTCCATGTGGGTCGTCTGCGGGAACATGTCAAAGAGCCGCGCCTCGGCGACGCGGTATGACGGCATGCGCGCGAGGTCCTGCTGGAGGCTCGTCGGATTGCAGCTCGAGTAGATGACCGCTGGTGCGCCGGATGCATCGATCAAGGCCGACAGCTCCGCGCCGATCCCGCGTCGCGGCGGGTTCACGAGGACCAGATCGGGCACGTGGTCCTGACGTCGCGCCCACTCGGTCGCGTCATCGGCGATGAAGGTCGCATGGCCGATCCCCGCCGCGGCCGCAGCGCGCGTCGCGGCTGAGATCGCGTCGGCGCTGGATTCGACGCCGATGACGCTCGCACCAGCCTCGGCGAGATGCATTGCGAATCCGCCGACGCCGCAATACAGATCCCATGCGGTGGGGCGGACGGTCGTCTCGCTCCACAGCGCTGAGACCCAGTCCCGCGCCTGGCGGTAGAGCCCGGACGCGATCTCCGTATTGGTCTGGAAGAAGCTCCGCGGGCCGATGAGGAGCTCGACATCACCGACGCGCATGGGGAGTTCGGCGGCGTCGGTGAGGACGTGCTCCTCCTCGCCCTCGAGGAGCGCCGCGTGTGCGGGGAGGATGTTCGCGGTCACGACGAGCGCGCTCGGGATCTCGCCGAGGAGTGCGGGGAGGTGCTTGCGGATGCGGCCGAGGGATTCGGTCGAGCGCAGCACGAAGCGCACCATGTGCTGACCGTCCGGGGACTCGGTCACGATGACGTGCTTGAGCTCGCCGCGGCGGCCGGGCACGTCGTAGGGCACGAGGTGCGCGATCCCGATGAATCGCGCGATCGCCGGCAGGATCGCGAGGATCCCCGGGGCCGTGATGCCGCAGCGGCGCAGATCGACACCGCGGAGGTCGGCGTCGAGGATCCCGAGCGTCGGGGCGTCGACGGTGCCGCCGACAGCGAGCTTCGCCTTGTTGCGGAACGCTGCTTCGTCGCCGAAGAACGCTGGCAGCCACTCCGCGTCACCGATCGCCTCGCGGGCGCGCGCTTCCTTGTCGAGGATCTGGCGGACGTAGGGGACGCCCATCCACGTGCACGAGTGGCACTCGCCCCGGTCGAAGTACTCGCACCTCATGCGGGGGTCCTCCGTCTGGGCATCACAGTCTCACCTCGAGCAGTCGCTCCTGGACTGCGTCCGTGCGCTCGGCAGGCAGCTCCGCCTCCGCGGCGAAGTCCGTCCATCCGGCGACGACGGCCTCGACGTCCCGCACGATCGCGCGATATCCGGGCACCTGGAACGTCTCGCCGACCGCGTGGAGGTCGTCGCGGGTGATGTGCTCGAACTTCCCGTTGACGCTCATCAGGTGCTTTCTCGTCCAGATCGAGCGGGGGTTGTACGCGAAGGTGACGTCGTAGGCGGGGGCCAGCGACCAGGTGCCCTCGGGATCCATGAGGAATGCGTGGTTCTTGGTGTGGTCGTCGTTGTTGCTCGCGAGCACATTGAAGACCATCCGGCGGAAGATCTGCTCCGTGTCCGAGATGCCGAGCTCGGCGGCCGTCGTGAACAGCGACGCGTAGTCGTTGGTCTCGGTCGCGTTGAAGTCGAGCGCGGCGAGCCCGCACAGTGACTGCATGTGCAGGCGCTTGCCGGCATCGCCGGGGCGGTCGAAGCGCCTGGTCGCGAAGTGGGCGCGGCCGCCTTCCTCGAGGAGGAGGCATTCGGACATCTCGATTCCCGCCGCGCGAGCCATGAGCGAGTATGCGTACTCGGTGCGACCGTAGTTCTGGCCGATCCCGAGCTGGGCGTCGTCGCCAAGTCCGTCGAACTTCAGCAGCCACTGCTCGAAGCCCTCGGGCGCCGGGATGCTGCCCGCGCGGATCTCGCCCGTCGCGCGGTTCCATGCGATCACCGCCTTGGCCCGCGCCCCGCCCGCCGAGGTGCCGACCTGGATGAGCTCGTTCAGCGATCGCGTGGCGACGCGCTCGTCGCTCAGGTCGCCTTGCACGGCGGCGCGCGCCGCCTCGACGAGATGGTTGAGCTCCACTGCCGTCGGGAGATCCTTGGGAGAGGTGTCGGGGGTGAATGTCAGGGCGCCCATCGCTCGAGCGCCGACATAGGCGAGCCGGTCGAGCGGCGTCACGTCGGACGGCCCGACACCCTCGCGGGCCAGTACCGCGTCGATGATGCCATTGCCGAATCGATCCGGGGCTGCGTCCGCGAGCATCGGGGGAAGGCCCTGGAAGGTCTCGTAGTTCAGTCCCGGGAAGGAGAAGATCCGGCGCCGGGCAGTGGGGACCATGAGGATCGGCGACAGCGGCAGGCCGTCTCGCACCCACGCCGGGTCGTACTCGAAGGCGTATGCGCGGCCGGACTCAGCCACAGCGCCGACGAGCCTGCCCCACGCGTGGACGTTGAGGACGGTGGTCGGGGTGAATGTCACGTCGTCCTCCTCGAGGCGCGGCGCGGCTCCTTGAGGCCGGCTGCCTCGCGCGCCAGGCGCAGCGGGCTGACCGCAGGTGCCGGCTCGAGCGTGCCCAGCCAGTCGTCGCGACCGAGCGCGCGCAGCACCTTGATGATCGTCGTCAGTGTCGACCCCTGCCCCGACTCGAGCTTCTGCAGCGTCTTCGTGGTGATGTTGGCGCGCCTGGCGAGCTCGTCCTGCGTGATGTCCTCGATCAGGCGGGCGCGGCGGACCTGGGCACCAAACTCGACCTCGTCCATATAACACCTACTTTTGTACGCCTTATGGACCATAATAGCCCTAAGAAGTAGAAAAGTACACCTTTCAACCCAGTCTCGTCCCATGGAGCACGCCGCTGCGAAGTGCCGTGCATCACGCGAGTTCGCGGGCGAGATCCGCGGCGAGCGTCCCGCGTTCCCCGACGGTGATGCCCTCGAGCCCCTGCCAGCTCGCGGCGGCGCGCACGAGCTCCGCGATCCGCTCGGGATCCGCGTCGGCACCCTCCGCCGACTCCTCGCGCCATGCCGACTGCACCCGGAGTATCCCCTCGGCTCGATCGGACTTCAGGTCGATGCGGCCGACGAGCTCGTCGTCGAGGAGGATCGGCAGCGAGTAGTAGCCGAACACTCGCTTCGGCGCGGGTGTGTAGACCTCGATCCGGTAGTGGAAGCCCCAGTGCCGGAATGCCCGATCTCGGTCCCAGACGACAGGATCGAAGGGGGACAGGAGCGCGCCGCCCTGGATGCGTCTCGGTCGCCTTGCATCGCGATGCAGCCATGCCCGCTGCCTCCAACCCTCGACCTGGACGGGCATGAGCTCCCCGGCCTCCTCGAGCTCGAGGATCGCGGCCTTCGTGTCCGCCGCGCTCAGTCGGTAGTAGTCGCGGAAGTCGCCGATCGTCCCGATCCCGAGCGCGATGGTCGAGCGCCGCACGAGCTCGCGGATGGCATCAGCGCGCGGCACAGGGTCCGAGGCGAGCACCGAGGGTGGGAGGACCTGCTCAGGGAGCGCGTAGGTCCGCTCGAAGCGCGTGCGCCCAGCCGTCACGACATCACCCCAGCCGAAGAGATACTCGAGCCCGAGCTTCACGTCATCCCAGCCCCACCAGGGGCCGCGGCGCTCGCGCTCCTCATGCTCGATCTCGCTCGCCCTGGTAGGGCCGTGATCGCGGAGATAGGCGAGGAGCCAGTCAAGCAGCGCACGCCGAGCGACCGGGAACTCGTCGCGGGCGTGATGCCGCGCGCGGTAGGCATCCATCTTCCAGCGCCACAGCGGCAGGTCCTCCGTCGGGATGATCGCGGCCTCGTGCGCCCAGTACTCCGTGAAGCGTCGCGGCGAGCGGAAGGTCAGTCGGTCGAGCAGCGACTTGTCGTAGGCGCCGAGCCTCGCGAACACCGGGAGATAGTGACTGCGCTCGAACACATTGACCGAGTCGAGCTGGAGGAGCTGCAATCGGCTCAGGAGCGTGCCGAGCTGGCGCGTGCCGACGCTCGCGGGCAGGCCTCCGCCGAATCCCTGCGCGCCGAGGAGGATCCGGCGCGCGAGCGCCGCTGAGATCCGCTCCGCCACGTGCACACACTACGTCGAGCCACTGACACGGACAGCCGCACTACGCTCGACGCATGACGAGCCAGGATGACGACACCGTCCCCTCCGCGCTGCGCACCGCGGCAGGCTGGTCATGGCGCATCATCGTCATCGCGGCGGCCGTGGCGCTCGGGATCTGGCTCATCATCACCTTCCGGATCGTCGTCATTCCGGTCCTCATCGCGCTCCTTCTCGCTGCCCTTCTCGCGCCCTTCTCGCGCTGGCTGCAGTCGAGGCGCTGGCCCAAGGGACTCGCGATCGCCACCGCGATGGTCGGAGCAGTGGCGCTCGTCGGCGGCCTCATCACGCTCGTGGTCTTCCAGATCCGAGGTGAATGGCAGAGCCTCCGAGATGCGACGATCGCCCGCGTCAATGAGTGGGCTGGCTGGCTCGCAGGACCGCCCTTCGATCTCGAGATCGGCGATGTCGACAAGTGGCTCGCCTCCGTCTTCGGCGAGCTCGACTTCTCCAACGGCTTCGTGTGGTCTGGCGTCCTCAGCGTCGGGAGCACCGCGGGTCACATCCTCACGGGCTTCCTCCTCGCCCTCTTCACCCTGCTGTTCTTCCTCATCGACGGCGGGCGCATCTGGCGCTGGTTCGTCGGGCTCTTCCCGCGCCGAGCCCGCGCTGCGGTCGCGGGGGCGGGGGTGACCGGCTGGGGGACGCTCACGCGATTCGCTCAGGTCCAGATCTTCGTCGCGGCGGTCGATGCCGTGGGCATCGGTCTGGGTGCGTGGATCCTCGGACTGTTCTACGGAGGGTTCCCCCTCGTCATTCCGATCGCCGTCGCGGTCTTCCTTGGGTCATTCATCCCCATCGTCGGCGCACTCGTGACGGGCGCGCTGGCGGTCTTCGTCGCGCTCGTCTACCTGGGTCCGTGGCCCGCGATCCTCATGCTCATCATCGTGCTGGTCGTCCAGCAGGTCGAAGGACACGTGCTCCAGCCGCTCGTGATGGGCAGCGCCGTGAAGGTGCATCCGCTCGCGGTCGTCCTCGCGGTCGCGGCGGGCTCGCTCATCGCGGGCATTGCAGGGGCGCTCTTCGCCGTCCCCCTCGTCGCGACCTTCAACGTGATGATCCGCTACCTGGCGCACCGTGAATGGGACTCAGCAGGTCGGGCGGAGAATAATCTTCAGGGCGGCCAGCTCACCGGCCCGCCCGGCGCCACCGATGGCACGCAAGAGGAGACGGCATGACCACGACGACCTCGTCCCCGGACCTCGCTGAGGTCAAGCTCGCGGCTGCGCGAGTCGGGGAGGTCATCGAGCACACCCCCATCCAGACCTCGCGAATCCTCCGCGAGGTGCTCGGATCGCCCGTCTTCCTGAAGCTCGAGAGCCTCCAGCGCACCGGGTCGTACAAGATCCGCGGCGCCTACAACCGTCTCGCCCAGCTCTCGCCGGAGGAGCGCGCCCGCGGTGTCGTCGCGGCATCGGCAGGCAACCACGCTCAGGGCGTCGCCTTCGCGGCCCACGAGCTCGGCATCGCCGCCACCATCTTCATGCCCGTCGGCGTCGCACTCCCCAAGCTCCTCGCGACGCGCGGCTACGGCGCCGAGGTCCAGATGGAGGGCGCGATCTTCGACGAGACGAATGCCGCGGCGCAGCGCTTCGCCGAGCAGACCGGGGCCGTCTTCATCCCGCCCTTCGACCACATCGACATCATCACGGGGCAGGGCACGCTCGCGCTCGAGCTGTGGGACGACATCCCGGATCTCGACACCGTGATCGTCCCGATCGGCGGCGGTGGGCTCGCCGCAGGCGTCGCGAGCACGATCAAGCAGCTCGCGGCCGAGGCAGGGCGCGAGGTCAAGGTGATCGGCGTCCAGGCGGCGAATGCCGCGGGCTACGTCGCGTCGCTCGCCGCCGGTGAAGTCGTCACGGCAGACATCTCGCCGACCATCGCGGACGGCATCGCGGTCGCGCGCCCCGGCGACCTGACCTTCGACATCATCCGCGAGTATGTCGACGAGGTCGTCACGGTGACGGACGACGAGATCGCTCGCGCACTCGTCATGCTCCTCGAGCGGGCGAAGCTCGTCGTCGAGCCGGCGGGTGCCGTGGGCGTCGCGGCGGTCATGGCCGAGCGCATCACGGGCACCGGGACGACGGCGATCATCCTCTCCGGCGGCAACATCGACCCGCTCATGATGGAGCGCGTCATCAGTCGCGGTCTCGCGGCATCGCAGCGCTACCTCAAGGTGACGATCCCGCTGCCCGACCGTCCTGGCCAGCTCGCGAAGATCGCGAACATCATCTCCAGCGCCAACGCGAATGTCGTCGAGGTCCTCCACACCCGGCACGGCCTCGACCTCCAGATCAGCGAGGTCGCGATCGACATCCACATGGAGACGCGCGGCAAGGAGCACGCGCAGATCGTGCTCGATGCGCTCCGCGCGGAGGGCTACCGCCCGATCGTCGGCGTGTAGCTGCCGCTCCGACGTGCGAGACGGCTGGCCGCCGAGGCAGCCAGCCGTCCGCGAGCGTCAGTGGGACTCAGCCGGTGAACGGCTTGACGTCGACGATCTCGACGTCGATCTTGCGCCCCGTGGGCGTGTGATACGAGGTCGTGTCGCCCGGCTTGAGGCCGAGGACAGCGCGGCCGATGGGGCTGTCGTCGCTGTAGACATCGATGTCGACGTCGACCTTCATCTCGCGCGACGCGAGGAGGAAGGTCTCCTCGTCGCCGAGCACGTTCGCGACGACGACGGTGCCGACCGCGATGCCGTCCTCGACCGAAGGCGGGGCGCCGACGACCGCGGTGCGCAGGAGCTGCTCGAGCTGGAGGATGCGGCCGTCGGCCTTCGCGAGCGCCTCGCGTGCTGCGTGGTACCCGCCGTTCTCCTTGAGGTCGCCTTCCTCGCGAGTGGACTGCACGCGCGCGGCGATCTCGGCCCGGCCCGGCCCTCGCAGGTGCTCGAGCTCAGCGGTGAGACGATCGAATGACTCCTGTGTGAGCCAGGTCACGTTGTCGGACATGCGTACCCCCGGAATAGGAGAAACCCGCCGTCACCGGCGGGTTGCGTTGCGAATGTGGATCCCAGGCTAGGCGATCCAGCAGCGGTAAGCCAATCCTGTCGTCGCGCGCTCGCTCGTGCGGAGCGGTTCGGTGAACTGGCGGATGTACACGTCCGAGGGGGGAAGGTCGACGATCTTCCAGCCCACGACGCCGTAGCTCTCGTTGAGCGCGTAGATCGCGCACTGCGTCGCGGTGCCGTCGTCCGCCGTCATCTCCCAGCGGACCTCGACCTCCGCGTCGGACACGATCGTGTAGCCCGTGTCTCGCCATGACATCGAGCTGCCGCCGATCCCGATCGGATTCGCCCAGATGAACCACACGGCCGTCGCGAGGACCAGGGCACCCGCGGCGATCCAGACACCGATGCGCCGGCGCGAGGTCGGGGTGCGACCGTAGCGGGCGTCCAGGTCTGTCATGGTCCACCCAGGCTAGGCTCATTTTCCGTGAACTCGCTCCTCGCATCCCTCCCGCCGCGCGTCGCGGCGGTCGAGGCAGACCAGGTCACTCCCGGCGTCATCGGGTTCGTCGTGACCGCAGTGTTCGCGATCGTGTGCATCCTCCTCATCATCGACATGGTGCGGAGAATGCGTCGGGTCCGCTACCGCGCGGAGGTCCAGGAGGAGATCGAGGCGGAGCTCGAGGCGCAGCGTCGCGCGCAGTCGGGCGAGGAGCCCTCGGACCGCTAGCGCCTCAGCGCGGCCGTCCGGAATCGCCCGCCCCGCCTCACAGGTATGGCGGGTCGATCGCGACGAGCAGCACGCCGACCCAGTGGCATAGGAACGCGGCGAGCGTGCACGCGTGGAAGATCTCGTGGAAGCCGAAGCGGCCTGGCCACGGGTTGGGGCGCTTGAGCGCGTACGCGACCGCGCCGAGGGTGTAGAAGCCGCCGCCGACGAAGACGAGGATCATCGTCGGAGCGGCCTGGGCGAAGAGGTCGCCGATGTACATGAGCGCCGCCCAGCCGAGCGCGAGGTAGAGCGGGACGTACAGCCAGCGCGGCGCCGTGAGCCAGAAGATCCGGAAGGCGATGCCGAGGAGCGCGCCACCCCACACGATCGACAGCAGGATGATCGACTGCGGCACGGGCAGCGCGAGCGACGCGACGGGCGTATAGGTGCCCGCGATGAGCAGGAAGATGTTCGCGTGGTCCAGCCGACGCCACATCGCCTTGCGCCGATCGTTCCAGTTGAAGCGGTGATAGATCGCCGAGATGCCGAAGAGCATGAGCGAGGTCGCAAAGAAGACGGCACTCGAGACCTTCGCCACGACACCGTCGGCGAGGCACACGAGGATGATCCCGAGCACGATCGCGACAGGGAATGTCGCGGCGTGGATCCAGCCGCGCCACGTCGGCTTGACGTCGGGAGCGGGCGGGACGACGGCCTCGGCCGTCGCCTCGGGCGCTGCGTCGGGGAGCTGGGTGTTCTGGCGCCGCATAGTCGGACGATACTCGCAGCGCTCCCGGCTCTCCCTGTGAAGGTCGGAGTACGGTATCCGTTGTGTCAGAGAGGCCCAAGCGCAACCCTGGCGGCGGCCCGCTCTATCGTCTGTACCAGGGTCGGCTGCGTCGACAGCTCGATCCCGATCGGCTGCCGCGCCACGTCGCGATGATCGTCGACGGCAATCGCCGGTGGGCTCGCCAGCGAGGGCTGACCTCGACGGACCACGGCTACCGCGCGGGCGCAGACGTCTATCGCGACTTCCTCGTGTGGTGCGACGACCTCGGTGTGGGCGTCACGACGCTCTACCTCCTCTCCGCCGACAACGTCCGCAAGCGCCCTGACGATGAGCTCGAGGGCCTCGTCGCGATCATCGGCGACCTCGCCGAGGAGCTCTCGCGCTTCCGCGACTGGCGCATCAAGCACGTCGGCTCCTGCGAGGGTCTCCCCGACGAGCTCGTCGCGCAGCTCGCCGCCGCGGAGGCTCGCACGGCGAACAACACCGGCATGTGGGTGAACCTCGCGGTCGGCTACGGCGGTCGCGCCGAGATCGTCGACGCGATGCGCTCGATCGTCCGCACGCATGGCCGCGACGGGGGCACGCTCGAGGACCTCGCGGAGGTCCTCACGCCGGAGCTCATCGGCGAGCACCTGTACACGGGGGGTCAGCCCGACCCCGACCTCGTCATCCGCACCTCGGGGGAGCAGCGGCTGAGCGACTTCATGCTCTGGCAGGCGGCGCATTCCGAGTTCTACTTCGTCGAGGCGCTCGGCCCAGACTTCCGCGAGGTCGACTTCCTCCGCGCGCTCCGCGCCTACGCGGATCGCGACCGTCGCTTCGGTCGCTGATCCGAGCGATCGCGGGCATTCGGAATGCCTCGCACCGCACCCCGGCGATGCGGACGAGGAGATTTCACAAACCCGACACATTCGGGAGCGTGTCGTGCCGGGTGAGGGCTCACGGCGGGCGTAGCGTCAGCGCATCGGGCGTGCTCGATACGCCCGGGAACGGGAGCCAGCGTGGCCAAGACCCGCGAAGAGCCGAAGACCGCACAAGGAGCTGCGGGAGGTGAGCGCGCGGGGACGCTGCAACGGACCTATGTCATCGACACCTCGGTCCTGCTGAGTGATCCGAAAGCGATGTTCCGCTTCGCAGAGCATGACGTCGTGATCCCCGTCGTCGTCATCAGCGAGCTCGAGAAGAAGCGCCACGATCCCGAGCTCGGATACTTCGCCAGGGCGGCGCTCCGACACCTCGATGATCTGCGTCTGCAGCATGAGCGACTCGACTTCCCGATCTCGGTCGGGGAGGGCGGCTCGCTCCGCGTCGAGCTCAACCACTCGAATCAGGCGGTGCTGCCGTCCGGACTGCAGCTCGGCGACAACGACTCGCGCATCCTCGCCGTCGCGATGAACCTCGCGAACGACGGGCTCGCCGTCACGGTCGTGTCGAAGGACCTCCCCATGCGGGTGAAGGCTGCCTCGATCGGTCTGTCCGCGGAGGAGTACCGCGCAGAGCAGGCGCCGGAGTCGGGCTGGACGGGCCAGGCCGAGCTCTCGCTGAGCGCCCAGCAGATGGCCGAGCTCTATGACGACGAGCAGCTCCGCACGAAGCTCGTCGAGGATCTCCCGCTCAACACGGGACTCGTCATCCACTCGGAGCGAGGATCGGCGCTCGGGCGCGTGACCTCGAAGGGGCTCGTGACGCTCGTGCGCGGCGACCGCGACGTCTTCGGGCTCCACGGCCGCAGCGCGGAGCAGCGACTCGCGATCGACCTGCTGCTCGACCAGGAGGTCGGCATCGTGTCGCTCGGCGGTCGCGCGGGCACCGGGAAGTCGGCGCTCGCGATGTGCGCGGGACTCGAGGCCGTCCTCGAGAAGCAGCAGCACCGCAAGATCATGGTGTTCCGCCCGCTCTACGCGGTCGGCGGTCAGGAGCTCGGCTACCTGCCCGGCGACCAGGCGGAGAAGATGAATCCCTGGGCGCAGGCGGTCTTCGACACGCTCGGCTCGGTCGTCTCGCAGAACGTCCTCGACGAGGTCCTCGACCGGGGCCTGCTCGAGGTGCTCCCGCTCACGCACATCCGGGGACGATCGCTCCATGACGCATTCGTCATCGTCGATGAGGCGCAGTCCCTCGAGCGCAATGTGCTCCTCACGGTCCTGTCGCGCATCGGGCAGAACTCGCGCGTCGTGCTCACGCACGATGTCGCGCAGCGAGACAACCTCCTCGTGGGGCGACACGATGGCGTCGCGAGCGTCATCGAGACGCTCAAGGGGCATTCGCTCTTCGGGCACATCACGCTCACGCGGTCGGAGCGCTCCGCTGTCGCGGCGCTCGTCACCGACCTCCTGGAGGCCAACGAGCTCGCGTGACGTAGCCTTCAATGGTGACGACTTGGGTGCTCGCAGCGGTGGCGGGGGCGCTCGGGCTGCTGCTCGCCTGGGGGCTCGTCGCGCCGCGCAGTCAGTGGCGCGTCTTCCACGGCTGGGCCACACGCGACCCGGACGCGGCTGAGCCCGGCGACGCGGTGCATGGCGTGCGCCGGTTCATCAGTGCGGTGGGGCTCGTCGCGCTCATCGCGGTCGTCGGCGTCGTCGTCTGGAATCGCGTCGCGGAGCAGCCCGTCGCGGCAGCCCCGGCGAATGCCGTCGAGCGCATGTGGGGCACCCCCACACCTCGCCTCATCGATCGGGTCGTCGTCCCGCAGGGGGCGCAGCCTGAAGGCCTCGTCGAAGGCCCCGTGACGGGCTACCAGGAGCTCGAGCGCGGTTTCGCGCCGACCTACCTCGTGACGATGCCGCGCTACGCACTCCTCGGCGACCCCGCACCCGATGGTCTCGTCGGCGCGGACCCCGGTGACGGCTTCAACGCATTCGGCATCTCGGATCTCCTCCTGGAGGTCGAGGGGCCGCTCCTCTGCATCCCGCGTGCGCTGGTCCTCGTCGATGGCGAGACCGAGGTGCGTGTCGGGGTGCACTGGGGACTCCCCGGCGCGAGCGAGCAGGATCACGTCGCCGGGTGCCGACTCGACGGCATGCTCCAGCGCGTCCTCATCCCTGTCCAGCTCCCCGATGCCCTCGGCGACCGCATCGTCGTGAGCGCCGGTGAGCCCGTGAGCGTCGTCGAGGTCCAGGAGGACTGAGCCGCCGCTCGGCCCTGTCACCGGTACGCGATAGCGTCGCCGAGTGATCGAGATCTCCAGGGACGAGGCACGCCGGATCCGGGCCAGAGCGCACCTCATGGGTGGCTCGACGCTGAGTCCCGCGGCGGTCGTGCAGCGCGCGATCGCGCTCCAGGGACAGGACCTCGCGGGCGTGCTCCGCGCGATCGCGCTGCGCTCGGCACCGGGCACGAGCCTCGACGACGTGCGCGCGGCATTCGATGCGGGTCACCTCGTGCGCGGCTGGCCCATGCGCGGGACGGTGTTTGCGACGACGCTGCGTGATCTCGCTGCGCTGCACGTCTTCACGCGCCACCGCATGCTCGCTGGATGCCCGAAGCGTCACGAGTTCCTCGGGCTGAGCGACGCGCAGCTCGAGCTCGCGCGCGAGACGAGCCGTGTCGCGCTCGCGGGCGGATCACTCAGCCGAGATGAGCTCTTCACGACGTGGCGCGAGGCTGGCGTCGAGATCCGGGAAGGCCACGGATATCACCTCGTCTTCCACCTCTCGACCGAGGGGCTCGTCCACTACGCGGGAGTGGAAGGCCGCGACCAGCGCATCGCACTCACACCGCAGGTCGAGCTCGATGAGCCGGAGATCGAGCTGGCGCGCATCGTGCGCGGATACTTCCGCGCGAGGGGACCTGCGACGATGGACGACCTCGCCTGGTGGACGAAGCTGCCCAAGACGCTGCTGCGGCGAGTGGCCGCCGAGTTGGCGGACCTCGAGACGGTCACGGTCGAGGGGCAGGAGATGCGGATGCTCGACGATGGCGTGGCCGGAGGGGAGCTCGCGTCGGTCGCGCTCGTCCCTGCATTCGACGAGTGGATCCTCGGCTATGGGGAGCGGGGACTTGTGGCGGGCCCGGCGGCGATGAAGCTCGTCGCGACCGTGAATGGGATCTTCCGGCCTGCGGTGCTGCACCACGGGGAGGTCATCGCGATCTGGCGCGAGCCGAACACCTCGCGCAAGGCCGCTGAGGTCGACTACGTCGCCGAGCCGACGGCCGCGCTGAGGGCAGCCGTCGACTCGGCGATCGAAGCCTGGAGCTATCGCTGAATCAGCTGGGGTGCGTCATCGAGAGGACGTCGAGCTTCTCGTCGAGCTGCTCGAGCGTGATCTCGCCGCGCTCCACGAAGCCGAGGTCGATGACGGCCTCGCGGACCGTCATGCCGTTGGCGACCGAGTGCTTCGCGATCTTGGCCGCGGCCTCGTAGCCGATGATCTTGTTGAGCGGGGTGACGATCGAGGGCGAGGCCTCCGCGAGGAACTTCGCGCGCTCGACGTTGGCGACGAGGCCGACGATCGTCTTGTCCGCGAGCACGCGGCTCGAAGCCGCGAGGAGGCGGATCGACTCGAGCAGCGCGTTGCCCATGACGGGGATGCCGACGTTGAGCTCGAAGGAGCCGGAGGCGCCCGCCCAGGCGATCGTCGCGTCATTGCCGATGACGCGTGCGCACACCATGAGGACGGCCTCCGGGACGACCGGGTTCACCTTGCCGGGCATGATCGACGAGCCGGGCTGCAGGTCGGGGATGTGGAGCTCGCCGAGGCCCGTGTTGGGGCCCGAGCCCATCCAGCGGAGGTCGTTGTTGATCTTCGTGAGGCTCACGGCGAGGACGCGGAGCGCACCGGAGGCCTCGACGAGACCGTCGCGTGCACCCTGCGCCTCGAAGTGGTCGAGCGCCTCGGTGATCGGGAGGCCCGAGTCCTTCGCGAGCTCGGCGATGACCTCCTGCGGGAAGCCGAGCGGCGTGTTGATGCCAGTGCCCGTCGCCGTGCCGCCGAGCGGGACCTCAGCGACGCGCGGGATCGCCGACTCGATGCGCTCGATGCCGAGGCGGATCTGGCGCGCGTAGCCCGCGAACTCCTGCCCGAGCGTGACCGGCGTCGCGTCCATGAGGTGCGTGCGGCCCGACTTCACGACGGTCTTCCACTCCTCGGCCTTGGCCTCGAGCGCCGAGGCGAGGTGGTCGAGCGCGGGGACGAGGTCGTTGATGAGCGCGCCCGTCGCGGCGAGGTGGACCGAGGTGGGGAAGACGTCATTGGACGACTGCGACGCGTTGACGTGGTCGTTGGGGTGGACGAGCTTGCCGAGCGCCTCCGAGGCGAGGTGGCCCAGGACCTCGTTCATGTTCATGTTCGACGAGGTGCCCGAACCCGTCTGGTACTGGTCGATCGGGAACTGGTCGAGGTGCTCGCCCGAGATGATGCGCTCGGCGGCGGCGACGATCGCGTCGGCGATGTCCTGCGGAATGATGCCGCGGCGGCCGTTGACGATCGCGGCGGCGCGCTTGATGCGCGCGAGCGCGATGATCTGCGCATCCTCGAGACCGTCACCTGAGATCGGGAAGTTCTCGACGGCACGCTGCGTCTGCGCACCGTACAGCGCGCTCGCGGGGACGAGGACATCGCCCATCGTGTCGTGCTCGACGCGGTACTCGACGCCGTCGACGACCCGGTTCTCGGTCTGGCTGCTCACAGTTCTGGCCTCCTGGTTGATGACCCGCGCGGACTGCGCGGCGGCTCGGCCGGGGAGTCAGATCTGGCCGATGACGACGTCAGGCTCGACGCGTCCGGCCGCGAGACGGTAGTTCGCCCCGACCACAGCAAGCGTACCGGCGGCGACGGCGTTCGAAATCATCGTGGAGGACTCCATGAGCTCGGCGATCGTGTCGCGCAGGTGCTCGCGGCCGACCTCCTGCGGGTCGAGCTCGTGCGTGTGCGCCGCGTCCGTGCGCGCACCCACCCGCATCGCTGCGGGCACGATGCGGTCGATGAGCCTGCGGATGTGCAGGGGGAGCGGCTGCGCATCGGGCCTCGTCGAGTCGAGCGCCGCGAGCACGGCACCGCACTCGTCGTGGCCGAGTACGACGATGAGCGGGACGCCGAGCACCGCGACCGCGTACTCGAGCGAGCCGACGACCGACTCGGAGATGACCTGGCCCGCGTTGCGCACGACGAAGAGGTCGCCGAGGCCGCGGTCGAAGATGATCTCTGCCGAGAGTCGCGAGTCAGCGCAGCCGAAGAGCGCGGCGTGCGGCGCCTGGCCAGAGGCGACGGCCTCGCGGCGCTCCACGTCCTGCCTGGGGTGCTTCGGCGTGCCGGCGACGAAGCGCTCGTTGCCCGCCTTCATCTCTGCCCACGCCTTCGCGGGCGTCGTCGTCGTCATCGGGCCTGCACCGCCTTGGCGACCGCGGAGGCGAGCTCATGGAACTCCTCGACGTCTGCCGTGCCGTTCAAGGCGACGAAGTAGTCGGGCCACGTCGCGTACATCGAGTACTCATCGTTGCCCACGTCCTCGAAGCTGCTGTTGTCGAAGAACTGCCACACGATGCCGTCGATCTCGATCTCGCCCGAAGCTCCCTCCGGGTACGCGATCGCGGCGAAGACCGGGCCGCCCGAGTCGAACACCTGAGAGAACTCGATGTACTCGGCGCGCGGCGTCATGAAGCCGACCTCCCACTCCGGCACGGTCTCGGTGTGGACCCGTGCGAAGTTCGCGGTCCAGGTGTCCGGGACCGCGGGCTGGATGACCTCGGTGCCGATCGCATTCGACGCATCGACCGCGGCAGCCCTCCAGTCGACGCGCGTGGGCCCCGACTGGTCCGGTCGCACGACGACGAGGATCAGGAATGCCACGATCGCGAGCGTCGCGAGGATCGCGCCGATGAGCGCAGGCGCGGTCTGGGCGCGACGGCGCCGTGTCGCCGCGGACTCCTGCTCGGGAGCCTCTGGGGCCGGAGTCGGGGTCGAATCGCTCATGACTCGTCCGCCGCCGTCGCGGCATCGCGCACCGCCGAGCGCGCGGCGTCGAGCCTGGCCTTCGCGCCGAGGAGCCACTCCTCGCAGCGCGCGGCGAGCGCTTCACCGCGCTCCCACAGCGCGAGCGACTCCTCGAGCGTCGGCGCACCCTGCTCGAGGCGCGTCACGACCTGGACGAGCTCATCCCGTGCCTGCTCGTAGCTCAGCTCGGCGACGTCGATCGCGGTCTCTGCCATGGGCTCGATCGTAGTCGCGGGGCCTGACACGCAGTCGGGCTCAGTCGGCGGTCGCCGCGAAATCGCCGTCGGCGACCGTGATGCGGAGCGCGTCGCCCCGCGAGACCTCGCCCGCCGATCGGACGACCGTGCCGGTCGCCGTGCGCGCGATCGCGTAGCCGCGCTCGAGCGTCGCGGCGGGAGAGAGCGCACGGAGCGACCCCCGGAGCCCGACGAGCTCGCCGCGCGCGAGGTCCAGCCGGCGATCCATGAGGTCGGCACCGCGCGTGACCCAGCGGAAGATCTCCTCGGTGCGGGAGTCGATGATCCACGCACCATCGGACAGCGCAGGGCGGGTGCGGAGCTGCGCGATGCGGTCGATCTCCGTCGAGATGAGGCCCGTGAGGCGACCGGCCATGCGCGCGCGGGCCTGCTGGACGAGGTTGAGCTCCTCGGCGACGTCCGGCACGACGCGCTTCGCGGCGTCGGTCGGCGTGGAGGCTCTGAGGTCGGCGATCTCGTCGAGCAGCGGGCGGTCGTTCTCGTGGCCGATCGCCGAGACGAGCGGCGTGACGCATTCCGCAGCGGTCCTGAGGAGCGTCTCGTCGCTGAACGGCAGGAGGTTCATGAAGTCGCCGCCGCCTCGCGCGACGATGATGACGTCGACCTCCGGGTCGGCATCGAGCTCCCGGATGCCCGCCGCGACCTCGCCCGCGGCGCGATCGCCCTGGACCAGCGCGTAGCGGACGCGGAATCGCACCTCAGGCCAGCGGAGCCGCGCGTTGCGGATGACGTCCTTCTCCGCGTCCGAGTTCTCTCCCGTGACGAGGCCGATGCACTGCGGGAGGAAGGGGAGCCGCACTTTGCGGCTCTGGTCGAAGAGCCCCTCGGAGGCGAGCTGGCGACGCAGGCGCTCGAGCCGCTCGAGAAGGTCGCCGAGGCCGACGTGGCGGATCTCCCGCGCGACGAGCGTGAGGTCACCGCGATTGGCCCAGAAGTCGACCTTCGCGCGCACGATGACGCGGTCGCCCGCCTTGAACTCGGCGGCAGCGTCCGGGAGGTTGCGCGACCACACCGTGAGCGAGAGCGTCGACTCCGCCTCGAGGTCCTTGATCTTGGCGAAGACGCCCGACTGCCGGACATTCCACTGCGTGAGCTCGCCCTCGATCCACACCTCGCCGAGGCGATCGATGTAGCCCTTGAGCTCGGTGGCGAGGCGAGCGACCGACCATGGCGTATCGGCGCTCATCGGTGCGGACTCTGCCATGCCGGAAAGCCTAGGTGCTCGCACCGACAGCCGGGTGGCGCCGCGGTGGGCTCGCCCTCAGCCTGAGCGGGCGGCACAATCGCCTGATGATCGTCATCGTCATGGGCGTCTCCGGCGCGGGCAAGTCGACGATCGCCGCACTCCTCGCCACGGAGCTCGGCGCGACGTTCATCGACGCCGACGACCTCCACCCCGTGGCGAACGTCGAGAAGATGCGTGCCGGCATTCCGCTCACCGACCTCGATCGCGCGCCATGGCTCAGCGCCGTCGCCGCCGCCGGACGCGACACCCCCGGCGACGTCGTCATCGCATGCTCCGCGCTCAAGCGCGCGTACCGGGAGCACATCGCCTCCGAGGCTGGCGAGCCCGTGGCCTTCATCCACCTGACCGCCAGGCGCGAGCTCCTCGCCGAGCGCATGGGTGCGCGGGAGGGGCACTTCATGCCGACCTCGCTGCTCGACTCGCAGCTCGCGACGCTCGAGCCGCTCGCTGCCGACGAGCCCGGGGTGACGCTCGATGTCGCCGGGACGCCCGCGGAGCTCGTCCGCGCGGCCGTCGCTCATATGCGTGCGGGCTGAGGGGCACAGCCCTCGTGGAAGGGCGGATGGGAGAATGCCCAGGTGACGATCACGAACGGTGCCGCGGCAGATCTGGGGTCGCCTGAGATCCCTGCCGTGCGCCCGACGCTCCTCGACCTCCCTGTGCCCGGTCCGAAGCGCGTGCTCCTCGCCGCCCCTCGCGGCTACTGCGCCGGTGTCGATCGCGCCGTCGTCGCCGTCGAGAAGGCGCTCGAGAACTACGGCGCCCCCGTGTATGTGCGCAAGCAGATCGTCCACAACATCCACGTCGTCCGGACGCTCGAGAAGGCGGGCGCGATCTTCGTCGACGACGTCACTGAGGTGCCTGAGGGCGCTCGGGTGGTCTTCAGCGCGCACGGCGTGAGCCCCGCGGTCGAGGCCGGTGCTGCCGCACGAGGGCTCGACACGATCGATGCGACGTGCCCGCTCGTCACCAAGGTGCACCGTGAGGCGACGCGCTTCGCGAAGCAGGACTACCAGATCCTCCTCATCGGCCATGCCGGTCACGAGGAGGTCGAGGGCACGATGGGCCACGCGCCGGAGCGCACGATCCTCGTGAACGGACCTGACGAGGCCGACACGATCGAGGTCACCGACCCAGAGAAGCTCGTGTGGCTCTCGCAGACCACGCTCTCGGTCGACGAGACGATGGAGACCGTGCGGCGGCTCCGCGCGCGGTTCCCGCACCTGCAGGACCCGCCGAGCGACGACATCTGCTACGCGACGCAGAACCGTCAGGTCGCGATCAAGAAGGTCGCCGCCCAGGCGGAGCTCGTCATCGTCGTCGGCAGCGCCAACTCGTCGAACACCATGCGGCTCGTCGATGTCGCGCTCGAGTCGGGCGCGAAGGCGGCCTACCGCGTGGACTATGCGCACGAGGTGCGGCAGGAATGGCTCGACGGCGTCTCGACCATCGGCGTGACCTCGGGCGCCTCGGTCCCCGAGGTCCTCGTGCGCTCCGTCATGGACGCGCTCGCGGAGGCGGGCTACACGGACGTCGCCGAGGTCGTCACCGCCGAGGAGGATCTCGTCTTCTCGCTCCCCAAGGAGCTCCGCACGGACGCTTCAGGGCAGCGCGACACGCGCGCGCTCGGCGGCCGCATCCGCGGCTGAGCGCTGTCCGGGCCGACCAGCCTGGCCCGTGGCATTCGGAGCGGGAGGCCCGACCCGGCGCACGATCGACCGCGCGCCGGGGGCGGCGTCAGAACTGCAGCGCCTTGCCGTGCGAGCCGAGCTCCTGCGTCGCGATCACGACGCGCTCTGCGAGCGAGGCCTCCGCGACCTTGCCCCATGCGCGCGGGTCGTAGAGCTTCTTGTTGCCGACCTCGCCGTCGACCTTGAGGACGCCGTCGTAGTTCTTGAACATGTAGTCGGCGATCGAGCGCGTGAACGCGTACTGCGTGTCGGTGTCGATGTTCATCTTGATGACGCCGTTCGCGACCGCCGTCGCGATCTCCTCGGGGGAGGAGCCGGAACCGCCGTGGAAGACGAGGTCGAGGGGCTTGGGGCCAGTGCCGTACTTTGCCGCGATGCCGGCCTGGATCTCGCCGAGGAGCTCGGGCTTGAGGACGACGTTGCCCGGCTTGTAGACGCCGTGGACGTTGCCGAAGGTGAGGGCGGCGATGTAGCGGCCCTGCTCGCCGAGGCCGAGCGCCTCGACCGTCGCGATGGCGTCATCGAGCGTCGTGTAGAGGTGCTCGTTGATCTCGTGCGAGACGCCGTCCTCCTCGCCGCCGACGACACCGATCTCGACCTCGAGGATCGCGCCGATGTTCTTCATGCGGGGGAGGAGCGCCTTGGCGATCTCGAGGTTCTCGTCGAGTGGGACCGCCGAGCCGTCCCACATGTGCGACTGGAAGAGCGGGCCACGACCGGCCTTGACCTCCTCCTCGGAGTAGGCGATGAGGGGCTCGACGAATCCGCCGAGCGCGTCCTTCGGGCAGTGGTCGGTGTGGAGCGCGACCGTGATGGGGTACGACTTCGCGACCTCGGTGGCGTACTTGGCGAACGCGATCGCGCCCGTCGCGCGCTGCTTGACGCTCGGCCCGGAGAAGTAGTCGGCACCGCCGGTCGAGACCTGGATGATGCCGTCGGAGCCGGCCTCGGTGAGGCCCTGGAGGACGGCGTTGATCGTCTGCGACGAGGAGACGTTGATCGCGGGGAGGGCGTAGCCACCCGCCTTCGCCTTGTCGATGATCTCCGCGTACTGGTCGGGGGTGGCGACGGGCATCTGGCTTCCTTCTTAGGTCGGCGAATGCTGCATGCTGCCTCGCTCCTGATGGTCGCGCGCCAGCTCCAGCGAGTCTAGCTAGGCTGGTCCTGCGCTCCCACCACCGTCTCGGCGCATCGATTCCGCGAATGCCTGGAGCCCACCCCATGACGCAGCCCTCTGCCCCCGCAGACCACTTCCGCTCTCCTGATCGCAACCTCGCGATGGAGCTCGTCCGCGCGACGGAGGCCGCTGCGATCCGCGCGGTCCCGTGGATCGGCAAGGGCGACAAGAACGCGGCGGATGGCGCCGCGGTCGACGCCATGCGGAAGTTCCTCGGCACCGTCGACTTCGAGGGTGTCGTGGTCATCGGCGAGGGCGAGAAGGACAACGCGCCGATGCTCTTCAACGGCGAGGTCGTCGGGACCGGTCACGGGCCCAAGTGCGACATCGCGGTCGACCCCATCGATGGCACGTCGCTCACCGCGGCGGGCCGCTCGCACGCGATCTCGATGCTCGCCGTGTCCGACCGCGGCACGATGCTCGACGCCTCGAGCGTCTTCTACATGGACAAGATCGTGACGGGTGCGCTCGGCGCCGGTGTCGTCTCGCTCGACCAGTCGGTCGGCGACAACGTCCGCGAGTACGCGAAGGCCCTCGGCAAGCCCGCGAGCGAGATCGTCGTCGCGGTCCTCGACCGTCCCCGGCACGAGGGCCTCATCGACGAGATCCGCGCAGCAGGTGCTGCGACGAGGCTCATCCTCGACGGCGATGTCGCCGGCGGCATCAACGCCGCGCTCGCCGGGACGCGCATCGACATGTGCATGGGCATCGGCGGATGCCCAGAGGGTGTCGCGACCGCCGCTGCGGTCAAGGCGCTCGGCGGCTTCCTCCAGGGACGCCTCGCGCCGAGCTCGGCCGAGGAGCGCGCTCGCGGCGAGGCCGCCGGGCTCAAGTTCGACTACATCTACAGCCAGGACGAGCTCGTCAGCGGCGACAACACGATCTTCGTCGTCACGGGTGTGACCGATGGCTCACTCGTCCGCGGCGTCGAGCGCGTCGGCGATGTCATCAACACCGAGTCGCTCATCCTCCGCTCGCACTCCGGCACGATCCGCCGCATCGGCGCGACCCACCTCGCTTCGAAGTGGCTCGAGGACTGACGCGAGGCATTCGGCACTGAGGCTCCCGGCTGACGGGTCCGGCGGTCCGTCGCGGGTGCGCGGCGTGCCTCCCGGTGAATGTCGGGGGTCGGGGCGAGGGTGGAGACGTGCTCGACTTCACCGCCATCGATTTTGAGACGGCGAACCACTCCGCAGCGAGCGCATGCTCCGTCGGACTGGCGAAGGTCCGCGGGGGCAAGGTCGTCGATCGCGCCGGCTGGCTCATCATGCCGCCGGAGGGCCACGACCGATTCACCGAGTGGAACACGCGCATCCACGGCCTGACGGTCCAGGACTGCTCGAGCGCACCACGCTGGATCGACCAGCTCCCCGAGCTCCTCGAGTACATCGAGGGCGACACGCTCGCCGCGCACAATGCGGGCTTCGATATGAATGTCCTGTCGTCGGCGTGCCAGGCCTCTGGCGCTCCCGTGCCGGAGTTCGACTACGTGTGCAGCCTCCAGCTCGCGCGTCGGACCTACCAGCTCGACTCGTACCGCCTGCCGATGGCTGCCTCGGCGGCCGGCTTCGACGACTTCCCGCACCACGATGCGCTCGCGGACGCGGAGGCGTGCGCGTGGATCGTCATCGACGCGGCTCGTCGCCACGGTGCGGCGACGCTCGCGGAGCTCACCGCCTCAGTCGGCACGCGCATTGCGCGCCTGACGGCTCCCGTCGCGGCGTAGCGCGCTGCCTCGGTCGCGCGCGGCGGCGAGGCTCGAACCGATGTCGGACGTCCGTGTCACCCTGAATCCATGGAACCGCTCCTCATCGCCCTGACCGTCACGAGCCTCGTCATCTCGGTCGTGCTCGTGGTGCTCGTCGTCGTGCTCCTGCGGCGTGGGAGCGGGCCGGCGGCAGGTGATGAGTCGACCGCGGTGCTCCAGGCGATGAGCTCGGACCTCCAGGCGCTCAGCACGGCGGTGCGCCGCGATGTCGAGACCTTGCGGGCGGACCTGAGCACGCAGCGTGTCGAGCTCGCCGAGCAGCTGAAGCGCGAATCGACGGAGGCGCGCCAGTCGGAGATCGCGCTGCGCACGGCGATCGCGGAGCAGCTGAACCGCATGCAGCTGGAGAATGCTGACCGCATCCAGAAGCTCACGGTCGCGAACTCCGACAAGCACATCGAGCTCCAGGGCGTGCTCCGTGAGGAGCTGGCTACGCTCCGCCGGGAGAACGAGGCGAAGCTCGAGAAGATGCGCGAGACCGTCGACGAGAAGCTCCAGGGCACGCTCGAGAAGCGCCTCGGCGAGTCCTTCAACCTCGTGAGCCAGCGGCTCCAGGAGGTCCAGAAGGGCCTCGGCGAGATGCAGACGCTCGCGCAGGATGTCGGCGGCCTCAAGAAGGTCCTGACGAATGTGAAGAACCGCGGCGGCTGGGGAGAGGTCCAGCTCGCGCGCCAGCTCGAGGACATCCTCACGAAGGAGCAGTACGAGGAGAACGTCGCGATCAAGCCGGGCTCCGGCGAGCGCGTCGAGTTCGCGGTGCGCCTGCCCGGCCGCGATGAGCACGACGGCTCCGTGTACCTGCCGATCGACTCGAAGTTCCCGCAGGAGGACTACGAGCGCCTGCTCGACGCGCAGGAGCGTGCGGAGAAGGCCGAGATGGATGACGCCGCTCGCGCACTCGAGCGAGCGATCGTCGAGCAGGCCAAGACGATCGCGCGCAAGTACATCGAGCCGCCCTACTCGACGGACTTCGCGATCATGTACCTGCCGACGGAGGGCCTCTTCGCTGAGGTTGTGCGGCGACCGGGGCTCGCGAGCAAGCTCCAGTCGGAGCACCGCGTCCTCATCACGGGCCCGACCACGCTCATGTCCCTGCTCAACAGCCTCCAGATGGGCTTCCGCACCCTCGCGATCGAGAAGCGCAGCTCCGAGGTGTGGAAGGTGCTCGCCGCGGCGAAGGTCGAGTTTGAGAAGTACGGCCAGGTGTGGGCGAAGCTCGAGCGCCAGCTGCAGACCGCGCAGAACACGGTCTCGGCGGCGCATGTCCGCACGAAGGCGATCGAACGCAAGCTCCGCGGGGTGGAGACGACCGAGCTCGAGGGCGCGGCCGAGGTCCCCGTCATCTCAGCACTCGTCTCCGACATCGCGGGTGGGGACGACCTCGACCTGGAGCTCGAGGTCGAGGACACGGACGACGTCGCGAACTCGTAGCGCGGGCGAAGGACGAGCGGCGCGGGCGTCAGTCCAGCACGCGGCGTCTAGGCTGATTGCCCGTGGCGCTCACTATCGGCATTGTCGGACTCCCCAACGTAGGCAAGTCGACGCTCTTCAACGCGTTGACTCGTGCGACCGTCCTCGCGGCGAACTACCCGTTCGCGACGATCGAGCCGAACGTCGGCGTCGTCAACCTGCCTGACCCGCGTCTGGGGAAGCTCGCGGAGATCTTCGGCAGCGAGCGGATCCTCCCCGCGACCGTGTCCTTCGTCGACATCGCCGGCATCGTGAAGGGCGCCTCTGAGGGCGAGGGTCTCGGCAACCAGTTCCTCGCGAACATCCGCGAGGCCGACGCGATCGCGCAGGTCGTCCGCGGTTTCGCCGATCCCGATGTCGTGCACGTCGCGGGCACGGTCGACCCGAAGTCGGACCTCGAGGTCATCACGACGGAGCTCGCGCTCGCCGACCTGCAGACCCTGGAGAAGGCGATCCCGCGCCTCGAGAAGGAGGTCAAGGGCAAGAAGACGGAGCCCGCGTACCTCGAGGCGGCGATCGCGGCGCGCGACTCGCTCAACGAGGGCGTCCCGCTCTCCCGGGCCAAGGATGTCGACCTGAGCCTGCTGAAGACGCTCGGTCTCATGACGGCGAAGCCGATCATCTACGTCTTCAATGTCGACGAGTCGGTCCTCACCTCGCCGGAGAAGAAGGCGGAGCTCGAGGCGCTCGTCGCGCCCGCGAAGGCGGTCTTCCTCGACGCGAAGATCGAGTCCGAGCTCATCGACCTCCCGGCCGATGAGGCCGCGGAGCTTCTCGCGATGACGGGCCAGGATGAGTCCGGCCTCGACCAGCTCGCGCGCATCGGCTTCGACACCCTCGGCCTCCAGACCTACCTCACGGCGGGTCCGAAGGAGGCCCGTGCGTGGACGATCGGCAAGGGCTGGAAGGCCCCGCAGGCCGCTGGTGTCATCCACACGGACTTCGAGAAGGGCTTCATCAAGGCCGAGGTCATCTCCTTCGACGACCTCGTCGAGACCGGCTCCGTCGCCGCGGCCCGCGCCGCCGGCAAGGCCCGCATGGAGGGCAAGGACTACGTCATGCAGGACGGCGACGTCGTGGAGTTCCGTACCGGACTCACCTCTGGGAGCAAGAAGTGAACTCGCAGACGTTGCCCACGGACCACTGAATTGAGTCCGCGCGAGACCTGAACGAAAGACGACCATGATCAGAGACGCTCACGAGTCAAACGCAACGGTCAAGCCCGCTGACTTCGAGCTCGCGCGGCTCCGCGCGGCCGTGCCTGAGTACTTCGACAGGGAAGGCAATTTCAGGCTCGACCGCCTTCAGGAGGCGCTCCGGTCGGTTGACGTGTCGATGACCCGTGAAGGCTACGAGCTCAGATTCTTGGGGAAGTCATACGCCAAGTACCTAACCTCGACGAGGACCGAGACGGTCGTGGTGCCTGACCTCAAACACAATGCCGAGGCGGCGAACGCTCAGTCGGAGAACCTCTACGTCGTCGGGGATAATCTCGATGCGCTCAAGCACCTGCTGGGGTCATACGCGCGCCAGGTCAATTGCATCTACATCGATCCGCCCTACAACACGGGATCGGATGGGTTCGTTTATGTCGACGACTTCGGCTTCACGGCGAAGGACCTAGTCGAGAAGGTGGGTCTCGACGAGGACGAGGCCGAAAGGGTGATGACCCTTCAAGGCAAGTCGTCGCACTCGGCTTGGCTCACCTTCATGTACCCGCGACTCGAGCTTGCGAAGGAATTGCTCGCTGACGACGGCATCATCTTCATCAGCATCGATGACAACGAGCAGGCGAACCTCAAGGCGCTGTGCGATGAGGTGTTCGGTGAACAGAATTTCGTCGCCAGTTTTGTATGGCGGACGGACGGGAATCTTGACAACCAGGCGACGATCAAGATCAATCACGAGTATGTGCACATGTATGCGAAGAGTGCGCCGGACATGTTTGTCGCCGGGGTAAAGGATCCGAACCTGTCCGACGAGAGCAAGCTCTTCAACGGCGAGATCCGCAACTCGGTCGTTAAGAATGGCCCTAAGAACCCCGTCTCCGAAATCGTTCTGGAACCCGGATTTCCAGCGGACTTCGAAGAGGGGGTTATCCCGGCGAGATCCGATAAGTTCCCCAACTACGACGTGGATTTGGTCATTGCGGGAGGGAAGCTCACCAACCGAGTGACGGCACGAACCGGTTGGGCCAACGGTGCTCTACTGCGGAGCTTCATCGCTGGCGAGTATGCTCCGGTTGTTGACTCCAAAGGTCAGGAAACGATATTCAAAATCACGAACACGGGAGCCATCGACAACGTCAAGATCCGGCGTGCAGACCAGCAGCACATCTTGACCGTGCTCATGAATATGGGGACGGTCGAGACTGCGGGAAATGCGCTTTCTGAGATGGGTTGCCCTTTCCCTTATCCGAAGCCTGTACCACTAATCAAGTACTTGGTTTCGTTCGCGCCCGACGACGCGCTGGTACTCGACTTCTTCTCGGGGTCAGCTACGACCGCTCATGCGGTGATGCAGTTGAATGCCGAGGACGGGGGGACGCGTCGTCACATTTCGGTCCAGTCCCCGGAGAAGGTAGCTCGCGGGACGAAAGCCGCGGAGGCCGGATTCGATACCATCGATCAGCTTGGCCGGATGCGGATCCAGGCCTCGGCGAAACAGGTGCGGGCTCAGTCGAACGCGGTAATCGACTACGGCTTCCGTCTCTTCCGTCTCGAGAAGCCGAGTGAGAGGACGCTCGATCAGCTTCAGACATTCGATCCGAATGAAGACGGAGTGATGATTGCTGGAGATTTCCTGCTCAAGTTCGCTTCAAACGAAACGCCCGGAGATCAGGTCGCGCTATCTACTTGGCTCGTACAGGACGGTTTCGGCCTGACGCCCGAGGTGAGCGATGTGGCGCTCGATGACTACGAGCTCAAGGTCTGTAAGGACTCGGGTTACGTCATTGATCCAGGACTTGATAGCGACGACGTGATGGCGCTCGTAACCAAGCTCGAGACGGGCGAGCTTGATCTGAAGCGACTCGTCATCTTCGGGTACTCGGTGCCGTTCTCGGTCATGCACGAGCTGAGACAGAATCTTAAGTCTCTCCGTTCGCGCCAATCGGTTTCCGTGATTGAGCGGTACTGATCCATGCAGATCCGACTGCAGACATTGGAGCACCAGCAGCGTGCGCTGCATGCGCTTACTCGTGTCTTCACGGGTGTGGAGCTCGACGCCAGCACGCGGCCCGAGGCGAACATTGTGTTCGATCCGGCCGATCCACTGATTCGCGAAAACATCGCTGCGATCCAGTCTGGTGTCGTAGATGGGATCGCTGCGATCCCTACTCCCTGGCGGAGACACGTGGATGGCGGCGTTCTCGGGGTCGACGCCAAGATGGAGACCGGCACCGGCAAGACGCTGGTCTATACGCAGCTCATGTACGAGTTGAACCGGCTGTATGGCTTTACGAAATTCATCCTTCTCGTGCCCTCGACACCGATCAAGGAGGGCGTGAAGGCGTTCATTCAATCGGACTACGCGCGCAAGTACTTCGCCGATACGTACGGTTCGCAGATAGAGCTGCGCCTCGACATCCTCGACCCGCAGAAGAGGTCGAAGGGGCGGAAGATGATGCCGAGTTCCGTTGTCAACTTCGCGCACGGCTCCCGTCTGTCGCCTGGTCGCATCTCTGCGCTCCTGATGACCGACGGCATGTTGCAGTCGAAGACAACGATGGCGTTCAACTACGACCAGACAGTGCTGGGTACGAGCAGTGTCCCCTACGAGGCGCTTCGTGAGACTCGTCCCATCGTCATCATGGATGAGCCGCATCGCTTCCGACGCGACAACAAGGCCTATCAGACGCTCATCGACGAGATTCAGCCTCTAGTGCTCTTCCGCTTTGGCGCGACTTTCCCGGCGCTAGGCAAGACGGGAAAGACCGACTACAACAACCTTGTGTTCAACCTTGGGGCCGTTGAGGCGTTCAACGAGCAGCTGGTCAAGGGTGTCAAGGTGCAGTACCCGCAGGACAGCAGCAGCGAGACAACACGTTTGAAGCTCACGCGCCTCTCCACACGCAAGCCGAAGCAGGCGACTTTCCAGAACGTTGGTACGGGGAAGCTGCTCACCGTTGATATTGGTGAGTCGCTCGGCCTTGCGGACGGCGCATTCGCTGGCATTACAGTCGAGGGGATTGGTAAGACCGGAAACCCGTTAATCAAGTCCGGCGTCACGCTTTCCAATGGTCAGGTGCTGGCGACGGGGGACATCCTCTCGGCCAAGGTCTACTCGGACACCTATCAGAGCCTGATGATGCGGCAGGCACTCGACAACCACTTCGAAACCGAGTGGGAGAATTTCCGCCGCACTTCTCGGGTCAAGACGCTAACCCTGTTCTTCATCGACTCGATCGAGTCGTATCGCGGCAGCGACGGCTCGAAGGGACACCTCAGGCAGCGCTTCGAGGAACTGCTCAGCGCGCGGCTCACTGAGGAGATCGAGAAGCGCGAGGGCGACTCCTCGCCCGTCGCGAAGGAGTACGTCGCCTACCTGCGGGCGTCGCTCGCTGACGTCGGGGCTACGAACGGTGGTTACTTTTCTGCGGACAACTCCACCAGCGACGAGGCTATCCAGCGAGAGGTCAACGACATCCTTCGCAACAAGGAAGCAATGCTCTCCTTCATGACATCGAGCGGTGCCCCGAACACTCGCCGCTTCCTCTTCTCGAAGTGGACGCTGCGCGAGGGTTGGGACAACCCGAACGTGTTCCAGATCGTCAAGCTCCGGTCATCAGGGTCGGAGATCTCGAAGCTCCAGGAGGTGGGTCGTGGCCTCCGCTTGCCCGTGGACGCGAAGGGCACCCGACTCGCGGGTGAGCAGTTCTACCTCACTTATCTCATCGATTACACCGAGCAGGAGTTCGCCGAATCTCTCGTTGACGAAATCAACGGCGATGTCGCCGTGGGTCAAGCGAAGGTAAGGGAACTGCTTCCCAAGGTCGCTGACGAGCTTGGGAAGTCCGAGACGGACCTGTTCATCGAGCTCCTGCAGCAGGGCCTTGTCGATTCGGACAAGAACGTTGTGCCAGGCCGCGAGGGAGACTTGTTCGCCGCTTACCCCGCGTTCAACAAGGCAGGTCTGAAGCCCGACAAGGTCGTGGGGGGCAATCAGAAGGTCAAAGTCGGTATCCGCTCCAAGCGGTACGCCGAGCTCAAAGAACTCTGGGAGACGCTGAACGCGAAGTTCTATCTCCGCCTCGACGAACTCTCGCCGGACGAGGTAGATGAGTGCATCGACGAGGTGCTGGGCGCAGGGATCTACCAGCAGGAGTTCGGCCGGTTCACGCAGGATGTCATCGTTAACGACGAGGAGAACTCGTCGACGAAAGTCCGAACCGAGACCATGGACCGCTTCGACGCGACCGAGACGATTCCGTACGGTGACTGGCTGAAGCGCGCCCGAGCACAGACCGCGCTGCCGATAGATCGCATCCACGCGGGACTCGTCCGTCTTCACTCGAAGAAGGCCCTCCCGGCGGACTTCTTCAACAAGGCAACGCTGCATCAGTTCGTCGCCGGGTTTACAGAGTGGATGGAATGCAACTACCTCGAGCGATTCACGTACTCAAAGATTGACGGGCTCGTTCTCGGGACCGAACTCACAGATGCCGCCGGTGCTCCCCTCGAGAGCATCACCCAAGGCAACATCGGCGTCTTCCGCGACGAGAATGCCATCCCGCCGGACAAGTTTCTTTACGACGCGTTCGTGTACGACTCGCCGAAGGAGCGTGACACGATCCGCGACTCCAAGCTCGAGGAGGTCGTCGTGTTTGGGAAGATCCCTCGTCGGTCTATCAAGGTGCCCCTGTACTTCGGCGGAACCACGAGCCCGGACTTCATGTACGTGCTGAAACGCGATGAGGGCGGGCTGTCGCTCAACTTCATCATCGAAACCAAGGATGTCAAGAAGCGCTCCGACCTGCGAGAAAGCGAGAAGCTCAGGCTGAAGGCAGCACGCCGATTTTTCGAGTCGATGAGTTCGGAAGGCATCGTGGTCACGTTCCGGGATCAGGTGCAGCGCGACGACATCGCAGCCCTGATAAAGCAAGTTCTGGCGGACTGACTGGTTGGGTTGAGGTCACGGCGCGAAAGACAAGGAGTACGTCGAGACCGCCGTCGAGCCGCCCCATCGGGTTGGTGAGACGGCCTGGTCTGATAGGGCTTTACTGCTCGCCAGTTCTGCCGGCCGTTCGAGATTCCCAAAGAACGCTCGAGCATTCGCTGCGGTGTGTAGCTTGCGGGGTGTTCAAGACCATGGAGAACGACTAAGAGTACGTCCTAGATGATCGGGGTGCCGATCGGGGGAGGGACGCCCCAACCTCACGCCACGTGATCGAGCGGCCTCAGCGCCCTGCTGCCGCAGTCGTCCGCGATACTGACGTGATGACCTTGCTCGATCACATCGGCATCAGCGTCGCTGACCTCGACCGGGCCGTTGCCCAGTTCGACCCCGTGCTTTCCGCGCTCGGGTTCACGTACGGTGCCGACGAGAGCTGCGCCTACTGGCATCAGCCGGGCGAGACCGAGATCCTGCTCTATCCGGCCCGGGAGCCGGGGAGCGGACCCCACGTCCACGGGCGTGTGGGGTGGCAGCACCTCGCGTTCGATCTCTCCTCGCGCGAGGAGGTCGACCGCCTGCACGACGTTGCGGTCGCGGCGGGCTGGACGGTCGTGCGGGAGCCGAAGCTGTACCCGAGATTCTCCGAGCGTTACTACGCCGCATTCGTCGAGGATGACGACGGCATTCGCATCGAGTTCGTCCACAACCCTCCCGCCGACTCGACGGCGACCGACGAGTGAGGTCCCCACGATGACCGCGATCGAAGTCACCGGCAGGCTCGTCTGCGCCTCGCCCACGGAGGCGATGACGGTGGGCCAGCATCTGCCGCTGCACATCAGGCTGACTCGAGCTGAGCCGGGCTGCGAGCGGTTCGAGGTGAAGCTCACCTCGCACCCGTTCGTGTTCGCCGTCTCGGAGCGGTTCGCGGATCAGGCGGCGTACGAGGCGCATCAGGCGCGGGTGGCGGCGAGCGAGTGGGGTCGCGCCACCGCGGGCATCACGCGCGAGTACGAGATCCGCGTCGTCGACGAGTAGGGCTGCTCAGTCGGCGGGCTCGCCGTCGAATGCCTCGGGCTCAGTGAGCGCCTCGGCGTAGGCCCGCAGCGAGCGCTCGTATCTCGGGAGCGAATCGAGCTGCGCCTCGATCGCGACCCTCAGGGCTTCGTTCGCACGACCTGCGCTGTGGAGTGCGAGTGCGAGCATGATGCGGGGTGCGGCACCCGTGGATTCATGCGCCGGCGCCGAGCGCAGCATGTCGATCGCTTCATCGAGCTGGCCGAGGTTGCGGAGTGTGGACCCGTACTGCACGGCGAGCTGGGCATGCCGAGCCTCGTCGAGTCCGAGCGCCAGCGCGCGTTCGTAGTGTGTCGCCGCCTCCGCCTCGAAGCCCATCGAGTCGTACGCCCCGGCGAGCTCGAACTCTGCACGACCGTCCCGAGCTGGGCACGACAGCGCGAGCTCCGACATCGCGGCGATCACGGCACTACGCGTGAGCGAATCGACGCGATCCCAGAGCGCAGCGACCTCGGCTTCCCAGGCCTCGAGGTCCGCAGTCACGGGCCCAGCCTTGCAGATCGGGCTCAGTTCGGCAGGCGCATCCCGACGGTCGGGTCGCTCGGGACGAATCCGAGTCCCTCGTAGAGGCGGCGGCCAGGCGGGTCGGCGAGGAGCGTGATGTAGGGGTTCGGCGGGGCGACCTCGCGGATGTGCGCGATGAGATGCTCCATCACGGATCGCCCGAGCCCCCGCCCCTGGTAGTCGGGCAGAGTCGCGATGTCGGCGATGTGGAAGTACCAGCCGCCGTCGCCGATGATCCGCCCCATCGCCACGGCCCGGCCCGTCGCATTCTCCCGAACGTGAACGAAATACTAGGTGCCCGCGATCGCCGCCTCGCCCTGCTCCGGCGTCTTGGGGGACAGTCCCGACTCCGCTCGCAGCGCGAGGTAGTCCTCGACCGAGGGGGCGGCGGTCACGAGCTCGAATCCTTCGGGGAGCGACATGCGCACCAGTATCGCCGCAGCCGCTGGGCCTCCCGCCCGGGTGGAGCGCCGGTGAGTGATCTGATAGAGATTGAGCCGGAACTGGGGGAGGCGACATGGCTTCGGTGCGCGATGAAGCGCCGGCGGTTGTCGTGCTGACGGGCGCCGGAGACATTCCGGAATCGTGGATGGCGGTCCGCGACCGCCTCGACCCCGAGCTGCACATCGCCATCCCGCAGCGCCGAGGACTGATCGACCGCGATGGTGAGATCCGCACGCTCGGGGACTTCCTCGCTGAGCTCGACGAGTCCGTCATCTCCTGGGCCCGGCCTGTGGTCCTCGTCGGGCACTCGTTCGGTGGCCTCCTCGCCCAGGTGTACGCCGAGCGGCACCCCGATCGCGTAGCAGGTCTCGTGCTCGTCGATGCGACGCCGCGTGCGGTCGCGCACCACAAGGGCGTGGCGATCGGCTTCGCGATCTCCGCGCGCATCATGTCCGCGATACGGGCGGTCGGCGCCATCCGCCCGCTGCTCGCGCTGCGCGCGCTCCCGCTCTGCCCCGAGCAGCGTCGATTCGAGCAGTTCATCGGCAGGGAGCGCACGAAGGTCTGGCGCGCGGCCGTGCTCGCGGCGTGCCGTGGCGGTGCGATCCGCGAGCTCCGCGCGACCCTCCCCGCGGCGGCGGAGGCCACCGAGCTCGACGCGTCGCCATCGGCGGCGGCCGGAATGCCGGTGGCTCTCGTCACGAGCCGCGCGTATGGCGACGAGTGGGGTCGCGATGCATGACGCGATCGCCGCCCACTATCCCGACGCGTCGCATACGCTCACCGGGCAGCGCCAGCACAGCATCCATATGGCCCAGCCCGACCTGGTCGCCGAGGCGATCACCTCCGTCATCGAGCGGACGATCGATCCCGTCGCCGAGTGATCGACGCGACCCGGCGCGCCGCGGCACGGGTAGGCCACCTCGCGGAGTCCCCGCACTCCTGAGGGCGCGGAGCGTGCCGTCCTCGACTTGAATGGGACGGGGCCTTCACCCGCGGAGCCCCGCCATCCAGATCGAGACCGCATGCCATTCACCCTCGCGACCTCCCACCACAGCGAGCTCATCATCAAGAAGAGCCGCTTCATCGGGTGCGTCGAGCCGGTGTCGGGCCGCGAGGAGGCGGTCGCGCGCGTCGAGCAGCTCCGCGCCGAGCACCCCGATTCTCGGCACGTCTGCTGGGCGCTCATGGCGGGCGGCCAGTCGGCGGCGAATGACGACGGCGAGCCGAGCGGCACCGCCGGTCGCCCCATGCTCGAGGTGCTCCGCCACCAGGAGCTCGAAGGCGTGCTGGCGACCGTCGTCCGCTATTTCGGCGGCATCAAGCTCGGCGCAGGCGGCCTCGTCCGTGCCTACACCGACGCCGTCGCGCAGGCACTCATCGGGGTGGATCGCGTCCCGCTCATCCCGACGCGGACGGTGAATGTCACGGTGCCCTACACGCTCGAGGGCGCGGTCCGCCGCGAACTCGATTCCCTCGGCGCCGCCCTCCTCGATGTCCGCCACGGCACCGATGTCGAGCTGAGTGTGCAGGTCGCGGACGACCGACTCGCCGAGCTCACGGCGCGCGTGAACGACCTGACCGGTGGGCGCGCCGCCTGGCGCTGAGCGCGCGAGTCGACGTGAACCCGTCCGTCATCCCGTCGCGCACGCCCCCTGTCCTTCGCATCGCGCGCCCGTAGGGTGTGGCCATGCGCACGCCCGCGGATTGGCTCACCGGAGTCCGCCACCCGGAGGGGTATCACGGTGAGCGCGTGCGCCGCCGCTTCTTCGAGGGCTGGTACATCAAGCTCGTCACGACCGACCGCTCGACGCGGCTCGCCGTCATCCCCGGGATCTTCCGCGGGCTCGAGGGCGGTGCGGATGACGAGGCATTCGTCCAGGTCCTCGACGGGCTCACCGGCCGCAGCTGGTTCCACACGTTCCCGCCGGCAGCATTCCTCGCTGCCGCCGACCGCTTCGATGTGCGCGTCGGTCCGAACCATTTCACGCCGACGCATGTCGACCTCGACCTGCCGGGCCTTCGCGGCCGCGTGGAGTACGCCACCCCGCTCGTGCCGTGGCCGGTGACCGTGCGGGAGCCTGGCGTCATGGGCTGGTACGGCTTCGTGCCCGGGCTCGAATGCTTCCACGGCATCGTCTCGTTCGGACACGAGCTCCGCGGCTCGCTGGCATTCGAGGAGGCGCCGATCGACTTCGATGGCGGCCGCGGCTACATCGAGAAGGACTGGGGTCAGGCATTCCCCGCGGGGTACGTGTGGCTCGCGAGCAACCACATCGACACCGCCGACGGGGAGCACCCTGATGCCTCGCTCGTCGCCTCGGTCGCGATCATCCCGTGGATGGGGAGCTCATTCCGGGGCTTCATCGTGGGGATCCGACACGGCGGCCACCTCTACCGCTGGACGACGTATCGCCGCGCGAAGGAGACGCGGCTCGAGATCGACGACACGCACGTGCACTGGACCCTCGTCGGCCCTGACGGGACGCTCGAGATCGACGCGGAGCGCAGCCGCGGCGGGCTCCTGCACGCACCGCTCAGGACGGCGATGCATCAGCGCGTCGAGGAGACGCTCGACGCGAGCGCCTGCATCCGCCATCTCGCGCCCGACGGCACTGTCCTCCTCGAAGGGGTGGCCGCATGTGCAGGGCTCGAGGTCTTCGGCGACATCGACCGCCTCCTGGCGATGTGATGTCGAGCGCCGGAATGCCTGGACCCGGTCACTCCGCAGTCGCCGCCGAGTCGTGCCCGCTATCCTGCGCGGGACAGCGACCGGCCCGAGGTCCCGCTACGGCCCCGGCCCGGTCGCGGAGCATTATCGCCGCAGCGCCTCGTCGATGACGTCGATGACGCGCGGGTCCCAGGTGATCGCGCGCTCCCACGGGATGCCCGCGATGTTCGCGAAGAAGATGCTGTGGATGTCGTCGAACTCGAAGGCCTCGTGCGCGGGCAGCACCGACGTCGGCACATCGAGGGCGAGCGCGCTCGCTCGCTGCACGAGTCCGTCGTGCGGCCACAGCGTCGTCGGCTCCGAGTGCTCGTCGTAGTACGTGCCGGCGATGACCGTCACGGCGATGCCGTCGAGCTCGCCAGCGTGCCGCGCGTTCCATCCGCTCTCGCCGGTGAGATACCGCGAGCTCACCTGGTCCGCCGCACCCTGGCTCTTCTCGGCGGCGAACTTCTGCGTCTCGCGGAAGATCTGCTCCGTGATCTCGTGGCCATGCGCCGCCTCGAGAGCGATATCGCCCGCGTAGTAGTCGCCGAGGACCGAGCCCGTCCATGGCGTCCCGATCGTGATGAGCCGCTGCACGGTCGGTCCGCTGCTCACGCGGAATTCGCTGATCGCGGCGCGCGAGAAGAGACCGCCCATGGAGTGCGCGACGAGGTCGACCGACTCGACGCCCTGCTCGGCCGCGAGGTGTCGGAGGAATGCGGCGAGTCGGCGACCGGCGTCGTCGATCGTGCCGACGGCATTCACCGTTATCTCGGCCGGGAGCACCTCCGGCACATCGCCGAATCCCTGCCAGCCGCTGTCCTCTCGCACCTGGCCATCGCCGACGCGTGCGGGTGAGGTGTAGACCGTGTGGCCCCGCTCGAGGAGCGCGGCGCGGATCGCGGTCATCGTGTTCCCCGCCGCGAGCCCGGTCGCCGCGGCAGCGTCGGGCGTCGTGTACGGCGTGACCGCCGCCCCACCGGATACGAGCACGACTGCGTGCATGTTGCCCCCTTGATTGCCGAGACGAGATTACGAGACCTGGCCTCGCGCTACGCCGTGGAGAGATGAATGTCGGCCCTCGCCCGCGTCCCATCGCTCCGGAAGAACTCGTCCTCCAGCTCCTGCCACGCGAGCCACTGCGCGCGCTGGTCCTCCCCATCGCGGGCGATCCCGCGCCGAAGTCGCTCATCGGCCGGCGCCTCGACCCACACCCGCAGCGCGTAGCGATCCGCGGCGACTGCCCGCGTGACGGAGACGCCCTCGATGATGACGATGGGGGACCACGCGACGTGCTTCGTCTCGGGCAGGAGCGAGTCTCCGTCGCGGTCACCCCACCAGTCGCGCGCTCGATACTCGAGATCCACACCCCGGGCGAGCGGATCGAGGATCTCGGCGACGAAGCGCGGCCACCAGCTCTCGAGACTCGTCCACGTGAGGAAGTCGTCGATCTCGATGACGGGTGCGCCGCTCAGGTCGCTGATCGCTCGCGCGAGCGTCGACTTGCCGGCGCCAGCAGGACCGTCGATGCCAATGATGCGGACCCCGGACACGGCGGGCCGAGCGCGAGCTTCGGCGAGGATCTGAGCGGCGTCCATGTCCCGACCATTGTGCGGCCTGCGCTCGACACGTGCGGCCGGCCCTCAGCGTGGGCCGCGAAAACTCCCCGAAACGTGACGACACCTAGGCTGAGAGCATGCGCTTTGGGACGATTCGGGTCGATGGTGGGACGGCAGCCGCGAGGTTCGAGGGCGAGGTCGCTATCGAGCTGCCCGGCTACCCGGACGTGGCCGCGCTGCTCGCCGCGGGCGACCCCCGCACCCTGGGTGCGGCCGACGGTGGCGCACGCCACGAGATCGACGACGTCGACTTCGCGCCGGTCGTGACGCACCCGAGCAAGATCGTGTGCGTCGGCCTCAACTACCGCGCGCACATCCTCGAGACGGGCCGCGAGGAGCCGGAGCACCCGACGCTCTTCGCGAAGTTCGCCGACACGCTCATCGGCGCGGGCGACCCCATCGTCCTCCCGCGTGAGGCCTCTGCGGTCGACTGGGAGGGCGAGCTCGCCCTCATCATCGGTCGTCACGTGCGGCGCGCTTCCGCGGACGAGGCGCGCGAGGCCATCGCGGGCTACACGATCGCGGGAGACACCTCGATGCGGGACTGGCAGTACCGCACCACGCAGTGGCTGCAGGGCAAGATGTGGGCCGACTCCACACCGCTCGGCCCCTGGATGGTGACCCCCGACGAGTTGCCGGAGCAGGCATTCATCACGACCTGGATCGACGGCGTCGAAAAGCAGCATGGCGACATCCACGATCTCGTCCACGGCCCCGTCGAGCTCGTCCAGTACATCTCGACGATCACGCCGCTGCACCCCGGCGACGTGATCCTCACGGGTACGCCCGGCGGCATCGGCCACGCGCGCGAGCCCAAGGAGCACATCCACGAGGGCACGCTCGTCGAGATCGGGATCGACGGCATCGGGGTGCTGCGCAACCGCGCGATCGTGCGCTGAGCCTTTCGGCCCCGACACCCCACGCCCGACCCGAGGCATTCCGATCGCGAATGTCCTCCCCCGCTCACGCAAACCGCGCGCTGTCAAGCTCTGGGAGCCCGGATAGTGCCCGGTGGTAGCCTTGCGCAGGATGCGACGCCGCCACGTAGGCAGCACGAAAGCGCGACGAGAGTGTTGAGACAGACCCAGACGTCCACGGAATCGTCAGCGGCCCCCGAGACGAGCGAGCCGCGCGAGCCGGTGCGTCCTGCGCTCGCCGACGCCATCACGACGGAGTCTCGTCCGAACCTCATCGACGACACCGGGACCGTGCGGGCCACCGGCTCGATCCCTGTGCCGTCCTCGGACTGGCGCCGCTTCTATGCTCGCGGCCTCATCGTGACGGACTCGATCATCGTCGTCCTGTCCGTGGTCGGTTCGTTCATCTTCTGGGGCACGGTCGCCCAGGTCGACGCGACATTCTCAGGTCGGTCCTTCGACGTCCCGAGCTACCTCCTCGCGCTCGGCATGATCGTCATCTGGGTGGCGCTCCTCACCTTCTACGCGACGCGCGATCAGCGATATCTCGGCTCCGGACCGCTCGAGTACCGCGCGGTCGTCGATGCGAGCGTGCGACTGCTCCTCCTCGTCGTCCTCGTCGCATTCGTCTTCAAGCTCGATCTCGGTCGCGGCCCGGTGTTCTCCTCGTTCATCTTCGGCGTCGCGTTCCTCATCCTCGGCCGATGGCTGTGGCGTCGCTGGCTGTGGTCGCAGCGCGCGAAGGGCCGGCTGTACTCGCGAGTCCTCGTCGTCGGCGGCCCCAAGACGGCGACCGAGCTCGTCGAGGACTTTCGCCGTGCGCGCGGCTCCGGCTTCGCAGTTGTCGGGGTGTGCCTCCCGACGATCGAGGACTTCGAGGCGGCCCCGGTCCTCGGCAACTTCGACCACATCGAAGAGGTCATGGCGTCCAATGACATCGACACCGTCGCCTTCGCCGCCTCCGGCGAGCTGACGGCGCAGCGCGTGCGCGAGATCAGCTGGCAGCTCGAGCCGGGCAAGCACCACTTGATCGTCGCGCCGAGCATCACCGACATCGGTGGTCCGCGCATCCACATGCGTCCCGTCGCCGGCATGGCGCTCCTGCACGTCGAGACCCCGCGATTCGAGCGCGGCCAGCGTGCGGTCAAGCGCACCTTCGACATCATGCTGAGCGCGATCCTGCTCGTCCTCCTCTCGCCCGTGCTCCTCGCGATCGCGATTGCCGTGAAGTGCAGCAGCCCAGGGCCGATCCTCTTCCGCCAGCAGCGCGTGGGGCGTGACGGCCGGATATTCACGATGCTGAAGTTCCGCTCGATGGTCGCGGATGCCGAGGACCAGCTGAAGAGCCTCCTCGATGTCGACCGCGAGGAGGGCAACGAGATCCTCTTCAAGATGCGCGACGACCCGCGCGTGACGAAGGTCGGGCGATTCATCCGCCGCTTCAGTCTCGACGAGCTGCCGCAGCTGTGGAATGCGCTCGTCGGCGACATGTCGCTCATCGGCCCGCGTCCGCCGCTGCCGAGCGAGGTCGAGCAGTACGACGACTTCGAGCACCGCCGCTTCCTCATGAAGCCTGGTCTCACCGGCCTGTGGCAGGTCAGCGGCAGGTCGAATCTCTCGTGGGACGAGTCGGTGCGCCTCGACCTCTACTACGTCGACAACTGGTCGCTCATGGGCGACATCGTGATTCTGTGGAAGACGATCCGCGCGGTGCTCGCGCGAGAGGGCGCCTACTGATCCGAGGAATGCCTCGGTCGAGATTCAGGTGATGTGGATGGGACACCCGGGTGCCGTCCCCGGTGAAGGCACCCGCCCCTATTAGTCTGCTCGGATGAAGTCGCGGTCCTTCCTCGCGCTCGGAGTCATCGGTGCACTGCTGCTCAGCGGCTGCGCCGACACCGGCCCCGCAGCACCCCCTGCTCCTGTCGCCGAAGAACGTCCCGAGGGGCCCCTCCCGCTCCCGCGCGTCGCGACCGTGGAGGCAGGCGTCCACGACTGGTCGCTCGGACCGCGATCGCGCATGACGGTGGAGCCTGCGGTCGGCGCGGTCCACGACGGCACTGCCGCGATCCAGATCAGCGCTCCGGCGTCCGGCACGCCCAGCCCAGCGCTCCGGACGACCGTCGCCGTCGAGCCGGAGCGCCGCTATCGGCTCGTCGCGTGGGTCAGTGCGCTCAACCCCGAGCCCGTCTCCGTCCCCGTGGAGCTCGTCGCAGGCGAGGCATCGGTCGCGCTGCCCCATGTCGACGCGTGGTGGGTGCCAGTCATCCTCGAGTTCGACACCGCGGTCGATCAGCAGGAGATCGAGATCCAGCTGCTCGTCGGCGGTGAGGTGAGCGGTCTGCTCGTCGACGACCTGAGCCTCGTGGCATTCCCCCTCAGCGCGGAGGAGGAGACCCCGAATCTCCTGCCGAACCCGTCCTTCGAGTCCATCAAGCCCTCGACATCCGGCGTCGTGAACACATCGCTCATCCTCGACTCGCGCACTGCGACGCTCGCGGTCGCCGTGCCCTCTGGCGGCTCGGCGACGTGGAGCGTCCGATCCGGCGACACCGAGCTCGCCGGCGGTGCGATCGAGGGCGACGCCCCGGTGACGGCTGTCCCGCTCGAAGGGATCGAGCCGGGCACCTGGGACCTCAAGGTGGACGGCGTGTTCGAGACGACCCACTCGATCTCCACGCCCATCGCGCTCGTGGACGGCTCGATCACGACCGATGACCGCCTCGGCGTGCACATCCACTCGACGAAGTACTCCGAGGGCGGCGTCGAGCAGGCTGCCGAGCTCGGCTATGGGACGGTCCGGTACACCGTGCCGTGGCGAAACATGGAGGCGGAGGCGGGCTCGTACAAGACCGTCAAGGGCTTCCAGGCCCGCGTCAACATCGCGCACGCGCGCGGCATGGAGGTCCTCGCGATCGCGCCCTCGCGCAATCCGCTCTACGACGACGGCCGCACCCCGAGCTCGTCGGAGGGCATCGCGGCGCTCGCGGCAGTCACCGCGCACGTCGTCAAGAAGTACGGCGTCGACGCGATCGAGGTGTACAACGAGTTCAACCATGAACCGTTCAACAACGGCGCGTGCGGCCTGGACGCCGAGTGCTACCTCCAGATGCTGAGCGCCGTCTCCGACGCAGTGCGCGCGGCCGACCCTGACACCCCGATCGTCGCCGGGGCGACAGCACAGTACGACGGCGCGTGGTTCAACGAGCTGTGGTCGCTCGGCGGCCTTCAGTACGCGAATGCGGAGAGCTTCCACCCCTACTCGATCTACTTCGCGCCTGAGGAGATCGAGGGCATCGTCCAGAATGCCTCGGAGATCGCCGGCCAGTACGGCACGCCTCCCGAGGTGTGGATCAGCGAGATGGGCTGGACGACCGAGGAGGGCGGCTTCAGCCCGCAGCTCCAGGCGGAGATGCTCATCCGTGGACAGGTGTCCGCGCTCGCGGCCGGCGCAGGCCGCGTGTTCTGGTACGACCTCGTCGACGACGACCCTGAGGGCAAGACGCACGAGGGCGCATTCGGTCTCTTCCGTCAGCGGATCGACGGTGTCGCAGCGCTCGTGCCCAAGCCGGCGGCGGTCGCGCAGGCGGTCCTCACCTCCGAGATCGGCGGACTGCCGTACACGGGCAGCGAGGATCGCGGCGCAGGGGTCACGACGAAGGTCTTCGGCGAGGGCGCGGAGGCCGTGCGCGTCGTGTGGTCGCCGGGCGGCAGCGGCACCGTCGCATTCAACGCCTCCGGGCCCGTGCGCGTCGTCTCGGCGACCGGCCAGGTCTCCGGCTTGCAGGGCAGCGGCGGCTCGGTCTCGCTCGACGTGACGAGCTCACCGGTCTTCATCACCGGCGTCGAGTGACGGGGGCGCCTCGGTGACGCACGACCCGCAGGGGATGCCGCCAGCCGCGGACATCGTCGGCTGGGACGTGCGCACCTGGGCGCGCGCAGTCGAAGCGTGGCGGAGGGCGCTCGCCCGGGCCGAAGCCCGTCAGCCGGGCCGCCCGCTCGAGGCGCTCGAGCTCGGCGCAGGACCGGGGGGGCCGTCGCTGTGGCTCACGCTCAAGGGGCACCACGTCACCTGCACGAACTACGACAACACCGAGCTGCTGGCGCGCCCGCTCCACGAGCGCTACGGAGTCGCCGACCGGATCACGTATCGCGACCTCGATGTGCTGTCTTCGACTCCAGACAGCGAGCGGTATGACGTCATCGTCTTCAAGTCGGTGCTCGGCGGACTCGGCGGCGAGGACGCCTCGCGTGCAGCCGCCGCGATGGCGTGGATCCGCGCCTCGCTCCGCCCCGGCGGGACGCTGCTCTTCGCGGAGAACATCCGGGGGACGTGGGGGCATCGGCTCGCTCGCCGGATCGCCTACCGGGTGCGTGGAGCGAGTTGGCGGTTCCTCCCGCTCTCCGAGCTCCGCGCCCACCTCGCGGGATTCGAATCCGTCGAGCTCGCCGAGGGCGGCGTGCTCGCGGTCCTCGGGACCACCGAGTCGAAGCGAGATGTCCTCGCGAAGGTCGACCAGGCATTCCTCGACCGCATCGTCCCGCGCTCGTGGCACTACATGGCCTACGGCTCGGCCATGAAGCCGGACGGATCCGCGGACGGGGGAGCGGCCACGACGCCGTAGGGTCGGAGCATGCTTGCGACGATGTTCCACGGGGCCGGCGACATCCGCTGGGAGTCCATCCCCGACCCCGTGATCCACGAGCCCACCGACGCGATCGTCCGCGTGACCGCGAGCTGCGTGTGCGGCTCCGATCTGTGGCACTACAACGGCACCGTCCCGCACGCGGGCGGACCGAGGACCATCGGGCACGAATGCCTCGGGGAGGTCGTGGAGGTCGGATCGGAGGTGCGGGGTGTCGCCATCGGCGATCTCGTGATCGTCCCCTTCGACCACAGCGACGGCACGTGCGTGCACTGCCTCGCTGGCCAGCAGCAGGCGTGCGTCCATCTGGGATTCACGGTGAGCGGGCAGTCCGAGTATGCGCGCGTCAATCAGGCCGACGGCTCGCTCGTGCGCATCGGTCGGGTCGGCGAGACGCCTGACGTCGACCTCATCCCGTCGCTCCTCACCCTGAGCGATGTCTTCCCGACCGGCTGGCACGCGGCGGCGTCTGCCGGTGTCTTCCCGGGGTCGACGGCCGTCGTCGTCGGCGACGGCGCCGTCGGACTGTGCGGCGTGCTCGCTGCCCGCACACTCGGCGCGGAGCGCATCATCGCGATGAGCCGACACGAGCCCCGTCAGGCGCTCGCACGCGAGTTCGGCGCGACCGACATCGTCGCCGAGCGCGGTGATGCCGCCGTCGCGGCAGTCATGGAGCTCACTGGCGGCATCGGCGCTGATGCGGTGCTCGAATGCGTCGGCTCGACCCAGTCGCTCGAGACCGCGTTCGCCGTGGCCCGTCCCGGTGCGCGTGTCGGCTTCGTCGGCGTGCCGAACGCGGTCGACGCGTTTCCCGTGCGGACCGCATTCGGGCGCAATGTGGGGCTCGCCGGGGGCATGGCGCCCGTCTCGAAGTACCTGCCCGAGCTCCTGCCGCTCGTGCTGGAGCGCCGAGTCCACCCTGGCCGCGTCTTCGACTACGAGGTGCCGATCTCCGAAGCAGCCGACGCGTACCGTGCGATGGCTGAGCGCCGCGCGATCAAGGCATTCCTCCGCGTCTGATCCGACGCCGCCTCAGCCCGTGAGCCCGAAGAGTCCAGGCCAGGCGCTCGCGACGACCGGGTACCCGATGAAGACGACCGCGTCGATGAGGAAGTGCGCGATGACGAGCGGGAGCAGCCTGCCCGTGCGGGTGTAGAGCCAGCCGAAGACGACGCCCATGAGGATGTTGCCGACGAACGAGCCCCAGCCCTGGTAGAGGTGGTAGCTGCCGCGGATCACGGCGCTCACGATGATGATGGGCCACGTCCGCCAGCCGAGGTCGCGCAGCCTCGCGAAGAGGTAGCCGACCATGATGACCTCTTCCGTGATGCCCGCGCGCGCTGCCGAGAGGAGCAGCACGGGGATCGTCCACCAGTGGCTGTCGAGGCCAGCCGGGTCGACGGCGACCGTCACCCCGAGGGCGCGCCCGCCGAAGTAGACCACGAGGCCGCCGAGACCGATCGCGAGCGCGAGCAGCGCACCGGCGCCCGCATCGCGCCCGGGTCGGCGGAGGTCGATCCCGAGTCGGGACAGGTGCGGGCGCGTCGTGCTCCACAGCAGCCAGCACACGAGCGCGACCGGCACGAGATCGACCGCGATGGCGAGGAGCTGGTAGACGAGATCGAAGATCTCCCGACTGTCCAGGGTCGGGTTCAGCGTCGCCGTCTGGTCGGCGAGCGCGACCTCCCGGGTCAGCCGGTTGATGATCGCGACGATCGAATAGATCGCCGACGTGCCGAATGACAGGCCGAGGACGATGAGGACCTCGGCGCCGATGCGCCGCCTCGACATCGGCATCGGATCACTCATGACGGTCACGGTACCGTGGTCCCATGCATGCCGTCCGAACTCGCCGCTGGCGGGTCGGTGCCGCCATCGCAGCGGCCGCGGCAGTCCTCGCGACGCTCGCCGGCTGCACGCTGAGCCCGACTCGAGTCGTCGCCGATTCGAGCGTCACGATCGCGGTCATGCAGGACTACACCGGCTCGATGGGCCCTTCGGCGACGCTCGTCGATCGCGCGGTCGAGGCCGCGACGCTCTCGGGATTCTCCGTGGTCGAGGCGAGCGGCCGGGTCGTGCGGGATGAGACATTCGGCACGATCACCCAGCTGTCCGCTGACCCGCTCGTCGTGAAGTACACGGTGCTCGACGGGCTCCGCTGGTCAGACGGAGCCCCCATCGACGGGGTCGACCTGCTCCTCGACTGGGCCGCACGCTCCGGAGCGTTCCCAGCATTCGACGCGGTCGGCGAGGTGCTGCCCGCGGCGTCGCAGCTCCCCGAGCTGAGCTCCGACCGCAAGTCCCTCACGGTGACCTTCGACGAGCCGACCGCGCAGTGGGCCGCGGCATTCCGCACCCCCATGCCTGCACATCACGTCGCTGGCGCGGCGCTCGACATCGAGGGTGCCGACGCGGCGGGCGATGCCGTCATCGCCGCCGTGGGTGATGCCATCGCGGGGGACTCGGATGTGCTCGATGCGATCGCCGAGGCTTGGAATGCCGCGTGGCGGCCCGACGCCGACGGCGCGGTCACGGTGCCGTCGAGCGGCCCCTACGCGGTGGAGACGATTGCTCCCGGTGAGGTGACCCTGGTCGCCAACTCCACGTACTCCGGCGCGCGGAGCCCGTATTTCGAGCGTGTCATCATCTCGACCTTCGCCGATGCGTTCGCCGCGGCCCAAGCCCTGCAGGCCCGAATCGTCGGCGCGATCCAGGTCGAGGCGAGCCTGCCGGTGCGCGACGCGCTCTCGTCGATCCGCGCTGACGTCGAGCAGCTGACGCCACGCAGCGGTGGGGGCAGCGCCCTCGTCGCGTGGTACGAGCGAGAGCTGTCGGGCGTGGACCCCTCGCGGCTCCCCGCCGGGGTCGCCTGGAATCTCTGGGAGTGGGCTCCGCGGAGCCGAATCCCAGGTCAGACAGTGGGTTGAACGCTCACAACGGCGTGTGAGGAATCACACAACGCGGCTTGTGCTCATCGGCGCCTTCGCCGGCTTCTTCGGCGGATGGCTCGACTCGCTCCTCATGCGCATCGGCGACATCTTCTTCGCGATCCCGTACGTCCTCGCGGCCGTCGTCGTCATGACGATGTTCCTCCACGAGCGCAACATCCTCATCATCTCGCTCGCCATCGGCCTTTTCTCATGGCCAGGTACCGCGCGCATTCTGAGATCGGAGATCCTCAGGGTGAGACAGGCGGACTTCGTCATGGCCTCTGAGGCGCTCGGGCTCTCGAAGTTCCGCACGATGATGACGCACGTCCTGCCGAACTCGATCACCCCGCTCATCATCATGTCGACGGTCGGCCTCGCCGCGGCGATCACCGCGGAGGCGACCCTGTCCTTCCTCGGCGTCGGCCTGCCCAACAACGTGTTCATGTCGTGGGGCAATGACATCGCGGCGGCGCAGACCTCACTCAGGACGAACCCCATGACGCTCATCTACCCGTCGATCGCGCTCTCGGTCACGGTCCTCGCCTTCATCATGCTCGGCGAGACCGTCCGCGATGCGCTCGACCCGAAGTCGAGGGCGACGCGATGAGCGGCATGGCATCCCAGGCTCCCGCGGGCACGGCCCCCCTCCTGTCGGTCAAGGACCTCCAGGTCTCGTTCAAGACTCAGGACGGCATCGTGAATGCCGTGCGCGGCGTCAACTTCGACGTGTACCCGGGCGAGACGGTCGCGATCGTGGGCGAATCCGGATCGGGCAAGTCGACGACGGCGCTCGCGCTCATCGACCTCCTCCCCGGCTCCGGCAAGGTCACCGGCGGCTCGATCGTGTTCGACGGGCAGGACCTCACCAAGCTCAAGTCGCGGCAGATGGCCGACGTGCGCGGACGACTCATCGGTCTCGTCCCGCAGGATCCGATGAACTCGCTCAACCCCGTGTGGAACATCGGCTTCCAGGTCCGTGAGGCGATCATCGCCAACGGCCTCGCGAAGTCCCGCCACGCGGCGAAGCAGCGTGCGATCCAGGTCCTCAAGGAGGCCGGCCTCTCGGACGCCGACCGCAGGCTCCGACAGTTCCCTCACGAGTTCTCTGGCGGCATGCGCCAGCGCGTGCTCATCGGCATCGGCCTCTCATCGCACCCCAAGCTGCTCATCGCCGACGAGCCCACAAGCGCGCTCGACGTCACGGTGCAGCGCAAGATCCTCGACCACCTCGAGTCGCTCACCGAGAGCCAGGGGACCGCGGTCATCTTCATCACGCACGACCTCGGTCTCGCGGCCGAGCGCGCGGAGAACCTCATCGTGATGCACCGCGGGCGCATCGTCGAGGCGGGACCCTCGCTCGAGATCCTGCGCGACCCGCAGCACCCGTACACGAAGCGGCTCATCGCGGCAGCGCCGAGCATCGCCTCGACGCGCATCCGCTCATCGAAGGCCGCGGCGGCGGCTGAGATCAGCGAGCCGGAGGAGATCGCCGAGGTCGACCTCGCGGTCGCTGCTCGCACCGTCGCGCGGCGCGAGACGACTGCAACCTCCTCGGTGCCGGCGATCGAGTTCCGAGACGTGACGAAGGTCTACAAGATCCGCGGCACGCGCGCCGGCGGATTCGGCTCGACGAACTTCACCGCAGTGGACAAGGTCTCCTTCCAGGTCCCGAAGGGCTCGACGATGGCACTCGTCGGCGAATCAGGATCGGGCAAGTCGACCGCGGCGAAGCTCCTGCTCCGGCTCGAGGACAAGACGAGCGGCTCGATCCTCGTCGACGGTGTCGACACGGACAGCCTCAAGGGCGCGGACCTGCTCGCGCTCCGGCGTCGCATGCAGCCCGTCTTCCAGGACCCATACGGGTCGCTCGACCCGCTGCACAACATCGGCAACACGATCGCCGAGCCGCTCCGGGTGCACAAGATCGGCGATGTCGCATCGCGGCGCGCCCGCGTGCGCGAGGTGCTCGACCAGGTCGCGCTGCCCGAGTCCGTGATCTCGCGGTATCCGAATGAGCTGTCCGGTGGTCAGCGTCAGCGCGTCGCGATCGCGAGGGCGCTCGCGCTCAAGCCCGACATCGTCGTGCTCGATGAGGCGGTCTCTGCGCTCGACGTCCTCGTGCAGGCGCAGGTGCTGGAGCTCCTCGCGGATCTGCAGGCGGAGCTCGACCTCACCTACCTCTTCATCACGCACGACCTCGCGGTCGTCCGTGTCATCGCCGACTACGTGTCGGTCATGGAGCGAGGCAGGATCGTCGAGCAGGCCTCGGTCGACGAGGTCTTCAGCAGCCCGCGCGAGCAGTACACGCGCGAGCTGCTCGACGCCATCCCCGGTGCCGGCCTCATCTGACGCCTCACTCGGGCCATCCGCCCCGACTCCTCCCGATCCACAGCTGGTTTGCACCTGCATACGTGCGTGCGCACCCCTGCACAGGTGCAAACCGCATGTGGATCGAGGTGGGGTGCGGGAACCGCACCCCACAGGACCGTCGGGGGCGCGCAGGAGGCGCCCAGTACAATGATTCGTCGCCACAGTGCGCGAGCGTCCATCTGACGACCGCCGCGGCGCCCACGCGACGACCGATCTGGTCGCCGTGACATCGATACCTGAGGATCCTCCCATGGCGATCGCCCACCGCTCCGACCTGCGCAACGTGGCGATCGTCGCGCACGTCGACCACGGCAAGACCACGCTCGTCGACGCCATGCTGCGTCAGACGGGCTCCTTCGGAGACCACGCGCACCTCGAGGACCGCGCGATGGACTCCAACGAGCTCGAGCGCGAGAAGGGGATCACGATCCTCGCCAAGAACACGGCGATCACGTACGCCGGCGCGCACGCGACCGACGGCCCGATCACGATCAACGTCATCGACACCCCTGGCCACGCCGACTTCGGCGGCGAGGTCGAGCGCGGTCTCTCGATGGTCGACGGGGTCGTGCTCCTCGTCGACGCCAGCGAGGGTCCGCTCCCGCAGACGCGCTTCGTGCTCCGGAAGGCGCTCGAGTCCAAGCTCCCCGTCGTCCTCCTCGTCAACAAGACGGACCGCCCGGACGCGCGGATCGACGAGGTCGTCTCGGAATCCCAGGACCTCCTCCTCGGGCTCGCGAGCGACCTGGCCGATGACGTCCCCGACCTCGACATCGACCAGATCCTGGACGTCCCCGTCGTCTATGCCTCGGGCCGAGCGGGAGCGGCGAGCTGGAACAAGCCGGCGAACGGTGAGCTCCCCGACAACGCGAACCTCGAGCCGCTCTTCGAGGCGATCGTCAAGTACATCCCCGCGCCGAGCTACGACGATGAGGCCCCGCTCCAGGCGTGGGTGACGAACCTCGACGCGAGCCCCTTCCTCGGCCGTATCGCGCTCCTCCGCATCTTCTCGGGCACGCTCCGCAAGGGGCAGACGGTCGCGTGGGTGCGCCACGACGGCTCGACGTCGAATGTCAGGATCACCGAGCTCCTCATGACGAAGGCGCTCGAGCGATTCCCTGCCGAATCGGGCAGCGCCGGCGACATCGTCGCGATCGCGGGCATCGAGGACATCACGATCGGCGAGACGATCGCCGACCCCGAAGACGTGCGCCCGCTTCCGCCCATCACGGTCGACGAGCCAGCGATCTCGATGACCATCGGTACCAACACCTCGCCGCTCGTGGGCAAGGTGAAGGGCCACAAGCTCACCGCCCGCATGGTCAAGGACCGTCTCGACCGCGAGCTCATCGGCAACGTCTCGATCCGCGTCGTCGACATCGGTCGTCCCGACGCGTGGGAGGTCCAGGGCCGAGGCGAGCTCGCGCTCGCGATCCTCGTCGAGAACATGCGGCGTGAGGGCTTCGAGCTCACCGTCGGCAAGCCGCAGGTCGTCACGCGCGTCATCGACGGCAAGGTCAACGAGCCGTACGAGCACCTCACGATTGACGCTCCCGAGGAGCACCTCGGCGCGATCACGCAGCTGCTCGCGGCGCGCAAGGGCCGCATGGAGACCATGACGAACCACGGCACCGGCTGGGTGCGCATGGAGTTCATCGTGCCCTCGCGCGGTCTCATCGGCTTCCGCACGGAGTTCCTCACGATCACGCGCGGCACCGGCATCGCGAATGCGATCTCGCATGGCTACGAGCCGTGGGCAGGCCAGATCACGACCCGCATCAACGGCTCGATCGTCGCCGACCGCTCCGGCACCGCGACGCCGTTCGCGATGATCGCGCTTCAGGAGCGCATGCGCTTCTTCGTCCAGCCGGGCGCTGAGGTCTATGAGGGCATGGTCGTCGGCGAGAACTCGCGCTCCGAGGACATGGACGTCAACATCACGAAGGAGAAGCAGCTCACGAACATGCGCTCGTCGACTGCCGACACCTTCGAGAAGCTCGACGTCCCGCGCACGCTCACGCTCGAGGAGGCGCTCGAGTTCGCCCGCGAGGACGAGTGCGTCGAGGTCACCCCCGAGGTCGTCCGCATCCGCAAGGTCGAGCTCGATGCGACGCAGCGTGCGCGTCTCGCATCGCGCGCCAAGAAGCAGGGTTGAGCCCCACGGTCGGCGACCTCCCCGGGATTCGGGAAGGTCTATGCTGACGCGCGTCACGAGGAGGAGCTCATGCGCACACGACGTCCCGCGACCATCGCTGCCGCGGCATTCATCGCCATCGCGGCACCGCTGAGCCTCTCGGGGTGCTTCCCCGCGCCGGAGGACATCATCGGCGGCTTCGTCGAGGGCGGAATCGAATCCGTCACGGGCGGCGACATCGCGACGGGCTCGCTCCCCAAGGACTTCCCGTCCGAGATCCCCCTCGCCGAGGGCGAGATCCAGCTCGGGCTCACCGTCCCCGTCGACGGCGGCAAGTCGGGCTGGTCGGTCACGATCGAGACGAGCGCCGACACCGCGGCGATCGCCGCGCAGCTCGCCGCCGCGGGCTACGCCCCTGCGGACGGGGACTCGAGCGCGCTCCTCGATACTGCGGAGGGATCGTTCATCACGGCGACGAATGGCACGTGGACGGTCGCCGTCATCGTCGTGGCGGCCGACGGCGGCTCAGGCAACGTCGCCAACTACATCGTCGCCCCCGCGAACTGCCCCAGAACTCCGCTCCCTGCCGCTCGGCAAACCCCGAAGCGCGATAGCTAGGGTGGTGCCCGTGGTCGCGCCCCTGAGCTCGTGGATCGGCGCCGCCGCGTCCCTCATCATCGGCGCGGCCATCGGGATCCTCTTCACATTCGCCCATCATGCGACGTGGGATGTGGCAGGTGTGCCACTCCCGATCGGCCTCACCCTCGGTCTCGCCGGGGTCGGCATGTATCTCTTCGGCCTCCGCCTCCTCACCGAGACGCGCGTCGCCGCGATCGCCTCGGGCATCGGCATCGTCGGTGCCGCGACATTCCTCGCCGCCGAGAGCGCGACGGGCAGCATCATCGTGGATGACAGCGTGTACGGCTGGGTGTGGATGGTCGGCGTCGGCATCGTCACCGCGGCCGGCATCGTGTGGCCGACTCGCAGGGCCGAGCCCGAGCGCCGGGATACGATGGGAAGGCTCCGCAACCAGTCGATCGAGGAACCCGAATGACGTATGTGATCGCCGAGACGTGTGTCGACGTCAAGGACCGCGCGTGCGTGGACGAGTGCCCCGTCGACTGCATCTACGAGGGCGACCGCATGCTCTACATCCACCCGGATGAGTGCGTCGACTGCGGTGCGTGCGAGCCTGTCTGCCCCGTCGAGGCGATCTACTACCAGGACGACCTCCCGCCGGAGTGGAGCGACTACTACACCGCGAACGTCGAGTTCTTCTCGGAGATCGGCTCTCCCGGCGGCGCGGCGAAGGTCGGCGTCATCCACGACGACCACCCGCTCATCAAGGCCCTCCCGCCGCGCGCATGACGCTCGTCCTGCCCGACTTCCCCTGGGACACGATCGCAGCGGAGGCCGCTCGCGCCCGCTCGCATCCTGACGGTTTCGTCGACCTCTCGGTGGGCTCGCCTGTCGACCCGACGCCGCAGGTCATCGCCGACGCGCTCCGCTCCGCCGCGGACGCGCACGGCTACCCGACGACGCAGGGCTCGCCCGAGCTTCGCGAGGCGATCGCGCGCTGGTTCGAGCGCCGTCGCGGTGTGCCCGGTCTCGGGCCCGAGCATTCGATCCCGACGATCGGCTCCAAGGAGCTCATCGGCCTCCTGCCCTTCATCCTCGGCATCGGCCCCGGCGACACCGTCGTGTTCCCCGAGATCGCGTACCCGACCTATGCCGTGGGAGCTGTCGCGGTCGGTGCGACGGCGCTCGCGGCCGACGACCCCGCGACGTGGCCGTCGTCGACGCGGCTGGTCTGGCTCAACTCGCCCGGCAACCCGGATGGCTCGGTCCTCGACGTCGACGCCCTCCGTGCGGCGGTCGCGCGCGCACGCGAGCTCGGCGCCATCATCGTCGGCGACGAGTGCTACGCGGAGCTCAACTGGGAGAGCCTCGACGCGACCCCCTCGATCCTCGACCCCGCGGTCACTGGCGGCGATCTCACGGGGGTCCTCGCGGTCTACTCCCTTTCCAAGCAGTCGAATGTCGCGGGCTACCGGTCCGGCATCGTCACGGGCGATCCCGCTCTCGTGGCGAGCATCCTCGGCGTCCGCAAGCACCTCGGGCTCATGACGCCCTGGCCCGTGCAGGTCGCGATGACGGCCGCGTTCGACGATGATGCGCACGTCGCGGAGCAGCGCGAGCGGTACCGCGCGCGCCGCGTGAAGCTGAAGCGCGCACTCGAGGGCGCGGGATTCTGGATCGATGAGTCGCGTGCGGGCCTCTACCTGTGGGCGACCAAGGGCCAGGCCTCGCGCGAGACCCTCGCCGAGCTCGCGGATCTCGGCATCCTCGTGGCGCCAGGCGACTTCTACGGCGAGGCGGGCGGTCGCCACGTCCGTGTCGCGATCACGGCGACCGATGCCGCGATCGCCGAGGCCGTCTCGCGGCTCGAGATCCTCGCCTAGCCCGGTTCGAGCAGGGCTGGCGCTCGGTGGCGATGACGCCGCCTACAGACCGGGCATGCGCGGTTTGTGGCTTGTCTTATGCTGGAGCGGTGACTGACGCGACCCCACAGGACTACGCCACGCTGCAGTTCCCGGGGGGATCTGCGCAGTTCCCGATCCTGCCCGCCGTCGACGGTCGCAGTGCGATCGACATCTCGACGTTTGCGAAGCAGACCGGGTACAACACGATCGACCAGGGTTTCGTGAACACTGCGTCGACGAAGAGCGCCATCACGTACATCGACGGCGACCAGGGCATCCTCCGGTACCGCGGCTACGCGATCGAGGACCTCGCGAAGCACTCGACGTATCTCGAGGTCGCCTGGCTCCTCATCTACGGCGAGCTCCCCACGCCCTCCGAGCTCGAGGACTTCGATGAGCGGGTCCGTCACCACACGCTCATCCACGAGGACCTCAAGCGCTTCTTCCAGGCGCTCCCGCACACCGCGCACCCGATGTCGGTCCTGTCCTCCGCCGTCTCCGCGCTGAGCACGTACTACGAAGAGGACCTCGACCCCAAGGACCCGGAGAAGGTCGAGATCAACACGATCCGCCTCCTCGCCAAGCTCCCGGTCCTCGCCGCGTACTCGCACAAGAAGGCGCTCGGCCAGGCATTCCTCTACCCGGACAACTCGCTGAACTTCGTCGAGAACTTCCTCAAGCTCAACTTCGGCAACCTCGCCGAGCTCTACGAGATCAACCCAGTGCTCGTGAAGGCGCTCGACCGCCTCCTCATCCTCCACGAGGACCACGAGCAGAATGCCTCCACGTCGACGGTCCGCCTCGTCGGCTCGACGGAGGCCAACATCTTCGCGTCGATCTCGGCCGGCATCAACGCGCTCTACGGCCCGCTCCACGGCGGCGCGAACGAGGCCGTCCTCACGATGCTCGCGAACATCCGCGACTCGGGTGAGAGCGTCCAGCGCTTCGTCGAGCGCGTGAAGGCCAAGGAGGACGGCATCCGCCTCATGGGCTTCGGCCACCGGGTCTACAAGAACTACGACCCGCGCGCGAAGCTCGTCAAGGAGTCCGCCGACGAGGTGCTCGCCGATCTCGGCGTCTCCGACCCGCTCCTCGACATCGCGAAGGAGCTCGAGGAGATCGCCCTCGCGGACGACTACTTCATCGAGCGCAAGCTGTACCCGAACGTCGACTTCTACACGGGCGTCATCTACAAGGCGATGGGCTTCCCGACGCGGATGTTCACCGTCCTCTTCGCGATCGGTCGACTGCCCGGCTGGATCGCGCAGTGGCGCGAGTCGATCAACGACCCGTCGACCAAGATCGGCCGCCCGCAGCAGCTCTACGTCGGCAGCCCCGCGCGCCCCTGGCCGACGAACCGCTGAGTCTCGAGCAATCCCCGTCCGCGCTTGCGCGCGGGCGTCAGTGAGCGCGCGTCAGGCAGCTGAAGCCACGCCGCTCATGCGTGGAGCGCGGCGTTGAGCGTGATGCCGGCGCCCGAGCGCTGCAGCGCCTCGACCGCGCCGGTCTGCGAGTTGCGGCGGAAGAGGATGCCGGGCATTCCGGACAGGTCGGCGCCCTTGACCGTGCGCGAGGCGCCGTCGGCGTCGACGATCGAGATCTTCGTGCCGGCCGTGACGTAGAGGCCAGCCTCGACGACCGAGTCGTCGCCGAGCGAGATGCCGATGCCGGAGTTCGCGCCGAGGAGCGCGCGCTTGCCGATCGAGACGCGGTGCGTGCCGCCACCGGAGAGGGTGCCCATGATCGAGGCGCCACCGCCGATGTCGGAGCCGTCGCCGACGACGACGCCCTGCGAGATGCGGCCCTCGACCATGGAGGCGCCGAGCGTGCCCGCGTTGTAGTTGACGAAGCCCTCGTGCATGACGGTCGTGCCCGGTGCGAGATGGGCGCCGAGGCGCACGCGCGAGGCATCGGCGATGCGGACGCGCTCAGGGATGACGTAGTCGGTGAGGCGCGGGAACTTGTCGATGCCCTGGATCTGGATGCCAGCGCGCTGGAGCGCGGCACGGCGCGTGCTCGCGACCTCGGGGAGGATCGGGCCGGCATTCGTCCATGCGACGACCGGGAGGAAGCCGAAGATGCCGTCGAGGTTGATCGTGTTGGGCTGCACGAGCAGGTGCGACAGCAGGTGCAGACGGAGGTACACGTCCTCGGTCGAGACCGGGGGAGCGTCGAGATCCTCGATCACGACGGTGCGGAAGGTCACCTCGACATCGCGGCGCTCGTCATAGCCGAGCGCGTCCTCGAGCGCTGTCGGCGCGATGAGCGGGTCGACGCCCGCGGGCACCGCACCGAGGTGGGGCTCGGCGAATGCCGCGTCGAGGACCGTCCCGTCCGATGCGACGCTGACCAGACCGTAACCCCATGCTGCACTCATGCCATCCATCATTCCCGATCCGCGAGGGGAGTGTGACGACGCAAGTTCGCCATGAACCAGAGGAAAGTAGGCTGACGCGTGTGACGCGCCGCCTCGATCCGACCGCCCCGGTCGATGTCCTGACCCAGCAGCTCTGCGATATCGAGTCCGTCTCGGGCGAGGAGCGCGAGATCGCCGACGAGATCGAGGCGGTCCTCCGCGCCGTCCCGCACCTCACGGTCGACCGCGACGGGGACGCCGTGATCGCGCGCACCATGCTCGGTCGAGACCGCCGTGTCCTCATCGCGGGTCACATCGACACGGTGCCGATCAACCGCAACCTTCCCGTCGTCCGCGATGAGACGACGCTCCACGGCCGCGGCACCGCCGACATGAAGGGCGGCGTCGCCGTCCAGCTCGCGCTCGCGGTCGCGCTCGCCGAGCCCGTCGTCGACGTCACGTGGATCTTCTACGACCACGAGGAGGTCGGCGCCGCACTGAACGGCCTCGGTCGCGTCGCCTCGCGCCGCCCCGACCTGCTCGCGGGTGACTTCGCGGTCCTTTGCGAGCCGACGAATGCCCAAGTCGAGGGTGGCTGCAACGGCACCGCGCGCATCGTGCTCCGCTTCGACGGCGTCCGCGCTCACTCCGCGAGGCCGTGGAAGGGGCGGAATGCCATCCACGCGATGGCCGCATCCCTCGCGACGCTCGCCGCGTACGTCCCCGAGGAGATCGAGGTCGACGGGCTCGTGTACCGCGAGTCGCTCTCCGCCGTGGGGATCGGGGGCGGGGTCGCGGGAAACGTCGTCCCCGACCACGCCGAGCTCTCCATCAACTACCGATTCGCGCCGTCGCGCTCCGGCGAGGAGGCGATCGCGAAGCTGCGGGAGCTCTTCCCTGAGGGCGAGCTCACGGTCGAGGACCTCGCAGAAGGCGCGCGCCCTGGCCTCGACGCGCAGCTCGCGCAGGACTTCCTCGCGGCGGTCGACGCCGAGGCCTCGCCGAAGTACGGCTGGACGGATGTCGCGCGCTTCAGCGCCCTCGGCATTCCGGCCGTCAACTACGGGCCGGGCGACCCCATGCGCGCGCACACCGATGACGAGTGCGTCCCGATCGCCGATCTCTTCGCGTGCGAAGCCGGACTGAGGGCGTGGCTGACCCGCTGACCGAGCCGACCACGGCGCCCATCGCGACTCCACCGCGACGGTGGTGGTCGCGGTGGTGGGTGCAGGTCCTCCTCGTCTTCCTCGCCTCACGCGTCGTGTCGACCGCGATCATGCTGTGGTTCGCCGCGCATCAGGGGGCGAATCCGTGGACGGGACGCTCGCCGGGCTATTTCGAGTTCGCGAACCTGTGGGACGGCCACTGGTACCTCATCATCGCGTCGACCGGCTACCCGGCCGAGATCCCGCTCGACGCCGACGGCAATCCCGCCGAGAACCAGTGGGCATTCATGCCGGTGTATCCGCTCGTCGTCCGTGCGCTCTCGATCCTGACTTTCATCCCGTGGCCCGTCATGGCGGTCATCGTGTCGGCAGCCTGCGCCGTCGGTGCCGCGCTCGTGTTCCACCGGCTCGTCTCGACGTGGCTCACGCCCACGCAGGCGATGTGGTCGGTCGCGCTCTTCTGCTTCAACCCCCTCTCGCCGATCCTGCAGGTCTCCTACGCGGAGTCGATGCAGGCGCTCATGCTCGGCGTCGCGCTGCTCCTCCTCGTGCGGCGGGAGTACTGGGCGCTGCTGCCCGTGGTCACGCTCATGGCGCTCACGAGGCCGAGCGGGCTCGCATTCGCCCTCGCCCTCGGCATTCACCTCCTCCATCGGATCGTGACGCGGAAGGCCGATCCGTGGCGCCGCGGCGAGCTCATCGCGCTCATCGCGGCGGGCCTGTGGAGCGCGCTGTGCGGCTTCGCCTGGGCGGGCATCGCGGCGCTCGTGACCGGCGACCTCACGGCCTACACCGACACAGAGCTCGCGTGGCGGGCGGACTACATCGGGACGCAGGACGCGCTCGTGCCCTTCGCGCCCTGGTTCCAGGCCGGGGACTGGTGGGCGACCTTCGTCGGACTGCCGGGCTGGATCGGTATCGCCGTAGTCGGGGGCATCGTCCTGCTCGTGATCCTCGGGCTGTCCTCACGGGCGATGCTCAGGCTCGGCGTCGACATCCGGATCTGGGTCGCCTCGTACCTCATCTACCTCTTCGCGGTGTTCTTCCCGCAGTCGAGCACGTGGCGAATGCTGCTGCCCGCCTACCCTGCCCTCGCAGCCCTCACCGTGGGCCCGCGCTGGGTGCCACCCGTCGCGATCGTCGCCTCGGTCATCGGCCAGTGGTTCTGGATCGATGGCATGTGGGCGGTCTCCGACTACGACTGGACACCGCCGTGACGCCAAGACTGCCTGGGAGCAGCCTCTCTTGTGACAGCCCGATTCGCCCCCACGTGCGGGGTACGCGATAATAGACGCTCACCCGAGCAACCCGTTTGAAAGGGGAGATCACATGGCTGCGATGAAGCCCAGGACCGGAGACGGGCCGATGGAGGCTGTCAAGGAGGGCCGCGTGATCATCGTGAAGGTCCCGCTCGAAGGCGGCGGGCGCCTCGTCGTCTCAGTCAACGACGCCGAGGCGCGCGAACTCCACGAGGTCCTCGGAGCGGTCGTCGGGGCCTGAGCCTCACGCCCGCTTCGTCAGGAGCAGCACGCCATCCCCGACGGGGATGACTGCGCTCAGCACGTCCTCCGCCGCCCCGGCGTCGCGGATCAGGTGACGGAATGCCACCGTCGTCTCGTCCCTGACGGCCGGGTCGGCCACGCGCCCTGCGCGCAGCACTCGCACGACGGCAACGGTGCCGCCCGAGCGAGCGATCCTCAACCCGTGCTCGACATAGTCGGGGGCCGACTTCGAATCCGCGTCGATGAGGACGAGGTCGTAGCTGCCGTCGTTGATGCGCGGCAGGACATCCGCCGCACGTCCCGTGATGAGGCGCGTCCGCGCGGTCGGAATGCCCGCAGCCGCGAAGATCTCGCGAGCGGCACCCTGGTACTCGGCCTCGAGATCGATCGTCGTGAGCGATGCTGTCGGGGCGCCATCGAGCATCCACAGGGCGCTCACGCCGAGACCGGTGCCGATCTCGATGATGTTCTGCGCGCCGATGGCGGCGACGAACTGCGCGAGGAATGCGCCTGTCGCGGGGGTCACGGGACGGACGCCTGCCTCGATCGAGTTGCGTCGCGCGAGCGCGATCTCCGGGGTCTCCACGACCGCGTCCTCGATGTACTTCCATGAGGCGTACTGGTGATCGGTCACTTGGCCCTCCAGCTCCCCAGTCTACGAGCGACCCCACGGTCGGCCCGGCTATCCTGGCCGGGTGTCGTTCGGCCTGACCTTCGAGAAGCTCCTCGTGATCGGGATCATCGCGATCGTCCTCATCGGACCCGAACGACTCCCGCGCTACGCGCAGAAGCTCGGTGAGTGGGCGCGTCAGCTTCGAGACTGGATCGGCGGCGCCCGCGACCGCATGCGCGAGGAGATCGGTCCGGAGTTCGACGACATCGACTGGAAGCAGCTCGACCCGCGTCAGTACGACCCGCGCCGGATCATCCGCGAGGCGCTGCAGGAGCCCGCGAAGCCCGCCATCTCCGCGCCTCCGCGCGAGTCGGCGTACGCGCAGCGGCAGCGTCTGCTCAAGGAGGGCAGGCCCGCGCCCTTCGATTCCGAGGCGACGTAGCGTCTCGAGGGAGCAGAGATTCGGTGGCTCGGAATCCTTGGGGTCGCCTCATCCGCGCGCGGTGACGATCTCCTCGGCCTGCTGTCGGAGCGCATCGACGACGAGTCGGACGCTTGGACGCTCGGCGCGGTCGGGGCGCATGAGGGCGCTGATGACGCGAGAGGCGCGGACCTCGGTGAGCGGCTTGGTCACGAGACCGAGGCCGGTCTGGGTGGTGAAGCGGGGCAGGATCGCGATCCCGTGGCCCGCGGCGACCATCGCCTCGACGATCGTGTTGTCGTAGAAGCGCTGCTCGACGCGTGCCGGGACGCCGTTCACCGCTTCGATCTGGCGGAGCATGACATCGAAGGGGAGGCCGGGCGGGACGCCGATCCACGTCTCGTCGACGAGATCGGCGGGGGAAAGCGAGCGGCGGCCGGCGAGCCGGTGGTCGGCGGGGAGTGCGATGTCGAGCGGCTCACGGAGGAGCTTCACGGAGACGAGTCCGCGCTCCCGCCAGTCCTCGCTCACCCCGGAGGAGTCGGTCATGACGATGTCGAAGTCGGCCGCGACATCCGCGTAGTCGTGTGTCGCGGTCGGCGCGGCGTCGGTGCACGTGACCGTGAGCTCGGGGACGGACGAGATCGCGTGGAGCATGCCGGGCAGGAACATCTTGCCCGCGGTCTGGAAGACGAAGAGCGTGACCTCGCCGCGCGGGTGCGCCGTGAAGTCGTCCCAAACGGCCTGTGCGCGCTCGATCGCGGTCGCGATGTCGGCGGCGGTGCGGGCGAGGGCCTTGCCGGCTGACGTCAGGATGAGCCCGCGGCCCTTGCGCTCGGTGAGCGGCAGGCCGGCCTCGCGCTCGAGGAGCTTGAGCTGCTGCGAGACCGCCGAGGGTGTGCGTCCGGTCGCGTCCGCGACGGCCGTGACCGACCCCCGCTCGGCGAGCTCGCGGAGCAGGGCGAGGCGACGAACGTCCATGTAGAAATACTAAACTAATGCTGTAGTAATGTGAGCTTGTGCTGAAACGAATTCGTCGCGAGAATTATTCACATGACGCTCCTCATCATCCTCGGCGCGATCAGCGCCGCCGCGGTCATCGGCTCCGGCATCGTCGTCGCGCGCGACGGCTACCGCAAGCAGCCGACGCGCCGCGACTACACGCTCGCCTCCTGAGCGAGCGCGGCGTTCCCGCGCACCCAGTGCGCAGCGGACTCAGCCGCACCCAGACACTCCCGTCGCGACCACACGAATGAGCCGGTGCCCGAGTGAGCACCGGCTCTTCGCGTGTCCGGTTCCGCCCCGGGATCGAGTCACCGAGGGATCGGCGCGGCGGGAGCTCGCGCGACTAGAGCAGCGACCGTCCGACGCGTGAGGGGCCGGCCGCGAGGAGCGCGTCGGCGAGGCCCGCGATCGCGACCGAGGCGGGATCCTGCGGCGCAGTCACGACGACCGGGGCGCCCGCGTCGCCGCCCGCGCGGAGCGCGATCGAGAGCGGGACGCTCGCGAGCACCGGCACCTCCGACTCGGGTGTCGAGAGCCGGTCGGCCGTCGCAGCGCCCCCGCCGCTGCCGAAGAGTTCGAGGACCGTGCCGTCGGGCTGGGGGAGGCCTGCCATGTTCTCGATGACACCCGTGATGCGCTGTCCGAGTCGTCGCGCGAGCATGCCCGCACGGACCGCGACATCCGCGGCAGCTGGCTGCGGAGTCGTCACGACCACGAACTCGGCGTTCGGCACGAGCTGGCCGAAGGAGAGCGCGGAATCGCCCGTGCCCGGCGGGAGATCGACGAGCAGGATGTCGAGATCGCCGAACCACACATCCGAGAGGAACTGCTCGATCGTGCGGTGCAGCATGGGGCCGCGCCAGGAGACCGGTTCGCTGCCCTCGACGAACATGCCGATCGAGATCGCGGGGACGTCGTAGCCGCGCGGCGGCATCACGAGGGCATCGACCTTCGTCGGGCGCTCGCCCGCGATGCCGAGGAGTCCCGGGATCGAGAATCCATGCACATCGAGATCCATGACCCCGACCGCGAGACCGCGGCGGCGGAGCTCGACGGCGAGATTCGCCGTCATCGTCGACTTGCCGACGCCGCCCTTGCCGCTGCCGATCGCGATCACCCGCGTGAGCGAGTCCGGGCCGAAGCGGCTGCGACGCTCGCCTCGGACGCGCGCGATGAGCGCGGACCGCTCCTCGGCCGTCATGACACCGAGCACGACCTCGACATCGGCGATACCCGGAATGCCACCCGCGGCATTCCGCACATCCCGCTCGATCCGGTCGGCCGCGGGGCAGCCGACGATCGTCAGCGCGAGAGTGATGCGTGCCGTCGCGCCATCGACCTCGACAGCCCGCACCATGCCGAGGTCCCCGAGGGAGCGCCGGAGCTCAGGATCCGTCACCGCGGAGACCGCCCGCGTCAGCGCGGCAGCCGTCGAAGCGCTCTCGGCCGACCGCGCGTCACTCACCGGCTGCAGCGTCCTGATCCTTGGCGTCGCGGGCCGTCGCCTCGCGGTCGAGCTCGGCGAGGAGAGCCCTCAGCTCGGAGCGGACGAAGTCCTTCGACGCGACGTCCTCGAGCGAGAGCCGCAGCGCGACGATCTCACGGGCGAGGTATTCGGTGTCCTGCAGATTGCGCTCGGCGCGCTGGCGATCCTGCTCCATGGCGACGCGGTCGCGGTCGTCCTGGCGGTTCTGCGCCAGGAGGATCAGGGGCGCCGCGTAGGAGGCCTGCAGCGAGAGGATGAGCGTCAGCGCAGTGAAGCCGATCGCGGCCGAGTCGAAGCGCCAGTCCTCCGGGCCGTACGTGTTGAAGAGCATCCACGTGATGACGAAGAGCGTGAGCACGAGGATGAAGATCGGGGTCCCCATCCAGCGCGCGATGTTCTCGGTGAAGCGGCCGAAGCGGTCGCCGCTCTCCCGCGCCTTCGGGCGCGAGGACACGCGGTAGCCCTTGGGCTGGTCGAGCGGCGCAGACACGCGTCGTTCAATTCGGGCCATTCGTCGCCCCCTCCACGCTCGGTACGGTCGAAAGTTCCTCGGATTCCGAGGCCGTACTTCGCCAGTCATCCGGCAGGAGGTGGTCGAGGACGTCGTCGATGGTCACCACCCCGACGAGTCGGTGGTTCTCCTCGACGACCGGCAGGCATACGAGGTTGTACGTCGCGAGGGCCCGCGCGACCTCGGCGAGGCTCGCGTCCGCGCGCAGCGGCTCGAGATCGGGGTCGACGAGCGCGCCCAGGCGCTCGTGCGGCGGGTAGCGCAGCATGCGCTGGAAATGCACGACGCCGAGGAACCGCCCGGTGGGTGGCTCGAAGGGCGGCAGCGTCACGTACACGGCGCTCGCCATCGCTGGGGCGAGCTCGTGCCGGCGGATGAGCGCGAGGCCTTCGGCGACCGTCGCGTCGGCGGAGACGATGATCGGCTCCGGCGACATGAGGCCGCCCGCCGTGTCGAAGTCGTAGGCCAGAAGCGCCCGGACATCCTCGGCCTCCTCGGGCTCCATGAGGTCGAGGAGGGCTTCCTTGCGCTCGTCAGGGAGCAGCGCGATGAGGTCGGCGGCGTCGTCAGGCTGCATCTCGTCGAGGACCTCGGCCGCACGGTCGTCGCTCAGCGCGGAGATGAGCTCGACCTGGTCGTCCTCGCCCATCTCCTCGATGACGTCGGCGAGACGCTCATTGGGGAGCTGGCGCGCGACCTCCTCGCGGCGCTTCTCCGGGAGGTCGAGGAGAACGCTCGCTGCGTCGGCGGCGAGGAGCTCGGTGATGGTCCCGACGAGGTGCTCCGCATCCTGGTCCGTGCCCGCCTCGTCGATCTCGACGACGTCCTCCCAGCCGACGAATGCCGTGGGTCCCTTCCCGATCGAGAATGGTCCGCCCGTCTTCGGCCTGCGCACGAAGAGCTGGCTCACGGTCCAGTCGCCGACCGTGTCGTGCGAGATCGCGACGTCCTCGATGCGGGCCTCGCCGCCGCCATTCTCCAGATCGATCCGTCGACCGAGGAGCTCGGCGATGACGCGCAGCTCCTCGCTGCGCTGCTCGAAGCGACGGAGGTCGAGCTCGCCGGTGACGATGATCTGGCCGCTCGAGATCGTCTCGACCGCCGCGATCGGGACGAAGACCCTGCGGCGCCCGCGTGCCTCGACGACGAGGCCGACGACGCGGGGCGAGCCGGTCGAGCGTCGCACGACGACGACATCGCTGACACGGCCGACGCGGTCTCCGTTTTCATCGAAGACGGCGCAGCCGGCGAGTCGCGCGACGAACACTCTGTTCACGCGAGAAACCCTACTCCGCAGAGGGTGTCAGCGACCGGAGACCCACGCCTCGACATCCGCGACGGTCCGCGGGATGCCCTCCGAGAGGCGCACCGCTCCATCGGCCGTCACGACGATGTCGTCCTCGATCCGCACGCCGATGCCGCGGAACTCCTCCGGGACGGTGAGGTCGTCCGGCTGGAAGTAGAGACCCGGCTCGATCGTGAACACCATGCCCTCGCGCACGATGCCGTCGATGTAGAAGTCTCGCCTGGCCTGCGCGCAGTCATGGACGTCGATGCCGAGGTGGTGCGACGTGCCGTGGACCATATACCGGCGGTGGTACTGGCCACCCGGCTCGAGCGACTCCTCCGCGGAGACGGGCAGGAAGCCCCACTCCGCCGTGCGCTCGGCGATGACGCGCATCGCCGCCGCATGCACCTCGCGGAATACGATGCCGGGCTTCACGATGGCGAATGCCGCATCGGCGGCGTCGAGCACAGCCTGGTAGACCTGGCGCTGGACCTCCGTGAAGGTGCCGGAGACGGGCAGCGTGCGGGTGATGTCGGCCGTGTAGTAGCTGTCCAGCTCGATGCCGGCGTCGATGAGGATCAGATCACCGGGGACGACGGGACCGTCGTTGCGCGTCCAGTGCAGGATGCACGCGTGCGGCCCGCTCGCGGCGATCGTGTCGTAGCCGACCGTGTTGCCCTCGATGCGCGCCCGACGCCCGAAGGTGCCGTCGACGACGCGCTCGCCGCGGGGGTGATCGATGATCTCGGGAAGGTCGGCGATGACGTCATCGAAGCCCTTCTTCGTGAGCTCGACCGCGCGCTGCATCTCGGCGAGCTCCCACTCGTCCTTCGTGAGCCGCTGCTCGCTGATGTCGCGCGCCAGGTCGGCGTCGGTCGCATCCTTGGCCGCCTCGGGGTCGAGCGAGCCCTCACGGAGGCTGTCGATCCTGGCCGTCAGCGCGGGGTCCGCGTCGCGGACGATGAGCGTCGGGACAGACCAGTCGAGGGAGTCCACGCCCTCGCCGACGAATTCGCGGAGGCCCGCGGTCGGGATGCCGAGCTCGACCGACACGTCGGCGAGCGTCGGCCGCGGGCCCACCCAGAACTCGCCGATCTCGGGGTTCGCGTAGAACTCGTCCGAGTCGCGACCAGCGGCCTCGCGGAAGTAGAGCGTGACGTCGTGGCCGGTGGCATTCGGCTCGAACACGAGGATGGAGCCGGGGACCGTCTCGGAGCCCCAGCCCGTGAGGTACGCGAAGGCGCTGTGCGCGCGGTAGGCGTAGTCGGAGTCATTGGAGCGGACGCGCGCGGGCGAGGCGGGGACGAGGAGGCGCCGACCCGTGTGGAGCGCGGAGAGCGCGGCGCGACGGTCGGCGGTGAATGCCGCGACCTCACGAGGCGCCGGAGCGACGCCGGGTCGGTCGGCCCAGCCGGAGCCGATGTACTCGATGAACGCGGAACTCGTCGGGGTCGTCGAACGGTTGCCGGTCGCTCGCGGGGCCTCGGTCTTCTCGGTCTCAGCCATACTCCATTGTCCCGCTCCGACCTGGATTGTGGCAGGAGCGATGGTGCGAGATCGGCCTGGGATCGTGCCGCTCAGCCGGCGGGGACGAATCGCGCCAGGATGGGCCGGTGGTCGCTCCCGCTCCCGTCGACCGAGGAGATGACGCGCACGCCGACCGCCTCCCACTCGGGCGTCGCGAGGATGTGATCGATCGGGGCGCCCAGGATGGGCGGGAGGAGCGTCGGCCAGGTGCCGAGCGCGGCCATCCCGACGTGATCCGCGGCGTCGCGGCAGTCGCCGATGCGAGCACCGGGGGCGTCTCCCGCGAGGGAGGTCCAGTGGTCGATCGTCGAGTTGAAGTCGCCCGCGACGATCGTGTCGGGCTGAGAGCACTGCGCGGCGAGCCAGTCGAGGTCCCCGCTCCACGTGCTCAGGTCCCGCACGAGCGGCGTATAGGCGTGTGCGGCGACGAAGCGCGGTCCCGTGCCGTCAACGGGCGTCGCGACGACGCTCGGGAGCTCCGTCGTCGTCGAGACCGTGTCGGCGGTGTAGGCGCCGAGCTCGAGGCTCACGAGGAGGCTCGTGGACTTCGCCGCGTAGTCCTCGCCGTACGCGAGGGTGAAGGTCTGCATGTGGATGCCCGATGCGGCGAGGATCTCGACGATCTCGGCCGTCTGCGCCGCCGTCGTCTCGGGGAGGCTCACGACGTCGGCGTCTGTCTCGACTGCGAGGTCCGCGATCGTCTGTGTCGTCGGCTCGCCGCCGAGCGTGTTCCACGAGAGCACGGTGATCGAGTCCGCCGTCGCGGGCGGCAGATCCAGGTTCGCCCAGCCGCGAGTGGAGAGGATCCAGACCTGCATGCCCGCGAATGCCACGAGGAAGATCGCGACCCACGCCGTGAAGATCCGCGAGCTGCGCCACAGGAGCGCGATCGCGATGAAGAAGATCGCGAGCGCGAGCGCGACGACGACTGCGGCGCCGCGGAACGCGACCACCCAGGCGACGCCGATCGTGCGCTCGAAGCCGATGGCTTGAGGCCAAAGGGCGATGGCGAGCACGACGCCCGCGGCGATCGCGAGGATCGACCCGAGGATTCTCCCGATCATGACCCCCTGACTGTAGGGGAATAGGCTGGCGAAATGCAGGAACGACCCATCGATCTGCATACCCATTCCGTCGTCTCAGACGGCACAGAGACTCCCGGCGAGCTCATCGCAGCGGCGGTGCAGGCCGGTCTCGGGGTAGTCGCGATCACCGACCATGACTCGACCGCGGGCTGGGACAGCGCCTTCGCCGCGGCTGAGGGGACCGGTCTCTCGGTCGTCCCTGGCCTCGAGCTCTCCACGCAGCTCGACTATGCGTCGGTCCACATCCTCGGCTACTACGTCGATCCGACCGACCCTGCGCTGGTCGCTGCGACCGAGGAGATCCGCTCCGAGCGGCTCGGGCGTGCTGAGGCGATGGTCTCGCGCATCGCGAAGGACTACCCATTGACCTGGGAGGACGTCCTCGCGCAGACCGCGGAGGGTGCGACGGTCGGCCGCCCGCACATCGCCGACGCGCTCGTCGCGAAGGGCATCGTGACCGACCGGAGCGCGGCATTCGGGTCGATCCTGCACTGGCGGGGAGGGTACTACCAGCCGCATCGGGCTCCGCTCCCGGTGACCGGGGTCGAGCTCATCACGAATGCCGGCGGTGTCGCGGTCATGGCCCACCCGGGAGCGCGGGGGCCCTCGAGCCTTTTCGATGAGCGTCGCGTCGGTGAGCTCGTCGCCGCCGGTCTCGCCGGGCTCGAGCTCCACCATCGCGATAATCGGCCTGAGTCCCTGCCGTTCTGGCGGGACATGGCCGCCCGCTACGACCTCATCGTCACGGGATCGAGCGACTATCACGGCGCGGGGAAGCCGAATCGGCTCGCCGAGCACTCGACGGCGAAGTCGCAGTACGCGCGGATCCTCGAGCGCGCGGGGCGCTGAGCGGGCGCGATCGCGGGGGTGTCAGTCTCCGCGTGGCGACTCGCCGGTCGCGACGGGGCGCCCGGGGGTGTTGGACCACTGGCTCCACGAGCCGGGGTACAGCGCGGGGGTGAAGCCGGCGATCGTGAGCGCGAGCGCACCGTGCGCGGCCGAGACGCCCGAGCCGCAGTACACGGCGATGGGACGGTCCGCGCGCACGCCGAGGGCAGTGAAGTGCTCGCGGAGGTCCTCAGCGGAGCGGAGCGTTCCATCCGGGCGCAGGAGCTCCGAGCCAGGCGCGTTGATCGCGCCTGGGATGTGGCCAGCGGCGGGATCGATGGGCTCCGTCTCGCCGAGGTAGCGCTCGCGAGCGCGCACATCGATGAGGGCGCCATCGGCATCTGGGATGCTCGCCGCAGCGTCGATGTCCACGACGGGGAGCACACCGAAGCGCACGGTCGCGGAGCCGCGCGGCACCGCGCGTGAGCCGGACTCGGTCGGGAGACCCGCGGCGCGCCAGGCCTCGAAGCCCCCGTCGAGGAGACGGACGTCGTCAAGTCCCGCATACCGCAGGAGCCACCACGCGCGCCCGGCGGACATCCCGCGCACATCGTCGTAGACGACGACCGTATCGCCGTCGTCGATGCCCCATCCGCGCACCGAGTCCTGGAAGTCCGCCTCGGTCGGCAGCGGGTGTCGACCGTCGGCGGGCGACTCCGCGTGACCGGCGAGCTGCGTGTGCAGGTCGACGTAGACGGCGCCCGGGATGTGGGCCTCCTCATAGAGCGGGAGTCCATCAGGGACGCCGAGCTTCCACCGCACATCGAGGATGCGAACGGCGGATCCGGAGGCCATGAATGCCTCGAGCTCGGTCGGCGAGATGAGGTGCGGCATGGCCCTCACGCTAGTCCTGCTGTGCGGCTCCAGCCTCAGCGCTTCCCGCGGCGGCACCCGCGGCGCCAGCGCCTCCGCTGCGGCGACGACGGCGACGGCGCGGCTTGCGCTCGCCACCCTCTCCCTCGGCAGCGGGTGTCTTGGCCTCGTGCTTGGGCTTGTCGGCGTGGCCCTGGCCACGGCCGCCCTCGCCTGCGCCGCGCGTGCGGGAGCGCTCGCGGCCGCCGCGACCCTCGGCATTGCCCTCGCCCTTGCCCTGCTTGGGCGCACCGGAGCTGCGGACCGCGGGGGCGTGGCTGCCAGGCAGACGGCCCTTCGTGCCCTCGGGGATGTCGAGGTCGGCGTACAGGTGCGGGGAGGACGAATACGTCTCGACGGGCTCGGGGATCCCCATCTCGAGCGCCTTGTCGATGAGCTTCCACTTGTGGAGGTCCTCCCAGTCGACGAACGTCACGGCGATGCCCGTCTTGCCGGCGCGGCCCGTGCGGCCTGCGCGGTGGAGGTACGTGTCGTGGTCGTCGGGGACCGTGTGGTTGATGACGTGCGTCACGTCGTCGACGTCGATGCCGCGCGCGGCGACATCCGTCGCGATGAGGATCTCCTTCTTGCCGGCGCGGAATGCCGCCATGGCGCGCTCGCGCTGCTCCTGCGAGAGGTCGCCGTGGACGGCGACGGCAGGGAAGCCGCGGTCGGTGAGCTCCTCGACGAGGCGAGCGGCGGCGCGCTTCGTGCGCGTGAAGATGACGGTCTTGCCACGGCCCTCGGCCTGCAGGATGCGACCGATGACCTCGTCCTTGTCGAGCGAGTGGGCGCGGTAGACGATGTGCTTGATGTTCGACTGCGTCAGGCCCTCGTCTGGGTCGGTCGCGCGGATGTGCACCGGACGGTTCATGAATCGTCGCGCGAGCGCGAGGATCGGGCCGGGCATCGTCGCCGAGAAGAGCATCGTGTGCCGCGTCGCGGGGGTCTGGGCGAAGAGCTTCTCGATGTCGACGAGGAAGCCGAGGTCGAGCATCTTGTCGGCCTCATCGAGGACCATCGTCTGCACGCCGGCGAGGCTCAGCATGCGCTGGCTCGCGAGGTCGAGGAGACGACCGGGCGTGCCGACGACGATCTGCGCGCCATCCTTGAGCGCGGCCACCTGCTCGTCGTACGCCTTGCCGCCGTAGATCGCGGTGACCTTCGTGGGCCGGTTGGACGCTGCGAGCTCGAGGTCCTCCGCGACCTGGATGCACAGCTCGCGGGTCGGGACGACGACGAGCGCCTTCACGCCGGGCTCGGGGTCGTGCCCGAGGCGCTGGATGAGGGGGAGGCCGAAGCCGAGGGTCTTGCCCGTGCCCGTCTTGGCCTGGCCGATGATGTCCTGGCCCGTGAGGCCGAGGGGGATGGTCTGCTCCTGGATCGGGAAGGGGTCGACGATGCCCTTCGACGCGAGCGCGTCGACGATGTCGGAATCGATGTTGAGATCAGCGAACGTCACGTTGAATCAGTGCCTGTCGGTGTCATGGCCCGATCGAGCGGGCGAGTGCGGTAGCGCCCTTTCATGTCCACCGGGCGCAGGACCCCTCCGAGTGGGGGTGTCGGAGCATTCTACCAATGGGCTGGACGCGGCACCTGTGGTCCACATCTAGGCTGTTGGCCGTGGTGGATTGGTTCTGGCGGCGCAAGCGAGGCGTGCAGGCGCCGCGCCTCCGCACACGTGACGACGCCCAGCCGGCGACGCGCATCGACCTCAAGGAGTTCGCGCCAGAGCCCATCGAGTTCTTCGCCCGGGCCGCGTATATCGAGCTCATGGTCTTCGACGAGCTCAGTCTCGCGATCTCGCTCACGCCCACGACCGCCGCGAAGACCGCGCTCGCGACCGCTGCCGACGCCGCGCTCGATCGGCACCGGGCCTTCGTGCGTGCGATCGAGGCGAAGGGGCGGAATGCCGCGGAGGAGATGGACCGATACCGGGCCGTCCCCGACCGCTTCCGTCGCCTGACGAAGGGCGCCGACTGGTACGAGACGACGCTCACTGCGCACCTCGCGATCGGATTCCTCGACGACCTGTTCCAGGCGCTCGCCGAGGGCCTGCCCGCGGCCAGCGCGGAGCTCGTGCGCGAGGCATTCGCCGACCGATCGAGCGAGGCCGTCGTCGCAGGGATCCTCGCCGAGGCGATGGAGCGGAACCCGAGGCTTCCCTCGCGTCTCGCGCTGTGGGGCAGGCGAGTGCTGGGCGACATCCTCCTCGTCGCGCGCGACGTGCTCGACGTGCACGGTGTGGAGAGCGAGGGGCGTGCCGAGCCCGGGTTCAGCGAGCTCATCGCGAATCACACGCGTCGCATGGACGCGCTCGGGCTCTCCGCCTGAGACGCGGCGCCCGGCACCTCCTCGAGGTGCTGCGCTGATCGACGGCGCTACGCTGCGCGGCGGGCGGACTCGAGGAACGCCTCGTCTGACCGGTGGCGCGCCTTCGGGAGGAGGAATGCCACGAGCACCGAGGCGACCGCAGCCGCGGCAAGCGCGATGACCCAGATCCAGCCGCCGTCATACGGCATGCCCAGCCACGTGAGGATGACCCACACGAGCGCGGTCGCGACACCGCCGATGATGGGCGTGATGGTCGTGCCGTACGTCATGCGCCCAGGGATGACATAGCGGGGGATCGCACCGATCGCGGCGCCGATCACCGTCGCGTAGATGATCTCCATGGCCGTGCGATCAGGCGACGAAGCCGACGGGACGAGCCTTGTCGGAGCCGACCTCGACGTACGCGATGTTCGCGGTCGCGACGATGTAGCGGCGACCCTTCTCATCGCTGAAGCTCACGTGCGCCTGGCCAGAGGCGAGCGCGGCCGCGACGGCCTGTTCGACGTCGGCCGCGGAGTCGGAGGACTCGAACGCGATCTCACGAGGGGCGTTGATGATGCCGATGCGAACTTCCACGGGTTCAGGATAGCCCCGCCTCTCGTCGTGGCGAGGCGTGTGCGCTCAGCGCGAAATTTGGCGTGCGCCGGGTGCCCTGCCTCGCGTGTCGCGTGCGGTTTTCGGGGTGTAGCCCGCTCCCACCCCGAAAACCGCACCGGGCGCGCAGGGGGACTCGGCGTGTTGAGGGCGGCGCGTCGGGCACGATGGCGATGTCGGTGGGCGTCGATAGCGTTGAACCATGGCAGCAGAGCTCGACCCCGCACAGCGCGCGGTCGCAGCTCTCGCCGACGATGCCGATGCGATCGTGCTCGGTGCGCCGGGCACGGGCAAGACGACCGTGGCGATCGAGGTCGTCGCCGAGCGATTGCTCGCGCGCGGCTGGGATCCCGGCTCGGTGCTCGTCGCAGCGCCCTCTCGACGCGTCGCAGCCGAGCTGCGCGAGGTGCTCGCCAGGCGCGTCGGGCTCGCGACCCCCGGCCCCCTCGCGCGGACGATCGCGTCGATCGCCCACGGCATTGTGCTCCGCGCGTCCGCGGGTGGCGCGGGTGTGCCGCCCGTCTACGTGAGCGGCGCCGAGCAGGACCGGGTCATCGCCGAGATCATCGAGCGGGAGATCGCCGACCACGCTGACGACTACTGGCCCTCGAGCCTTGGGGCGAGTGCGCGGCTGCTGCCGGCGTTTCGCGGCGAGATCCGAGAGCTCGCGGCGCGCGCGGCCGAGCGCGGGCTCGATGCAGCTGGGATCGTGCGGATCGGGACCGAACGCGGCCGAGAGGACTGGATCGCCGCGGGTCGGCTCCTCGCCGCGGCGGACCTCGAGCTCGCGAAGCTCCACCGAGGTGCAGATCCCATCGACTCGGTCGTGGCTGTCCGGAGAGCGGGCGTGCTCGTGCGCGAGGACCCGAGGCTCGTCGGCTCGCTTCGGCTCCTCATCGTCGACGACACGCAGGAGCTTGGTCGAGGTGGCCTCGATTTCGTCCACGCGATCGCGAGCGCCGGAGTGCGGGTCATCGCGCTCGGCGACCCGGACGTCGCCACGGGGGGCTTCCGCGGTGCCGAACCAGGCGGATTCGTACGCGGGTTCGGTCGAGCGGCGGAGCAGATCGTCCTGCCCACGGTCCACCGACACGGGAGTGAGGTCCGGCGGGCGCTCGCGCGAGCGACCGCGGCGATCGGGGCTGCAGGCGCTGGCGTGCAGCGCGCAGCGGTCACCGACCCGGCGGCCGATCCAGGCATCGCCGAGGCAGTCACGCTCCGCGAGCGCGGCGACGTCCTCGCATTCGTCGCGCGAGGACTCCGCGAGCGAGCGGTGACCGGGACCCCGTGGGGGGATCTCGCCGTCATCGTTCGGAGCAGTGCGAGCGTGCCCCGGATCGCGCGCGAGCTCCGCGCGCTCGAGGTCCCCGCGCTCGCGTTCGGCACGAGGGTCGATGATGATGCGTGGGCGACGGAGAGCCTCGTCGCCCTCGTCGCCACCGCGATCGAGCTCGCGCGCGACGCCACGACGATCGACTCCGAGACCGCCGAGCTCATCCTCTCCGGGAGCTATGGCCGTATCGACGCGATCGGCATGCGCCGACTCAGGACCGCGCTCCGGCGACTCGCCCTGAGCGCGGACCCGGCCGACGATCGACGTGGGCGACAGCTCATCGCGGAGGCGCTCGCGACACCCGGTGGATTCGCGATGCTCGAGAGCCCCGAAGGCCGCGCGGCGCATCGCGTCGCCCTTGGCCTGCACCGCACCGTCGAGGCCGCGCGCTCCGGCGGCACCATCGAGGACCTCCTCTGGTCTGCATGGAGCAGCAGCGGACTGGGGTGGCGGGACCACGACGGCAGACTCCGCGGCGTGTGGGGTGAGGCTTCGCTCGGTTCCGGCCGCGCGGCGGACGAAGCCAATCGACACCTCGACGCGGTCATGGTGCTCTTCGACGCGGCGAAGCGATTCGCCGAGCGGGAGGCGAATGCGGCGCCACAGGCATTCATCGACGCCTGGCTGGGCGCACGGGTGGGGGCCGACTCGATCGCTCCGACCGCCGAGCGGGATCGCGTCGCTGTCGGGACGCCCGCCTCGCTCCTCGGGACGGAGTTCGACACCGTCTACGTGCTCGACCTCCAGGACGGCATCTGGCCCAACCCGCGCGTGCGAGGATCGCTCCTCGGCGTCGGCGAGCTCGCGGCGCTGCTCGACGGCGAGGACCTGAGCCGCATCGACCGGCAGCGGGAGGTCGTCATGGACGAGCTCCGGCTCCTGGCGAGCGCGATGGGACGCGCGCGGCACGCGGTCATCGCGGTGGCGGTCGACGGCGAGGAGGAGCTGCCTTCTGCGTTCATGCGCATCCCTCCGCGTCGGCGGGGAGCCGACGATGTAGGCGAGGACGCGAAGACCCCCCTCACGATGCGCGGCATGACGGCGCGGCTGCGGCGAGATCTCGTGCGCGCGGGCGATCGCACTGCTGCAGCGGCGCTCGCGGTGCTGGCCGAGGAGGGGCAGCCCGGCGCACATCCCGACGACTGGTATGGGATCGCCCAGGCCACGACGAGCGCGCTGCTCGTCGATGAGGGGGAGCCGATCACCGTCCATCCGTCCGAGCTGGCGACCTATCTCGAATGCCCATTGCACTGGGCGCTGCGACGGCTCGGCGCCGACACCGCGCAGACCGCCGCCGGTATCGGGACGATCGTCCACGACGCCGCGCATGCGATCGCCGTGGCAGACCTCGAGGCGAGCGCCGAATCGATCCTCGAGTACATCCGTGGCCGGTGGGCTGAGCTCGAGTTCGAGAGCGAATGGGTCGAGGAGCGCGAGCTCGCGCGTGCCAGCATCATCGCGAGTCACCTCGCGGACTATCAGCGCGCACTCGTCGACGGCGGCGGTCGCACGCTCGCGAGCGAGACGCGGCTCGACCTCGAGATCGGCCGCACCCGTCTCCGCGGCAGGATCGACCGAGTGGATGTCGTCCGCGGCCCGGACGGGGAGATGGCGATCGTCGTCGACTTCAAGACAGGCCAGGAGGCGAAGTACGCGGGGTCGAAGGTGCAGGAGCACCCCCAGCTCGCGGCGTATCAGCTCGGGCTCGCGGCGGGGGCCATCGAAGGCGCGGAGGTCGCTGCAGCCGAGGCCGACGTCGCTCGGTGCATGCCCTCCGGTGGCGCGAAGCTCATGATCCTCGCGCCCAAGGCTGTCGGGAAGCGCGAGCGCGTGCAGGAGCCGCTCGATGCCGAGCAGGCGGCGCGCTGGCGCGCGACCATCGAAGCGACCGGTGAGGGCATGGCCCAGCCGGTCTTCACGGCGTACCTCGAATCCCACTGCGAGAGCCGAGATTCCGGCGGGCTGTGCCCCGTGCACGTCATCCCGGCGGTGAGCGCATGAGCGGCAGGCACTGGAGCGCCGCCGAGATCGCCGACGCGATCGGCGAGCACCGGCCCACCGAGGAGCAGGCGCGCGTCATCGAGGCCCCGCTCGGCCCTGCGCTCGTCGTCGCGGGCGCGGGCAGCGGCAAGACGACGACCATGGCGATGCGCGTCCTCTACCTCGTCGCGAACGGCATCGCGAGCCCCGACGAGGTCCTCGGCCTCACGTTCACGCGCAAGGCTGCGAGGGAGCTTCGCGACCGCATCGCGAGCCTGCTCGACCGTTTCGAGCAGGCTGAGCAGGCCGAGCGGGGCGGCTCGGCGGGGGAGCGGCAGGAACCTCAGCTGGAGGCCGAGGCGGAGGCATTCGATCTCAGCGTCGCCACGCCGACCGTGACGACGTACAACGCATTCGCCGCGAGCATCTATCGCGAGCACGCGCTCGTCGTCGGGCTCGATCCCGAAGCCGAGCTCGCCTCGGAGGCTGCGGCGTGGCAGCTCGCGCGGCGCACGGTCGTCGCCTCGCGACTGCCAGGTCTCGCCGCGCTCGACAAGCGCGTGGACGACGTCACCGACGCTGTCCTCGCGCTGTCTCACGCGCTCGGCGACAACGCCGTCAGCGACCCCGCCGCGGTCGGCGAGTACGTCGCGCGCTTCCTCGCACACATCCGCGCGCTGCCACTCGGCGACCGTCACGAGCGACGTGGAGTCGTCGAAGAATGCGAGCGCGTCGACGGGCTGCGCACGCTCCTCCCGCTCGTCGCCGAGTTCCGCGAGGCGAAGCGCCGTCGAGGGCTCATGGAGTTCAGCGACCAGGTCGTCTCCGCGCTATCGATCGTGCGAGCATCGGAGGCTGCGCGCGAGTCGATCCGCGCACGCCATCGATTCGTGCTCCTGGACGAGTACCAGGACACCTCGGTCGTGCAGACCGAGCTGCTGTCGACGCTCTTCGCCGCTCGTGAGCGCGACGAGCAGCGCGTCATCGTCGCCGTCGGGGACCCCAATCAGTCGATCTACGGCTGGCGTGGCGCGAGCGATGCGAATCTCTCCGGCTTCCCGGGAGACTTCGGCGGCCCGGCGGGCGTAGAGCACCACGAACTGCTCACGAGCTGGCGCAACCCCGAGCGAGTGCTGAGTGCGGCGAACCTCGTCGCGAAGCCGCTTCGGGAGAAGGCCAACGTCGGCATGCTGCTGCCTCGCCCGGGCGCGACGGCAGGCCGATTCGACATCGAGTGGGCCGAGACGCTCGACGACGAGGCCGAGCTCACCGCCCGGTGGTTCGCCGAGCGGCTGCGTGGGTCGCGTCCGACCGAGCTCCCGACGGCCGCGATCCTCTTCCGCAAGCGCAAGCACATCCCGCGGTTCGCGGCCGTCCTGGAAGCGGCGGGGATCGAGCACCGCGTACTCGGCGTCGGCGGGCTCCTCACGAGTCCCGAGGTCACGGACCTCCTCGCCGGCCTCCGCGTACTCGTCGACCCAGACGGAGGCTCCGCACTCATCCGACTCCTCGTCGGCGGCCGCTGGCGCATCGGCGTACGAGACCTCGCCGCACTTCGCGAGTTCTCCCGCGTCATCCACCGACAGCGCGCCGGCGAGCACGCGGCGAGCGTCGATGACGCAGCGTCGATCGTCGACGGCCTCGATGCGCTCCTCGACACGCGCGACGATTGGGACGCGCTCGCTGGCTTCACGTCTGCGGGGCTTGAGCGACTCCGTGATGCGGCGCAGGTCTTCCGCGCGCTCCGTCTGCGACTCGGGAGCCCGATCACCGAGATCGTGCGCCTCGTCGAGGAAGCCCTGCGTCTGGATATCGAGATCGTCGCGAATGAGCGTCGGGCCGCGGGGGCGGCGCAGCTGCGGGCGTTCCGGGCGCAGGTCGAGGCATTCACCCGCATCGACGAGTCCGGCACGATCGGCGGATTCCTCAGCTGGGCCGACCGCGCGATCGCGGCCGACGAGCGCATCGGCCCCGCCGAGGAGCCCGCTGAGCCCGGCGTCGTGCAGCTCCTCACCGTCCACGCGGCGAAGGGGCTCCAATGGGATGCCGTCGCGATCCCGCGCCTCGTCGAGGACGACTTCCCCGACGCCCCGCGTGAGGGCAAGGGCTGGGTGCGCTTCGGCGAGCTCCCCTACGAGTTCCGCGGAGACCGCGAGGCGCTCCGGGGATCGGCGTGGTTCGGGTGGGAGTCGACGGCGGATCGCAAGGAGCTCGCGAAGGAGCTCGAGGCATTCGCCGCCCAGCTCCGGACTCGGCACCTCGAGGAGGAGCGCCGACTCGCCTACGTGGCCATCACGAGGACGAAGCGCGATCTCCTCCTGACCGGATCCTTCTGGCCAGGCAAATCCGTGGGGCCGGGCAAGTCGCGGCGACCGCGACTGCCGAGCACCTACATCGCTGACGACCTCGTGGAGCTCGAGCCGCGCGTCGCGGACTTCGCGTCTGCGCACGACGCTGACCCGAGCGATGCACATCGGGACGATGTCCAGTGGCCATTCGATCCGCTCGGCACGCGGAGGCCGAGGGTCGAGCAGGCTGCTGCGCTCGTACGGCAGGCGATCGAGACCGGCGACCGTGAGCTGGGTGCGTGGCGCCGCGATATCGAGCTCCTCCTCGCTGAGCACCGCGCGAGCCTCCGAGCGTCGAGCGTGGTGCAGATCCTGCCGCCGCGGCTCGCGGCCTCGGGATTCCGCGACTGGATGCAGGAGCCGCTCGTGGTGGCCGCGAGGGCTGCGAGACCCATGCCGGAAGCGCCGCATCGGGCGAGCCGCATCGGCACCCTCTTCCATGCATGGGTCGAGAGCCGGTACCGCAGTGTCATGCCGACGCCGCTCATCGACCTCGACGAGCTCATCAGCGACGAGGACCGGCCGGAAAGGGACCGCGGTCTGGTGCCCGACTCCTCAGATATGGCCAAGCTCGAGGCGCTGAAGGACCGGTTCGAGCGATCCGAATGGGCCGGGCGCGCGCCACTCGCGGTCGAGGAGACGATCGACCTGCCCTTCGCCGGGCACACCATCCCGTGTCGGATCGACGCGGTGTTCCAGCGCGGCGACCGCATCGAGATCATCGACTGGAAGACCGGGACGCGGACCACCGGCGACCTGTCGGCCTACGACTATCAGCTCGCGCTGTACCGCATCGCATGGTCACATCGGTACGGCGTGCCGATCGAGCAGATCGAGGCGAAGGCGTACTTCGTCGACGCGGACCTCGTGTACGAGCCGAGCACACTGCCCGACCGTGATGAGCTCCTCGCGCGGTGGGAAGCCGCCTTCGCCGAGCGCTCCGCAGGCTGATGATCGCGCACCGACACCACGCTGAGACGTGACGCGGCGTATGACGAGCCGCGCGACAGAGTTCGGTGAGGGCTAGACGGCCTTCTGGGCACGGTCGAGCAGATCCTCGACCTCGTCGACCGTGAGGACCGGCGCGGTCTGCTGCTCGATGCGAGCCGACATGTCGCCGTGGATGCGCTCGGCGAGCGTCGTCAGCATCTCGACCGCGTCGTCCACGATGTCGGTGTCCTTCGTCTCGATGCCGTGGAGGAGCCAGCGGCCGAGGGCGATCTCCGACAGGAATGCCGCGCGGTGGCGCAGGCGACGGTCGCCCGTGCCCGCGATCGACTGATAGCCGGAGAAGACCGCGTCGGCGACGCGCTCATTCTGCGACACCCACGTCAGGTCGCTCGCCGGGTCGCCGATCGACAGACCCTGCCAGCCGACGACTGAGAGGACGACATCGCCATGCGAGAGGAAGGAGCTCGAGTCGAAGCCGCCGCCGACAACGGCCGACTGGAACTGCCACAGATCGGTGTCCTGGATCGCCGTCTCCCAGCGCCCGCGCACCGCGAGCGGCAGGAGACCCGTCGCGATGACTCGCTCCAGCACGCTCTCGGCGGCGCGACGCGCCTCGTTCGGTCCGCCGACGGGGAGGCCGGCGTCGGTCACGACGGTCGAGGGGAGCGCGTGGATCTCGCCGATCGCTCGTCCGATCGCGAAGCCGAGGCCCTCCGGCTCGATTGGGATCTGCGCGAGCGGCACTGCGGTGCCATATGGGTACTCCGTGACCGCCGCGAAGGTCGGCGCGACTCGCGCTCGACCCACCAGGACGGGCGCGGCGAAGCTCAGGCGAGCGCGCGCACCCGGCGTGAGCGCCTGCGCGGCCGCGATCTCCTTCACGAGGCGATCCTCGGCGGCACGATTTCGGGGGACGCGGATGAGGAGGTGACGCTCATCCTTCGTCTCGATGACGGCCGAGTCGAACTCGGCGTCGTCGTTCAGCGCCGCAGCCGAGGCGACCTCGAGGTCCGGAATCGCGGCGACGGCGAGCGCGGCTAGAGTGAGGGATGATCGCGCCATACCCCACAGGGTAGGTCGCCTGCCCGCCGCACCGGGCTCACGCCACGCCGCCGACGCTGGAGGGGCGCCTTGCCGCAGGACCACCGTTTCCCGCTCCCTGAGTTCCCCCTGAGCCGCGGCGGACTCGACCGCGACCATGCCGCACGACTCGACGAGAGTCTGCTCGACTCGCTCTGGGCCGACGAGGCCACTCGGGTCCTCTACGTCCTCGACGGGCAGGCGCTTCTGTCTGAGCCGACTCGACTGCAGCTCCTGCCGCCGACCGCCGCCGCTCGGCCGCCGGTGAGCGCATACCTCGGCCGGACGCTCTCGGCGCGACCGGGGATTCCGGCGGGCACGCGGGTCCTCGCCGCCCAGCTCGAGAACGCCGCGCACCTCGCCGACGCGGACTGGGTCTCGCTGCGCGCGGTCGGTGCCACGCTCGACCCCGAGGACGCAGGTCTCTACACCCAGGCCCTCGCGATCCTCAACTGGCATGACTCGCACCGGTTCTCGCCGCGCACGGGCGCCGAGACATTCATCCACGAGGCCGGCTGGGTGCGAAAGGACGACCAGGACAACCCCGTCTTCCCGCGCACCGACCCGGCGGTGATCGTCGCGGTCATCGATGACCAGGACCGCATCCTCCTGGGGGCGAATGCCGCGTGGGGCGGGCAGCGCTACTCGCTGCTCGCCGGATTCGTCGACCCGGGCGAGTCGCTCGAGGCCGCCGTGGTCCGTGAGATCCGGGAGGAGTCCGGGCTCAATGTCGTCGATCCCGTCTATCTCGGCAGCCAGCCGTGGCCGTTCCCCTCATCGCTCATGCTCGGATTCTCCGCGCGCGTGTCTCCCGACGACCCGGGGGTCCTGACGCCCGACGGCGAGGAGATCATCGATCTCAGGTGGTTCACGCGGGACGAGATCGCGACCACCGACATCGGGCTCCCCATGCACACCTCGATCGCGAGGGCCATCATCGAGGCCTGGTACGGGGGACGCATCGGTGGCTGACCTCGACGCCCTCGACCCTGCGCAGCGCGCGGCCGCGGAGTCGATCGGCGGCCCCGTCGCGATCCTCGCCGGTGCAGGCACGGGCAAGACCCGCACGCTCACGCATCGGATCGCACACGGCATCGCGACCGGCAAAGTCACCGGATCGCGCACGATGGCCCTCACATTCACGACGCGCGCGGCAGGGGAGCTCCGCTCGCGCCTCAGGGCACTCGGCGCTGGCGATGTCCACGCCCGCACCTTCCACTCCGCCGCACTCGCGCAGCTCTCATTCTTCTGGCCGCAGGTCGTCGGCGGATCGGCACCGCGGATCGTCGAATCCAAGGCCCAGCTCATCGCCGAGGCCGCGGCGGCCGTCGGGGTGCGCGCGGATCAGGCGACCATCCGCGATCTCGCCGCCGAGATCGAATGGCGCAAGGTGAGCGATCTGGGCCTCGAGGAGTGGGCGGCCTCCGGGCGGAGGGTCGCGGGTGTCGCCGATCGTGACGTCGTGCGGATCCAGCAGATCTACGAAGACCTCAAGGACGACCGCCGCCGACTCGATCTCGAGGACGTGCTCCTCGCGACCGCAGGCATGCTCGCGAGCGAGCGCGGGGTGCTGCGGGCCGTGCGGGAGCAGTACCGGACATTCATCATCGATGAGTACCAGGACGTCTCGCCGATCCAGCACCGGCTGCTCTCGCTGTGGGTCGGGGATCGTCGCGATGTGTGCGTCGTGGGCGACGCGAACCAGACGATCTACTCGTTCGCTGGCGCCTCTGCCGAGTACCTGCTCCGCTTCGCGCGCGAGTATCCAGGCGCCGAGGTCCACACGCTCGACCGCAGCTACCGCTCGACGACGAGCGTCATCGATGTCGCGAACCGCATCGTCAAGGGCCAGCGCGGCGCCGTCATCCTCAAGCCGGGTGCAGCGCTGCCCGACCGCGGCGCACCGCTCGAGCTCCGTGCGCATGCGACGGAACGCGAGGAGGCGCTCGCGATCGCGCAGGCCGTGAAGTCGGACCTGGCCTCGGGCATTCCGTCGAATGAGATCGCCGTCCTTGTCCGCCTCAACGCGCAGGTCCCGCTCATCGAGGCGGCACTCCGCTCGGCGGCCGTAGCCGTCACGGTTCGCGGCGACGCCCGCTACTGGGAGCAGCCTCATGTCCGCGAGGCGGTCGTCCACCTGGTCGCCGCACGCCGCACGGTCGATCCGAAGCAGCCGACGATCGACGCTGTGCGCGGCGTGCTGGCCGGCCTTGGCTGGGCTCCGGGCGAGCCCGCCGAGGACCTGCCTGCGGCTGCGAAGGAGCGCTGGGCCGCACTCGACACCATCTACCGGATGGCGGATGTCGACTACGCATATGGGCGGTTCATCGACGAGCTCCTCGAACGGCAGTCGAGGGGCGACGACCCGGTCGAGGGCGATGTGACGGTCGCGACGATCCACTCGTCGAAGGGCCTCGAGTGGGACTCGGTGCATATCGCCGGGCTCTCCGAAGGCCTCCTCCCGGTGTCGTACGCGACGACGCCGGCCGAGATCGAGGAGGAGCGGCGGCTGCTCTACGTGGCCGTGACGCGAGCGCGCAGACGGCTCCGAATGTCGTGGGCCCGGCGCGGCTCCGCCTCAGGCCCTGAGCGCGAGCGCAGTCGCTTCCTGGATGAGGTCGCGGATCTCGCGTCCCAGCCCGGTCAGGTCCCCAGCTGAGCTGTCGCGGCGGCCTTCCGGCAGGGTGAATGGCATGACTATGCCGCGTTTCGATCTCGTTCCTGCTGACTGATCGAATCTCAGACCACGAAGACTGGCACCTGTGCAAAGTCACTGATGCTGGGGACGCGTCGTCAGGAAACTGCCACGCATGTCGGTGGTGAAGCTCGCGAGCGATGTGCCGCTCGTGTGGCGCTCGCCGACCGCGCTCCAGATCGGGCACCCGCCGATCGCGCTGCTCGACCCGCTGAGCGACGTCGAGGAGCGCCTCATCGCTGCGCTCGTGAAGGGCGCTCCGCGCAGCGCGCTCCCCGTGATCGGTCGCTGCGGTACGCGCCGCGCCGAGCAGCTCCTCTCGGTCCTCGAGCCGGCGCTCGAGCAGCCGCCTGCGCCGACGCCGATCGCAGCGGTCCGGGTCCGCAGTCGCGATCGCGGAGCCATCATCGAGACGCTGCGCGCACTCGGGCTCCTGCATCGCGATGCGAGAGTGCTCGCCAATGTCGGTCTGATCGTCGCCGATCACGTCATCCCGTGGACGGCGTACCGCGCATGGATGCGGGCGGACGTGCCGCACGTGGGCGTGACATTCGGACACGAGAGCGTGACGGTCTCAAACCTCGTCGTGCCCGGCAGGACCGCATGCCTCCGATGCGCCGACATGCACCGCGTCGACGCCGACGAGGCGTGGCCCGCGCTCGCCTCCCAGCTGCTCGCGGCGCCGGCGCGGACCGCGCGCGACCCGCTCCTGCGCGGCGAAGCGCTCGCGGCCGCGAGTCGCATCCTCCGCCAGCGTGAGCCCGTGGCCGGGCTCGAGCTCGCCGCCGACGGGACGAGCCGGGCTGTCCCACTGCACGCGCACGAGGACTGCGCGTGCACCTTCGACCTGCAGGCCGCAATGACGACGGCACCGGCATCGCGCCGGAGACGCCGCCTCTATGTCTAGTCGGCGTCCGACTCGGACCCGGTCCCGCCTCCGAGGAGATCCTCGAGCGCGCGGTCCATATCGTCGAGCTCCGGTGTCCCGCCGGTGAGTCGCGCGATGAGCGCCTGCGGGTCGTCGATGTCCTCGGGGCGCGGCGCGAGGTCGGGGTGCGACCACAGGGTGTCGCGCGCCACCGGGCCGACCGCATCCGTGACGGCCTGCCACATCGCGGCGGCCTCGCGGAGGCGACGCGGACGCAGCTCGAGCCCCACGAGCGCGGCAAGTGCCTGCTCGGCGGGACCACCCGTCGCGCGGCGGCGACGGATCGCCTCCGCGATCGCGGGGGAGGAGGGCAGCCGCTTCGTCGCCGAGGCGGTCACGACATCGACCCAGCCTTCGACGAGCGCGAGCGTCGTCTCGAGCCGAGCGAGTGCGAGCTGCTGGGCCTCGGTCCGCGGCGGGATGAGCGCTCCCGACTGGAGCGCTTCGCGCAGCGACTCCGGATTCTCCGGATCGAGCTCCATCGCGACGTCGGACAGACGCTCGGTGTCGATCGAGATGCCGCGCGAGTAATCAGTGATCGCCGTGATGAGCTGGAGACGGAGCCAGCGCGCGTGACGGAAGAGCCGCGTGTGCGCGAGCTCGCGCGTCGCGACCCACAGCTGCACCTGGTCGTCGGGGAGCTCGAGGCTCTGACCGAACGCGATCGCGTTCTGCGGGAGGATCGCGGCCTGCGATTCCTCGAAGAGCGGGATGCCGATGTCGCCGCCGGAGAGCACTTCCGTCGAGAGACGGCCGACGACCTGTCCGAGCTGCATCGCGAAGAGCGTGCCGCCGATGTTCCGCATGATCCGCTCCGCACCGGGGAGCATGCCGCCGAGATCCTCCGGCGCCGCCGCGGAGAGCGCATCGGTCAGGGCACGGGCGATCGAGTTCGCGACGGGCTCGGCGAACTGCGTCCAGACGTCGATGGTGGCGGTCGTCCACTCCTTCCGGCCCATCACGATGGGCGCGGCAGCGGAGCGGTCGAGGTCGGTCGCCTCGTCGAGCCACAGTTCGGCGATGTCGAATGCGCGCTCGATCGTCGCTCGCTCCTCCGGGAGCGTGACGACCATGCCTGCGCTCGCGATCGCGGCGGCCTGCTCAGCGGAGATCGTCCAGTTGATCCCATCGCCCTGCTGGTCCATCGCGTTCTTGAGCTGCTGCATGAGCTGCGCGATGAGGGCCGGGTTGTTGGGCAGACCTGCCGCGCTCGCGAGCTTCGACGGGTCGACATCCGTCTGTCCGTCGAGGAATGCCCGCAGCATCTCCCGGAACTCGTCCTCGTCCTCATCCATGCGGGAAAGGCTAGGCGCTCACATCGGGGATACCCAGTGAATCGCCATAGACTCTGGGCTCGTGCGCTCCGCTCTCGGCGAACCTGGCCGACCCTTCCCGGTGCGCTGGATCGTCGGGCTCACGCTCATCTTCGGGTCCGGCCTGTGCGCGGCCGTCGTCGCGGCCCTGCCAGCACCCTTCGTCATCGAATCTCCCGGCCCCACGTGGGACGTCCTGGGGGAGATCAAGGTGGGCGATGAGACGGTCTCGCTCATCAGCATTCCGGGCGAGGAGACCTACGCGACGGACGGCGAACTGCGCATGCTCACGGTGTACGCGAACGGGCCAGAGCATCTCCCGACCTGGTTCGAGGTCGTGCAGGCGTACTTCGACCCGAAGCGGGCGGTCCTCCCCGTCGAGGCGGTCTACCACCCCGACGCCACCGAGGAGGGCCTCGCAGAGCGCGCAGAGATCGACATGCAGAACTCGCAGCGTGCGGCCATCGCCGCCGCGCTCACGGCACTCGACCATGACCTCGACGTCCAGCTCTCGGTCGCGGGCATCGACGAGGGCGCTCCGGCTGAGGGGATCCTCGAGGTCGGCGACATCATCCTCGCGATCGACGGGGGGAGCGAGTTCGAGGATGTCGACGAGCTCGTCGAGACGATCGGCGCGCACGGCACCGACACGCCCGCCGAGTTCCTCATCGAGCGCGACGGCAAGCGCATGACGGTCGAGATCACGCCGCAGCTGGGCGAGAGCGGCCGCCCCATCATCGGCATCTACGTCGAGACCGCGTTCGACTTCCCGATCGACGTCGAGATCGAGCTCGAGAATGTCGGTGGTCCGAGCGCCGGCATGATGTTCGCGCTCGGGATCTACGACAAGCTCACCCCCGGAGCGCTCACGGGTGGCGAGAGCATCGCCGGCACCGGCACGATCAACGCCGCGGGGGAGGTCGGCGCGATCGGCGGCATCGAGCAGAAGATGTGGGGTGCCGTCGATGCCGGCGCATCCTGGTTCCTCGCACCCACCCGCAACTGCGCCGCGGTCGTGGGCAACGTCCCGCCCGGCCTCGACGTCGTCGCGGTCTCGACGCTCGACGAGGCCGTCGACGCGATCGAGATCATCGCGAGCGGTGGCGACACCGCCGCACTGCCGACCTGCAGCTGAGCCCCAGCCCGCAGCCCAGGCCCGCCGGATAGACTCCGTGCCGCACCGACCGTCAGGAGACCAACAAGTGTCAGCACCCTCGGCCACCCCGCAGCGCACGTCACGAGGACGTCGTGCGATCGTCCTCACCGTGATCGTGATCGTCGCGGTCGTCGCCCTGTTCTTCATCGCGTCGTCGTTCGCCGCGGACATCCTCTGGTACCAGCAGCTCGGCTTCCTGAATGTGCTCACGACCGAGTGGGTCGCCCGCCTCGCGATGTGGGTCATCGGCTTCCTCGGGATCGGCATCCCCGTGTGGCTCGGCATCAACATCGCCTACCGCACCCGCCCGGTGTATGCCCAGCTCGGCGCTCAGCTCGACCGCTACCAGGCGATCATCGAGCCGCTGCGCCGCGTCGCGATGTGGCTCGTGCCAGCGATCCTCGGGGCATTCGGCGGCTTTGCGGCCTCGGCGCAGTGGACGACCGTCGCGCTGTGGCTCAACCGCACGCCATTCGGCGAGGTCGATCCTGAGTTCGGCTTCGACATCTCCTTCTTCGTCTTCGAGCTGCCCTTCTACCGCGGCGTCGTCACGTTCGCGCTGTGGGCCGTCGGTCTCGCGACGCTCCTCACGCTCGCGACCGTCTACCTCTATGGCTCGATCCGCGTCGTCGGTCGCCAGATCCGCATCTCGCGGGCCGCGCGCATCCAGCTTGCGATCATGCTCGGCCTCTACATCGCGCTCCAGGGTGTGAGCCTGTGGCTCGACCAGTACGCATTCCTCTCGGAGGCGGGAGTCGGCTTCCTCGCGACCGGCGCGGGCTACACCGAGGTCAACGCGCTCATCCCCGGCAAGGCGATCCTCGCCGGCGCCGCGCTGCTCGTCGCGATCGCCTGCTTCGTCACCGCCGTCATCGGACGCTGGCGCATCCCGATCATCGGCGTCGCACTCCTCATCGTGCTCTCGCTCGTGGTCGGTGCGGCCTACCCGTGGATCGTCCAGCGATTCCAGGTCGAGCCGAGCGCCAAGACCTACGAGGCCCCATTCATCGAGCGAGAGATCGCTGCCACGCGGACGGCATTCGGTGTCGCCGACGTCGAGGAGATCCCGTACTCGGCGGTCACCGATGCGGAGCCCGGTGCGCTCCGCGAGGACGCCGAGACGACCGCCTCGATCCGCATCCTCGACCCGGCGATCGCTCCGCGGGCATTCGCCCAGCTCCAGCAGATCAAGCAGTACTACACCTTCCCGAACCGCCTCGACGTGGACCGCTACGAGATCGACGGCACGACGCAGGACACCGTCATCGCGGTCCGCGAACTCAACCAGGCCGGTCTCGGCGACTCGCGCTCCTGGTACAACGACTCGGTCGTCTACACCCACGGCATCGGCGTCGTCGCGGCATACGGCAACCAGCGCGAGTCGGACGGTCAGCCGCTCTTCCTCGAGAAGGACATCCCGCCGGCGGGCGAGCTCGGCGAGTTCGAGCCGCGTGTGTACTTCGGCGAGAACAGCCCCGAGTACTCGATCGTCGGCGCGCCGGAGGGCTCGACCCCGGTCGAGCTCGACTATCCGGCCGGTGGCGTCGACTCGACGCAGACGATCACGACGACGTTCAGCGGCGACGGTGGTCCGAAGCTCGACAACCTCTTCACGCGCCTCGTGTACGCGATCAAGTTCCAGTCCGAGCAGATCCTCTTCTCCGACGCGGTGAACTCCGAGTCGCAGATCCTCTACGACCGCAACCCGCGTGAGCGCGTCCAGCGTGCCGCGCCATACCTGACGCTCGACAACGACATCTACCCGGCGATCGTCGACGGCAGGATCGTGTGGATCGTCGACGGCTACACGACGACGAACAAGTACCCGTACTCGCAGACCGTCGACCTCATCAGCGCGGTCGCCGACGCGGACACGCCAGTGAGCTCGCTGCGCACGCTGCCCGTCAACTATGTGCGCAACTCGGTGAAGGCGACCGTGGACGCGTACGACGGCTCCGTCACGCTCTACGCGTGGGATGCTGAGGACCCGGTCCTCGCGACGTGGCAGAAGGTCTTCCCCTCGACGGTCCGTGACGCGAGCGAGATGAGCACCGAGCTCCTCGACCACGTGCGCTACCCGGCCGACCTCTTCAAGGTCCAGCGCCAGGTCCTCGGGGCGTACCACGTGACCGACCCCGGCGTGTTCTATTCGGGTGAGGACCAGTGGGTGACGCCGGCCGACCCGGTCGACAACCCGAGTGGCGCGCTCCAGCCGCCGTACTACCTGACGATGGAGGTCCCGGGATCCGACGACCCGGCATTCACCATCTACTCCACGTACATCCCGCGCGCGACGGCAGGTGCCCAGCGCGACGTCCTCACCGGATATCTCGCGGCGAATGCCGATGCTGGCGACAACTACGGCAAGCTCACGCTCCTGACGCTGCCTACGCAGTCGATCCCGGGCCCCGGCCAGGTCTTCAACAACTTCAAGACCGACGCGATCGTCTCGGCCGAGATCCTCGGCCTCACCGGTGGCTCGTCGAACGACATCATCTACGGCAACCTCCTGACGCTCCCGGTCGGCGGCGGTCTGCTCTACGTGCAGCCTGTCTACGTCCAGGCGGCGAGCGGCACGCAGTACCCGCTGCTGCGCAAGGTGCTCGTCGGATTCGGCGACGGCATCGCCTTCGAGGACACGCTCGACGAGGCGCTCGACGTGCTCTTCGGCGGTGACTCCGGTGCGAATGCGGGCGACAGCGGCGAGGGCGGCTCCGGCGAGACGCCTGGCACGCCCACGCCGAACCCCACCCCGACGCCGACTCCGACGCCGACCGCTGAGCCGACGCCGAGCCCCACGCCGACTGGTGAGCCGACCCCGACGCCGACGATCCCGCCGCTCAGCGAGGCGCAGCTCGCAGCGCTCGCGGACGCGCTCGCGGACTACGAGGCAGCCCTCGCGGCGCGGACCGCTGCCTACGCGTCCGGCGACCTCGTCGCCGCGGCGCAGGCGGACGAGCGCATGCAGGACGCGATCGAGCGGGCCAACGCGGCGGTGGGCCAGTAGCGCCAATCGCGACAGATGCGGAAGGCCGCGCCGGAGCTCAGGCTCTCGGCGCGGCCTTCTGGGCTATGCCTGGCCGTCGAGCCACGCGAGCACGGCGAGCACGCGGCGGTGTGCCGAACCGGTCTCCTCGAGGCCGAGCTTCATGAAGATCGAGGTGATGTGCTTCTCCACCGCACCGAGGCCGATATGGAGTGAGGCGGCGATCGCGGGATTCGACCGCCCCTCCGCCATGAGCTGCAGCACGTCGCGCTCCCGCGCGGTGAGCTGCTCGACCGGGTCACGACGCCGACCCATGAGATGCGTCACGACCTCTGGGTCGAGGACGGTGCCGCCCGAGGCGATGCGCTCGAGCGCGTCGCTCAGCTCCTCGAGGGACGCGACGCGGTCCTTCAGCAGGTAGCCGACGCCTTCCGCACCCGCCCCGAGCAGCTCGCGAGCGTAGAGCGCTTCGACGTACTGGGAGAGCAGGAGGATCCCGATCTCGGGGTGGGTGCCGCGCAGGTGCAGGGCCGCGCGGACCCCTTCGTCACGGAATGTCGGAGGCATCCGGACATCGAGGATCACGAGCTCCGGTCGCAGGTCGCCGACAGCAGTGATCAGCGCATCCCCGTCTGGGAATGCGCCGACCACTTCGTGTCCCGCTTCGCGGAGAACTCTGACGAGACCTTCTCTCAGGAGTACCGAATCCTCAGCGACCGCGACACGCACCATGCTCACCAGGGTAGGTGCGCGGTCACCACCGTCGGTCCGCCCTCCGGGCTCGACACGCGCATCGAACCGCCGAGGCCCGCGACTCGCTCCTGGAGTCCCGCGATGCCGTGACCGGGGACCGTCGTCGCGCCACCCACGCCGTTGTCGGCGATCGTGATCGTGACACCGCGAGGTGCCTCGCTCAGCGCGACCGTGACCTCGATGCGGGACGCCTTGGAGTGCTTCACCGCATTGGTGAGGCCCTCGCTCGCGATGAAGTACGCGTTGCGCTCGATCTCGGGCGGCAGCTGCGTGCCCGCCGGCATTCCGTCGATGATCTCGATCGGGACGGCGCTCACGGTCGCCGCCGACTCGAGGGCCGGGACGAGACCGCGGTCCTGGAGGATGGGCGGGGCGAAGCCGCGGGACAGGGCGCGGAGCTCGTCGAGCGCCTCGCGAGCCTGCTCGGTCGCCGAGGCGATGAGCTCGCGGGCCTGCTCGGGCGATTCGTCGACGCGGCGGTCGGCGGAGGCGAGATCCATCTGCATGCGGATGAGACGCTGCTGCGGGCCATCGTGGATGTCTCGCTCGAGACGGCGGAGCGCGGTGTCCTCAGCGGCGACGGCGGCGGCGCGAGACGCCTCGGCGCTCGCCGCCTTCTGCTGCAGCTCCTTGGTGCGGGAGACGCCGAGCAGGCCTCGGGCGACGCCCCAGTTCATCCACAGGAGTCCTCGGAGGATCGCCGGCAGGAGGATGAGGAAGATGACACCGACGATCGTCAGCATGAGGTCAGCGGTGAACACGCCACCCGGAAGCGACGCCTCCCACGTGATCTTGCGCCCGGGGAGCGACCACTCCCAGAGGAACCAGGTCGTCGCGCCGAGTGCGATGCCGACGCTCACCCAGGCAAGCGTCACGGATACGACGCCGACGATGAACTGCGGCAGCAGGTAGTGGATGACGTAGAGCCAGTAGTTCGGGTTGCCAAACATCGAGCCGAGCCACGGCAGGAAGCCCTGGCGACTCTCGAATGCCGGGCGCGGGATGCGCGGCATGCCTGCCCACTCGAGGACGGCGATCTCCGCGGTGCCGAATGCGCGCGCGACGTAGAACGCTGCGACGATCACGAAGACGCCGAGCAGCAGCGCGAAGAGCAGGCCGAGGCCCGAGGCCATGAGGCCCCACATGAGGCCGAATGCCACGTACCCCATGACACCGATGGCGATGATGGCAGCGAACTGCTTCGGCGCGGACGCCCACAGGGCGCCATATCGCTGCCAGAAGCCCGGCCGCTGCTCGGTGATTGTCGTCATTGCTGTGATTCCTCCATCAGGACCGGGCGCGGTTCAGCCCGGTGCGCACACCAGCCTCGTCATCGGCGGGACGCGAGCACATGGAGCACACCGACGAATCCGGGGTGGGGCATACCCCCCCTATGCCCCGAGGGTCGGTGGCGGCGCTCGCAAAGCGGCCTCGACCGTCGTACAGGTTCCCACGGATCAGACCCAGGTGCGGGGATGGTAGACTCGTATCACCGACGCGGGGTGGAGCAGCTCGGTAGCTCGCCGGGCTCATAACCCGGAGGTCACAGGTTCAAATCCTGTCCCCGCAACGAAGAGAAGGCTCCGAGGCGCAAGCCTCGGGGCCTTCTGCGTTGGCGGTCGGCGCGTGCGGGGCCCCGCGCTCGCGCGGAAATGCGATGAGCTTCACGAGCCCCCGTGCTCCACAGAGCGCCGCGGCTAGGATCGCTGCGATGAGCACGCGACCCGAGCCTGTGGTGTACCAGCGCAACGCCCTAGCGCCCGGGCTGCTCGCGGCGGTGTTCCTCGTCGCGGGCCTGTTCTTCACCGAGGACACGTGGTTCATCCTCGTCCGGCTCGTCGCGTCGATCTTCGCGCTCATCGTCGCGTGGTTCGCGGTCCAGGCGAAGCAGTGGTGGTGGATCATTCCGTTCGCGGCGATCGCGGTGTGCTGGAACCCGATCGTCGACTTCGGCTTCGCCGGGACAGCGTGGCTGTCTGCGCAGGTCGTCGCCGCCGGGGTGTTCCTCGCTGCGGGGCTGTTCATCAAGATCCGGCGCGAAGATCCGCAGGGTCGCACCGACACCCGCCGCCGCTGACCCGGGGCTGCGGAACGCGACCCTCGCCGACTCGCCCAGCGCGGATCGAGCCGGACTTGACTACCGTCGAGGCGTGTTCAAGACGCCGAGAAAGCTCTTCTTCGTCCTGTCGATCGCCGAGGCGGTGTCGTGGACGCTCCTCATCACGGCGCTCATCCTCCGCGCGACGCTCGGCCTGCAGATCGCGACCGTCATCGCGGGCTCGATCCACGGATTCGTCTTCCTCTCATATGGCGCGACCGCGATCCTCCTCGCCTTCAACAACCGCTGGAGTGCGTGGCCGGCGATCGTCGCGATCGTGAGCGCGATCGTCCCGTACGCGACGATCCCGACCGAGATCTGGCTCTCTCGCTCCGGTCGACTCGACGGTGTCTGGCGCACCGAGCTCGCCGATGACCCCGCCGACCGCCGCTGGTACGACGGGCTCCTGCGCTGGTTCCTCCTGCGCCCGTGGGTCCTCGCGCTCCTCATCGTCGCGGCCGTCGCGGCCCTCTACTTCATCCTCGTCACGATCGGCCCGCCTGGCGGCCGCCACTGACCTTGGCTGAGCCCAGCCCATTGCCGCGGCGCCGCGCCGGGTATTGACTGGCGCCATGTCCAAGGTGCGCGTCCACAACATCGGCATCTCGCTCGACGGCTACGCGACCGGCGAGGGACAGAGCCTCGAGGCGCCGTTCGGTCACGCGGGGCTGCGGCTCATGCAGTGGTACATCGGCACCGAGACATTCCAGGCTCAGACTGGGCTCCGGGAGCGTGCGCCGATCTCGCCCGACTCCTCCGCGGATGATGCCCTCGCGCGCCTGGCCTGGGAGGGCATCGGCGTCGAGATCATGGGTGCGGGGAAGTTCGGCCCGCCCGGATGGCAGGACGATCCCGACTGGCGCGGCTGGTGGGGTGACGACCCGCCGTTCCACACGCCCGTCATCGTCCTCACGCATCGACCGCCCCGCGAGATTCTCGAGCTCGATGGCGGCAACGTCTTCCACTTCATGAATGCCTCGCCCGAGGTCGCGCTCGATCGCGCGCGCGAACTCGCAGGCGGCCTCGACATCCGTCTCGGTGGCGGGCCGACGAGCATCGCCGAGTTCCTCGCGGCCGACCTCGTCGATCACCTGCACGTCGCCATCAACCCGGTCATCCTCGGTCGCGGCGTCCGCCTATGGGACGGACTCGAAGGGCTCGAGGAGCGATTCGACACCGATTTCACGCCCGCGCCGAGCGGTGTCGTCCACGCGGTGTTCGAGCGCAGGCCGCGCTGAGCGCGGCCTATCCGGCGATCAGTCGAGCGCGAACAGGAACTCCGCCAGGACGGCGAGCGCCTCGGGGTCGTTCTGCACGGCATGCCCGCGCCCGGGGAACACCGCGGATTCCGCGCCCGGATTCGCCTCGAGGAATCCCTCGGCATTCGACACCGGCGTCGACAGGTCCCAGCCACCCGACATCACGAGCGTCGGCACCTCGGGAAGTGGACCCGACAGCGGCGCATCGAATGCCTCGACCGGCCACAGCGAGCAGGACACGATGGGGCCCACCTCACCCGCGACCGACGTCGGGTACGGCCAGGTCGCCTCGGGTGTCAGCGCGGCGACGGCCGCGGCGATCGCCGGTGCGCGATCTGCGACTGCAGTCGTGGCGTCACCCCATGGCATCGGGGTATCGGAGCACAGCGTCGCGATGTGCGCCCCGGCACTGAAGCTCTCCAGGTCGGCGCTCGACAGGCCCTCGACCTCCGCGATGACAGCGTCGAGCGGCGCGAGGTCGCCAGCGGTCGCGGCCTCGAGCGCGGCGAGCAGCCCGGTGAATGCCCCGCCCATCGCGGACTGCCCGATGATTGCGTTGAGGAGCGGGAGCGCCGGGTAGCCGGCCGCGGTGATCGACTCGATCGCGGCGGCAGGGTCGAAGCCGCACGCATCCGACTCGCACAGCTCCGTGAGCACGCGAGCCGTCGACTGCATCGACGAGAGCAGGAACGGGTCGGCACCCTCGGTCGGCACGAGGCCGTCGAGCACGAGCGCCCGCACCGCCTCGGGGTGGCGCAGCGCGTACTGCTGCGCGGTGAACGTCCCGTAGCTCGTGCCGTCGAGGATCCAGCGGTCGACCCCGAGGGCCTCGCGCAGCACCTCGAGGTCGGCGATCGCGTCCGCCGTGGACTGGTGCAGTGCACGATCGCCGAGGATCTCCGCGCACTCCGCGACGGCCTCCGCGCTCGGCGCAGCGACATCGCTCGTGCCCACCGCGTCCTGCAGCATCGGGCAGCTCAGGGCATCGGCGCCCGTGCCGCGGAGATCCATCGCGACGATGTCGAACTGGCCGCGGATGTCGGCCATGACATAGGGCGCGATCGCGGCCGACCATCGTGAGACCCCACCAGGGCCGCCGCCGATGTACAGGACCGTGCCGCGCGACTCCTCGCGACTCAGTCCGGAGTCCGCGATGATCACGTCGAGCCACAGGCTCTCCCCGCTCGGCTCTTCGGGATCGAGCGGCACCTCGATCGCGCCGCAGACGTAGCCCTCGAGGCTCGGGACATACAGCGACGACGCGAGCTCCTCCGGGCACGCGCTCGCGCCGAACCGCTCGACGGCGGCGCTCGCGACATCGCCGAGTGCGGGTGCGGGAGCTTCGGTCCCGCTCGTCGGTGCGTCGGACGGCGTCTCGGGAGCTGGCCCGGTGACACAGCCGGCGAGGAGCAGTGACGCGGCCCCGAGCATTCCGAGCGCGATGAGCGAGCCGAGTCGTCCGGTCGGTCGGGTCCGGTCCATATGCGCTACTCCCATGCAGTCCGACGTCCAGCGGTCACCGCGAGCGCGATCCGGTGCAGCACCCACACGCCGAATCCGACGATCGCGACGACCTGCATCCCCGCGAGCCAGACGGCCGCGCCGACAGCGAGCACGAGGAATGTCTCGAGAGCGAGTTTGCCAGCCGGCGGCAGCGAAAGGGGCGCCTTGGGCGACATCCACATCGCCCAGATCGTCACCACGACGATCGGCGCGATGACCCCGACGATCCAGTCGAACGGCGCGGGCAGGAGCATGAAGGAGGCGATCGCGGCACCCGCGACGAGCGCGAGCTCGATCATGAACCTGACGACGAGAGCGATGCTGCGGAGTGTGAGCACCAGCCGATTCTCCCGCTTGCGGTGGACGGCTGCCGACCACACGCTGGTCTCATGGGATTCGATCGCGTCGTCACCGGACATCAGGGGGACTTCCCGTCGCGCACCGCCGACCAGGGGGCATTCGCCTACGCCAAGCACCAGGTGACCGAGAAGCTCGGCAACCAGCTGCAGGTCGCATTCATGGAGATCCCGCCCGGTCGGTCGGCATTCCCGTATCACTGGCACGAGAACGTGACCGAGGCCTACGTCATCCTCGAAGGGCGGGGGCTCGTCCGCACGCCCGAGCGCGAGTTCGAAATCGGGCCGGGCCAGGTCGTCGTCTTCCCGCCGGGGCCGGCGGGCTCGCACCGCATGACGAACACGGGCGAGGTGCCGCTGCGTTACGTCGACATCGACTCGACGGATGACCCGGACGTATGCCACTACCCGGACTCCGGCAAGAGCGCGCACATCTCCTCGCACGGCGTGCGGATCTGGCGCGACGCGGACGAGATCGGGTACTACGACGGCGAGCCTGACGCCTGAGCGCGTCCCGTCACGCCTCCAGCCGTGTCATCACCGAGACCCGGCGTAGGCCATCATGTGAGGGACGAAGGGATGCCTCTCGATGAGCGACGACCAGCAGGGACCGGCGATGACGCCGACCGAGGGGAGCGGAACCCCGGCCACCACCGCGGCTGGCACGACCGCGGCAGGCACGCCAGCGGCGGGTGCCCCGGGCGGACGTGACCGCTACAACGGCGGGTGGTTCCGTCTCTTCCACCCGTACACCGTCGGGTTCTTCCTGACGCTCGGCGGGCTCACGGCCTTCGTGCTCGGGCTCGCGGTGTCCTCGCTCACGACGGTCATCATCTATCTCGTCTTCGCGATTTTCGCGGCGCTCGGACTCGACCCGCTCGTGCGATTCCTCGCCAATCGCGGGATCAAGCGCGGGTGGGCGATCGTGATCGTCTTCGCCGCCTTCGTCCTCATCGTCGCCGGGATCCTGTGGCTCGTGCTCCCGACGCTCATCACGCAGATCATCGAAGCGATCTCCTCGCTCCCGCAGATGGTCACCGACTTCCAGAAGACCGAGTTCTACGCGTGGCTGACGACGAATCTCGGCAGCTCCGTGAGCGACATCCTCAGTCAGGTCCGGACCTTCCTCACCGACCCGAGCAACCTGCTCAACATCAGCGGCGGCATCCTCAAGGTCGGCGTCAATGTCGCGACGGGCATCTCGGGCACCGTCATCGTGCTGGTGCTGACGCTCTACTTCCTCGCCTCGCTCCCGTCGATCAAGGCCGCATTCGTGAAGATCGCGCCGGCGCACAGCCGCCCGAAGGTCGCAGAGATCACAGGCCAGGTGACGAACTCGATCGGCGGCTACCTGTCCGGGATGGTCGTCCTCGCCTTCGCAAACGCGGTCGTCGCGCTCATCATCTTCCTCGTCGTGGGGGCGCCATTCGCGATCCTCGGCGCGGTGCTCGCCTTCGGCATCACGCTCATTCCCCTCGTGGGCTCGGTCATCTTCTGGCTCGGCGCCTCGGTCGCCCTGCTCATCACGAACCCGATCGCCGCACTCATCTTCGCCATCGCATACCTCATCTATATGCAGCTCGAGGCATACGTGCTCACCCCGCGGGTCATGAACCGCACGATCTCGATCCCTGGCGGCTTCGTCGTCATCGGCGCGCTCGTCGGCGGGACGCTCCTCGGCCTCCTCGGTGCGCTCATCGCGATCCCCGTGACCGCCTCGCTCATCCTCATCTACAAGCAGGTCATCCAGCCGCAGCTCGACGCCAAGGTCTGATCCGGTCCGGACTGAGGAGCCGGATGCCTGACCTCGGCTGGCGGGCAGGCATCCGCCGCGTCGCGCGTCACCGAATCGCGAGCCGCACCCAATCCGCCGGGTCGATCCCCGGGTCGGCGAGGACGGCGGCGTCGACCGGCTTCGCCGCGCGCATGAGGTCCTGCACGTGGTCGTTCACGTCCCACACATTGACGTTCGCGCCGCCGGCGACGACCCCGCTCTTGAGGTAGAACGCGACGAACTCGCCCGCCTCGAGCGAGCCGCGGATCACGACCTCCTCGGGGCGCACAGGCCAGCCCGAGTACTCCATCCCGAGTTCGTACTGGTCCGAGAAGAAGAAGGGGAGGCGAGTGTAGGGCGTCGCGGCACCCGCGGCATTCGCCCCCGCGGCGAGGCCCTGCTCGAGCGCATTCGCCCAATGCTCGACGCGCACTCGGCCACCGAAGACAGGGTGGGCGTGCGACGCGATATCGCCCGCTGCGTACACATCCGGGTGGCTCGTGATGAGCTCACCATCGACCAGGACACCGTCCTCGACCGCGAGTCCCGCGGCTTGCGCGAGCGAGACATTCGGCCTCGCGCCTGTGCCCCACACGAGCGTGTCCGTCTCGACGCGGCTGCCATCGCTCAGGGTCGCGACGAGCGCCTCGCCGCTGTCCTCCACCGAGACGATCTCGGCGCCGAGCCGCACATCCACGCCGTGTCCACGATGAAGGCGCACGAAGAAGTCGCCGACGCGCCGCCCGAGCACGCGCTCCAGGAGCGCCTCGCCGCGGACGATCATCGTCACCTCGACGCCCCGTGCGACCGCGCTCGCAGCGACCTCGGCGCCGATCCATCCTCCGCCGACGACGATGAGCCGCGAGCCGCGGGTGAACCGGTCGCGCAGCGCGATCGAGTCGTCGATCGTCCGGAGCGTGAATGTCCCGCGCGCGGTCGCGCCGGGGAGGTCGGGGCGGACGGGGGTCGAGCCGGTCGCGAGCACGAGCTTCGCGTAGTCGAATGACGCGCCGCCGCGGAGGCGCACGGCATGGTTCGCGACATCGAGCGCCTCGACGACCTCGCCCGTGTGGATCTCGACGCCCTGCTGGTCGTGCCAGTCGCCGTCATAGATGTACGTCGACTCGGGCTCGTCGGCACCCTGCAGCACGGCCTTGGACAGGGGAGGACGTTCGTAGGGGATGCGCGGCTCCGCCCCGATGATGCGGACGGGGCCCTCCCAGCCCGCTTCGCGCGCGCCCTCCGCGGCCTTCGCGCCGGCCAGTCCGCCTCCGACGATGACGAGTGCGTCGCGCATCCCGACTCCTCTCGATCAGTCTCGATGAGTGGGGCCGACCGTAGCACCTCACGCCGGGCTGAGCGAGGCCTCCAGGTGGCTGTGCAGGCGTGCGATCGCCGCTGGGGAGAGCGGGCCGGGGGAGCCGACGAGCGCAGCGATGCGCAGGTCGGAGGTCACCCCGACGCCGTCCACGACGAAGCCGTTGCCCGCCGTCCAGTCGGCGCCGACGAAGCACAGGATGCCTCGCACCGGGATCTCGGGCTCGCCGAGTATCGCGGCGACGACAGCGGCCTGCCAGCGCACCGCGTCGACGAGCGCGGTCCAATCCTCGTGCCCCACCCACAGGCGGCGACGCCGGTCGATCTCACCGGGCGGCGCCTCGAATCGGGGGTGCTCCGTGTAGTTCTTCGCGTCGATGACGTAGATGCCCGTCGGGGCGACGACGATGTGGTCGATGTTCGCGGAGCGTCCTGGCATCGCGCGGTCGTGGAGCACCTGGATGCCCTCGACATCATCGAGCACGCGGCCCACGATCGCCTCGCCCGCGGAGCCGCGCTCCCACGCGCTGAGCTCCCGCGAGTGGAGCGAGGCGTCGCGAAGGAGATCGCGAAGGATCGGCGGGGCATCGCGCATCATGCGCTCGCGCTCCCGACGCAGTCGCGCGTACTCGCGCTGCGCCGAGGCGCCAGCCCAGCCGCGATCCTCGCTCACGCGCTCAGGCTAGTCCGCGCTTCCGCGTGATCCTGGGTCGCAGTATTCACACGCTCGCGGCGATGCGCTCGAGGCGCTCGTAGCTCGACTCCATGCCCTCGGTCATGCCCGTCGCGAGGATCATGTCTCGGATCTCCCTGCTCGGGTACGTGATGAGGAGCGATATGAGGGTCCCGGGCTCGACCGGCGTGAGCGTGAGCTCGTTGAGGGTCGAGGGGCCGTCCGTGCCGAGCATTCGCTCGGTCGTCACCGCGCGATACGGTGCCGCGGACTCGACGAGCTCTCCCGTGAAGCCGAATCGGCCCTCGCCGTCGGTCTCCGCCCATTCGTAGACGTAGGTGTCGCCGACATTCTGCGCGACCTCGCAGCGAGGCATCGTCCATCCCTCGGGGCCGAGCAGCCACTGCTGCATGAGGCTCGGCTCGTGGTGGGCACGCCACACCAGGTCGGCGGGTGCGCGGAGGATGCGAGACACGCGGACCGTCGTGTCGTCGAGGAGCTGCGCATCCGTCGCGAAGCTCGTCGCGTAGTCGGCGAGTTCGGCGAGGACCGCGTCCATCTGCGACATCGCGGCGATGCCGCCTTCCTCCATGCCCATCGACAGGAGGTGCTCGAGCTCCTCGCGGGAGTTGAACCATGTGGTGACGGTCAGTCGCGAGCCGCCAGGGATCTCGTCGAAGCGGAACTCCATCTCCATCGTCGGCATCTCGGTGTTGCGTGAGCCGTCGGGGTTCGCGAAGCCGTCGCGGACGCGGAACGACTCGCCGGGCGTGACCTTGAGGTACTCCCAATATCCGCGCGACACATCCTCCGGGTTCGGTCCGTGCATCGCGTAGTGGCTCTGGCCGCCGACGTGCAGGTCGTGGCGGGTGAATGTCGCGGGCCACTGGGGCGGTCCCCAGAACTTCTCGAGCTGGCGCGGGTCCGCGTAGGCATCCCAGAGCCTGCTGACGCTCACGGGGAACTCGGCGACCATCGTGGAGGTGAGGGCGTCGAGGTCGTTGGTGCTGGAGATGAATGGCATGTTCAGTCCTTCGGTGCGGTGTCGATGTCGGACGCATCGTTGCGTTCCGATGCGAAGAGGGCGTCGAGTCGGGAGATCCGGGAGCGCCACAGCGCCTCGTACTCGTCGAGGAGCGCCTGTGCGCGCTGGATCGCTTCAGGGTTGCCGCGGACGAGGCGCAGCCGACCCTGCTGCGATTTCGTGACGAGGCCAGCGGCCTCGAGGACCGCGATGTGCTTCTGCACCGCGGCGAATGACATGGCGTACTCCTCGGCCAGATCGGAGACGGAGGACTCCGCCTGGAGCGTCCTGCGGAGGATGTCGCGCCTGGTCGCGTCGGCGAGCGCTCGGAAGATCCGGTCGACATCGTCGTCGCTGAGCGACGCGTTGAGATCGAGCGTTTGTGCAACCATTTGGTTGTACGTTAGGACGGCGGGGAGCGCACGTCAAGGGAGAGCCGGAGCGTCGGAGAGCCCTCAGCCCTCGGCGACGCGCTTGAGCGATGCGAGCCCTCGCTCGAAAGACGGGCCGATGAACTTCTCCATGTTCATGAGCGCGCGCATCACGGCATTCTGCGTCCCCCGCATCGTCCATGAGACCTCCGTCCCGCCCTCGACGGGCACGAGCGCGAAGACGTGGTGGCTCGTGGATCGGAAGGGCTTGAGGAACTCGAGCTCCACCTCGATGCGCTCCGGCGAGGCGTGCGTGATCGTCATGATCCCCGAGCCCGCCTTGGAGTTGCCGCGGTACTCGTACACGGCACCCTCGCCGTCCTCGGCGCCGCGGTAGTCGCGTTCGAGATTCGGATCCTGGTCCTCGAACGGCGACCACTGTCGCCACGCGGGGAACGAGGCGATGTGCGGGTAGATCCGCTCAGGCGGTGCGGCGATCGTCACGGATCGCGTCACTGAGTACTCGGCCATGCGGACACGGTAGACCTCGTGCGCGAGGCGATCCAGGGGCGGGATGCCGGTCCGGGCCGAGTCGAGACCGGTGCCTGACTGCGTCAGCGACTGAGGATCCGGCGTGCCTGCTCAGCGAACTCCGGCGAGTTCAGCCGCTCGACGAAGATCACCGCCTCGCGGCGGATGCGCTCGACCGTCGTCTCCTCGGGACCGTGGATGAGCGCGCGCGACGCCCGGACCGCCTCGCGCGGGAGCGCCGCGACCCTGCCGGCGAGATGCTTCGCGGCATCGAGGTGCTCGCCTGGAGCGACGACCGAGGTGAGGAGCCCGGCGTCGAACGCCTCGCGGGCGCCGATCGGCTCGCCCAGGTACAGGAGTCGAGCCGCGAGCTTCGGGCCGGCGATGCGCGGGAGAAGGAGGCTGCTCCCCGCCTCCGGGACGAGCCCGAGAGGGACGAAGGGATACGAGAGGACGGCCGTCTCGTCGGCGACCGCGAAGTCGCAGTGCATGAGCATCGTCGCGCCGATGCCGACTGCCTGGCCGTGGACCGCGGCCACGAGCGGCACGCGCACCTCGATGAGCGCCATGAGGAATCGGAAGACCGCGGAGTCCTCGCCGGTGGGCGGAGAGGAGATGAAGTCGACAAGGTCGTTGCCGGCGCAGAAGCCGTGTCCCTCGCCCGAGATGAGGACCGCGCCGATCGATTCGTCCGCATCGGCTCGCCGGAGGGCGGAGGTGAGCTCCTCGTACATCGCCTGCGTGAGCGCGTTGCGCTTCGCGGGTCGGTTCAGGCGGATGTGCCGGACGCCTCCCGCATCGCTGACCTCGATGTCATTCATGCGTCGACGACCTCGACGGCCTCCATCATCCCCATGTCCTCGTGGTCGACGTAATGGCAGTGATCGACGTACTTCCCCGTGAAGTCGACGAGATTCATCTGCATCGTGAAATCGTGCGGTCCGAGCGGGAACGTGTCGCGCCACTGCGGCTTCGCGAGCGGCTGGCCGTTGATCTCGGTGACGAGGAACGGGTTGATGTGGATGTGGAAGATGTGCGTGAAGCCGTCGTCCATGTCCTCGACGTGCCACTCCTCTGCGGTGCCGAGCTGCATCTGGTACGGCGGCTTGTCTGGGTCGAATGCCTCGTGGTCGATACCGAGCGCGAGGAAGTTCCCCTTCGCGTCGTTGATCGACTCCCAGTTGACCGATCGCTTCCTGGCGATCGGGAGGACGGGCGGGTTGTAGGCGGGGAGCGACTTCGGCAGCCCCATGTCCAGCTGCGCGCCCTCGACGACGATCGTCGCGATCGTGCGGCCGAGCGATGACGCGCTCGTGTATCCGTCCGAGCCGGGTGTCGGGGGTGTGATGGGCGTCTGGTCTCCCGGAAGGAGGGTCAGGTCGTACATGCCGATGTCGCCCGCCTTGACGAGCAGCTCGACGCGGCCACCCGGGACCAGCTCGATCGCGTCCGTCACCTCCGGGGCGTCGAGCGTGTAGCCGTCATACGCGAGGACGTTGAGCGGGTGTCCCGCGAGCGAGACGAGCGCCATGTTGCTCGCCGCGGCATTCACGAATCGCCATCGCTGCACCTCGCCTGGCTGCATCGTGACGGTCGGACGGTACTGCCCGTTGATGATCCAGAACTCCTGCGCGTCCGGCCAGTAGTTGCCGTTCGGGTCCTCCGGGCGCGGCTCCGCGAGTGTGAACTCGCCCGTGAGCTCGATGTCCTGGAGGACGAAGATGCGCTCCGTCGCCGCCGCGACCTCCGGCACCTCGTCGATCTCGCCGCGGATGATGAGCGCGCCGGCGAGCCCCCCGCGCACCTGCTGCTTCACGCCACCGTGGTGATGCGGGTGGTACCAGAAGAAGCCGCCAGTGTGGTCCTCGGGGATCGTGATGTTGTAGCGCTGCCTGCCGCCGGGCTCGAGCACGAGGAACACGTTGTCGCCCGCGCCCTGCTCGGTATCGCTCGGGGAGACGTGCAGGCCGTGCGTGTGGAGGTTGGTCGTCGTCCACGCGTGCGGGCGGGTGAGGTTCGCGGCACCTTCGGATCCCGTCTCAGCGCCGGTCTGGTGATGATCGTCGCTCTCCGCCTGCTGCGAGGACGTGAGCGGCGGGAGGTCGTTCACGAGCTCGATCGCGATCGTCTCGCCAGGCTTGAGGTCCCACGTCTCGCCGGGGATCGCGCCGTTGTACACGTATGTCTTCACCGGCCGCCCGAGACCGAGGTCCACCTCGCCCCACTTCGCCGTGAGGGTCCCCCCGAGCTTTCCGCCCGAGGCGGTCCGCACAGGCGGGTTCGCGAGCTCAGGGCCGAGACCGATCGACGGCGTCTTCGCCGTGCCGCCGGTCGTGCACGCGCTCAGCAGTGCAGGCAGACCGAAGAGCGTGATCGCCCCCGCCGCGCCGAGCCCGAGCGCCTGCCGACGGCTGAACGCTGCTGACTTCTCCATACCTGCCTCCACCCGTCTATGCCCGAAGGCTAGCGCAGTTCTGACGGTGCGCTCTCCACAGCCGAGAGCGAACGCTGGAGGCGCGCTGAGCGAGCGGACGCCTCGTCCACAGCGCGGTCCGCGAGTGTCGCAATCCCGGGCTGGGCCTGTGGACAGTTCGGGCTGGCGAATCGGCGCGCCTGGCTACGGTCGCCCGCATGTCTCAGCCCGGTGCATTCACTCGATCGAGGTGTCGCCCGACCTTCGCGGCGGCCTGTCTCGCGCTCCTCGCGCTGTTCGCCGCCATGCTCGGAGTGCAGTCGCCCGCCTCCGCCCTCGGGGGCGACCCCGAGGCATACGGGCAGTGGGTCGGCGGGTACTGGCACGGCTCGTACTGGGAGGGCTCTGCACTCGTGTACTGCCTCGATCAGAGCAAGCCGACGCCCTACGGGCGGGCGATGATGGGGTCCGCTCGAGCGACGGCGGGGTGGCGAGGGCTCGATGGCAACCGCCTCGCGGGGCTCAACTGGCTCCTCGGCACGCATGGTGCATCGACCGATCCCATGACGGCGCGATCCGTGCAGGAGGCTGTGTGGGCGATCACCGGCACGGAGATCTCGGGGAGCAGGACGCCCCTCGCCGACGAGATGATCGCGGCGGTCCACGCCTATCGCGCGGAGCCTACGAGCCGCGAGGGCACCGCCCGCATTCTCGTCGCGCTCGCACCGGATGGTCGCACGGGCACCGTCACGATCGACCGGCTCGATGCCGCGCCATCCTCGGCCGCGATCAAAGGGAGGATCGAGCTCGTCAATGCGGTGTTCCGCGGCGGCACCTCGGTGCGGACGGGGACCTTCACGCGCGGGCAGACCTTCCAGATCGACGTCGTGCCGCCGAGCGACAAGCCGCGTTTCCGCGTCGAGGCCACGATCACCGCGACCTCGGAGCACACGGTCTACGCCCCGTGGATCACGTACATCGACTACGACACCGGCACGACCTTCCAGGAGATGGTCGCCGCGATCCGCAGCGACAAGCGGGAGCAGGTCGTCCACCTCGAGGACCTCGGGCGGAGCGATGTGATCGACCGGAGCTTCCAGCCCGTCGCGACCACCCGCGTGACGGCCGAGGTCGTGAATCCGGGCGAGGCCGCGACCGATCGCGTCGAGGTGAGCGTGTCCAGCGGATCGTGGGCTGACGGGGTGCGCGTGACCTTCGTCGGCACCGCGTACGGAATGTCGCGGCTCGCCGCCCCGACGCGCTCGTCCGCCATCCCGTCTGGCGCAACTGAGATCGGCACCGTCCGCATCACGGCGGACAAGCCGGGCAGCTACGTCTCGCCCGCTGTGACGGTGCCCGATCGCGGCGTGAGCCACATCGTCTGGGTATGGCGCATGCTCCGGTCAGAGCAGAGCGAGCCGGCGAAGTCATTCGTCCTCGGCGACTGGCGAGATGACTTCGCCGTGCCCGCCGAGACGCAGCTCGTGCGATTCCAGCCGAAGCTCACGACGTCCGTGTCATCTCGCATCGTGCAGCCTGGCCAGGCATTCGTCGATGTCGTCGAGGCGTCGGCCGCATCGGGGTACTGGCCGCCTGGCCTCGCCGTGACGGCTCGGGGGACGCTCTACGGGCCGCTGAGCTCTCCACCGTCGGAGCGCGCGACGGCGCCCACTAATGCCGCCGTGGCCGGCCGCGCGGCGATCGTCATGGATCGACCGAAGACCTACCGCACCGATGGCTCGATCGTCGCGACGTCGCCTGGCTACTACACGTGGGTGTGGGAGATCGATGCGGCGGAGCAGAGCGCGGATGCCCGCAAGCGACTGCGCGGCAGCTTCCTCGACCGCTACGCGCTCGCGGCTGAGACGCACGTCGTGCCGAGTCGGTTCGAGATCTCGACGAAGGTGGCCAAGCCTGTGCTGGCGGTCGGCGACCCGGCCGTCGACACGATCGCGATCAGCTCAGTCGGGACCTGGCCGCGACTCGACGGTGGCGCGGCGTCGCTCGTCCTCACGGGCGAGGCCTGGTACGTCGAGCGCGAGGAGCGCCCCTCGCGCCAGCGCGATGTCCCATCGGATGCGGTGCTGCTCGGGACCGTCTCACACACCGTCTCGGGCGCAGGCAGGTCATCCGCACCGGCAGTCGCCGCACCATCCGCTCCCTCCAAGATCGGGGCGTCGCACGGATGGATCGTCTGGGTGTGGCGCCTCGACCCGGCGAAGCAGACCGCGGCACTGCGCGAGCGCATCACCGCATGGCGTGACGACTTCGGCATGCCGGACGAGATTCAGCGCGTCGACTACCCGAGCGTGACGACCGCCGCCGTGCCGGGTGTGGGGTTCGGTCTCATCAATGGCGTGAACATCCAGGATCGCGGGGGCCCGACGAGCGGAGACGCCGCGTCAGGGGCGAGCGGCGGGGATGCGGTCGAGTCGATGGCGATGGATGCGCCGGGCCGAGTGGCGCAGACCTCTGTGCCGGTCCATCTGCCCGTGCGACCTCCTGTGGCGCGAGATACGGCGACGATCACGGGGCCGGTGCCTGCGGCCGGTGCGACGCTCGTCTTCGAGGCATTCGCTGTCCCGATGGGCGACGACGGCCTTCCCCTCGATCCGACGCTCGAGTCGGGCTGCACGCCCGAGCGGCTCATCGCGACCGTGGAGCACCCACACGTCATCACGGACCCAGGTGAGTACACGTCACCCGAGGTCGAGCTCACGCAGTATGGGCTCGTCGTGTGGCGCGCCTCACTGGTCGCGCGATCGGGCGGCGGCGATGGAGCGGTCATCGCACGCGAGCAGTGCGGCATGGAGCGGGAGACGACCGTCGTCGTGGACCTCGCGACGACTGCGACGATCTCGGGATCCTCGCCCCAGCCGCTCCTGAGCGATGAGGCGGTGATCCTCGGGTACGTGCCAGCGGACTCGACGCTCCGGTTCGATGCCTATCGACACGAACCGGGGGAGCGCGTCGACTGCGCACCCGACCAGCTCGCGTGGACGAGTGGCGAACTCCGCCTCGACGGCGGCATGTATGGGCACACGGCACCGCTCGTCGTGTCGAGTGATGCGTGGCGGCCAGAATCGTTACCGGCGGGAGTCACCGTGAGCTGGATCGCGACCCTCACGGATGCCATGGGGCGGGTGCTCGCAGCAGGGGACTGCGCTGAGCCGAGCGAGACCGTCGTCGTACCTGAGAAGCCGCGCGAAGTGCCGCCGCCGCCAGCTCCGCCCACGAGTCCCCCGACGAGCTCGCCACCGCCGCCGTCGAGCCCGTCGCCGTCCCCGTCGAGCTCCCCGTCACCTCCCCCCGAGGTCCCGGAGGAGCCCGACGAGCCGGAGGAGCCGGGGGAGCCGTCGACCGGGCCTACGGGTGAGCCGGCGAGCCTTCCGACGAACCCACCACCCGCGCTCGCCTGGACCGGAGACGATGGCCGGAAGGTGAGAGCACTCGGCGCGGGTGGCATCGGGCTCATCGCGACGGGCCTCCTCGTCGGAGCACTTGCTGGCCAGTGGCGAGCGGCCGCAGCCGGCCCGAAACCACCACGGCGCTCGCGGACGTCGGGGCGGGGCCGCCCGTGAGCAGGATTTCGGCGCCACCTCGAGGGTGGCTCGGCACGGAGACCCCAGCGTCGCGGTGGGACACTGGACCGGTGACCGAGACTGCGACGCACCCCCTGCTCGATGGCCGCACCGATCACTCGCCCCTCGTGCGGGCGCTCCGCGGAGAGCGCCCCGAGCGCACACCTGTGTGGTTCATGGGACAGGCGGGCCCGAGCCTCCCCGAGCACCGCGATGCGACGGATGGCGGCTCGTCGCTCGACGTGAGCCTCGACCCCGTGCTCGCGGCCGAGCTGACGCTCCAGCCCGTCCGCCGATACGGTGTCGATGCAGCGGTCTTCGCGAGCGACATCCTCGTGCCGCTCCGACTCGCGGGCATTGACATCGACATCGTCGATGGACAGCCCCGCATCGTGCAGCCCGTCCGGACCGCGACCGACGTCATCTACCTCCGGCCCATCGATCCGGCCGCCCTCGACCCCATCCGGGCGGGCGTCGCGATGGCCGCCGACCAACTCGGTTCGACACCCCTCATTGCGATCGCGGGCGCGCCATACACCCTCGCGTCCTACCTCATCGAAGGCGGACCCTCCGTCGACCAGCAGCAGACGCGAGCGCTCATGGTGCGCGACCCGCAGACGTGGGCGAGTCTCCTCAACTGGTGCGCCGACGTCACCGGTGAGTACCTCCGCGCTCAGCTCGAATACGGCGCGAGTGCGGGCCTCATCACGGACCCCTACGTCGGCTCGCTCTCACGCAAGGACTACTTCAAGCGCGTCGCGCCCCACACGCAGCGCGCCATCTCCCACGCGCGCGGCCTGCCGATGCCCCTCGTCCACTTCGGTCTCGGCACGAGCGAATACCTCGACATCCTCGGCGGGGTCGGGGTCAGCGCGATCGGCATCGACTGGCGCACCCCGATCGACACCGCGATCGAGCGGACCAGCGGTCTCTTCCCCGTGCAGGGCAATATCGACCCCGCGTTCCTCAGCGCCCCCTGGCGCCTGCTCCGCGCGCACCTCGCCGACATCATCGAGCGCGGTGCCGCGGCACCCGCCCACGTCATGAGCCTCGGCGACACCGTCCCGGCCGACGCCGACCCCGACGTGCTCGAGCGCATCGTCCAGTACGTCCACGGCGAGCTCCCCGAGGAGTGACATGACCGCCCGCACCACCGACACCGAGAGGACCGCCAGATGAGCACGATCAAGGTCGGCGCGTACGCCACGCGCCTCGCAACCGCTCGAGCGAGCAGGCTCGGCGTCCGACTCGGCGACCACGAGCTCATCGACGTGCCCGTGACGCCGGCCGGAGAGACCGGTGGCCTCCGTGCGGCGCTCCTTGCTGGCGAGGTCGACCTGATCGTCCATGCCTGCGAGACACTGCCGGTCGAGGCAGCCGCAGGCATTCGGATCGCCGCCTACCCCAAGCGCGGCGACGCACGCGACGCCCTCTGCACCGTCGATGGCAGCACCCTCGACGACCTCCCCGAGGGCGCACGAGTGGGCACCGACTCGGCGCTCCGCCGCGCGGAGCTACTCGCCGCGCGACCAGACCTCGACATCGTGCATCTCGGCGGCGAAGCCGCAGCACACCTCGACCGCCTCACCGCGGCCGCCGACGACGACCGCCTCGACGCGGTCATCGTCAGCGTCGCCGATCTCGAACTCCTCGGCGAATCGACGAAGGGAGTCCGTCTCGACCGCTCCGACTGGCCGACCGCGCCGGGCCAGGGTGCGCTCGCGGTCGAGGTCCGCACCGACGCACCGCGAGAGGTCGTCCGCCGGGTGGAAGCACTCGACCACCGCACGACGAGGCTCACGACCAGCGCGGAGCGCGGAGTCCTCGCCGAGCTCGGGGTCGAGGCTGCCTCCGCGGTCGGCGCGATTGCGCTGCTCGACGACGGATTGCTCTTCCTGACCGCATCCGTTTATGCACTCGATGGAAGTTCCTCGCGCACCTCCTCCCATGCGGCCTACCCTGAGGACACCGCGGACCCGGCGGCGGAGCTCGCCGGGCGCGTGGCCAAGGAGTTGCTCGAACTCGGGGTGGTGTAGCCCCACGGAGGTGCAGGATGGCGCGACCGCTCGCAGGCTGGAGAGTTCTCGTCCCACGCGGCGGCGCATGGGGCAGCGATCTCATCGATCGACTCACCGACGCCGGCGCGACGGCCGTGCTCGTCCCGCTCATCGCCTTCGAACCGCCTGAGGATGAAGCCGCGCTCACCGCGGCGTTCGAACGGCTCGCCGCCGGCGAATACGACTGGCTCGCGATCACCTCCGCCACGACCGTGGGCGCGCTTGCCCGCCATGGCGCGATCGTCCCCGAGCGCACCCGCATCGCTGCAGTCGGGACCCACACGGCGAAGGCGGCTCATGAAGCCGGCTACCGCGTCGACTTCGTGCCCGCCGGAGAGCAGTCCGCGCACGGCCTCATCGACGAGTGGCCCGTGCCCAAGCCCGGCCAGCGTGTGCTGCTCCCGCAGTCCGAGGTCGCCGACGAGCTCCTCCTCGAAGGACTCGCCGATCTCGGCCTCGCGCCGGAGCGCGTCACCGCCTATCGGACCGTGAGCGTCCCTGCACCCGACGACATGGCGCAGCTCGTCGCAGCCGGACGGTTCGATGCCATCCTGGTCACCGCGGGCAGCGTCGCGGCGCGTGTCGCCGACGAGTTCCCCGAGATCCCGGAGTCCACCCACATCGTCTGCATCGGCCCCCGCACGGCGGGCGAGGCGGCGACCGTCGGTCTCGCGCTTTCGGCGATCGCACCGGAACGCAGCGGCGCCTCCATGGTCGAGACGCTCATCGGTCTCGCGACCGACGGCGCCTGAGCTCCCGACGCTCCCGGCTAGAGTCGGGGGCATGGCACGTGGGGTCGCAGTCGCGCAGTTCGCACCGGTGGCCGATGAAGCGGCCAACCTCGACACCATCGCCCGCCTCGCGCGGGAGGCCGCCGCTCGGGGCGCCGCACTCATCGCATTTCCCGAGTACTCCGCGTACTTCGATGGCGCGCCAGGCCCGGGTTGGCGGGCGCACGCGCAGTCGCTCGACGGGGCATTCGTCACGGCACTTGCCGCTCTCGCCGAGGAGCTCGACGTCACGCTCGTCGCGGGCATGATCGAGCCGGCGAGTGACGACGTGCGCGTCCGCAACACGATCGTCGCCGTCGCGCCTCGCGTCGGCGTCGTCGCGTGCTACCGCAAGCTCCACCTCTACGACGCCTTCGGTGCGCAGGAGTCCGAGTGGATCGAGCCTGGCGAGATCACCGAGCCCGACGTCTTCGCGTGGGATGGCTTCACGGTCGGGATGCAGACCTGCTACGACGTCCGCTTCCCCGAGGTGACCCGCCGCATCGTCGACGCGGGCGCCGACCTCGTGATCGTCCCCGCGGAGTGGGTGCGCGGACCGCTCAAGGAGCAGCACTGGCGCACGCTCGTCATCGCGCGAGCCCTCGAGAACACGATCTACGTCGCGGCGCCCGGCCAGACGCCGCCGATCGGGATCGGATCGAGCCTCATCGTCGATCCCATGGGCATCGCGCTCGCCTCGCTCGGCGAGGCCGAGTCGGTCGCCGTCGCCGCGGTCGATCCGGAGCGCATCGCCTCGGTGCGGGCGGTGAACCCCGCGCTAGCCTTGCGCCGGTTCCGCGTCTCCTGACGCGGTCCGCTCGTCACGACGAGGCCGACCGCCGCAGAGGACATGCGCCGCGTGCTGGTCTACTGCAGCCGCAGCCCTTCCAGCCGACGAGCGGCCTCCTCGAGCACGGATTCCTGCTTGCAGAACGCGAATCGCATGAGCGTCGCGTACTGCCCATAGTGCGCTTCGGAGACGAGGGCGGTGACCGGAATGCCGACGACGCCGACGGCCTCCGGCAGTCGTCTCGCGAGGTCGGCGGCGTCGGTGACGCCGAGCGGAGCCGCGTCGGCGATCACGAAGTAGCCCGCGGATGGGCGGTGGACGGTGAAGCCCGCATCGGCGAGCGCGCCCGAGAGCAGATCCCGCTTCGCCCGTAGGGTCGAGGCGATGCCGTGGAACACCTCGTCTGGGAGGTCGAGGCCCGCAGCGATGGCGGGCTGGAACGGACCTGACGAGACATAGGTGAGGTACTGCTTCACGGCGACGAGCGTACGGATCAGCGGTGCGGGACCGGTCGCCCAGCCGACCTTCCAGCCCGTGGTGGAGAACGTCTTGCCGCCTGAGGAGATCGACACGGTCCGCTCGAAGGCGCCAGGCAGCGTCGCGATCGGCACGTGGGCCCCGTCGTACACGAGGTGCTCGTAGACCTCATCGGTCATGATGTGCGCATCGTGCCGGTGCGCGACCTCGACGATGCGCTCGAGCACCTCGCGCGGCCACACGGCGCCCGTGGGGTTGTGCGGGGAGTTGACGATGATGAGGCGCGTCCGGTCGGTGACGGCTGCCTCGATCGCGTCGGGATCGGGGATGAATGCCGGTGGCGCGACCGGCACGGTCACGAGCCGTGCACGGACGAGGCCGGCGAGCGCGGCGTATTCGTCGTAGTAGGGCTCGGCGGCGACGATCTCGTCTCCCGGCTCGGTGAGCGCGAGAATCGTCGCCGCGATCGCCTCGGTCGCACCAGCGGTCACGAGGACCTCGGTCGCGGGGTCGAGCGTGATGCCGTACCAATGCGCCTGGTGCCGCGCGATCGCGTCGCGCAGCTCGGGGACCCCGAGCCCCGGTGGATACTGATTCCGCCCGGTCGCGATCGCGAGCTGGGCGGCCTCGATGACCTCGAGTGGGCCGTCCTCGTCGGGGAAGCCCTGGCCGAGGTTGATCGCACCGGTCTGCGCGGCGAGCGCGGACATCTCGGCGAAGATCGTGAGTCGTGGTTGCCCCTGGTCATCCAGCAGCCCAGCTCCGTGTGCTGCGTGGCGCCAAGATCCGGGGACAGCCTGATTCACGCAGTCAGACTAACCGCGGGCGAATCCATCACTTGCGCAGAGGAGCGCCACAGCCGCGACAAATACGATGTCCAGGTTCGCGCCAGAGTCTGGCGTGGTCGAAAGGGAAGCACACCATGACCGACGAGATCGACCGCAACGAGACCGACGCGGACGCGAACACCGACACCACAGATCACACGGCACACACGGGGGAGCCGCTGCCCGCAGCGCAGCCGACCCAGTCGCCGATGGATGCGCAGCGACCCGAGGCTGCGCAGCCCGCCCCCGCGGTGACGCAGCCCGCCGGTCCGACCTATGTCGCGCTCCCCGCGCCGGCGCCCGAACGCCGTCGCAGGACGTGGATCCCGGTCACCGCGGCACTTGTCGTCGGTGCGGTCGTGGGCGGCGCCGCGGGGGCGGGCGCCACGTTCCTCATCAACCAGAACAGCCCGTTCGGGGCCAGCACGACGCCGGTGCAGGGGCCGCAGACGCTCACGGTGAGCGACTACGACGATGCGACGCAGATCACCGCGGTCGCAGACCGCGCGATGGCCTCCGTCGTGACGATCAGCGTGACTGGGCAGAATGGCGGCGGCACCGGCTCCGGCGTCGCGCTTGATGACCAGGGCCATGTCGTCACGAACAACCACGTGGTCGCGCTCGATGGCTCGACGGCGAACCCGACGATCCGCGTCACGACCTCGACTGGCCGGATCTACGACGCGACGATCGTCGGCACGGATCCGATCATGGACCTCGCCGTCATCCAGCTCGAGGAGGACGGCTGGAAGGACCTCGTCCCGGTCGAGTTCGCGGATTCCGATGATCTGAATGTCGGGGACACGACGATCGCGATCGGCGCGCCTCTCGGTCTCGCCGGCACCGTGACGAGCGGCATCATCAGCTCGCTCGGTCGCTCGATCCAGGTGCAGTCGACGACGATCCCGTCTGAGCCGGCGCAGACGCCGGATGAGGAGGAGCAGGCACCGCAGGATGAGGGCGACGGAGGCTGGACCGACCCGTTCGACTTCTTCAGCTTCGACCTGCCCGACGGCTTCCCCACGCCGAACCAGAGCCAGGGCGCGGTCTCGCAGTCGCAGCTCATCTCGCTCTCGGTCATCCAGACCGACACCGCGATCAACCGTGGCAACTCCGGTGGGGCACTGCTCGATTCGGACGGCCGACTCATCGGCATCAACGTCGCGATCGCGACGGGCAACACCTCCTCGCAGGAGGGCGGCTCGATCGGTGTCGGTTTCGCTATCCCCGCGAATGTCGTCCACCGCGTGACCGGCGAGCTCATCGAGCACGGCGTCGCGACGCATGGACTCCTCGGGGCGAGCGTGGCGAATGTCACGGATGACCCGGCCCAGGTCGACCCGGATGTCATCGGCGCGAGCATCGTCGAGCTCGTCCCCGGCGGGGCCGCCGAGAAGGCGGGCCTGAAGGTCGGCGACATCGTCGTGGCATTCGGCGGTGCCCCGGTCACCAACCGCACTGATCTCACGGCCCTCGTGCGGACGTACGCCGCGGGCTCGGATGTCGAGCTGACCTTCGTGCGGGGCTCCCGCACCGGCACGGTGACGGTGACGCTCGGCGACCTTGCGAATGCGGCAGGCTGATCGATCAGAGCCTCAGATGCAGGCGCGGCGGCGGGAGCAAGTCACCGCCGCCGCGCGACATTTCGAGGCTATCTCCATAGGGACGGCAGACATGCCGTCGTTGCCGAACTGTGATCGTCCGAGGTCCGGACTTCGCCCAGAGATCGCCCTCCTCGCGTTGGTAGGGTTTCCGGGATGAGCGACGACGTGGTGGAGGCTGAGGGGGCGGTCGTCCCTGAATCCGTCGAGCCCGCCGACGCCGAGCCCACCGACGCCGAGCCCGCCGCCGAGCCGGCGCAGCCCGCGGCCAAGAAGCCCGCGGCCCCGCGGAAGCCGCGCACGGCGAAGCCGCAGAGCGCGGCGACTGCCGCGAAGGCGACCAGTCGCGCACCGCGCAAGCCAGCGGCCAAGACCGGCGCGAAGGCCGCGGCCGATGGCGAGGCGACGGCGAAGCGCCCCACGAAGCCGAGGACGCCCGCGAAGCCCAAGGCAGCGCCGAAGACCGCCGCGAAGCCGAAGCCCGCGCCCAAGCCCGCCGGCCCTCCCGTGCTCGTCCTCAAGGGACTCACGAAGCGATTCGGCGACGTCGTCGCGGTCGACGAGGTCACCCTCTCGCTCGACCAGGGCACCTTCACCGGCATCGTCGGCCCGAATGGTGCGGGCAAGACGACGACGCTCTCGATGGTCACCGGTCTCCTGCGCCCGACGAGCGGCGAGGTCCTCATCGGCGACATCGATGTGTGGAAGAACCCGCAGGGCGCGAAGCGACTCCTCGGTGTCCTGCCCGACCGGCTCCACACCTTCGACCGCCTCACCGGAGCCCAGCTCCTCTACTACACGGCGATCCTCCACGGCCTCGATCGCGAGACCGCGACGACGAGGACGCGCGAGCTCGCCGAGGCATTCAAGGTCGAGCACGCCATGACCCGCCTCGTGACCGACTACTCGACGGGCATGCTCAAGAAGATCGCGCTCGCGGCCGCGCTCATCCACGCACCGCGCGTGCTCGTGCTCGACGAGCCGTTCGAGTCCGTCGACCCCGTGTCGGCGATGACGGTCGCAAAGATCCTCAAGGACTTCGTCGCCGCTGGCGGCACCGTGCTCCTCTCGAGCCACTCGATGGAGCTCGTCGAGCGCATCTGCGACCATGTCGCGGTCATCGTCGACGGCAGGCTCATCGCGGGTGGCACGGTCGACGAGGTCCGCGGCGACCAGACGCTCCAGGAGCGCTTCATCGACCTCGCCGGTGCAGACACGGAATCGATCGCGGATCTCACATGGTTGCATCGCTTCTCCGCCTGAGGCTCCTCTCCTTCGCGAACCGGGTCGCACGGCCCCGGTCCGTCGCCGAGCGATGGGCGCTCGCCTTCGGCGTCGTCGGGATCCTCGGCGTCGCGACGCTCTTCTTCGTCTTCGTGCGCCACGTCGCAGCGACGACGCCGGAGCTGAGACAGGACGGCTTCATCGTCGTCGGGACGCTCCTCGTCCTCACGTTCTGGTTCCTCCCGCTCGCCTTCCGCGTCGACGAGGATCTCGATCCTCGAGCATTCACACCATTCGCGATCGACCCGCGGCGACTCGCACTCGGGCTCGCGCTGACCGGGCTCGTGAGCCTGCCCGTCCTGCTGCTCGTCGCGGTCGTCGCTGCGTTCGTCTTCACCTCGGTGGCCGACGGCCCCGCGGCTGTGATCACGGCGATCCTCAGCGGGCTCGGCATCATCGCGTCCTCGGTCCTCGCGAGCCAGGTCTCCGCGCGGCTCGCCCGTCGTGGCATCGTGGCGCGCAACCTGGGCGGACTCGGCGCACTCCTCGCGACCGCGATCGCCGCGCCGCTTGTCGCCGTCCTCGCCTTCGTCGACTGGCCCGCGCTCGGCACGACCTATCTGCGACGGGCCGCGAGCGTGCTCGAGTGGACGCCGTGGGGTGCGCCCTGGGCCGCGCCGGGTGCCGCAGCCGCGGGCTCGGCCATCGATGCGATCGCGGGCGTCGCCGTCGGGATCCTCCTGACGGTCATCCTGTGGTTCGCGTGGTCGGCGCTCGTCGCGCGCGCGGTACGGACGAAGGAGCGATTCGTCGTCGAGCGTCGGCGCCACGGCCTCGGCTTCTTCGACGTCATGCCCGCGACGCAGGCTGGCGTCATCGGTGCGCGGAGCATCACGTACTGGCTGCGCGATCCGCGCTACCTGGTGCCGATCCTCATGCTCCCGATCGTCCCGATCGTCCTGGTGGCCGCGTTCTGGATCGCGGGCATCCCCGCGACCTTCACGATGTGGCTCCCCGTCCCAATGCTCGCGCTCCTCATCGGCTGGGGTGTGCACAACGACATCGCGACCGATGGCACGGCCTTCTACTCGCACGTCGTGACGTCAGCGCGCGGCCGTTCCGACCGATGGGGCCGGCTCGTGGCGCCCCTCCTGCTCGGTGTCGCCGTCTCGGTCGTCGGCGCGTGGGTCACCGGCATCGTCGTGGATGACGAGGCGATCTTCGTCCCGCTCGCGGCGCTCGGCCTCTCCGCGCTGCTCGTAGCCCTCGGTGTCGGGAGCGCCGCCTCGGCGATCCTCCCGTACCCGACCGTCGCGCCGGGCGATTCGCCGTTCCAGCAGCCGCAGGGCACGACGGGCGCCGACATCGCCAAGCAGATCACCTCGCTCGGCATCGCTGTCGTGCTGCTCCTCCCCGTGTGCGTGCTCTTCACCCTGTCGATCGCGCTCGTCCCTGGGCTCCTGCCATTCGCGGTCGGCGCAGCCCTGATCTTCGGCGGTGCAGTCCTCGTCGTCGGGGTCGAGATCGGTGCGGCGGTCGTCAACCGCCACGCGCCCGAGCTGTTCGCATTCACCCAGCAGAACTGAGCGAAACTGCGAGGCGCACCCCAGCGCGTCGGATTACTCTGGTGCGCATGGCTGACACGGACGTGACGGGTGGCGGTACTGACGTCATCGACCGCGAGCTCGAGAAGCTCCTCAACGGCGAGCTCGTCGACGAAGGCGACCACGACCGGTTCGCGCACTACGCGCCGAAGGCCAAGATCATGGAGGCCATGGTCACGGGCACGCCCGTCAAGGCGCTGTGCGGCAAGCTCTGGGTTCCCTCGCGCGACCCCGAGAAGTTCCCGGTGTGCCCCACCTGCAAGGAGATCTACGAGAAGCTCCGCTGAGCGCCCCTCGCCGCGAGCCCCAGAGCACTGCGTCGGCGGCCCTCAAAGGTAGACGGTCGGTATCGCGGGTTCGCCGCGGCTGAGCCGCAGCGCGTCGACCGGAAGCTCCGCGACCGCCGCGCGGTGGTGCTCGCGCGCCGCCAGGACGCCATCGGCACCTCGGTGCTCAGGCCGGAACTCGCCGTCCTCGATGTACGTTGCGAGGAGCTGACGGCCCTCGGGGATCGTCGAATCCTCGACCGCGATCGTCTCCTCGACCGCGACGCCGTCGATGAGCCTCCGCACCGGCACCTTGCGTCCGCCGACCGTCGCCTTCGCCGCGGAGCGCTTCGCGACGCTCACCCATTCGCCGTCCGCTGCGCGGTGCGCGACGAGCTTGAACACCATGCCCACCGCGGGGTACCCCGAGCCGGTCACGACCGAGGTCCCGACGCCGTAGGAGTCGACCGGTGCTGCGGCGAGCGTCGCGATCGCGTACTCGTCGAGATCGTTCGTCACGGTGATCTTCGTCGAGGTCGCGCCGAGTGCGTCGAGCTGCGCGCGCACCGCCTTGACCACGACGGGAAGGTCACCGGAGTCGATGCGCACCGCCCCGAGGCCCGTCCCGGCGACCCGGACGGCGGTCTCGACACCCTGCTCGATGTCGTAGGTGTCGACGAGCAGGGTCGTACCGGGACCGAGCGCCTCGACCTGGGCGGCGAATGCCTCCTCCTCCGAGTCGTGGAGGAGCGTGAATGCGTGGGCCGCGGTCCCCATCGTCGGGACGCCCCACAGCCGCCCCGCCTCGAGATTGCTCGTCGCGGCGAATCCCGCGATGAATGCCGCACGAGCGGCAGCGACAGCGGCCCCGTCCGATGTGCGCCGTGAACCCATCTCGGCGAGCGGCCGCCCGACCGCGGCATTCACCATGCGGCTCGCTGCGCTCGCGACCGCCGAGTCGAAGTTGAGCGTCGAGAGCACGATCGTCTCGAGCAGGACGGCTTCGGCGAAGGTGCCTTCGATGACGAGGACGGGGGAGCCGGGGAAGTACAGCTCGCCCTCGCGGTACCCGCGGATCGTGCCACGGAAGCGGTAGTCGGCGAGCCAGTCGAGCGCCTCCGGCCGGACGACCGAGTGCTCCCGCAGCCACGACAGCTCGGCGTCGCCGAAGCGGAAGTTCTCGATGAGGTCCATGAGCCGACCCGTCCCCGCGACGACGCCGTAGCGGCGGCTGTCGGGGAGCCTGCGTCCGAAGACCTCGAAGACGCACTCGCGCTCGGCGAGGCCGGAGCCCATCGCCGCGTCGATCATCGTGAGCTCGTAGCGGTCGGTCCTGAGCGCAGTGGACATGGTCAGAGGCTACCGGGGGAGCGCGCCTAGCATTGACGCGTGAGCGATGCGCCCATCGGAGTCTTCGACAGCGGGGTCGGTGGGCTGACGGTCGCCCGAGCGATCATCGATCAGCTGCCCGGCGAGGAGATCCGGTACGTCGGCGACACGGCAAACGGCCCCTACGGCCCTCGTCCCATCGCCGAGGTGCGCGAGCTCGCCCTCTCGGTCCTCGACGATCTCGTCGCCGAGGGCGTCAAGACGCTCGTCATCGCGTGCAACACGGCCTCGGCTGCGATGCTCCGCGACGCTCGCGAGCGATTCACCGGCGGGTACGGCATTCCGGTGGTCGAGGTCATCCAGCCCGCGGTCCGCGCCGCCGTGCGGCAGACCCGCAATCGTCGCGTCGGCGTCATCGGCACCGTCGGGACCGTGAACTCGCTCGCCTATGAGGACGCGTTCGCCGCCGCGAGCGACCTCACGATCGTGACGCAGGCGTGCCCGCGCTTCGTCGAGTTCGTCGAGGCCGGCATCACGAACGGCCCGGAGCTTCGCGCCGTCGCGGAGGAGTACCTCGAGCCGCTCATCGCCGCCGACATCGACACGCTCGTGCTCGGCTGCACGCACTACCCGCTCATCGCGGCCGCGATCCAGTACGTCGTGGGGCCAGAGGTGACGCTCATCTCGAGCGCTGAGGAGACGGCATTCGACGTCTACCGGACGCTCGTGCGGCATGGCCTCGAGCGACGCGATCCGACGCCTCCGCGTCACCACTTCGAGGCGACGGGCGAGGACCACGCGGGCTTTATGCGCCTCGCCCACCGATTCCTCGGGCCTGAGATCGTGCGCGTCGAGCCATTCACTGCCACGATTCCCATCCAGACCGTGACCAGCGGCGACTGAGCCGAATGCCACGCGGCCGCCAGGTCGCGACGAACACCAGGAGTGACCAAGTGCCAAGAATCGATGGCCGATCGGCCGACCAGCTGCGTCCCGTGACGATCGAGCGCGGCTGGAGCGAGCAGGCGGAAGGCTCCGCGCTCATCTCCTTCGGTCGGACGAAGGTCCTCTGCACCGCGTCGTTCACGCCCGGCGTCCCGCGCTGGCTCACGGGCAAGGGCACCGGCTGGGTCACCGCCGAGTATTCGATGCTCCCGCGCGCGACGAACGAGCGCAGCGACCGCGAATCCATCAAGGGTCGTGTCGGAGGTCGCACGCACGAGATCTCCCGCCTCATCGGTCGCTCCCTTCGCGCGATCATCGACACGAAGGCGCTCGGGGAGAACACGATCGTCCTCGACTGCGATGTCCTCCAGGCCGACGGCGGCACGCGCACGGCCTCCATCACGGGTGCGTACGTCGCGCTCGCCGAGGCGATCGCGTGGGGCAAGGCCGGGGGCCACATCCCCAAGTCCTCGACGCCCCTCATCGACTCCGTCGCCGCCATCTCGGTCGGCATCGTCGACGGCGAGCCGCTCCTCGACCTCGCGTACACCGAGGACTCGCGTGCCGAGACGGACATGAACATCGTCGCGACCGGACGCGGCCTCTTCGTCGAGGTGCAGGGCACCGCGGAGGGGGCGCCGTTCGACAAGCGCGAGCTCGATGCGCTCCTCGAGCTCGGCCTCGGCGGCATCGCGACGCTCACAGAGCTCCAGCGCGAGGCGCTCGCGTGAGCGCCACGCTGGTCCTCGCCACGCGCAACGCCCACAAGATCGGCGAGCTCACCGCGATCCTCGGACCGCTCCTCGACGGCATCGAGCTCGTCCCGACGGATGGGCCTGAGCCGGTCGAAGACGGCGAGACCTTCGCGGCGAATGCGCTCATCAAGGCTCGCGCCGCGGTCGCCGCGAGCGGCCTCCCCGCGATCGCCGATGACTCCGGCATCAGCGTCGTGGCGCTCGGGGGTGCCCCGGGCATCCACTCGGCGCGCTACGCCGGGACGCGCGACGATCGCGACAATCTCGAGCTGCTCCTCCGGAACATGGAGGGCATCGAGGACCGCCGGGCCGCCTTCGTGTGCGCCGCGGCATTCGTGACGCCCGACGGATTCGAGCACGTCGAGACGGTCGAATGGCCCGGCGTCGTGCTCGAGCAGCCGGCCGGTGAGGGCGGCTTCGGCTACGACCCGATCTTCCAGCCGGAAGGGCACGACGTCGCCTCGGCGGAGCTCACCGCGGAGCAGAAGAACGCCGTCAGCCACCGCTCCCAGGCATTCCGTCGGCTCATGCCGATCGTGCGCGAACGGCTCGTCTGAGATCGACCCCGACGGGGTCGCGGCTGCCGCGCTGGTGCCGGCTCAGGCCTTGCGGTTCTCGTCCCACGGAGCGCCGGGCTCGTCGTCGAGGTCCACGAGGAGCTCCTTGACCTCGTCCTCGGTCACGACGTGGTTGCCCGCCTGCTTCGCCTTCGCGCGGCCCCGCAGGTAGTGCCACACGACCGGCACCACCGCGGTGAGGACCGCGAGGATGAGGATGATGTCGATGTACTCCTTGACGAAGTCGGCGAGCGGAGGGGCGACCGCGACGAGCGCCCAGCCCGCGAACGTCAGACCGGCACCCCAGATGAGCGCGCCGATCGCGTTGTACAGCGTGTACTTGCGGTAGTTCATGTGGCCGACGCCGGCCATGACGGGCGTCATCGTGCGCACGACCGGGACGAAGCGAGCCACGATCACCGCGAGCCCGCCGAATCGGTGGAAGAAGGCATTCGTCCGCTTCACGTTCTCGATCGAGAACAGCCCCGACTCCTTGCGCTCGAAGAGCGCTGGACCGCTCTTGTGCCCGATGAGATAGCCGATCTCACCGCCGACGAATGCCGAGACCGCGATCGCGAGGCATGCCACCCAGATCGGCACGCCGATGCCGGGCGTGAAGGCGAAGATCCCGGTGATGAGCAGGAGCGTGTCGCCGGGGAGGATGAAGCCGACGAGGAGCGCCGTCTCCGCGAAGATGATCGCGCACACCACGAGGAGCGCCCACGGTCCTGCGGCCTGGATGATCCCCTCCGGGTCGAGGAAGGGGATGAGCGCGGTCGGTGCTGCAGCGGCTGCGGCGGCGAGGGTCACATGGGCTCCTGTCGTCGTTCCGGGCGAGTCTACGGGGCCGACCGTCAATAGCCCGTGAGCAGGATTGGGCTGTTCCCCGGATCGCCCTCCGTTGTTACTGTGACGCGGGTGGGAGTGCGGACCGACATCCAGGGTTTTCGCGCCATGGCAGTCGCACTAGTCGTGATATTCCACCTGTCGCCCTCAGTGCTGCCTGGCGGATACATCGGCGTCGATGTGTTCTTCGTGATCTCCGGCTTTCTCATCACCGGGCACCTGCTCGCCGAAGGACGGCGCCAGGACCGGATCTCGATCACGAGGTTCTGGGCGAGGCGCATACGTCGCCTGCTCCCAGCGGCATTCCTTGTGCTCGCGGTGTGCGTCGTCATCACGCTGACCGTCATTCCCAGGTCGCAGCAGGGGCAGAACCTGCTGGAGATCTTCGCGAGCTCGCTCTACGTGGAGAACTGGCGGCTGGCGCTCGACGCGACCGACTATCTCGCCGCAGACAACTCCGCCTCTCTCGTCCAGCACTACTGGTCGCTGTCGGTCGAGGAGCAGTTCTATATCGTCTGGCCGCTCCTCATCGTCGCGGGCTTCTGGATCGCGGGTCGTGTGCAGCGCATCCGGCGGGAGGTCGCCATCGGGACGGTGCTCGGTCTCGTCTTCGTCGCATCCTTCATCGTCTCGGTGCTGCAGACGATGTACGACCCCGCTTCGGCGTACTTCTTCACCCAGGTGCGCGCGTGGGAGTTCGCTGCCGGTGGGATCGTCGCGCTCATGCCCGCGCTCAGCAGACCCGCGAATGCCGGGTGGCGCCAGGTCGCGGCCCTCGCCTCGTGGGGCGCTATGGCCGCGATCGTCCTGAGCGCGTTGCGCTTCGACTTTGATACCGCCTTTCCCGGCTGGGTCGCGATCATTCCCGTCGCCGCGACCGCGTTTCTCCTGTGGGTGCAGGATCACGGCGTTCGGTGGTCGCCGCAGTTCCTCCTGCGCTGGCGACCGATCCAGTTCGTCGGAGACACCTCGTATTCGATCTACCTGTGGCACTGGCCCCTGATCGTCGTCGTGCCGATCATGCTCGGCCAGCCGCTCGGCCTCGTCGACATGCTCGCGATCGCGATCATCACGGTCGCCCTCGCGGCGCTCACGAAGTATTTTGTCGAGGATCCGGCGCGCCGTGCGCGGGGACGGTTCGCCCTCCGTCGCGTCGCGTTCGGCTTCATGTTCATCGGGGCTGGCGCGCTCACGATCGCCACGCTCGCCCCCGCAGCGTCGATCGCCGCCACGGTCGAGACGCAGGCGCAGCAGCTCGAGGAGTTCGTCGCTGACCACGTGGACTGTGCAGGTGCGAACGCGATCCTGAATGCCTGCAAAGATCCGTATCGCGTCACTGACATGGTCGATCCGGCGGCGGCGGCGACGGACTCGTGGCATACCGACGTCGGCGACTGCACCAAGACGCCGGTCGTCGACGGGCGCTACCTGCGCGACTGTCATCTGGCAGGCGGCGATTTCTCGCTCGTCCTCGTCGGCGACTCGCACGCGATGCACGTCTACGACCCGCTTTCGCTGATCGCACGGGAGAACGGCTGGACGTTCGACGCGTACATGCTCGCGACCTGCTCCGGGTTCGAGTCGCAGGACGATGTGGACGCGGCGAAGACCGAGCTGGCGGTCGCGCTCCGTCAGAACTGCGTCGACCGCGGGCAGTGGGTCATCGACACGATGCTCAGACAGCGACCCGATGTCGTGATCTACTCCTCACGGGAGGGCAAGGCGCAGACGGTCGAAGAGATCGAGGCTCGGATGCGCGCGCTCATCGACGCCGGGATCACGGTGGTCGCCTTCGAGGACGGGCCGAACTCAGGCCAGACCGAGGACATCCCCGCGTGCATCGAGGCGTCGGCCGCGTCGGTCGACCCATGCACGACGCCGCTGCCGGACCTCCCCGACCGCGTGCGGACGGTCGCCGAGAGCCTCGGGCAGCCGTACATCACCTACCGCGACATCGTGTGCGACGCGAAGGTGTGTCACAGCGTGATCGGCGGCCTCGTCGTATATCGGGACGGAGACCACATCACGCGAACCTTCGCGCTCAGCCTCATTCCCGCGCTGAGCGAGCGGCTCGGCGAGGCGCTCGGCATCGACGTCCGCGTCCCCGACCTCGCGATGACCAGCTGAGCGGCGCGGCGACGGGGCGAGACCGAGCTGTCGGTGCGCGAGGCGGGACTCGAACCCGCACGCCGGAGCACAGGAACCTAAATCCTGCGTGTCTGCCAGTTTCACCACTCGCGCGCGGGGCCAAGTCTAGGGACCCCGCCCGGATTCTCAGGGCGCTGCGAGAGGTGAGGTGTACCGTGACAGGCATGACGGAAGCGACTGTTATTGGTGGCTCGGTGACGAAGCGTCCAGAGCCTCAGGAGACCCTCTTCGAGCTCACGAGCGACCAGTCGGCCGCGATCAAGCAGCTCGCCGGAGCGATCACGGCGCACCCGAATGTCGACCCCGACGCCTTCTCCCGTCAGGCGCTCGCCCTCTCCTATGAGCTCCCCGAGGAGCTCCGCGCCGCCGTCCTGAATTTCGCCGATGTCGGCAGCGACAGCGGCATCATGGTCATCCGCGGCCTGTACGTCGATGAGGACCTCGTCGACACCCCCACGGACAACTCGCGCGGCATCGCCGGCGGCACCCACTTCGTCAAGCAGATGGGGACGATCGCCCACCTCCTCGGCACGATGATCGCGTATGAGGCCGAGGGCAACGGCAACCTCGTCCAGGACATGGTGCCGAACCCGAAGCTCGCCATGACGCAGCAGTCGCAGGGCTCCAAGGTCGAGCTCGAGGCGCACACCGAGCAGTGCTTCAGCGAGTACCGCCCCGACTACGTCGTGCTCGGCGCGCTCCGCGGCGACCCCGAGGCGTACACCTACGCGTACGCCGCGCGGAAGTTCGTCCAGCACTTCACGGATGAGGAGCTCAAGCAGCTCCGCGAGCCGCGCTGGATGACCCAGATCGACGACTCCTTCAAGCCCTACATCCCCGACCCCAACGCGGTCCGCGGCCCGTACCCGATCCTCACCGGCCCCGAGGACGACCCGTACATCCTCATCGACCAGGACCTTATGCACGGCGTCACGCGTGAAGCGCAGGAGCTCCTCAACAAGGTGATCCAGACCTACGTTGAGCACCGCGACGGCCACATCCTCCAGGCCGGCGACCTGCTCCTCCTCGACAACCCGCGCGCCATGCACGGCCGATCGATGTTCTCGCCGCGCTTCGACGGCAAGGACCGCTTCATCGCCCGCGGCTTCGTCGTGCGCGACCGCCGCCGGCTCTGGCCGTGGCTCCTCGACGACCGTCGCACGGTCGCCGCGATCTACAGCTGATCTCGGTCCCAGACCTCCCGCTCGCGTCCCTCGGCCTCTCCGGAGTCCGGGGGATGCGGCGTCTCCGGAGGCGTGGAGGCGAGGGCGTCCGCGAGGCGGTCAGCCCAGGAATGCGTCCAGATTGTCGAATGTGAGCGGCGCGAGCCTGCCCTCCGCGGCGAGCGCGAGCAGCTCGTGCCGATCGAGCCAGCGCGCCTCCTCGATCTCCGCCTGCACGACGACCTCGCCGGTCAGCGGCGCGCGGAAGACATCGCAGTCGACCGTGTGGCCGCTCTCATTCGCCGCGGCCGCCGTGAAGCGGCCGAGCGGCTCGAGTCGGTGGAGCGGGACGCGGAGGTCGAGCTCCTCCTCGAGTTCGCGGACGAGGCATTCGGCTCCGCTCTCACCGGGCTCGAGCTTGCCGCCCGGCTGCATGAAGGCATCGGTGCCGCGCTTGCGGACGACGAGCATGCGGCGCTCCTCATCGAGGAGGACGGCGGCCGCGATGCGGATCACGGTGCTCATCGGCCAGGCTCCGGCCGGTCGCTCCTGGCCTCCGGCACGAACATCGGCACCCAGCGGAGGAATGCCACCGCGCCGAGCAGGCCGAGGACACCCATCGCGGCGGTCGCCCACACGATCGATGCGGCCGCAGTGAGTGCCGAGAAGATGAGCGGCGCCGCAGCCCCTCCGCCATCCGTGAGCGTGCGCCACGCGCCGAGGTAGGGCGCGGGATCGTCCTGCGGTGCGGTATCTGCGCCGAGCGTGAGGAGGATGCCGGCCGAGAGGCCGTTGCCGACGCCGATCACGACCGCGAGGGCGGGGAACCAGAGATCGCCGCCGCCGAGCCCGAGGACGAGCGCGAGGCCCAAGAAGGCGAAGCCCATGAGGAGCATGGACGGGAGCACCGCCCACAGACGGCCGAAGCGGTCCATGACCTGCCCGCTCGCGTAGAAGAGCGCGAACTCGACCGCTCCGGCGATGCCGACGACGAGCGAGATCTGACCCGCGTCGAGACCGAGCTCGACGCCCACGATCGGGAGCACCGTCTGCTTGGCGGAGCGCACGGCCGCGAGCGATGCGGAGGCGATGCCGAGGCGAGACAGGACCCTGCGGTTGCGCCAGATGACCCGGAGGAGGCCGATGCGCGCGGTCGCCCCGACCGTCGGGAGACCCTCGGTGACCGCCTCGCCCGTGTCCTCCGCGATGAATGGCTCGCGCGCGGCATTCAGCCTCCGCGCCGGTCGGGCCTCCGCGGCCTCCTCTGGATCGGGGCCGAAGAGCACGAGCGCGAGCACGGCGATGAGCAGCACGAGGAGGAGCCAGATGCCGGCGCCGCCGCTCCCCGTGAGCGCGACGAGCCCCGCCGCCAGGAACGGGCCGATGAATGTCCCGAGGCGGAACGATCCGCCGAGGAGCGCAAGCGCGCGGGCCCGGAAGGCGAGGGGCACGCGCGTCGTCATGAACGCATGGCGTGCGATGCCGAAGCCCGCTGCGCCGAGCCCCATGAGGAATGTCGAGATGCCGAGCGCGGGCAGGCCGGGAAGGAGCGCCATGCCGAGCACCCCGATGAGTGAGACGACGCTCGAGATCGCCATCGTGTAGCGCTCGCCGATTCGGGCCGCGAGCCAGCCGCCGGGCAGATTGCCGCACAGCTGGCCGACGACCAGGAAGCCCGCGATGAGCGCGCCGAGCGCGGCATCCGCTCCGCGCTCCACGGCATACACAGGGATCAGCGGCACGACCGCGCCCTGACCGATCGAGAAGAGCGCCGTCGGGCCGTAGATCATGAACGCGAAGCGACCGAGGATCTGCCTCATCCCGCCGCGCTCATCCACCCGATCGAGGCTACCGCCGCGCGAGAGGCTCAGAGCACGGGCGGGCGCCGGGAGCGAGGATCAGAGCACAGGCCGCCGCCGGGAGCCGCCTCGGTGTGCCGTGTCGGGCGAACGTCCCGGAGCACCCCGGTAGGCTTGGCAGGCCATGGAAGAGCTCGATCTGACGCAACCGATCGGAGCCTTGCGCTCCACCTTCGCCGACATCGCGGCGGTCGTCGACGTCGACCGTCTCAAGCAGGAGATCGCCGAGCTCTCCGAGGCGGCAGGCCAGCCCGACCTCTGGGATGACCCGGCCAAGGCGCAGGTCGTCACGAGCAAGCTCAGCCACCGCCAGTCCGAGCTGAACCGCGTGACGAGTGTCGCGCAGCGACTCGACGACCTCGAGATCATGGTCGAGCTCGCCAACGAGATGCAGGACGAGGACGCTGCGGCAGAGGCGAAGGCCGAGCTCGCCGACCTCACTGCGACGATCGACGCACTCGAGGTCCAGACGCTCCTCGACGGCGAATTCGATGCTCGCCCCGCCGTCGTCACCATCCGTGCCGGTGCCGGTGGCGTCGACGCCTCCGACTTCGCCGAGATGCTCATGCGCATGTACCTGCGCTGGGCGGAGCGCCACAAGTACCCCGTGACGGTCATGGACACCTCGTACGCGGAGGAGGCGGGCATCAAGTCCGCGACCTTCGAGGTCGACGCACCCTACGCATTCGGCACCCTCTCGGTCGAGGCGGGCACGCACCGCCTCGTGCGGATGAGCCCCTTCAACTCCGCGCACTCGCGCGAGACGAGCTTCGCGGCCGTCGAGGTCATCCCCCTCATGGAGGAGACCGACCACATCGATGTCCCCGAGAACGACATCCGCGTCGACGTCTTCCGCTCATCCGGCCCCGGCGGACAGTCGGTCAACACGACCGACTCCGCGGTCCGCATCACGCACATCCCGACCGGCATCGTCGTCTCGATGCAGAACGAGAAGTCGCAGATCCAGAACCGCGCTGCGGCGATGCGAGTCCTCCAGTCGCGACTGCTCCTCCTGCAGCGCGAAGAGGAGGCGAAGGTCAAGAAGGAGCTCGCGGGCAACATCACCGCGAGCTGGGGCGACCAGATGCGCTCCTATGTCCTCGCGCCGTACCAGATGGTCAAGGACCTCCGGACCAACTACGAGGTCGGCAAGCCCGACGATGTCTTCGACGGCGACATCGACGGCTTCATCAGCGCCGGCATCAAGTGGCGCAAGCGCAAGGTCGAGGACTGACGCTCAGCTGACCCGGCACTGACCCGGCTGAGAGTCTCGCCGGAGTCAGCGAGTCGGAGCCCCAGCGCGGCCAGCGGTTCCTAGGCTGGCAGGCGCCATGATCCGGTTCGAAAACGTCACGAAGTCCTACCCAGGGACGACCAGACCCGCCCTCGGCGACGTCTCGGTCGAGATCCTCAAAGGGGAGTTCGTCTTCCTCATCGGCGCGTCCGGCTCGGGCAAGTCGAGCATGCTGCGCCTCATCCTCAAAGAGGAGAAGCCGAACCGCGGCACCATCCACGTCCTCGGCAAGAAGCTCTCGGCGCTGCCGAACCGCAAGGTCCCGTACTTCCGCCGGAACCTCGGCGTCGTGTTCCAGGACTTCCGCCTCCTGCCCGGTCGTACCGTGTACGACAACGTGGCATTCACGCTCCAGGTGATCGGGAAATCCCGCGGGTTCATCCAGGAAGCCGTGCCGGACGCGCTCAAGATGGTCGGGCTCGCTGGCAAGGCCAACCGAATGCCGCATGAGCTCTCCGGTGGCGAGCAGCAGCGCGTCGCGATCGCGCGCGCCGTCGTCAACAAGCCGGCGATCCTCCTCGCGGACGAGCCCACGGGCAACCTCGACCCGGAGACCGCGCAGGGCATCATGTCGCTCCTCGAGCGGATCAACCTCGGTGGCACCACGATCGTCATGGCGACCCACGCGCAGGATGTCGTCGACCGGATGCAGCGACGCGTCATCGAGCTCATGACCGGCCGGATCGTGCGCGACGAGCGCCAGGGCGGCTACGTCACGCAGGCGCTTCCCGTGCTCCCGGAGTTCGGGAGGACCGACGCATCATGAGGTTCGGACTCGTGCTCAAGGAGGCGTTCGCCGGCCTGAGCAAGAACGCATCGATGGTCGTGTCCGTCGTGCTCGTGACATTCATCTCCCTCACGTTCGTCGGCGTCGCGATGCTCCTGCAGGGGCAGATCAATGCGATGCGCGACTACTGGGACGATCGCGCGCAGGTCGTCATCACGTTCTGCTCGTCGATCGACCAGGGCGGCAACTGCATCGGCGCCGCCGCGACCGATGAGCAGATCGCCGCCGTGCGGACGAAGCTCGCGACGCCGCCGCTCGAGGAGTACATCGAGAGCGCCGACTACCTCACCTCGGTGCAGGTGCTCGAGAGCACGAAGGAGGTCCTCGGGAGCAACCCCGTCGTCGACTTCCTCACCCCCGACCTGCTCGGCGCGAGCGTGCGGGTCACGCTCAACGACCCCACCGAGGCGGATGTCGTCGTCGAGTCGATCTCCGGATTCGATGGGGTGTTCGCGGTCGACGACACCCGCAAGTTCCTCGAGCCGATCTTCGGGATGCTGAATGCCGCATCGGCCGCCGCGATCGGCGTGGCCGTCCTCATGCTGGTCGCCGCCGTCCTCCTGATCGGCACGACGATCCGTCTGTCCGCGTTCTCGCGGCGACGCGAGCTCGGCATCATGCGTCTTGTCGGCGCGTCGAATGGCTTCATCGAGACACCGTTCGTCCTCGAGGGCGTCATCGCCGCACTCATCGGCTCCCTGCTGTCAGGAGGGGCCCTGATCGCGATCGTCCAGTTCTTCGTGAAGGGTTCGCTCGGCGAGGAGCTCGGCGGCACTGGACTCCTCGTCGGGGTGTGGGATGCCGTCGCGGTCGTGCCCGCACTCATCGCGATCGGCGTCCTCCTCGCGGCGATCTCCGCCTCCGTCGCCATCAAGCGCTACCTCCGGGTCTGACCGCCGGGGCCGGCCGGGCGGCCCGCCCCGCGCCCTCACCCCCTCCCTCGGCCTCGGCCTCCCTCCGTCCCCAAACCGTCGCGTTTGCACGGATTGCCCTCGTTCAAACACCGACCGCCGGTGCAAACGCGTCGGTCTACGCGGGCGGGGGCGCGTGCGGGCCGATGCGTCGGGTCCCTCCACGAGGGGCGTTCCGCGCCCGGTTCTCGACAGTCCCGCCCGCCCGCCCGCGGCGGCTGCCCGGCGTGTCCGGCACGCTCGGGCTCATGCCCGCCGAAGCACCCCCGCCCCTCGTCCTCGCGCGGGAGGTCCGCGCCGACCTTGGCAACACCCGTTCGCTGGACGCCGCAGTGCAGCGCGGCGAACTCGTTCGCGTCAGACGGGGCGTCTACATCGACGGGGCGTGGTGGGCGAATGCCTCAGCGCGCGACCGCCACCTTGCTCTCGTCGCTGGGACTCGCGCCGTGGCGTTCACCGAGCCAGTGTTCTCCCACGCCTCCGCCGCCGCACTCCACGGCATTCCGTTCTTCGGGGAGTGGCCCCGTCACGCGAGTGTGATCGGCCCGCGCACTGGATCCCGATCACGACGTGCCCTGCGGAGCCCTCGGCCGCTGTGCGCCGAGGAGGTCACTGTGCTCGCGGATGGCACGAGGGTCACCACGCTGGCGCGCACCGCAATCGACCTTGCGACGATCTTGACTCCCCTGGGCGGCGTCATCGGATTTTCGCATGTGCGCCAGCTCGGTGTGGAGGCGCTCGAGATCCAGCAGCTGCTCGAGCGGATGTCCGGAGCCAAGGGGATCGCTCGAGCACGCGCGACGTTCGCCCGTTCCTTCGCCGGCTCGGAGTCGCCGCTCGAGACGCTCGTGATGGTGCGGTGTCGGGAGCTCGGATTCGAACTCCCGGAGCAGCAGCGACAGGTGCTGGCGGTCGATGGCCGCCGCTATCGCGTGGACTTCGCGTGGCTCGACGGCGAGATCCTCGGAGAGGCCGACGGGGAGTTCAAGTACGACGGGGACGATCAGCGGTCACCGCGAGAGATTGTCTTGGCGGAGAAGCGGCGCGAGGACGCGCTCCGCGCGCGCTGCCGGTCGTTCGTTCGAATCACTTGGGAGGACGCCTGGCGCGGAGACGGGCTCGCGCGGCGCCTCATCGCCGCGGGCGTTCCCAGGCCCGGGAGACCGCGGACACAGCTCACTCGCTGACGACGTCCGAGCCACACGCTCGCTGCTCCGCCGCGCACGCGGCGCCGTCGTGCGAGCTCCCACCCGAAGAACGTCGCGTTTGCACGGGTCGTCGGTGTTTGAACGAGGGCGATCCGTGCAAACGGCACGTTGTGGGGGCGAGGGCGCGGCGGGGCGAGCGCGGGGCGAGGACGCCGCGCGGGCGGCGAGGAGGTCACGGTAGACTGGTCGGCCGCTCGAGGGAGCGCAGACACGAGGAGCCGGAATGCCTAGGGAGCGTGGTCGAAAGGCCGTCGCGACGAACCGCAAGGCCCGCCACGATTACCTCATCGAGGACACCGTGGAGGCCGGTCTCGTGCTGGCCGGAACCGAGGTCAAGTCCCTGCGCGAGGGGCGGGCGAATCTCACCGACGGCTACGGGTTCATCGAGAATGGCGAAGCCTGGCTCGACGCGGTGTTCATCCCCGAGTACGGCGCGGGCTCCTGGACCAATCACTCGGCTCGGCGCAAGCGCAAGCTCCTCCTCCACAAGGCGCAGATCCTGAAGCTCGGCGCGAAGGTCAAGGAGGGCGGCTACACGCTCGTCCCGCTCTCGATCTACTTCTCGGACGGCCGCGCCAAGGTCGAGCTCGCTCTTGCAAAGGGCAAGAAGGACTACGACAAGCGCCAGGCCCTCCGCGAGCGCGACGATAAGCGCGAGGCTGAGCGCGCGATGCGCAGCCGCAACCGGCTGGGGGAGTAGCCCCGCGCTCGGACGCGAGCCCGACATTCACCAACCCGATCCGCACGGCTCTGCACGCTCTCACGCGAGCCCGACACTCACGCACACGATCCGCAGGTGGCCTGCACCTGCGCAGGCCCGCACGCGCATCTGCCCTCGTGCAGACCGCATGTGGATCCGGGGTGAAATGACGACGCGGCCGGCCCCCTGCAGCACCCCCGCGCTGCAATATTGGGGACCGACCGCGCCTCGGGCGATCGTGTGTGGCGCTTACGCGGCCGACACCGACGCCACCCTGGCTGCGGCGCCGCGACCAGCGCGACGGCCGAAGACCGAGCCGTAGGTCAGGCCGGAGCCACCCGGGTAGTTGAAGTAGAACAGGCCGCCGGCCATCTCACCGCAGGCGTAGAGGCCCGGGATGTGCTTGCCGGACTGGTCGAGCACCTCGGCGTCCGTGTTGATGCGGAGGCCGCCGAAGGTGAACGTGATGCCGCACGTGATCTGGTAGGCCTCGAAGGGGCCTTCCTCGATCGTGTTGGCCCAGTTGGTCTTGTTGACCGCGAGGCCCTCGGTGCGGCGACCGTCCTTGACGTTGGGGTTGAACTCGATGTCCTTGCGGACGGCCTCGTTGTACGCGGCGATCTCGGCGACGAATGCCTCGGGGTTGACGCCCTCGAGCTTCTGAGCGAGCTCCTCGATCGTGTTCGCCGTGACCTTCGTGACCTGCTTGATGCGGTACTCGTCACGGAGGAGGTGGGTGACCTTCTGGTCGAAGATCTGCCAGGCGAACTGGTGGGGCTGGTTCAGAATGACGCGGCCGTACTTCGCGTACGTGTAGTTGCGGAAGTCCGCGCCTTCGTCGACGAAGCGCTTGCCGTCGGCGTTGACCATGATGCCGAACGGGTAGCTGTGCTTCTGGAAGCCGTCGCCGACGGCGAGGTCGCCGAACTCGGGCGCGTTGCGCTCCCAGCCGACCGCGTGGCAGCCGGACCAGTTGCCCGCGGGGGCGGCGCCGACCTCGAGGCCGATCTGAATGCCCTCGCCGGTGTTGAACTTGGTGCCGCGGACCTTGGCGAGGTCCCAGCCGGGCCCGAGGTAGCGCGTGCGCCATTCGGGGTTGGCCTGGAAGCCGCCGGCGGCGAGCACGACGGCCGAGGCCGGGAGGACCTCTTCGCGGCCTTCGGCGTTGCGGACGCGGACCGCCTCGATGCCGTTGTCGCCGCGGACGAGGCCGATCGCCTCGTGCTCGTAGCGGATCTCGATCCCCATGCGCTCGGCTTCGGCGACGAGGGAGTCGACGAGGCCGGGGCCGCCGCCGCGGGTCTCGACCGTGAGGCCACCCCAGAAGGTGAAGCGGCCGTCGACCTTGAATGCCTGGCGCCCGTAGATCGGGAGGAAGCCGACACCGTGGTCGCGCATCCAGCGGAGCGTCGGCATGCTCTCGCTCACGAGGACATCGGCGAGCTCAGGGTCGGCGCGGTGCTCGGTGACGCGAGAGATGTCGTCGAAGAACTTGTCCTCGGTGTAGGAGCCGAAGTCGGTGATGGCGAGCTCCTCCTCGGAGAGGTCGGGCATGAGCTCGACGAGGTCGTCGGCGCCGTTGTAGGCGACTCGCATGGCACCCGCGGTGAATGCGCTGTTGCCGCCGCGCAGCTTCTGGGGCGCGCGCTCGAGGACGAGGACGTCCGCACCGTTTTCCTTTGCGGAGATGGCGGCGCACAGCGCGGCGTTGCCGCAACCGACCACGATCACCCGGTTGACATCAGTCATGTTTGTGAAAGCCCTTACATAGACGTTGGTGTGCCTGATTGTATGCAAACAGTATGCACTTATCTTGACATCAAGGAAATTTCGCGGGCCGTCGAAGCCCGTGTTCAGATGGACCTAGTAGACTGTCAGACAGCCTCGGCCAGAGCTCCGCCGTCGGAACTTTGGACGCGTGGTGCATACAATATTCGCAGATCGTGCGCAGCGCCCGCGCGCACTCAAGTCTTCGCCCACTGAGGCGCTGTAGAGGAATGTCGAGGTCGACAGTCGATGGAGCACGCAACTCGAGTCGTCAAGATCGTGGATCGCACGGAGCGCGCCGAGGGCGTCATCTCGCTCACGCTCGCGTCGGTCGATGGGGGAGCGCTTCCCGCGTGGACGCCCGGTGCGCACATCGACGTGATCGTCGGCAACGGCCTCACCCGCCAGTACTCGCTCTCGAGCGACCCCGCTGACCTCAGCACCTGGCGCATCGGCATCCTCCGCGAGCCCGCGAGCCGCGGCGGATCGGAGTGGATCCACGCGAATGCGACGGCAGGCGCCGAGCTCACGGTCAGCGACCCGCGCAACAACTTCGTCCTCCACGCGGCGCCGAAGTACCGCTTCGTCGCCGGTGGCATCGGCATCACGCCGATCCTCCCGATGATCGCCGAGGCTGAGGCCAAGGGCGCGGAGTGGACGCTCCTCTACGGCGGACGCACGCGCTCGAGCATGGCCTTCCTGGACGAGCTCGCCGCGTATGGCGACAAGGTCACGGTCGCCCCGCAGGACGAGGTCGGTCTGCTCGACCTCGCCGCATACTTCGCGAACCCCGCTGAGGGCGAGGTCATCTACGCGTGCGGTCCTGAGCCCATGCTGCAGGCCGCTGAGCGTGCGAGCGCGGACTGGCCGGCGGGCTCGCTGCACCTCGAGCGCTTCGTCCCGAAGGTCATCGAGGCGGGCGAGGACCACGAGTTCGAGGTCGAGTTCGCCGACAGCGGCATCACCTCGACGATCCCCGTGGGCACCTCGATCCTCGACGTCGCCGAGGGGCTCGGACTGAATGTCTTCTCCTCGTGCCGCGAGGGCACGTGCGGCACGTGCGAGACGCAGATCCTCGAGGGCGCCGCGGATCACCGCGACTCGCTGCTGACCACGGCCGAGCAGGACGCGCAGGAGACCATGATGATCTGCGTCTCCCGCGCGGCGAGCGGCTGCGGCAAGCTCAAGCTCGCGCTCTGACGATCGGGTACCCCGGACAAATACACTGACCATGCACAGGTCCCGGTCGATGGTGCCGTGGTGATTGCGGTGGTGAGGAGCACAACGGTGGCAGAGCCTGCATACGCGGCGAGACTCAAGGAGCTGCTTGAGGCGCCCACGCACGGGTCGATGACCGACAGCGTCACGGACGCGCTGCGCGAAGGCATTCTCTCCGGGGTCCTCGCTCCGCTCACCTGGCTCCGCGAGGATGAGATCGCCTCCTCGCTCAATGTGAGCCGCACGCCGGTGCGCGAGGCGCTCCGCCGTCTCTCGGATGAGGGCCTCACGCAGCGCGTCGCGAACCGCGGCACGGTCGTCGCGCCCATGTCGATGGACGAGATCCTCGCGGTCTACGCGGTGCGCGAGGCGCTCGAGGGGCTCGCGGCCCGGAATGCGGCGCTGCGCCGCCAGCCGCAGCTCATCGATGACCTCACGCGCGTCCACCGCACGATGTCGGAGACGGACCCGTCCGATACGGCGACGCTCGCGTCGCTCAACCTCGAGTTCCACCGGATCATCCGGCAGGCGAGTGGGAATTCGTATCTCGAGCGCTTCCTGCGCCAGGTCGAGCACGCGGTGCGGCGCTTCGGGCAGACGACGTATTCCTCGCCCGGCCGCGTCCAGGAGACGCTCGACGAGCATTTCGCGATCGTGCAGGCGATCGTGGCGGGCGACCCGGCTGAGGCGGAGCGCGGCGCGATCCAGCACATGCGCAAGGCGCGGGAGATCCGTCTCCAGCAGCTGCTGACCGGCCAGCCTGCGAGCTGATTCGCACCGGGTGGTCAGCACGCCTCTCATATTGCATACAATGAGAGGACAATGAGCGTGCGATGTCGCGCGCAGTGACGCACGAAGGAGCGCACCCAGTGGTGGACCACCTCATGCTCGTCGGCGGCGAGCGAGTCGGCGCGACGGGCGACCGCAGAATGCCGGTGCTCAACCCGTACACGGGGGAGCAGTTCGCGACGATCCCCGACGCGACCGCCGCGGATGTCGACGCCGCGATCGCCGCGGCGCGCGTGGCATTCGACTCCGTGTGGAAGCGCACGCCAGGCGTGCGCCGCGCGGAGCTCATGCACGCGCTCGCCGACCAGTTCGAGGCACGGGCGCAGGAGCTCGGCGAGCTCGAGAGCCGCGACAACGGCAAGCTCGTGAGCGAGACGACGGGGCAGGCGCGCTTCGCGGCTCGCATGTACCGCTGGTACGCGGGCTACGCCGACAAGCTCTACGGCCGCACGATCCCCGTCGACGCCCCCGGCATGTTCGACTACACGATCCGCCAGCCGCTCGGCGTCGTCGCGCTCATCACGGCGTGGAACTCGCCCATGCAGCTCCTGGCCAACAAGCTCGCGCCCGCCCTCGCGGCAGGCTGCACTGTCGTCATCAAGCCCTCCGAGCACGCGTCCCTCACGACGCTCGTCCTCGCCGAGATGGTCGAGGCGGCCGGCTTCCCGCCGGGCGTCATCAACATCGTCACGGGCGGCATCGAGTGCGGTGTGGCGATCTCGGAGCACCCGGGACTCGACCGCATCAGCTTCACGGGCAGCGTCCCGACCGGCCAGGCGATCGCCCGCGCCGCGACGGCGAACCTCGTCCCCGTGACGCTCGAGCTCGGCGGCAAGTCGGCGAACATCGTGCTCGACGACGCCGACCTCGACCTCGCTGTCCAGGGTGCGCTCGTCGGCATCTTCTCCGCCGGCGGCCAGACGTGCATCGCCGGCAGCCGCCTCCTCGTCCAGCGCGGCGTGTACCAGGAGGTCGTCGACCGCGTCGCGGAGCGCGCGAACCGCATCCGCCTCGGCGACCCGATGCTCCCGACGACGCACATGGGGCCGGTCGCCAACCAGCCGCAGTACGACCGCATCCGCACGATGATCAACGCGGGGCTCGCGGAGGGCGCGCGAATGGTCGCCGGTGGCGAGGTCCCGCAGTCGCCCGAGCTCGACCGCGGCCTCTTCATCCGCCCGACCGTCTTCGCCGATGTCGACAACCACTCGCGCATCGCGCGCGAGGAGATCTTCGGACCGGTCCTCTCGATCATCCCCTTCGACGCCGACGAGGAGGCGGTCGAGATCGCGAACGACTCCGAGTTCGGCCTCGCCTCCGGCCTCTGGACCACGAGCCTCTCGCGCGCTCACACGATCGCCGAGGGCATCGTCGCGGGCACCGTCTGGGTCAACACGTACCGCCAGTCCTTCGCGATGGCCCCCTTCGGCGGTGTCGGCAAGTCGGGTCACGGCCGCGAGCGCGGCGAGGAGGCGCTCGACGAGTACCTCCGCACCAAGAACGTCATGATCAACCTCTCGGGCCGCATCAACGACCCGTTCTCCGACCTCAAGGAGCAGTGAATGTCTGCAGCGAACGTCGGCCTCGTCGGCCTCGGCAACATGGGTGCTGCGGTCTCGCAGCGCCTCGTCGCGGCGGGCCCGCTCAAGGGATTCGACCTCAGCCCGGACCGCCAGGCGGATGCCCGCGCGATCGGTGTGGAGGTCGTCGAAGACCTCGCTGGCTTCGCGGGCTGCGATGTCGTCGTGCTCTCGCTCCCGAGCCCGAAGATCTCGCTCTCCGTGGTGAGCGAGCTCCGCGGCATTCTCGCCCCTGGTGCGACGATCATCGAGACGAGTACGGTCAACCCGCACGACATGCAGGCGCTCCGGCGCGCGCTCGACGGCTCCGGCATCGCGATCGTCGACGCGGCGATCCTGTCGGGCGTCGGCGTCATGCAGAAGGGCAGCGCGATCCTCCTCACGGGCGGCGACCCCGAGGTCCTCGAGCGCGTCCGCCCCGTCCTCGAGTCGATGAGTGCGCGCATCCTGAACTTCGGCGACCTCGGCACGGGCATGGCCGCGAAGGTCATCAACAACGCGGTCGCGCACGCCGTGATGGTCGTCCTCGTCGAGGCGGTCGCGCTCGCCGAGTCCACGGGCATCGGGCTCGAGGCGATCTCGGAGCTCCTGAACGACCCCGACGCCGGCCTCACGCGGCCACTCACGCACCGCATCATGGAGCGCGTCGCGCAGAGCGACTACGAGGGCGGCATGCCGCTCGACGCCGCACGCAAGGACTCGACGCTCGTCCTCGAGCTCGCGCAGGCCTCGCACACGCCGCTCTTCGCGATCCAGGCCTCGCATACGGTGTACGAACTCGCGATGGCCGCCGGTCTCGCGCGCAAGGACTACGCGGCGCTCGCGACGCTGTGGCCGCAGTTCGCGCAGTTCGCGCAGGACGCCGACGAGGCTGAGCGGTGACGATCGATCGTCCCGCGGACGACTTCGCGGTCTACGCGATCAAGTTCGCGCACCGGGAGCGGTCGCGCCGACAGGAGCACTTCTACCGCGGGCACACGCAGCCCGACGCCGAGTACCCGATCACGTACTACGTGTGGCTCGTCGTGGGCAGGGGGCGCATCGTCCTCGTCGACACGGGCTTCACCCCCGAGGTCGCTATGCGGCGCGGCGACCGCCAGTACGTCCAGACCCCGGCGGAGTCGCTCGTGGCGCTCGGCATCGCGGCCGATGAGGTCGATACCGTCGTGATCACGCACCTGCACTATGACCACGCGGGATTCATCGGGGCGTTCCCGAATGCCTCGATCGTCGTCCAGCAGCGTGAGCTCGACTACTGGACGGGCCCGTACGCCCTCCGCGGGGAGAACCCGCACCTCATCGAGCCGGAGGACATCGAGGCCGCGCAGGAGCTGCTGGCCTCTGGCCGACTCCAGGTGATCGACGGCGACCTCGAGCTCGCGCCTGGGCTCGAGCTGCACCGCACGGGCGGACATACCGCTGGTCTCCAGGTCGTCGCGGTCGAGCGGCGGAATGCCGCCGGCGAGCCCACGACGACGGTGATCGCCTCGGACGCCTCGCACTTCCTCGACAACATCGGCTCTGACACGCCGTACTCGATCGTCGACCACCTCCCGTCGATGTATGACGCATTCGACTGGATCAATGCCCGCGCGGGTGAGCGCGGCACGGTCATCCCCGGTCACGATCCCGCGGTCATGGAGCGCTTCGCCGCGGTCCCGGGCCTCGAGGGCGTCGTCGTCCGCATCGACTGAGCTGCGACTTCAGCGCCGCACCGCTCCACCAGACATTCCGCATTCATCGATCAAGAAACAGAGTCAAAGGAGACCAGCCATGGATGGCAACACCTTCCGCCCCGATTTCTCGGGCCGTTCGATCGTCGTGACAGGCGGTGCCCGAGGACAGGGTGGTGCCGAGGCCGAGCTCCTCGCCCGCGAGGGCGCCCACGTCTTCATCGCCGACCTGCTCGACGAGCAGGGTCAGGAACTCGCCGCCCGCCTCACCGGCGAGGGCCTGAAGGCGACCTACGTCCACCTCGACATCACGGACCGAGACAGCTGGCTCGCGCTCGCCGAGCAGGTGAAGGCGGCGCCGGAGACGCTCTGGGGCCTCATCAACAACGCCGGCATCGCCGTGCCCGGCCGCATCCAGACCGTGACCCATGATGACTGGGTCCGCTCGATGTCGGTCAACGCCGAGGGTGCGCTCATCGGCATCCAGATCCTCGCCCCGCTCATGACCGAGGGCGGCTCGATCGTCAACGTCGGCTCGATCGCCGCGACGCTCGCCCACACGAACATCGCGTACTCCGCAGCGAAGTGGGCGATCCGCGCGATCTCCAAGTCGGCGGCGATGGAGTACGCGGCGCAGGGCATCCGCGTCAACACGATCCATCCCGGCTACATCAAGACCGACATCAACGCGAAGGGCGACCCGCGCTTCTTCGAGACGCACCTCACGCTCACCCCACAGGGTCGGGCCGGCACGGTCGAGGAGATCGCGCGCGTCGCCCGCTTCCTTCTCTCGGACGACTCCTCCTACGTCACGGGTGTCGAGATCGCGGTCGACGGCGGCTTCATCTCGCATGGCGGCACGAAGGCGGTCTTCGACGCACTCGGCCCCGCGGTCTGATGGGCTCCATCCTCTGGGGCATCAAGGAGAGCCTGCTCTCCTATGTCGCCGGGGCGTCGGGCGGCCGCGTCGACCTCGACGGGGTGGAGAATGCCGACGGCGCATTCTCCTTCCCGCTCGCGACGGTGGACGGCACGCCCGGCGAAGGTTCTGGTGTCGCCCGCGCGACGGGCAGCGTGTGCCTCTTCGGGCACTTCGGCATGGCGATCCAGGAGATCCACGACCCGTGGGTCGAATGGGACGGCGATCGCGCGGTGATGTCGATCGCGCAGGCGCCAGCCAGTGAGCAGCGCATGCTCGCCTGGGATCTCCGTCCCATGGTCTTTCGCGGGGGAGAGTACCGGGCCGGGCTCGTGCGCCTGACGTCGGCGGGCTCCGCGCTCTTCGGCCAGCAGTACCCGCAGGCGACCGAGTTCGATCCGCTCATCGTCCGCTTCGCGGACTGACGACGGCACGCGAGAGGGCCGGCCGGGACTCGCATCCCGACCGGCCTTCGCTGCAGGTGGCGCCTCGCTCGACTAGGCCTTCGCCGCGACGTCCACCTCGGCATTCCGAGGCAGGTCGAGGTAGGGGTAGCGCGTGACTGTCGCGCGGATCTCCTTCTGGCGCGTGCCAGGGTCGCCCCAGATGACGACGACCTCCTCGCCGTCGGCGATGCTCGCATCGATCGAGGCGATCGAGATCATGCGGCGGTAGTAGTAGGTGTAGCAGCGTCCCGAGCTGATGCCGACGACCTTGCCGTCCTGCTCGACGCGGTCGGCGTACTGCACGAGCCCGCCGTACTGGCGCGTGACGTGGTTCGGCTCGTCGATCGGCATGTACGGCTCGCCGGGCTCGTACTGCGAGCGGTGGATGTCCATGATGTCGTCGGTGCTCCACTCGAGCGTGACGATGCGCCGCCTCGGCTGTGCGGCTTCGCGCTCGAGTGCCGCGCGCCCGGGGAAGTCGTGGTCGAAGCGCACGGTCGTGCCCCAGCCGAGCTCGATGGGGTTGCGGTAGCGGGCCTGGATGTCGTCGCCGATGCTGCCGCGCCAGGACGCGTGGTTCATGGGCTTCTTCGTGCCCATCGACCTGCCGCGCAGCCACTCGGTGAACCCGGGTTCCGTGTCCCACGCGAGCGGGAAGTGGTAGAAGCTCTGCGGGAAGCCGTTCTCGCTGTGGTTCATGAGGTACGCGTAGGTGCCGAGCCGCTCGATCCCGAAGGGCTCGCCCGCGTCGACGATCGCCTGGTAGATCGCGTGCGCGTGCTCTGCGGCCGCGTGGACCTCGTAGGCGAGCGCGCCACCCATGCCCATGCGGAGCACCCGCACAGGGATCCCATTGATCGAGCTGTCGCGGAACCACATGAAGCGGATGTCGGAGAGGTCCTCGCCCGTCGCGGCGGCGAGGATGTCGAATGACCGTGGCCCCGCGATCTGGAAGAGCGCGGTCTGGCCGGTCGTGCTCTCCCAGGTGAGGTCGAGGTCGGTGCGATCGAGCAGGTAGTCGAGATACGGCGCGAGCCACTGACCCTCGAACTCCTCCTCCCCCGTGCGCAGGAGCACGCCGTGGCTCATGACGTGGCCGTCCTCGTTGCACAGGATGAGGTGCTTGCCGGTCCCGATGGGGTATCGGGCGAAGCTGTTCACACTGACCGATTCGAGGAACTTCGCGGCGTCAGGGCCCGAGATGCGTGTCCACGGGCTCGGGTTGAGGTTGCCGTGGATGTAGGCGGTCTGCTTCCACGAGAGCTGCTCCGCCCGCCAGCCGCGGTACTCCCACGGGATGAGGAAGTCGCGGAGGATCGCGTCGTACAGGTGCACGGCGGGATCGAACGGGACATAGGGGGAGTGTTCGGCCACGGTGGGACTCCTTCGTCCGGATCACAGGGATCGCAGGGTGAATCCGGCAGCCGTTCGGCTGCCTTCGGGGTCTTGTGCGGCGCGGTGCTCGACCGCGACCGCGACTCAGCGGCTCTTGACCTGGACGGTCGCGGGGGTCGGGACGGGCCCGCCCTCGAGCCACTGCTTGCGCAGCTCCCAGCTGCCGAAGACGGCTTCCGGGTGCGTGAGGATGTAGAAGCGGTCCTCGAGGATCCCGTTGACCACGAGCTCCGCGACCTCGTCGGGCTCGAGGCCGCCCGCGTCCGTGACGGCTCGGAGCTGCTCGAAGAGCGCAGTGCGCTTCGGGTCGCCGTCGGTCGCCGGCACGTCCTCAGGACGGTTGCGCTCGGCGTCCATCATGCGGGTGCGGGTGGGGCCGGGCACGAGGAGCGAGATGCCGACGTTCGAGCCCGAGGCGTGCTCCTCGATCGCGAGGCTCTCGGTGAGCCCCAGCACGGCGCCCTTCGAGGCGATGTACGGCGCGAACGTCGGCGTGCGCGAGGAGAAGGCCGCCGTCGATGACGTGTTGACGATGTGCGCCTCGTCCTGCTCGCGGAGGAGCGGGAGGAAGGTCTTGCAGCCGTTGACGACACCCATGACATTCACGCCGAGCACCCAGCGCCACGCCTCGAGCGGGATCTCCGAGAACGCGCCGCCGGACTCGACCCCGGCGTTGTTGCACACGACGTGGACGGCACCGAATGCCTCGAGCGTCGCGGCCGCGAGTCGGTCGACCGCCTCCGGGTCCGACACATCCGTGCGGACGGCGAGTGCGCGCTCGCCGAGCTCGGCGGCGATGGCCTCGATGCCCGCGAGGTCGACGTCGGCGAGGACGACGTTCATCCCCTCCGCGTGGAATCGCTTGACGAGGGCGAGGCCGATGCCGCTCGAGGCGCCGGTGACGACAGCGGTGCGACCGCTCAGTGACTTCATGTGGTGATTACTTGCCGTTCGTGGTGATGGGGGCTACGGAGGCCATGGTCCGGCCCGCGTTCTGGACGTGTTCGATCGCTGCCCGCTCGGCCGCCGGGCCATCGCCGTCGAGGAGGAGCCTGCCGATCTCCATGAACTCCTCGAGCGACGCGCGCGCGCGGCCGGGCACGGCGAGCGTGAGGGCGCGGAGCTGTGCGACGCGCACCTGCATGCGCTGGATCGTCCGGACGAGGAAGTCGTTGTGCGCGCCGTCGAAGAGCGCGTTGTAGAAGTTGGTCTGAGCGGCGAGGATCGCGCTCGTCGCGGTCTCCGCCTCCGTCGCGGCCTGGAGCTCGGCGAGGGCGTCGCGCACGCGCTGGCGCTCCGCCTCGCTCGCACGCTCCGTGAAGAGCCGTGCCGCGAGGCCCTCGAGCTCTGCGCGGACCTCGTAGACGTCGTGCGCCTCCGCTGCCGTGACGACGCGGACGAAGGTGCCGCGGCCGTTGTGGGATTCGACGAGGCCCTCGGCCTCGAGCTGCCGCAGCGCCTCGCGGACGGAGGGTCGGCTCGCGCCGGTGAGCTCGCAGACATTGCGCTCGATGAGGAGCTGCCCGGGGGCGAACTCGAGGTTGACGATCGCATTGCGGAGGAGGTTGGCGACCTGATCCCGGATCGGCGGATGGCGCGTGACGGCCATGGTCTGGCTCATGGAGAGTCCCCCCTGAATGTCTTGACCACCGTTGGTAAGTTGTCAAACAGCCTACTGCTGGCGCGGGTTGGTGCCGATTTGCGCGGGTCGCTCGTCGTCACATATTGTCAGTCAGGTATATAGGTTAGCCGAAGGGGCTGTCGATGACGAAGCTCGATTTCCGGCCCGTGGAATCGGCCGCGCTGTCGGTCACCGTCGTGCGGGTCGCGCGGCTCGACTCCACGCTCGGCGCGCAGTTCCTCCACCACCACGTCTACGGCGAGCCGGATGCTCCCTATGACCTCGCCTACTACGTATGGATCATCCGAGGCGGGGAGCGCACGGTCGTCGTCGACACGGGCATGTCCGCCGCGGCAGCCGAGCGCCGCGGCCGCGAGCTCTTCGAGACCTTCGAGCAGGTCCTCGCGCGTCACGGCATCACCGAGGCCGACCTCGTCATCACGCACGCGCACTACGACCACCTCGGCGGCATCGGAGTCCTCCCCGACGGCACGGTCTACGCCGGACGGGCCGAGCTCGACTTCTGGGCCTCCGAGACCGCGCAGCACCGCATCTTCGAGCATCTCGTCGAGGCCGACGAGATCGAGACCCTCCTCGCGCTCCGCGAGACCGACCGCCTCGTCGAGGTGACCGGGACGCTCGACATCGCCCCCGGCATTCGACTCATCGAGGCGGGCGGCCACACGCCCGGCCAGCTCATGGTCGCCGTCACGACCGATGCGGGACTCGTGCTCCTCACCTCCGATGTCGTGCACTTCGACCAGGAGTACGAGCTCGATCGCCCCTTCGCCCACACGGCGAACGTCCCGGCGCTCATCGAGACCTTCGCCGCCATCCGCGAGGGCGTCGCCGACGGCACCATCGCCCACGTCATCTCCGGCCACGACGCGCGAGTGCTCGACACTCCCGGCGCGACGACTCGATCCGCCGAAGTCGGCGGATCCATCACGATCGGGTCCGTCGCCGACGGCGCCCGCGAGCACAACTGAGGAAGGTCATCATGGACGCCACGACAACCCACCAGGAGACATTCGAAGCAGGTCTCGCCGTCCGCAAGGAAGTGCTCGGCGCCGCGCACGTGCAGCGCTCGCTCGACAACGCGAGCGAGTTCGCGCTCCCCATGCAGGAGCTCGTCACCGAGTACTGCTGGGGCAAGATCTGGACCCGAGACGGCCTCCCGCGCCAGACCCGCAGCCTCCTCAACATCGCGATGCTCACGGCGCTCAACCGCAACCACGAGCTCGGCGCGCACGTCCGCGGTGCCATCAACAACGGCGTGACGCGCGAGGAGATCCAGGAGGTCCTCCTCCAGACCGCGATCTACGTCGGCGTGCCCGCGGCGCTCGAGTCGTTCCGCGTCGCCGAGTCCGTCTTCGCCGTCATGGACGAAGAGGCGGCGGCCAAGTGACCGCCGGCATGAACGCCGAGCGCCTCCAGGCGATCGGCGAGCACATCCAGACCACGATCGACGACCGGCTCTACTGGGGTGCGCGGATCCTCGTCGCGCGCCATGGCGAGACCGTCCTCGACCTCACGCTCGGCACGGCAGACGAGGCGCGCACCAAGCCCATTCAGCCGGACTCCGTGTTCAGCATCTTCTCCGTCACGAAGGCATTCATCAACGTCCTCGTGCTTCGCTCGGTCGAGCTCGGGCGCATCGCGCTCACGACCAAGGTCGTCGACATCATCCCCGAGTTCGCGGGAGCTCCGCGCGACCGCGCGACGATCTACAACCTGCTCACCCACACGGCCGGAATGCCCGGTGTGTGGGAGCCGGCGCCGGGCCTGTATCTCGACATCCTGAGCGAGACGCTCCACGAGGTCGTCACGCGCGTCCACGGCATCGTCGAGCCTGGCGAGCGCTGCGACTACTCGCCGATGGTCAACCACGTGCTGCTCTCGGTCATCCTCGAGCGCACCGATCCGAAGGGCCGCGGCATCGTCGACATCCTCCGTGAGGACCTCTGGGGTCCGCTCGGCATGGATGACACGGCGATGGGCATCAAGGCGCACATGCGGGACCGTCACGTCGAGCCCGACTACCGCGGCGTCGTGCCGATCAAGTCGCTTTCGCGCACCCACCCCGACGAGATGGGCCTCCACCTTGCCGAGTCGAACGAGGCTCCCTGGGCGGGTGGCGCCTCGACCGCGACGGACATGATGAAGTTCGTCGAGATGCTGCGCAACGAGGGCGCCTACGAGGGCGGTCGCATCCTCTCGCCGCGCATGCTCCAGATCGCGCGGCAGAACCACACCGGCGACCTGCCCAACGAGCTCTACAAGACTGTGGCGCTCCGCGCGGGCTACCCGGTCCCGCCGGCGTACATCGGCCTCGGCTTCAACGTCCGCGGTCCGCGCATGGTCAACACGCAGCTCGGCACGCTCACGAACCCGGAGACCTTCGGCAACTACGGCGCCGGCAGCACGCTCATCTGGGTCGACCCCGTGCTCGACATCTCCTTCGTCGGACTCACCGCTGGTCTCCTCCCGCAGGCGGCCAACATCGAGCGCTTCCAGCGCATCTCCGACATGGTCGTCGCGGCAGCGGAGTGACGGTGTCTGAGGCAGTCGGCGACGAGACCGTCGTCGGGACGCTCATCGGTGCCATCCGGCAGCAGGAGGCCCTGAAGCCCGAGACGATCGCGTCCTTGCGGATCATCCTCACGGACGCGATCGCGACGGCGCTCTCGGCCGACGACACCCCAGCGGCCCGATCGGTCGTCCGGCTCGCGGAGTCGGCGCCAGAGGGACCCGCGACGGTCTTCGGTGTGGCGCGTGGCGTGCAGACCGAGACGGCGGCTTTCGCGAACTCCACTCGGGTGCACGCCCTCCTGATGGATGACTCGCACCCGGGCACCCTGCTCCACGCGGGCACCGCAGTACTGCCCGTCGCGCTCGCGCTCGCCGAGGAGGTCGACGCCTCCGCCGAGCTCCTCCTCACGGCCCTCGCCGCCGGGTACGAGGTGATGTCGGCGGTCGCAGCACCCATCTCGACCGAGACGGCCATGCGCGGCCTGCGGAATGTCTCGCTCTTCGCCCCGACGGGCGCGGCGGCTGCCGCCGGCGTCCTGCTCGGGCTCGATGACCGTCGCATGGCCGCCGCGATCCTCAGCGCGATCGGTGCGGGTGGCGGCACGCTCCAGGCCTTCCGCAGCGGTTCGCCCGAATGGCGGTGGCAGCCGGCGCTCGGAGGACAGGCTGGCCTCGCGGCCGCACGCCTCGCCGCCGTGAGCGAGCCGGAGCTCCTCGATGTGGCGCTCGATGCGATCGAGAGCCCGACGGGCTTCTACCGCACGCTCGTCGGCCACGACGTCGACTGGCGCGAGGCCATGCTCGCTTCGATCGGGGACGGCGTCGCCGGCGTGACGCACAAGGTTCACGCGACCTGCGGCGCGAACCAGGGTGCCATCTCGGCGCTCGCCGCGATCCTCCGCCGCGAGCAGATCGCGCCGGAGCGCATCGTGCGCATCGAGGCGCACGTGTCCCAGATGTCGTTCGACTATCCGGGCTGCGAGTCCTACGGGCCGTTCAACGAGGAGGGGACCTTCCTGAGCAGGCCCTTCGCGCTCGCAGCGCTCGTCCTCGACGGCGGTCCGCACCTCCGGCGCGAGGTCGCTCGCCGTGCCCTCGACGACCCGCGACTGAGCGAGATGATGTCGCGAGTGACCTCGAAGGTCGCCGCGGACGGTGTCCTCGCGCACGACCAGCACGCGTACGTCGAGGTCGAGCTCGACGACGGGCGCATCCTCGCTGCGGGAGCGGCTGACACCGACCCCGGCGACCTCCGCCCGGACCTCGACGGTGTTCGGCGCAAGCTCGAGCTCGTCGCCCCCGGCGTCGCCGCGGCACTCGCGCCGCTCGTCGACGCACTCCCCAGCGGCACGGCCCGCAACACCCTCGCCCCGCTGCGGGCCCAGACATTCGGAGCAGAATGACTCAGCGCACCACCCGAGCACTCATCGTCACCCGCCCGGCGATCGGCACCTATGAGCCGGACGTCCTGAGGCTCGAGGAGCGAGCGCTCCCCGAGCTCGGCGACGGCGATCTCCACCTCGAGGTGCTCTACCTCTCCCTCGACCCGACGAACCGCAACTGGCTCAAGCTCGAGGAGGCCAACACCCTCCGGAGCAAGATCGGTCGCGACCTCCACGTCGGCGATGCGATGGTCGGCGAGATCCTCGGCCGCGTCATCGAATCGCGTGATCCCGCGTACGTCCCCGGCGACATCGTCGCGGGCGTCGGGGAGTGGCAGGAGGAGACCGTCGTCCCGGCCGCGCGCATGCGCCCTGTGCCGAAGGGCGGTGGCGAGCTCCTCGCGACGCACCTCACGATCTTCTCCCACATCGGTCTCGCGGCCGCCTCCGGTCTGCACGAGATCGCGAAGATCCAGCCGGGAGAGACCGTCCTCGTGTCCGCAGCGGGCGGCGCGACCGGCCGTCTTGCGGTCGGCATCGCCGCGGCGCACGGCTGCACGGTCATCGCGATCGCGGGCGGTCCGGAGAAGTGCGCCGAGGCGATCGCCTCGGGCGCGACGGCGGCGATCGACTACAAGGCCGAGGCGGATCTCACCTCGGCCATCCGGGCGGCTGCGCCGAATGGCGTCGACGTGTACTTCGACAACGTGGGCGGACCCACGCTCGACGCCGCGCTCATGTCGATGGCGCAGGGCGGTCGCGTCGCGGTGTGCGGCGTGCTCAGCGACTACGACGCGGGCGAAGACCGCGTGGGCGTGAAGAACATGTTCCAGGTGCTGATCCGAGAGATCCGCATCCAGGGCTTCCTCGCGCAGCGATACTGGGAGAAGCGCCACGTCTACTACGACGAGCTCCGCGGCCTCCTCGAGAGCGGTCGCATCAAGCATATCGCGGACGAGTCTGTCGGCCTGGAGACGGCGCCTCAGCAGCTCGCGACCCTCTTCAAGGGTGCGAACAAGGGGAAGCTCATCGTCCGAATCGGTGCGCAGGCCGACGAACGTCTGTAAGATCGTATATTGTCAGATAGCAGACACCATCGCATGATGGTTGGATGCAATCCGGGCAGCTTGCTGTCCAACCAAGAAAGTCCGGCACCATGGCGGCGCCGGCATGAAGCACAGAGAGGCCATTTGACAATGGAGTCACACATCCTGAGTCGTCGTATCCGTCGTGGTGCAGCAGTCCTCACCGCAGCGGTTGCAGCTGTCGCCCTCGTCGGCTGCAGCTCTGAGGCGGCACCGACCGCAGAGCCCACCACGGCTCCCACGGAGGCGCCCGCCGCGGGTGTCGACCCGTTCGCGCCGGAGCAGAAGGACATCACGGTCGCGGGCTACCCGCAGAACGCCTTCGCATCCGTCCCCGTCGCGATGCTCAACGGCATCGCCGAGGAGTACGGCATCTCCGTCGAGCTCCAGCCCGCTGAGAACGCCCCCGCCATGCTCGCGCAGGTCGTCAGCGGCGCGGTGCCGATCGGCGCCATCAACGGCTTCTTCTCGATCCCGGCGGCCATCGAGGGCGCGGACGTCCGCATCATCGGTGAGGTCCTCCGTGGCACGAAGGGCACGCAGACCGTCGAGGTCCTCGACGAGTCGATCAAGTCCCCGAAGGACCTCGCCGGCAAGCGCGTCGGCGTCGTCGGCCTCCTCTCGGGCCACCAGGCTCGCATCATGACCGCGGTCGCGGCCGACGGTGGCGACGCGGCGTCGATCGAGTTCGTCAACCTCCCGTGGGCCGAGATGGTCCCGAACCTCCAGAACGGCACCGTCGACGCGATCTCGGTCACGTCGAACTTCCAGGACGCCGCTCGTGAGCTCGGCACGCACCAGGTCATCGACCTCGCGATCGAGGAGGGCCTCTGGCCCGAGTTCCCCGACGCCCAGTGGCTCGCCAACGGCGCGTGGGTCGACGCGAACCCGAACACGGTCGCGGCCTTCCAGTGCGCGGTCGTCCTCAAGGGCGCTGAGCTCGCCAACACGGACCAGGCTGCGTACGAGGCCGGTCTCGAGTTCTTCGGCTACACCCCGGAGAGCATCGCGAAGGACGTTCACCCGAACCTCCCCGCGGCCAACGAGCCCGCGACCATCATCGCTGACATGATGTACGACCTCGGCTGGATCGACGAGCCGTTCGACATCGCTGCGATCACGGTTCCGCTGCCCGACAACTGCTGATCCTGTGAGGTATGGCCCGTGACGCGCTAGCGTCACGGGCCATACCCACCACCCTGTACGGACAACGGAAAGTCTTCTCGTCGTGACGACTACAACCCCTCCAGGCAAGGGCCAGGCGCCCGAGCCGACGGCGACCACCGCATTCGCGGCCCTCGCCGTGCGACGCAGTCGCAAGCGGAACGTGAAGGTCCGCCCCATCCTGCTCGGTGCCGCCGGTGTCGTGGCCCTCATGATCATCCTCGAGGTGGTCAGCCGCCTCGAGATCGTCGATCCCACATTCCTCCCGCCGTTCTCGGTCGTGCTCGGCCAGATGTTCGCGCTCTTCGGTGACCCGAAGTTCCTCGGCGACATCGGCTCGACCGCGATCACGTGGCTCATCGGCCTGACGCTCTCCGCGGTCGTCGCCATTCCGGTGGGCATCCTGCTCGGCCTCTCCGAGGCGAGCTACCGCGCCACGCGCACGGTCATCGAGCTCGTCCGCACGCTTCCGGCCGTCGCGCTCATCCCGCTCGTCATCCTCGTCGCGGGCAATGGCATCGAGATGAAGCTCATCGTCGCCGTCTACGCCGCGATGTGGCCGATCCTCTTCAACACGATCTACGGTGTCCACGGCACCGATCCGAAGGCCAAGGAGATGGGTCGCAGCTTCGGGCTCTCGCGGTTCGCGATCACGCGCCGCATCGTCATCCCGAGTGCTGCGCCGTTCGTCGCGACCGGCATCCGCGTCTCGTCCTCGATCGTCCTCATCGTCATCATCACCGTCGAGCTCATCGCCGGTGGCGCGACGGGCGTCGGGGCATTCATCTCCCAGATGCGCGTCCAGGGCGATCGCATCACCGAGGTCTACGCAGGCATCCTCGTCGCGGGTCTCCTCGGCCTCGTGATCAATGTCATCCTCGGTGTCATCGAGCGTCGCCTGTTCGCCTGGGACACCACGACTCGAGGGGGCGTCTGACATGACGACGAATGCTGTCCGTCGGACCCGCAAGCCGGGTCGCGCGATCCTGAGCTTCGGCCAGAGGCTCCTCTACGGCTTCGGCCTCCTGATCGTCCTCATCGCCGTGTGGCAGTGGGTCACGGTCGCGAACCCGTCGCTGTTCTTCCCGCCGCCTTCGGCGATCTGGGATGCCTTCGTCAAGCTGTTCTTCTCCGGACCGGCTGACCACCTCTTCCTCACCGACGCGATGACGGTCGATGTCGCCGGGACGGTCGGGCGCATGCTCCTCGGGTTCATCCTCGGGTCCTGCGCCGGCATCTTCTTCGGCACGATCATCGGCCGCTCGATGGTCGTGCGCGAGGTCACGGAGCCCACGATCGAGTTCCTTCGCTCGATCCCGGCGACCGCGACGCTGCCGCTGTTCATCATCATCCTCGGCGGTGACGACGGCATGCGCGTGGCCTTCATCGCCTACGCGGTCATGTGGTTCGTGCTCATCAACACCGTGAGCGGTGTGGGCTCGATTCACAAGACGCTCATCGAGACGGGGAAGACGTTCCGGATCGGCAAGGTCAAGACGCTGTTCCAGATCATCATTCCCGCCGCGATGCCGCGAATCTTCGCTGGTCTTCGCATCGGTGCGACCGTCTCGCTGCTCGCCGCAGTCGTGTCGGAGCTCATGCTCTCGACCAACGGCATCGGCTACCGCCTGACGATCGCGCAGAACATGTTCAAGATGGCCGATCTGTGGTCGTGGCTCGTGCTGCTCGCCATTCTCGGCTTCCTTCTCAACACCCTTATGGAGCTTCTCGAGCGCTGGATCCTGTCCTGGGACCGGCTCGCGAGGACGCAAGTCTGATCACCGGACAGGAACCTCACCATGTCGACACCTCTCAGCACCGAGACCTCCACGATCCTCGAGGTCTCTGGCGTCAGCCACACCTACGGGAGCGGCGAGACCGCGTACAACGCGATCCGCGACCTCTCCTTCTCCATCAACTCGGGTGAGCTCGTGTCCATCGTCGGCCCGTCCGGCGCTGGCAAGACGACGCTCCTCCGGATCCTCGCTGGCCTCCTCATCCCGACGAGCGGCAACGTCTCGCTCCTCGGCAAGAAGGTCACGGGCGTGCCGGAGGGCATGGCGATGGTCTTCCAGGACTACAGCCGCTCGCTCCTCCCGTGGCTCAAGATCGAGAAGAACGTCCTCTTCCCGCTCGACAAGTCCGTCGGCACGAAGGAGGAGCGCATGCAGATCGTGCGCGACGCCCTCCACGCCGTCGGCCTCGATGGCCACGCCAACAAGTACCCGTGGCAGCTCTCGGGTGGTATGCAGCAGCGCGTCGCGATCGCTCGCGCCCTTGCGTACCGTCCGCGCCTGCTCCTCATGGACGAGCCCTTCGCCTCGGTCGACGCGCAGACCCGCTCGGGCCTCGAGGACCTGGTCCTCCGGATCCGCGACGAGTACGGCATGACGATCCTCTTCGTCACGCACGACATCGACGAGAGCGTCTACCTCGCCGACCGCGTGCTCGTCCTGTCGAAGCCGCCGGCGACGCTTGTCGAGAACGTCACGGTGGAGCTCCCGAGCCCGCGCGACCAGATCTCCACGAAGGAGAACCCGGAGTTCGTCCACCTCCGTGGTCACGTCGCGCGACTGATCCGCGCCGGTGGTCCGGTCTCGACCGAAGGCGACAACTGACGTGAACTCCCCAGCAGCCGATCGCGCTCGCATCGGCATCGTCGGCCTCGGCAACATGGGCTTCCCCATGGCGTCCAGGCTCGTCGACGCCGGCTTCGAGGTGCACGGCTACGACCGTGACGAGGCGAGTTCGACTCGCGCGGCCGTTGCGGGCGTCCTCATCGCCGACAGTGCCGAGGCCGTCGCGGCGTCCGCCGACGTCATCGTCCTGCTTCTGCCCAACAGCGACGTCGTCGACGCGGTCGCAGCGCAGCTCGCCGCGGCCGCCGGTCGCGTCGCGAGCGTCATCGTGGACATGAGCTCCTCGGCGCCCATGCGCACCCAGGCGCTGGCCGCACGACTCGCCGAGGCGGGCATCGTCCTCGTCGACGCTCCTGTCTCCGGAGGCGTTCGCGGTGCCGAGGCCGGCACGCTCACGATCATGGTGGGCGGCAGCGTCGAGCAGATCGATTCGCTCGCCCCGATCTTCGATGTCCTGGGCTCGCGTGTCGTCCGCGTCGGGAATGTCGGCGCTGGTCACGCGGTCAAGGCGCTCAACAACCTCCTCTCCGCCACGCACCTCCTCGCCACGAACGAGGCAGTCGTCGTCGCGGCACGGTTCGGCATCGACCCCGAGCTGCTGCTCTCGGCCGTCAACACGTCGAGCGGTCGCAGCGCGTCGAGCGAGCGCAAGCTCCCGGACTTCGTCCTCACGGGTGCCTTCAACTCGGGCTTCGCCGCGGCGCTCATGGAGAAGGATGTGCGCATCGCCGCGTCGCTTGCCGACGAACTCGGCGTCGCGACGCCGGTCGCGCACTCGGTGCTGGAGTCCTGGCATGAGCTCGGCAGCGAGCTCGAGGCCGGCGCGGACCATACGGAGATCATCCGACCGCTCGAGGAGCGCGCCGAGGTGACCATCCGCAGCATGGCATTCGATGGCGAACGGAGGAGCGCATGACGACGATCGACCAGCTCGAGGAGATCACGGAGTACTCGACCGACCTCGACGAGCTCGTCTCGGCCGGCAGGCGCAACTGGGCGGCGCGCTCTGCGCGCGGCGTGGAGGTGCTCCGCTTCGACGAGGGGCACATGGCGATGTCGCACCCCGACCTCGAGAAGGCGCCGAGCTTCCTCAACCGACTCGACCGCATGGGCGTGACCGAGGGCCGCGAGCGCGAGCTCTGGGAGTACATCGTCCCGACCACGGAGGGCGACCGTCGCAACCGGCTGCGCATCCCGCTCGCGGGGCTGCTGCGCCCCTCGCAGATCAACAAGCTCAAGGACGAGGTCGCAGGCATCGCCGCGAGCGTGCTCGACACCCTCGGCGAGGCGAAGGAGTTCGACTTCCAGCGCCAGGTCGCCTGGTACGTCCCGCCGCGGATGTACTGCCACCTCGTCTCGGCGCCCGACGAGCTTGCGGACACCGCAGCTCGACTCTCCGATGACACGCTCTCGCCGCTGCTCACCGAGGACCATTCGCGTCGCGACCTCATGCGCGACACGTTCTTCGAGAGCTTCGAGTTCGTGCGCGAGCACATCGATGCGAAGCGGGGCAACCTCGGCGACGACTTCACCTCGGTGATGATCCGTCAGCAGGAGGAGGGCCTCCTCACCGAGACGGAGCTCATCGCCCAGGGCGTCAGCATCCTCCAGGGCAGCATCGACAACACGGTGACCCAGCTCGGTCTCGTCCTGTACACGCTGCTCGAGGACCGCACGCGCTGGGAGGCGATCGTCGCCGACCCGTCGAAGATCCCCGCCGCGATCGAGGAGTGCATCCGCCTCTTCCCGCGGTTCAACACGATCTTCCGCCTCGCCGGCAAGGACGTGGAGCTGAACGGGCTCGAGATCCCCGAGGGGACGTGGGTGTACGTCTCGGCTCGGGCGGGACACCGTGATGAGACGGTCTTCGCCGACGCCGACACGTACAACATCGACCGCCCGACCTGGCGTCCGCTCCAGTTCGGCAACGGCCAGTACAACTGCCTGGGGCAGAACCTCGCGCGTCTCGAGATCTCCGAGGTGCTCAAGGCGCTCGTCGAGCGCTACCCGACCCTCCACCTGAACGGGGACGCGGTCTGGCACGAGACCAACGCGGTGACGGAGATGAAGTCGCTGCCGGTCGCGATCTGACTCGCGGCTCGCGCTGAATGTCGCGGCCGGTCACGCCTTCGGGGCGGGGCCGGTCGCGATCTTCGTTTGGCGGCCTGTCCGCCGCTAGAGGGCCGTCGAGTAGTCGAGTGCGTCGAGCCGCGTGTAGGGGCCGTACTGGCCGCCGAAGAGCGGAGACGCCTCGGAGGTGAGCGCCACGTCGTCCACCTGGACGCTCAGGAGGTCGTCGGTGCGCGTCTCGCTCACGCGCGCGAACTGGGCCATCGCCAGGTCGCCCTTGGGCGTGTGGAACATGAGCGTGCGGGTCTCGCCATCGATCTGGATCCATGGGTCGCTCAGGTCGATGTCCATGAGACCGCCATGCGCGTGGATGCGAAGCCGGCCGATATAGCGGGGCGCCTCGGGCGAGGAATCCGCGGCCTCGAGGAAGAGGAATCGCGCGGACTCGTCCGCGCTCTCGCGCTCGCCCTCGACGATCGAGTCCTCCATGGCGCCGAGATACCAGAGCAGACTTTCCTTGAGCGCCCAGCGCAGCATCCCGGTCTTCATGTCGAAAGGGTACCGCCAGAAAGGGCTGTATGTTTGTCTGACAGCCTTTGATCTATGTGGTTTCAGTGAGGAGACACGAATGGGTGCAGCAGCGATCGTCACGGGTGCAGGAGGCGGCATCGGGCGCGCGACAGCGGAGCGACTCGGTCGAGATGGATTCACTGTCATCGCGGTCGACATCAACGCCGACAACGCCGAGGCGACTGCGGCGACGATCCGCGAGGCGGGCGGAGCGGCGGAGGCTCGCTCCTTCGACGTGACCGACCGCGCGCTCGTGGCGCGCGAGCTCGCCGACATCGCTGCGGCGCACGGCGGCATCGCGACGGTGGTCCACGCCGCCATGCGCGTCATCTACAAGCACGTCGACGAGCTGACCGAGGACGACATCGACGCGACCCTCGCGATCGGGCTCAAGTCGGCATTCTGGATGGTGCAGGGCGCGCTCCCGCACATGCTCGGCCGCGACGACGCGAGCTTCGTGCTCTTCTCCTCGCCGGCAGCCACGCGCGGCAACGACGTGAGCTCCATCTACTCGGCCGTGAAGGGCGCGATGGCGAGCCTCGTGCTGCAGCTCGCCGGCGAGCTCGGCAAGCAGGGTGTGCGTGTCAACGGCGTCATCCCCGGTGCCGTCCCGACCCCGGGTGCTATGGCGGTCGTCGACGAGGCTGGCTACGAGGCCCGCAGGAAGGCGAATGCGCTGGGCCGGCTCGGTCAGCCGGAGGACATCGCGAACGGCATCGCCTTCCTGGTGTCGCCGGATGCCTCGTACGTCAACGGCCACCTGCTCGCTGTAGACGGCCGACTCCTGTAACGCTCAGCGCGACACAGGCCCGGGGCCGCAGCGGGACCGCATCGGTCCTGCGCGGATCCCCGGGCCTGACTCGTTCCAGGCACTGGCGCCTGCTCACGTCACCCACTTCCCGGTCAATGGGAAGGTCGGCTGGATTGCCCATGCAGATTCCATACAATGTCTATGCAATCAAGACGAAGGAGTCGACATGACCGAGCAATTGGTCCACGAGCCGGTGTCGGAGACATTCGACGCCATGGGGGACACGTACTACCGCGACCCGGCACGCGCGTTCGAGGTCGAGCGCGACAAGCACTCGGTCTTCTGGTACCCGTACATGGGCGCGTGGGTCGTCACGCGCAAGGAGGACGTCGAGTACGTCCTCTCCGACTGGAAGCTGTTCCGCAACGGCACGAAGGGCGAGAGCATCCGCGTGCCGGAGAGCCTCCAGGACCGCATCCCCGCGGACCTCATCTCGCAGCTCCTCGTGGGCTCCGACCCGCCCGGTCACACCCTCCACCGCTCGGTCGCCGGTCGAGGCTTCCTCAAGCCGCGCATGGATGCACTCCAGCCGGTCATCGAGCAGCGAGCGAACATCATCATCGATGAGATCCAGCATCTCGGTGCCGCGAACATCGTCGACGCCTACTGCCTCGAGCTCACGACCCGCACGTTCATGGCGCTCGTCGACCTGCCGTACGAACTCGAGCCCATGATGCGCCAGGCGCGCGACGACATGTTCAGCATCCTGTCGAGCGCGCTCGAGCCGAACGGCACGGTCGATGTCTGGACGCGCTGGCTCGAGGCCCAGATGGTCATCCGCGAGTATGTCGCCGAGCGGCGCAAGAACCCGGGCGACGATCTCATCTCGGAGATGGCGTCGGCGGTCGACCGCGACGGCAACCCGCTCCTCGACGACACCCAGATCGCCCTCCACATCGGCGAGTTCGCCGGCGCCGCGACCGACACGACGGCACAGGCGATGGCGAATGCGATCCTCTTCCTCTCGAAGAAGCCCGAGTACATCGAGGAGGCGCGCACCGACCCCGAGCTCTGGTGGCGCGTATTCGACGAGACCGTCCGCCGCCGTCCTTCCGGCACTGCGACGCGATGGGCGACCGAGGATGTCGAGATCGGCGGGGTGCAGATCAAGAAGGGCGAGGCCATCTGGCTGGCCCTCGCGAGCGCGAACACCGACCCCGAGTACTACGACGCGCCGTTCGAGTTCGACATCCACCGAGAGGTCGTCGGCGACCACCTCGCCTTCAGCAAGGGGCGCCACACGTGCCTCGGGCAGCCGCTCGCGCGCGTGCAGGGCTCGACGGGCCTCAAGGTCCTCTTCGAGCGTCTGCCTTCGCTCCGCGCGGACGACGACATCCCGCTCGACTTCTTCCGCATGGCGCTCCTCCCGGTGCGCCGCACGCTCCCGGTCCACTGGGACGTGCCGGCGAGCTGATCGTCCATCCTGAATGCCGGAAGGCCATGCAGCCCACGTGGGTGCATGGCCTTCCGTGCATCTGGGAGCCGTCAGTCGATCGTGCCGAGCACCTCGATCGTGCGGAGCTTGTCCTCGGTCGTGCCGAAGATCGCGGCGGTGAACTCGACGACCCCGACCTCGCGGAAGCGATCGATGCCCGCTCGCACCGTCTCGGCGTCACCCACGATCGCGAGCTCGGCGGGGGATTCGACGCGCTCGCGCTCGATGACAGCGCGGTAGACGTCGATCGAGGTGTGGAAGTCCATGTAGCCCTCGAGCGCGGCACCTGCGGCCCGGAGATCACTCGTGACCATGACGGGGACGGCGGCCGCGACGCGGGGGAGTTCGCGGCCTGCGGCGGCCGCACCGTCCGCCAGACGCGGGATGACGTGCTCGGCGATCGTCCGCGGACCGGCGAGGTAGGTCAGGTTGCCGTCCGCGAGGCGGCCGCTCACCTCGAGCGCCCTGGGGCCGAGCGAGCCTGTGAAGATCGGGATGTCGCTCTCCGCCTCTGGCTGGTCGAGCTTCGCGTGCACCGAGAAGTACTCCCCCTCGAAGTCGCTCTCCCGGTCGTGGATGAGCTGCCGAAGGACGGTGAGGTACTCCTCGAGGTAGCGCGCGGGGGAGCGGTACTCGAGACCGTAGATGCCCTCGATGGTGCGACGGTGCGAGGGCCCGACACCCAGACGGAAGCGGTGGTCGGTCGCGATGTCGATCGTGAGCGCCTGCGTCGCGAGCGTGACAGGGTGCCGAGGGTACGCGGGGATGACGCCTGATCCGATGACGAGCGACTCGGTGCGATGGCCCGCCATGGTGGCGAGCGTCGCGGAGTCGTAGCGGAGGTGCTGGCCGTACCACGTGCCGTACAGGCCGTGCGCGTCGGCGGCCTCGGCGAGCGCCAGCTGGATCTCGATGGGCTCTCCGCCGCGGCTGATGAGCAGTGAGACGTCCATGGGTCCTCCTCGAGGCGACGGCGATGTCGCGACTGGTGTGCATGCAATTAGAATGCAATTCGAGTTTCGAGCCTATCAGCGACGCAGAGAGGAGTCCGTCTCATGCAGCGCACGACAGGCGGCATCATTGTCAAGGCCAACGCTGGCGACGTCTACGACCCAGAGATCCTTCGCTATGAGGAGGTCGAGCTTGGCGACCTCGAGCCCGACCATGTGCGCGTGCGCATGCAGTACCTCTCGCTCGACCCCTCGAATCGCAACTGGCTGCGCGCCGGCAATGTGCGCAGGATTGGTGGCGTCACGATCGATCTCCGGCCAGGCAGCGTCATGCTCGGCCACTCGATCGGGGTCGTCGAGGAGTCTCGCCTCGAGGGATTCGCCCCGGGCGACATCGTCACGGCACTGGGACCCTGGCAGGAGGTCTACGACGTGACCACGCCCGCCGTCCGCCGCCTCGATCCGATCCCCGGAGAGAGCCTCACCTCGTACCTCAGCATGTTCTCCCACGTCGGGATCGCGGCACTCACGGGCGTCCGCGAGGTCCTCCGCGTCGGACCTGGTCAGACGATCGTCGTCTCCGGCGCGGCCGGGGCGACCGGATCGCTCGCCGTCGAGCTCGCGGTCGATGCGGGCGCTCGCGTCATCGGCATCGCGGGTGGCGACGCGAAGTGCGCTGCGGTCAGAGCGCTCGGCGCACACGAGGCCGTCGACTACCGTGCAGCCGATTTCGAGACCCGTCTCGCCGAGGCGATCGGCGACGGTGCGCATGGCTTCTTCGACAATGTCGGCGGGCCCATCCTCGACGCAGTCCTCCCGCGCATGGTCATGTACGGCACGGTGGCGATGTGCGGCGTCATGGCCGACTACGAGGCGGCAGGCGGCGTTCCCGCCGGCAATCGCGCGCTCTACCACGTCGTCATGAAGGCGCTCACGGTCCGCGGCTTCCTCGCGGAGCGCACCGGTCGTCCCAAGCAGCAGCAGATCGACGAGCTCCGCGGCCTCGCGGCGCGCGGCGCGATCCACGAGCGCACACACCTCGTGCAGGGGCTCGACCGCTCGCCGGAGCACCTCGGTCTGCTCTTCGCAGGTCGCAACCAGGGCAAGCTCGTCGTCGAGATCTGAACCCGACGGCACCCGGACATACGGAAGGGGCGGTCGCAATCCACCACAGTTGCGACCGCCCCTTTGCCGTATGTCGAGCCTCAGAATCGCTCGACGAGCTTGCTCCCGAACAGTCCCTTCGGCCTCACCAGGAGGACGATGAGCAGGACGATGAATGGCGTCACCTGGGGGAACTGCACGCCGAGGCTCGGCGCGATGATCGGCTGCAGCAGCGCAGTGAACTGCTGGACGAGTCCGATCGCGAAACCGCCGACGATCGCGCCGATCGGGGAGTCGAGGCCGCCGAGGACGATCGCGGGCATCGTCGCGAAGACGACGCTCGTGAGTCCGAGGTGGACACCGCCCGACCCGGTGGCGAGGAGCGTCCCGGCGATCGCGCCGAAGGCGCCGGCGGTCGCCCACACGCCGTAGGTGACGGCCTTCGGGTTGAGTCCGACGGCGACGGATGCCTCGGCGTCGTTCGCGGTCGCGCGCATCGCGAGACCACCCTTGGTGAAGCGGAGGAAGAGGAATGTGGCCGCGATGAGGACGACGCAGATGCCGATCGTCCAGAGCGTCGACACCGCCACGGTGACGTCGCCGAGCTTGACGACATCGATGCCCCACGGGTCGCCGAGGACAAAGGTCTGGACACCCCAGATCGACGACACGAGCGCTTCGATGATGTACAGCACGCCGACCGTCACGAGGAGCGCGATGCCGCCCTGGTCATGGCCGAACTTCCTGAGCACGAGTCGCTGCACGACGACCGCGAGGATCGCCGTCACGAGGATCGAGAGGAGGAAGCCGGGCCAGAACCCGAGGCCGAACGCGCGGCCGAACTGGTACGTGAGGTACGCGCCGACGAGCACGAAGCCGCCCTGCGCGAAGTTCATGATCCGGCTCGAGGAGAAGATGATCACGAAGCCGAGCGCGACGAGCGAATAGGTCGCGCCGAGCGCGAGCCCACTGATGAGCGTCTGGACGACAGCTACCCAGGTCATTACGCGGCCTTTCCGAGATACGCCTCGATGACGCGCGGGTCGCGCTGGATCTCGGCGGGGGTACCTGATGCGATGAGCTCGCCGAAGTTGAGGACGATGATCCGCTCAGCGAGGCCCATGACGAAGGGCATGTCGTGCTCGACGAGCACGATCGACATGCCGTTCTTCTCGTGGAGTCGCTTGATGTAGCGTCCGAAGTCCTCGGTCTCCTCCGAGTTCATGCCCGCTGCGGGCTCGTCCATGAGGAGCAGCTGCGGGTTCATGGCGACGGCTCGGGCGAGTTCGACCTTCTTGAGGATGCCCTGCGGGAGGACCGAGACGAGCTCGTCGGAGTACCGGCCGAGGTCGAGCGAATGGATGATCTCCTCGACCTGCGCGACGTACTCGGCCTCTTCGCGGCGGGTCCGCACAGGGCGCAGGCCACTCGTGACCAGGTCCGTCTTCATCGCCTGGTGGTAGCCGAGCATGAGGTTCTGACGCACCGTCATCGAGCTGAAGAGCGCGAGGTTCTGGTACGTCCGGGCCACGCCGGCCGCGACGATGCGCGACGGCCGCATGCCGAGGAGGCTCTTGCCATTCGACATGATCGTGCCGCCAGTCGGCTTCACCTGTCCGGTGATGCAGTTGAAGAGCGTCGTCTTCCCGGCGCCGTTCGGTCCGATGACCGCGAGGATCTCGCCCTTCCGCAGCGTCAGGTCCACGCCATTCAGGATCCTGAGCCCGCCGATCTGGAGCGAGAGCCCCGAGACCTCGAGCGGTGAGAGTTCGGTCATGCAGTCACCGTGCTCACAGCCATGTCGGACAGACGCTGGAATCGCTCGATGTTGGCGCTCTCCTCGAGGACGCCGGCGGTGAGGCAGACGAAGGTGAGCTCGCGGGCCGGGTCGACCCAGTAGAGGCTCGAGCCCGCACCGTAGTTGCCGTACGTGCCGGGCGAGGTGAGCGTGCCGAGGATGCTCGGGTGCATGCCCTCGCCGCGGAGGAACACGCCCATGCCGAGGTTGGCGGGCATGGGCTCCCAGTTGCGGCGCTGCCACATGGGGATCCACCAGTTGTTGAGGCGCTCGCCCGTGTGGTTCTTGAAGGCGCGCTCGAGGATCGGCGGGTGGACGATGCGGGTGCCCTCGTACTCGCCGCCGCGACGGTACATCTCGGCGAAGCGGAGCACGTCGCCGGCCGTCGAGACGTAGCCGACCCACGGGAGCTCGGCTTCCTCATCGACGGTGTCGTTGAGCGCCTCGACGTCCTTGCCCGAGAGCCAGCCCGCGTCGCCGAAGCGAGCCTTGAGCGGGACGACGCGGTCCGCGAGGTGGCGGGCGATGCCGAGCGAGGTGCTCGTCATCCCGAGCGGCTCGAGGATGTCGCGCGTCACGACGGTGCGGAAGCGCTCCTCGCCGCGAACCCGGCGGACCATCTCCGCCATGAGGGCGTGGTTGATCGCGGGGGAGTAGTCGATGACCTCGCCCGGCTCGCCGATGGCGTCGAACTTGCAGATCGCATCGATGACGTAGGCGAGGTTGCCGAGCTTGTCCATGGCGACGGGCTCGGGGGTCGGCGGCATCGCGGAGCGGTGCGTGAGGAGGTGGTAGAGGGAGATGCGGTCCTTGCGCTTGTTGAGGAAGCGGTCGGCCGAGCGGAACTCGGGGATGACGTCGACGACTCGGGTCGTGAGCGCGAGGAGGCCGTCCTCGATCGCCTGGAAGACGGTCGCGACGGTGAATGCCTTGGACAGCGAGAGCACGCGGAAGACGTCGTCGGTCTTCGCGACGCGGCCGGTGTCGCGCTCCGAGTAGCCGATGGCCTGCTCGAGGACGACCTCGCCGCGGTGTGCGAGCGCGACAACGGCGCCGTCGTACAGACCGGAGTCGACGTCACGCTGAATGCTCGCGGTCAGCTTCGCGATCGCGTTGTCGTCGATACGGGTGGCAGTGGTCGCCATGAGTTCTGGACCTCACTTCGTCGGGAGCATGTTCGGGATTGGATTCAATCCGCATACGGACCTTATCAGCACTGTCGGGTGCCGATGGAATCCCCTCTTTGCTGAAAGTTCGGCGGTCGAGGCAGCGAATCGGTGGAATGTCGACTTGACGTACGATGGTGCCGCTCGACAGCATTGCATACAAGCGATATACATAGACCACATCCCCTGGACACGACCGACGTCGTGAATCCGGCAACAACGAAGTTTCCGCGAGGTACCCAAGCGTGACGCAGCTCCCGACGACTGTTACAGCCACCGGCGCATTCCCGGTGCCGAAGCGCGCAGTCCCGAGTCCATTCCCCGGTTGGGTCCGTGTGACCGCCGCGCTCGTCGCGATCGCCGCGATCTTCGCGGTCCCATTCGCGACGTCCGATGCATGGCTCGGAGCGCTCGCGCTCGCGGGCGTCTACGCGATCGCGACGATCGGTGTGACGCTCTTCAGCGGCCGCATGGGCCAGTTCTCGATGGCGATGCCCTTCTATATGGGCGTCGGCGCATACGGCACCGCCTACATGGGCGCGCAGCTCGGGTGGCCGCTGCCCGCGGTCATCGCGGTCGCGCTCGTCCTGGGCCTCGTCCTGGGATTCCTCGCCGGTCTCATCGCGATCCGCCTCGGCGGTGACGAGCTCGCGATCACCACCCTCGGCATCCTCATGGTCGGCATGTACCTGTGGAACTCGATGGTGCCGATCACCGGCGGCGACTCGGGTACGAGCATCCGCGCCGCCTCGACCTCGCTCTTCGGTCTCGACGTCGCCGCGATTCCCGGTCTCTCGCGCGAGCAGTCGCTCTTCATCTTCACGTGGCTTGTCGTCGCGCTCGTCGCGTATCTCGCCTCCTCGATCACCGAGTTCCGACCCGGGCGTGCGATGCAGGCCATCCATGACTCCCAGCGCGCGGCCGAGGCCGTCGGCGTCGACGTCCGCTCCTACAAGGTGCGCGTCTCGGCGATCATGGGCATGTTCGGCACGCTCGCGGGCGTCCTCTACGCGATCCTGCAGCAGTTCATCGCACCGAGCGGCTTCGGCATCTCGATCGCGATCATGCTCTTCGCGATGATGCTCGTCGGCGGTCAGGGCCGCATCTCCGGCGCGATCATCGGCGCTGTCCTCGTCTGGGCATTCAAGACGTGGATCTCGACTGACGCCAGCTTCCTGTCGGGGATCCTCAAGGCCACCGACTCGAGCCCGGGGCTCATCACGCCCGGCGCGCTCAACATGCTCGTCTACGGGCTCCTCATCGTTCTCATCCTCATGTTCGCCCCCAAGGGCCTCATGAGTGTGTGGGATCGCGTCGTCGCAGTCCTGCGGCGTCGTTACAGCCGGTGACCACCGGCGACTGCAATCCAGCTGAACTCAGCCAAAGGAGATTGAGTATGTTCACCACAGCGACCCGGAAGCGGGTCCTCGCAGCGGGTGCCATCGCGCTCACCGCGTCCCTCGCGCTCGCGGGCTGCGGACGTGCGGGCGACACGCCGGCACCCGCGCCCACGGCCACGGGCGACACGCCTGCCGAGGGCACCCTCGCGCCGGCCCCCGGCTTCGATGGCACGACCATCACGCTCGGTGTCCTCGGCGTGACCTCCGGTCCGCTCGCGGTGCCCTCGAGCACGATCCTCTCGGGCATGCAGGCCTACTACGACACCCTCAACGAGACGGGTGGCGTCGCGGGCAAGTACCCGGTCGAGCTCCTCGTCCAGGACACGGCGTACGACGGTCCGACGGCCGTGCAGCAGTACGCGGCGTCGAAGGACAAGGTCGTCGCGTACACGCAGGTCTTCGGCACCTCGATCACGAACGCGATCCTCCCCGAGCTCAACGCCGACGGCATCTTCGCGATCCCGTCGAGCGGTGAGGGCCTCCTCCTCCAGGAGCCCTCGGTCATCCTCACGGGTGGCGTCGCCGAGATCGACGGCGTCGCAGGTCTCGAGTGGGCGGCGAGCGAGTTCCCCGGCGCCCGCGTCTGCTTCGCGCAGATGGACGGCGCGCTCGGCGTCTCCTTCGGCAAGGCGCTCGCGTGGACGGCTGAGCAGCTCGGCATCGAGCTGGGCGCGACGGTCATCCTCGACCCCGCGATCACCGACTACACGCCGCAGATCCAGCAGCTCATCGCTGACGGCTGCCAGGTCGTCTTCGAGAAGGGCTCCGGCGTCGTCCTGACGACCGCGCTCCAGAACTCCGCTCAGCTCGGCCTCGACGCGGTGTGGATCGCGCCGTACTCCGACTGGACCCCGAACCTCAAGGACTCGCCGCTCAACGACTTCCTCCTCGGGCACTTCTACGCGACGTCCAACGAGGTCTCGTACGGCGACATGGTCGCCGAGGGCATGGCCGACCTCATCACGGCGCACGACAAGTACAGCGCCGACGTCGTCCCGGTCTGGCTCTACGTCAACGGCTACGTCTCGGCTAAGGTCATGCACGACTTCCTCGAGCGCGCGGTCGAGAACGGCGACCTCTCGCGTGAGGGCTTCGCCACCGCGGTGAACTCGTTCGAGGAGCTCGACTTCCTCGGCATCCAGGCTCCGCAGAAGTTCGGTCCGGCGGGCGAGCGCGCCCCGGCGACTGAGGTCAACATCCTCAGCTTCAACCCCGAGGCCGTCACCGGTCTCTCGGTCGAGGTCCCGAGCTTCGAGAGCGCTCTCGCCAAGGAGTTCCCGATTGGCGGCTGACGACCTCGGTCGCGACGCCGTGGCCGCACCTTCGGGTGCGGCCACGGCCCTCGCCTTCTCCGGCGTGACCGTCTCGTACGGAGCGCATGCACCTGTCCTTCACGACGTGTCCCTCGAGGTCCCGGCCGGCTCGGTCGTGGCCCTGCTCGGTGCGAACGGCGCCGGCAAGTCGACGACCGTCCGCGCGGCCACCGGCCTCCTTGCGCACCACCGCGGACGCATCGTGAGCGGCACGGTCTCGCTCTTCGGCGAGGACGTGACGAACCTCTCGGCCAACGAGCGCGTCCGCCGCGGCATGGCTCAGGCGCTCGAGGGCCGCCGCATCTTCACCCAGCTCACGGTCGATGACAACCTCCGAGCTGGCGCGATCACGCGCCGCTGGGACAAGTCGCTCCGCGACGACATCGAGCACGTCTACGAGCGATTCCCCGAGCTCGCCACGCGTCGCTCGTCCAAGGGCGGCGTGCTGTCCGGTGGGCAGCAGCAGATGCTCGCGATCGGTCGCGCGCTCATCGCGAAGCCCAAGCTCCTCGTCCTCGACGAGCCCTCGCTCGGCCTTGCGCCGCAGCTCGTGAACCGCATCTTCGAGGTCATCGCGGACATCAAGCGCGAGGGTGTCACGGTGCTCCTCATCGAGCAGAATGTCGCGATGGCGCTGGCCGGAGCTGATTACGGCTACGTCATCGAGACCGGTCGGGTCGTCCTCTCCGGTCCCGCGGCCGAGCTCGCGAACAATGAGAGCGTCAAGGCGGCGTACCTTGGAGGCCACGCGGCCTGAGTCGGCCGCCGTGGGCTCGACAGCGGTGGCATTCCGCTGTCGCACTATTGCATACAATGGGTATGCGTTGAGTGGGACTCAGACGACGAGCACGCTCTGCGCACACCCCCGGTGCCCTCAGGGGCGATGAATCTCGGAAAGGCTCTCGTCATGGTCGCAGTCGATCAACTCTCGGTCTCGAAGGATGCGGTGGCATCGCTCGAAGAGCAGCTCGCCGCAGCGAAGGACCACCGGATCGTCCGCAGCCAGCGCGGCTGGGAACTCCTCCGCTACGAAGACTGCCTCTGGGCGCTGCGCGCACCCGAGCTCATGCGCGCGAAGCTCTTCATCTGGCGGGCCGACAACATCGACCTCCCGCACGGCACGGTCGCGCGCGAGTTCATCGAGACGACGCTCAACGCGCAGGAGGGCGACATGCGCAAGCACCTGCGCGTCCCCGTCGCCAAGCTCCTCGCGCCCCGCAGCATCAAGCGCCTCGAGGACGACGTCCACATGATCGTCCACCGTGCCCTCGACGAGGTGAAGGACCCGGACAACGTGGACTTCATGGAGGAGGTCTGCTGGCGCATCCCGTCCGAGACCTACTGCGCCATGACGTCGATCCCGTACGAGTACGCACCGGAGATCGCCCGCCTCTCCGACAGCTCGCTCGGTCCGCTCCTCACCATGGAGAAGGACCGCGTGCCCGAGATGCTGCAGGCGTACGAGGACACCTTCGCGTTCGTCCACAAGTACTTCGACGAGCGCAGGCAGAACCTCGGCGATGACTTCACCTCGGCGCTCATCGAGATGCAGATCGCGGGGGAGCTCACGATGGACGAGCTCTACAACCTCGGCGTCAACTTCCTCCAGGCGAGCGTCGACAACACGGTGCACGAGTCCTCGCTCGTCATCGCGAAGCTCCTCGAGCGTCCCGAGTCGTGGAAGATGCTCCTCGACAACCCGAGCCTCAAGCCGCACGCTGTCGAAGAGGTCATGCGCATGTGGCCGCGCTTCCGCACGCACATCCGCTACGCCGCGCACGACATGGAGCTCTTCGGGGAGCAGATCGCAAAGGACGACCTCGTCTTCGAGCACGTGGTCGCGAGCCACTACGACGAGTCGGTCTTCCCCGACCCCATGACGTTCGACATCACGCGCCCGCTCAATCCCGGTCCGCTCATCTTCGGGCAGGGCCAGTACTCGTGCCTCGGCCAGCACCTCGCGCGCCTCGAGATGCATGAGCTCCTGCAGGCGATGATGGACCGCTTCCCCAACGCCCGACTGCTCGAGTTCGAGGAGCACGAGGGGCCATTCATTCGTCACACGACGAAGATGCGGGTCTCGCTCACGGGCAGGTAAGCCTTACCGTTGGCGTTACGGTAACGATTTCGATATGGTGCTGTCGCGCATTTTGCGCGCCCGCAAGAAGGAGCACGCATGAAGATCCTCGTCCTGGTGAAGGAAGTTCCCGACACCTACGGTGAGCGCCGCCTCGACCTCGAGACCGGCTACCTCGACCGCGAGAGCGGAGAGCAGGTCGTCGACGAGATCGACGAGCGCGCCCTCGAGGTCGCTCTGCAGATCAAGGACTCCGACAAGAGCACCGAGGTCGTCGTCGCGACGCTCGGGCCCGAGTCGGCGAAGGACGCGCTCCGCAAGTGCCTCAGCATGGGCGCAGACAGCGCCGTCCACGTGCTCGATGACGCACTCGCGGGATCCGACACGCTCCGCACTGCGCAGGCGCTCGCCGCCGTCGCACGACGGGTCGGCTTCGACGCGATCATTGCGGGTAACGAGTCGACCGACGGTCGCGGCGGTGTCGTCCCCGCGATGGTCGCCGAGCTGCTCGGTCTCCCCCTCGTCGGCAATCTCTCCTCGGTCGACCTGACCGCGACCTCGGTCCGCGGCGTCCAGGCGACCGCGGCGGCGACCGCGACGCTCTCCTCGTCGCTCCCCGCGGTCATCACCATCACGGAGAAGTCCGCCGAGGCGCGCTTCCCGAACTTCAAGGGCATCATGACCGCCAAGCGCAAGCCGCTCGAGGCGCTCACGCGCGCCGACCTCGGACTCGAGGAGAGCGCAGCGGCCTCCGAGGTGCTGTCGGTCGCCGAGCGTCCGTCGCGCGCCGCGGGCTCGGTCATCACGGATGAGGGGGATGCTGGCGCCAAGATCGTCGCATTCCTCCGCGAGCGGAAGGCGATCTGACCATGGCCAACGTCCTGATCTTTGTCGAGACGAATGCCGACGGCAGCCAGGCTGCATCGGCCGCGGAGCTCCTCGCCGCCGCGAGCAGCATCGGCACCCCTGTGGCGGTCTCCGCTGCCGGCGGCCCCGCAGCAGCAGCGGCCGCGCTCGCTGCGGCGATCACGGAGCACGCGCCCATCGCGACGCTCCTGTCGCACTCCATCGTGGGGCGCGAGGTCGCCGGTCGTGTCGCCGCACGCCTCGGCATTCCGGCCCTCGTCGACGTCGTCGGCCTGGCGGTCGATGGCGAGCGCGTCGTCGCGACCCACTCGGTCTTCGGCGGCAACTTCACGACGACCTCCGCGGCCGTCGGTGCAGCACCAGTCATCACCGTGCGCGAGGGCTCCTTCGCGGCAGCTGAGGCGCCCATGCCGACCGCGCTTCCCGCGGCGGCTGACGCGAGCCCCGACGCCGTCGTCGAGTCCGTCGAGGCGACCGTCGTCGACTCCACGCGCCCTGACCTGAAGTCCGCGAGCATCATCGTCTCCGGCGGCCGTGGCGTCGGCTCGAAGGACAACTTCGTGATCGTCGAGCAGCTCGCCGATGCGCTCGGCGCCGCCGTCGGTGCGAGCCGCGCGGCGGTCGATGCCGGCTATGTCCCGCAGTCGTATCAGGTCGGCCAGACGGGCGTCACCGTGAGCCCCGACGTCTACATCGCGCTCGGCATCTCGGGCGCGATCCAGCACCGCGCGGGCATGCAGACGGCCAAGACGATCATCGCGATCAACAAGGACGCCGACGCGCCCCTCTTCGAGATCGCCGACCTCGGTGTCGTGGGAGACCTCTTCGAGGTCGTCCCGCAGATCATCGAGGCCCTGAAGAACTAGGTCTCGGACACATGGCCGCAACGAAGCAGTCGGGAGCGCTCGCCGCCTTCCGCGAAAGCCGCTGGTTCAAGCTCGTGTGGATCGTCCCGGTCCTCATCGTGGTCGCGATCGCGGCGGTGTTCCTCGCTCAGTGGCTGCGGACTCTCCCCGCAGTCATCGAGTGGATGGAGCAGTACCCGGGTGACGCGACTCGGCCCGCATGGACGCCGGAAGGCATTCCCGCGTGGCTCGCCTGGCAGCACTTCCTCAACATCTTCTTCATGGTGCTCGTGGTCCGCTCCGGCTGGCTCGTGCGCACCACGAAGCGGCCGCCGGCATTCTGGACCCGCACCAACACCGGCCTCGTCCGCACGAAGGCGGCGCCCCGCAAGATCTCGATCCACCTGTGGTTCCACAACGCGGTCGACATCCTGTGGGTCGTCAACGGCGCGATCTTCATCGTCGTGCTCTTCGCCACCGGCCAGTGGGCGCGCATCGTCCCGACCTCGTGGGATGTGTTCCCGAACGCGCTGTCGGCTGGACTCCAGTACGTCTCGTTCAACTGGCCTGTCGAGGACGGCTGGTACAACTACAACGCGCTGCAGCAGCTCAGCTACTTCGGGGTCGTCTTCATCCTCGCGCCGCTCGCGATCCTCACGGGTCTGCGCATGGCCGAGTTCTGGCCGGCCGAGTCGAAGCTCAGCAGCATCTACAAGGTCGAGTGGGCCCGTGCGATCCACTTCCCGGTCATGCTGCTCTTCGTCCTGTTCACGATCGTGCATGTCATCCTCGTGTTCGCGACCGGCTTCCAGCAGAACCTCAACCACATGTTCGCGGCATCCAATGACGCGACGAGCTGGTGGGGCGTCGCGTTCTTCGGCGGTGCGCTCGTCATCTGCGCCGCCGCCGTCGTCGCGGTCCAGCCCATCGTCCTGCGTCCGATCGCCTCGCTCTTCGGGAAGGTCGGGCGATAGCGGCCCTCGACAAGGCGACCGCGCAGGGGAGCGACGACGCGGCTGGCGCCCAGAGCGATACACGCTCGCGGCGCAGTCGTGGCTCGATCACCCCGGCGGAGATCCTCGAGGCGGCATTCGCCCTCGCTGAGCGGGTCGGGCTCGATGCGCTCAGCATGCCTGAGCTGGCGCGCGAGCTCGATCTGCCCGTCACGAGCCTGTACTGGCACTTCCGACGCAGGGACGACCTCCTCTCCGCGATGGTCGAGGAGGCCGTCTCCGCGAGGTCGCAGCTCCTGCCTGCGGTCGGCACCTCGCCGTCGTGGCATGCGTACCTCCGGGACTACTTCACGGCGATGCGGCGGCTGTACCGCGAGCACGACACCTTCGCCGACCTGCTGGTCGTGCGCCTCGACCTGGCGACCCCGGAGTCGCAGCGCCGGGCGACGCAGGCATCGGAGCGCATCGTGGGCTACCTCATGGGCAGCGGCTTCCCGGAGGACACCGCCGCCCGCATCGTCCGCACGATGGAGACGTACACCCATGGCGCGATCCTCGCCGAGCGCAATCGCGATCGTCGCCTCGGCGAGATCGACACCGAGGCGGAGCGCGACTTCGCATTCGGCCTGGACACTCTCGTCGAGGGCTTCGAGCGCATCGAGCGACCGGCGGCGCAGACGGGACGCTGAGTCCGCCTGACGGTGGCGCGCGAGGCCCTCGGCCGGTAGAATCGAAGGCTCCCGAATGGGACGTGATTCACTACCAACTCCACAGTGCGACAGCGACTCGCTGCACCAGTCACGGGGATGATCGGTTTCGACATTGCCTGATCGACGGTGAGAAGCGGGCCGAGGATGGCGTCTTATCTCGCAAACGATGGCGCCAAACAATAAGTGCGAATTCCAAGCGCGCTGACTTCGCTCTCGCCGCCTGACGGCCAGAGCCCATAAAGTCCGTCACCCCCGGAATGCCTTCTACCGGGTGTGTGGCGTCATTGAGAAGGCTTGCTGCGACATCGCGCCTCAGGGTGTCGCGGGACTCTTACTGAGGCTGGGCTGGTCCGCGCAGGTGCTCACGCGAAGCGCGGCGGCCGAGCAGAACGTCTCGTGAGCTGCGCCCGGAGAAGACACTGAACTTCAGCAGTGGACGGGGGTTCGATTCCCCCCATCTCCACCACATGCACCGGGTCGCTGTCGCGCTGTTCGGAGGGGCTCCGGGGTCTCCCGCCGACCCGACCGATGCGCAGATGCATGGGTTAGGTTGCGGAGATGAATGCCACGCGACGCCCGAGGGTCCTGCCCTCGCTCGCGATCGTGCTCGGCGCTCTCGCGCTCACGGTGACGGCGTTCGGGCTGTGGCGAGCTTGGGAAGGTGGGAGCGCCGTGTCGCAGTCGCAGGGAAGCAGGACGGTCGTCGTGGTTGGGGACTCCAACACGGAGGCGGACTCGCGGGACTTCGGCGCCGGTCGCATCGGCGAGTCGAGCTGGGTGCACTGGCTCCTGGCGGAGCCGGGACTCGAGTTCGCTGGGGGTTGGGCGCTCGCCGGCTCGACGTCCGCGGATCAGGCGATCGCGGTCTCGGCGATGCCGGACTTCGATGCCCCGGACGAGCTCCTCGTCATGACGGGGACGAATGACCTCACCGTCTCACTCGAGTTCGAGGTCGCGGAGCGCTCGCTCGACCTCATCGTCGACAAGGTGGGGGCCTCGCATGTGACGATCCTCGCGATCCCTCCGCGCGATGATGTGCTCGCGGTCGCGGCGATCGAGTTCAACGCACGGCTGGCAGCGCTCGCGGCAGATCGCGGCTGGGGCTTCTTCGACGGATTCGCCGAGGTGCGGCTTCCGAGCGGAGGCTTCGTAGCCGGGGCCACGACCGACGGCATCCACCTCGCGCGCGACGTGGCGGAGCGCTTCGGCGCGGACGTCGCGAGACAGCTCCGCGCCCAGCAGTCAAGCCGGTTGGACGCGCCGCCCGCTGTGGGATAGCGTGCGGATGGTGTCAGGGATGTGGGTCGATGTCGCGGCGGTGACCGGCTATGCGCTCGTCGCGGCATTCACGACGGTGCCGATCGTCTCGATCATCGCGATCCTGTTGGGGACTCGGCGCGTGTCCAATGGCGTGTGGTTCGTCATCGCGTACGCGATCGGCTTCGCAGGGCTCTTCCTCGCGGCCTCAGTGGGTCTCACCGCGGCATTCGCTCCCGACCGATTCCACATCTCCGGGCCTGTCGAGATCCTCGCCGGTCTCCTCCTCATCGGGTTCGGGCTGTTCTGGCTCCTGCGCCAGCGGCGCAAGGCGCGTCGCACGGGCGAACCGCCGCGCAATCGCCTCATGGAGTGGCTCACCTCGATCGGGCCTGTCGGCGCGGCGGCCGTCGGGCTGCAGTTCGCCTTCCACCCGGAGAACCTCGTCCTCACGATCGCCGCGTCGACGCACGTCCGCGGTGACGACTGGCTCTTCGTCTCGCTCATGACCGCGTGGTACGCCTTCGTCGGCGTATCGACGGTCCTCGCGCCGACGATCATCTTCGCGAAGGCAAGCGATCGTGCTCAGCGTCGACTCGAGCGCATCCGCGACTGGGTCCTCGGTCACGGGACGCAGTTCACCGTCGCGATCCTCATCGGCGTCGGAGCGCTCGTCCTTGGGTTCGGGATCTACCACTCGCTGAGCGGCCAGTAGCGATCACCAGCAGCGACGCTCGCGGCCGAGTCGCGTGTGCAGCGACCCGTCGGCGCCGGGATTCAGACAATCTTGTCAACATCCGCTACTCTCACCGGCGTGAGCAGTGCGGCCACGACGGGGGACCTGACACCGGTCATCAGAGATGCGATCCTCAGCGGCGAGTTCGCGCCTTCGCAGCGACTCATCGAGGCGGACCTCAGCGAGCGCTACGGCGCCAGTCGCGCGACGGTGCGACTCGCGCTCCTCAACCTCGCGAACGAGGGACTCGTCGAGCGGCTCCCGAACCGCGGCGCGCGCGTGCGCGCGATCACGGTCGAGGAGGCCATCGAGATCGTCGAGGTCCGCATCGGCCTCGAGGCGCTGTGCGCACGCAAGGCGGCGACGAGCCTCGCCGATGAGGATGAGGCGGCGCTCCGCGAGCTCAGGGATGCGCTGCTCGGAGCGGTGAGCTCCGGAAACCTCGTCGATTACGCGCGGCTCAATCAGGAGCTCGATGCTCGCATCCGGGACCTCTCCGGCCACGTCACGGCGACGCAGATCCTCGAGCGGCTGCGCGCCCAGTCAGCCCGGCACCAGTTCCGGCTCGCCTTCCACCCGGGGCGGGCGCAGGACTCCGCGCCGGAGCATGTCGCGATCATCGACGCGATCCTCGCTCGAGACCCCGACGCCGCGGAACGCGCCACTCGCGCCCACCTGGAGGGCGTCGTGCGGCTCCTGCGCACGCTCGACTGAGTCGCATGAGAAAGCGGCCCCGAGCCGAAGCCCGGGGCCGCCTCCTCAGCGTTCAGTTCACTGGAACGTGTCGACCGTGACGAAGCCCTTGCCGTTGAACTTCTGGACGACGACCGAGCCGACGGCGGGCATGCCGTCCGTCGTGGTGTCGATCGAGGTGCCCTCGAGCATGAAGTCTGGCACGAAGCCCCTGATGTTGCGGAGGGCTTCCATGAAGGACTCGCGCGTCGGCTCCGTCATGTTGACGAATGCCTCCTCGAGGATCTGCGCACCGATCCAGCTCCACACGCAGTGCGGGAACGCCGGGACGCCCTCCTGGTTGGTGTACTCGGCGATCGAGTCGAGGAAAAGCTGGCCGTTCGGGAGCTCGGCGAAGTTCGGCGCTGCGGCGACCGCGGAGAACGCGACCGAGTACATGCCGGGGTAGACGGGCTCGCCGGCGTCGTTCACGGCGCCACCGGGGATGAGGACACCGCCGGGCGACGAGGTGTTCGACGGCATGAACCAGTACGGGAACCAGCCGAGGGACTGGGCCTTCTGGACCTCGCCGATGACGAGCGGGGTGACCGAGACGGCGTTGAAGAGCACGTCGGCACCAGAGCCAGCGGCGGCCGTGATCTGGCCGTCGAGGGTCGTGTCGGTCGGCTCGTACGTCTGCTCGGAGACGATCTCGATGTTCGGCGAGCCCGCGATGGCCTCCTTGAAGCCCTCGACGTAGCCTGCGCCGAAGTCGTCGTTCTGCGCGATGATCGCGACCTTGTGGGGTGCGTCGGAGGTGGCGAGGAGCTCGCCCATCGCGCCACCCTCCTGCTGGTACTTCGCGACGAGGCCGAGCTGCCAGGGCGACTCCTCCCACGAGGAGAAGATCGGGTCACCGGTCATGACGAGGACCTGCGGGAACTCCTCGTCGATCGCCGCCTCGCGCCATGCGCGGTTCGTCGGCGTGCCGAGGCCGATGCCACCCGCGAAGACGCCGTCAGCGACCATCTGCTGGAAGTTCGCGAGCGACTTCTCGGGGCTGTACTCGTCGTCGTAGGTCTTGATCTCGATCGTGCGGGTCTTGCCGTCACCGAACGTGATGCCGCCCTCGGCGTTCTTGTAGCCGAAGTACGCGATCGCGCCATCCGCCGTGCAGTTGCCGGGGCCGGCGGTCGCGCCCGTGAGCGGCGTGGAGATGCCGAACGTGAGCGTCGTGTCGGTGATGCCGGGCGACGCGACGACGGCGGGCGCCGTGGTGGCGTCACCGCTCGGGTCGGTCGTCGGCGCGGGCTCCGCGCCACCGCGCGTGCAGCCGACGAGGGCAAGGGCCATGACCCCCGTGCCCGCGACGACGGCGAGCGTGCGCCGTGTCTTCGCTGTTCTCATGGCAGTGCCTTTCTTCTCTTGGTTGGCCAGGCGCCTTGAGGCCTCAGTGCGTCGAGGCGTCCTGGTTGGCCGATGGCGCGACGCTGCGGCCATCGGAGTCTGATTCGCCTCGCTTCTTGAGGCGACGGCGGATGGCCTTCGGGAGGCTCGCGAGTCCGCCGGGGAGGACGAAGAGGATGAGGATGATGACGACGCCCTGAATGACGAGCGTGTAGGCGCCGAGTCCGCCCGCCTGTGCCAGCTGGGGGACGAGGACATAGAACACGCCGCCGAGGAGCGAGCCGACGATGCTCGCCGAGCCGCCCACGATCGTCGCGATGACGAGCTCGATCGAGTGTCCGAAGTTGAGCGAGTCGGGCGAGTAGAACTGGTACGCGACGAGCGTCATGAAGCCGGCCACACCGCCGAAGATCGAGGCGATCGTGAAGGCGAGCACCTTGTATCGGTACGGTGAGACGCCCATGGAGGAGGCGACTGCCTCGTTGGCCTTGACGATCGCGAAGGCGCGACCGTACTTGCCTCGGACGAGGAAGTACCCGAGGGCGAAGACGACCACGGCGATGATGAGCACGACAAGGTACTGCCACTGGTCATCGGCGAGGCCGGACCACTCCGGCGCCTTGAAGTAGCGCACCGAGATGCCCTGGGAACCGCCCGTGATGTCGCTCAGTCGCTTGGCGAGCGGCACGCCCACGAGGGGGAGCGCGATCGTCACCATCGCGATCGCGAGACCACGGAGGCGAGCGGCGGCCAGCGCGACGATCATGCCCACGACGCCCGGGATGATGACGGCGAAGAGGAATGCCACGACGTAAACCCCGGCGCCGAGGCTCTGACCCCAGTCGGATCTGAGCACGAATGCCGCGGCGTAGGCGCCGACGCCGACGAAGAAGATCTGTCCGAGCGACACCTGTCCCGTGTAGCCCATGATGACGTTGAGCCCGAGGATCGCGACTGCCGCGACGAGCATGCGCGTGACCGTCTGATTGATGAGCGGGTCAGAGATGAGCGGCAGCACGATGAGGATGGCCGCGATCGCGACGCCGATGATCCAGAGGACGAGCGGCTTGCGGAAGAACGAAGCGACGGTGGTCATACGCGCACCACAACCTTCCTGCCGAAGAGTCCCTGTGGTCGGAAGACGAGCACGAGGAACAGCACGATGAACGGCACCGCGATCTTGAGATCGTTGCCGATGAACGGCACGTAGTGGGCTGCGAGGTTCTCGAGCACTGTGATGCCGAGGGCCGCGATGACGGCGCCGATGGGGGAGCCGAGGCCGCCGATGATGACCGCCGCGAGGGCGTAGACGAGCGCGCCGTCGAGCATGGTCGGCGACAGCTGCAGCTTCGGCGCGACGAGCGTGCCCGCGATGGCGCCGAGCATGGCCGCGAGGCCCCAGCCCGCCATGAGGAGTCGACCGACCTTGAGCCCGGAGAGGGCGGCGGACGAAGGGTTGTCGGCGACCGCGCGGAGGCCGAGGCCGAGCTTCGTGCTGCGGAACACGATCTGGAGGACCGCCATGACGACGAGCACCGCGACGAAGGTCGTGAGCGACCACACGCTGATTCCGATGCCGCCGATCATGAAGCTGTCGGTGACGGGGAAGTACCAGGGGAACGGCAGGAAGTTGTAGGTCCAGATGATGCCGCAGAGCCCGGTGATGAGGGTGAACAGACCGATCGTCGCGACGACCGCGGTGTCAGGGTCCCCGCGTTCGAAGCGCCGCATGAGCACGCGCTCGACGACCGCGCCGAGGAAGAACGAGAAGACGAGCGTCGCGACGATGCCGAGCGTGACGGCACCGGCGATGCCGAGCGAAGGGGCGAGCAGGTTCGAGATCGTGAGCGCGACATAGGCGCTCAGGACCGCCATGCCGCCCTGCGCGAAGTTGATGAGACCCGTCGCCTGATTGACGAGGACGATCGCGAGTGCGAGCGCCGCGTAGATCGACCCGTTCGCGAGGCCGTCGACGACGAGCTGAATGAATGTGCCCATTTCAGCCTCCCAGGTATGCCTTGCGAATCGCGTCGTTGCCCTTGAGCTCCTCGGAGCTGCCGCTCAGCACGCTGCGTCCCGTCTCGAGGACCGTGGCGCTGTCGACGACCGAGAACGCGAGGTTGGCATTCTGCTCGACGACGAGCATCGCGATCCCGGACTCTCGCCGGAGCTCGGCGATCGCCGAGTAGACGGTGCGCGCGGTGCTCGGCGCGAGGCCGAGGGACGGCTCGTCGAGGACGAGGAGCTTCGGCTTGGCCATGAATGCTCGAGCGACCGCGAGCATCTGCTGCTCCCCGCCGGAGAGCGCCGAGCCGTTGGACTTGATGCGCCGACGGAGGTTCGGGAACAGGTCGAGGAGGAACTCGATGTCCTGGTTGATCTGTGCGCGGTCCTTGCGTCGGTAGGCGCCGACGAGGAGGTTCTCGCGGACCGAGAGGTTCGGAAGCGTCCCACGCCCCTCCGGCACGTGCGCGATGCCGAGGGCCGCGACCTGCTCCGGCTGCCTGCCGCGGATGTCCTGGCCGTCGAAGGTGATGCGGCCGGTCGTGCGGACCATGCCGGAGATCGCGCGGAGCGTCGTGGTCTTGCCAGCGCCGTTCGCACCGAGGATGCCGACCGCGCCCCCCTCCGGGACCGCGAGCGACACGTCCTCGAGGACCTTGACGGGCCCATACGAGGCGGTGATGTGGTCGAGTTCAAGCAGCATCGTCAGCCACCCCCAGGTATGCCTCGATGACGCGCGGGTCAGCCTGCGCCTCGGCCGCGGTGCCCTCCATGAGCTTGCGGCCGTGGTCGAGCACGACGACGTGGTCGGTCACCTGAGCGATGAGGCCCATGTTGTGCTCGACGATGACGATGGTGATGTCCTGCTCGTCGCGCAGGCGCTTGATCGTCGAGATGAGGTGCTCGACCTCGCCGTGCGAGAGGCCCGCGGCAGGCTCGTCGAGGAGCAGCAGCGACGGCTTGGAGATGAGGGCTCGGCACAGCTCGATCGTCTTGTGCAGACCGTGCGAGAGTTCGTCGGCAGACTCCTCGGCCGCCCAGCCGAGGCCCTGGCTCTCGAGGAGGACGAGCGCCTCCTGCCGCATCTGGCGCTCGGCGCGGCCGGTGAACGGCAGTCGGAGCGACCACGACACCGGGTCGCCAGGAAGGCGACGGTGGCTCCCGAGCATGACATTCGACAGCACGCTCGCCTCGAGCTGGAGCGCCGGGTGCTGGAAGGTCCGTGCGAGACCGTGGCGGCCGAGCGCAGCGGGGTTGCTGCCGAGCACCTCGACGCCGTCGATCTGAATGGAACCGCTGCTCGGGCGATAGTGCCCTGAGATGCAGTTGAACAGCGAGGTCTTGCCCGCGCCATTCGGTCCGACGAGGCCGAGGATCGTGCCGGGACGGACGTCGAAGCTCACGTCTTCCAGCACATGGACGCCGCCGAAATTGAGGTTGACGTGATCGAGCGTCAGTGTCGCGCCCATCTTCCTCCTCATCGAGTTATGGGGTCTTCGTCGACCGTGCATCGCAGTGCCGCGACCACGTGTGCGCTGACCTGCCAAGATTGTAAACAATCCGGAGGCCACCGATGCGCGATCGCGGCACTGCAACCAAAGCGTGACATTCAGCCGCGCTTCGGGCGCCGATCCGGCGATGCTGACTCAGTCGGCGCGGTAGCCGGCGCGGGCGTAGTCGTGGTACGGCGCAGGCGCGACACGCGCGCGGACCGTGACCTGGCGGTGCGGCTCGACCGTGCCCTTCGCCGAGTTGGGGTCCTCACCCCAGATGACCTCGACCTCGGTGCCCGTCGCCGCGTACTCGTTGTCGATCGTCGCGAGCGAGAGGAATGCCTTCTCGTTCGCGAGGTAGCCGACGTCGGTCGAGATGCCGACGTCCTTGCCGCCGACCAGGACGCGATCGGTCTGGTAGAGCGAGTAGCGCGACTTCGGCAGCTCGATGAACTTCGCGGGGAGACCGCTCGGGTGGAGCTGCTCGCGGAAGAGCATCGCGACGTCGTCGTCGTTCCACTCGAGGGTCACGCGCGTGCGGCGGCGGTCCTCCGCGTGGCGCTCGAGCGCCTGGCGGCCGAGGAACTCGTGGTCGAACTTCACGGAGCGCTCGAGGCCGATGTCGTACGGCGTGAGGTAGTAGTCCTCGACTCGGTCGGAGTAGAAGCTGCCGCCGGTGGATCCAGCGCGGCTGAGGGGCAGCCACTCCCGGTAGCCGCGGGTCTCCTCGCCGAAGATCGCCGGGAACGGCGAAGGCACCCAGCCGTTGGCGAGGTTCGCGGAGGAGTACGCACGCGAGCCTGCGGGCTTGATGCCGAACTCGGCACCCTGCGTGAGCAGCGCCTCGCGGACGCGCTCCGCGTCCGACCACGGCCCCCACAGCTCGAAGCCCGGCTGCCCGGCCATGCCGTGGCGGAGGACGCCGACCTTCACGCCATCGATCTCGATCTCGCCCATGTGGAAGAACTTGAGCTCGGGAGCGGGCTGGCCCGTGACCTTCTCGACGATCGCGAGTGCCGTCGGCCCCTGCAGCTCGAAGCGGAAGAGCGCGGGGCTGCCGGCGCGGGCGTAGGAGTTGTCGTCCTTCACGAGCTCGACGTCCCACTCGCCGGTCTGGCAGTGGTAGTGGACCCAGTCGGTGACCATCCACATGCCGACGAGGTCGTAGTCGTTCTCGCCGTGGTGGAAGAGGATTCCGTCGCCGATGACGTACCCGTCGTGGTTGACGGCCGTGTACTGCTTGGCGCGGCCGGGGGTGTAGGCGCTCGCGGCGTTCGTGCCGAGGTACTGGAGCATCCGCGTCGCATCCGGCCCCGTGATGAAGAGGTCCGTCATGTGGTGCGACTGGTCGAGGAGTGCGCACGAGTCTCGCCACGCCGCCTGCTCGCTGCGCCAGTTGGAGAACTCCGGCTGCACGGGGAACGTGTATGCCCGCGCCGCGTTGTCCCTGAGGACCGCGACCGCGTTGCCCTTTTCGTCGATTGCCTGCTGAAGTGACTTCGCTGTCATGGGGCTGACGCTACGACCGGCGGCATTCCGAGCGGTAGCGAAATCTATATCAATGGAATACGGTCGGCCCATGGCGAGGAAATCCGCCGGTGAATCCGCGCTCCGCCGGCACCTCAGAGTGCTCAGCGCCTTCGACACGAGGCACCCCTTCCTCACGCTCCGCGAGGTCGCGGTGCGTGCGGAGCTCCCCGTCTCCACGGCGCATCGGCTCCTCGGCGAGCTCGAGCAGGAGGGACTCGTCGAGCGTGCGGACGACCGCGTCTACCGACTCGGAGTGCGCCTCTACGAGTTCGCGAGCAGGACCCCTGGTGCGCTCGGCCTGCGCGAGCTCGCGCGGCCGCACCTCGCACGCGTCCACGCGGTCATCCGGCAGCATGTCCAGATCGGGGTCGTCTCCGGTCGCGACGTCCTCACCATCGACAAGCTCTCCGCGCGTGACGCGATCATCAACGGCTCGTACATCGGCGGAAGGGTGCCGCTCGCGCTCTCCTGCGCGGGGATCGTCCTCCTCGCGTACGGACCGCCGGGAAAGGTCGATGAGATCGTCGAGGCCGGGCTGCCGGTGCGCACCGGCGGACTCGGCCGCCAGCCCGTGACCGAGTTCCGACGGATGGTGCGCCGCGTGCGCACGGAAGGCTTCGCGGTGACCGACGGGTGGGTGCACACCGAATCCCGCGGGATCGCCGTCCCAGTCTGGGGACCGCACCGCACGATCTATGCCGCGCTCAGCGTCGTCGTGCCCGTCGACGAGTCACCGGTGCAGCCGATCGTCGAGACGCTCATCGCTGCGTCGAATCGGATCACGAAGGAGCTCGAGGCCGCGTACCTGCCGCATGACGGGCACGGCGTGGGGCTTCGCCCTCTCGTGTCGACCTCGTCGCGCTCGCTCGAGTACCTCGAGTCCCTCGAATCCTGAGCGCGACCCCGCGTCGCTGCGCGAGGCATTCGCCGAATGCGGGAGCGGGCCCCGGTCGATGACCGGAGCCCGCACCTCATGCCATGCTGCGCCTACTGGCCCGAGCGCCAGCCCGCCTGGTAGCTCTCGCGAGCGACCGTCGAGTACGGGACAGGGCTCACGATCGCGCGGACCGCGAACTGCTCGTGCGGCTCGACCGTCGTCTTGCCCGAGTTCGGCGACTCGCCCCACAGGACGCGGACCTCGGCGCCGATCGGGACATTCGCGTCGACCGTCGCGAGCGAGAGGCCGCGGCGCTCGTTGGCCGTCACGCCCGTGAAGAGCGAGAGGCCGACGACGTTGTCGTCCCCGTCGAGGACGGCGTCGAAGTTCGACGAGCCGTAGTTCGCGTTCGGCAGGTCGAAGAACTGGTAGCCGTCGGTGTCGCGGTCGAGGAACGACGCCCAGATCTTGGCGAGGTCCTCGTCGTTCCACGCGAGCGTGACCTTGCGGCGCTGCGTCGACGGGTCGATCTGCTCGAGTGCGTCGCGACCGATGAAGTCGTGGTCGAACTTCACGAAGAAGCCGTAGCCGAGCTCCCACGGGTTGAGGTAGTAGTCCTCGATGTTGCTCGAGTTGAACGAGCCGGCGAGCGCGTTGATCGCCTCGTAGCTCGTCGTCGAGCTCCACTCGCGGAACTTGCGCTCCGGCTCCGAGGAGTAGATCGCAGGGAGCGGGGAGGGCACCCAGCCGGACTCGAGCGTGTTCGAGGAGTACGCGCGCGAGCCACAGGGCTCGATGCCGAACTCGGCGCCCGCCGCGAGGATGAGCTCGCGGACCTCGGCGTGCTGCTCGTAGGGGCCCCAGATCTCGAGGCCGGGTGCGCCCGCCATGCCGTGACGGAGGGTGCGGATCTTCAGCCCGTTCACCTCGAGGTGGCCCATGTGGAAGAACTTGACCTGCTCGACCGTGCGGCCAGCGAGCTTCTCGATGATCTGCCAGGCATTCGGTCCCTGGATCTGGAAGCGGTAGGTGGACCGCGTCACGGCCGCGCCGTAGGGGCGCGAGGGGGAGCGGTCGTCGTACTTCCACTCCACGTCGTAGCCGCCGGTCTCGGCGTGGAACTGCAGCCAGTTCGCGCCGGGCGCGCGGCCGACGTAGACGAGCTCGTTCTGCGCCTCGTGGAAGAGGATGCCGTCGCCGATGACGCCGCCATTCGAGGCGGTCGGGACGAACTGCTTGGCGGTGTCGACCGGGAAGTTCGCGAAGGAGTTGATGCCCGTGTCGGAGAGGAGCTTGATGGCGTCAGGCCCCTTCAGATAGAAGTTCACCATGTGGTGCGTCTGGTCGTAGAGGACCGCCGTCTCGCGCCACGCCTTCTGCTCGCGCCGCCAGTTCGTGAACTCGGAGGGCACGACCGGGTAGATGTACGTGCCGAGCTTGGAGTTGCGGAGCAGATCGACCGGGTTGCCGACCTCGTCGAGAAGCTCCTGGAGGTTGTTCGCCATATCCCCTTCTTCCTTGAAGTGGCGTGGGTCCGCCGTTGAGAGTGAGGAGAGTGTAGCGCGATTGATACCTATGTCCATAGGTATTCGTGGAAGGATCGGGCCATGGTGAACGAGCACCGTGCCGGACCGTCGCCCAGATTGTCTACAATCGGGGACATGTCGACGGAGACCAGGACCATGCTCGTCGTAAGTGCACACGCGGGTGACTTCGTGTGGCGTGCCGGAGGAGCCATCGCCAGCCATGTGATCAAGGGCGGACGTGCAGTCGTCGTGTGCCTCTCGTATGGAGAGCGCGGCGAGTCCGCGAGCCAGTGGCTCGAAGGCAAGACCCTCGAGGAGATCAAGGCGGTGCGCGCAGCCGAGGCGCAGGCCGCCGCCGATGCGCTCGGCGCGGAGGTCGTCTTCCTCGACCAGGGCGACTACCCGCTCCGCGAGTCCGACGAGGCGATCACCGCGCTCGTCAAGGTCATGCGCGAGGTCCAGCCTGACGTGGTCCTCACCCACCCGCTTTCCGACCCGTACAACGGCGACCACCCCGCCGCGTGCCGCATGGCGCTCGAGGCGCGCGTCCAGGCCCAGGCGATCGGCGTGCCGATCGATGGCCGCGTCCCCACGAAGGACGAGATCATCGGCGCCCCGCCCGTGTTCTTCTTCGAGCCCCACCAGCCCGAGGTCTCGGGCTTCAAGCCCGAGGTGCTCCTCGACATCACGCCCGGCTGGGAGCGCAAGCGCGCCGCGATGGAGACGCTGCCGGCGCAGAAGCACATGTGGTCGTACTACACCGATCTCGCGATCCGCCGCGGCGTGCAGCTCAAGCGCAACGCGTCTGCCAACCTGGGGCTCCCGGTCGAGGTCAAGGCCGAGGCATTTATGCGGTACTACCCGCAGGTCACCGACACCCTGGACTGAGGACCGAATGGCACAGCACCGCGTCGTCACGAACCCGCCCAAGGCGGACGCCGACATCGCCGCCGCACTCGCCCAGTACGGCAGCGCGACCGTCCACGAGGCGATGGGGCGCATCGGCTATGCGGGCCACCGCCTCCGCCCGATCCAGCAGGGCGTCTCGATCTCCGGCACGGCCGTCACGGTCTCGTGCGCGCCGGGTGACAACCTCATGATCCACGCCGCGATCGAGCAGGCGGGCGAGGGCGATGTCATCGTCGTCGTCCCGACGACCGACTCGGCATTCGGCTTCATCGGCGAGCTCATGGCGACGCAGATGCAGGTCCGAGGTGTGCGCGGCTACGTGACCTCCGGGGGCGTGCGGGACACCGAGGAGCTCCGGTCGATGGGCTTCCCCGTGTGGTCGAAGTTCGTGTCCGCTGAGGGCACGGTCAAGGACACCGCGGGCTCGGTCAACGTCCCGGTCGTCCTCGAGGGCGTCGTCGTCGAGCCCGGTGATGTCGTCGTCGCTGATGACGACGGTGTGACGATCGTCCCGAGGAAGCTCGCAGCGGCTGCCCTCGAGGCATCGAAGGCCCGCGCCGAGAAGGAATCGGCGAATCGCGCCCGGTACTACGCCGGTGAGATCTCGATGGACATCAACAACCTCCGCGGCGTCCTCGCCGAGCTCGGAGTCGAGTACGTGGAGTACGGCACAGCGGATGAATGACGCGCTCACCGACGGCGTACCCGCGATGCTCATGCGTGGCGGGACGTCGAAGGGCGCCTATTTCCTTGTCGAGGACCTCCCCGCCGACCCGGGTGCGCGGAATGCGCTCCTCCTGTCGATCATGGGGAGTCCAGACCCGCGCCAGATCGACGGCATCGGGGGAGCACACCCGTTGACCTCCAAGGTCGCCGTCGTCTCGCGCAGCGATGACGACGAGGCCGACCTCGACTACCTGTTCCTCCAGGTCGTCGTCGACGAGCCGCTCGTCACCGAGACGCAGACGTGCGGCAACATCATCGCCGGTGTCGGGCCGTTCGCCGTCGAGCGCGGCCTGATCGAGGCGACCGGCGAGTCGACGAGCGTGCGCATCCGCATGGTCAACACCGGCGCGATCGCGATCGAGACATTCCGCACGAGCGATGGGCGACCCGTCTATGCGGGCGACACCCAGATCGACGGCGTCCCCGGTACGGCGGCTGCGATCGAGATCGAGATGGCCGAGCTCACGCCAGTGCTGCCGACAGGCCGCGTGGTCGATGAGGCGGGCGGTCACCGCGTGACGATCGTCGACAATGGCATGCCCGTCGTCCTGCTCGATGCGCGCGAGTTCGGCGTCACGGGGAGCGAGTCGCCCGCCGAGCTCGAGGCGGATGCGGACCTCGCCGCGAGCGTCGAGCGCGTCCGACTCGCCGCGGGCGAGCTCATGGGGCTCGGCGACGCGCGTGAGAACACGGTCCCGAAGATGATCCTGGTGTCCGCGCCCGCACACGGCGGGACGATCGGGACCCGCGCATTCATCCCGCACCGAGTCCATGAGGCGATCGGCGTGCTCATGGCGGCGTCCGTCGCCGCGGGCATCGCGATCCCCGGAGCGGTCGGCCACGAACTCGCGGTGCTGCCCGTGGATGGGCAGCCGTACGGCATCGAGCACCCGAGCGGACGCTTCGACGCGAAGGTCCGCATCGAACGGGATGCCGACGGCGTCTGGCGGGGGTCCTCGACCTCCGTGCGGACCGCGCGAAAGCTCTTCGACGGCCGGGTCTACCCCCGGTGACGAGGATTCACCAGAAAGTCAGAGAGGACTAGCAATGACTGACTACCAGAGCTTCGATGTCGCCCACCTCGGTGGCATCGAGCTGTTCACCCCGAAGTTCGAGGAGAGCCGCTGGTTCTTCGAGGAGCTCTGCGCGATGCGCGTCGTCGCCGAGGTCGGCGACTCCATCTACCTGCGCTGCTGGGACACGTACGAGCTCTACACGCTGAAGCTCACCAAGTCCGACACCAACGGCGTCGGTCGTACGAACTTCCGCGCCTCGAGCCCGGAGGCCCTCGAGCGTCGCGTCGCGGCCATCGAGAAGGCCGGGCTCGGCATCGGCTGGCGCGAGCCCGAGGTCGGCGTCGGTCGCAGCTTCGCCTTCTACGACCCGGACGGCCACGAGATGGCGCTCTACTACGACACGGAGCACTACGTGGCGGACGACCTCGACCGACCCGCCCTGAAGAACCAGGCCTCGCGCTTCCCCGGTCGCGGCGTCAACGCTCGTCGCATGGACCACATCAACTACCTCGCCTCCGACGTGAACGCGTGCGGTGAGTTCTGGCGCGACGTCATGCACGCGCGCGAGAGCGAGCGAGTCCGTCTCGATGACGGCCGCTTCGGTGCCTGGTGGTTCCGCTTCGGTCAGAAGACCTACGACGTCGTCTACTCCGATGACTGGTCCAAGACCCGTGGCCGCTTCCACCACTTCGCCTTCGCGCCGGACACGCGCGAGGACATCCTCAAGGCGGCCGACATCTTCCTCGAGAACGGCGTCTACATCGAGTACGGTCCGTACAAGCACGCGATCAACCAGACGTTCTTCCTGTACGTCTGGGAGCCGGGCGGCAACCGCATCGAGTTCGCGAATGCCGGTGCCCGCCTCATCCTCGACCCCGACTGGCCCGTGGTCGAGTGGTCGCAGGCCGAGCGCGCCAAGGGGCAGGCGTGGGGCATGAAGACCATCGCGACCTTCCACACGCACGGCACGCCGTTCCTGCCGAACCAGGAGCAGCTCGACGCCGACGCGCTCGCCGGCAAGCACTGATCGCGAGCACGACCCCGCACGACAAGCGAGGGGCGGTCACCATCACGGTGACCGCCCCTCCTGCATATGTGGGAGTGCTCAGGCGCCCCAGGTCTCCTCGGCGACCGCGACGATCTCGCGGATCTTCGCCCACTGCTGCTCCTCGGTGAGCTCGTTGCCCTCCTCGGTCGAGGCGAAGCCGCACTGCGGCGAGAGCGCGAGCTGCTCGAGCGGAGCGAACTGGGCCGCCTCGGCGATGCGCGCCTTGACGTCCTCGATCGCCTCGAGCGTGCCCGACTTCGAGGTGATCAGGCCGAGGACGACCGTCTTGTCGCCCTTGGGAAGGAAGCGCAGGGGCTCGAATCCTCCCGCGCGCTCGGTGTCGTACTCGAGGAAGTAGCCGTCGTAGGCCGTGTCGGCCAGCAGCTGCTTCGCGACCGGCTCGTAGCCGCCCGAGGAGATCCACTTCGAGCGGAAGTTGCCGCGGCACACGTGCGTCGTGACCGTGAGATCCGCCGGGCGGCCTGAGAGCGCCGAGTTGATGAGCGCCGCGTAGCGATCTGCGATCCCCGCAGTGTCGAGCCCACGACCTCGAGCCTTCTCGAGTTCGACCTCGGAGCACAGGTACGCCCACGCGGTGTCGTCGAACTGGAGGTACCGAATGCCGAGACCGTAGAAGGCCGCGACGGCGTCGCGATACGCGGCGGCGAGGTCATCGAAGATCTCCTCGGGGCTCGCGTACGCATCCGTCTGGATGGCGTCGGGCTCGAGGCGGAAGTGGAGCACCGTCGGCGAGGGGATCGTGAACTTCGCGACCGCGTCGCCCGCGTGCTCGAGGACGAACTTCGCGTGCTCGAGGAAGGGGTGCTCCGGGTTCCACGAGATCGGCCCCGTGATGCGGAGGACCTTCGTCTTGGTCTGGACACCCTCGAACTGGATGCCATGGTCGGAATCGACCACAGAGACATTCGTCAGGCCGTCGAAGAAGTCGTAATGCCACCACGCACGGCGGAACTCGCCGTCGGTGACGAGCTTGAGGCCAGCCTCGCGCTCCTTGGCGATGAGGTCGATGATCTCGCGGTCCTCGATCGCCGCGAGCTCGGCGTCGGTGAGCTGCCCTGCCTCGTGCGCCTCACGCGCGTCGTGGATCGCGTCGGTGCGCAGGAAGCTGCCGACGACGTCTGCTCTGAACGGGGGATTGTGGCTCATGGCAAGCCCTTTCGAGATCTCCGGACACGGATCGCGGTGCCGGCGGGCTCGCCTCCGCGGCTTCAAGGATAACCGCGGTCGTGGCGCTCAGTCCTCGTCGAGATCGTCGATGAGTCGCAGTCCGTAACGTGCCCATTCGATCTCGGCATCGGCCCGTGCGACGAGGCCCTCGTAGGCGAAGCGCTTGAACTCGCTGATACGGCGCTGCTCGCGCTGCTCCTTGCCTTCGAGACGTGCGAGGAGCACGTCGCTCGTGCCCTCGTCGATCGCCGCGAGCTGCCCCGCCCACTGCTCGCGCAGGTCCTCGTAGCGGGCGATGTGGTCGAGCATCGCCTGCTTCGCGGCCTCAGGGCTCGCCCACTCGAAGTACGCGGCCTTGAGATGGGCTGGATCGCGATCGAGCGTGTACTTGAGCGGGGTGTCCATCCAGGCTCTGAATGCCTCGATGCCCGCAGGCGTGGGCCGGTAGTACCGCTTCTCCCCACGCGGGTCGTCGACGGCCTCGGCCTCGACGAGACCGTCGGCCTCCATCTTGCGAAGCTCAGGGTAGATCTGCGAGTCAGGCGCGTGCCACACGTGGCCGACCGAGGACTGGAACTGGCGCGAGATCTCGTAGCCGGTCATGGGGCCGGACGTGAGCAGTGCGATGAGTGCGTATCGGAGACTCACGTGCCCATCCTTTCGGTAGAACAGGTCGAGCCTGCCGGGATCCGCGCGGTGTTACAAAGCGCGCGGATCCCGACAGGCTCGGACAGGTTGGCGATCAGTTCTCCGAACGCCAACCCGAGTGGTACGACTCGCGAGCGACGACCGAGTAGGGGACCGGGCTCACGACGGCGCGGACGGCGAGCTGCTCGTGCGGCTCGACCGACGCCTTCTTCGAGTTCGGCGACTCGCCCCACAGGACGGTGACCTCGGCGCCCACCGGCACGTCGGGGTCGACGGTCGCGAGCGAGAGCACGCGGCGCTCGTTGGCGGCGTAGCCGGTGAACATCGAGAAGCCGATGTTCTTGCCGTTGCCGTCGAGCACTGCGTCGTAGTTCGCCGAGCCGTAGTTCGCGAGCGGCAGGTCGAAGTACTTGTAGCTCGGGCCGTCGACGTTGAGGAGCGACGTCCAGATCTTGGCGACGTCCTCGGCGTTCCACGCGAGCGTGACCTTGCGGCGCTGCGTTTCGGGGTCGACCTTCTCGAGCGCCTCGCGACCGATGAAGTCGTGGTCGAACTTCGTGAAGAAGCCGTACCCGAGCTCCCAGGGCGTGAGGTAGTAGTCCTCGATGTTCGCGGACGCGAACGAGCCGGCGAGCGTGCCCGTCGCCTCGTAGGAGTCAGCCGGGAGCCACTCGCGGTAGCCGCGCTCCTCCTCGCCCGTGTAGATCGCGGGGAGCGGCGACGGGATCCAGCCCGACTCGAGCGTGTTGGCCGGGTAGGCACGCGAGCCGACGGGGAGGAGGCCGAACTCGGCGCCCGCCTCGACGATGAGGTCGCGGATGCGGTGGTGGTCGGCGTACGGGCCCCAGATCTCGAGACCGGGCGCGCCGGCCATGCCGTGACGGAGGGTGCGAACGGTCGCGCCGCCGATGTTCATCTCCGCCATGCGGAAGAACTTCAGCTGCTCGACGGGGCCGCCGTTGAGCTTCTCGATGACGTCCCAGGCCGCGGGGCCCTGGATCTGGAAGCGGTAGTAGTTGCGCTTGACGGCGTCGCCGTAGGGGCGCGAGGGGCTGCGGCGGTCGACCGCGATGTCGAGGTTCGAGTAGCCACCGGTCTCGCCGTGGTACATGAGCCAGTTCGAGGCGGGCGCGCGACCGACGTAGACGTACTCGTCCTCCGCCTCGCGGAAGAGGATGCCGTCGCCGATGACGTGGCCGGCGTGCGTCGTGGGGACGTACTGCTTCGCCATATTCACCGGGAAGTTCGCGACCGAGTTGATCGCGGTGCGCTCGATGAGCTTGATCGCGTCAGAGCCCTTGAGGAACACGTTGTCCATGTGGTGCGACTGGTCGTACAGGACGGCCGCGTTGCGCCACGCGTTCGTCTCCTTGATCCAGCTGGAGAAGTCGGCCGGGACGACCGGGTAGATGTACGAGCCGATCGGCGAGTTGCGAAGCATGCCGACGGCGTCACCTCCGTGCGCGTCGATGACTTCCTGGAGGTTTTTCGCCATTGTGGTGACTCCCTTGTCGGTAGTTGGGTGGTTGGGACTAGAAGACGATCGTCGAGTTGTGCGGAGTGCGCACGACGCGGTCCTCGCAGTGCCAGAGCACAGCGCGGGAGAGGACCTGGCGCTCGACGTCAGCACCCTTGCGGGTGAGGGACTCGACGGTGTCGCGGTGCGTCACCCGGACGATGTCCTGCTCGATGATCGGGCCCTCGTCGAGGTCGGCCGTGACGTAGTGCGCGGTCGCGCCGACGAGCTTGACGCCCCGCTCCTTCGCCCTGCGGTACGGGCCGGCGCCGATGAATGCGGGGAGGAAGGAGTGGTGGATGTTGATGACTGGGACGCCGACCTGCTGGATGAAGTCGTCCGACAGGATCTGCATGTAGCGCGCGAGGACGACGAGGTCGACGTTGCCCTTGAGGAGCTTGAGGATCTCCTGCTCGGATGCCGACTTGTCAGGCCCGGCGACGCTCGGGACGTGGAAGAACGGGATGCCGAGGTGGCGCACGTCGTCCGCGACATTCGTGTGGTTGGAGATGACCATGGGCACGGTCATCGGGATCTCGCCGCGGCGCTGACGCCACAGGAGATCGAGGAGCGTGTTGTCGGACGCGGAGGCGAGGATCGCGACGCGCTTCGGCACCGAGGTGTCCGAGAGCCGCCACGAGAGCCCGAGCTCGCCGGCGACGACGCGCTCGAGGTCCGCCTCGAGCGCCTCGCGCTTCGCGACGAAGTCCGGGAGGTGAAGCTCCGTGCGCTGGTAGAAGTCGCCGCCTGCTGCGTCAGAGGAGTACTGGTCGAGCGCGACGATGTTCGCGCCGTGCTCGGCGAGGAGCGCGGCCACTCGAGAGACGATGCCCTCGTGATCGGTGCCGTGGACGACGAGGACCGCGTCCGCGCGGACTGGGGTGTCTGCTGCCATTGGGGTCAGGCCTCCTGCTTTGCCGTGAAGTCTCGGATCCACTCTGCCGTGGCCTTGAGGCCACCGAATGCGTAGAAGTGCAGTCCGACCTCTCCGTGCTCCGGGGTGAGACGCTCACCGAGTTCGGTGACGAACTTGTCGGGACCTGCGGTGCCGAGAAGGTTGGTGAGGGAGAAGCCGTACTTCTTCACGATCATGGCGTTCGCGCCGATGCCGAACCGCGATGCGAAGCTCAGGAGTCGCTTGATGCCGGCGGGACCGGGCGTGCCGATGCGGATGAGCGAGTCGACACCCGCCTCGCGCACCTTCTCGATCCATGCGATCGCGGCGTCGACGTCGAAGAGGAACTGCGTGAGGACGGTCGAGCCGAGCCCGGCCTCCTTGAGCGCCGCCGACTTGTCGGTGAGCGCCTTCCAGAGCACGTCGTCGGGGATGTCGGGGTGGCCCTCGGGGTAGCCGGAGATCGAGACATGCTCGACGCCGTACTCCTGGAGGCGCCCGCTGCGGATGACCGCGAGCGAGTCCTCGTACGGACCGAAGGGCTCGGCCGGGTCGCCGCCGACGGAGAAGACGTTCTTCGTCGCGCCCACAGCCTGGAGGGCGGCGAGCGATTCGTCGAGCTCGTCCTGCGAGTGCAGGCGGCGTGCGGCGATGTGCGGCACGGGGATGAATCCCTGCTCGAGCACGGTCTTCGACGCGTTGACACGCATCTGGAGGTCCTCGTTGGCGAGGTAGGTCACGTTCACGCGCGTCCCGGCCGGAATCGCGGGGGCCGCCTCGAGAAGTCCTGCGACGTCCTTGCCGGTCATCTCGACGGACGGGTCGTGAAGGATTTGGGAGATCGTCATCGATCGCTCCTGTCGTTGAGGTTCAAGGGAACAATACCTATGGACATAGGTATTGTCCAGTGTCTTTCAGCGACTGCGCTGCGGGCGGCTACCGGAAGCCGAGGATCGGCGCGACGATCCACGCGATGAGCCGGATCGCTCCGCCAGGGAGCACCCGCCGGAGCCCATCGAAGATGCGCGCATCGGCGCCCACCAGGATGCGGAATCGACCCCGCTCGATCCCGCGCACGACACGCCTGGCCGCGGTGGTGGCCTTCATCGGCCGGTAGCCGAACTTCGCCGCCGCCTCGAAGGTGAGGCCGCGTGGAGCGTCGACGCCCGAGCCGCCGAGGATGTTCGTGGCGACCGCGCCGGGCATGACGAGCGAGACCTGGATGCTCGTGTCCCGGAGCTCAGCGAGGAGTGTCTCGGTGAAGAGGTGAACGCCGCCCTTGCTCGCGCCGTACGCGCCCTGCCCAGGGAAGGGGATGAGCGCACCCATCGAGCCGAAGTTCACGATCGATGCGCTTGGCCGCGCCATGAGCCCAGCAAGGAACGCCTTGGTCATGTTGACAGTGCCCCACAGGTCGACGTCGACGACGTGCTCGATCTCCTCCATCGAGAGGTCGGAGATCTTCGCGAAGCGATGGATGATCCCTGCGACGTTGATGATCCCATCGGCCGGAATGCCGTGGGCCGCCTCCACCGCGGCCGGAAGCGCTGCGACGGCGGCGCGATCCGCGACGTCGACGACATGCGTGCTGAGCGCTGCGCCAGGTCCCGCGAGTTCCGCCGTGCGCTCGAGCCCCGCCGCCCCGCGACTCACCGCAGCGACGCGCGCGCCTCGCGCAAGCAGGAGGAACGCGACCTCGCGGCCGATCCCATTCCCCGCGCCCGTGACGACGAAGAGCCTGCCCCCGATCTCCATCCCGCAGCTGCGACCGGAGGCCTAGTTGATGCCGAGCATGGGGCCGACCTTGCGCGCGATCGCGACGATCGATTTCGTCGGAGACAGTCGGGACAGGCGGTCGAAGGTCCGCGCGTCCTTGCCGATGAAGATGCGGAAGACGCCCTTCTGGATGCCGTCGACGATGATCTCCGCCGCGCGCTCGGGCGTCGTGCCCTGCGCCGATGACTTCGCGGCCTCCTGCTTCGCCGCCTGCGCCTTCGGATCGGCCGCCTCCGTGCCGGGGGCGCTGACCCCGGAGTTGCCAGCGATGTTCGTGAGCACGGCGCCGGGGTAGACGATCGAGACCTGGACCCTCGTGTCGCGCAGCTCGGCGAGCAGCGTCTCGGTGAACAGCTTGACCGCGCCCTTGCTCGCCCCATAGGCGCCCTGACCGGGGAACGGGATGAGTGCACCCATCGACGCGAAATTGGTGATCGAGGCGGTCGGCCGTGTGAGGAGAACGGGGAGGAAGGCCTTCGTCGCGTAGACCGTGCCCCAGAAGTTGACGTTCACAACGCGCTCGATCTCCTCGAGCGAGAGATCCTGCATCTTTGCGAAGCGGTGGATGATGCCAGCGACGTTGATGAGGCCGTCGGCCGGCGCACCGTGCGCTCCCTCGACCGCAGCGGGAAGCGCCTCGACCGCAGCGCGATCGGCGATATTGAGCGCATGCGTGGTGACCGCGGCCCCCGGCCCGGCGAGCTCGACCGTGCCGGCGAGGCCCTCCTCGCTGAGGTCGACCGCTGCGACGCGCGCGCCGCGCTTGAGGAGCAGGAGCGCGGTCTCGCGACCCATGCCGTTGCCGCCGCCCGTGACGACGAAGAGCTTGCCTGCGATATCCATCTGGAGTCCTCCCATAGAGCGGCACGAGGTGTCGACGCGGTGTCGACTCCGTCCGACGCGCCTCGCGACGTTGCGATTGACGCGATCATACGTGCCGCTACATTTAGCCAATGACCAGCCTATTTGCCGAGCCGACGAAGCGCGTCGGCGGGTGGTGGATCGCGGCATTCACCGTCGCCTGGCTGGGGGTGTGGATGGCCCAGCTCACGCCCGTCCAGTACCTCCTGCCGAGCCAGGTCGAGGGGCTCTTCGAGTCCTCGACGTGGGATCAGACGGTCCTCAACTTCGGCGTGATCTCCGGCATCGCCGCCGTGTGCTCCGTCATCGCCTACCCGCTCACGGGCGCGCTCTCGGATCGGACGACGCTGCGCTGGGGCAGGCGGCGTCCCTGGATCGTCATCGGGACGGCGACCTTTGCGGGGGCGCTCGTCCTCCTGTCGTACCAGGACACGATCGTCGGAGTCGCGACGTGCTGGGCGATCGCGAGCATCGGATTCTGCGCGCTCTCCGCCTCGCTCACGGCGCTCATCTCCGACCAGGTCCCGGTCGGCCAGCGCGGCTGGGTGTCCGGCCTCATGTCCGCGCCGCAGGCGCTCGGCGTCATCCTCGGCGTGCTGCTCGTGACGATCCTCTTCGTCGGGCAGCTTGCGGGCTACATCGCGATGGCCGTGCTCCTCGTCGTGCTCGTCGCGCCCTTCCTCTTCATGGTGCCTGACGCGCGGCTCGCTCGCGCCGACCGCCCCGCCTTCACGCTCAAGGCGCTCATCCAGGGCTTCTGGATCAGCCCCGTCAAGCACCCCGACTTCGGCTGGACGCTCCTCTCGCGCATCCTCGTGAACATCGGCAACGCGCTCGGGACGAGCCTGCTGCTGTACTTCCTGTGGTTCGGGCTCGAGCGGTCGAATGCCGAGGACGATCTCCTCATCCTCATGGTCATCTACGCCATCACGGCGATCGTCGCCTCGGTCGTGTGCGGCAGATGGTCCGACCGCATCGGGCGTCGCCGGGTCTTCGTGTGGGCATCGAGCGGGCTGCAGGCCCTCGGCGCTCTCATCATCGCCTTCATCCCGACGTTCGAGACGACGCTCGTCGGCGCAGCGCTGTGCGGCCTCGGCTACGGCTGCTTCCTCGCGATCGACCAGGCGCTCGCGACCCAGGTGCTGCCCGACCAGACATCGCGAGGCAAGGACCTCGGCATCATGAACATCGCCTCCGCCGTCCCGCAGGCGCTCGCACCGCTCGTCGGCGCGCTCGTCGTGACGGCGTTCGGCGGCTTCGCATGGCTCTTCATCGCCTCCGCGGTGTTCAGCATCGCGGGCTCGCTGACGGTCATGCCGATCCGATCGGTGCGGTGATCCGGTGACCCGCGACACGATCGGGCCGATCGCGCTCGCGGCGAAGCTCCCCGTCGGGTTCCGGCTCGGGGTCGCGACCGCGGCGATCCAGGTCGAAGGCGGCGCCGAGGAGCGTGGCGTCGCCGGCTGGGATGTCTTCGCTGCCCAGGCTGGTCGGATCCTCGACGGCTCGACGCCCGCGGTCACCGCGGATCACTTCCATCGATGGCGAGAGGATGTGCGGCTCATCCGCGAGGCGGGCCTCGACGCCTACCGATTCTCGATCTCATGGCCGCGCGTGCAGCCCACGGGATCGGGGTCGCTGAATGCCGCGGGTATGGACTGGTACGAACGGCTCGTCGACGAACTGCTCGCTGCAGAGATCCGTCCGATGGCCACGATCCACCACTGGGACACGCCCAGCGAGCTCGATGCGCGCGGCGGCTGGGCGGCGCGCGAGACAGCCGAACGGCTCGGAGAGCTCGCCGGCCTCCTCGGCGAGCGAATCGGGGACCGCATCGCGGAGTGGGTCACGGTCAACGAGCCCGCGACCGTGACCCTCGATGGCTATGCGCTCGGCCTGCATTCGCCGGGCCGTGCGGAGCTCTTCAAGGCGATCCCCGTCGCGCGCAACCTGCTGCTCGGGCACGGCCTGGCCGCTCAGGCGCTCCGAGCGGCAGGTGTCGCAGGTCGCATCGGCATCGTCAACGTGCACACGCCCGTGACGCCCGCGACCGACTCGCGCGCCGACCGGGCGATGGCGAAGACGTTCGACCTCGTGCACAACCGGCTCTTCGCCGACCCCGTCCACCTCGGCCGCACCCCGAGCGTGCGAGGCCTCCCGCTGCCGCTCCAGCTCGTCCTGTGGCCGCAGCTGCGATGGAGCAGCGCCGACCTCCGCGTGATCTCGCAGCCGCTCGACTTCGTCGGGCTCAACTACTACTTCCCTTCCCGCATCGCGGCCGGACCGGACACGGGGGAGTGGTCGCCCGACGGCGAGGCCGAGGCGATGAAGGATGTGCCGTTTCACTTCGCCGCGTGGCCGGAGGCCGAGACCACGGCGTTCGGGTGGCCCGTCGTCCCGCGCGGCCTCGCGGACACGATGCGCGAGCTCTCCGATCGCTACCCCGACCTCCCGCCCGTCATCGTGACCGAGGGCGGCGCGAGCTTCCACGACGAGCTCCGACCGGATGGATCGGTCGACGACGAGCGGCGCGTGGCCTACCTCGCCTCGCACCTCGAGGTCGCGGCGGAGGTCGCGAGCGGAGCGATCCACGGCATCGACCTCGAGGGGTACTTCGTCTGGAGCCTGCTCGACAACTGGGAGTGGGCGGCGGGATTCACACAGCGCTTCGGCGTCGTGCACGTCGATTTCGACACGGGGGAGCGCACGCCGAAGGCCTCATGGCGCTACCTCAGGGACGTGCAGCGCGCGCGGCGAGGCTGATTCGCGGCGTCGACACGGGAGCGATCCCGGGCCAGCGGCTCCACGGGCGCCGCAGCATTCACCCGAGGTGGGACAGGATCGCCTCGTGGATGCGGCCGTTGCTCGCGAAGCCCGAGCCGCCCCAGGGGCCCGGGTTGCCTGCTGCGTCGGTGAATCGACCGCCGGCCGCCTCGATCACCGGGATGAGCGCCGCCATGTCGTATGGCTTGAGGTCCCACTCGCCGACCGCATCGATCGCACCCTCCGCGAGCAGCATGAACGACCACGCGTCGCCGATCGCCCCGGCCTTCCAGACCTTCCGGCTGATCGCCGCGAGCTCGTCGAGGCGGCCCTCCGCGTCCCACCCCTGGAGCCGGTTGTAGCTGAATGACGCGTCCGCGAGATCGGAGACCTCGCTCACCGTGATCGCGCGCGGCGTCCCGTCGAGACCTTCGCCCGTCGTCTGCGTCCACGCGCCCCCGCCGACCGAACCCCACCAGCGGCGGCCGAGCGCGGGTGCGCTCACGACGCCGACCACGGGGTGGCCGTCGACGGCGAGCGCGATGAGCGTCGCCCAGATGGGCACACCGCGGAGGAAGTTCATCGTCCCGTCGATGGGGTCGATGATCCATTGGCGTGAGCCTTCGCCCGAGGTGCCGAACTCCTCGCCGTAGATGCCGTCGCCGGGGCGCGAGGCGGTGATGCGCTCTCGGATGACCTGCTCGACCGCGCGGTCGGCATCGGTCACCGGGGTCCGGTCAGGCTTGGTCTCGACGCGGAGGTCCAGGGACTGGAATCGTGCGATCGAGACGAGGTCGGCATCGCCCGCGAGCGCGAGCGCGAGAGCGAGGTCGTCGGCGATCGTCGGGGTGGTCACGCAACCACCATAGGCCGGTGCGTCCACGCCCGCGCCGTCCGCTGGGCTGACTGCCGTCAGAGGACCGCGAGGAGGCGCTGGAACGAGTCGACTCGCGCGGCAGAGAGTGTGCCCGCCGCGACGGCCTCGTTGAGTGCGCACTCCGGCTCGTCGGCCGCGTGCGTGCAGCCGCGTGGGCATTCCTCGGCGACGGGCTCGAGGTCGGGGAATCCCCGGAGCACATTCGCTGGATCGACATGCCCAAGTCCGAACGATCGCACGCCAGGGGTGTCCACGATCCAGCCCGAACCGAGGCGGTAGGCGACGGTCGACGACGAGGTGTGCCTCCCGCGGCCCGTGACCGAGTTCACGGCGCCCGTCGCGCGGCCCGCTTCGGGCACGAGCGCGTTCACGAGTGTCGACTTCCCGACACCGGAGTGTCCGACCGCGACGACGACGTGGTCCTGCACGATCTCGGTGAGCTCCGCGAGCGGGGGATCGGCCTCGCTCGAGCGCACGACGCGCAGGTCCAGGCCAGCGAAGGTCTCGAGGAAGGGGCCCGGGTCTGCGAGGTCGGTCTTCGTCATGACCAGGATGGGCTCGATGCCGGCGTCGACGGCCGCGACGAGATAGCGGTCGACGAGGCGAGGGCGCGGTTCCGGATCTGCGGATGCGACGACGATGAGCATGCGGTCCGCGTTCGCGACGATGATGCGCTCGACCGCGTCGGTGTCATCCGCGCTGCGGCGCAGGAGCGTCGATCTCGGCTCGACGCGCACGATGCGCGCGAGCGTCCCCTCTCCACCGCTCACATCCCCGACGAGGAGGACGTGGTCGCCCGTGACGATCGCTCCGCGACCGAGCTCGCGCGCGGCGGTGGCCGTGACGGTCGTGCCGTCCTCGAATCCGTCGCCGAGCACGACCGTGTAGCGACCGCGATCGACGCCCACGACGAAACCGGGGACAGCGTCAGCGTGTGCGGGACGCTGCTTCGTCCGCGGCTTGGTGCCGCGGCGGTTCGGCCTGACCTTCGCTGCGCTCTCGTCATACTCCGACCACTGGTCGGCGTCGTCGTCGCTCAGCCAGCTCACCGGGACCCCGCGCCGCCGGAGAGCATCTCGTCCCAGAGCTGCACGAACTCCGGCAGGGTCTTCGACGTCGTCGCGATGTCGTCGATCTCGACACCCGGCACCGCGAGGCCGATGAGCGCGCCCGTCGTCGCCATGCGGTGGTCGGCGTAGCTCCGCCATGGACCGCCGTGAAGCGGCACGGGTCGGATCTCGAGGCCCTCGTCGAGCTCGGTCACGTCGCCGCCGAGCGCCGTGAGCTCTGCCGCGAGGGCCGCGAGGCGATCTGTCTCGTGACCTCTCAGGTGCCCGATCCCGGTGATCCGCGATGGGCCCTCGGCGAGCGCGGCGAGGCCGACGAGGGTCGGCGCGAGCTCGCCGCCGATGCTGAGGTCGAGGTCCACGGGGAGAATGCGTCCGGTCCCGCGCACCGTCACGGCACCGGGGGAGGTCGTGACCTCCCCGCCGAAGCGCTCGAGGAGCCAGCGCAGCTCATCGCCCACCTGCGTCGTGCGCTCGGGCCACCCGGTGATCGTCACGCTCCCGCCGGACACGAGCGCAGCGGCGAGGAATGGCGCGGCATTCGACAGATCTGGCTCGATCGCGAGGTCGCGTGCGGCGATGGGACCGGGCGGCACGATCCAGGTCCCCGGCTCGGGCGAGGTGACCTCGACCCCGCGCTCCGCGAGCGCCTGGACCGTCATCTCGATGTGCGGCATGCTCGGGAGCCGCTCGCCCGTGTGCTCGAGGCGCAGCCCCTCCTCGAAGCGTGCCCCTGCGAGGAGGAGTCCGGAGACGAACTGCGATGACGCCGAGGCGTCGATCCGGAGGCTCCCGCCGCGCACGCGGCCCGTGCTCGTGACCGTGAAGGGGAGGGCGTCGCCCTCGACGCTCATGCCGAGGTCGCGCAGCGCCGTGGTCATCGTCGACATGGGGCGGCGCCGCGCATGCTCATCGCCGTCGAAGACGACCGTGCCCTCCGCGAGGGCTGCGAGCGGCGGGACGAACCGCATGACCGTGCCGGCGAGCCCCGTCATGATCTTCGCGTCGATCCGGCGCCGCTCGATCGGCGTCACGATCCAGTCAGGGCCGAATGCCCCGCCGCCGTCGACCTCCTCGATCGACGCCCCGAGCACCTCGAGGGCCTCGACCATGAGTGCGGTGTCGCGCGCGTGGAGCGGAGCGCGGAGGCGCGATGGCCCGTCGGCGATCGCCGCGAGGACGAGCTCGCGATTCGTCAAGGACTTGCTGCCGGGAAGCGAGAGCACGGCGTCGAGCGCACCCGACGACGTCGGAGCGGAATACACGGACGCCTGCATCGGTTCAAGGGTAGTGGCCACGCACGACGTCGGAAGGAGATCGCGGTGACGCTGCTCGCCCCCGAAGCTCCCCGTGTCGCACACCTAGACTGGGGCGCGATGCCAGAGCCGTCCGAGGATCTCAAGCAGCTGTTCGAGGAGCAGGCGCTCCCATACATGGACCAGCTGTATGCCGCCGCCATGCGCATGACGCGCAACCCGGCGGACGCGGCGGACCTCGTGCAGGAGACCTTCGTCAAGGCATTCCAGGCGTTCGACCGCTTCGAGCAGGGCTCGAACCTCAAGGCGTGGCTCTACCGCATCCAGACGAACACCTTCATCAACACGTATCGCAAGCGCCAGCGCGACCCGTACCGAGGGTCGATCGACGAGCTCGAGGAATGGCAGCTCGCGACTGGCGAGTCGGCGACGGCGACCATCGGACAGTCGGCCGAGGCCGAGGCGATCGACCATCTGCCTGACTCCGATGTGAAGGAAGCCCTCCAGTCGATTCCCGAGGATTTCCGGCTCGCGGTGTACCTCGCCGACGTCGAGGGCTTTGCTTATCAGGAGATCGCGGACATCATGAAGACGCCGGTCGGCACCGTCATGAGCCGACTGCACCGCGGCAGGAAGCTCCTCAGGGAGCGACTGCGCGAGTACGCCCAAGCTCGAGGCATCGGGCTCGAGCCGAAAGGGGAGGTGACACGGTGACCGACTGCGGCTGCGAGAAGGCGAAGGCCGAGCTCGAGGAGTACCTCCACCGCGAGCTCTCCGAGTCCGACTTCCAGGATGTCACCGAGCACCTCGCTGGCTGCGAGGACTGCTCGCGGGAGCACCTCGTCGGCGTGATCCTCACGGAGAAGGTCCGCAGGGCGTGCAAGGAGACGGCGCCGGAGGAGCTCCGACTCGCCATCCGGCTCAAGATCGAGGCGCTCCGCTGATCGAGTGCTGAGCGATGATGCTCAGCACTGCGCGATCGCGCACGCGATCCGGCTATGATGCCTGCTGCTTCGGCACGACCACCTTGTTGATGATGAGGATGATCGCGGCCGCCACGGGGATCGCGACGAGCGCCCCAAGGAGGCCAAGGAGCGTGCCACCGGCGAGCGCTGCGATCACGACGACGGCACCAGGCACCTTGACCGCGGATGACATGATGCGCGGGCTCACGACGTACGCCTCGACCTGCATGTAGATGAGGTAGTAGATGCCGACCGCGATCGCGCTCGCCGGGCCATTGAAGAGCAGCACGAGCAGCGTGTTGAGGATGCCGGCGGTGAGCGTGCCGACGAGCGGGATGAGCGAGCCGATGAGGGCGAGGAAGGCCAGGAGCGCCCAGTAGTCGACCGGCAGGCCGAACAGCGGGAAGAGCAGTCCAAGGAAGAGGCCCGTGAGGACTCCGTTGAGGAGACCGAGTGTGCCCTGCCCGATGACGAATCGTCCCACCGAGGTGCTGATCTCCTCCGCGAGCTCGATGAAGACCGCGCGCTTCGATGCAGGGACCATGCGGTAGAGCGCCTGCTTGAGGCTCCGCGTCGAGGCGGTGAAGTAGATCGTGAGGATGAAGATGATGAGGGTCCCGGTGATCCCGGTCACGATGCCGATGCCGATATTCAGCACGCCGCCGGCGATCTGCCCGTAGTCGAGCTCGATGAGCCACTTCTCGAGCTGGCCGATGACCTCATTGATGTTGAGCCATGCGAAGTTCGCGGAGAGCCAGTCGGTGACCGCCGTGAGGAACTCGCTGTCGAAGAGCCGCGGGATCGCACCCGCGGCCTTGTTCACCTGCTCCGCGACGACCGGGATGAGCGCGAACACGAGCCCGGTGATGAGGCCCATGAATGCCACGAGCACGATGATGATCGAGGCCCACCTCGGGAACTTCCGCCGCTCCAGCCAGGTGATCACGGGGTCGAGGCCGAGTGCGATGAAGAGCGCCGCGCCGACATAGGTGAGGACCTGCGAAAGACTCGTGACGGCCGCGCCGATTGCGATCGCGATGAGGACGCCGAGACCAGCGAAGAGACCCGCGCGGAACGGGTTGAGGATGCGCATGCGATCAGTCTGACGTGATCGAGTCGACCTTCGTGAGTGCGCCGCGCAGATTCTCCAGGTAGGTGGCGATCGCGTCGCGCTCGGCCGTGAGCGCCGCGAGGCGCTCCTCCGCGTCCTTGATGAGCGCCGAGGACTCCTCCTGAGCTCGTTCGACGATCGCTCGGGCGCGCGCCTCGGCATTCGAGAGCACCTCTGCGGCGGTCGCATCCGCGCTCTCGCGTGTGGTCCGTGCGTGGCTCAGCGCCTCCTGCTCCGCCTCGAGGGCCTCGGCGCGGACCGTCTCTGCGCGCTCCGTGGCCTCGGCGAGCTGTGCCTGAGCGGTCGCGAGGAACGCCTGGGTCTCCTCGAGTGCGGCCTGGTGCTGCGCGAGCGCGCGCTGCTCCGCCTCGTCTCGAACCGCTGCGAGCTCCGCTTCGAGCGTCTCGCGAGTCCCGCGGATCTCCTCCTCGAATGCCGCGCGCGCGTCGGCGAGCTCCTTGTTGACCTCCGCACGATCGCGCTCGAGGTCGAGTCGAGCCTCGGTGAGCTCGCGCTCGAGCTCGGCCGTGCGCGTGGCGCGCTCGGCGGCGAGCGAGTCGGCAAGCGCCGTCTCCTCCGCTGACCGTGCCGTGGCGAGTTCGCGCTCCTGCGCGGACCTGGCCGTCGCGAGCTCGTGCTCGACGGCTGCGCGCTTCTCGGCGAGCTCGCCCGCGAGCGCTGCGCGAGCGGCAGCCATCTCGGACTCGAGCGCAGCGCGAGCTGCCTCGAGCTCGCTCGCGAGCGTCGTCCGAGCCGTCTCGACCTCGGTCTCGAGCGCTGTGCGAGCGGCCGAGATCTCAGCTTCCACTGCTGCGCGCTCCGCGGTGATCTCGGCGGTGGTCGTCGCGCGCTGCGAGGTCATCTCCGCGGCGATGCGCGCGCGCTCACCCGCGATCTCCGCGGCGAGTGCGGCACGCTCCGCGGCGAGCGATTCCTCGTGGGCCCGGCGCTCAGCGGCGATGTCCTCCTCGTGCGCGGTGCGCTCAGCGGTGATGGTCTCGTCGTGGACGCGGCGCTCGGCGGCGATGGCGGCCTCGTGCGCGGCACGGGCGGTCGTGATCTCCGTCTCGAGCTCCGCGCGAGCCTGCGCGATATGGTCGGCGAGCTCTCGCTCGGCGGCCTCTCGCTCGGCTGCGAGCGTCGCACGCGCCGTCTCGAGCTCGCGCGCGAGGTCAGCCCGGGATTCGGCGAGCTCGGTGTCGAAGGCGGCCCGCTGTGCGGCGGCTTCGGCCGCGAAGATCGCCGTCGCATGCTCGCGCTCCGCGGTGGCCTTCGCCGCCTCGGCGAGCGCCTGCTTCCGCTCCTGCTCGAATGCCGCGCGCTGCTCCGCGATCTCTCGCTCGGCGGAGGCGCGAAGTGCCGCTGCCTCGCGCGCAGCGGTCGCCCTGAGCTCAGCGACCTCGGTCGCGACCGCGGCCCTGAGCGTCTCGGCTTCCTTCGTCGCGGTGGAGATGGCGAGCTTCGCGTCGCGCTCCGACGTCGTGCGGAGGTTCTTCGCGTCGCTCGTCGCCGAGCCGAGCACGGAGGCTGCGCGCGAGTTCGCCTCGTCGATGACGCGCTTGGCTTCCTTCGCGGCGGCGCGGCGCACCTCCTCAGCCTCGGCGTGGGCTTCGCCCCGCAGTCGCTCGGCCTCGATGTCGGCGTGGCCGATGAGCCGCGTGGCCTGCTCCTCCGCGATCCGAAGCGTCGACTCGAGGCGGGAGCCGAGCCCCGCGTAGGTGGGTCGGCCGGTCTCGTCGAGCTCGGCCTGGAGGTCGTCGTTCACAGCGAGGAGTCGCTTGATCTCCTTCTGCGCTGCACTGTTCGCGCGCATCGCCTGATCGCGCTGCGACTTGAGGTCCGCGAGTGCTCGATCGACCTCATCGCGGCGGTAGCCGCGCATCTCTGTGGCAAACCTGGCGTCTTCAGCCATACCTGCTCCTTGCATCGCCGCAAATCTGCAGCGTTTGGAATGCCCCCCGCAAGCCCTCTGAGTTTAGTGGGAGGATATTGAGCGACCGACCTTTTCTGGCCGCTCACATAGGGGGCCCGATAATCTGGGACGTCCGGATTACCAGGGAGTGTTCCCCGTTGCGTCTCGTCCTCGCCATCGTCTCGTTCGTGCTTGCGGCAGTCATGCTGTCCTTCGGCATTGCACAGCGGACCGTCCTCGCGCCTCCTGATGCGGTCGATCTCTCGGTTCGCACGACGGGCACAGCACCAGTCACGATCATCTCGGGCAAGACGCTCAACGCCTTTCCGGGTCGCCAGACCATCGACATCACGGGGCCCGCGCGCGTCTCCGGCGCCTATGGCCGCGACGAGGACGTCATGGCGTGGGTCGGCACCGCGAGCTACAACACGATCGAGTACGACGAGGAGACCGGCGAGCTCGTCGCGACGACGCACCGCGGTGGCGACACGACCGTGCCGAACCCGGTGGGCTCCGACCTCTGGCTGGATGACTACCAGGCGCAGTCCAATCTTCGACTTTCGGTGACGCTGCCGGAGGACGTGGCCTTCCTCATCGCTTCCGACGGCATGACTCCCGCTCCAGCGAACATCAACATCCGCTGGCCCCTGGACTCGAGCACCCCCGCCGCGGGCCCGCTCATCATCGGCGGTGCCGTGCTCCTGGTGATCGGCATCATCCTCCTCATCACGGGTATCTACCGGATGCGGAGCGGTCACGGCCCGAAGCGAAAGATGCCCAAGGTGCCGAAGCGCCCCACGATCAAGTCCGTCCGCTCACCCAACCGCGCACCCGCGAAGGTCGGCGCGGGGAGCGCCCTCGTCGCCCTCGCGCTCGCGACGCTCGCGTTCGCGCCGTCGAGCGGGGCAGCGGTCGCGGATGCGACGCCGACCCCGACGCCGATCGCTGAGGAACCCAAGTCGCCGATCCCTGCCGTGACAGGGCGACAGCTCGATCGCATCGTCGCGCGTGTGCTCACCACGATCGGCATCGCGGATGCGAGCCTGGATGCTGAGAAGGCCGCCGAGCGTCTCGCCGGCCCTGCGCTCGCGCTCAAGGAGGCCGACTACCGCCTCAAGGCCAAGGACCCCGCCGCGATCTCGGACTCGCCAGCCATCCCGACTGACGGCGTGATCGCCCTGAGCCTGCCGCAGCAGGTCCCGCAGGATGTCGCAGCCTGGCCGCGCACGATCTTCGTCGTCGTCGCGTCGCCAGAGTCGCTCGACGATGGCGAGACTCGGGAGCCCATCGATGTCGATGTGCCCGTGGAGACGCCAGACCCGACCGAGACGCCCGCGGAGGAGCCGAGCGAGGCACCCGCAGAGGGCGAGGAGCCGTCCGAGGGCGCAGCCGCGGACGGCGAGGTCGCCGAGGACGAGCCGGCCCAGGCCGTCCCTCCGGTCGTCATGGTCCTCACGCAGGAGACGCCGCGCGACAACTACAAGGTCCAGTACCTGATGACGCTGCAGTCGCGCATCCCCGAGGTCGCGGCCCCCGAGGTCGGTGCCGCGATCCTCGCGCCCGACACGCCGCTCCTGTCCACAGCCCCCTCAGCGGTCCTTCCCGCATTCACCGACATCCTCATCAAGGACACCGAGAGCATCAACTTCCGCGAGTTCGACCTGACGAGCGACAACTTCTCGGGTGCATGGGGCGTCGCGGCGCAGCAGGCCGAGCAGGCCGCGCAGGCTGCGCTCGAGTCGCCGAACAACATGGCCTTCACGACGACGGCAGGCGACGGACCCCTCGTCGCGCTGTCGACGCTCGACTCCGGCGCACTCGTCGTCGGCACCGTCCAGCAGGTCGTCGACGTCACGCCGTCGGAGGTCGGAGCGAAGGTCATCTCGCAGGGAGAGGTCTACGCGCTGACCGGCGTCGAGAAGAGCGAGAAGGGCTTCAGCGTCACCTACGCCGGCCAGCTGCTCTTCCTCGTGCCGCCGCTCGACTCCGATGCGCCCATCACCGTCCTCGCCTATGCGCAGGGCATGCTCTCGGCGAGCGAGCGGCAGTGAGCGGAGCCCGCGGCGCCGAGCACCGCGGGCGGAGCACGGCGAGTTCGAGTCATCGATCGATCAGTGAGAGAGTGAAACGGTGAGCAGCGCGAATCCTGTCCCCAACCTTCGCGGCGCGGTCGACCTGTCGGGTCTCGCTCGACGGGCCGCCGCGCCGAGCCAGCCCGGCGGTGCAGCGCCTTCGGGCCAGATCGTCTTCACGGCTGACGACCAGAGCTTCACCCGCGTCGTCGAGCTCTCCCAGACCGTCCCCGTCCTCGTCGAGTTCACCGACGATCGCGCGCCGGCCTCCGGGGCTGACGCAATCGTGCAGAGCTACGGCGGCCGACTCGCGCTCGCGCGCGTCGACGCCATGTCGAACCCGCAGCTCGCCCAGGCCTTCCAACTCCAGCAGATCCCGTTCTTCGCTGCCGTCATCGGCGGCAGGCCGCTCCCGCTCTTCGCCGGGATGCTCGAGGAGACCGAGTTCCGCGGTGTGGTCGATCAGGTCCTCCAGGTCGCTGAGCAGAACGGCGTCACCGGCACGATCAGCGTCGGCGGAGAGGATGGCGAGGCCGAGCCGCTCGAGCCGCCGCTGCCGCCGCTCCACCAGGAGGCATTCGACGCGATCTCGCGAGGCGACTGGGCTGCCGCGACCGCCGCGTACGAGACCGCGCTCGCGCAGAACCCGCGCGACACCGACGCCGTCGCGGGTCTCGCGCAGGTGCGGCTCCAGGAGCGCCTGGCGACCGGTCAGGCCGATGAGGCGGACGCGGCGATCGCGACGGGCGATGCGAAGCGCGCCTTCGATCTCCTGCTCACGGCCTTCGCGGCGGCAGCGCCCGATGAGCGTGATGGGATCCGCGCGCGTCTGCTCGACTACTTCGAGATCGTCGGCGTCGACGCGCCGGACGTCCTCGATGCGCGTCGCCGGCTCGCCTCGCTTCTGTACTGAGGCTCGCGCGGGCAGAGCCCACCGACGCTCAGCTCAGGGCGTGAACCACACGCCGCTCAGCGCCGGAAGGTGGACCGAAGCCGACGCCGGTCGACCGAGGTGCGGCACGTCCTCGGCGACGACCGCGCCGAGATTGCCCCTGCCCTCGCCGCCGAACGGCGTCGCATCCGTGTTGAGCACCTCGCGCCACCGTCCCGCGCTCGGCAGCGCCAGGCGGTAGTCGACCGAGATGCCGGAGAAGTTCCACACACCGACGAGCGCATGACCGGCCGCCGACCAGCGGACGAAGGCCGCGACATTCTGCGCGGCATTCGCGCCGTCGATCCAGTCGAAGCCCGCCGGGTCGGTATCGCGCTCCCACAGTGCGCCGTGCTCGCGGTAGAGGCGGTTGAGCTCGCCGACGAGGAGCTGGACGCCCTGATGCTCGGGACCTGCCGCGGCCGCCCAGTCGAGCCCGGCCGCCTCGGACCACTCGGACGGCTGCGCGAACTCGCCCCCCATGAAGAGCAGCTGCTTGCCGGGGTGCGCCCACATCCACGCGAGATAGGCGCGGAGGTTCGCGAACTGCTCGCTGCGCGATCCCGGCATCTTGGCCAGGAGCGAGCCCTTGCCGTGCACGACCTCGTCGTGCGAGAGCGGGAGCATGAAGTGCTCGCTGAATGCGTAGGCGAGCGAGAAGGTCAGCTCGCCGTGGTGCCAGCGGCGGTTGATGGGCTCCTCGCGCATGTACTGGAGCGAGTCGTGCATCCAGCCCATGTTCCACTTGAGGCCGAAGCCGAGTCCGCCGCGATCCGTCGGTGCGGTGACACCCGGCCACGCGGTCGATTCCTCGGCGATCATGACGATGCCGGGCACGCGACGGTATGCCGTCGCGGTCGTCTCCTGGAGGAATGCGATCGCCTCGAGATTCTCCCTGCCGCCGAAGCGATTGGGTCGCCACTGCCCGTCCTGGCGGGAGTAGTCGAGGTAGAGCATCGACGCGACCGCATCGACCCTCAGCCCGTCGATGTGGAACTCCTCGAGCCAGTAAAGCGCGTTCGCGACGAGGAAGTTCCTGACCTCGGGCCTCCCGAAGTCGAAGATGTACGTGCCCCAGTCGGGGTGCTCGCCGAGGAGCGGATCGGGGTGCTCGTACAGCGCTTCGCCATCGAAGCGCGCGAGCGCCCACTCATCCTTGGGGAAGTGGGCGGGGACCCAGTCCATGATGACGCCGATGCCGGCCTGATGAAGGCGGTCGACGAGATAGCGGAAGTCGTCGGGGTGGCCGAAGCGGCTGGTCGGCGCGTAGTAGCCGGTCACCTGGTAGCCCCACGAGCCGCCGAAGGGATGCTCGGCGAGCGGCATGAACTCGACGTGCGTGAAGCCGAGGCCTCCGACGTGCTCGATGAGGTCGTCGGCGGCGCTGCGATAGTCGAGGCCGGGGCGCCACGAGCCGAGGTGCAGCTCGTAGACGCTCATGGGGCCGAGGTGTGGATTGCGGTCTGCGCGACTCGTCATCCAGGCCTCATCTCCCCACGTGTACTGCGAGGTGACGACACGTGAGGCGGTCGCAGGCGGGATCTCGGCCCAGCGTGCCATGGGATCGGCCCTGAGCGTCCATGTCCCATGCGCGGTGAGGATCGCGAACTTGTACAGGGTGCCCGCGCCGAGCCCGGGGACGGTCACCTCCCAGACACCGCCGCCGATGGGCTGCATCCGGTTGCCGCCCTCCGGCGTCCAGTACGACCAGTCTCCGACGACGCGCACATCGCGCGCATTCGGCGCCCATACCGCGAAGGCCGTCGCCTCGACGCCGTCGACGTCGACGACGTGCGCGCCCAACATGCGCCACAGCTCCTCGTGGCGGCCCTCCGCGAAGAGGTGGAGATCGACCTCGCCGATTCGACCGCTCATGACGTCACGGTGCCATGGTCGAGGACGAGGACATGCGCTGGCTCCTGCGCGGGGTCGAGCTTCACGTACTGGTCGCGACTCCACGGCCAGCGCGCGCCCGTCACCTGGTCGACGACGTCGAATCGCGCATCGGCTGGGATGCCGAATGCCGTGAGGTCGAGGTGCACCATCGTCTCGCGCGATGCGATCGGGTCGAGGTTCACGACGGCGATGACCGTGTCCGGCTGTCCGTCGGCGGTGAAGCGACCATCCAGGTGCTTCGCGAAGACGAGGATCGCATCGTCATCCGACCAGTGGACGGTGAGGTTCCGGAGCTGCTGGAGCGCGGGATGCGTGCGCCGCGTGTCGTTGAGGAGCGCGATGTACGGCGCGAGCGAGGTCGGCGTCGACCAGTCGCGCTGCTTGTATTCGTACTTCTCGTTGTCGAGGTTCTCCTCGCTGCCTGGCCGCGCCTCGGACTCCTGGAGCTCGTAGCCCGCATACATGCCCCAGGATGGCGAGCCGAGTGCCGCGAGGACGGCGCGCACCTTGTAGGCCGCGCGTCCGCCGTGCTGGAGGTACTCGGTGAGGATGTCGGGGGTGTTGACCCAGAGGTTGGGGCGGAGGAATGCCGCGGTGTCGTGAGCGATCGAGCTCAGGAACTCCTCGAGCTCCGGCTTCGTATTGCGCCACGTGAAGTACGTGTAGGACTGCTGGAATCCGGCGCCAGCGAGCGATTTCAGCATCGCAGGCCGGGTGAATGCCTCGGCGAGGAAGACGACATCAGGGTCCGTCGATCGCACGTCGGCGAGCAGGCGCTCCCAGAAGTCGAGCGGCTTGGTGTGCGGGTTGTCGACGCGGAAGATCGTCACCCCCTCGGCGATCCAGTGCCGGACGATGCGGAGGATCTCCGCGTACAGGCCTTCGGGGTCGCCGTCGAAGTCGAGCGGGTAGATGTCCTGGTACTTCTTGGGCGGGTTCTCCGCGTAGGCGATCGTGCCGTCGACCCGGTGCGCGAACCATTCGGGGTGCTCGGTGACCCAGGGGTGGTCGGGCGAGCACTGGAGTGCGAGGTCGAGCGCGACCTCGATGCCCGCCGCCTTGGCCTTCCGCATGAAGGCGCGGAAGTCGGCGATCGTCCCGAGGTCGGGGTGGATCGCGTCGTGCCCACCCATCGTGCCGTCGGCGAGTGGTCCGCCGATCGCCCACGGCGAGCCCGGGTCACCCGGACCCGCGGTCGGCGAGTTGTTCGGCCCCTTGCGGTGCTGTACGCCGATCGGGTGGATGGGCGGGAGATAGAGGACATCGAATCCCATGCCGGCGACGCGGTCGAGCGACTTCATCGCGGTGCGGAAGGTGCCGCTCGTCCACGTGCCGTCCTTCGCGCGCTTCGCGCCCTCTGAACGGGGGAAGAACTCGTACCAGGCTCCGAGGCCCGCGCGTGCGCGCTCGACCCGGAGTGTCTGCGCGTCCGATTCGGTCACGAGCGAGGCGAACGGCGCAGCGTCGATGGCGGCCAGGAGCTTGGGTGACTTCGCGGCCGCCAGCCGGTCCTCGGGATCGAGCCCTCGGTCGGTGAGGGTCGCGGCGGTGTCACGGTAGAGCTTGAGCCGATCGCGGGCGGCGAGGATCGCGGCGCCCGTCGCGAGCATGAGCTCGACGTCCTGGCCCGCAGCGAGCTTCACCTCCGCGGCGTGGAGCCAGGTAGCCCAGTCATCGGCCCAGGCACGGATCCGATACGACCACTCGCCCGTCTCGGTGACCGTCGCGAGCGCGCGCCAGCGATCGGTGCCTGGCGAGGTCTGGGTCATCCGGTGCGCCGCCGTGGAGCCGTCCGGGGCCGTGAGGAGCACCTCGGCGCCGAGGATCCCATGTCCCTCGCGGAAGATCGTCGCCTCGAAGGGCACGACCTCGCCGACGTACGCCTTCGGATGCCAGCGGCCCTCCGGCTCCACCGGCGAGAGGAACCGAATGGGGATGCGCCCGATCACGGCACCAACCTACCCCGCGTGCGTTTCACGCATCCGACATTCGGGCGTAACGACGCGTGGGTAGGGTGAGGCGGGTGAAGGCCATCCGGAGATTCACCGTCCGCACCCCGCTGCCGCCGACACTCGCCGCGCTCGACACCCTCGCGGCCAATCTCCGCTGGTCCTGGCACGTCGAGACGCGATCCCTCTTCCAGTCGATCGATCCGGAGCTGTGGCGCGAGGTCGGCGAGGATCCCGTGGCCCTCCTCGGGGCCATCGACCCAGCGCGCGTTGCGGCGCTCGCGGCCGACGAGGCATTCGTCCAGCGGGCGGGTGAGCTCGCCGACGACCTCGATCGCTACCTCCGGGAGCCGCGCTGGTACCAGTCGCTCGCCGATGCGCCTGCGTCGATCGGGTACTTCTCGCCCGAGTTCGGCATCGCCGCGACGCTCCCGCAGTACTCCGGCGGCCTCGGCATCCTCGCGGGCGACCATCTGAAGGCCGCGAGCGACCTCGGCGTCCCGATCATCGGCGTCGGCCTGTTCTATGCCGCCGGCTACTTCCGCCAGTCGATCTCGCGCGAGGGATGGCAGCTCGAGAGCTACCCCGTCCTCGACCCCGACGACATGCCGCTCACGCTGCTCCGCGGCATCGATGCGGCGCCCGTGCGTGTGACGCTCGCGCTGCCGGAGGAGCGCCAGCTCACGGCGCGAGTGTGGGTCGCCGCCGTCGGTCGCGTCCCGCTCCTCCTCCTCGACACGAATGTCCCGGAGAACGACCCGAGTCTCCGTGGCGTGACCGACCGGCTCTACGGTGGCGGGGGTGAGCACCGGCTGCTCCAGGAGCTCCTGCTCGGCATCGGCGGCGTGCGCGCCATCCGCGCGTACACCGAGATCACCGGCACGCCGTACCCCGAGGTCTTCCACACCAACGAAGGGCACGCTGGCTTCCTCGGCATCGAGCGCATCTCGGATCTCATCGCGCGCGGCCTGAGCTTCCACGAGGCCCTCCAGGTCACTCGTGCCGCGACACTCTTCACGACGCATACGCCCGTGCCCGCCGGCATCGATCGCTTCGACGTCGAGCTCATCACGCGGTACTTCTCGACGCGCATGGCTCCAGGTGTGCGGGCCGAGGATGTCCTCCCGCTGGGCGTCGAGGATTACGCGGGCGGCGATCCCTCGGCATTCAACATGGCCGTCATGGGACTGCGCCTCGCACAGCGGGCCAACGGCGTCTCGAAGCTGCACGGCGACGTCTCCCGTCGCATGTTCGGTCAGCTCTGGCCGCAGTTCGACGCCGACGACGTGCCCATCACGTCGGTCACCAACGGTGTCCACGCGTCCACCTGGACGGATCCGCGCGTGACGGAGCTCGCTCGGAATGCCTTCGGCTCGCCAGACACGACGCACGTCGACTGGGCCAGCTCGGCCCTGAGCGACGATGACCTCTGGGCCGTGCGGGGGGAGCTCCGCGCGGAGCTCGTCGCGGACGCGCGCCGAAGGGTCGTCGCCCTCTGGAAGGAGCAGCACCCCGGCGCGACACCGCCAGCATGGCTGTCCGAGGTGCTCGACCCGGAGGTCCTCACGATCGGCTTCGCTCGCCGTGTCCCGACGTACAAGCGCCTCACGCTCATGCTCGCGGACGAAGACCGATTGCGGGCGCTCCTGACGCACCCGGAGCGCCCCATCCAGATCATCGTCGCGGGGAAGTCCCACCCGGCCGATGACGCGGGCAAACAGCTCATCCAGCGGCTCGTCGAGTTCGCGGCGGAGCCCGATGTCCGCTCGCGCATCGTCTTCCTGCCGAACTACGACATCGGGATGGCTCGACACCTGTACCCCGGCACCGACGTCTGGCTCAACAACCCGCTGCGCCCGCTCGAGGCCTGCGGCACCTCAGGCATGAAGGCCGCGCTCAACGGCTCGCTGAACCTCTCGATCCTCGACGGCTGGTGGGCGGAGTGCTTCGACGGGGAGAACGGCTGGGCGATCCCGACGGCCGATGCGGCCGGTGATGGCGCCGAGCGCGACCGCATGGAGGCCGCCTCGCTGTACGACCTCATCGAGCATCAGATCGCACCCCGCTTCTACGAGCGCGACACGTGGGGGATGCCGCGGCGCTGGCTGGAGACGGTGCGGCATTCGCTCTCCGGCCTCTCCGAGTTCCTCTCGGCGGAGCGCATGGTCGCCGAGTACGTCACGCGGCTTTACGTCCCCGCTGCGCTGTCCTTCCGCGCGGTCACTGCCGACGGCCTGAGCCCCGCGCGAGACCTCGCGGCATGGAAGGCGCGAGTCACCGCCGCGTGGCCCGGCGTCGCGGTCCTGCACGTCGAGTCGGGCGGCATCGAGGCGGTCCCGACGATCGGGCAGTCCCTCGGCGTCCGCGCGCGCGTCGCACTCGGCGAGCTCGCCCCGAGCGACGTCAAGGTCGAGGTCGTGTACGGCAAGGCCGTCGATGGCGACGAGCTCGCAGGCATCACGCGGCAGGCGCTCACGCTCGAGTCCGAAGGCGATGGCTCCGCGGTGTACTCGGGCTCCGTCGTGCTCGATCGGCCCGGGTCATTCGGCTACACCGTGCGCGTCACGCCGCACCACGCGCTCCTCGCGACGCCTGCGGAGCTGGGGCTCGTCGCGATCGCGCAGTAGCGTGGGCCCGGCGCAGGCCGGACCGCGCGGTCGCCACGAGGCGGCTCAGAGCTTCGCGATGTCCGCGTATGCGCCGCCTGTGACGGCGAGGAGGTCGTCGGCGGCGAGCTCGATGTCGAAGCCGCGGCGACCGCCGCTCACGAAGACGGTGTCCCACAGCTGCGCGGTCTCATCGACGAAGGTCGGCAGGCGGGTCTTCTGTCCGATGGGGCTGATGCCGCCCACGACATAGCCGGTCTTCCGCTCGGCGACCCTGGGGTCGGCCATCTCGGCCCGCTTCCCGCCAGACGCTGCCGCGAGCGCCTTGAGATCGAGCGAGCCGGACACCGGTACGACGCCGACGACGAGGCCTACGCCATCGACCTCGGCGAGGAGGGTCTTGAGCACCCGGTCCGCCTCCACCCCGAGCGCCGCGGCAGCCTCGAGGCCATAGCTCTGCGCAGCCGGATCATGCCGGTATTCGTGCGGTGTGAAGGCGATGTGCGCCGAAGCGAGCGCGACCGTCGCCGGAGTGCCGATCCCCACGGTGCGAGGCTAGTCGAGGAAGCGCGCGAGGTACTCGCGCGTGCGCTGCTCGACGGGGTCTCGGAGCACCTGCTCTGGCGGGCCGGACTCGCACACGACCCCGTCGTCGAGGAAGACGACGCGATCCGCGACCTCGCGCGCGAAGGCCATCTCGTGCGTCGCCATCACGATCGTCGTGCCCTCGTCGCGCAGCTCCTTCACGAGCGAGAGGACTTCGCCGACCAGCTCGGGATCGAGCGCGCTCGTCACCTCGTCGAGGAGCAGGAGACTCTGCCCGGCCGCGACAGCGCGAGCGATCGCGACACGCTGCTGCTGCCCACCCGACAGCCGGTCGGGATAGGAGTCGGCGAATGCCCCGAGCCCGAGCCGGTCGAGGACCGACCGACCGCGATCGGTCGCCTCCGCCTTCGGCATGCCGTGGACCGCTCTGAGCGCGAGCGTGACGTTCGACAGCACGGTGCGGTGTGGGAAGAGGTTGAACGCCTGGAAGACGATCCCGATGCGCGACCGCACCGCGTCGGCATTCATCCTCGGATCCGTGATGTCCACGCCGTCGAGGAGGATGCGACCGTCGTCGACGCGTTCGAGGAGGTCGATGCACTTGAGGAGCGTCGACTTGCCTGAGCCGGAGGCGCCGATGAGGACGACCGATTCGTGCGGCTCGACAGCGATGTCGATGCCGCGCAGCACATCGCGCTGGCCGTACTGCTTCCAGATGTTCTCGAGGACGAGCTTGCTCATACGAGCCCCCCGAGCTGCTCGCGGCGCTGGATGCGCGCGCTCACCCAGTCGGTCAGGCGGATCGTCGGCCAGGCGAGCGCGACGAAGAGCACGCCGGCGAGGACGTATGGCGTGAAGTCCGCCCACTTCGCCGTCTCGATCTGGGCCGCGCGCACCGCGTCGACGGCGCCGAGCACGGAGATGAGGCCCACGTCCTTCTGCATCGCGACGAAGTCGTTCATGAGCGGGGGCGCGACCTTGCGGACCGCCTGGGGGAGGACGACGTAGCGGAGAGTCTGGCCATGCCTGAGCCCCAGTGCGCGCGCCGCGAGGCGCTGGGCGGGGTGGACCGCCTCGATGCCCGCGCGGATGACCTCGGAGACGTATGCCGAGTAGGTGAGGATCAGTGCGATCGTCCCGAGCACCTCAGACGGGATGCGCTGCTGCACGAGGCCGGGGATGCCGAAGCCCACGAGGTACAGCACGATGATGAGCGGAAGGCCGCGGAAGATGTCGGTGTAGGCGGCCGCGACGAATCGCAGCGGGAACCACACGGGACCGCGCAGCGTCCTGAGGAACGCGATGATCGTGCCGAGGATCGCGACGCCGAGCGCAGCGAAGACGAGCACACGGAGGTTGAGGAGGAAGCCTTCGAAGACGCGCGGCCACGCGCCCACCCAGGTCTCTGGGTCGAAGAAGCTCTCCTGGACTCGCGACCAGCCTGGCGTGTTGATGATCGTGAGCCACGCCACGGCGGCGAACGCGACGGTCGACAGCATCCCGATCGCGACGGACTTCCCCGTCTGACGACGGCGGAAGGCCCGGCGATCGAGCTCGATATCGCTCGGTCGCCGGGCCTCGCCTGACGTGATGGTCACCCGAAAGAGCCTACTGAAGCTCGGGAACTCCCTGGCCTGCGCCGAGCCAGTCCTCGACGATCGCCGCGAGGGTGCCGTCGGCCGTGAGCGTGTCGACCGCCTTCGTCACGGCTGCCGTGATCGGGCTGCCCTTCGCGAGGACGAGACCCCACTCGTCGGTGTCCCCGGCGACATCCGGGAGCGTGCCGACGATGACGCCGCCGTCGAGCTCGACACCCGTGATGTAGTACGCCGTCGGGAGGTCGACGATGATCGCGTCGACCTGACCGGACTCGAGCGCCAGCTTCGCGTCATCGTTCGAGTTGAAGATCTGCGCGCCGCTCTCGGGGGCGATGATCTCCTCGATCGCCGTGAGGCTCGTCGTCGCGGTCGCGGCGCCGATCTTGAGCTTCGCGAGATCGGCGATCGACGTCGCGCTCGCGGCCGCGGAGCCCTCGACCGTGATGACGGCCTGCTGGGCCGCGTAGTACGGGCTCGAGAAGTCGACCGCGCTCTTGCGCTCGTCCGTGATGGAGACCTGCTGGAGGTTGAAGTCGTAGGCCTTCGGGCCGGGCGCGATCGCCTCGTCGAAGGTCGAGCGGATCCACACGACATCCTCGGCTGCGAAGCCGAGGTTCGCCGCGACGGCGTAGGCGACCGCCGACTCGAAGCCCTGGCCGTTCGACGGGTCGTCGTCGATGACGTACGGGAAGTAGGCGGGCTCGCCCGTCGCGATCGTGAGCTTGCCCTCGGTCACGGTCTGGAGCGCGGTCGAGCTCGAGGACTCCGACGGCGCAGGCGTCGAGGAGTCTGCGGGAGCGGCGCACGCGGCGAGGCTCGCGGTGAGGACCGCGGCCGCAGCGAGCGCGCCGAAACGGATGCTGTGGTTGCTTGGCATGGGGACTATTCTGCCCGGCGCCTGAGGGTCGGCCCCAAGTGCGACGACTCGTGACATCGCCCCGACTACGCTCATCCGGTGCGCCACGTCATGACGGGACCGATCGGACTCGGAATCGCGTTCGCGGCCGTCCACCTGTGGCTCGCCTGGCTGCTCTGGAACCACCCGGCGGCGCCGTTCGCCGACGTCACCGTCATCTACCACGACTGGATCGTCGCCGGCATCTACGGCGACGTCTGGCCCGGGTTCACCAGCGACTTCGTCTATCCGCCGCTCGCGCTCGCCCCCATCGCGCTCTCGGCCATCGGCGGCCTCGGCTCGTACGGGTGGACTTGGCTGGCCATCGTCGTCATCCTCGACGCCGTCGCGGTCGCCGTGCTCATCTCCCGTGGACGTCGCGGCGCGCTCGCCGCGTGGTGGTGGCTCGCATTCCTCCTGCTGCTCGGGCCGGTCGGCCTCGGGCGCCTCGAGGCCGTCGTGACGCCCATCGCGATCGTCGGCGTGGCATTCATCGCGACACGTCCGACGCTCGCGACTGCGCTCCTCACGATCGGGGCATGGATCAAGATCTGGCCCGCGGCCATCGTCGGCGCGATGCTCGTGACGCTCAGGGAGCGCTCGCGCGTCCTCATCGCGGCCCTGTCCGTCACGACGGCTGTGCTCACGGCGGGACTTCTCGTCGGCGGGCTGCTCGGCGGGGACGTCTCGCATCTGCTCAGCTTCCTCGGGGGACAGGGCGCCAGGGGGGTGCAGGTCGAATCCCTGCTCGCCGCGCCCTGGCTCCTGCAGGCTGCGCTCGGCTCGGTCGAGGCCGCGGTGTCATGGGACCAGGCGCTCAACACCTTCGAGGTGATCGGGCCTGGCGTCGAGATCGCAGCCGCGGCGTCGACGCCGCTCATGCTCATCGGGATCATCGTGATCGGCGTGCTCGGCCTCCTCGCGGTGCGTCGGGGTGCCGACCGCATCGACGTGCTCGTGTCGGCGAGCATCGCACTCACCTGCGTGCTCGTGGTGACCAACAAGGTCGGCTCGCCGCAGTTCGCGGCATGGATCGCCGCACCCGTCGTCCTTGCGATCCTGGCGCGGCGTGGCGCGGTGCCCGCCGTGGGCGCGCTGCTCATCGCCGGCCTCACGCAGGTCGTCTACCCGTGGGGCTACAGCGATGTCATCGCGGCGCAGCTGCCGGCGGTCGTGGTGCTGGAGCTGCGCAATCTCCTGTGGGTCGCGCTCCTCGCGTGGGCGATCGGCGAGCTCGTCCGGGCGATGCGCTCCGGCGCACGTGAGGCCGGGCGTGCGCGCTCGGAGGTCGAGGCCTAGTACTCGCCGCTGGCGCCGCTCGCGCCGATGATGATGCCATCCTGGATCGCCTGCATGCGGAGGCCGACCTTGGTCCCAACATCGATGCCGTAGGCGCGGTACTTCTCACGGATGCGCTTGAGGTAGCTCTTCGCGGTCTCCTCGGAGATCCCGAGCTGATAGGCGACCGACTTCACCGGCTCGCCCGTCGCGTACAGGGCCATGACGCGACGCTCCTGAGCCGAGAGCTTCGGCGAGGACTCGCCAGCCTCGCCGTTGATGGCCTGGTCGAGCTCAGCGGAGATGAATGCCTCGCCCTTCGACGCAGCGCGGATCGCCTCGACGATCATCTCGGCGTCTTCGCTCTTGACGAGGTAGCCGAGCGCACCCGCAGCGAGCGCTTCCCGGACGATGTGAGGCTCGGAGTACGTGCTCATCAGGACGCACGTGACACCGGCCGATTTGAGCATCGCGATCTTGACCGAGACCGGGATGTTGTCCTTGAGGTCCACGTCCAGCAGGACGATGTCGACCGGGAACTCGGAGTGCGCAAGGAGCTCCGGCCACGTCGGGACGGCGACGACGAGCTCGATGTCGTCCGCCGCGCCCTTGATCCATTCACCGAGTGCGCCGAGCAGCATTCGGTGGTCATCGACGATCGCCAGTCGGATCGGGGGAGTGTCCATGGGGTGCCTCTGCTCTGGAACAGGTAGTTGCCGGTTCTCACCCTACGGGCGCTGAACGCGGGACCGTGACCTGACATTGGATGTCGATCCGGATTCCGTCGGATTCGACGGCCTCCTGGTACGGCCCGACGCGGGCGAGACGCTCCCACACGGCGGAGTCGATCGTGGTGCGCGTCGAGTGGGAGATCGTGAGCCGAATGGGAAGCGTGCGGATCGTCTCGGCACCCGCGGGACCGGAGAGGTCGCCGAACTCGACCCGGATGGGGGTGCCAGCGGCTCTCGAGCGCGTAGTGGATTCCGCGATGAGCCAGATCGATGCCAGGAGCTCGCCGCGCTGCGTCGTGCCGAGGAGTCCAGCGACACGATCGGGGTCGTCGACGTCCACGCTGTTGCGGAGCGACTGGGACTCCTCGATCGCGAGGCCGAGCCATGTCTTGGAGCGGCTCACGAGGAGATGCGCCCTGAGCTCAGTCGCGAGGGCGCCGGCGCGCTTCGCGACATCGGGTGTGAGCGGGACCTTGAGGCGCCCGTCCGCGACCGCGGCGAGGAGGCTCTCCGCAGCGAGATCGAGCCGTGCGAGCTGCTCGGAGGCCTCCATGCCGACCGAAAGCCGGGGTGCCGCGACGGCGCTCTCGGTCAGCACGCGATCGATCTCGCGCACGGCGAAGGCCCTCAGCGCAGCGACGACGGCCACCGCGATCACGACGGGGAAGAGCATCTGGGCGAGCGTGAACACCGCGTTGTGGAGCACGTCGGGCCGCATCGAGCCGACGAGCCCGAGGATGATGCCCGTCCCGACCGTGAATGCCGCGGCGGGGATGACGACCTGCACGGCGGACCGCGTCGGCGCGGCGAGGATGAGCGAGACGGCGGCCGAGACGGCGGCGGTGAGGCTGAAGCCAACGTCGGAGAAGCCCCACGTCGCGGTGAGGTCGAGTGCGCAGACGATGCCGAGGGCGGAGACGAAGAGCCAGTACAGCCAGTTCGGCAGGTGATCGCCGAGGCCGCGCGTCACGACGATGACCGCGAGATCGCTCACGAGCAGGATGACCCATGCCGCGATCATGAGCATGGGCTGGCGATACTCACCCCACTGGTGCATCGTCTGCCCGATGTCGAAGCACATCTGGATCGCGGTGAGGCCGATCGACCCAGCCCAGATGCGTCGCATGCCGAGGCCGGCGTGACGCCGACCGATGAATGCCGCGGATCGCTGCGGCGCTGCCGTGAGGTGCGTCATCGGCTCACCTCCAGCAGCACCGTCGTACCGGCACCGATCGAGGAGAAGAGCCTCGCGGTGCCACCGACCTCCGTGAGTCGCGCGACGACCGATTCCTTGATGCCCATCCGGCGGGATTCGACCGCCGCGGGGTCGAATCCCTTGCCAGCGTCGGTGATCATCGCGCGGATGGTCGTCTCGCTCTCGGTGATCGTGACGTGGGCGAGCGAGACGCCGGAGTGCCGCCTGACGTTCTCGAGGCATTCCGAGATCGCGAAGAGCAGGGCATCGAGCTTGGCCTGCGGGAGGAGGAGCTTGCCGCTCCCGTGCCATTCGATCTCGAGCCCGAGCTGCGCGAAGCGAAGCTTGATCGAGTCGAGCGTGGTGCCGAGCGTCGTCTCCTCGACGAGTCCGGGCTGGTAGTCGGTGCCGGGGAGCGTGAGGAGCGGCTCGCCGAGACGGAGCTGGCGGAGGAGGTGTGCGTCATTCCGCGCCTGCGACCTCAGCGCCTCGCTCGATACTCCGGAGCCCGAGTGCGCGAGGAGTGTGAGGCTCGCGAGCACCGTGTCGTGCAGCAGGCGAGCGCTCTGGCGACGCTGCGCCTCGAGCTCGCTCGCCTGGCGCTCCGCACGGTGAGCGCGCCCGATCTCGCCGACCTGACGGACGATCGTCGGGATCGAGGACGTCAGGAGGTAGCCGACGAGGTGGGCGATCGCCCAGGCGAGGAGGATGGTGATGGCCGCGCTGAACCAGCCGGAGAATGCCTCTGTGGTCGCGATGCCGACGCCGGTGGAGACGGCGCCGATGGCCCAGAAGGCCGCGATGCCTCGGCCGGACGTGAGCAGGATGATCGCAGCCCCCGGGATCGTCCCCGCGAGCATGCACGTCGCGGCGAGCGCTCCCGCGGCGGACGGGGGACTCACGAGCTGCAGGCATGCGACGATCCCGAAGGACGCGGCGATCGAGACGCTGAGCCGGAGGAGCGGCATGACGGTCACGGGGAGGGCGAAGATGGCCCCCACAAAGGCGAACAGCGAGAGCGAGATCCAGTAGCCGAGCGTGCCGAGCGATTCGGGCGTGCTCGCACACAGGAACGCAGCGATCAGACCGCAGCTGCCGTACACCCTCGCGGTACGACGCAGCAGCCGGTCGCGATTCTGCTGCATGAGATCCATCGCGGCAATCGTCGCACATCTCATGCGCACGCCCAGTTTGTCTTGACCCTCGAAGTGGGGAGAAACCCGAGACGCAACGTTTCGGTTAGCCTGCCTCCAGAGGGGCGACTAGCCGCCCGGCACCTCGAAGCTCGCGTCGCCGAGCGCCAGATTGCCGGATTCTATGGGGGAAAACGCTCGGGGCCGCACCGCGGCCCCGAGCCACCCGTGCGAGGAGCTGGCATCTCTCGCGCGATCAGCGATCCGTCAGTGCTCGAGCAGGCGCCTGAGCTGGGCTCCCACGATCTCGTGCTCGATGAGGAACGCGTCATGGCCGAACTCGGAATGCACGAGGTACGGCGCGTCGCCGTCGATGTTGCCCGGGGCACCGCGCGCGATGCGCTCCTGATCCTCGACCGGGAAGAGTCGGTCCGTGTCGATCGCGAGGACGAGGGTCGGCATCGTGAGTCGCCCGAGCGCAGTCTCCACGCCGCCGCGGTCCCGGCCGATGTCGTGCGAGCTCATCGCGGTCGCGAGGGTCACGTAGGAGTTCGCGTCGAAGCGCCTCGTGAACTTGTTGCCGTGGAAGTCGAGGTAGCTCTCGACCGCGTATCGTCCGCCCTCGCCGAGCGGGGAGCGTGACGACTGCCAGGTGCGGTCGAATCTCGTGTTGAGCTCGTGCGAGGCGCGGTAGTCCATGAGCGCGATGCGTCGGGCGAGCGCGAGACCGCGATGCGGCCCTTCGCCATCGGGCGCTTCGTAATACGCGCCGTCATGGAACGCAGGATCGGTGCGGATCGCCTCGATCTGGACCGAGTTCTTGGCGATCTGGTCGGCGGTCGTGATCGCTGGAGACGCGAGCACCGCGAGGCGCGCGACACGCTCCGGTGCCGTCACCGCCCACTCGAGGGAGTGCATCCCACCCATCGAGCCGCCGATGACCGCGGCCCAGCGGTCGATGCCGAGCTTGTCGGCGAATGCGATCTGCGCATTCACCTGATCTCGGATCGTCAGGTAGGGAAACCGAGCACCCCACTCGACGCCGTCAGGCGCGTAGGAGGCCGGTCCCGTCGTGCCCTGGCAGCCGCCGAGCATGTTCGGGACGACCACGAACCATCGATCGGTGTCGATCGCACGGCCGGGTCCGACGACATCGCCCCACCAGCCAGCGGTCGGATGGCCGGGGCTGGGAAGGCCGAGGACGTGCGAGTCGCCCGTGAGCGCGTGGTCGATGAGGATCGCGTTGTCGCGCGCCGCATCGAGGGTGCCGAATGTCTCGTACGCGATCCGCACGTTCGGCAGCACCCCGCCGCGCTCCAGCTCGAGATCGCCGATCTGGCTGAACAGCCGGTCGCCGACCGGATCGCCTTCGCGCCACGCCCCCGAAGCGGGCGGCTTGCCGACGAGTTCGCGCACGTTGGCGTCCGTGATGAACGCCGAAGGCGACGAGTCTTCCGGGGTCTGCCAGTCCATGTGTCCTCAGTGCGCTGGTCCGGTGGCGGGAGTTCCAGCGTATGCGGAGGGCGGGTCGGCATTACGCGCCGACCCGCCCTCGCATGCTCACGCGTTCGCGGCGGCTGCGGCGTTGACCTCGCGGGCGGCGCGGAAGCCAGCCTCGAGATCGGCCTTGAGGTCCTCGACGTTCTCGATGCCGACCGAGAGGCGCACGAGGCCGGGCGTGACGCCCGTCGTGAGCTGCTGCTCAGGTGTCAGCTGCGAGTGCGTCGTCGACGCCGGGTGGATGATGAGCGAGCGGACATCGCCGATGTTCGCGAGGTGCGAGAACAGCTTCACGTTGTCGACGAGCGCGCGGCCGGCCGGGACGCCGCCCTTGAGCTCGAACGACAGGACCGCGCCGACGCCCTTCGGGGCGTACTTGTTCGCGGCCGCGTACCAGGGGCTCGAGGGCAGACCCGAGTAGTTGACCGAGGCCACATCGGGGTGGTTCTCGAGCCACTCGGCGATCTCCTGCGCATTCTGCACGTGACGCTCGATGCGGAGGCTCAGCGTCTCGACGCCCTGGATGAGGCTGAAGGCGCTGTCCGGCGAGAGCGCCGCGCCCGTGTCGCGGAGCAGCTGGACGCGGATCTTGATGACGTACGCGATGCCGTCGCCGAGGACGCCCGTGTAGCTCGCACCGTGGTAGCTCGGGTCGGGCTCCGTGAGACCGGGGAACTTGTCGACGTGCTGCGACCACGCGAACTTCCCGCCATCGACGATGACGCCCGCGATGACCGTGCCGTGACCGCCGAGGAACTTCGTCGCCGAGTGGACGACGATGTCGGCGCCGTGCTCGAGCGGGCGGATGAGATAGGGCGTCGCGATCGTGTTGTCGACGATGAGCGGGACGTCGTTGCGGTGCGCGACCTCGGCGACGCGCTCGATGTCGAGCACATTGATCTGCGGGTTGCCGATCGTCTCGGCGAAGAGGGCCTTCGTGTTGGGGCGGATCGCCGCCTGCCACTCGGCCGCATCGTCCTGGTCCTCGACGAACGTGACCTCGATGCCGAGCTTCGCGAGCGTGTACTTGAAGAGGTTGTACGTGCCGCCATAGATGCTGGACGAGGAGACGATGTGGTCGCCCGCGCCGGCGATGTTGAGGATCGCGTACGTGATCGCCGTGCTGCCGGAGGCGACAGCGAGCGCCGCGGTGCCGCCCTCGAGGGCCGCGATGCGCTGCTCGAGCACGTCGGTGGTCGGGTTCATGAGGCGCGTGTAGATGTTGCCGAACTCGGCGAGCGCGAAGAGGTTCGCCGCGTGCTCGGTCGAGTTGAAGACGTACGAGGTCGTCTTGTAGATGGGCGTCGCGCGAGAGTTCGTCGTGGGGTCCGGTGCTGCACCGGAATGAACCTGCTTGGTCTCAAAGCGCCAGTCGGACATGGCTCCTGCTTTCGTTCAGTGGTTGGCGGTCCGCTACGGGCCTTGCAGGAGAGTAGGAACTCGGCCGGCGAGCCGACAACATCGCCGTACTTGTGGCGTAACACTCACGTGAGCGGCGTGGGATAGTTGTCGCGAATCAACTGTCGGGCGTCTGATGCGCCTGGCGCCCGAACCCGAAGCAAGGACCCCCATGTTCGACACGGCGTCGACGAAGACCCTCATGGCGCGGCGAGGCCTCGCGCTCGCCTGCCTCATCCTCGGCATGTCGATGGCGATGCTCGATGTGACGATCGTGAACGTCGCGCTCCCCACGCTCGAGCAGTCGCTCGAGGTCAACGAGTCGGTGCTCTCATGGGTCATCTCGGGATACTCGCTGGCCGGCGGCATCGTCCTCATCTCGGCGGGGCGCCTTGGCGACCGCATCGGACACAAGCCGCTCTTCGTCATCGGCCTCGCGCTCTTCACCCTCGCGAGCGCGTGGTGCGGCTTCGCCGCGGACGGCACACAGCTCGTCATCGCGCGCGTGATCCAGGGCCTCGGCTTCGGCATCTTCTTCCCTGCCGTCGCGGCATTCATCCAGCTCATGTACACGGGGCGCGAGCGCGGCAGGGCGTTCGGCATCATGGGCGCCACGATCGGTCTCTTCACGGCCGCTGGCCCGCTCGTCGGTGGGCTCCTGATCGAGGCGTTCGGCGAGGCCGACGGCTGGCGCTGGATCTTCTTCGTCAATCTGCCATTCGGCGCGCTCGCCTTCATCGGCGGACTCGTGCTGCTGCCCTGGGGAGCTGCGAGCGACCGCAAGGAGCGGCTCGATCCGATCGGCCTCCTCCTCGTGACGCTCGGCCTGCTCGCGATCCTCGTCCCGCTCATCGAGGGCCAGGAGCTCGGATGGCCGTGGTGGCTGTGGATCGTCATGGTCGTCGGCGCGCTCATCCTCGTCGCGTTCTGGTTCCTCGAGGTCGCGCGCGAGCGTCGGGGGAGGGCGCAGCTCGTGCCTCCGCGTCTGTTCGCCCACCGGGCGTTCACGGGCGGTGTCATCTTCGGCTTCGTCTACTTCGCCGCATTCACGTCGATCTTCTTCTCGCTCTCGCTCTACTGGCAGGCCGGGCTCACGCACACCGCGCTCGAGACCGGGCTCATGACCCTCCCGTTCTCGATCGTCGCGATCGTCGGCGCGGGACTGAGCGATCGACTCGCGCACGCACTCGGCCGCGGAGTCCTGGTGATCGGGACCGCGCTGCTCTCCGTCGGATTCGTCGCGCTGTGGGCCGTCGTGGCGTTCATCGATCCTGCCGAGATCAGCTGGCTCTGGCTGCTCGCGCCGCTCGCCATCGGCGGCTTCGGCAGCGGGCTCGTGACGGCACCGAACACGACCTTCATCGTCGCGACGGTGGACCGCGCGGAGGCCGGCGCCGCGTCGGGCGTCCTCTCCACCATCCAGCGCGTCGGTGCGGCGGCTGGCATCGCGCTCGTCGGCGCCGTCCTCTTCGGCCTGCTCGATCAAGACCTCCTCAGCGAGGCGGGCGCGACACATGACCCGGCCCAGATCACCGAGGCGCTCGGGATCGCGTTCCAGTCGGGTGCCTCCGGTGGCCTCCTCGTGAGCGCGGTGTGCGCGATCGTCTCGTTTGCACTGGTGTGGACGCTGCCGCGTCGCGTCGAGGAGCGTGGCGCGCAGGTGCCTCCCGAGGGATGAATGCCGCGGATCGCCCGCACGGGAGCCGCTAGCGTGGAGTGATGCGCAGAGTTGTCGTCACGGGAGCATCGTCAGGCATCGGGGCGGCGACCGTCCGCGAGTTCATCGCTCGCGGCTGGGACGTCGTCGCTGTCGCGCGCCGCGCAGACCGTCTCGAGGCGCTGGCGTCCGAGACGGGTGCGAAGGTCCTCAGGGTCGACGTCACCGAGGCCGAGGACGTCGCGGCGCTCGCGGCGTACGTCGCCGAGCTCGGCCCGCTTCATGCCGTCGTCAACAATGCCGGTGGTGCGCTCGGTCAGGAGCCCGTGGAGTTCGCCGATGTCGAGGCGTGGCGGACGATGTTCGAGACGAATGTCATCGGCGTGCAGCGCGTGACTGCGGCGCTGCTCCCGCAGCTGCGGGCCTCGATCGAGCCAGGGGAATCCGCGGCGATTGTGACGATCTCCTCGGTCGCGGCATTCAACCCCTACGAGGGTGGCGCAGGCTACAACGCTGCGAAGGCGGGCGCGCACATGGTGTCGGCCGTCCTGCGTCTCGAGCTGTCGGGTGAGCCCATCAAGGTCATCGAGATCGCGCCAGGCATGGTCCACACGGAGGAGTTCTCGCTCACGCGGTACGCCGGCGATCAGGCGCGTGCCGACGCCGTGTACGCCGATGTCGACCGTCCCCTCACGGCCCAGGACATCGCGGAGACGATCGTGTGGGCGGTCGAGGCGCCCGCGCACGTGAACATCGACCAGCTCACGGTGCGACCTATCGCGCAGTCGTCCCAGCACAAGGTCCACCGCGGCCCGCTCGTGCCGCGCACGAGCTGAGGCGCTCGTCCGGCGGTCGGACCGCGCCAGGCTCGCCTAGTTGAGCGGAGCGTGCGGGGCGTCGACGAGGCGCTCGCCGAATGCGTCCCTAGGGACGAGGAAGAGCAGGATCGCCGCGGCCAGCGCACCGGCCCCGCACACGATCCATACGGTGAGGTATCCGCTCATGCTCGCCGCAGTCGTGACCGTCGAGGCGACCCCGGTCGCGAGGACGATGCCGAAGACGGTCGACGCAAACGATCCGCCGATCGTCTTCGTCGTGTTCGTCAGTGCCGACGCGACCCCCGTCTGACCGACCGGCGCTGCTGCCGCCGCCGTCGCTGGCAGTGCGCCGACGAGGGCCCCGCAGCCGAGCCCCGCGATGAAGAGCGCGGGAAGGAACTCGGCGAGAGAGCCGTGCAGGGGCACGAGCGCGAAGTAGCCGATCGCGACGAGGAAGGCCGAGCCGATGAGGACCACTCGCGGGGCGATGCGCTTCGCGAGGATCGCGAAGAGGAGCGCGCCGATCACGAGCGAGATGAGGTAGCCGCCGATGACGAGGGATGTGTCGTCGAGGCCGAGACCGTAGCCGAGCGGTTCGCCATTCACGATCTCGTGGGGATCCGTCGCGGCGAAGGTCGCGAGCGGAGCCTGCGCCCCCAGGAGCGAGATGCCGATGAGGCCCGCCGTGAGCTGGACCGGCCACATCGTCCGCTGGCCGAGGACCCTGAGGTCGATCGCCGGATCCTTGTGGCGCAGCTCCCAGCGACCGAACGGCAGGAAGAGCAGGAGGCCGCCGAGCACGATGAGCCACGCCCACCACGCCTCGACGCCGTTCGTCGAGATGAAGCGCAGGCCCGCGGTGATCGCGACGAGCGCGATGCCGAGCAGCGCGAAGCCCTGCCAGTCGAGCGTCCTCGCGCCGCCGCGCTGGGACTCCGGTACGCCGAAGAGAATCGCGAAGAACACGAGCGTGATCGCGACCGCGGGCCAGATCATCGTGAGGACGACATCGTGCCCCGTCCAGTCGAGGATGCGGCGGCCGAGGAGCGCGCCGGCGATCGCACCGAGCTCGAGTGCGACGACGAGTGTGCCGGCCGCGCGGCGCGTCGTCGCTGCGCCCACCGATGTGGATCGACCGCGGTCGAAGATGAGTGCGATCTCGAGCGGCAGCCACACCGCGTAGAAGCCCGCGAGAGACCAGGCGATGAGGAAGCTCGTGAAATCGCCCGCGAAGGCGAGCCACCACGTCGCCGCGCCCGTGAGGACCGTCGAGATGAGCAGCAGCCGCTTGTGCCCGTACATGTCGCCGAGCTTCGCGAGGAGCGGCACGGTGATCGCGGAGACGAGGAGCTGTCCCGCCTCGAACCAGTTGAACTCCGCGTCGGTGATGCCGAGATGGTCGACGAGCGTCGGGATGAGCGGGACGTAGTAGCCCTGGATGATCCCGCTCACGATCTCCAGGCAGAAGAGCCATCCGACGATCCGGAATGTCGTGCGGGCGAAGGACCTCGAATCGGCGGCGAGACTCATGCCGGGTAGCGTATATGCATGACTGAGCCCGAGCGGGAGATCCTCACGTGGCAGCGCTTCGGCGAGGCCAATCGCGAGCTCGCGCAGGTCATCTACGACTCCGGGTACCGTCCGGACCTCGTCGTCGCGATCGCTCGCGGAGGTCTCCTCTTCGCCGGGGGCCTCGCATATGCCCTGGGCGTCAAGCAGTGCGATGCGCTGAACATCGAGTTCTACACGGGCGTCGGCGAGACGCTCGAGGAGCCTGTCATGCTCGCGCCGCTGCTCGACGCCGAGGCGGCGAAGGGCGCGAAGGTGCTCCTCGTCGACGATGTCGCGGACAGCGGTCGCACGCTCGCGCTCGCGGTCGAGCTCATCGAGGCGATGGGTGCTGAAGTCCGCTCCGCGGTCCTCTACACCAAGCCCCGTTCGATCGCGACACCCGACTTCTCGTGGCGAGAGACGCCGAAGTGGATCACCTTCCCGTGGTCGGCACAGCCGCCCGTGGGGGAGACCGCCTGACGGTGGACGCGCCTCGTCCGCTGCACGAGCTCGTCGCCCCCGATTGGGCGGCGGCGCTCGCGCCCGTCGAGCCGCAGCTGCGGGCGATGGGGGACTTCCTGCGAGCGGAGCACTCGAGCGGGCATGTGACGCTCCCCGAGGGACCGAAGATCCTCAGGGCATTCACCTACCCGATGTCCTCGGTGCGGGTGCTCATCGTCGGCCAGGACCCCTACCCGACACCGGGGCATCCCATCGGCCTGTCCTTCGCCGTGGAGTCCCACGTCCGCCCCATCCCGCGAAGCCTCGCGAACATCTACCGCGAGCTCCACGACGACCTCGGCATCCCGCCGGCGCCGCACGGGGATCTCACATCATGGGCCGAGCAGGGGATCATGCTCCTCAACCGCGTCCTGACCGTCCGCGCGGGCGACGCGGGCTCGCATCGCGGCAAGGGCTGGGAGGACGTCACGGACCGGGCGATCGCGGCGCTCGTCGCGCGTGGCGGCCCGCTCGTCGCGATCCTGTGGGGCGCGCAGGCCCAGTCGCTCGCGCCGCTCCTCGGCGGTGTCGACATCATCGCCTCACCGCACCCGAGCCCTCTGTCGGCCTCCCGTGGCTTCTTCGGGTCGCGGCCGTTCAGCCGCGCGAATACCTCGCTCCAGGCGCAGGGCGACGCCGGGGTCGACTGGCGCGTCGCGATCTAGACTTTCGCCATGCTGGAGGAGTACAACCCGACCGAAGCCCTTCGCGCCGCCAAGCGACGCAGGCCGAATCCGCAGGTCGACCTCCCGACCGAGTTCACCTTCGAGATCAGGCCGGCGACGCTCGAGGACCTCCCGCATATCCGTGCCATCTACAACCACTATGTCGCGAACTCGACCGTGACCTTCGACGAGGCGCCGCTGACGCACCAGGCGCTCAGGGCCAAGTTCCTTCGCGGCGAGAAGGCGGGCTACCCCTGGCTGGTGGCGGTCAGTCCGAGCGGTGAGATCCTCGGCTACGCCAACGTGCAGGCCTACCGCGACAAGTCCGCGTACCGCTACACGGTCGAGGACTCGATCTACCTCGGTCCCGCTGCCACCGGCAAGGGCATCGGCAAGGCGCTCCTGAACGAGCTCATCGTGCGCTCGAAGGAGGCGGGCATCAAGGAGATCGTCGCGGTCATCGCTGACCGTGGCGCCGAGGCGTCCGTCGCGCTGCACGAGCGGGCGGGCTTCCGCGAGATGGGCCGCATGGGCAAGGTCGGCTTCAAGTTCGACCGCTGGCTCGGCACGATCTACCTCCAGCGCTCGCTGCGCTGAGAGGGCCAGGCCGGGCTCCCGCCTCCCGAATCAGTCGATGCGCTTGACGCGGTCCCGGTACCTCGAGACGTTGTCGCCCCGGATGGAGCGCTCCCGAGTGCCGTTGTTCTCGCCGACCTTTTCGTCGCTGCCCGTCACCGGCTGCGGATGCACGATCGTCTCCTGCTCGAAGCGATGCGACTTGTCCGTGTTGCGGTAGAAGCGGTAGATCGCCCACCACAGGGCGATACCGCCGACCGGGCCGAGCGCGAGGAGCCAGACCGGCGCCTCATCGCGTGCGGCGAGGATGACGAGCGGCGCGGTGTCCGCGAGGAGTTCGATCATGATGTCGCCACCAGGATTGCGCCGGCGATGCCCTCGAGCACCGTGCCGACCGTGAGGGCTGCGAGGAGGAGCTTCGGGTGCGACACGGGGATGCTCCCCATCGTCTCGCCGGTTCGCGCGTTGACCGCGATGTAGTGCACCATCCCGGCACCGCGCTCGACGTGGTAGTAGGAGTAGAGCCACACCGGGAGGTACATGGAGACCCAGCGCGTCCCGCGGACGTCGAGGCTCTCCTCCTCCCAGCGGACGCCTCGATCGAACTTCGCCACCGAGGGCTCGACCTGAGCTCGCGCGATGGAGAGCAGCTGGTGCTCGAGCTCCGGGGTGACCTGCGCGACGTTCTGGTCGCGCTTCTCGGAGGTGTAGCCGACGAGATAGCTCGCGTTCCACTTCACGGCAGCCTTCGTGTCGAAGGGGAGGATCGAGTTGATGATGTTGTTCGTGTTGCGCGAGGGGTCCCTGACCGCGCGCTGCGAGGACGACTCGATCGTGAGGTCGTCGACGGTGAAGCTCACGCCTCGCCGCACCCGGTAGACATCGGCGTCGTAGTAGGTCGTGCGGTTGTCGCCTGATCCACGCGTATACGACCTCGTCTGGACCTCGCCGTAGCCGGCGACCTCGGCCTCAGCCCGGGCGTCGATCACGAGGTAGGGGAGGTAGACCCCCATGACGTTCTCGGGGGAGAACTCGCGCTTGAAGCCTGCGTGGGCGAACATGCGACGTCGTCGCGCGAAGGCCTTGATGCGCTCGACCGCCTGCTGGTGTGTGAGCTTGAAGGGCAGGACCGCGTCCGGCACCGCGCCATTCGGGATCTGCTCGTTGGCGCCGAGCACGTGACGGCACCAGTGGCACCGCGCGGTCATGGCGTTCGATGTGTCGACGACGACCTCGGCTCCGCAGCCCGCGCACTTGAAGGTGAGCACGGACGGGGCGTCGGCTGCGATGTCGCTCGCTCCCGAGGCGACGACCGTCCCCTCGAGCGAATCCAGATCCTCGCCGAGTCCGAATGCCTCCTCCGCGCTCGCCTCCGACCACTCGTGGCGGCAGAACAGGCAGACGAGCATCCCGCTCGAGGGGCGGAGCTGGATCTCCGTCGAGCCGCACTTCGGACAGCGGTTGACGCCGTCGTGGAGGCTCGCGTTCTCCGTCTCGATCGAGGGCGGGTCCTGGGGCTCCTCAGAGGCCAAGAGCCTTCGCCTTCAGCGCGTCGTAGTCCTCCTGCGTGATGAGGCCGGCATCGAGCATCTCCTTGGCCTTCTGCAGCTTGGCCATCGGGTCCTCGGCGGCCGGGGCTGCAGCGGCCGCCTGGTTCGCGCCGATGCCGGGCACGGGCTGCTGCAGCCCGCCGAGGCCCGTCGCGCCCGCGGCGATGCCCATGCCGAGGATGCCGCCGGTCCCCGCGTTGTCGCCAGCGGCCTCGAAGCCAGCCGCGACGGAGGCCTGGAGGTTCGAGTTGCCCCTTGCGCCAGCGAGCGCGTCGGCGCGCTGGACGTTCTTCAGGAGTTCACGCGTGTTCTCGTCGTACTCGATGGAGACGATCGCCGTCTTCACGATCGTGATGCCGCGGTCGGTCGTCCACTGGTATGCCTGCTCGACGGCCGCGCTGAGGCTCTGGGCGAAGCCGACGGAGTCCTGCTGGATCTTCGTGATGCGGTTGCCCTTGGCGGGGTCGTTCGTGTACATCGAGAATGCGGGGGCGAGCGAGCCGACGACCTCGTTGAAGAGCTGCGATGCCGCGTCGTTCTCGATGTCGGTGAAGTCGAAGACCACGCCCGGCTGCAGATAGGCCGCCGGCACGTAGTTCTTGACGAAGAGAATCGGGTCGACGATCTTGAGCGTGTACGTGCCGCGAGTGATCGCGCCCACCTGCGCGTTCATGTACGCGTCGTCCCAGTAGATCTCGGACTGCGTGCCGAATCGGTTGTTCGGGAGCTCCTTCAGCGCGACGAAGAATGCGCGCTGCTGCGAGCCGGGCTGCCCGCCGAACTTGAAGCGCTCCCACGAGGTCTTGATGAGCGGGCTCACGATGCCGTCGCCCGCGAAGATCGACTGCGAGTTCTGGTCCTCGGACTGCCACTCATAGCCGCCCGGCTCCGCCGCGAAGCCCGTGATGGCGCCGTCCTGCATGAGGATGAGGCCGTAGCCCTCGGGGACGAGGATCTTGGTGCCGTTGGAGATGATGCCCTCAGAGGCCTTCGTGTTGGAGCCCCGTCCTGCGTTCGTGCCGCGAGGGACGGCCGCGAAGAGCGCAGCGGTCGGCTGCAGTCCCTCGGGAACCGTGTAGAAGTCCTTCCACTGATCGGCGAACGTGCCGCCGATCGCGCCGATGGCTGCCTTGAGAAGTCCCATGAAATGCCTCGCACTCACTCAGATCATCGGTCGAGCTCTCGACCTCGAGAGCGGTCGGATCACCCGCTCGGGCGAAACGTTACACCAGGCCTGCGACAGCTGCCGGAGGGTGCCTGCAGGCCCGCTGCGCGACTCAGGCGAGCTGCTCGCGGAGGTGCTCGACCTCGGCGCGGAGGTCCTCGGGGACCCTGTCGCCGAACTGCTCGAAGTACTCGAGCGCGCCTTCGGCGTCCGCCAGAATCGCGGCCTCATCGATGCGGAAGAGCTCCTCGAGCGCTGCCTCGCTGATGTCGAGGCCCTCGACATTCAAGGAGCCATCGGTCGGCAGGAGGCCGATGGGCGTCTCCTGCGCTGCGACCTTGCCGCTCAGACGGTTGAACATCCACTCGAGCACGCGCGAGTTCTCACCGAACCCAGGCCACAGGAACTTGCCATCGGCGTCCTTGCGGAACCAGTTGACCTGGAAGATCCGCGGGACCCGACCGCTCGCGCGGAGTCGCTGGCCCATCTCGAGCCACTGCGCCCAGTGGTCCGCGGCGTTGTAGCCGTAGAAGGGAGCCATGGCGAATGGGTCGCGACGCAGGGTCCCGACGGTTGCTTCGGCGGCCGCCGTGGCCTCAGAGGAGACCGTCGCGCCGAGGTAGACCCCGTGCGCCCAGTCCCGTGCCTCCACCACTAGCGGCACGGTCGTGGCTCGGCGGCCGCCGAAGATGATCGCGTCGATGACGACGCCTCGCGGGTCTTCCCAGTCGTCCGAGATGGACGGCGCCTGGGCCGCGGAAACGGTGAACCTCGAATTCGGGTGGGCGGCCGGGCGGCCGGAGTCCGGCGTCCAGTCATTGCCCTGCCAGTCGATGAGGTGTGCTGGCTTCTCCTTGGTCGCGCCCTCCCACCAGACGTCGCCGTCGTCGGTGAGCGCGACATTCGTGAAGATCGTGTCGCTCTTGATGGTCTCCATCGCGACGGAGTTCGTCGACCAGCCGGTGCCCGGCGCGACGCCGAAGAAGCCGGCCTCCGGGTTGATCGCGCGGAGCAGGCCGTCCTCGCCGATGCCGAGCCACGCGATGTCGTCGCCGACGGTCTCGACCTTCCAGCCGGGGATCGTGGGCTGGAGCATCGCGAGGTTCGTCTTGCCGCAGGCGCTCGGGAATGCGGCGGCCGCGTGGAAGACCTTGCCCTCGGGGGAGGTGACCTTGATGATCAGCATGTGCTCGGCGAGCCAGCCCTCGTCGCGCGCCATGACGCTCGCGATGCGGAGTGCGAAGGACTTCTTGGCGAGCAGCGCGTTGCCGCCGTAGGCGGAGCCGTAGGACCAGATCTCGCGCGTCTCGGGGAAGTGCGAGATGTACTTCGTCTCGTTGCACGGCCACGGGACGTCCTGCTGACCGGGCTCGAGCGGGGCGCCGACCGAGTGGATCGCCTTGACCCACTGGGTCGTGGGCGTGATGCGGCTGAGCGCCTGGTCGCCCATGCGGGTCATGATGCGCATGCTGGCCGCGACGTAGGCCGAATCGCTGATCTCGATGCCGAAGCGCGAGAGGGGCGAGCCGAGTGGGCCCATCGAGAAAGGGATGACGTACATCGTCCGACCGCGCATGACGCCGTCGAAGAGCTCGGCGAATGTCGCGCGCATCTCAGCGGGGTCGATCCAGTTGTTGGTCGGGCCGGCGTCGTCGCGCTTCTCGGAGTTGATGAATGTCCGCGACTCGACACGGGCGACATCGGAGGGGTCGCTGCGAGCGAGGAAGGATCGCGGACGGACCTCGTCGTTGAGGCGGATGAGCGTCCCGGCCTCGACGAGGACATCGGTCAGGGCGTCGTACTCCTCCTGCGAGCCATCGCACCAGACGACGGCATCGGGGCGCGTGATCGCCGCGATCTCATCGACCCATTCGACGATCGACTCGATCGTGCCCTCTGGTGCTGCCGTACGGAAGCGGTATCCGTTCGGCGCAACGGGCGGGGAGACGATCGTCATGAGCTAACTCCTGAAACTCGGGGGTATGAATCCATATTGGGCACAGTTGTGGGCCGGTACGCGTCGAACCGCGAGGAAAGATTGCCGATTCTTTCGCTATGGTGAAGCCATGCAAGATCTTGTGACGCTCGGTCAGCGGATCCGCCACTTCCGGACGAAAGCCGGACTCACGCTCGATGAGGTGGGGGAGCGCGTCGGTGCGGCAGCCAGCCACCTGTCGCTCATCGAGAACGGTCGGAGGGAGCCGCGTCTGAGCCTCCTGACCGATCTTGCAGCGGCATTCGGCGTCCCCGTCCAGGAGCTCCTCGATACGCGTCCGCCGAGCGAGCGGGCCGCCCTCGAGATCGAGCTCGACCGCGCTCAGCGCGGGACGCTGTACGCCTCGCTCGGCCTCCCCGTCATCCGACCGTCGAAGTCGATGTCCGACGAGACGCTCGCCGCGATCGTCGGTCTGCACCGCGAGCTCGAGCGCCGCGCACGTCAGGCGATCGCGAGTCCAGAGGAGGCGCGACGAGCCAACACGGAGCAGCGCATGCGGATGCGCGAGCGCAACAACTATCTCCCGGAGATCGAGGACATCGCCGAGGAGCTCGTCGCATCGATCGGCCACACCACCGGGGCGATCACGCACCGCGAGGTCGGTCTCATGGCGGAGCGCCTCGGCTTCGAGATCGTCCACGTCGCCGATCTGCCGCACAACGCGCGATCGGTCACCGACTACGAGAACGGTCGCATCTACATCCCGCCCGCATCGATCCCGGGAGGTCACGGCCTCCGCGCCATGGCGCTGCAGGCGATGGCGCACAAGGTGCTCCAGCACGAGGCCCCCGCGACCTACGCCGACTTCCTGAGGCAGCGGCTCGAGATCAACTACTTCTCCTCCGCGGTCCTCATGCCCCGGAAACAGGGCACGGACTTCCTCCAGCGCGCAAAGGCTGAGCGCAACATCGCGGTGGAGGACTTCCGCGATGCATTCGGCGTCACGCACGAGGCAGCGGCGCATCGGCTCACGAATCTGCTTACGACCCACCTCGGCCTGGAGCTCCACTTCCTCCGCGTCGGCGGTGACGGCGCGGTGCAGAAGGCCTATGAGAACGACGGCCTGCGGCTCCCGGTCGACGTCACCGGCTCGACCGAGGGGCAGTTCGTCTGCCGGCACTGGGCGGCGCGGACGGCGTTCTCCCGCGTCAACCGGACCACCGAGTTCTACCAGTACACGGACACCCCGGAAGGCACGTTCTTCGAATCCGCGCAGACCGGCACGACCGACTCCGACGACTTCTCGATCACGATCGGCGTCCCGTTCTCGCACTCGAAGTGGTTCAGGGGCAGGGACCTCGCCTCGCGGCGGGTCTCGACGTGCCCGGACGAGTCGTGCTGCAAGCGGCCACCGGGCGAGCTCTCGGCCAAGTGGGACGGCAAGGCGTGGAGCTCCGCGCGACTCCACGCCCAGATCCTCTCCCCGCTCCCGTCGGGGACGTTCCCTGGCGTCGACGACCGCGAGCTCTACGAGTTCCTCGAGGTGCACGCGGCGCGCGAGACCGACTGAGCGTGGCGCCGCGGTCCAGATGCGCCGCACACCGCGTGCGTCGAGCCGATTCGGGGACAATGGCCGCATGAAGGTGCTTGCGGCGATGAGCGGAGGTGTCGACTCCGCGGTCGCTGCCGCGCGCGCCGTCGATGCCGGCCACGAGGTCGTCGGCGTGCACCTCGCACTCAATCGCCACCGCGCGACGCTGCGTGAGGGATCGCGCGGCTGCTGCACGGTCGAGGATGCGATGGACGCCCGCCGCGTGGCCGACAAGCTCGGCATCCCCTTCTATGTGTGGGACTTCTCGGCCGAGTTCGCCGAGGCTGTCGTCGAGGACTTCGTCGCGGAGTACGCGGCGGGACGCACGCCGAACCCCTGCATGCGCTGCAATGAGCGCATCAAGTTCGCCGCGCTCCTCGACCGCGCCGTCGCGCTCGGCTTCGACGCGCTCGTGACTGGTCACTACGCGAGCGTCGTCGACGGTCCGCATGGCCGCGAGCTGCACCGGGCGCTCGCGGGCCCGAAGGATCAGTCGTACGTCCTCGGCGTGCTCACCGCCGAGCAGCTCGATCGCGCGTGGTTCCCCCTCGGCGCCGCCGCGACGAAGGACGAGGTCCGCGCGGAGGCGGCCGCGCGAGGGCTCGCGGTCGCACAGAAGCCCGATTCGTACGACATCTGCTTCATCCCCGACGGCGACACCCGCGGCTGGCTGGCCTCGAAGGATGTCATCGGCGAGCCCGGTGCGATCGTCGACCGGGACGGGGCGGTCGTCGGCTCGCATGCGGGGGCCGAGGCATTCACCGTCGGTCAGCGCCGGGGGCTCGCGCTCACGGTGCCGGCGCCTGATGGTCGCCCGCGCTTCGTGCTCGAGGTGCGACCTGCGACGCGCGAGGTCGTGGTCGGGCCCAAGGAGGCGCTCGCGGTGGCAGAGCTCGCGGGGGAGCGCTACTCGTGGGCGGGTCCGTCTCCGCGAGACTCCGGCCTCGTCGCGAGCGACGACGAGTGGCTCGAATGCCTCGTCCAGGTCCGAGCGCACGCTGAGCCGGTGCCTGGTCGCGTCGCGCTCGACGGGGCGGAGCTCATCGCGAGGCTCGACGAGCCCATCGTCGGTGTCGCCCCGGGGCAGACGGCGGTCGTCTACGCGGGGACTCGCGTGCTCGGTCAATGCACGATCGACCGCACCGTCGCCGCTGCCTGACGTGTCTCTGCCAGATCACGCAATATAGGTCTGATCTGCGATTCTCCTGCGCTGAGGTGACTGTCTCGACGCCGCGTCCGCGTCTGCCCTCGACACCCGGCTTGACAGTTGCTTCGCTACATGGTTGGTTAGTTACTCAAGTAATGAACCAATCATGTGAAGCGACGACTTCGCCTCACGCAGACATCAGGAGGGCACGTGGACGACAGTCGCCCGATCTTTCAGCAGATCGCTGAGCTGATCTCCGACGACATCGTCGCCGGCGTCCTCGAGGAAGACACGCAGGTCCCGTCGACCAACGAGTTCGCGGCATTCCATCGCATCAACCCGGCGACCGCCGGCAAGGGCGTGAATCTGCTCATCGAACGCGGGATCCTCTACAAGAGACGAGGCATAGGAATGTTTGTGGCGCCCGGCGCCCGGGCCAAGCTCATCGCCGAACGGCAGGAGCAGTTCCGCGCGCACTACATCGCACCCCTGCTCGACGAAGCGAGCAAGCTCGGCATCAGCCCCGCACGGCTCGCCGACATGATCCTCGGGAACGAGTCGTGAGCGCCGTCGTCGAGACCCGAGAGGTCACCAAGCGCTATCGCGACGTCGTCGCGGTCGACAGCGTCAGCATCCGCCTCGAGGAGGGCAAGGTCTACGGCCTCCTCGGCCGCAACGGTGCGGGCAAGACGACGCTCATGTCGATGCTCACGGCACAGGAGTTCGCCACCTCGGGGAGCATCGAGGTCTTCGGGACGACGCCCGTGGAGCACGCGAGCGCGCTGTCCAAGATCGCGTTCATCCGCGAGGGGCAGAAGTACCCCGAAGGCTTCAAGGTCCGGCATGTGCTCAAGGCAGCGCCCTGGTTCTTCCCCGGCTGGGACCAGGAGTTCGCGGACCGGCTCACCGAGGCATTCCGGCTGCCGCTGAAGCGGCCCATGAAGAAGCTCTCGCGGGGCCAGCTCTCCGCCGTCGGCGTCGTCGTGGGGCTCGCATCGCGAGCGCCCCTCACGCTCTTCGACGAGCCATACCTCGGGCTCGATGCGGCCGCGCGGCAGCTCTTCTACGACGAGCTCCTCGCGGACATCGCGGAGCGCCCGCGCACGGTCCTCCTCTCGACCCACCTGATCGACGAGGTGAGCGACCTGCTCGAGCACGTGATCGTCATGGACAAGGGCCGCGTCCTCGTCGACCGCGACGCCGACGAGCTCCGCGGCACCGCGATGACCGTCGCGGGGAAGCGCGATGCGGTCGAGGCATTCATCACCGGTCGGGACGTGCTCCACCGTGACGCGATCGGGGGTCTCGCGACCGCCACCATCGCGGACGTCACCGAAGCCGACCGGGCGGCGGCCACCGCGGCCGGCCTCGACCTCGGAACGGTCTCCCTCCAGCAGCTCTTCGTCAACATCACCGGCACCCCGGAGAAGGGAGCGCGCTCGTGAGCGCCATCACCGCCCCGCTCGAGACGGGCAACGCGCACACTGCACCCAACGGGCTCGCGCGAGTCCTCCGCGTCGTGAAGCTGCACTTCGTGAACGCGACCGGCGTCGTGTGGATGCCGCTCATGATCTTCGCGGCGATCTTCCTCGTGAACTGGGCGCTGTGGCTGCTCATCACGCTCTCGGCCGGATCCGAAGGGCTCGAGCGCGGCACCTCGTGGAGCGGCGCGAGCTCGTTCATCTTCGTCTACATGCTGGTCGTGGCGGTGCAGGCGATGAACCTCACGTTCTCCTTCGCGCTCGGCCTCGGCTCGACACGCAGGGACTATGCGCTCGGCACAGGGGTGGCCTTCCTCGGCCTCGCCGCGGTGTGGGCCGTCATCCTCGGCGTGATGGCGTGGCTCGAGGAGCTCACGAACGGCTGGTGGCTCGGCGGCCGGATGTTCGCCGCGATCTACTTCGGCGACGACGGCTCGCTCGCCCGCACCTGGTACGTATTCCTCATCTTCCTGTTCTTCATGGCGCTCGGCGCTGTCGCGGGCGCCCTGTGGCTCAGGTGGAAGCAGTGGGGTCTGCTGACCTTCGGCGTCTCCATGGCGGCGGTCATCATCGGCGCGCTCGCGATCATCGGACTCAACCAGGCGTGGCCTCAGGTGGGCGAGTTCTTCATGCGCGTGGGCTGGGCTGGCGGCTACCCGCTGCTGCTCATCCCGACCGTGATCGCGTCGGTCATCGCCTTCCTCCTCCTCAGGCGGGCGCCCGCGCGGACGTGACGCGCGGACGGCAGCCTCCAGCGGCACAGCCCGCGCGACCGGCCCCCGGCATTCGAATCCCCACCGCAGGATGGAATGCCGGGGGCCGGTCATAGGCTCGCTCTGTGGCTGAGATCGAGCAGACGGACCCCGATTTCGAGGCGGCACGAGCGCGCGCCGACGAGCTGACGACTCGCATCCTCGATCTGCGCGACGCGTACTACGACCGCGACGAGTCGCTCGTCTCGGATGCCGAGTACGACGCGATGATGCACGAGCTCGAGGACATCGAGCGCGCATATCCAGAGCTCGCGGGGCAGGACTCGCCGACGCAGACCGTCGGCGGCAAGGCGGACTCCACGCTCTTCGCCCCGATCGTGCACGCCGAGCGCATGCTCTCCCTCGACAACGTCTTCTCGATCGACGAGTTCCGCGAGTGGGCCGCACGAGTCGACCGGGCGGTCGCGAGACCCGTCCGCTGGCTGTGCGAGCTGAAGATCGACGGCCTTGCGATCAACCTGCGCTACGAGCGCGGCGTCCTCACCTCCGCGGCGACTCGCGGCGACGGCGTCACGGGCGAGGACGTCACGGAGAACGCGCTCCGGATCCCCGGCATCCCCAAGCGACTCTCCGGCGAGGGCCATCCAGAGCTCGTCGAGGTCCGGGGCGAGGTGTACTTCCCGGTCGCGGCATTCGAGGAGCTCAACGCCGAGCAGGTCGCATCCGGAGATCGGGTCTTCGCGAACCCTCGGAATGCCGCGAGCGGCTCCCTGCGGCAGAAGGCAGAGGGCAAGTCGGCGAAGGACCTCGACCTCATGCGAAGGCGGCTGTCCAGACTCAAGATGCTCGTCCACGGCATCGGCGCATGGCCGGATCCGCCTGTCGCCGCACAGAGCGAGGTGTACGGACTCCTCGCGAGCTGGGGACTCCCGACGAGCGATCGTGCCCGCGTCGCCGACTCGATCGACGGGGTCGCTGAGTTCATCGAGCACTATGGCGAGCATCGGCATTCCGTCGAGCACGAGATCGACGGCGTCGTGGTCAAGGTCGACGAGCTCGCGCTCCACGACGAGCTCGGAGCGACGTCGCGAGCCCCACGCTGGGCGATCGCGTACAAATACCCGCCAGAGCAGGTGCAGACCAAGCTCCTCGACATCGTCGTCTCCGTGGGCCGTACGGGCCGAGCCACACCCTTCGCTGTGATGGAGCCGGTGCGCGTCGCGGGCTCGGTCGTGCGCCAGGCGACCCTGCACAACCAGGACGTCGTGAAGGCGAAGGGTGTGCTGATCGGCGACACTGTCGTCCTCCGCAAGGCTGGCGATGTCATCCCGGAGGTGCTCGGCCCCGTCGTCGAGCTGCGCGACGGCTCCGAGCGCGAGTTCGTCATGCCGAGGGAATGCCCCGAGTGCGGAGCCGTCCTCGCTCCCGCGAAGGAGGGCGACATCGACCTCCGCTGCCCCAACACGAAGGCATGCCCAGCCCAGGTGAGAGGGCGCGTCGAGCACATCGGGAGCCGGGGCGCGCTCGACATCGAGGGTCTCGGCGAAGTCTCCGCGATCGCACTGACCCCGCCGCACGGCCCGCTCACGACTGAGGCAGGCCTCTTCGACCTCACGCTCGAGGACCTCGCCATGATCGAGGTCGGCGGTGAGCGGCCATATCGCAAGATCGTGAAGCAGGCGCGTCGTGATGCGCCCGCCGAGTATGGACCGTCCGCGGCGGCCGAGGAGCTCATCGCGGAGCTCGACAAAGCCAAGACCAAGGACCTGTGGCGGTTCCTCGTCGCGCTCAACATCCGGCACGTCGGGCCGGTCGCGGCTCGCGCGCTCGCGAGCTACTTCGGGAGTCTCGAGGCGATCCGGGCGGCAAGCGCCGCCGAGCTCGCGGCGGTCGATGGCGTGGGGCCCATCATCGCCGAGGCCGTCATCGACTGGTTCACGGTCGACTGGCACGTCGAGATCGTCGAGCGCTGGGCCGCAGCGGGGGTCCAATGGGCGATCGAAGGGCACGCAGGTCCCGGCGGGGCATCGGCATCCGCAGGGGGTGTCCTCGATGGCCTCACGATCGTCGTCACCGGCACGATCGAGGGCTTCACGCGCGAGGAGGCGGAGGAGGCGATTCTGTCTCGCGGCGGAAAGGCGGCAGGATCGGTCTCCAAGAAGACCTCGTTCGTCGTCGCCGGGCCCGGTGCCGGGTCGAAGCTCGCGAAGGCCGGGGACCTCGGGATCAGGATCCTCGATGCGGAGGAGTTCAGAACCCTCCTAGCGGAAGGACCGTCAGGCCTGTGAGCGACGAGCACGGATCGAGTCGAGCGGCGTTCGCCCTCGTGAGGACCCCCATCGAGGCCAAGCGCAGGCGGATCGTCGTCGCGTCGATCCAGGACATGACCCCGTCCTATCGGCGCATCGTCTTCGCGAGCCCCGACCTCGCGGACTTCACGTCCCTCGGCGCCGATGATCACCTCCGGATCTTCTTCGTCCCCGCCGACTTCGATCTCGCCGATGCCGAGCGACTGCGTGAGCACCCATCGCGCGAGTACACACCAGCGGCATTCGGCGATGGAACCCTCGCGCTCGACTTCGTCCTCCACGGCACTGGACCAGCGTCCGAGTGGGCGGCGCGAGCTGAGGTCGGCGACGTGGCGATCATCGGCGGGCCCCGCGGCTCGCTCGTCATCGAGGGGGCACCCGACTGGTGGCTCCTCGCCGGCGACCTGACCGCCCTGCCCGCGATCCGCCGTCACCTCGCGGCGGTCGCGCCGAGCACGCCCGTCGACGTCATCATCCAGGCCGATGCCGCCGACGAGCAGGAGCTCGAGACGCGCGGCGACGCGACGATCACATGGGTCCGCGACTTCGACGCGCTCGTCGGAGCGCTCGAGGCGACGCCCGCCCGAGGCGGCGACGGCTTCGCATTCATCGCTGCGGAGCAGGGCATCGTCAAGCCGGGGCGCGACCTGCTCATCGGCCGGGGCATCGACATCCAGCGTGCCGTCGTGAAGGGCTACTGGCGCAAGGGCCTCACCGCCGACGCCCCGAAGGAGCACTGACCCGCCGCGGATAAGATCGACGGGTGTCGGAGATCACCAAAGAGACCGTCGAGCATCTCGCCAATCTCGCTCGAATCGCGCTCACCGAGGACGAGATCGACGTCCTGACCGGTCAGCTCGGCGCGATCGTCGACTCGGTCGCGAAGGTCAAGGAGGTCGCGGGCGACGACGTCCCCGCGACGAGCCACCCGATCCCGCTCGCAAATGTCTCGCGACCGGACGTCCCCGGCGAGACGCTCACGACCGAAGCCGCGCTCGCTGGCGCTCCCGACAGCGACGGCTCCCGATTCATCGTCAGCGCGATCCTCGGAGAAGAGCAGTGACCGACCTCACGCGACTGACCGCAGCCGAGCTCGGCGACCTCCTCGCGAAGCGCGAGGTGTCCTCCGTCGAGGTCACGCAGGCCCATCTCGACCGCATCGCCGCGGTCGACGGCGATGTCCACGCCTTCCTCCATGTCTCGCAGGACGCGCTCGCGGCCGCCGCGGCGATCGACGCGGCGCGCGGCGACGGCAAGTCGCTCGGTGAGCTCGCCGGAGTGCCCGTCGCGATCAAGGACGTGCTGTGCACGATCGACATGCCGTCGACGGCCGGCTCGCGCATGCTCGAGGGGTGGATCCCGCCCTATGACGCGACAACGGTCGCTCGACTGCGCCAGGCCGGTCTCATCGCGCTCGGCAAGACGAACATGGACGAGTTCGCGATGGGCTCGTCGACCGAGCACTCGGCATTCGGCCCGACGCGCAATCCGTGGGACCTCGAGCGCATCCCCGGCGGCTCCGGCGGTGGCTCCGCCGCGGCGGTCGCGGCATTCGAGGCACCGGTCGCACTCGGCTCCGACACGGGTGGATCGATCCGCCAGCCCGGCGCAGTGACGGGCACCGTCGGCGTGAAGCCGACGTACGGTGGCGTCTCGCGCTATGGCGCGATCGCGCTCGCCTCGTCGCTCGACCAGGTGGGTCCGGTGTCGCGCACGGTCCTTGACGCAGCGCTCCTGCATGACGTCATCGGCGGGCACGACCCGCGCGACTCGACCTCGCTCGCCGACGCCTGGCCCTCGTTCGCTGACGCCGCTCGCGCTGGTGCAGCGCTCGACTCGCTCAAGGGCGTCCGCATCGGCGTCGTCAAGGAGCTGGACTCGCCCGGCTTCCAGACCGGCGTCCAGTCGCGCTTCCACGAGGCGCTCGAGCTCCTCACTGGCGCTGGCGCCGAGATCGTCGAGGTGAGCGCCCCGCACTTCGAGTACGCGGTCGCGGCCTACTACGTGATCCTGCCGGCGGAAGCCTCGAGCAACCTCGCGAAGTTCGATTCGGTGCGCTTCGGCCTCCGCGTGACGCCTCCCGGCGGCGGCACGGTCGAGCAGGTGATGGCCGCGACGCGCGAGCTCGGCTTCGGCGCCGAGGTCAAGCGCCGCATCATCCTCGGCACCTACGCGCTCTCGGCGGGGTATTACGACGCGTACTACGGCAGCGCGCAGAAGGTCAGGACGCTCATCCAGCGCGACTTCTCTGCCGCGTTCGACCAGGTCGACGTGCTCGTCTCGCCCTCCGCGCCGACGACCGCGTTCAAGATCGGGGAGAAGGTCGATGACCCGCTCGCGATGTACCTCAACGACGTCACGACGATCCCTGCGAACCTTGCGGGCGTTCCCGGCATGACGATCCCGATGGGGCTCGCGCCGGAGGACGGTCTCCCGACCGGCTTCCAGCTCATGGCGCCCGCGCGCGGCGACGAGCGTCTGTACCGCATCGGGGCGGCGCTCGAGCGCCTCATCGTCGAGCGAGACGGCCACATCCTGGACCAGGCTCCCGCCCTGACCCGCGGCTAGGATTGCCCGGTGCTGGACAACCCTCTCGCGCCGTCCTGGCTCGCCTGCCCGGCCGATGTGAACGCTCTGCAGTCGGGCGTCTGGCCGATGAATGCCTCGCGCTCCGAGACCGGCGAGCTCACGATCGCGGGTGCGCGCGTCGGCGACCTCGCGGCACAGCACGGCACCCCTGCATTCATCGTCGATGAGGCGGACGTCAGGGCGCGTGCGGCGCGTGCGAAGGCGGCGTTCGACGACGCGATGGCCTCGATCGGCACGAGCGCGAAGGTGTACTACGCCGGCAAGGCGTTTCTGTGCACGGAGGTCGTGCGCTGGATCGATGCGGCAGGCCTGAGCGTCGACGTCGCGAGCGGGGGAGAGCTCGCGGTAGCGGTCGCCGGCGGGATCGACCCGAAGCGCATCGGCGTCCATGGGAACAACAAGTCTGAGCGCGAGATCGAGGCCGCGGTGGCGGTCGGGGTCGGCGCGATCGTGATCGACAGTGCGATCGAGATCGAGCGCGTCGCGGCCGCGGCGCGTCGCCATGGGGTCGTGCAGCCCGTGAGGCTCCGTATCAATTCGGGCGTCCACGCTTCCACACACGAGTACCTCGCGACGGCGCATGAGGACCAGAAGTTCGGTGTCCCGATCGCGTCTGCCCCGGAGCTCGTCGCTGCGATCCGCGCCGAGGACTCGCTCGCGTTCCTCGGCCTGCATTCGCACATCGGGTCCCAGATCTTCGACGCCTCGGGGTTCAGCGAGGCGGGCCGCCGTCTCATGGAGCTCCACGCGGCGCTCCTCGCCGATGGTCCTGTGCCCGAGCTCAATCTCGGCGGTGGCTTCGGCATCGCGTACACCGTCGCGGACGATCCCGATGACATTCGGGACATCGCGCAGCGGATCGCAGGAGCGGTGCAGGCCGCCGCGATCGAGTTCGGCGTGCCCGTCCCGACGATCGCGGTCGAACCGGGGCGCTCGATCGTCGGGCCGTCGACCATCTCGCTCTACCGCGTCGGGACGATCAAGCCCGTGACCGTCGATGCGCCGAGCGGAGAGGGCACCGCGATCCGCAACTACGTGTCCGTGGACGGGGGCATGAGCGACAACGTGCGGCCGGCGCTCTACGGTGCCGCCTACTCTGCGCGCCTCGCGAATCGCTTCTCGGACGCCGCCCCGCAGCTGTCGCGAGTCGTCGGCATGCACTGCGAGTCGGGGGACATCGTGGTCCGAGACGAGTATCTGCCGGCTGATGTCGCGCCGGGGGACCTCATCGCGGTGCCTGCGACAGGTGCGTACGGCTGGGCGATGTCGAGCAATTACAACTGGGTGCCGCGGCCCCCGGTCGTCGCGGTCCGCGACGGCGTGAGCCGCGTCATCGTCCATGGAGAAACGATCGAGGATCTGCTGCGGCGGGATCCGGGGGTGGGACGTTGATCGATTACCGCAATCTCAAGATCGCGATCCTCGGTGGGGGCACGGTCGGCGCGAACGTCGTCGACCTGCTGACCCGTCACCGAGCGGAGCTCGAGGCGCGTGTGGGCGCCGGACTCGAGGTCATCGGCGTCGCCGTGCGATCCATCGAGGCCGAGCGCAAGCCCGCGATCCCGCGTGAGCTCCTGACGACCGACGCCGAGTCGCTCATCACCTCGGCGGACATCGTCGTCGAGCTCATCGGCGGCATCGAGCCCGCACGCTCATACATCCTCGGCGCGCTCAACTCGGGGGCTGACGTCATCACGGCCAACAAGGCGCTCCTCGCGACGCACGGGCCTGAGCTCTTCGACACGGCAGCGCAGCTCGGCGCGCAGCTGTACTACGAGGCTGCAGTCGCTGCGGCGATCCCCATCATCCGTCCGCTGCGCGAGTCGCTCGCAGGCGACCGCGTCCGCCGCATCCTCGGCATCGTGAACGGTTCGACGAACTACATCCTCGATCGCATGGACGTCGACGGCATGAACGCCGAGGAGGCGCAGCGCATCGCGCTCGAGCTCGGCTACCTCGAGGCCGACCCGACGCTCGACGTCGAGGGGTATGACGCCGCACAGAAGGCCGCCATCCTCGCGAGCCTCGCCTTCCACACGCATGTGCCGCTCGAGGCCGTGCACCGCGAGGGCATCATGACCGTCACGGGCGACGACGTCGCGAGCGCGAAGGCTGCGGGCTACGTCGTCAAGCTCCTCGCCATCGCGGAGCGCGTCGAGACTGAGGATGGCGAGGGCATCGCGGCGCGCGTGCACCCGGCACTCGTGCCCCGTTCGCACCCGCTTGCGGCCGTCCACGGCGGCAACAATGCGGTCTTCGTCGAGGCCGAGTTCGCGGGCTCGCTCATGTTCTATGGCGCCGGGGCCGGCGGCGTGCAGACGGCGTCTGCAGTCCTCGGCGACATCGTCTCGGCCGCGCGTCGCCACCTCGCCGGCGGGCCCGGCGTGGGCGAGTCGACGAGTGCCGACCTGCCGGTCCTGCCGTTCGACGTCGTCTCGACGCGGTACCAGATCACGCTCGAGGTCGCCGATCGTCCCGGCGTGCTCGCGACGATCGCGAGCGTCGTCGCGGAGGGCGGCGTCTCGATCGAGACGGCCTCGCAGTCGACCAGCGTCGGCCAGGAGGGACAGGACCCGACCGCTACGCTGGTCATCGTCACGCATCGTGCCCGCGAGTCCGATCTCGCCGCGACGGTTGCCGCTCTCGAGCGCTCCAGCGCGGTCGCGCGGGTTTCGAGTGTCATTCGAGTCGAAGGATTGTGATCGTGAGTCACCAGTGGCGGGGCGTGCTCCGCGAATACGCAGATCGTCTGGACATCTCCGATGCGACGCCGATCGTCACGCTCGGGGAGGGCGGCACTCCGCTCATCGAGGCGAAGGCGCTCAGCCGCCGCACTGGTGCTGACGTCTGGGTCAAGTTCGAGGGCATGAATCCGACGGGCTCCTTCAAGGACCGCGGCATGACGATGGCGATCTCGAAGGCGCTCGAGCACGGTGCGAAGGCCGTCGTGTGCGCGTCGACGGGCAACACCTCGGCGAGCGCTGCAGCCTATGCCGCCCACGCCGGGATCGTCGCAGCGGTCCTCGTCCCCGAGGGCAAGATCGCGATGGGCAAGCTCGCCCAGGCGGTCGCGCACGGCGCGAAGATCGTGCAGGTCCAGGGCAACTTCGACGACTGCCTCGACATCGCGCGCGACCTTGCCGAGAACTACCCGGTCCACCTCGTGAACTCGGTCAACCCTGACCGCATCGAGGGCCAGAAGACGGCCGCGTTCGAGGTCGTCGAGGTCCTCGGCGATGCTCCCGATTTCCACTTCATCCCCGTCGGCAATGCCGGCAACTACACGGCGTACCACCGGGGCTACTCGGAGGAGGCCGCTCGCGGTGCCGCGACGAAGGTCCCGCGCATGTTCGGCTTCCAGGCTGCCGGCAGCGCGCCGATCGTCATCGGCGAGCCGGTGAAGTCGCCGGAGACGATCGCGACCGCGATCCGCATCGGCAACCCGGCGAGCTGGGAGCTCGCGCTCGTGGCGCGCGACGACAGCCGCGGCTATTTCGGTGCGATCACGGACGAGAAGATCCTCGAGGCGCACCGCATCCTGTCTCGCGAGGTCGGCGTGTTCGTCGAGCCCGCTTCCGCGATCTCGATCGCCGGCATCCTCGAGCGCGCCGAGGCTGGCGCGATTCCGGCGGGCTCGCGCATCGTCGCGACCGTCACCGGTCACGGCCTCAAGGACCCCGCCTGGGCTCTCAAGGAGGCCGACGGCTCGGAGGCGCGCCCGACGATCGCCCCCGTCGACACCGCGACCGTCGCGCAGGTCCTCGGTCTCGCCTGATGGTGGAGATCGGCCGCAGCGTCGACGTCCGCGTTCCCGCGTCGAGCGCCAATCTCGGCCCAGGATTCGACACATTCGGTCTCGCGCTCAGCATCTATGACGAGCTCACGGTGACGGCAGTCGCCGGTTCCGGCGCGAAGGTCATCGTCGACGGTGTCGGTGCCGGTGAGGTGCCAGAGGATGAGTCGAACCTCGTGGTCCGATCGATGGCGAGGGCGTTCGAGCATGCCGGCGAGCCGATGCCGGGCATCGAGATCGCGGCGCGGAATGTCATCCCACACGGCGGTGGGCTGGGTTCGTCCGCAGCGGCGATCGTCTCGGGCCTCATGGGCGCGAAGGGCCTGCTCGAGGGCGCGTACGAGTTCGATGCGCAGACGCTTCTGGCACTCGCGACCGAGCTCGAGGGGCACCCCGACAATGTCGCGCCCGCGCTCTTCGGCGGACTGACGATCGCGTGGACCGCTGCCGATGGCGCCAAGGCCAAGAAGCTCATCGTGCACCGCGGCGTCTCGCCGCTCGTGTGCATTCCGTCGTTCTCCGTGTCGACTGAGGCGGCCCGGGCGCTCCAGCCTGAGTCGGTGCCGTACGCCGACGCGGTGTTCAACCTCTCGCGTTCGGCACTGCTCGTCGCGGCGCTCGTGCAGAGTCCCGAGCTGCTCTTCGAGGCGACGGCTGACCGACTGCACCAGGACTACCGGTCGAGCGCTATGCCCGAGACCTATGACCTCGTGATGCGCCTCCGCGAGGCGGGACACGCTGCGGTGGTGTCCGGCGCGGGGCCATCCATCCTCGTCCTCGCCGCAGATCCTGCCGAGCGAGCGGAGGCCGCAGCGCTCGTCGCGGAGGCGAGTGTTACGCCGTGGCGAGCAGTTATGCCCGCTGTGGACTTCGCCGGTGCTACAGTGGTCGGGCGCCGCGGCAGCGCGTAGCCTTTCGGCTCGGCTCCCGGTCGCACACTTCACACCCGCTGGTGCGCAGCGATCTGCTTCGACGCCCCGGGGGAAATCTACGCTCCGCCCCAGATGGATCTGGGATCTGGCGGAGGAAGGGAAACCGAGCACATGAGTGACGAGACGAACAACGAGGTCGAGGACGCCCAGCTCTTCGACGAAGCGCCGGAGACTGCCGAGGATCCGATGACTGAGTCGACCGATTCGGCTGAGTCCGCTGAGTCGACCGAGTCCGCCGAGGCGGCCGACGTCGAGGCCGCTGCAGAGACCGGCGCGGAGGCAGAGGTCGAGCCCACCGTCGCGGCCGAGGAGCCCGCTGACGCGGAGCCCACTGCGGATGCCGAGCCTGTCGCGGACGCGGAGGCCGCCGCGAATGCGCCGGCAGCTGCCGAGCCCGAGGAGCCCGTCGACCCCGCGCGACAGGCGGAGATCGACGCGCTTGCCGCCGAGCTCGCAAATGGTGCGGCGCCGCTCAAGAAGCCTGCGACGCGCCGCAAGTCGCGTCGCGTGACGGCCAAGGACCCTGCGGAGCTCGCCGAGCGCGCGCTCGAGAAGGACCCGCAGTCTGAGGACGCCGAAGCGGCGCCCGCTGACGAGGGCGCAGTCGCGCAGGAGGTCGATGCCGCAGCAGCCGATGTCGCGTCCGAGCCTGTCGAGGCTGACGAGTCCGGAGACGCCGCCGAGGCCGGCGAGGTCGCCGAGGGTGAGCAGTCGCCGCGCAGCCGCTCGCGTCGCGGCCGCAACCGCAGCAGCGCCCGCGCTGCCCAGGGTGAAGACGGCGAAGCCGCTCAGCCCGCCCAGCCTGCCCAGAACGGCCAGGCGCAGCAGCAGAACCAGCGCAAGCGCGGCCGTGGCCGCGGTGGTCTTGGCGACGACCTCGAGCCTGAGATCCTCGAGGACGATGTCCTGATCCCCGTCGCGGGCATCCTCGATGTCCTGGAGAACTACGCCTTCGTTCGCACGACGGGCTACCTCCCCGGTGCGAGCGATGTCTACGTCTCGCTCGGCCAGGTGAAGAAGTACGGCATGCGGAAGGGCGACGCGATCGTCGGTGCCGTGCGCCAGCCTCGCGACGGCGAGCAGTCGACGCGCCAGAAGTACAACGCACTCGTCAAGGTCGACTCGGTGAGCGGTCTCACGGCCGAGCAGTCCGTCGCCCGCCCCGAGTACGCCACGCTCACCCCCATCCGCGCGACTGAGGCCTCTGGCCTCCAAGCGGCGGGCACCGCGGTGCTCAAGGGCCAGCGCGTCCTCGTCGTCGGTGGACACGCCTCAGGCAAGACGAGCCTCGTCGCCTCGCTCGCGGAGCAGGCGGGCAGCGGTGGGAGCGATTCGCACCTCATGGTCGTCCTGCTCGGCTCGCGACCCGAAGAGGTCACCGAGTTCCGCCGCTCGGTCAAGGGCGAAGTCATCGCCGCCGGTCTCGATGAGGGCGTCGAGGACGAGATCACGATCGTCGAGCTCGCGGTCGAGCGCGCCAAGCGCCTCGTCGAGTTCGGGCACAACGTCGTCATCGTCATCGACTCCATCCACCAGCTCGGTCGCGCCTACGCCTCGCTCGCGCCGTCGAACCGTCACGGCGCAGAGGACCCCGCCGTCACGGGGGCCACGAAGCGCATCTTCGGCGCAGCCCGTGCGATCGAGGACGGCGCGACGCTCACGATCGTCGCGACTGCTTCGGAGGACACCGCGGGAGACCGCTTCCTCGTGACCGAGCTCGGCTCGCTCGCGAACGCCGTCGTCCGTCTCTGATCAGCGCAGGGACTGGAGGATGTTCGAGAACGTCGCCGGACTGATCGAGGAGCACAGCCAGCTCGGGGAGCAGCTCGGCGACCCGGAGCTGCACGCTGATCCGCTTCGCGCCAAGCGCGTGAATCGCCGCTACGCCGAGCTCTCTCGCATCACCGCCGCGCATGACCGGTGGGTGCAGGCGGTGGATGACCTCGCAGCCGCCCGCGAGCTCGGTGCGCAGGACGCGGCATTCGCCGCCGAGGTGCCTGAGCTCGAGCAGGCGGCCGCCGAGGCGGAGGAGACGCTCAGGCGACTGCTCATCCCTCGCGACCCGAACGACTCGCGCGACGTGATCATGGAGATCAAGATGGGTGAGGGCGGCGAGGAATCGGCGCTGTTCGCGGGCGATCTGCTGCGGATGTATCTCAAGTACGCCGAGTCGAAGGGCTGGAAGGCGCAGGTCATCGAGCAGACCGACTCGGATCTCGGCGGGATCAAAGACGTCCAGGTCGCGTTCAAGGGTTCGTCGTCCGATCCTGCCGAGGGCGTGTGGGCGCACCTCAAGTACGAGGGCGGTGTCCACCGAGTCCAGCGCGTGCCCGTGACGGAATCGCAGGGTCGGATCCACACCTCGGCCGCCGGCGTCCTCGTCTTCCCCGAGGTCGACGAGCCAGAGGAGGTCTCGATCGATCCGAACGATCTGCGCATCGACGTGTTCCGATCGTCCGGGCCAGGTGGGCAGTCGGTCAACACGACCGATTCGGCGGTCCGGATCACCCACATTCCGACCGGCATCGTCGTGTCGATGCAGAACGAGAAATCGCAGCTGCAGAATCGCGAGGCGGCCATGCGGGTCCTTCGCGCACGGCTTCTCGCGAAGCAGCAGGAGGAGGCGGAGGCTGAGGCATCCGCGCTGCGGAAGTCGCAGATCCGGACGGTCGACCGCTCCGAGCGGATCCGCACGTACAACTTCCCCGAGAACCGCATCGCCGATCACCGCACCGGCTACAAGGCGTACAACCTCGATCAGGTCATGAACGGCGCGCTCGAGCCGGTCGTGCAGTCGCTCATCCAGGCCGACGAGGCGGAGCGTCTGGCGGCACTGTGAGCGATCTCGCGAGTGTCCTCCGCGACGGCGCGCGTCGCCTGGCCGAAGCCGGAGTGCCGACGCCTGAGGTCGATATGGACCTGCTCGCAGCCCACGTGCTGGGCATCTCGAGGGGGGAGCTCGCGGGGCGGAAGATCACCGGCACGGGGCTCAGCGGCGACCAGTCGAGCGCCCTGGATGCGCTCATCGCCCGTCGCGCAGCACGCGAGCCGCTCCAGCACATCACGGGCATCGCCCACTTCCGACATCTCACGCTCGAGGTCGGCCCCGGCGTATTCGTACCGCGCCCGGAGACGGAGATGGTCGCACAGCTCGCCATCGACGCGCTCGCGGCGGTGCCAGGGAATCCGATCGCGATCGATCTCGGGACCGGATCCGGCGCGATCGCCATCGCCCTGGCGACCGAGGTGCCCCACGCCGAGGTGCACGCCGTCGAGGTCTCGGCCGAGGCATTCGTGTGGGCGAAGCTCAATGCGAAACGGGCGGGGGCGAGCAATCTGACGCTGCACTTCGGCGACCTCGCGGACGCACCTGACTCGCTCGACGGTCGCGTCGACGTCGTCGTGTCGAACCCGCCGTACATCCCCGAGGGCATGATCCCGCGCGACGTCGAAGTGCGTCTGCATGACCCGGCGCTCGCGCTCTATGGCGGCCCTGACGGCCTCGACGTCGTCCGCACGCTCGAGCGCAGCGCACGCAGGCTCCTCCGCGAAGGCGGATTTCTCGTGATCGAGCACGCGGAGATCCAGGGCGAGCAGATCCGCGAGCTCCTCACGGCGGCCGGATGGCGGGCGCCGAGGACCCATCCCGACCTCACCGGGCGCCCTCGGGCGACCACGGCGACGCTCGGAGTAGTGTCGGACACGCGCCTGTAGCATGCAGTTGGCCCGGGACTCCCCAGGCTCCGATCAACCCGAGAGAGACTTCGCCGCGAGCTCATGTCGTCTTCCGCCCAGCCAAAGCAACGTCTGATCCACATATGCCCGCTGGACCGAAACGTCGGTGACAACGCGCTCAACCTCGCGATCGACCGCATGCTGAGGCCCAGCTTCCGCATCGAGCACATGGAACTCGTCGGGAATCCGTTCGACGAGCAGGCGTTCCGCCGACTGGATCGCGCCGATGTCGTGCTGTTCGGCGGGGGTGGCGTCATCCACTCCGCGAGCGGGGGCGCGAGCCGGAAGAACCGCGAGCGCACGGGCACGATGTGGAACATGGAGCTCGAGCTCATCGAGCGCCTGAGTTCCAAGATCGTCCTGTATTCGACGGGCTTCAACCGCTTCGAAGGCGAGCCGCCGCCCCTCGAGCAGATGGGGCAGTTCTTCGAGGTGCTCGATCGCAAGCGCGCCCTCGTGAGTTTCCGGAATGACCGCTCGAAGGAGCGATTCCTCGACTTCTTCCCCCAGTTCGACGGCATCAGGGTCACGCCGGATCCGGGGCTCTTCGCGCGCATTGCCGAGACGCCGATCCGCGGAGACTATGCGCTCGTCCAGATCGCGGTCGACCGCCTCGAGTACCGCTACCCGGGCGGCATTGAGCAGTTCCTCGAGCTGATCGCGAAGCTCAGGGAGCTCTCGCCGGTCCCGCTCTATCTCATCCCGCACACGACCGCAGACCTCAAGATCTACACCGAGCTGGGCTCGAAGATCCCGGTCGACGGCGTCTTCGGCGATCTCACTCCCGCGGCCACGACGGAGACCGCCATGCGGCTCTACCGCAATGCGCTCTTCACGATCTCGACCCGTGGCCACAGCCAGATCTGCAGCATCGGCAACGGCACTCCGACATTCGCCCTGTCGACCCACCCGAAGGCCGCCGGGTTCATGGACGAGGTCGGTCAGGCCGCGGCGACGCACGATTACCTCACGGGTTCGGACGACCAGGCGCTCGAGCGTTTCGCCGCCTTCCTCGCTCGACTCCCGGAGATCCGCCAGGAGATCGCGAGCTACCTCGTCACCGCCGACTCGCAGATCAGCGACTTCAATCGCAACGTCGTCGACTACGCCTACCGCGACTGGGAGCCGCCGCGGCTCCTCACCCAGCCGGACGCCGTGCCCCGGGAGCAGCCGGCTTCGCTCGAGGCCGAGCGTGAGCAGGCGCGCATCCGCGCGGAGCAGAAGGCCGCTGAGTCCGGCGAGCAGGCGGACAGCAAGCCATCGGTCCCGTCGACCACCGAGTATGCATACCTCCCAAGGCGGACCGCGAAGTTCGGCGCTGGCACGTATTCGGCCGCAACGGGAGCACCTTCCGGGCAGTCGCGTGAGATCCCGGGAGAGCCCATGCTCCCCGCCGCGGCGAATGTGAAGGGCGCCCGCATCCAGCGCTCGAGCGACGGCGCGACGTGCGGCGTCGTCGTCTCGTGCGACGCGAACTACTACCCAGGTGTCACGACGTGCATCGCCGCGATTCGCTCGCACAATCCGCGCCTCCCCATCACGTTCCTCGACGCTGGTCTCACGCCGGAGCAGCGGGCCGACGTCACGCATCGCGTCGACGCCTACCGCAAGATCGACGAGCTCGATGGACTCTCGCTCTCGACCTTCCCGAGCCACCTCTCCGCCGCCGCGCTGAGTTCGCTGTACACGCACCTCGCCGGCTACGACAAGTGCCTCTATGTCGATGTCGACGCGCTCGTGCTCGGTGATCTCTCGCCCATGTTCGAGGCACTCAGCACGGACTACGACGTAGTCGGCATTCGCGGCAACCAGTTCGGCTGGCTCGCTGATGGCTACCGACACACCGTCGCGAACGAGCTCGAGTCCGGCAGTGTCGAGGTCACGTCCGCGATCTTCCCGCGCGTCGACATCACTCAGCCCGCGATCAACTCGGGCTGCTTCGCCGTCTGGTCGAAGGTCTCTGAGGCGTGGATGCCGGATGCGCGCTCCCTCATGTCGCAGCTGCGGCTGTTCCGCACGGCCGACCAGGCGCTCCTCAACGTCCTCATGCCGATGCGGGGACTCCGGCTCCGTCTCGTCGACGGCGCATACAACACCATGGGCTTTCAGCTCACAACACGACGTCACTGGATCCAGGGGCTCACGACCGAGCTCGACATGTCGATGGACCACTGCTCGCTCCGACTCGGCGGCAAGGATGTCGTCGTCGCGCATTTCGCGGGCCGTTCCAAGCCGTGGATGGCGAGCATCGATGAGCCTGCCAGCCTCGCATGGGACTGGCACGCCGCGACGACACCCATGCAGCGACGCGTCGTCGTGCTCCGAGCGCAGCTTCTCGCGACGTCGAGCGAGGCAGAGTTCCTCGCGGCTGTCGAGCGCGGGACGAACCGCGAGATGCTCGGCCGCAAGGTCGACCCGTTCGATCTTGTCCTCGAGGCCGCGAATGTCGCGCGTCGCCTCGAGTACTTCCAAGCGAGCGAGCAGCTCTTCCGCAAGGCGCTCGAGCTCCACAAGACCTCGAAGGCGGCACTCCGCGGTCTCGTGCAGATTGCCGCGCGTACCGGCGATGTGCAGGGAGCGGCGAAGATCGTCGAGGCCTCGCTCGCTGGCAGCACGCACCCGTCGGTCGTGCGCTTCCAGCGCGACACGCTGCCGGCGGCGCTCGATGGCACACCGCCTGAGGCGACGGAGGGCAAGAGCTCATCGACCGCCGTGACCGCGAGCCGCGCCTCGCGTCGCACCGGTGGCAGCGGTGGGCCGGTCTCTCTCGCCGCTGGTTCGTTCTTCTCCGAGCCGAAGGCGGAGGTGCGTGTCCTTCGGAATTCGGAGCTCGGCATTCCGGACGTCGTGACGATCGAGCAGGTGCTCGCCTCGTACCTCGACGATGCCGAGCAGGACCAGCGCTCGGCATCTGAGGCGGTGAGGCTCGCCGCCAGCCGCCTTGAAGTCATCGCCCCCGCAGTCGGCTCGGTGACTCGCGTCGGCCAGCTCGGCGCGGGGCGCTTCGCGCTCCTCGAGTCGCTCGCTCGCTCCGCGAATGCCGCGGCCGTCGCCTTCGCGACCGGTGCGGAGCGTCCCTCCTATCGGGCCGCCGCCGAGCTTGCACCGCTCGACACGCTGGGCGGGGCCGGACTCGATTCGCTCCTCGCGGTGAGTGTGCTCGACCGCGTGACGGACCAGGCGGCGGCACTCGCGTGGCTCGCCTCCGGCGTCAAGGACGGCGGCTGCCTCATCGTCGTCGACACGATCTCTGCCGCGGCCCGCGGCGATGTCACGGAGGGTCTCGCCGTCTTCGCGCCGCGCGGGCCGGTCGCCTCGCTCGAGACGCTGGCGGCGACCGCGGGGTTGAGCGTCGAGCGCGTATGGATCAGGGACGGCGAGCGCATCGTGCTCCTCCGCCGCATCGGTCAGCCGGCACCCATCCCTGTGCCGCCCGAAGTCGCGCAGTTCGTCGCGACGATCGGAGAGGCGGTCGCAGCCGTCGGGTCGGGGGAGCGTTCGGCTCCTGTCGGCCTCGTCGATGTCGTTCCCATCCCGAAGGCCCCCGACGCTGGTAACTGGAGCGACGCAGACACCTCGACCGGTCAGATCACCGTTCAGCGTCCCGCGGACGACGTGATCCAGGATGTCGATGCGGCGTCGCAGGACGAACTGCGCGCTGAGGAGTCCGACGGCGAGGCTCTGCCCGCGGATGAGCAGATCGGCCAGGGCGCGATCGTCCTTCTCGCTCCGTGGCGCTCGCCTCGCTCGACTGACCGCCTCATCGGGCCGACGACCGAGGTGCTCATCGGCCGCCACCTGAGCAAGGCCAAGGTGCTGAAGTGGGATCTCGATCGTGAGCTCACCGAGCGAGCCGCGAGAGCCGCGGGCCTCATCGCCGTGACCGGCGACATTCTGGACTCCTCCTTCCTCAACTGGCTCAGGCCCCGACCCGACCTCGCGATCCGCGGCCCAGTCGCGCTGTTCGGCGTGGGGCTCGGCAGCAACTTGGACGACTCGGTGTTCGACGAGCCAGGATTCGCCGAGGGCGTGCGGCACGCCGCCGAGCTCGCGGTACTGCTCGGAATGCGGGACCAGCACACCGCAGACCGAGTCGCCTCGCTGCTGCCGCAGCCACTCGCGTCGAAGGTCGTCGTGCAGCCGAGTCCGCTTTCGGTGCTGCCGATTCTCCGGCCCGGTTCGCTGCTCAAGCACCAGCGGAAGGCGAAGGCGACGAAGCACATCTTCGTGAACCCCGCATTCGACCACCCGGACGTCCGCTTCGGCAGCGGCTTCGCAGAGGCGCTCGCGCGGCTCGAGCGGGTCGTCGACGGTCTGCTCGACGCCGGACACCGCGTGAGCATCGTCGGGCATGTCAGCGACGACCTGCTCCTCCACAGCGTCGTGCGCCGCCGACGCGAGGTCGGCCGTATCAATCTCGTCGGCAGGACGCTCGACCAGACGCTGGTCGGCTACCGCGACGCCGACCTCGTCATCTCCATGCGGTCGCAGTCGCAGGAGTTCGCGCTCGGCCTCGGCGTGCCGGTCGTCACGATCGTGACGGCGCCTTCGCTCCAGTGGCGACTCGACGATTTCGGTGTCTCGAGCTGGGGTGTCGACTTCGAGGACACCGAGTTCAGCACAAAGGTCCTCGCGCTCACGGAGTCCCTGCTCGGGGATGAGCTCAACACGCGTATCCACCTGCAGGCGCAGCACGCGACCATGGCGGCGAGGACCTTCGCGAACCTGTCCATAATCCGACGCGCGCAGAAGGGCTGAGCGGTGTCGTCATCCAAGAAGCTCGTGCTGTTCGGCACGAACCGCCATGCGATCTGCATCGATGACTACTCGATGTTCTTCCGTCGTACCAACCACCGGATCTCCCACATCTTCTATCCCATCGGGAGCCACCGGAACCGCGACTGGTGGGAGCGCGGAGAGCGCGAAGACAGGGCGCGCGACAGCGTCGTCGACCCGATGACCTGGTACCGCGGCGATGTCACGGTCTGGGCCGAACTCGAGCGCGATGTGTTTCCGGTGCTCGACCGGCTCGAATTCGACTACATCTGCCTCGGCAACGGCACCGACCCTGCGCACGAGGCGCTCGTCGCGCGGTACGGCCGAGACAAGATCCTGTTCACCGAGTACGGCTGGCTGCCGTGGAGCCGCCATTTCTACATCTCGCGTGGCGGCACCGGCTTCAACTCCGAGATCGCGAAGGTCGACGGCGACCACCTCGATCGGCTCGCGATCAACCACGCCGAGATCGAGGAGTTCCGCAGGACGCTCGACACAGGTCATGACGTGACCTACGACGACTTCATCTATATGCCTCTGCAGAAGGACGTCAACGACTTCAAGTTCCTCTTCAACCGCTTCAACAACAACGAGGAGTACCTGCGCTTCGTCGACGGCATCGTGCCGCCGGAGATCACCATCCTTGTGAAGAGCCACCCGCTCTACAGGAAGCAGTACGACCTGAGCTTCTCGAACCGCATGGTCGACATCACGAACGCCGACCTGAACAAGGACCAGCTCTATCGCCGCATGCGCGCCATGGTGTGCCTCAACAGCACCTCGATCCTCGAAGCGCTCGCATACTCGGGACGCGTCTTCTCCTATGGGGACGACCTCTTCGTCGGAAAGGGCGTCACGCACCACAAGGTCGAGGACGCTCAGGCATTCGCCGAAGCCCTCGATGCACCCATCGACCGGGATCGCCCGCTCAAGTTCGTCTCGCTGCTCATGAGTCGTCAGATCGACCGTCACCGCTGTGTCGCGGACGACTCCCTGTACATCGCACGCCATTACTGGAACGTGTGCCTGTGACCATCATCTGGAAGGACAAGCCATGATCGCCAAGCGCGTGCTCGTCACTGGTGGTGCCGGATTCCTCGGCAGCCACCTCTGCGAGCGTCTCCTCGCCGATGGGTGCGAGGTGCTCGCGGTCGACAACTACTTCACCGGTCGCAGGGAGAATGTCGCGCATCTGCTCGACAACCCGCGATTCGAGCTCATGCGCCACGACGTGACCTTCCCGCTCTACGTCGAGATCGACGAGATCTACAACCTTGCGTGCCCTGCCTCCCCGGTGCACTACCAGTTCGATCCGGTGCAGACGACGAAGACGAGCGTCATCGGCGCGATCAACATGCTCGGCCTCGCGAAGCGCACGCACGCGAAGGTCTTCCAGGCGTCGACCTCGGAGATCTACGGCGACCCTTCGATCCATCCGCAGCCGGAGAGCTACTGGGGCAACGTCAACACGATCGGCCCGCGCTCCTGCTACGACGAGGGCAAGCGCGCCGCGGAGACGCTCTTCTTCGACTACCGCCGCCAGCATGGACTTGAGATCAAGGTCGCGCGTATCTTCAACACCTACGGCCCGCGCATGCACCCCAACGACGGCCGCGTCGTGTCGAACTTCATCGTCCAGGCGCTCAAGGGCGAGGACATCACGATCTACGGGGAGGGCTCGCAGACGCGCTCGTTCTGCTACGTCGACGACCTCATCGAGGGCTTCGTCCGTCTCATGGCGACCGGGCCGGAGTTCACGGGGCCGGTCAACATCGGGAACCCCGGTGAGTTCACGATCAAGGAGCTCGCGCTCGAGGTGCTCGAGCTCACCGGTTCGAAGTCGAAGCTCGTGTATCACCCGCTCCCGCAGGATGACCCGCTGCAGCGTCAGCCCGACATCTCGCTCGCGAAGGCGGAGCTCGGCGGCTGGGAGCCGAAGGTCCAGCTCCGCGAGGGCCTCACGAAGACGATCGAGTACTTCGACTCCATCCTGTGAACTGGACGGGTCGTCAGTGCCGCGCCGGTAGGCTTGGGGCCCGATGAGCGCGATCTACGACTGCAGCGACGCCACCGCACTCCTCGAGGGAATGCGACTGGCCAGGTCGGCGATCGGCCGCGGCGAACTCGTCGTGCTGCCGACCGACACGGTCTACGGTCTCGCCGCCGATGCATTCAACGCGGAGGCGGTGAAGCGGCTCGTCGAGGCGAAGGGACGCACCCTCGCGAGCCCGCCGCCTGTGCTGATCCCCGGCATTCCGACGCTCGAGGCACTCGCCGAGACGGTGCCGGATGTCGTGCGTGCGCTCGTCGACGAGTTCTGGCCGGGCGGCCTCACCGTCATCGTCCAGGCGAGGTCGAGCCTCTCGCTCGATCTGGGGGAGACGCACGGCACCGTCGCGCTCCGCATGCCTGACGATCAGATCGCGCGCGACCTCCTCGCCGAGGTCGGTCCACTCGCCGTCTCGAGCGCGAACCGCACGGGCGAGCCCCCGGCGGAGCATGCCGCCGCCGCGGAGGCGATGCTCGGGGACGCCGTCACGATCTACCTCGAAGACGGTCCGCGGTCGGGCGTCTCGAGCACCATCATCGACGCCACGAGCCTTGATCTCCCGCAGGGCAAGCTCCGCATCCTTCGCGAGGGCACTATCGCGAGGGCCGAGATCGCGCGAGTCGTCGGAGACGACCTCATCGCATGAATGCCTCGGGGGCGCGATGCCGCGCATAGTCTTCTACCTCATCGTCGCGCTCGTCTCCGCCGGCGTGACCTTCGGGCTGACGATGGTCATCTGGCGGCTCTCCAAGCGGTATCGCCTCTACCCGCGCATCCGCGAGCGCGACGTCCACACCAAGCCGACGCCGCGGCTCGGCGGCATCGCGATGTTCTTCGGCATGGTCGCGGCGATGGGCGTCGCGGCGCTCCTGCCGGCATTCGATCTCGTCTTCTCCGAGCCCGGGCCGATCATCGGGCTCGGACTCGCGGCCCTGCTCATCGTCATCGTGGGTGTCGCGGACGACATCTGGGACCTCGACTGGACCGTGAAGCTCGTCGCGCAGATCCTCGCGGCGGGCATCCTCGCCTGGCAGGGGATCCAGCTCTTCACGCTCCCGATCGGCGGCCAGGCCATCTACAGTCCGTGGCTCTCGCTCATCTTCACGATCGTCGCGGTCGTCCTCGTCATGAATGCCGTGAACTTCATCGACGGCCTCGATGGACTTGTCGCAGGGGTCGCGACGATCGCCGGTGGCGTGTTCTTCATCTACGCCTATCTGCTCCAGTCGCGGGCGCAGACCGATTACTTCAACCTTGCGAGCCTCACGACTGCGATCCTCATCGGCGCCTGCCTCGGCTTCATCATCCTGAACTGGCATCCCGCCAAGCTCTTCATGGGCGACGCCGGTGCGCTGCTCGTCGGACTGACGATGGCGGCGTCCACCATCTCGATCACGGGCAGGGTGGATTCGAGCGTCGCGGGGACGGGGGAGTACTTCACCGCGTACTTCGCCCCGGCATTCATCCCCATCCTGCTTCCGCTCGCGGTCCTCGCGGTGCCGCTGCTCGACTTCGCTCTTGCGGTCGTCCGCCGCGTCTCGGCCGGTCGATCGCCCTTCAGCGCCGACCGGAAGCACCTGCACCATCGTCTGCTCGACATGGGGCATTCGCATCTGCAGGCGGTGCTCACGCTCTACGCATGGACGTTCGCGGCCTCGGTCGGCGTCCTGCTGTTCATGTTCGTCCCGTGGTGGGTCGCCGTCGTCTTCCTGATGGTCGCGTTCGCGACCTGCGTCTTCGTGACCTTCAGGCCGCTCGCGAAGCGCCGCCGCACCCCAGAGCTCGAGGAGATCTCGTGAAAGAGACCCAGGTCGCCAAGCGCGCCGTGCAGTTCGGTTCGATCGTCGCCGTCGTCATCGCGGTCGCCGGCGCCGGCATCGGCTACGCCGTCGCGGGGATGAATGGCCTGTGGTCAGGCCTCATCGGCGCGATCCTCTCCGCGCTCTTCATGGGCCTCACCGCCGTCAGCATCATGATCGGCCAGCGTGCGCAGCGGAAGACGGGCGATTCGACCATCTTCTTCGCGATCATCGCAGGGGTCTGGCTCTTCAAGCTCATCGCCTTCGGGGTCGCGATCTTCGCACTCCGCGGCGCCGACTTCATCCAGCCGGCCGTCTTCGGCGTGACCATCATCGTCGCGGTCCTCGCGAGCCTCGTCGTCGATGTGTGGGTCTTCTGGCGCACGCGCGAGACGATCGTGCCGGTGCCGAAGAGTGAGAATCCCGCGGAAAACCCGGCCGAAGGAGAGGGATAACGCCCGGAACGGTCATCCAAGGGCCCAGTCTGTTGTTAGGCTGGACACTGCTTATCCGATGTTCATCAGGCGCGACCTCGTCACGCCCCGAGACCGGAGAGAACTCCTCTGTTCCCCGATCGCATGCTACTGCTCAGCGCCGACACTGAAACCGACTCAGGTGGGTTCCACGGTCCGTCGCTCACTGACTTCTATCCGCCGGCCATCTTCTTCGAGGGCACGCCGTTCGAGATCAACCGGATCACGCTGATCCGCTTCCTCGTCGTCGCGGTTCTGCTCCTGATCTTCTGGCTCGGCACGCGGCGAATGCGAGTCGTCCCGACGCGCGGCCAGGTCGCGCTCGAGTTCGCGCTCAACTTCGTGCGCCAGAACATCGTCATCGACACGCTCGGCGAGAAGGATGGCAAGCGCTTCATGGCGCCGATCATGGCCATCTTCTTCTTCGTGCTGGGGATGAACATCACGGGCATCATCCCGTTCCTCAATATCGCCGGGTCATCGACGATCGGCCTGCCGATCGTGCTCGCGCTCGTCTCGTACGTCCTCTTCGTCTACGCGGGTATCAAGAAGTTCGGCTTCCGCTACTTCAAGAACTCGGTCGTGCCGAGCGGTGTCCCGGTCTTCGCGCTCCCGATCGTCGCGGTCATCGAGCTCGTCTCGACGTTCATCCTCCGCCCGGTCACGCTCGCCCTCCGACTTCTCATGAACATGGTCGCGGGGCACATGCTCCTCGTCCTGTGCTTCTCGGCGACGCAGTTCTTCTTCTTCACCGTGCTCGCCGATGGCAACTTCCTCGGTCTGCTCGGTGTCGGGACGTTCGCGTTCGGCGCGGTCTTCACGCTCTTCGAGCTCTTCGTGGCAGTGCTGCAGGCCTACGTCTTCGCGTTCCTCGCGGCCACGTACATCCAGCTCTCCCTCGCGGACGAGCACTGACCTCTCGCGCGAGCGAGCAACTCGAACCACCCCTGAAAGGAACCACCCAGTGAACATCGTTGGATACCTTGCCCCCCTCGCCTTCGGCCTGGCCTCCATCGGCTCGGCGATCGGCGTCGGTCTCGTCGTCGGCAAGACGATCGAGGCGGTTGGCCGTCAGCCTGAGCTCCAGGGCCGTCTGCAGGCGCTCATGTTCATCGGTATCGCCTTCACCGAGGCACTCGCGTTCATCGCGATCGCGGTCGGCTTCATCCCGTTCTCCGCTCCGTGATCGACTGACCATACGCACTGAACTGAACTGAAGGGAGATCGCATGTCCAGGCTGCTCATCACCGCGGCCGAGGAGGAGTCGATCAACCCGCTCCTGCCCGCGACCTACGACATCGTCTGGTCTGGCATTCTGTTCGCGATCATCCTCGCGGTCTTCATCTGGCTCGTTGTTCCTCGCATGAACAAGATGCTCGATGCACGCCGCGACGCGATCGAGGGCGGCATCGAGAAGGCAGAGAGCGTCCAGGCGGAAGCCGAAGCGACCCTCGAGGAGTACAAGGCTCAGCTCGCGGAAGCGCGTCAGGAAGCTGCACGCATCCGTGAGCAGGCTCGTGCCGATGGCCAGAAGATCGTGGCTGAGCACAAGGACCAGGCGACCGCCGAGGCGGCGCGCATCCTTGCCAACGCTCAGACCCAGATCGAGTCGGAGCGCACCGCCGCACTCACGACGCTCAGGGCAGAGGTCGGCACGCTTGCGATCGATCTCGCCGGTGGCGTGATCGGCGAGTCGCTCGCCGAGGACAAGAAGGCCAAGGCTGTCGTCGACCGGTTCATCAAGGACCTGGAGGCGGCGAAGTAATGGGCTCCGCTTCTCGGGCCGCGCTTGCGAGCGGCATCGCTGCGTTCGAACGACGCAGCGGTGTCACGCTCGAGGCGGCACAGCAGCTGTTCGCAGCAGTCCGCGCGATCGAAGGGTCGGCGCAGCTCCGCGGGCTTCTCGCCGACCCGACGCTCGAGTCGGCCGAGCGCGCTGCGCTCGTGACTCGCGTCTTCGGCTCGATCGACGCTGCCGCGAGCGGGATCCTCTCGGATCTCGCCTCCGAGCGCTGGTCGACCCCGGGCGAGTTCGTCGACGGGCTCGAGGAGATCGCGATCCGCGCTGCGGCGGCCGCCGCCGGCAAGGCGGATGTCGTCGCGGAGCTCTTCGCCGTCGAGGAGACCGTCTCCGGCAACGCGGAGCTCGAGCTCGCGCTCGGCTCCAAGCTCGCCACGCCGGCCGACAAGGCAGCCGTCGTCGAGCGGCTGTTCAAGGGCAAGGCGAGCGACGCGACTGTCGCGATCGTCTCGCACCTCGTCCAGAGCCCGCGCGGCCGCCGGATCGGAGCGCTCCTGCGCCGCGCCGCTGAGATCGTGGCGGACGCCGCGGGAGCCGTCGTCGCGACCGTCACCGTCGCGGCGCCGCTCGACGCGAAGAGCGAGAAGGCGCTCGTCGCCGACCTCACCGCTCGCGTCGGCAAGCCGCCGCGCATCCACTACGTCACCGACCCGTCAGTCCTCGGCGGTGTCCGCGTGCGCGTGGGAGATGTCGTGATCGACGGCACCATCTCGACTCGACTCAACGAGCTCCGACTCAAACTCGCCGGCTGAACCCGGCCCACAGACCGCACACACGACTGAGAGAAACAGTTCCATGGCAGACATCACCATCAGCCCGGACGAGATCCGCGACGCGCTCAAGGACTTCACGGCCAACTACAAGCCGAGCGAAGCCACCGCGACCGAGGTCGGCACCGTCACGGACGCTGCAGACGGCATCGCGCACGTCGAGGGTCTCCCCGGCGTCATGGCCAACGAGCTCCTCCGCTTCGCGGACGGCACCCTCGGCCTCGCGCTCAACCTCGACGAGAACGAGATCGGTGTCATCGTCCTCGGCGAGTTCACCGGCATCCACGAGGGCCAGGAGGTCACGCGCACTGGTGAGGTGCTCTCGGCTCCCGTCGGTGACGCATTCCTCGGTCGTGTCGTCGACCCGCTCGGCGCACCCATCGACGGTCTCGGCGAGATCGCCGCAGAGGGTCGCCGCGCGCTCGAGCTCCAGGCCCCCGGCGTCATGCAGCGCAAGTCGGTCCACGAGCCGCTCCAGACCGGCATCAAGGCGATCGACGCGATGATCCCGATCGGTCGCGGTCAGCGTCAGCTCATCATCGGCGACCGCCAGACCGGCAAGACGGCGATCGCGATCGACGCGATCATCAACCAGAAGGCCAACTGGGAGTCGGGCGACCCGACGAAGCAGGTGCGCTGCATCTACGTCGCGATCGGACAGAAGGGCTCGACGATCGCGGCTGTGAAGGGCGCGCTCGAAGAGGCCGGTGCCATGGAGTACACGACGATCGTCGCGGCTCCCGCCTCCGACCCCGCGGGCTTCAAGTACCTCGCCCCCTACACCGGCTCGGCGATCGGCCAGCACTGGATGTACGGCGGCAAGCACGTCCTCATCGTCTTCGACGACCTGTCGAAGCAGGCTGAGGCCTACCGTGCCGTCTCCCTCCTCCTCCGCCGCCCGCCGGGCCGCGAGGCGTACCCGGGTGACGTCTTCTACCTGCACAGCCGCCTGCTCGAGCGCTGCGCGAAGCTCTCTGACGAGCTCGGTGCCGGCTCGATGACGGGGCTCCCGATCATCGAGACCAAGGCGAACGACGTCTCGGCGTACATCCCGACCAACGTGATCTCGATCACCGACGGCCAGATCTTCCTGCAGTCCGACCTCTTCAACGCCAACCAGCGTCCCGCGGTCGACGTCGGCATCTCGGTCTCGCGCGTCGGTGGTGCCGCACAGGTCAAGTCGATCAAGTCGGTGTCCGGCACGCTCAAGCTCGAGCTCGCGCAGTACCGCGCCCTCGAGGCGTTTGCGCTCTTCGCGTCTGACCTCGACGCGGCGAGCCGCCGCCAGCTCGCGCGCGGAGCTCGCCTCACCGAGCTCCTGCGTCAGCCGCAGTACTCGCCGTACCCCGTCGAGGACCAGGTCGTCTCGATCTGGGCCGGCACGAACGGTCACCTCGACGACGTCCCCGTCGAGGACGTCCTCCGCTTCGAGAAGGAGCTGCTCGACCACCTCGGGCGCCACACGGACATCCTCAAGACCCTGCGCGAGACCAACGTGCTCGACAAGGACACCGAGGCTGCCCTCCTCACCGCGGTCGAGGCCTTCAAGAAGGACTTCATCACTGGCGACGGTCAGGCGCTCAACGCTCCCGGCAGCGAGCAGTTCACCGAGGTCGCACTCGAGGACATCAACCAGGAGAAGATCGCGAAGGGCAAGCGCTGATCCAGCGCTTGACCACTCGATCGACCGTCAACTACCGAAGGAACTGACATGGGAGCCCAGCTTCGGGTCTACCGGCAGAAGATCAGGTCTGCCCAGACGACCAAGAAGATCACCCGTGCCATGGAGCTGATCGCGGCGAGCCGCATCGCGAAGGCGCAGGCGAGGGTCAAGGCGTCGATGCCGTACGCCCGCGCTGTGACCCGTGCGGTCTCGGCCGTCGCGACCTACTCCAACGTCGACCACATCCTCACGACCGAGGCGGAGAACCCGAAGCGCGCGGCGATCGTGCTCATGACCTCCGACCGCGGCCTCGCGGGTGCATTCAACTCGCAGGTCATCCGTGAGGCTGGCGAGCTCCGCACCCGCCTCGAGGAAGAGGGCAAGGAAGTCGTGCACTACCTCGTCGGCCGCAAGGCCGTCGGGTACTTCACGTTCCGCAAGCGCTCTTCGCTCAAGCAGTGGGTCGGTGGTACGGACGCACCGAGCTTCGAGCTCGCGAAGGAGATCGGCGACGAGATCGTCGCGAAGTTCGTGCAGCCGACCGAGGAGGGCGGTGTCGACGAGATTCACATCGTCTACAACCGCTTCGTCTCGATGCTCACGCAGACCCCGGAGATCGTCCGCCTCCTCCCGCTCGAGATCGTCGAGAGCGATGAGGCGGCTGCGGTCAGCGACGGTCCGCTGCCGCTGTACGAGTTCGAGCCGGACGCCAATGCTGTGCTCGACGCGCTCCTCCCGGTATACATCGAGACGCGGGTCTACAACGCCCTCCTGCAGTCGGCGGCGGCGAAGCATGCGGCCACGCAGAAGGCGATGAAGTCTGCTTCCGACAACGCGGACAAGCTCATCAAGGACTACACGCGCCTCGCGAACAACGCGCGCCAGGCCGAGATCACCCAGCAGATTTCCGAGATCGTCGGCGGCGTCGACGCGCTCGCAGACTGAGAACCAACGAGAAGGACACCATGGCAACGACCACCGTCAAGAACCAGGCCGTCGAGACCGCTCCTGCCGCGACGGGCCGCATCGCCCGCGTCACGGGTCCCGTCGTCGACATCGAGTTCCCGCACGACGCGATCCCCGAGGTCTACAACGCCCTCGAGACGGAGATCGCGATCGGCGGCGAGACGACGAAGCTCGTCCTCGAGGTCGCGCAGCACCTCGGCGATGACCTCGTGCGCGCGATCGCCCTCAAGCCGACCGACGGTCTCGTCCGCGGTCAGGAGGTGCGCGACACCGGTGCCGCCATCTCGGTGCCCGTCGGCGACGTCACCAAGGGTCACGTCTTCAACGTCACGGGTGACGCCCTCGACGTCCCGACCTCGTCGCTCGAGATCACGGAGCGCTGGCCGATCCACCGCAAGCCCCCGGCATTCGACCAGCTCGAGTCCAAGACCCAGCTCTTCGAGACCGGCATCAAGGTCATCGACCTCCTCACCCCGTACGTCCAGGGTGGAAAGATCGGTCTCTTCGGTGGTGCAGGTGTCGGCAAGACGGTCCTCATCCAGGAGATGATCTATCGCGTCGCCGCCAACCACGGTGGTGTCTCGGTCTTCGCCGGTGTCGGCGAGCGCACGCGTGAGGGAAACGACCTCATCGTGGAGATGGAGGAGGCGGGCGTCTTCGACAAGACCGCGCTCGTCTTCGGCCAGATGGACGAGCCGCCAGGAACGCGTCTCCGTGTCGCGCTCTCCGCGCTCACGATGGCGGAGTACTTCCGCGACGTGCAGAAGCAGGACGTGCTCCTCTTCATCGACAACATCTTCCGCTTCACGCAGGCCGGTTCCGAGGTGTCGACCCTCCTCGGTCGCATGCCCTCCGCGGTCGGCTACCAGCCGAACCTCGCCGACGAGATGGGTGTGCTCCAGGAGCGCATCACCTCGACGCGCGGTCACTCGATCACCTCGCTCCAGGCGATCTACGTCCCCGCGGACGACTACACCGACCCGGCCCCGGCGACCACCTTCGCGCACCTCGACGCGACGACCGAGCTCTCCCGTGAGATCGCCTCGCGCGGTCTGTACCCGGCGGTCGACCCGCTGACCTCGACGTCGCGAATCATGGACCCGCGCTACCTGGGCGAGGACCACTACCGCGTCGCGACCTCCGTCAAGGCGATCCTCCAGAAGAACAAGGAGCTCCAGGAGATCATCGCGATCCTCGGTGTCGACGAGCTCTCCGAAGAGGACAAGATCACCGTCGCCCGCGCGCGTCGCATCCAGCAGTTCCTCTCGCAGAACACGTACATGGCGACGAAGTTCACGGGTGTCGCCGGCTCGACGGTCCCGCTCAAGGAGACCATCGAGTCGTTCGACGCGATCGTCAAGGGTGAGTTCGACCACGTGGCCGAGCAGGCCTTCTTCAACGTCGGCGGCATCGCCGACGTCGAAGAGAAGTGGGCGAAGATCCAGGCCGAGGGCTGATCATGGCCAAGTCGATCCAGGTGGACATCGTCTCGGCCGACCAGGAGGTCTGGTCGGGCGAGGCGGTCCAGGTCTCGGCCCGCACGGTCGAGGGAGAGATCGGTATCCTCGCGGGTCACGAGCCTGTGCTCGCGATCCTCGCGGCTGGCAATGTGCGCGTGACGCTGGAGAACGGCGAGAAGATCCTCGTCGACGCAGCGGATGGGTTCATCTCCTTCGACCATGACCGTCTCACGGTCGTGGCCGGCAACGCCCAGCTCGTTTGAGACTGCTGCTGCCGCCGTCGCGCACCCGCGTCGCGGCGACCGCACCGCTCGACGCATTCACCGGGACGCTCTACAAGGCGCTCGGTGTCTCGTCGTGGACAGCGGACCAGCGTCGCTGGGCCGAGCATACGATCATCATCCATGACGCGGACCTCGGCCTCGTCGGGGGCGCGGCATTCGATCCCGTGCCGACGATCGCCGAGCTCGTCGCCCAGGATGAGGCGATCGTCGACCTGCGGTCGAAGGAGTACGTACGTCGTGCCCCACTGCCCGAGGGTGCCTGGAGCGTGCGCGTCGTGAACGAGGCCGAAGATGGCCGCCGTCTCGCGATCTCGCACTGGAACAAGCACTACAAGGGCGTGTTCGTCGGCGCACTCGTCGCCGACTCGCCCACGATCCGCACGATCGAGGACCTCATCAACTGGTCGGCCGTCAACGGCCACCGACTCGAGCCGGTCGCGATGGGGCAGCTCGACCTCATCGTCTGAGCTGCCGCGGCACCGCTCTCGGAGCGATCAGTCGCGCCAGCCGAAGCCCGGCATCCAGCTGAAGAGCCAGCCGGGGCCGAAGCCTGGGCCCCACCCGGCGAGCATCCGAGCGGTGAAGAATGCGACGAAGATCGCGACCGCGATGCCGGAGATGATCCAGGACGCATTCCGGTAGCGCTCGTAGTCCGCGAGCTGGCGCTTCCAGTGGTCGGTCTGGGCGCCGAGGATCGTGAGCACGAGGTCGATCGCCCACCACAGTCCGAAGCCGCCGAGGGTCACGAGCTTCAGGAGCGCGGTGCCCGTCTTGCCGAGGTAGAAGCGGTCGCCGCCGAAGACGCCGAGGAAGAGCGAGTACAGCCACGCGTGGAGGTAGCTGCGCTCCGGCGGCAGGTACGGCTCAGTCGGGGGCACTGGCTGCGTGAAGGTCGGGGCCGCGGGCGGCGCGGGCGGCGCGGGCGGCGCGGGCGGCGGAGGCGTCACGGTCGCGGAGCCACCCGTCGCGGCCGAGCTCGATGCTGCGCCGGTGCTCGCACCGGGCGCCGGGTCGGCTGGCGCCGCCGCAGGCGCAGACGTCGAGGCGGCTGGCTTCGCGGCGGTTGACCCGGCGGGTGCCGTCTTCGCTGCGGAGGTCTTGGGCGCGGTGGTCTTCGGCTTCGCCGGGGCGGTGCTCGCTGCGGTCGTGCCCGTGGCCGGCTTCGCTGCGCCGGTCGGGGTCACGTCGTCGGGCTGGGAGGGCTTCTTCGCTGCGGCCATGCTGAGGATGCTACGCGGATCGGCTGAAGGTCGACGAGGGGCCCGACAGCAATCTGCTGAATGCCCGCGGCGACTCAGTCCTCAGCGCGATGGCACCCTACGACGTGGTCATCAACGAGGCCAGCGGACTGCATGAGCGCATACATCGTCGTGGGGCCGACGAAGCGGAAGCCGATCCGCTTCAGTGCCGTCGAGAGCGCGGTCGCCTCCGAGGTGACGGCCGGGATCTCGCTCAGGGAGCGAGGCCGCGGTCTGTGCGTCGCAGGGGCGTGCGACCATACGAGCCGGTCGAGCGCACCCTCGCCTTCCGCCGCGACGAGCGCAAGCAGCGCCGCGGCATTCCCGATGGTCGCCTCGATCTTCGCCCGATTGCGGATGATGCGCGCATCGCCCATGAGGCGCTCCACGTCATGAGCGTCGAACCTTGCGACCGCGGTCGGGTCGAAGTCCTCGAACGCCGCGCGGAACCCTGGGCGTCGGCGAAGGATGGTGATCCAGGACAAACCCGCCTGGAAGCCCTCGAGGCAGATCTTCTCGAAGAGCGGACGATCGCCATGCAGCGGTCGGCCCCACTCCTCGTCGTGGTAGCGCTGGTACTCGACGTCGTCGCCCGCCCACGCGCATCGGGCGACGCCGTCGACTCCTATCCGCACCCCGGGTGCGAGCTCGCTCATCGGTGCGGCACTCCTTCGTGGTCGAGCAGCCATGCCTTCGTGGCGATGCCCTCGCCACCCGAGTACCCGGTGATGCGGCCATCGGAGGCGAGGACGCGGTGGCACGGGACAATGATGGGGATCGGGTTGGCCCCCACCGCGCCGCCGATCGCACGCCCGACACTGCCCACGCCGGTGTCGACGCCGATGCGGCCGTAGGTCACCGCGGTACCGGCAGGGATCTCGATGATGCGCTCCCACACCGCTCGCTGGAAGGGTGTGCCGGCGAGCGAGACGGGGACCTCGAAGTCCATCCGCTCGCCGCGGAAGTACTCCTCGAGCTCGCGCGCGGCCTGCTCGAGCACCGCGTCGCTCGAGGGCTCCTGGCCGTCATGCGGCAGCCGTCCGTCGCGCTCGATCGAGAGCCTCGTGACGGCGGCTCCATCACTCACGATCTCGATGCGACCGATCGGGGATGGGATGTGGATGAACGACATGGCGAAAGCGTATGGGCGGCGACCGACATGGCAAGCGGCCGGGACGCTGGGAGCCGCTCGCGGCATTCGGAACCCGTGGATAAGCCTCCAGCGAACGGGCTAAGCGGATCGATCTGCGCAATGCGAGGATCGTCCGGTGCATCGGTGCCGCGACGAGGAGAGGGGGCCGCGATGAACCTTCTGAGACTCGCAGGACGCACCCTCAAGCCCTACGTCTGGCTCGTCGTGGGCGCGCTCGTCTTCCAGCTCATCCAGACGATCTCGTCCCTCATGCTCCCGAGCCTGAATGCCTCGATCATCGACAACGGCATCGCCAAGGGGAACGTCGAGCTGATTCTCATGCTCGGGCTCCAGATGCTCGGCATCACGCTCGTGCAGATCGCCGCGTCGATCACCGCGGTCTGGTTCGGCGCGAAGGCTGCGATGCTCGTCGGGCGCGACCTCCGGGAGCGAGTATTCGTCCGCGTCGGCGAGTTCTCCGAGCAGGAGGTCGGCCGTTTCGGTGCGCCGACGCTCATCACGCGCACGACCAACGACATCCTCCAGATCCAGACGCTCACGGCCATGGTCTTCACGATCATGGTGAGCGCGCCGATCCTCGCGATCGGCGGCATCGTCATGGCGCTCAGGCAGGACATCGGGCTCTCATGGCTCATGGGCGTCACGGTGCCGGTCCTGCTCGTCGTCATCGGCTTCATCGTCGTGCGGATGGTGCCGCTGTTCCGCAAGATGCAGCAGCGCATCGACACGGTCAACCGCGTCCTCCGCGAGCAGCTCACGGGCATCAGAGTCATCCGAGCGTTCGTGCGGGAGCACCACGAGGAGGAGCGCTTCGCCGAGGCGAATCAGCTGCTCACCGACACGGGCCTGCGCGCTGGGCGCCTCTTCGCGCTCGTGTTCCCGCTCGTGATGTTCATCATGAATGTCGCGTCGGTGTCGGTCCTGTGGTTCGGGAGCTTCGGGATCGAGGACGGGACCGCCCAGATCGGGTCCCTCACGGCATTCCTCCAGTACCTCGTCCAGATCCTCATGGCCGTCATGATGGCCGTGATGATGTCGATGATGGTGCCGCGGGCCGCGGTCGCCGCGGATCGGGTCACCGAGGTCATCGAGACCGAGTCGTCGGTGCGCCCGCCGGCGAACCCCGTCCGCGAGCTCGATGGCTCCGGCACCGTCGAGTTCCGGGACGTCGAGTTCCGCTACCCCGGGGCGGAGGCTCCAGTCCTGAGCGAGGTGAGCTTCGTCGCGCGCAAGGGCGAGACCACCGCGATCATCGGCAGCACCGGGTCCGGCAAGACGACGCTCGTCAACCTCATCCCGCGGCTCTTCGATGTGTCGAGCGGGAGCGTCCTCATCGACGGTGTCGATGTCACCCGGATCGATCAGGACCTCCTGTGGGGACGCATCGGGCTCGTACCGCAGCGCGCATACCTCTTCGCCGGCACGGTCGCCTCGAACCTGCGCTTCGGCGCACCCGACGCGAGCGACGAGGAGCTGTGGGCGGCGCTCGAGATCGCGCAGGCGGCGGACTTCGTGCGGGCGATGCCGGACGGTCTCGACGCGCACATCGCGCAGGGCGGGACGAATGTCTCGGGCGGCCAGCGCCAGCGGCTCGCGATCGCTCGGGCCCTCGTGAAGCGACCGCCCGTGCTGATCTTCGACGACGCATTCTCCGCCCTCGACACGACGACCGACGCGAAGCTCCGCGCTGCGCTCGACCGCACCGCTGTCGATGCGACGCGCATCGTCGTCGCCCAGCGTGTCTCGACGATCATGGGAGCAGCCCAGATCCTCGTGATCGACGACGGGCGCATCGTCGCTCGCGGCACGCATGAGGAGCTCCTCGCGTCGAGTGAGACCTACCTCGAGATCGTCGACAGCCAGCTGCGAGCGGAGGACGTCGCATGAGCGGCGCGGACGAGACTCCAGAGGTGAAGACCGGCGCTGGCAGCGCTCCCGGCTCGTCCGATCAGCATGCCTCCGACGATGCACCCCTGAAGCCGACCGATCGCACGATGCAGATGGGCCGCGGGCATGGGCCGCGGGGAGGCCCGATGGCGGGGCTCGGCATGCCAGCGGAGAAGGCGATGGCGTTCTGGCCGTCGACCCGTCGTCTGCTGCGGCGACTCACGCCTCACCGCTGGCGGCTTGCGCTCGTCCTTGTGCTCGCGACCCTCTCGGTCGCGCTCGGCGTCGTCGGCCCGGCGCTCCTCGGCGGCGCGACGAATGTCATCTTCGACGCCGTGAAGCGCGGGACTGTCCCCGCCGGAATCGACTTCCAAGCGCTCGCGGGGTGGCTCACCGCGGCGCTCACCGTCTACGTCCTGTCATCCGTCTTCAGCTGGGTGCAGGCGCTCATCCTCAACACGATCGTGCAGCGCACCGCGTACCGGCTGCGGGAAGAGGTCGAGCAGAAGATCAACCGCCTGCCGCTCAGCTACTTCGACCGCGTCCAGCGCGGCGAGCTCCTGTCACGCGTCACCAACGACGTCGACAACGTCCAGCAGTCGCTCAATCAGACGCTGAGCCAGGTCATCAACTCCCTGCTGCAGGTCGTCGGCGTCGTCATCATGATGTTCGTCCTGTCGTGGATGCTCGCCCTCGTCGCGCTCGTGACCGTCCCCCTCACCGCGGTCGTCGCGGGGCTCATCGCGAAGCGCTCGCAGCCGAGGTTCGTCGCGCAGTGGCGACACACCGGTGCGCTCAACGCGCAGGTCGAGGAGGCCTACACGGGTCACGCGCTCGTCAAGGTCTTCGGTCGCCATCGCGAGGTCACCGAGCGCTTCCGCGTCGAGAACGAGGCGATGTACAAGGCGAGCTTCGGCGCACAGTTCGTGAGCGGCATCATCATGCCGGCGACGCAGTTCATCGGCAATCTCGTGTACGTCATCATCGCCGTCGTCGGTGGCATCCTCGTGACGAACGGGACGATGTCGCTCGGGGCGGTACAGGCATTCATCCAGTACTCGAGGCAGTTCTCCATGCCGCTCTCGCAGCTCGGCTCGATGGCGAACCTCCTCCAGTCGGGCATCGCCTCGGCCGAGCGGGTCTTCGAACTGCTCGACGCGGAGGAGGAGACGCCCGACCCCGAGCCCGCCGAGTCGCCCGAGCGGAATGCCGCCGACCTCGCCTTCGAGGACGTCGACTTCGACTATCAGGCGAACAAGCCGCTCATCCGCGACCTCTCGCTCGTCGCGAGACCAGGCGCCACCGTCGCGATCGTCGGACCGACCGGCGCAGGCAAGACGACGCTCGTCAATCTCCTCATGCGCTTCTACGACGTCGATGGCGGGCGGATCACGCTCGGCGGTGTCGACACCCGGCGCATGACGCGAGCCGATCTGCGCCGCCGCACCGGCATGGTCCTCCAGGACACGTGGCTCTTCGGCGGCACCATCCGGGAGAACATCCGCTACGGAAGGCCGGAGGCCACCGACGAGCAGGTCGTCGAGGCGGCGCGCGCGGCATTCGTCGACCACTTCGTCCAGTCGCTCCCCGACGGCTACGACACCGTCCTGAACGACGAGGGCGACAACGTCTCCGCGGGACAGAAGCAGCTCATCACCATCGCGCGGGCGTTCCTCGCGGACCCGACCGTCCTCATCCTCGACGAGGCGACGAGCTCGGTCGACACCCGCACCGAGCTCCTCATCCAGCGTGCGATGGCGGAGCTCAGGAAGTCGCGCACCGCGTTCGTCATCGCGCATCGCCTGTCGACCATCCGGGACGCCGACCTCATCCTCGTCATGGAGGCGGGGCGCATCGTCGAGCAGGGCGACCACGAGTCCCTCATCGCGGCAGACGGCGCCTACGCGAGGCTGTATCGCGCGCAGTTCGCGGCACCGATCAGCTGACGGGCGAATGCCCGGGGCGAGCGATCGGGGCCTCGCCGGCTGAGGCCGCGAGCCGCAGTCAGGAGTGCGCGACGAAGAGCTGCATCGACGTGCCCGCGAGGTCGAGCGAGCCGCCGGGGAGCCACTCGAGCTGCCGACCTTCGAACATCCCCACCGAGGAGTCCCACAGCAGCGTGTAGCCGCTCACGCCCTCATGGTGGGGGAGTGTCACGGTGACCGTGTCCTCGAGGCCGTGGATGATGAGGAGGATGCGGTTGAAGGGCTCGAACTCCGGGGTCGAGGCCGCGAGATACTGGAGGGTCCGCTCGGCCGGCGAGTCCCAGTCCTCCATCGTCATGGCCTGGCCGTCCTTGTTGTACCAGTCCATCTGCGTCGCCGACGGCACCGTCTCGCCCCACTCGCCGTAGCGCACGGGCCGGAGCGCCGGGTTCTCGCGGCGGAAGCGCGTGAGCTCGCACGCGACCTGGAACAGCTCGGCCTGCCAGTCCTCGAGCTCCCATGGGAGCCACGTGAGTTCGCTGTCCTGGTTGTAGGCGTTGTTGTTGCCGAGCTGCGTGCGACCGACCTCGTCGCCCGCGGTGATCATGGGGACGCCGCTCGAGAGGAGCAGCGTGCCGAGGAGGTTGCGCATGGCCTTCTGGCGGGCAGCGATGATGCGTGGATCCTTCGTCGCGCCCTCGGCGCCGTGGTTGAAGGAGAGGTTGAATGAGGCGCCGTCGCGGTTGTCCTCGCCGTTGCCGAGATTGTGCTTCTCGTTGTAGGTCGTGACATCAGCGAGGGTGAATCCGTCGTGGGCCGTGACGAAGTTGACGCTCGCGAGGGGACCGCGATCCTTCGCGAAGACGTGCTCGGAGCCTGCGATGCGGCGCGCGAGCGGACCGACACCGTCAGGGGCGGAGCCGGTCGACCTGGCCGAGGCGATGTCGGTGAGCCAGAAGCGGCGCATTCGGTCCCTGAATCCGTCGTTCCACTCCGACCAGCCCTCGCGGAAGTTCCCGACCTGCCATCCGCCCATGCCGACGTCCCATGGCTCCGCGATGAGCTTGGAGCCTGCGAGCACTGGGTCGGTGCGGATCGCCTCCAGGAGCGGGTGACCGGGGTCGAACACATGCTGCTCATCGCGCCCGAGGGTGACCGCGAGATCGAAGCGGAAGCCGTCGACGTGCATCTCCTCGACCCAGTAGCGGAGCGAGTCGAGGACGAGACGCTGGACTGCCGGATGCGAGGTGTCGAGCGCATTGCCGCAGCCGGTCGTGTCGACGTAGCCGCCCTCGCCGTCGAGCCGGTAGTACGAGGCGTTGTCGAGCCCGCGGAACGAGGATGTCGGGCCACCGAGACCCTCCTCCGACGTGTGGTTGTAGACGACATCGAGGATGACCTCGATCCCCGCTTCGTGGAGGCGGCGCACCATGCCCTTGAACTCGCGGAGGATCGCGCCGGTCCCCCCGCTCTGCGCGCCGCGTGAGGCGTAGGCGGCGTGCGGCGTGAAGAAGTTGAGCGTGTTGTAGCCCCAGTAGTTGATGAGCCCGAGCTTCACGAGGTGCTGCTCGCTCACGAACTGGTGGATCGGCAGGAGCTCGACCGCTGTGACGCCGAGACGCTGGAGATGCTCGATCGTCGAGTCGTGGGCGAGGCCCGCATAGCTGCCGCGGAGCTCGTCGGGGATGCTCGGGTTGAGCTTCGTGAGTCCCTTCACATGGGCCTCGTAGATGACCGTGTGGTCGAGGCCTGTGCGTGGGTGCACGCTGTCGCCCCAGTCGAAGGGCTCCTCCTCCTGCACGTAGCAGCGCCAGTCGCCGGAGGCCGTGCGGACGAGCCCGCGCGCATAGGGATCGAGGAGGTCCTGACCGGAATCGAATGCGTGACCAGGGCCGTAGGGACCGTCGGCGCGAAGCGTGTAGCGCGCTCCAGGGACGAGGAGGTCGGATTCGGCGTACCAGACGTCGGGCTCAGCGACCTCGTGCGAATGGTGTCCGCCGCTCGGGAGTGCACCGCGCGTGAGCGGGATGGTCGCCTGCAGCCAGTCGGGATCGCGCGTGTCCCAGACGCACAGATCCATGCTCGTGGCATTCGCAGACCAGACCGCGATGCGACCGCCGTGCCCGGTGAGATGCACGCCGAGGGGCGGTGCTGCTGCATCGGGCATGCGTCCAAGGCTAGTGGCCGCGATCGCACGCAACTGCCGTGGATCCCGGGTGCGGTGGGAGAGTAGTGCGGTGAGCGTCTACCTCGACTACGCGGCCTCCGCCCCCGTGCGAGCGGAGGTCGCCGCCGCCTACGCGGAGGCGCTCGCCACCGTCGGCAACCCAGCATCCGTCCACGCGGCCGGTCGGGCGGCGCGCGCGAAGCTCGAGGATGCGCGCGAGCGCCTCGCTGCCGTCCTGGATGCCGAACCCGTTGAGATCACCTTCACCTCGGGTGGGACCGAATCGGTGAACGTCGCGGTGAAGGGCATGTGGTGGGCGTCCGGCGCCGAGGGGCAGCGCGGTGCGATCGTGTCGACGCCCGCGGAGCACCATGCGACGCTCGACGCGCTCGAATGGCTCGCGGCGGAAGGTGCCGACGTGCGACTTGTCGACGTCGACGCGGATGCCCGCATCGCACTCGGTGCGCTCGAGTCGGCGCTCGCGGACGGGCGGGTCGCGCTCGTGACCGCGCTCTGGGCCAACAATGAGCTCGGGACGGTCGAACGCGTCAGCGACGTGGCGCGGATCGCGGGGGCGGCGGAAGTGCCGGTGCATTGGGATGCCGTCGCGGCATTCGGCCACGTCCCCGTCTCGTTCCGGGACTCGGGCGCCGCGGCGCTCAGCATCAGCGGCCACAAATTCGGTGCGCCGGTCGGGACCGGCGCGATCGCGATCCGCAGGGGCGTGACGCCCGTCGCACTCATCCACGGCGGCGCGCAGCAGCTCGCGAGGTCAGGGACGGTCGACGTGCCGGGGGCGGTGGCGCTCGCGGCCGCCGCAGAACTCGCCGTCGCCGACCTCGCTGGAGAAGCCGTGCGACTCCGTGCGCTCGCCGATCGACTCGAGGCGGGAGTGCGCCGAGTCGTCCCCGATGCGCGCGTGAGCGGGGGCGGTGAGCGGCTGCCCGGTCATGTGCATCTCGTCATCCCGGGGCTCCTCGGCGAGACACTGCTCTTCCTCCTCGACCAGGAGGGATACTCCGTATCGGTCGGATCGGCCTGCAGGGCTGGCGTCGCCGAGCCTTCGCACGTCCTCCTCGCGACCGGCGCGAGCGAGGCGGAGGCGCGTGCCACGCTCCGCGTCACCCTGGGGCGGGACAGCACCGAGCGCGACATCGACGGCCTGGTCGCCGCGCTGCCTGCGGCGGTCGAGCGGGCGCGCGCGGCCTTCTGAGGCCAGCACGACACGCGTGAGCGTGTCGACCGGCTACGTGTCGCGAGCCTCGACCGCGCGGACCCGCAGCGCCGCGAGACGGTGATAGCCCGCGACCTCGATCGTGAGGAGCACGCCCGACAGTGCGATCGCGATGACGGACCCGCCGATGACCGCGAGGGTCGCCTGCGCATCGAGCTCTGGCGAGGTCTCGAATGCGAGCGCCGCGAGGAGCAGGGAGACGGTGAAGCCGATGCCGCCGAGCGCCCCGAGCGAGGCGAGCTCCATCCCGCGGAGCCTCCTGCGGCGCTCGCGCGTGAACAGTCGGTCGGCGAGCCACGCGGCTCCCGCGATGCCGAGGAGCTTGCCCATCGGGAGCGCGAGCGCGATGCCCCAGAACGCCGGCTCGAGTCCCTCGGTCACCTGTGGGATGACGACGAACGAGGCGGTGAGGGCGAAGATCGGCAGCACTGCACCGTTGACGGCGGGCTCGAGCGCGCTGCGGACTCGATGAGCAGGACCGGCGGGCAGCACGAGACCGAGAGCGACCGCTGCGATCGTCGGGTGGATGCCGCCCGCGAGTGTCGCCGCCCACGCGGTGATCGCGAGGGCGACCATCACGATGATGATGACGCCCGCGAGCGCTGGGTGCACGCCGCGAGTCGCGCGGTCGACGTGGGCCGAGGCATTCGGTCCAGCGGCTCTGCCGTCGCGACGGATGCCGCGCGCGATCACGAGGCCGAGAGCGCCGAATGCCACGACCGCACCGACCGCGATCGCGAGCGGGACCACGGCGATGTCGTGGGCGAAGACGACCGCGATGAAGAGGATCCCGATCAGATCATCGATGATCGCGAGGGCGAGGAGGAATGCTCGGACGCGAGAGGGGAGCAGCCCACGCCCGAAGACCGCGAGGACGCCGAGGGCGAATGCGACATCGGTGGCGGTGGGGATGGGCCAGCCGTGCTCCTGCCCGCTGCCCACGGTGAGCGCGAGGTAGAGCGCGACGGGGACGAGGACGCCGCCGATCGCCGCGATCGCGGGGCGCACTGCTCTCGCGGGGGAGCGGAGCTCGCCGCGAGTGAACTCGTGACGCAGCTCGATCGCCGCGATGAGGAAGAAGAGCGCAAGCAGACCGTCCTTGATCCACTCGTCCACGGCGAGGTGCCATGGCGTCCCCGCCGGGCCGAGCTCGGTGGATAGGACGGACTCCACGGCGTCATGGAGCGGCGAGTTCGCGAGCGCGATGCCGATCGCTGCGGCTGCGAGGAGGAGGATCGCGGCGAGCCGCTCGCTGCGGAGAAATGTCATCCGGGCACCCTTCAGGTCGTCGTCGACCAGGCTTCCCGACACTCCGACTTCGAGCCTACCGGGTGGTCTGCCGTCGCCGGACCCCTCCCGGAGCGAGGTCTGTCCGCACCAAGAATGTCGCGTTTGCACGCGGCGTCGCAGCTCAAGCACCGGCAGGCGGTGCAGACACATCGGTTTGCGCAAGCCCTTCCGCGAGCGGACGCATCACCCCTAGGGTCGGGGGGACTGCTGGGCCCGGGCGCGCACGGTGCTCCGTCTCGCTGGACCGGTAAAGTAGCCGAACGGAAGTAATTCACGTAAGTTAAATATCTACTATGGGATACAACGTCCAGGACATAACCATCGCCGCTGACGAAGTCGTCCTCCTGTCGCCGGAGGGCGAGGAGATCGGACGCGCGCCCAAGTGCTCCGTGCACGGCCCCGAGACGCCCTACCACCTCGCCTTCTCCTGCCACGTCGTGGATGACGAAGGGCGCGTCCTCATCACGAGGCGAGCGCTCACCAAGCGCACCTGGCCCGGTGTCTGGACGAACTCCTTCTGCGGCCACCCTCGCCCGGGCGAGTCGGTGCCCGACGCCGTGGTGCGCCACGCGCGCGTCGAGCTCGGGATCGAGATCGAGGCCCTGAGCCTCGAGCTCCCGCTCTTCCAGTACCGCGCGGTCGACCCGTCGGGGACCGTCGAGCACGAGCTCTGCCCCGTGTACAGCGCGCGCGTCGTCGGCGAGCTGCAGCCGAACCCGCTCGAGGTCATGGATACCGCGTGGGTCCACCCGAGCGACCTCGGCACCGCCATCCGCGCGGTGCCCGACGTCTTCAGCCCCTGGTTCGTCCTTCAGGCCGGCCTCCTCGACCTGCTCTCGGAAGCGAGAGCGGCATGAGCGCCGTCGACGCGATCGACACCGACGTGCGGCTCGTCGAGGCCGCGCTCGAGGACTACTTCGCACGCCAGATCGAGCGAGCGGGCGCCTACTCCGAGCGCTATCGGACGCTCTGGACTCGCATCGCCGCCACGACGCGCGGAGGCAAGCGCCTCCGACCGCGGATGGTGCTCGGACCGTACCGCGCGCTCGGCGGGACCGACATCGACACCGCGGTCGAGTTCGCCGTCGCCCTCGAGCTCCTCCACACGGCGCTCCTCCAGCATGACGACGTGATCGATGGCGACATCGAGCGCAGGGGGATGGTGAATGTCGTGGGCGCCTTCCGCGACGATGCCCTCGCGGCAGGGATCGACCCGGTCGCCGCGCAGCGCTGGGGTGATGCCTCGGCGCTGCTCGCGGGAGACCTCCTCATCGCCGCCGCGCACCGCATCACGGCAGAGCTCCGCACGGGACAGGACAAGCGGGCCGCGCTCATGGCGCTCCTCGACGAGAGCGTCTTCCGCGCAGCCGCAGGCGAGCACGCCGATGTCGCATTCGCCATGCGCCTCGAGGCGGGCTCGGCTGACTCGATCATCGCGATGATGGCCGACAAGACGGCGCACTACTCGCTCGAACTCCCCTTGCGCGCCGCTGCGATCCTCGCGGGTGCCGACGCCGTCGCGCAGGATCGGCTCGGCCGTATCGGACGTGCGATCGGGGTCGTCTTCCAGATGCGCGATGACCTGCTGGGCGTCTTCGGCGACAGTGCTGTGACAGGCAAGAGCACGCTGGGCGACCTCAGAGAGGGCAAGCGCACGCTCCTCATCGAATACGCGGAGGGGACGCCGGAGTGGGGAGCGGTCGCCGAGGCATTCGGAGACCCGCTGCTCGACGAGGGCGGCGCTGCCGTGCTGCGCGCCGCGCTCGAGTCCTCGGGGGCACGCGCCCACCTCGAGGCGGCGATCGATCGAGACTGCGAGGGCATCTGCGAGCTGATCGGCGAGGGCGAGTTCCCGGCCGCGCTCGCGGAGATCCTCGCCGAGGAGACGACACGAGCGGGACGTCGATGGGTGTGAACCGAGACACGACCGCAGCGACGGCGCCCTCGACATCTCGGGAGCATCGGAAGGCCACGGCTCGCGCCGCGGGAGATCGTCCCACCGATCTCGAGCTCTACACCTCGACGGCCATCGCATCCGCTGCGCCCGTCATCCGCCGGTACTCGACGTCCTTCAAACTCGCCACCTCGCTGTTCCCGCCGCGCTGCCGCTCAGCGATCTCGAGCATCTACGCGCTCGTGCGGGTCGCGGATGAGATCGTCGACGGCACGGCGGAGGAGGCGGGACTCTCGCGCACGGAGCGGGGAGAGCGGCTCGACGAGTTCGAACGCGAGACCGAGCGCGCCGTGGAGACCGGCTTCAGCGCCAATCTCGTCATCCACGCCTTCGCCGCCGTCGCACGTGCGGCACGGATCGAGGCTGACCTCACCCGCGCATTCTTCAGCTCGATGCGCCGCGACCTCGACGATGTCCAGTTCGGCCCCGAAGAGTACGAGCGGTACATCCACGGCTCGGCCGAGGTCGTCGGGCTCATGTGCCTGCGGGTATTCCTCATGGGGCATATGCGCTCGGCGGAGGAGCTCGCAGCCCTCGAGGCCGGCGCGACCCGGCTCGGTGCCGCCTTTCAGAAGGTCAACTTCCTCCGCGACCTCGGCCACGACGCCGGGCAGCTCGGGCGCATCTACCTGCCCGGCACCGATCCTGCGGCGCTCACCGAGGCGCAGAAGCACGAGGTCATCACCGACATCGCCGCAGACCTCGACGCGGCCTATCTGACCGTGCCGCTCCTCCCACGCGACTGCCGCGCGAGCGTCCTCGTGGCAGCGGACCTCTTCGGCGAGCTGCTGCGCCGCATCGAGCGCACTCCCGCGAGCGTGCTCGCCTCGACCCGGGTCTCGGTGCCGAATGCCGTGAAGACCCGCATCGCGGTCCGGCGCCTGGTCCTCCGGGCAGGCACTCGATGACGCCCCAGTCGAGCGCGGTGCCGAATGCCTCGCGCCGCGTCGTCGTCATCGGCGGCGGCGTCGCGGGTCTCGCGACGGCGGCGCTCCTCGCGGCCGACGGTGCCGACGTGACGCTCCTCGAAGCCAGATCCGAGCTCGGCGGGCGGGCTGGCAGCTGGGAGTCCGATGGGTTCCGCTTCGATACCGGGCCGTCCTGGTACCTCATGCCGGAGGTCTTCGACCACTTCTTCGAACTCCTTGGGACGACGACGGCCGAGCAGTACGAGCTCGTGACGCTCGCGCCCGGGTACCGCGCGTGGTTCGAAGGGGAGGGCGAGGCATTCGACCTCCCGGCGGCTGGCCGCGCGGCACGCGAGGCATTCGCGGCCCTCGACCCCGGCGCGGCCGCGCGGCTCGATGCGTACTTCGATTCGGCCGCCTCGACCTACGACATCGCGGTGCGCAAGTTCCTCTACAGCTCGTACACCTCCGCCGCGCCCTTCCTCGATCGTGAGGCGCTGGGCTCGGCCGGCCGGATGGCACGACTCATGTCGCGCAGTCTCGATCGAGAGATCCGGTCGGTGAGCCAGGACTCGCGCATCCGCCGGCTCCTCGGCTTCCCCGCCGTGTTCCTCGGCGGCTCGCCCATGCAGGTGCCCGCGCTCTATCACCTCATGAGCCACCTCGACGTGAATCAGGGCGTCGCCTACCCCCTCGGCGGATTCGAGCGAGTCGTCGCGGCGATCGCGCGGCTCGCGGAGGTCCACGGCGTCGAGATCCGGACGAATGCGCGCGTCACGCGCATCGACGTCGTCGATGGCGCCGCTCGAGGGGTCATCGTCGATGGGGGTGGAGATGGCGAGGCGCCCCGGCGGATCCCCGCCGACGTCGTCGTCTCCGCGGCCGACCTCCACCACACCGAGCAGCTGCTGCTCGCACCCGAGCACCGCGACCACGACGCAGAGTGGTGGTCGCGGCGTGTCGCCGGTCCCGGTGCCGTGCTCGCGATGCTCGGGGTGCGCGGCGAGCTCCCGCAGCTCGCGCACCACACGATGCTGCTCGCCGAGGACTGGGAGGGCGGGTTCTCCCGCATCGCGGCGAGCCGCGGGAAGGCAGGTCGACCGGCGACATTCCCCGACACCCCATCGCTCTACCTCGGCAAGCCGAGCGCGACCGACCCCGATGTCGCGCCCGCGGGCGACGAAGCGCTCTTCATGCTCATCCCCGTCGCCCCCGATACGCGGCTCGGCCACGGCGGCGTCGCTCGGGGTGGGGATCCCGCAGTCGAGGCATTCGTCGATCGAGCGATCGACCAGGTCGCGGCATGGACGGGGGCCCCTGACCTCGCGGAGCGCGTCGTCGTGCGTCGGACCGTCGCTCCCGGCGATTTCGCCGACGACCTCGGCGCGTGGTCCGGCAGCGCACTGGGGCCGGCGCACACGCTCCGACAGAGCGCCGTCTTCCGGGCATCGAATGCCTCGCGTCGCGTCCGCGGCCTGTATTTCGCCGGCTCGTCGACGATCCCCGGCATCGGCGTGCCCATGTGCCTCATCAGTGCCGAGCTCATCCTCAAGCGTCTCCGAGGCGACGAGAGCGCCACGCCACTGGCCGAGCCGATCGGGGCATTCGCATGAATCGGGGGCCGCGCGCATGAGCCCGACGTATCTCGCGATCCTCCTCGTCCTGCTCGCCTGCATGGTCGTGCTCGACGCACGACTGCGGCTGTTCTTCTGGCGTGCGCCAGGGCGGGCGGCGGCGGTGCTCGCGATCGGGGCGGGGTTCCTCCTCCTCGCCGATCTCGTGGGGATCGCCACGGGCGTCTTCGGGCTCGCCCCCACATGGGCCATGACGGGCGTGCTCCTCGCGCCGGAGCTGCCACTCGAGGAGCCGTTCTTCCTGATCTTCCTCTGCTACCTCACGATGAATCTCGTCGCGCTCGTGCCGATCGTCCGTGATGCCCTGCGTGGGGGAGCAGACCCGCGGGGCGGCGCTGAGAAGCGAGAGCGGCACGATGGTCGCCAGCAGGGGGCGCACTCATGACGTACCCGCTGCTCGCCGGCGCGATCCTCCTCATCGCGCTCGCCGTCCGGCTCATCGCCGTCGCGGTCGCGCGACGCCGCGGGCGCCCCCTGCGCTGGGCGCCGAGCCTCATCGCCGGCGTGATCACGCTCGTCCTCACCGCCGCCTTCGACAACCTCATGATCGCCTCCGGGCTCTTCGCGTACTCCGCCGAGCACCGATCCGGGATCGCGATCGGTCTCGCGCCGATCGAGGATTTCGCGTACCCCATCGTCGCGGTGCTGCTGCTCCCCGCGGTGTGGGAGCTGCTCAGCCCGCGCGCGCGAGGCGGGCTGGGTGCTGCGCCGAGACATTCGGCGTCCGGGGGAGAGCCGGCATCGGCTCCTGACGCGCGGCTCGGGACACCGAATGCCTGAGCGTCGCCCCTCGCTCGCGACGCGCCTCGTCATCGCCTCGCGTCCCGTGAGCTGGGTCAACACGGCCTTCCCCTTCGCGGCGGCGTACCTCATGGCGGGCGGGGGAATCGACGCGGCGCTCGTCATCGGCACCGTCTTCTTCCTCGTGCCGTACAACCTCGCGATGTACGGGATCAACGATGTCTTCGACTACGCCTCCGACGCGGTCAACCCGCGCAAGGGCGGTGTCGAGGGCGCACTCCTCCCACCGTCGACGCATCGCGCTGTGCTCTGGATCGCCGTCGGGCTCGCGCTGCCCTTCGTCGTCGCCCTCCTCGTGCTCGGCGCTCCGCTGTCGTGGCTCGTGCTGGCGGTCTCGCTCTTCGCTGTCGCCGCGTACTCGGTGCGGGGGCTGCGATTCAAGGAGATCCCCGTCCTCGACTCGATCACCTCGAGCACGCACTTCGTGAGCCCGGCGGTCTACGGCCTTGTGCTCGCGGGCGGCACGTGGGATGCCACGTGGGTGCTCGTCCTCGTCGCGTTCTTCCTCTGGGGCGTGGCGAGCCACGCCTTCGGCGCCGTGCAGGACGTCGTCCCTGATCGCGAAGGCGGCATCGCGTCGATCGCGACCGCCTTCGGCGCGCGGGCGACGGTGCGGCTTTCGATCGCGCTGTGGCTCGCCGCGGGGGCGCTCATGGCGTTCGTCGCATTCCCTGGGTGGCTCGCGGCATTCCTCGTGGTGCCGTATATCGCGCTCGCGGCGCCGTACTGGTCGGTGTCCGACGCAGACAGCGGGCGCGCCAATCGCGGATGGCGTCGATTCATCCTCGTGAACTACCTCGTCGGATTCCTCGCGACGCTCATCCTCATCGCCGCCGCGGTCTGGCGCTAGCGCCCCGCTCCGACCCCGCTCGGCCCCCGTCCACTCTCATCCCGATCCACACGCCCTTTGCACCTGCGCAGCCATGTGCCCGCACCCGCCGAGGTGCAAACGGCATGTGGATCAGGGGGGCGGGGACCGCACGGAATGCCACGACTAGCCTGGTGAGGACATGGCGCATCTCCTCGGGGCAGAGTCCCTCCACCTTGAATACCCGACGAGAGTCGTCTTCGACTCGGTGACCCTCGGGGTCAACGAAGGCGACCGCATCGGCATCGTCGGCCGCAACGGCGACGGCAAGTCCTCGCTCCTCGGCATGCTCGCGGGCCGTGTCGAGCCGGACAGCGGGCAGGTGACGCGCCGTGGGGGCATTCGGATCGGCGTCCTCGACCAGGCCGATGTCCTCGATGACGCGCACACCGTCGGCGAGGCGATCGTCGGCGACACCCCCGAGCACGAGTGGGCGGGCGATGCGAAGGTCCGCGACGTGATCGCCGGGCTCGTCTCCGAACTGCCGTGGGATGCGCCAGTCTCGACGCTCTCGGGCGGCCAGCGCCGTCGTGTCGCCCTCGCGCGCCTCCTCGCGGGCGAGTGGGACATCCTCGCGCTCGACGAGCCGACGAACCACCTCGATGTCGAGGCGATCGCGTGGCTCGCGCAGCATCTGAAGCGCCGCTGGACCCCGAATGCCGGTGGTCTCCTCGTCGTGACGCACGACCGGTGGTTCCTCGACGAGGTCTGCACGCTCACGTGGGAGGTGCACGACCAGGTCGTCGACGCCTTCGAGGGTGGGTACGCGGCGTACATCCTGCAGCGCGTCGAGCGAGACCGTCAGGCGGCGGCGACTGAGGCGAGGCGGCAGAATCTCGCGCGCAAGGAGCTCGCGTGGCTCCGGCGCGGCGCCCCCGCCCGCACATCCAAGCCGAAGTTCCGCATCGATGCGGCCAACGCCCTCATCGCCGACGTGCCCGAGGTCCGCGACAAGGTCGCGCTCGCCTCGCTCGCGGTGTCGCGCCTCGGCAAGGACGTCGTCGACATCGTCGATGTCTCGGTGGACTACGACGGCCGACGCGTCCTCGATGACGTGACGTGGCGCATCGCCCCAGGGGAGCGGACCGGCATCCTCGGCGTGAATGGCGCCGGAAAGTCGACGCTCCTCGGACTCGTCGACGGCTCGGTCGCCCCCTCGCTCGGCCGCGTGAAGCATGGCAAGACCGTGAGGATCGCCACGCTCACCCAGCGCCTCGACGAGCTGGAGGAGCACCTCGACGAGCCCGTGCGGGTCGTCATCTCGCGCCTGCGCACGACCTACACGATCGGCACCGGCTCGAAGGCGGCGGAGCTCACGCCCGGCCAGCTCCTCGAGCGGCTCGGCTTCTCGAGCGCGCAGCTCTCCACCCCAGTGAAGGATCTGTCCGGCGGCCAGAAGCGCCGTCTCCAGCTGCTGCTCATCCTCCTCGACCAGCCGAACGTCCTCATCCTCGACGAGCCGACGAACGACCTCGACACGGACATGCTCGCTGCCATGGAGGACCTCCTCGACACCTGGCCGGGCACGCTCCTCGTCGTCTCGCACGACCGCTACTTCCTCGAGCGCGTCACCGACGACCAGTACGCGGTCATGGGCGGCAAGCTCCGGCACCTGCCCGGCGGGGTCGACGAGTACCTGCGGCTCAGCGAGCGCGGGCTCACGAAGGCGAAGGCCGCGCAGGCGGGGGCTGGGACCGGGGACGGGGCTGGGGATTCGGGTGCGAATGTCTCGGGTGCGGCGGGTGGCTCGGATGCGGCCGGCGCGTCGACCGGGGCTCCTGGACCGGCCTCGGTCGTGGCGGTCGCGCCGCCGGCGCCGAAGCTCGCGGGCGCGGAGCTCCGCGCAGCCCAGAAGGAGCTCGCCTCCCTCGAGCGCAAGCTCGAGAAGCTCCAGAGCCAGATCGACGCCGCCCACCGCGATATCGCCGAGCACGACCAGACCGATTTCGAGGGCCTCACGCAGAAGGCCGCAGCGCTCAGCGCCCTCGAGGCCGAGGTGAGCGCTGTGGAGGACCGCTGGCTCGAGGTCTCCGAACTGCTCGGCTGACGCGCGACCCCGTGCGCGGTCCGCAGGCGGGGCCTGCAGGGGAGTCCTCTCCGCAACCGGCTTGTACCGCCCGCGGTGCTCCGCTAGGAACGAAGACCATGAGCACGATCGTCATGCCGGGGATCGGCGGATCCGGCCCGGGCCACTGGCAGACGCTGTGGGAGCAGGCGGCGCCGACGCTGCAGCGATTCGCGCCGTCGTCGTGGGATGAGCCCGACCTCGACGACTGGTGGCGCGCGCTCGATCGCGCGGTGGGCGAAGGCCCTTCGCTCCTGCTGGCGCACAGCCTGAGCTGCCTCCTCGCGGTCCGCTGGGCGCATGCACATCCCGAGCGGGTCGCCGGCATGGTGCTCGTCGCGCCGCCGGATCCGGCCGGGCCGAGTTTTCCTGCGTCGCTCGCGGCATTCACGGAAGGCCTCGACGTCCGCCCTGGTGTGCCCGCGCTCATCATCGCGAGCGACGACGACGAGTACTGCGATGAGGAGCGATCGATCGCGCTCGCGAAGCAGTGGGGCATCCCGCGGGTGTCGGTCGGCCGCCTCGGGCACATCAATGCCGCGAGCGGCATCGGCGACTGGCCGGAGGGCTGGCGGCTCGTCGAGGCATTCAAGGCGGGACTGCTCCTCGCCTGATGCCCGACACGGGTGCGGTGACCCAGCGGCGTCATCGCCACCGGTGCTGATGTGCCCTCGACAGGAATCGAACCTGCGACCTACGGTACCGGAAACCGGCGCTCTATCCGCTGAGCTACGAGGGCGTGCGGTCCCCAATCCTAGCAATGCCGACCACCGCCCCCGACCGACGCACATACGGGCCCGAGTAGGCTTGATCCCCGTGAATCCGGAGGAACTTGCCGCTGTCGTCGCCGCCGCTCTCGCGAGCGCCGCAGGCCGTCGCGGCGTCGAGCTCGAAGTGTCCGCGTCCGACGTCCCCGTCGACCGTCCGAAGAACCGCGAGCACGGCGATTGGGCGTCGAATGTCGCGATGAAGTTCGCGAAGCAGCTCGGCATCGCCCCGCGCGAGTTCGCGGAGGAACTCGCCGCCGAGATCGCCGCAGCCGACGGCATCGCGCGCGCCGAGGTCGCGGGTCCGGGATTCATCAACATCTCTCTCGACGCGGCCGCGGCCGGGGAGCTCGCGAAGACAATCGTCGAGTCGGGCAGCGCGTTCGGTCGAGGCGACCTCTTCGCGGGCGAGCGCATCAACCTCGAGTTCGTCTCGGCCAACCCGACCGGTCCCATCCACATCGGCGGCACGCGCTGGGCGGCAGTCGGCGACTCGCTCGCTCGGGTCCTTGCGGCGCAGGGCGCTGAGGTCACGCGCGAGTACTACTTCAACGACCACGGTGCGCAGATCGACCGCTTCGCCCGCTCCCTCGTCGCGGCGTACCTCGGCGAGCCGGCACCTGAGGACGGCTACGCGGGCGCGTACATCACGGACATCGCCGCGCGCGTCGTCGAGGCGTACCCCGGCGACCTGAGCGCGCTCACGCCGGAGGAGCGCCAGGAGGTCTTCCGCTCGATCGGCGTCGAGTTCATGTTCGGCGAGATCAAGGCGAGCCTGCACAACTTCGGTGTCGACTTCGACGTGTACTTCCACGAGAACGACCTCCACGTGTCCGGAGCAGTCGACCGTGCGATCGAGCGTCTGCGCGATCGCGGCACCGTCTACGAGCAGGACGGGGCGGTCTGGCTGCGCTCGACCGAGTTCGGCGACGACCGCGACCGCGTCATCATCAAGTCCGACGGCGAAGGCGCGTACCTCTCGGGCGACCTCGCGTACTACCTCGACAAGCGCGAGCGCGGCTTCGATCGCTGCATCATCATGCTCGGAGCCGACCACCACGGCTACGTGGGACGAATGATGGCGATGTGCGCCGCATTCGGCGATGAGCCGGGGAAGAACCTCGAGATCATGATCGGCCAGATGGTGAACCTCGTGCGCGACGGCGAACCGCTCCGAATGTCGAAGCGCGCCGGCACCGTCGTGACTCTCGAAGACCTCGTGGACGCGGTCGGCACGGACGCTGCGCGCTACGCGCTCGTGCGCTCCACGGTCGATGCGCAGCTCGACATCGACCTCGACCTGCTCTCGCGCCGGACGAACGACAACCCGGTCTTCTACGTCCAGTACGCGCACGCGCGCACCCGCTCGGTCGCGCGCAACGCGGAGCTCGCCGGCGTCGACCGGTCCGTCTTCGACGCGTCGCTGCTCACGCACGAGACGGAGTCCCGCCTCCTTGGCGTCCTCGCCGAGTTCCCCCGCGTCGTCCGCCAGGCTGCGCAGTGGCGCGAGCCGCACCGGGTCGCGCGCTACCTCGAGGAGCTCGCGGGCGTATTCCACCGCTGGTACGACTCGTGCCGCGTGACGCCGCTGAGCGGCGAGGACGTCACCGACCTGCACCGCACGAGGCTGTGGCTCAACGACGCCGTCACGACCGTGCTCGCGAGCGGGCTGCAGATGATCGGAGTATCGGCACCCGAACGCATGTAGTCTCGCGCCGTGACCGACACGCGCCCCGACCACGAGCCAGCGAGCACCGACGAGCCTTCGTCGTCCACCGAGATCGGCGAGCTCATCGTCATTGAGACGACACCTGATGCCGCGGCGACGCCGAGGCGTCGCCGCCCATGGCTCGGCTGGGTGATCGCGCTCGGCATCCTCATCATTCTCGCGATCCTCGCGGTCGTGGGGTGGTTTGCCGCCGAGAACATCGCCCGTGCGCAGATCGTCGCGGAGATCCAGAAGAGCGTCGGCGAGGGCACCGGCATCGACCCGAAGCAGGTGCAGGTCACTCTCTCCGATGACCCGGTCCTCCCGCAGCTCATCGCAGGCGAGCTCGGCTATGTCGGGATCGCGGCCGATGGAGTGGCATTCGGGCCCCTCACGGGCGACATCGACATCGTCATGGCCGGGGTCGCCACCGGCGAGGGCCAGCCGATCGACTGGATCGAGATCACCGTCGAGACGCCCACCGAGGCATTCATCTCGGCACTGTCCTCCTCGACGAATATCGCGTTCGAGTCGGCGAAGGTCACGGATGACGGCCAGGTCGAGCTCGCGTCCAAGGTCGATCTCGGGATCTTCGGCGAGACCGAGTTCGGCATCACGCTCGATCTCGCCGTCGCGGATGGGGGAGCGACGCTTCAGGTCCAGTCGGTGCGGCTCGGCGACCTGGAGTACACGGCGGAGAATCTCGCGAGCGCACCCGTCATCGGCGCCGCGGCCGAGCAGCTCCTCCAGCCCGTGCCGGTGTGCATCGCGGACCAGTTCCCGCCCGGAGTGGTGCCGACAGCGCTCGCGATGACGCCGGAGACGGTGACCTTCATCCTCACCGCGTCGGATCTCGTGCTGTCCGAGGACCTGCTCTCGCAGCGCGGCACGTGCCAGTGAGCATTCTGGCCTGACCGTGTGATGCTCGGGACCGCCGGTCCCGACGTCGGCTGCCGCGCTTGCGCGGATCCGGCGCCCTGCTCGCGCGCCGTAGGATCGATGTCATGGCCAAGGCGGAACTCATGGACTTCGACGAGGCGATCGCGATGTTCGAGCCGACCCTCGGATTCGAGGTCCATGTCGAGCTCAGCACGCGCACGAAGATGTTCTCGGACGCGCCGAACCCGGCGCACCCGGACTTCCACGACGCCGCGCCCAACACGCTCATCACGCCCGTCTGCCTCGGCCTCCCCGGCAGCCTTCCGGTCGTCAACGAGCAGGCAGTCGAGCACGCCATCAGCCTCGGTCTCGCCCTGGGCTGCAGCATTGCGCCGTCGAGCCGCTTCGCGCGCAAGAACTACTTCTACCCGGACCTCGCGAAGAACTACCAGATCAGCCAGTACGACGAGCCCATCGCATTCGACGGCTCGCTCGACATCGAGCTCGAGGACGGCCGCACGATCACCATCGGCATCGAGCGCGCCCACATGGAGGAGGACGCCGGCAAGCTCACGCACGTCGGCGGTGCCACCGGCCGCATCCAGGGTGCTGAGTACAGCCTGGTCGACTACAACCGCGCCGGCGTGCCCCTCGTCGAGATCGTCACGCGCATGATTCCCGGCACGGACGCGGACGCGCCAGAGGTCGGACGCGCCTACGTCGGCACGATCCGCGACATCGTGCGCGCGCTCGGCATCTCCGAGGCTCGCATGGAGCGAGGCAACCTGCGCTGCGACGCGAACATCTCGCTCAGCCCACGCGGCTCCGGTCAGCTCGGCATCCGCACCGAGACGAAGAACGTCAACTCGCTCCGCAGCGTCGAGCGAGCGATCCGGTATGAGATCCAGCGCCAGGCGGCGATCCTCGCCAAGGGCGGGACGATCACGCAGGAGACGCGTCACTGGCACGAGGACACCGGGACGACGAGCCCCGGTCGCCCGAAGTCGGACGCCGACGACTACCGCTACTTCCCCGAGCCGGATCTCGTGCCCGTCGAGCCGAGCCGCGAGCTCATCGAGTCGCTCCGTGCAGCACTCCCTGAGCCGCCCGCCGCTCGTCGTCGCCGTCTCAAGGAGGCATGGGGCTTCACGGACCTCGAGTTCCGAGACGTCGTCAACGGCGGACTGCTCGGCGAGGTCGAGGCGACGGTCGCCGCAGGCGCCGCGCCGCAGCAGGCGCGCAAGTGGTGGACCGGTGAGATCTCGAGGCTCGCGAATGCCGCTGGCCGCGACGCCGCGGACCTCATCGCTCCCGAGGCGGTCGCCGAGATCGTGTCGCTCGTGGAGAGCGGCGCGCTCACCGACCGTCTCGCGCGTGAGGCCCTCGAAGGTGTCATCGCAGGGGAGGGAACGCCCGCCGAGGTGGTCGCGAAGCGCGGCCTCGCGGTCGTCTCGGACGACGGCGCGCTCATCGCTGCGATCGACGCGGCGCTCGCAGCCCAGCCCGATGTGCTCGCGAAGATCCGCGATGGCAAGGTGCAGGCCGCCGGTGCCGTCATCGGCGCAGTCATGAAGGCGATGCAGGGCAAGGCGGACGCCGCTCGCGTGCGCGAGCTCGTCCTCGAGCGCGCCGCGCAGTAGGCGCCTCGGCAGACCTTCGCCGCGCCTTCAGCGCACGCCTCACCGCCCCACGCCGCGATGGCATCCCAGAAATCTGGTGTGGTGCTGACGCGCAGCGCGAGGGTACGATCGTCTGCTTGTCTGCGGTTTCGCTCGGACGATCGGCTGGTCAGCCAGCCATGACATTCGCGGTGAAGCCGCTCACGCGCTCGAGCAGTCCCGCCGCCCTCGCGGCGAGCAGATCGCCAGGAGCCGGGGCCCATGGGGAGCTCGGCGGCAGCATCCTGATGATGTGCGAGCAGCCGAGATCGTCGCAGATGTAGGTGCCGATCGACGCTCCGTCGAGACTCGCTCGCTGCGCTGAGAAGAGGGAGACCTGCGTGGCCGGCTGGGTCGCCCTGCACAGCGAGCACATGGCGGGCGCGCCGCGGCCGCGCACGGGGTCTGCGGCACGGAGCACGACGCCGACGGCACCGTCGGGACCGTCGTGCACGAGGTATCCACGGCTCGCGAGGCTCGGGTCTCGCCACCCGAGGTACTCCCGCTCCGCCCAGATGACCTCGTGCAGACCCGGCAGGGGGATGTGCACAGCGTCCGCCGCCGGGAGGTTCACAAATGACGCCCGGATCTCCTCGGCCGTCAGTTCACGCACAACCCCCACCCTAACCACCACGCTGAAAGGATCATCCTCATGAGCGCCCAGTCCAGCGCGCCTCGCACCCCCGGTGCGCGGTGGCCGCGACCGCTCAGACCGTTCGCCGAGCCGAAGTACCGGCTGATCACGCTCGCCCTCACGATGTCGCTCTTCGGCGGCGGCGTGTGGCTCATCGCGATGGTCGGCGCGGTGTTCCAAGCAGGTGGGTCGCCGAGCGACCTGTCGATGATCGCGGCAGGCAATGCGGTGGGCATGATCGTCGCCGTCCTCATCGGCGGCGCGCTCGCCGACCGGTTCAAGCAGCAGTGGATCATGATCTGGGCGGAGATCATCCGCACGGTCGCGATCGCGCTCGTGATCGTCTCGTCGGCGCTCGGCGAGCTGCAGCTCTGGGAGCTCGCGATCGCCTCGCTCGTGCTCGGTCTCGCTGAGGGCATCTTCTACCCGGCGTACACGGCGCTCCTTCCGCGCCTGCTCCGCAAGGATCTCCTGCTCGCCGCAAATGGCATCGAGGGCATGCTGCGTCCGCTCGCCCATGACGCGCTCGGACCCGCGGTCGCTGGCATCGTCGTGGCGGCGTGGAACCCGGTGGCAGCCTTCTGGGTCATCGGCGTCACGCAGCTCATCGCGATCGGCTGCCTCCTCGGCATCCGGTCCTCGCTCGACGCGCCCGTCGGATCAGGCCGCTCCGGCATCACCGGATTCTTCGCCGACATCGCCTCCGGGTTCGCGTATGTCGTGAAGACGCGATGGCTCGTCTGGTCGCTCGTCTACGCATGCCTCGTCGTGTTCGTCACCATGGGCCCGATCGAGGTGCTCGTGCCATTCGCCGTGCGCGACAACGTCGGTGGCGGGGAGACGGACTATGCCTGGGTGCTCGCGGGCTACGGCGTGGGGGCCGCGCTCGGATCGCTCCTCGTCGCCTCGACGAAGCTGCCGCGGCGCTACCTCACGATCACACAGATCGCCTGGGGTCTCGGGACGCTGCCGCTCATCGTCATGGGTCTCACCTCGCAGCTGTGGCTCATCGTCGCGTGCGCGGTCGTGATCGGCGGCGTGTTCCAGGGCGCGATGGTGATCTGGGGCACGATCATCCAGCGCCTCATCCCGGAGCAGTACATGGGTCGTGTGTCGAGTCTCGACTTCTTCGTCTCGCTGCTCCTCATGCCGGTGTCGATGGCGGTCGCGGGTCCGCTCGGTGAGGCGGTCGGGTTTGTGCCGGTGTTCCTCTTCGCCGCGCTCATCCCGCCAGTGATCGGCGTCTTCGTCGTGCTCATCGCCCGCATGCCGCAGTTCGAGATCGCGCACCCGCTCGATGTGGGGGCGACCCCGGCGGCCCCGGCGAGCCCGGCACCGGCTGACGATCAGCCCGCTCCCAACTGATCCGGAGCAGGCGGTGCGAAGATCGAGCCATGCTGCGCGCGCACCCCATCATCGCCTGCGCAGCAGGTGTCTACGTCGTGGCGCTCGTGGTGACCTCGTTCGTCGTCCCTGATGCTCCCGAGGATTCCATCGCCTCATCGCTGCTCGCGATCCCGACCTTCCTCGTGCTCGGCGTGCTGCTCGCGATGCTGTCGGTGCCGCGCCGCTGGTGGGTCGCGCTCGGCTTCACATGGCTCGGCGCGGCATGGGTCGAGGCGGCGCAGGCCGTGTGGCTCCCGACGTCGACTCGTGCGCGCGTCGAGGACGTCATCCTCGGCTGCATCGGCGGCGCGATCGGGGTCGGGGCGGTCATGCTCGCGCGTCGGATCGCCAAGAATCGCGCGCAGGGCAGGACCCCACGGAGCCGAGGCGCCGCCAAGCGCGCCGCGGCACCCATCAGCGCAACTGGGGCAGCACCTCGGACGCGATGAGCTCGATGTGGTCGAGATCGGTCATGTCGAAGATCTGGAAGTAGATCCTCGAGACACCGAGCTCCCCGAGCCGGCCGATCGCGTCGACGACCTGCGCGGGTGAGCCGCAGAACCCATTGCGGCTCAGCTCTTCGACGCTCGACTTCGCATCGTCGGCACGGCGCGCGATATCCGCGTCCGTCGCACCGATCGCGGTCGTGCCGGCGATCGAGTAGATGAGCTCGTCGGGATCCCGGCCGATCTCCTCGGCCGCGGCGCGTACGCGCCCGAAGCGCTCGCGGAGCTCGTCCTCGCCACGGCGGAAGCAGTTGAACTCCGCGGCGTAGCGGGCGGCGAGCGCCGGCGTCTTGCGCGCTCCGGTACCGCCGATGATGACCGGGATCGGCTGCTGCACAGGCTTCGGCAGAGCGGGGGAGTCGGTGAGCGTGTAGTGCTCGCCTGCGAAGCTGTACGTTTCACCCGGCGGCGTGGACCACAGTCCCGTGATGATCTCCAGCTGCTCGGCGAAGGGCCCGAAGCGCTTCTCGGGGAAGGGGAATCCGTACGTCGTGTGCTCGACCTCGAACCATCCCGCGCCGAGTCCGAGCTCGATTCGCCCACCTGACATCTCGTCCACCTGCGCGACCTGGATCGCCAGGAGCGAGGGGTGACGGAAGGTCGCCGAGCTCACGAGGGTCCCGAGTCGGACGCGCTCCGTCTCGCGCGCGAGCGCGCCGAGCGTGACCCATGAATCCGTGGGCCCAGGCATTCCGCCGCGCCTGCGATCCATCGTGTGGAAGTGGTCGCTCCGGAAGAAGCCGTCGTACCCAGATGCCTCGGCGAGCTGGGCCGCTCGGAGCTGGTCGGTGTAGGTGGCGCCGTTCTGCGGCTCGACGAAGAGACGGAAGTCCATGCTGCCAACGCTACCGGCGGGAGGGGCTATGCTTCTCAACGTCCAACGGGAGCCCGGTAGGCCGGGCTGAGAGGGAGCAAACGCAAGCTCCGACCGTCGAACCTGCCCCGGGTAATTCCGGCGAAGGAAAAGGAGTCAGTGCAATGTCATCTGCCGCACCCACCGCAGCCGCGCAGCGTCCGAGCCGCAAGTGGCGAGTGATCGACATCGTCGTCGCGAGCGCGCTCGCGATCGTCTGCGGCCTCGTGTTCTGGGCGTGGAACATCGGCTACGAGATCCCATCCGCCGCGCTCGAGGCCGTGATCCCTGGGCTGTCCGGCCTCACCGCCGCACCGTGGCTCCTCGCCGGCGTGCTCGGCGGGCTCGTCATCCGCAAGCCGGGAGCGGCGCTCTACGTCGGCATCGTCGCGGCGCTGCTGTCGATGCTCTTCGGCGCCAAGTGGGGGACTGACACGCTCGTGTCGGGCATCCTCCAGGGGCTCGGTGCCGAGATCGTCTTCGCGGCGTTCCTCTATCGCTATTACGGCCTGCTCGTCGCCATGCTCGCCGGTGCTGCCGCTGCGGCCCTGGAGGCTCCGCATCAGCTCATCGTCTGGTACTCCGAGGCGACGATCGAGTGGCAGATCATCTACAGCGCGTCGATGATCGTGTCCGGCGCCCTCATCGCGGGCATCGGCGCATGGCTCATCATGAAGGTGCTCGTCGTCTCCGGTGCGCTCGATCGCTTTGCGGCCGGCCGAGATCGTGTCGCCCGCGTCTGAGCCGACCGCGACGCTCGTCGGTCCAGCGGCGATCGGGGCGAATGCCTGGGGCTGGCGGCACGCCTCCCGGCGCGCGTATGCGATCGAGGACCTGGATCTCGCCATCCGGCCGAGAGAGCGCGTGCTCATCGCGGGAGCCTCCGGTTCAGGCAAGTCGACGCTTCTCGCGGGCCTCGCGGGGATCCTTGGCGGTCCTGAAGACGGCGAGGAGCGTGGCGAGCTGCTCATCGATGGCGTCCCAGCGGCGGCGGCACGAGGCCGCGCCGCGATGGTCCTGCAGGATCCCGAGACGCAGATCGTCATGGCGCGCGTCGGAGACGAGGTGGCATTCGGTCTCGAGAACCTCGGGGTGCCTGCCGCGGAGATCTGGCCGCGTGTGTCGGCCGCGCTCGACGCGGTCGGGCTTGGCCGAGGGGGGCAGGACCTCTCCCTCGACCACCCGACCTCGGAGCTCTCGGGTGGGCAGAAGCAGCGGCTCGCGCTCGCCTGCGCGCTTGCGATGCGGCCCGGTGTCCTGATCCTCGATGAGCCCACCGCCAATCTCGACCCGGCCGGCGTCGAGGAGGTGCGGGACGCGGTCATCGCGCTCACGGACACGACGCTCGTCATCGTCGAGCACCACGTCGCGCCGTGGCTTCCGCACGTCGATCGGGTCATCGAGCTCGAGGCGGGGCGGCTCGTGCGCGACATGCCCGCGCGCGAGTACACCACGGCCCCCGGGCCCGCTCCGGTGGCGCCTCGACGCGGGGATCCGCGAGCGAGCGCGATCGAGGCGATCGACCTCGCGGTCGGTCGCGAGGGCGAGACGATCGCAGACGGCATCGGGCTCTCCGTCGCGCCTGGGGAGGCGCTCGCGATCGTCGGGCCGAATGGCTCGGGCAAGTCGACCCTCGCGCTCACGCTTGCGGGACTCCTCCCGCCTCTCGCGGGTGAGGTCCGACTCGATGGACGACCCGATCCGCACCGCTGGCGGAGCCGCGAGCTGCTGCCCGCTGTCGGCATGGTCTTCCAGAGCCCAGAGCATCAGTTCCTCGCGCGGACTGTGCGAGCCGAGCTCGAGATCGGGCCGAGGGCGCTTGCCCGGCGCGGGCGGTCCGGATCAGGCGACGGGGCTGAGCGGGCTGGGGGCATTCCGGAGCGGACCGAGACGATCCTCGAGCGGCTCGGCCTCGTCCACCTCGCGGAGGCACATCCCTTCTCGCTCTCCGGTGGGCAGCAGCGACGGCTTTCGGTCGGGACGGCGATCGCGACGTCGCCGCGCGTCCTGATCCTCGATGAGCCGACGTTCGGCCAGGACCCGCGGACGCTCGCTCGGCTTCTCGAGCTCCTCACCGAGGCGCTCGACCGCGGCACTGCGGTCATCGTCGTGACGCACGATGCGCATGTGCCGGCGGCCCTCGGCGCGCGCGTGCTGGAGCTCGCATGACGCGCGCCATGGTCGAAAGGCCGAGCAGCCGCGCGGTCGCGCTGAGGGGCGGGGCGCTCATGACGCGCCTCAATCCCACCGCCCGGCTCGCCGCAGCGATCGTCATCGCGTTCGGGCTTGTGTGGTCCTTCGATGCTGTGTCGGCGAGCGTCGCGCTCGCGCTCGAGCTCGTGGGCTTTGCGATCCTCCGGCCTGGGTGGAGGGCATTCTGGCGGCGGACGGGCGTGGTCTGGGTGGCGGCACCGCTCAGTGGCGTGACGCTCCTGCTCTACGGTGAGCCTTCCGGCGCGCACTGGTTCGATCTCGGCCTCATCCACGTGACCGATGGCTCGATCGGCCTCGCCCTCACGATGGTCGTGCGTGTGCTCTCGCTCGCACTCCCGGCAGTCGTGCTCTTCCTCGGCGTCGACCCCACCGACTTCGCGGATGCGCTCGTCCAGGTGCTGCGCCTGCCGTCTCGGTTCGTCTACGGTGCGCTCGGTACCGTGCGACTCACGACTCTCTTCCGCGAGGACCAGCGCATGCTCGAGCTGGCGCGAAGGGCACGAGGTGTCGAGCGCCGCGGTCTCGCAAGGCTGCTCGGCATCCTGCCGTCGATGCTGCTCATCACCGTGCGTCGCGGTTCCGCGCTCGCCACCGCGATGGAGGCGCGCGGATTCGGCGCCCCGACCGAGCGGAGTCAGGCTCGTGTGTCGCGGCTCGCGCCAGCCGATGGCGGGCTGGTGCTCGCTGCGATCGTCATCCCGGCGGTCGCCGTGACCATCTCGGTCGCGACGGGTGCGTGGTCGCCGATCCTCGGCTAGCCGCGATTCGCGTCAGCTCGCGGGCGAGTAGCGCCAGATGCGGTCGCTGCCGCGTGCGTCGAGGAGCAGCTCCTCGGGCGTGCACGTGACGATGAGGCCGACGGTGTCGTCGAAGATCAGACGCCCCGCCTGAGGCCAGCGGAAGTCCGAGGAGGCACCGCTTGCCTCGCGCGCCGACTCGGTCACGACCAGGTCTTCCTCGGACCAGTCGCGGGGCACCGCGACATTCTCCGAGAAGAATGCTCGACCGCCGGATTCGCCCACGATGGTCTCGCTCCAGATGATCTCGGGGCGGCCGGGCTGCGGGTTGTCGCCCTCGACGGGCGGGATCTCCGGGATGCGAACCTCGACCGAGAGGTCGCTCACGAGAGTCACGTGACCCGCACGGTCCCAGGTGAGCGTCTGAGTGCCTGAGGAGCTGATCTGCTTGTCCGCGGCGGAGGCCTCGCCGATGTTCACGCGGAGATTGTCGGCGATGACGCTCGCGTCGAGGCTCCAGGAGTTGGCCGTGACGCACGCTTCGAGCTCGGTGAGAGGCCTGCCGTCCGCACCCTTGTCGTCATCGCCGGCGCATCCGACGAGGCCGACGAACGCAGCCGTCGCCGTCATCGATGTCACGACGATTCGCGTAGTGCGGTGCACGAGCTCTCCTCAGGTCCGGTTCCGTGAACCATCGAATCCTACTTGCGAGCGACGGGCGTGCCTGGGAGCCCGACCGCTTCGCCCATCCGCCTCCCCGCCCAGGCCTGCATTCAGTCCCAGCCGAGCCGCTCCAACTCGTCGTGCTCGATGCCGTAGTAGTGCGCGATCTCATGCACGAGCGTCACGTGGATCTCCTCGCGCAGGTGCTCCAGGTCCTCCGCGATGTCGAGCAGCGGCTCGCGGTAGAGGATGATCCGGTCGGGGAGCTCGCCGTAGCCGTAGCGTCCCCGCTCGGTGAGCGCGATGCCGTCGTAGAGGCCGAGCGTGTCGAGGCTGCCGTTCTCCGGGCGGTCCTCCACGACGAAGACGACATTCTCGAGCCCGTCGACCATCTCATCGGGGAGCCGATCGAGCTCCTCCACGACGAGGGCTTCGAATGCCTCGGCGTCGAGGTCCGGCTTCGTCACGTCTCGAGGTCCGTCGCCTGCATCGCGGTCTCCTCGTCGCGCGCGTCGAGGACGTCGATGAGTCGCATCTGGGTCGCGCCGAGCCAGTGGTAGGCGGCCTGCATCCAGCGCTCGCCCTCCGTCGAGGTGGCACCCTCGTCGCCGTCCTCGAGAATGCCGAGGCGCGTCGCGATGACGAGGCGAAGGTCGGTGAGCGTCCGAAGCCACGCGAGCTCCTGCTCGGCATCGAGCGGCGCAGACTGCTCGAGCGATGCGGTGAGTCTGTGCGCGCTCTCGAGCTTGCGATTCAGGAGCGAGGACTCGGTGAGCGAGCGCAGGTCCGCCGACGCGAACTCGTCCCCAGCCACCGGGTCAGGGAAGAGCCGGGCGAGGGCCGGATCTGCCGAGATCGCCTTGCCGAAGGTCGGCTCCGTGCGCCTGGACCCGAGCAGCTCGGTGAGCTGCTCCACGAGCGACTTGAGGACGGTCGCATCGCGCTCCTCCGCGCGGAGGACGACGCGGGATCCCTCGAGGTCGAAGTCGATCATGCGTCAGCTCCTGGGCCCGGCGACGCCGTCGCCCAGAGACCGTACTCGTGCATGGCCTCCGTGTGGCGCTCCATCTCCTCACGTGGGCCGCTCGCGACGACTGCGCGGCCATCGTTGTGGACCTCGAGCATGAGGCGCTCCGCGACGTCGTGCGGATAGCCGAAGTACGTGCGGAACACCCGCGAGACGTACGGCATGAGGTTCACGGGGTCGTTCCAGACGATCGTCTGCCAAGGCTGGTCGAGACTCGACGACGTGCCGAACATCTCCTCGAGATGGGTCAGCTCGGTGGTCTCGGTCGTCGAGCTCTGGGAAAGGCTCGTCATACCTTCGATGGTACGCGGGCGGTCCGACACGGATGGTGCGGTTCGCGCAGGGAAGAACCGGGTCGGCCGGGTGTTGGCTCGGTGTTGGCACGACTCCCGCCGAGGGGGCTATCGCCCTTTGGGTATTGGGGCGCCTGAGTAGTACGTTCGGCAACTCCGCCCCCAAGACGAAAACCCTGGTCAACCGCCTAGACCGTGGGGTCTACGAGGTCTCTCGACGTCCCCAGAATACCGCTCCGAAGGACGATCGTGGCCCCGTCGTGAGGACTGTCGAGACCTCGATGCTGCGCGGGGTCTGGAACGACATACGGTGTGACTTCTCTCAATCAGACTGGCGGATGGTCAGGCTATGGTCTTATCCCCATGGCGACGACAGTGTCGCAAGGGGTCATAGCGACAAAGCTCGTTGCGGAATTCGATGCAGGTCCAGGGCAGAGCGGCGCGAACCCAATGAGCGCCGGCCATCAGATCACCCACTCGTTCGGCCGCATGGATACTCCGACTGTCTGCTCGTTCATTCGTCGAGTGCTTTCACGAGGGCGTCCTGCGCGTCACTGTAGAAAACGAACGAGACCTTCGTAGCAACCTCGTCGCTGACGTCGAGGAGTTGGCGGCGGGCTGATACCGGGAGCAAGAGGGCCGTCGCTCCCTTCTCCATCGCGTGCTCGGCAAGCTGCGCTGCGTTGAGGATCGTCTCGACGCCACCGCCGAGCGACAGGTTGCCGACGGCGATTAGGCCACCACGGATAGACCGCTGGAGCATCGCCGAGGCCAGCGCGAGGAGGATCGGCAGTCCTAGGCCGGCACCGGTCTTGGCAGCGTCGAGCGCCCGTACCTGAGCGGTGAGGTTGTGCTCGCGCGGGTCGCGGTCGCCCACGAGTTGCCTCGCCTGGGCGATGAGGTTCTGCTCTGCGACCTTGAAGCTTTCCCGGAGCGTGGCGGGGGCGGCCTGGTTGAGTAGACCGCGTGCACCAGAGCCGGGCGTGTCCGCCGCCTCGATTCGGTAGAGCCCCGGGCCTACGTCGCCGCCGCCCTCGGAGATCGCCCACACCTGGCCGGGAGGCAGCGGATCAAGGCAGATCGAGTCGGGGCTCGCGAGTTCGGGAGTCGAGACGAACTGCTCGACTCCCTCGCCGAGGCGGTAGCCGAACTGGGTGTTACGGAACTCTGCTGCGCCGATGCGGCGCTGTTGTTCCTTGACGCGACGGCGGCACTCCAGGGCGATGCGCACCGCCCATTCGAGGTCCTCGTCGGAGATCGTGGCTTCGGCGTCGGGATACAAGAGCTTGAGCAAGCCATCAACCGTCTTGTTGACGGCCGACAGGTCTCTGCCCGACAGTGCATCGGAGTAGTTGACCCGCCCCTGGATCGAGGTGAGGCGAGACTGGTCGCGAAGGCGCGACCAGCACTCGGAGAGGAAGTCACTCACGAGGCCGAAGTGGTGAGTGAAGTAGGTCGGGTTGAGCTTCGGAACGTCCCAGCCGGGCAGGTAGGCGTGGATACGGTCCATGAACGCTGTATCGTCTCGCATCTCCGGTGGCAGCGGAGAGAGCAGGTGGCCGATCCGCTGCTGGTGGGCGACATCCACGTCGAAGTTCCCGACCAACATGATCGAACCGTCAGCACGGATGGACTCACGGCCGCGGGAGAACTCGCCAGATTCCATGTAGCCCTTCATGATGTTGACGCCATCCTTCTGATCGAAGGAGACGCCGGAGACTTCGTCGAAACACACAACGTCGTATTGCGCGACAAGGCCGCGCTGTCCAGTGGCGTTGTTGACGAACATCCGGGCGACGGTGGCTTTGCCGCCGGAGATCAAGTGCGCGTAGGGCGAGACCTGTTGGAACAGGTGGGACTTGCCGGTGCCGCGAGGCCCTAGTTCGACCATGTTGAAGTTCCGCTGCACGAACGGGACCATGCGGAGCACCAGCACGTCTTGTTCGCGCTCGGTGAGTTGCGCAGGTTCGAAGCCCACTGACCGCAGCAGGAGGTGCTTCCACTGCTCTGTGGTGAACCGTGAGCGACCTTCGGCTAGACGCGATAATGAATCGCGGGTTGAGAGCTGGATGGGGCGGAGCGACCCGATAGCGAAGGGCTTGCCGTTGTTCTCATCAGCGATCGCGGCGTCGTAGAACAGATCAACCTCGGCATAAAAGCCACCGGTCAGCATGCGCTCGTTGTCACGGACAACGTCATCGTCGATGCGCACGTCTCGGAGCCCAAGGCTCGGCAGCTCGGCAACGTAGGCGTTCGACTTCGCATCGAGTCGGGCCTTCACGAGATCAATGAGCTTGACAGTCATGCGCTCACGCGCGCGTGACTTGAAGAGCTCTTCTTCGCCTGCCCGTACAGTGCGGTCAGCGAGCAGTCGTCGTACGACCTGGAGCCCTTCTTCGATCTCCTCCGGGTCGGTTGTGGCGCAGTAGCGTCCGATGAGGAACTCTCCGACATAGGTCGGGACGGGATACGCGCCCTTGAACTGCTGCGCGAGGTCCTTGCGAACGACGTACCCCTCGAAGGCGGATGCTGCGATCGTGTCGATCTCGTCGAGCGTGATCGCCTCGGTCATTCGACGCCTCCTACCGTGGTTTGTGCTTGCGCTAGAACTCCACCGCTCGGGTCGAGTAGTACAACCCAGGCGCTCGCCCCAGCAGGAGCCTGTTCCTCATCGACGAGCACCTTGACCTCGCCCGGCTCGGTGGGCGCCTTCGGGCCGCCGACGGCGCTCGATTCGTCGGCGGGGTGAAGCCGAACTTCGGCGGCCACTTCGGCTTCGGCAGGGCCGTAGTCGATGCGGCAGCGCTGTCCTGTCCATCGAACAGCTTCAATCTGGACGGGCGCAGCGGCCGAGTCGCCGCGGGTCACGGTGACGAAGGGAATCACACATTCCTGGAGACTCAATCCGCCGTGCTCGTACAGGCAGCCCGCTTCAAATGCGGCAGCTCCGGGTGCGCTGACCATGTCGACAGATGAGTCCCAAGTCCAGGGCAGGATCGGGAAATCCGGGCGCGCCGCGGCGGCCTTCAACCGCGCCACACGCGGTTTGCGGGCAGCATCACCTTCCGTCACCTGTATCGGGAGGGTGACCTTCTGCGCTGCCTGGCCGGGCAAGAGGAACCCGTGATCGGTGACCACGACGACCTTCCGCCACCCTGCGTCAAGCAGCGTACGAACGCGCTCGGCGATGAGGTCGAGGTGGTGGTCGATGAGGTCCGCCATCTGATGCCCGTGCGAGTGGCCCAGCGAGTCGATCATGTTCGTCTGCGTCCACGCTGTTCCGGCCGGGTCGCCGACCTGAGCGGTGTCCCAGTCGAGGAACTGCACCTCCGCCCCAGCGAGGGCCGATCGCAGCACTGCACCCTTCACAGATCGCCCCTGATCGTCCGCCGCGTCGAAGGCCGCGCCGCCAGCCATGCTGATCCTGATCGGCGCCACCGCCGGCTGGCCGGTTGGCGTGACGCTGGGGAAAGCCGCCTGGCGCGGCTCCACAACTACCGCGAGACCCGACAGTCGGCGAGCAACACGGGTGGCCAGGTCGTAGCGCAGTGCATCGACGTAGACCACGCATGTTCCGGCGGCTACGTCGAGGCCCGTCTGGCCGAGGTAGGTGCCAACTGCGGCCTTCTGGAATGCTCGTGCCGACTGATCGACCCACGGGTCGTAGATCGCGCCGAGAGCGTGGGTGACAGCGGCCCTGTCTTGTGCGGTCTTGGCCGTCGCGATCGTCCGCAGTGCGAGGTCGTCAATCACGTGGCCCTCGTGGCTGTACCAGGCAACTTGACTCTGGAGATCTGTTGCTGTCGAAGCGGTCGCTACACGTTTTGCCAGTTCCGCGAGGTGACCGGCGGCCCTCGCAAGGGGCGCCTGACCGAGAGCAGCCCATACGTTGTCTTCGCGCGGCGTGTGCGCGGCAGCGAGCTCTTCAACGCGACCACGCGGGTCGGGATAAGTGCCCAATGCATTAAGTGCCGACCTGAGCGCGTCCTCCTGGTCGCGGTTCCACGAAGGCCACGAGTCAGGGTGTGGGTCGGTGTCTCCAAAGAGCGGCACCACAGAGGGCCGCGCCTGGTCGAGCAAGGCAGGAAGGTTCGGATAACGGCTCGGGTTCTCCGCAAACCGTTGCCAGACAGCTCCCCACTCACCCGTTCGGCCGCCGAGCTTACTGGCTGCAGTGAGAGCGCCGTCCTTGTCGGGGCTGATGCCGTAGACGGACTTGCAGGAGGCGACAAGGGCCTGCCACTGCGCACCTTCGAGCGAAGCCCTCACCTCGTCCGGCTCGTTCATCCATTCGAGGAGGGTGCGGACCGTGTCATCGAGCACGAGGTGGTGCAGGCGAGACGAGTCGAGGCGCCCCATACGTTTGAGATCGTCGATGTCCTCGAAGAGGAACTTGTCCAGCACCTGAGCGAGGGCCGCCTTCGTCGCACTGTCACTCGCGATGTCGAGCCCCGCACCCTGCTTCGACGCAAGGAAAGAGTGCGGCGTCCAGGGCGTCTGACCGTGGGCAGAGGGCCACCAGTTCGAGCGGATTGCAACCTCGGCCAACGGCGCGAGCGAGTCATCGAGCGCCGCTGCCTCTGCCACGGAGCCTCGACTGACACCCGGCAGGTATATCACCCACGGATTGCGCTCGCCTCGTTCGGCAAGATGAGCTGGCAGCTCCGCGGACTCGGGCGAGGCGAGAACGGCCCGAAGCCAAAGCGCTGGACCCCGTGCAGCCGCGGGGTCGTACTCTCCGAGCACCAAGATGGGCACGGCCTCCTGGAGGATGCGAATCACCGGCTCCCAGGCGCGCTCAGGATCGGCCCACAGAACAGCCGCGGGGGCAGAGTTCGCCCCCACATTGAAGGCAGCAGCGTCGCGGAGGGCTTTCGCGACGACGGCACGGACAAGCGTCATTTGGCGTCCCCCGCCTCGCGCCGGGCGGCACGCCGCTCCTCAAGCGTTGGGTGAAGGTCATTGATCCGCTCCGAACCATCAGGATTCGTTCCACGGTCTTTCTTCCAATGCACGTTGACCTTCGAGCGCAGCACGCCAGCAGTGATAAACGGCCGAATGTTGAGACGGACACCGTCGTCGAGGTCAGGCGCCCATCCGATCGCCTGCTCAGCCATCGACTTCCATCGCACGTAGATGTCGTACGGCGGCGCGCCTTCGAGGATCAGTTGGAGTCTGTGCTGAAGCTCTTCGGCGGCAGCCAGCCGCGCATCGGCGCCGGAACGCTCTGCGCGGGCCTCATGCTTCTGTCGGTCGATCCATGCGCCGAGGACGGTAAATGTGAGCTTCTCAAGGGCCCGCCGGTCAAGGCGGTGATAATTGACGATTGCCGAGAACCCGTCCTTCCGGCCATCCCAGATGTGCCACAGGAACGGTCGGTTATCGAATACCTTCACATGTTGGGCGAAGAACGAGTCACGGAGCCAGTCCTCCAGTCGCCCGTTCTTGCCGCCGGCCTCGATCACCAGCTTCCGTTCAAGCGAACTGGACCACTCGCTGCCGTAGCCATCGGCAAGCAGAGCGCGTAGGCGGGTGGTCGCGTCGGCTTCGCCGGGGAGCGATTGCAGGGCAACGATGCCATCGGCGTCGGCATAGGCATCGAGCGCGTCGGCAGCCTGATTTGGCCAGCGGTAGCCAAGGAGGCGCGCGACCGCGACCTGGAGAGGCTGGGTCGAGGAAGCGAACTGACCTTCGAATAGCCACTGTGTCGGGTCGTCGGAGTGCGGAGATGGGAGTCCGTGAGGGTATGACTCTTCCGCCACCTTCTGCCACCGCGCGCGGTCGAATGCGACCTTTACGAGAGTGGCGTTAGTGACATTCATCTTGTCGTCGATCTCACGGACATCCTCGGCGAACTCGGTGCTAGAACAGTAGGCCCAGATCGCTGCGAGATCCTTCGGCTCCTTGGGCAGAATCACTGCGGTGTTGTTGTCGAATAGGTCGCCAGTGTAAATGGTCACTGGCATCGACCCCATTTGAGACACGGCAACGCCACGCTTCCCGCCGAGACCCACCCCCCTAATCCAGGCCCCCACACCCCACTCGCCCAATCGTTCCGCGACGAAGTCATGGAAACGGCCGGCTCCGCCCTCCCACCAAATAATGTGCTGCCGACCTCCGAACAAAGTCGTGGTTCGGACGGTGCTTTGTTGAAACTCCCAATCCGGGTGCGGCATCGGCCTTTCCCAGAACAGCCGACCAAACCGGGGGTAATCTCCTGTTTGAATCCCGGCCACGCCATCCGCGAGTCCGGCCATCAATGAGGCAGGTTCGATGCGAGTAAGAGTGATTCGGGCGTCAGGATTCCGTAGTTGGTCAGCCTGCTTTGGGTAAATAACATGCCCGTGCATCAACATTTCAGCCTTGGCGTCGGCCCCAACCGATCTATTGGCGAGCATACCCATGATCCGGTGGTCGCTTTGCGCGGTTCGCCCACTCAGGATGCTTAGTGATACCTTCACCACCTCACCCGTAATCTGACGAAATGCGCCCGACCCAAGCCTTGCAACCGCATCGAACTGATGTCCCCGAAGTAACTTGCGTCGAAACTTCTCGTAGGACCCAAGGAGCAACCAGTTCTGTGGAGAAACAACAGCGACAGTCCCACCAACGCCTACAAGGGCCAGGCAGCGTTCAATAAAAGCGGTGGCGATGTCGGACTTGGCTGCGGGATAGGCTTCATCGAGATATCGGCTCAGGGAGGTATCCATTGCGTTCCGCTGGAGATACGGCGGATTGGTGGCGACGAGGGTATATCCGCGCGCAAGGAGTTCAGCCGCAATTACCACATCCGTCGCCGTGTGCCCCAGTACCGTGGTGTCGTGGCGTTCTCGCTTCAGGACCTCACCGAGCGCCAGGCGCACCTGGGCCCAGCTAGCCCCTATTCCCATGTCGGACCCGAAGAGCGCATCATCCAAGTCTGCTGACCGCGGGGTGATAAGCGACCCGAGCGTATCCGCGTCGCGGAAAAGTCCGTGAAGGCCTCCTAGGATCTTCGAAAGCTCCTGATCCTCGCCAGCTTGAGCCAGCCATTCCTCGCGCGTGGTACGGACAGGGACGCCGGAACAAGCAACCTGAGGGGTCGGTAGCTCTCGGAACCCACCCTGCTTCCATGCTTCCAGCGCCACGTTGAAAGTCGCGATCTGCGTACAGCGCGGGTCGAGTTCGAGGCCGTGGAGGTTGTCGCGGAGGACGGCATCCTGCGCCTCGGGCGGCGTAAGTCCCTCCTCCTCGGCGCGCATACGCCAGAGCATGCCGAACATTGCGACGAGGAAGTGACCGGAGCCGCAGCAGGGGTCCATCACCGTCACGTCGGCAGCGCGCTCGGGCCAGTCGCTGAACGAACCGGCGGCAGGGGTGCCGTCCTCGTTGCGGCGCAGGTACTCCCAGCCGTCAAGCAGAGCAGATTCGGGGTGACGCGCGGCCCACCATGCTCCGAGCGAGTTCTCGAGCAGGAATCGAACCATGTAGTTCTCGGTGAAGAGCTGTGTGACGGGCGAGAGGTCGGCTCCGCCGATCTTGGCGCCTGACTCGTTGACGCGCTTCTTCTCGGCCGTCTGCCAGAACTGGTAGACCCAGCCAAGCGCGTCCTCCGTCGTGAAAACCTCGGACGGAATGTCAAGAAGGAGGCGCTCCAGCGCACTACGGTGCTCGGCGGCGAACCGGACTCGTACCGCGGGGTCGGTGAGGCGGAACACGCCGGGCAGAATCTCCGAGGCGAACCGCGCGGCAACGGCCCAGGCGTCCGGCTCGCCAAGCTCAGACGCGAGATCGCCGCAGTCTTCCAACGACAAGGGGATGTCACGATAGTCCGGATGCCGGAGTAGGCCGTTGACTTCCAGGAAGCGCGCGAACAGCAAGCGATGCCACTGCTCGTAGGCAACGTCGTGCACCAGGTTGGTGAGCGGTGCACCTGCGCGTGCGGTGTCATCGCCGAGCTGCCGTGCTTTGTCGCGGAGCGCGAGCCGGAGCTTGTTCTGCTCGTCACTCAGGTAGCCCGGACGGCTTGGCTCGGCGACAGCGAGAGCGCGCAGAGCATCCTCGGCGGCGCGTTGTGCAGCCTCGCGGGCGCGCTGCGTCTGGGCGTCGAGAAAGCGTCGTTGGTCGGAGTTGAGGACTTTCGTCGTTTCTGTCGTCATGTCAGCCCTTCACCACCACGGTGTCGCTACCGCTGTTCAGGGCGTCGAGAAGCTGCATCCGCAGGGCCGCGATGTAGCGCTCGACCTCGTCGGCGCTGCTCAGGCTCGCCGTCGAAACCCGCACTGTGGCCGTCTTGGCCGCAGGTGTCGTGAGCTGAATGGCCGCTTCCAGCGCCCGCGAAGCCCGTTGCGGGATGGCGTCGAGTTCAGCGGTCCACCCCTGGAGCGGCCGAGTCTGCGCCGCACTCAGGACGGCAGCAGCATCTGCAAGGTTGGGCTCCGCCTCGATGCCGAGATGATGTTCCGTGAGGAGCGCCTCGCGCTGCGCTTCGTCGAGAGCCGTCCATGCTGGCTGCTGTTCGAGGCCGGCGACAGCCGTCGCTCGGGCGTCGCGCAACGCAACTGCCGCTTCGTGGATGGCATCGCGGAGCGCCTCGGCGAGTTCTTTCACGATCGGGGCGACTGGATCGGCCTCGGTGAGGAGATCACGGCTCGCGGCCAGTGCGTCGAGCCGCTCACGGGCCGCCGCCGCGGACTCCAGCTCCGTGGCCGAGGATGCAAGCGAACGCGCCAGTTCGAGCGAGGGTGTGCGACTCTTGAGCCTAAGTTCCAGGTCTCCGAGTTGGTCGCTGAAGCTCGTGAGGTCGCTCTTCGCTGCCAGCAGGGCGTGCACACGGTCGTTTCCCGACGAGCTCAAGATCACCTGAATGCTGCCTGGAACTGTGATGTCAGGCAGCGGAGCAGGCCCGCTCACGCCTTTCGCGCGGTCGACGAGCGACTTGACGGCCTGTTCGGCGGCCGAGACGAGTCCGTCGTTGTCGGTCGGGAAGCCGAGGTTGCTCAGCACCTGGCGGGCCTGCATCTTCTCGGCGTGCTTGAGCACCGTGACCTCGCGGCGGAGGTGCACGTTGCCGAGGCGGGTCTGCTTGAGTACATCGGCCGTGGTCGCATCGCTCCCGTTGAGAGTCGCACGGATCACTCCTGTGTCTAGGAGCACGCCGAGGGAGGCCATGAGTGCGTCGCGCGGCCAGCCGAGCGGCTTCGATGTCACGGCCTTCTCGACCTCACTCGCGGACGTGCCTGCCGGGCCGACATGACTGAGAACTTCTTTGACGACGGGATGCTGCTCTGGGTCGGCATCGAACTGGAGCACCTTCAGCGCGTCGGCCGCCGATCCACTCCGCACGCGCGCGATGACCTCCGGCCACCGCTTGTCGTCAGCTTCGGAGAACCGCGGGAATAGGCGGGTCGCGGCGGACTGTGCGCCCGCCTCGATCCGCTCGCGCAGGCTGACGCCGCTCGGCGAAGTCCCACCCCCGAGGAGTACGTTCGCCCGGCCGATGACATCGCGGACGTGGGCGTTCACTTGGTCGGTTGCACGGTTGAGGCGGGTTTGCATCGCGCTTCGTGCCTGCTTGCCCTCGTCGTCCTGCGGGATTCCGTGCTGGTCGATCACGCGCTGCGCGGCGAGCTTGTTGCGGACTGCCGCGGCGAACGCTGGAGCCTGGAGTCGGGGAAGGTGTACGAGAACGATTGGCGACTCGATGCCGAGGCTGCGGGCGGCCTCGTCGAACTGCTTCGCCGTGATTCCTTCGTCCCACTCGGAGCGGAGCCACACCGGGATCGCATCCGACTCCGGCGGAAGCGAGGCGTCGGCGTGGAGCGTGAGCTTGCGGGATTCCTTGGCACGACCCTGCTGGATCGAAGCGGGCAGAGCCCGGTTGACCTCCGCGAGTAGCAGCGAGTCGCGCTCTGTGCTCACCTCGCTGTCGGTGACTTGCGCGTGGTGTCTGCGGAATGCCTCGTCCCACTCGCGGCCCGCCTTAGTTTGAAGGCGGAACTCCTCGCCATCCTGCTGAATGACGCCCTCTTCGGCGAGCGCTTCGAGCACCGCAGGCACCTGCTGCCGGAGCCGGTCCCCGTCGTGGGAGAGGTCCTCGACGAGGAGGTCGACGAGATGGTCTGCCGTCGCGCGGACGCCGATGTCGCCGTGGCCCGATGTAGGGAGCAGACCGATGAGGTGGATGAGGCCGAGGATGCGGCCGCGCAGGGGGTCCTTCTGCCCCTGTTCGTGGATGAGCGTCTGCGTCTCTTTGAGAAGCAGGCCTGCGCCGTTGAGGTCTTCGTTCTTCTGCGAGTAGAGGAAATCGGCGCCGACCACAGTGCCGACTGACTGGGGAGCGACCTTGCGGTTCGCCTCATGCACGATGCGGAGCTGGGAGCGCAGCTGACCGGCGCGGCCGGCGTCGGCCTGGCGGAGCACGCTCTCCCAGAAACGACGGCGCAACGGGAGCAGCGGGTAGTCCTCGGCGAGGTCTTTGTCGTCCGCCGCGGTGTGCTGAATCCGGCTGCCGATGAGTTGGCGGGAAATCTGCCCGGAAACCGACGCCAACGTGGCGTCAAGAGCAGGCTTCCTGGCGGGCTCCTTGCTAAGGAGCACACGGCGGACAACGGCGTCGACGTCCTGGTTCTTGAGCACGACCTTGACGGTGAAACGGTCCTGAATCTTCTGGAGTGTCGAATCAGCCGTCAACTCTTGCTGGCCGGTGGCGACGAGCAGCACTCGACCGTTCAGTTCGCGTGACACAGACTCAACAAGGTTCTGCACCTCCATCGCTCGGCCGCCGTCGCCGCTGATGTACTGCTGCACCTCGTCGAGGACGATCAGCGACGGCGGGATCTGGCCACCGCCGACGTACTGAAGAATCTTCTTGAGCAGCGCGATCGTCTCGTCCGTGGAGAACGAGCGGGTGTCCGGTGGGAACTGGTTGCGCAGCGCGGCACGTACGTCGCGGGCCGACGACGCGAACGCGGGGTCCGCGGCGAGGATCGCGTTCGCGAGTAGCGTGCTGAGGTTGTATTCACCCAGCTCGTGGACAAGGTCTCCGCCGTTGGCCGCTACGTGATCGCGAACAGCGTCGAGGTGCCCGTTGCCCGCGAGCCACAGCGCAACCTGGGCGGGGGCGACACGCGTCGGCAGTCCTGCCGACCCGAGGACGATCGAGAGAAACACCGAGTTGAGGGTGTCGCCGCTGCGGTCGAGTGCACCTGCTGCCGCCCACGGTGCGGCACCGTCGCGTCGGCCGAGAGTTGTCAGCTCGGTCAACTGGTCCTGGATGCCCCGGGGGATGTTCGTCAGACCGCGCGCGGTCGCACCGTTCGGAAACTTCGTGTCGGCCCACAGGTGCTGGAGGACGCGGACGAGGTGAGACTTCCCGCTGCCATAGAAGCCCGACACCCACACGGCAGGCTGCGTCGTCCGATTCCGATGCCCGGTGTAGGAGTCAAGGATGCGCTGGAGGCCGTGCTCGTACTCGCCCTCGCAGACGAAGCTCTCCAGCTCGTACTTGAGGACGTCCCACTGGTTGGAGTCCTCGGGACGGTCCACATTGGTAACACCGTCGTTCGGAATCTCGAAGCTCAGGGGCGGCCGGATGAACAGGTCGTTGTTGATCGTCACGCGATGTCCTTCTGCGGGTCGATGACGCGCGCGCGGTAGTTGAATCCGTCACGCGCGTCGAGCAAACGGAATGAATGAGTCTCCGGGTCGTGAAGCCCAGGAAAGAGAACGAGAAGGCGTCCGGTAACCGCGGAGTCAACGGACTTGATTACGCTCGATGCTCGCAGGAACGGGAAGATCGAGCCGATGCCAACGAGTGCCACGACGACGTTCGCGGGAGCCGCTTCGAGGGCTTCGCGTATACGGGTGACGAGCGTGGTCTCGAACTGATCCAGGATCGACTGCGTGAGGTCGCTCGGCTCCTCGTAGAACGCCTCAGCATGGCGGTGTGACGAAAGCCAGCGGCCGAAGTCATCGGTGACGTCGATGACCACCCAGCCGCGACCCGCTTGGGTTGTCGCCAACTCGATGCTCGGCAGAGCATGCCGCATCTGCCGTTCCAGGTCGGGCGGGTATACGAGCATCCACACGCGCTCGCCGCCCGATACGTTGTCCTTCCAGGTCAGGGACAACTCGGCTTTGTAGGCATCGACGAGATCGGAGACGCGGCTCATGCGACACCCCCGAGAGTCGGAAAGGACACGTCGACCACGTTGCCGGCAACGAGCAGGTCAAGGAGACCTTCGGTGTGCGCGTCACGCAGTGCCTCCAACGTGCGGCCGGGAGCCAGCCCCAGCATCTTCGACCACGGGTTGTCGAGTACGCCGATGCCGCGTCCGCCGGTGAGGTGACCGAGGTAGGCCGCATACGCGATGGCCGCCGGACGGGCCTCAACCTCGGTGCGCACCTTCTTGGCGCGGCCCGCAAGGTGCCCGGTCTGGGTCCAGCAGGCCCCGGTATTGCGGCCAGTCTTCCCAAGGGTTGACTCGGACATCTCGCTGCCGAACTGAGCGGCGACGGCAGCGGTGAGGTCTGCCGAGGTCACGCTCGAACCCACCGGGAGGTCCGCGATCGCGGCGAACGACGCTCGGAGGACCTCGTCACGGGTGAAGGCCAGCAGCCCCGCCAGGAGTTGGCGCGATGCAGGGTCAATGTCCCAGAAACGCCGCAAGGCCGTGAACTCAGCACGCCCCGGATCAAGGAAGTACAGCTCGCGCAGGTGGCGGAACGAACGCTGCCGCCCGGCCAAAGTTGGCCGTCCGAGGACGTTGCCGTCGACCACCGCTTGGCGGTACTGCTCGGCGGGCGCATCGCATGGCACTTCGCGGAGGAGCTCCACCAGGTGGGGAATGCCAATCGTATGGCTGGCGGTCGTCCGCAACGTGGCGAGCGTGAAGTCGCTCCCAGCGACATGTGAACTCGTCATCTCTCGGTCGTCCTCCTTCCGGTCGCGCGCATCGCGTCACGCACCCGGAGCGGGGCGTTGCGAATCTCGCTCACGATGGGCTTCATCGCAGGTTCGATCTCAGCAGAAACCTCTGACATTCGAGCCTTCATGGGGTGTCGTCTCCTGCGGCGCCGCCTCGTCGCACCCAGTCGTCGATCTCGCTGGCTTGGAACTTCCAGAGGCGTCCGACCTTGTGGGCGGGCATGGCCTTCTCGGCGATCCAGGTGTAGACGGTGTCTTTGGTGACCCCGAGGTGGGCGGCGATGTCGTCTGCGGACAGCCACGGCTCGGCCACGTTGGTCCTCCCTCGCTCCATGGCCTAGACAGGCCAACACTCATGATGATACCGGCGGAGGTACGGCTTGAGTTGGGTTTCTCCGGGCGTGGCCGAACGAGATGGGTGCCGAGGGTGGTCGCTCCGTTGTCGATCAGCGTGGGACATGCGCCTTGAGCCAGGTGGTCACTGCGTTCTGCCAGCGGTCGGGGTCGGTGTTCCAGCAGAGGGTGTGGCCGGCGTCAAAGGTCTCCAACTCCACGAGGTCGGGGCGTGCGTCTCGGACTGCTTGTGAGAGCTGGATCGGCACGGAGTCGTCTCGGGTGCCGTGGAGGATCAGGGTCGGCACGGTGAGCTCTGCGGCTCGCGATGTCCAGTCGAAGGAGGGTAGCGGGATGCGGCTCGGCAACCCGACGGCGCGCGCCGGTGGGGCGATGGCGAGCCACGGACTCGCTAGGCACCCGGCTGCTGCGGGTAGTCCGCTACGGGCGCAGTTGGTCTTGATGTACGACGGGCTGAGCCTGTCCGGCCTCCATGCCGACGCCCTAAGCTGGGCCGCCGAGGCGAAGAAAATGGACCAAGCGCGAACCGCGACCAAGGGCGGACCCTTGGTCGCAAGTTCACACCTGACCCGTTTGGGGCGGCTGACGGGGCTTGAACCCGCGACCCCCGGCACCACAAGCCAGTGCTCTGCCAACTGAGCTACAGCCGCCATGTCCCCATGACTGAGTCAGCGGGACCGAACCATTGTAGAGGGTTCGGAGGGGTGCTTCAGACCCGATCTGCGAACTCGGCGACAACTTCCGCCGAAGCGGTCTGTGCAGCCTCGCTCGTGGGACCCGGATCCGGCACGAAAACCGTGCGGCGGTAGTACTCCAGCTCGCGGATGGACTCCCGGATATCGGCGAGCGCCCGATGGCCACCATGCTTGGTCGGGGCGTTGTGCCACACCCGCGGGTACCAGCGGCGAGAAAGCTCCTTGATGCTCGACACGTCGACGCTGCGGTAGTGGAGGTGCGCGTCGACGCTCGGCATGTACTTGGCGAGGAATGCCCGGTCGGTGCCGATCGTGTTGCCCGCGAGGGGCGCGGCGCCGGCGTTCGGGACGAACCGCTGGATGTACTCGAGCACGAGTCGCTCTGCCTCCTCGAGGCTCACCCCATTCGGGATGTCCTCGAGCAGCCCGCTCGTCGAATGCATGTCGCGGACGAAGTCGGCCATGCCGCCGAGCGCTGCGTCGCTCGCCTTGATGACGACCTCGAAGCCCGGGTCGACGGCGGTGAGCGAGTAGTCGGTGATGACGACCGCGACCTCGACGAGTTCGTCGCGCTCGAGGTCGAGCCCCGTCATCTCGCAGTCGATCCAGACGAGGTTTTCGGAGCCGGATGCCACGCCACGAGTCTACGCGTCGACCGCTGGATGGCCGATCCGCTAGCCTCGCAGCGACCACCTGCCCCACGCACACGACGGAGTGACAGTGCAGCAGCGCAACGGATTCGGCATCGCTTCGCTCATCCTCGGGATCCTCGCCTTCTCGGCGATCGCCCTCGCGGCGATGTTCTCGTTCACGATCGGGGGGTTCGGCGTCTACATCGTGATCGGCTTCCTGGGCCTCTTCGGCATCCCGGTCGGTCTCATCGCCATCGCGGGCGCCGCGTTCGGCGGTGTCGGCATCGCCCGCGGTCGCGCCAGGTCGCTCCCTCTCGGCACGGCGATCTGGGGCACGGTGCTGAGCAGCCTCGTGCTTTTCGTCTACCTCGTGCTCGTGATCATCACGGGAGGCTTCGGCGCGTGGGGCTGGTGGGCCTGACCGGTCTCAGCGCCCTCGGCAGGAATCGAACCTGCGACCAAGAGATTAGAAGGCTCCTGCTCTATCCGCTGAGCTACGAGGGCAGCGGTTCGAGGATAGTGGGCCGCCTCGAGACATTCGGAATGCCGCGGGTCGCGTGAAATGGAACGCGCCGACCGAGCGCCGTGATCGGTGCCCGGTCGGCGCGAGGCGCGTGAGTCAGTCCTTGTGCAGGCCGACGAGCTCGTTGAAGTCGCCGGTGTCGATCCGCTGCGCGGGCGCGAGGGTCTCGACAGACGGTGCGCTCGCAGCGGTCGCGGTCGCCGTCGCGCGGCCATCCTGCTCGGCCTGCCACTGACGCTGGCGGGCGACGAGGTCGCGATCGAGAGCCTGTGCGTCGAAGCGGAGCAGCTCGATCTCGGACCTCATGGCCTTGATCGCGCGCGATGGCGTGCGGTGCCACTCGATGAGGCCGTTCTCGAGCGCGACGAGCTCGGCGTCGGCCTCAGCGATGATCGTCGCGGAGTGGCGCTTGATGTTGGCCACGCGGTAGCCGGCCCACTCCGCCGCGAGGTCGGCGCCGGGCGCGGCGAGGAGACGCAGCCGCACGAGCGACTCCGTGGTCTGGTAGTCGAGGTGGTCCTTCTCCGCGACGGTGAGGGATGTCCACACGGTCGCGCGGCGGACGACCGCGAGCAGACCTGCGATGGCGGCGGCGCGCTCCGCGCGCTCGCGCTGGCGGAAGAGCCGTCCGTTGGCGGCCGCGGCGATGAGCGACGCGAGGATGCCGGCCGCGAGGATCGCGAGCGCCGGCAGGATCACGGTGAGCGTGATCGACTGGCCCTCTGCCGAGGCGAACCATTCGACGAGGTCTGTCCACCATTCCTGGATCATGGTGGAACCATAAGCCTCAGCTTGAAGGTCGATCCGGAGCGACTCGCGGGATGGGTCCGGTCATCAGCGCGAGGTCAGGATCGATCACCTTCCCGGGCCGTGCGGTCTGCGCGAGGACGATGCCGACGAGCACGATCGCCGCACCGAGGACCTGCACGATGTCGAGCGCCTCACCGAGCCACAGCCACGCGACCGCGAAGGCGAAGATGATCTCGCTCGACGCGAGGATGCCCGCCGTCGTGGCCTTGAGCTTCGAGAGTGCGAAGAACGACAGGAGGAAGGGCAGGAACGAGCCGAGCACGATGACGCTCGTGAGCGGCACCCACAGCGGCAGCTCGACCGCGTCGAGCGCGCCGCCGAGCGATACCGACTGACCGAATGTCTCGGGCGTGAGCTCCCACCAGCCGGAGAAGAACGCCCAGAAGATTGCTGCGAAGGTCGACGCCCAGAACAGCACCGCGAGCGGGCTCGTCGCGTTGATCTGCCGCTCGCCGAAGATGAAGTAGAACGTCAGGAATCCCGCCGCCGCGAGCCCCCACAGCACGCCGACGGCGTCGAGGGGCGAGTCCCATACCTTCGCGACGACGGCGAGCCCCGTGAGGACGAGTGCGATCGCGATCCACACCCTGCCCTTCACCTTCTCCTTGAAGAAGATGCGCGCGATGACCGCGACCGCGAGGACCGCCAGGTACTCGAGGAGCAGCGCGATGCCGACCGGGAGCAGCGAGATCGCGACCGCATACGTCGACTGCAGCAGCGCGATGCCGAAGATGCCGAGGACCGCCATCGAGACCAGTCGCCGCCAGGAAATTCGGAATGCCCCGCGGTCGATCGCGAGCAGCATGAGTCCGGCGAGGATCGCGGAGCCGAGCGTCCGGAACTGGGTCACCTGGACGGGCGAGAGCCCCGCCTCGATGACGACCTTGGTCAGGCTGCCGTTGGCGCCGAACAGGAGGGCCCCGAGCAGCCCGAGGACGACCGGCATATCAGCTCCAGCGCTTGGCGACCGCGTCCGAGCCGTGCTCGGCGTGCGGCTCGATGGCGGCGAGCTCGTCCTCGGTCAGCGGCGAGGCATTCGCTGCCGCGTGGACGTCCTCGAACTGCGCGACGCTCGACGCGCCGACGAGCGCCGAGGCGACCTGGCGGTGGCGAAGCACCCAGGTGATCGCGAGCTGGGCGAGCGTCTGACCGCGACCCTTCGCGATCTCGTCGAGCGCGCGGACCCGGGCGAGGTAGTCCGCGGTGATGCTGTCGGGACCGAGCCAGACGCCTTCCGATGCGCGCGAGCCCGCGGGCACCGAGCCGTCGAGGTATCGGTTCGTCAGGAGCCCTTGCGCGAGCGGCGAGAAGACGATCGCGCCCGCGCCCACCTCGTCGAGGGCCGGAAGGAGGCCGAACTCGATGCGGCGGTCGAAGAGGTTGTACCGGGGCTGGTGGATGGTCAGCGGGATCCTGTGCTCGGCCAGGATCGCTGCGGCGCGCAGCGTGTCTTCGGGGCTGTAGCTGGAGATGCCGACGTAGAGGGCCTTGCCCGACTGCACTGCCGTGACGAGTGCGCCCATCGTCTCCTCGAGCGGCACGTCGGGATCGAATCGGTGGCTGTAGAAGATGTCGACGTAGTCGAGGCCGAGGCGCTTGAGACTCTGGTCGAGGGAGCTCAGGAGGTACTTGCGCGAGCCGCCGTTCTGGTACGGGCCTAGCTCGCCATCGGGATTCTCCATGGGGTAGCCGGCTTTGGTCGAGATGATGAGCTCATCCCGATACGGCTTCAGGTCGGTCGCGAGGAGCTGACCGAAGTTCGATTCCGCGGAGCCTGGCGGCGGGCCGTAGTTGTTCGCGAGGTCGAAGTGCGTGACACCGAGGTCGAATGCCCGGCGCACGATCGCGCGCTGGGTCTCGATCGGATCGACGCCGCCGAAGTTGTTCCACAGCCCGAGACTGACCCGGGGGAGGACGAGTCCGCTCGACCCGACTCTCGCGTATGGCGACCTGGTGTAACGCTCGGAATCGGCGGTGTACGGCACCTCGAAATCCTATGACCGCGAAGCAGCCCGGACCGACGAGTCTGAGACGCCTCCGCATGCCTGGAATCCCACGGGATGCTCCGTGGTTGCATAGTGACGTGCTCCACACTTTCCACCTTGCCGGCGGGTGCTTCTGGTGCCTCGACGCTGTCTACCGCACGATCGACGGCGTGACCGAGGTCGAGTCCGGCTACACGGGCGGCACGACCGCCAATCCCAGCTACGAGGCGGTCTGCACCGGCCACACCGGTCATGCCGAGGCCGTCGCGGTGACGTTCGACCCGGAGAAGGTGCCGGACGAGGTCATCCTCGACATCTTCTTCACCCTCCACGACCCCAGGCAGCTCAACCGCCAGGGCAATGACGTCGGCACGCAGTACCGCACCGCGATGTTCTACACGGATGACGCGCAGCGCGACCTCTTCGAATCCGCGCGCGAGCGCGCCGAGGAGCTGTGGGACGGCGGCGTCGTCACGACGATCGAGCCGCTTGGCGAGTGGTGGCCCGCCGAGGAGTACCACCAGGACTTCTTCGCGAAGAACCCGAACCAGGGCTACTGCCTCGCGGTCGCGGTCCCGAAGGTCTCCAAGGTGCGCAAGTCGTTCGCGTCGTACGTGAAGGCCTAGTTCTCCACAGGTCTGCGATCTCCAGCGCTCCGGACGTCGCTCGCTGTCGGGAGACTCGCGTCACCGGTCCCCGGGGCGTCGATCCACGGCACGAGTGACGCTCCGGGGCATCGGTCCAGCGGCATCCGTCTGATGCTGCGCGATCGACAAGGAGAGCACATGACCGACCTCATCACGATCACCGGCGTCGTCGGCACGACGCCACGGTTCGTGTCGAATGCCGAGGGCCTCAGAGTGACGAGCTTCCGCCTCGCCTCACAGCTCGGGCGCTACGACCGCGAGAAGGGCGGCTGGGTCGACGCCGGCACGAACTGGTTGGTCGCCTCTTCTGTTCATTTTCAACCCGCGACGAAATGAGGGGCCGCGAGAGCTTCTTGCTCTGCGACCCCTCTGGCCTCTGACTCTCACCCTACGGCAGGGCCCAGTTTCGGGGTCGGGGAGGTCGCGTTAGCGTGTCTCATAGACGGCAACGCGACCTCCGCACAGCGCCAGGCGTGGCTTCGTACAGCCCGGACGCTCCGCAACCCCGCCACGCCTATTGCCAAGCTGCTCCTCTACGTCGAGCACCCCGACCCGTTCTTCCGGGCGGCGCTGGCGAAGAACCCGAACGCTCCGGTCGAGGTACTGGAGCTGCTTGCTGCCGACCCTGAGCTGGAGGGGCGTGAGGAACGAATCGGTGACAACTGATCGTTAGTGCCGGGAGGCGCTGACGGGGAGGATGTCATCATGCCCGGTCCCTATCCGAGAGAGTTCCGCGAGGACGTTGTCGCGGTCGCTCGTCGCCGTGAGAGCGGCGTCACCATCAAGCAGATCGCCACCGACTTCGGAGTCAGCGAGGCGACGTTGCAGAACTGGCTCCGCCAAGCAGATGTCGAGGAGGGCAAGCGTCCCGGTCAGACGGCAGACGAGGCCGCCGAGATGCGAGAGCTGCGCCGCCGTAACCGTCTCCTCGAGCAGGAGAACGAAGTCCTCAGGAAGGCAGCGGCATATCTGTCGCAGGCGAACCTGAAACTGGGTGGCTCCCCAAAATGACGTACCCGCTCGTTGCCGAGCTCGCCGAGGCGGGGATCCCCGTCACGGTGTCGTGCCGGGTCCTGAAGCTCACAAGACAGCCCTACTACCGGTGGCGCAATGACCCGATCCGCGACGCGGACGTCCTCCGCGCGTATCGGATCAACGCCCTCCACGACGCGCATGAGGACGACCCGACGTTCGGTTACCGATACCTCGC